>Ga0228536_1000068_pt1 | contig 251476 bp, 279 predicted proteins | sample SJ1Smetagenome_FD_168611 | JGI IMG/M metagenome (GOLD analysis project Ga0228536, IMG submission 168611) | Enriched culture of PCE-dechlorinating microbial communities from Ithaca, New York, USA - SJ1.S | ecosystem: Engineered > Modeled > Simulated communities (microbial... > Unclassified...
TCGTCTGGTGACGATAGCAAGAGGGAGACACCTGTACCCATACCGAACACAGAAGTTAAGCCTCTTAACGCCGATGGTACTTGGTTGGAAACGACCTGGGAGAGTAGGAAGTTGCCAGACTATGACCGTTCTTAGGTAGCTCAATGGCGGAGCAACCGGCTGTTAACCGGTAGGTTGTGGGTTCGAGTCCCACCCTGAGAGCCAGAGTATGCCGGGGTGGCGGAACTGGCAGACGCACAGGACTTAAAATCCTGCGACCCTTAAAGTCGTACCGGTTCGATTCCGGTCCTCGGCACCATAACTCAATGGCACAAAAGGGTTAAAAAATTGACGCGGGATGGAGCAGTCTGGTAGCTCGTCGGGCTCATAACCCGGAGGTCGTAGGTTCAAATCCTGCTCCCGCAACCATTATGTTTAACGTGGCGGCGTAGCTCAGTTGGCTAGAGCATGCGGTTCATACCCGCAGTGTCAGCGGTTCAAATCCGTTCGCCGCTACCAATTTTCAATTAAAATCTAGGCCCTATGGTCAAGCGGTTAAGACACCGCCCTTTCACGGCGGTAACCCGGGTTCGAGTCCCGGTAGGGTCACCAAAAGTGGGCGCATAGCTCAGTTGGGAGAGCACCTGCCTTACAAGCAGGGGGTCACAGGTTCGAGCCCTGTTGTGCCCACCACTTTTATCAATGAACAATTTATAATGTACAATGCACAATTAAAAAGACCCGTAAGCAAGTCACAAATAATTGTGAACTGTGAATTGTGAACTGTTAATTTTAACTATCATTGGCCTGGTAGTTCAGTTGGTTAGAATGCCAGCCTGTCACGCTGGAGGTCGAGGGTTCGAGTCCCTTCCAGGTCGCCATTTTTCAATTGCTTAAGCTGGCGTAGCTCAATCGGCAGAGCAACTGACTTGTAATCAGTAGGTTGGGGGTTCAATTCCTCTCGCCAGCTCCAAAAGTGCTCCGCAGGACAAGAAAAGATGTCCTTTAGGGTTTGATACATAACAAGGGAATAGATATGGAGGAGTTCCCGAGTGGCCAAAGGGGACGGACTGTAAATCCGTTAGCTAAGCTTTCAGTGGTTCAAATCCACTCTCCTCCACCAATTAAACTTAATAAATATGCGGGTGTAGCTCAGTGGTAGAGCCCCAGCCTTCCAAGCTGGTTGCGAGGGTTCGATTCCCTTCACCCGCTCCAGTAAACTCTTAAAGCTTATAATCATGCACCTATAGCTCAGTAGGATAGAGCAACGGACTTCTAATCCGTGTGCCGGGGGTTCGAATCCTCCTAGGTGCACCATAGTGTTGGGGTGTAGCCAAGTCGGTAAGGCACTAGACTTTGACTCTAGCATTCCACAGGTTCGAGTCCTGTCACCCCAGCCATTTTTACCTAGTTAACCTATACTGCATGCAGTATATTTTTTTACCAATAATATAATATGATCCATTAGCTCAGTCGGTAGAGCACCTGACTTTTAATCAGGGTGTCCCGCGTTCGAGTCGCGGATGGATCACCATTTGGAGAGGTACCGAAGCGGTCATAACGGGGCGGTCTTGAAAACCGTTAGGGCTTTGCGGCCCACGTGGGTTCGAATCCCACCCTCTCCGCCATAAGGAGAAGTACTCAAGTGGCTGAAGAGGCTCCCCTGCTAAGGGAGTAGGTCCTGATAAGGGGCGCGAGGGTTCAAATCCCTCCTTCTCCGCCATAAGATGGGGGCCTTTAGCTCAGTCGGTTAGAGCGCCCGGCTCATAACCGGTAGGTCCGGGGTTCGAGTCCCTGAAGGCCCACCAACTACATATTATGTAGTTTCCTGCCCAGATAGCTCAGTCGGTAGAGCAGTGGACTGAAAATCCACGTGTCGCTGGTTCGATTCCGGCTCTGGGCACCATCCCATCTATTCACAAGCTGCAATTTTTCAAAACATCTTATGATGAGTTTGATGGATTGATTTGTGAATTATTTTAATACAGGGGCGTAGTTAAACGGTATAACAGCGGTCTCCAAAACCGTCGATGAGGGTTCGATTCCTTCCGCCCCTGCCATTTTTTAATAAGGACTTGTAGCTCAGGCGGTTAGAGCGCACGCCTGATAAGCGTGAGGTCGGTGGTTCGAGTCCACCCAGGTCCACCACCATTTATCATTAATTTGATAAATGGGCCTTTAGCTCAGTCGGTTAGAGCGCCCGGCTCATAACCGGTAGGTCCGGGGTTCGAGTCCCTGAAGGCCCACCAAAGAGAAAAACTCATCATTTCGATGAGTTTTTTTGTTTTAAACCAATATAGATAAAATATGCTCCCTGATCAGTGATTTGATATTTTCGATATTCAGATTTTTTCCAGCTGATACAATCACATATCCGCTTGGTATACTCATATCCATGCTTGAAAAGCCTTCTCCGATGAATCCCAGATTGCTTAAATCAATTAGAGCAATCTTTATATCATCCTCATTTGTTGCATAGATTAGCTCATAGGATATATTGAAAGTGTTGTCATCTCTAAGGTCGATTGACCACCCCTGTGCATAGAAGCGTATAGGCATATTACAATCAGAGGTATAGCTGCCATTTATGTTCAACATCTCTCCGGTAGTTCCAAGCTCAACGATATGAAGATCTATTATATGATAATCGTCAAGGATCCTTACTTTTTTACTGTCATGAATGATGCGTATAAGACTTAGTAATCCAGGCATAGAGCAGAGATCATCATGATTATGTCTTAATACGATTTCTCTTAAATAAGCAGAGCCGGTTTCTGTGAATTCTTTGTAGAAATCAATACATTCTTTTCCAGAATACTGATCCTCGCGAAAAATTCCCAAGCTTTCTTCAACTGTTTTCAACTTGAGATTAGGAAAGTTGAAAAAGATACTGCTGTTCTTAAGCAGCTTATAGAGATCCAAAGATTCTATTTTAGGCATAGAGATACCATTTTTATCCATTCTAGCCTTTATGAAAGGAATATCAAAGGTATCCCCGTTATACGTGACGACAAGGGATCTTGCAGTCAAATAGGGTAGGAGAGCTAAAAGTATGTCCTTTTCCTCTGAAGAATTTTCAGCAAACAACTGTTCAATAAACCACTCCTTACTTACTGTGTTATAGTAAGCGAGACCTATAAGATATATCCAGTTAAATTTGCTTGAAAGTCCTGTGGTTTCAATGTCCAGGATCAAAAGCTTCTTAAGATCGACAAATGGATATTCTCCTGGGTTGGGATTGATAGGTATCCTTAATATTTCCATAAATTACAGCTCCTTAAATTTTTGAATATAAATATTGCTTTTACTAATAGGAAAAATAGTATACAATAATTATATCATATATTTGGGAGGAAGCCGATTTGGAATTAGAGACTAAACAGAGGAAAACCATAGGTTCAGTGATAAAGGCTATAGAGATAATAAATTATATTGCTGAAAGTGAGCACGAAATGGGTGCTACAGAAATCAGCGAGGGATTAGGGTATGGAGTGAGCGCTACATATCATCTGCTGAATACCCTTAAAGAGTCAAACTTTATAACACAGAACGAGAGGACAAAAAAATACCAGCTTAGCTTAAAATTGTGGCAGCTGGGAATGAAGGCATTTAGCCAGAACAATCTAGGTACTGCACTGAGACAATTCCTTGTGAGGCTTAAGAAGGATACAGGAGAGACTGCCAATCTTACAGTTCTGGATAGAAAATCTATTGTCTACATTGCGCAGGAAGAAAGTGATAAGCTAATAAAAATGTTTACAAAGACAGGGGCTACCGCACCTTTACATTGTACAGCATCCGGGAAGATATTTCTTGCTTACATGGATGAAAGCAAGAGGGATGAGATCCTAAAGGACTATGTCATGACTAAATTCACCGATAATACTATTACCACAAAAAAGCAGCTTTTCAACGAATTGAAAGAAATAAGAGAAAAGGGCTACGGCTTTGACGTAGAGGAAAGAGACGATGATGTGTCATGTGTGGCGGCTCCGGTATTTGGAGCCAACGGTGAGGTCTTGGCATGTATTTCGATATCTGGACCTCACACGAGATTTACTGAAGCAAATAAACTTAAGTGGACTGAAATAATATTGCAGGTGTCAAAGGATGCTTCTGCGTTCCTTAACAACGAAAAATAACCTGTAATTTTAACGCCTCAGCTATTTTATTAGTCTGAGGCGTTGTTATATGCTATAGAAAATATCAGATCGTAGTCTCGAATACCTCTCTAATGTTATCCATATTATTGGTCATTCCAAGTAAGAGCATGAGTTTTATTCTTGCTTTTTGTCCAGGAAGGTTCCCTCCAAATATGACACCCATGTCTCTTAAATGCTTACCTCCGCCTTCATACCCGTAGGTGTACAATACCCTCCCTGTGTTGCATCTCGATACCAAAACTACAGGGATACAAGAAATTATTGCTTGTCTTATCCCACTTATCATCTGTGGGGGTACATTACCTCTGCCAAGACCCTCAATTACTATGCCCTTATAGCCAGACTCGATGTAAAACCTGAATATATCTGAACCAAGACCAGGTACTGCTTTTATAAGAGCTACTTTTTGTTCTATCTTATCTGTTTGTATCCTTTGTCTGTCAGGCATGTTTCTGTAATAAATAACTTCATCATTATCTACGATACCAAGAGGCCCAAATTCCGGAGATTTGAAGGTATCCAGGGACAAGGTATTTGTCTTTGTTACCTGACTAGCTGCGTTAACTTCATTGTTCATAACAACCAGAACACCCTTATCCCGGGATTTGGGGGAAAGAGCTGTACATATTGCTGCAGCCAGATTGCTTGAGCCGTCATATCCGAGCTCTGAAAAATTTCTCATAGCTCCTACAAGGATAACCGGCTTTGGTGTATCCAATAGAAGATCCAGCAGATAGGCTGTTTCTTCAAGAGTATCAGTACCATGGGTTATTATTATCCCGGTTATAGATTCGTCCTCGGAAAGCTCCTTGGTTTTTCTATAGAGCTCCATCATTATATCAGGAGTAATGTGAGGGCTGGGCAGATTTGAGAAATTGATAATCTCCAGATCAGTCAAGTCTCTGACATTTTTTATCATCCCAAGGATCTCATCCGCATTCAGTGCCGGTATAGCTGCATGGAGATCTGGATCTATCTTCATAGCTATTGTTCCACCTGTAAAAATCATAGCGAGTTTGTGCTTCATCATATCCTCCACATTATCATTTGTAATTTTCATGAACTAATAGAATAATGTCCTCAATAAAATAGTAACATGAATTAGAAAAAAAAAGAAGACTCCGTATTTGGAGTCTTTCATCCCATTTACACAGGATGGAACAAAACCGTTCAAAAGGGGTATTGGGAATAGAGATCTTACTTGAGGTTACCAGGGGGATAACCTCATATAGATTATAGCAAATATGATAAATTGACGCAATAAGATATTGATATTTATTATCATTAATCCAGAAAACAGTTTAAAATGGGGAAAATATTGGATATAATGATAGAAGCAAGTAATTAGAAAGGAGCGATATCATGGATAAAGCTGTCAGAGCGTTGCAAAAGAATGGTTTTGATGTGAGAGTTTTTGGTACAAAAGAAGAAGCTGTGTCTGCATTGATGGAAGATATAAAAGTTGATGAACCAGTTGGGTTGGGTGGTTCCATTACTCTTCAGGATATGAAGATATATGATCAATTATCTGAAAGAGGGAACACTGTATATTGGCACTGGAAAGCCGAGGATAAGGGAGCTGCACTAAGAAATGCAGCCAGCTCGAAGGTTTACATAACAAGCACGAATGCAGTGACTGAGGATGGAAAGCTGATTAACAAGGACGGAACAGGAAATAGGGTTTCATCTATGTTCTATGGACATGAGAGAGTATATATAGTAGCAGGTAAAAACAAAATAGTGAGAAATTACGGGGATGCTATTTATAGAATAGAGCACACCGCGGCACCTATGAATGCAAAAAGACTTAACCTTACAACGCCATGCGTTTACACTGGTGTATGCAGCGACTGCGATTCTCCTCAAAGAATTTGCAATGTTGAAACTGTTATCAATAAGAAGCCTGGTGGAGTTGGGAAAATTGCTATTTATCTGGTCAATGAAGACCTGGGATATTAAGAGGTGAGAGATTGATTTATCTTGATAATTGTGCAACTACCCGTCCCAGACCTGAGGTGGTTGCTGCAGTAGCAAGGACAATGGCTGAGGAGTTTGGTAATCCCTCCTCACTTCACAGACTCGGCCTAAGAGCAGAAAAGCTTGTGAAGGAAGCAAGAAATCGTACTGCAGATTTTCTGAAGGTTCAAGAAAGTGAAATATACTTTACATCCGGCGGTACTGAGAGCAACAATATTGTGGTCCAGGGAATCGCAAGTCTTAAATCCAGCAAGGGGAAACATATTGTAACTACATCAATAGAGCACCCGGCCATTATGAACACACTGAAGTACCTGGAAAAAAAAGGATTCGAAATAACATGGTTAAAGAATGATCATTACGGAAGGATAGACATCAACGAATTGAAGGAGTCACTAAGAGAGGATACTATACTTGTTACTGTGATACATGTAAATAACGAGGTAGGTGTCATCCAGGATATTGAGGAAATTGGAAAAGCATTAAGCACTTCAAAATCAAAGCCCCATTTTCATCTTGATGGAGTGCAATCCTTTGCGAAGTTGCCACTGTCTTTAAAGACATGGGGTGTTGACAGTTATGCATTCAGTGGTCACAAACTTCATGGACCAAAGGGTATAGGAGGACTGTATCTCAACTCTAGGGTTAATCTGCCCCCCTTGCTTTTCGGTGGAAATCAGGAAAGAGGTTTACGATCAGGGACTGAAAATGTACCGGGTATTGTGGGACTTTCCACAGCTTTATCATTTGTTTCTAAAGACAGCGTTCATGAGTTTGCCCATGTCAATTATCTAAAATCATTGATGATAGAGCTTTTAACTAAACGTATTCCGGAAATAAAAATCAATTCACCAGTAGATCCATTGTTTTCTCCGTATATATTGAATGTTTCTATCCCGTGGACCCGGGGAGAAATTATGGTTCATAGTCTGGAAGATAAGGATATTTATGTATCCACCACTTCCGCGTGTTCCTCAAAGGGTAAAAGTAAAAGCCATGTTCTTGAAGCAATTGGCCTGGATGATAAGTGTATTGAGGGAACACTGAGAATAAGCTTTTCTCATGAGAACACGGAGGATGATATTCGCATCGCAGTTAGTGAGATAACAAATGCAGCAGTTGAAATAAGAAGTATAATGAGGAGATGATAAGTTGGACAGGGTTTTAAGTGTCAGCCTGGGAGAGGTTGTTCTCAAGGGTTTGAACAGAAAATATTTTGAGGACAAGCTGATTAAGAATATCAGGCGTGCCTTGGAGGGCCTCGGCGATATATCCATTTACAAAGAACAGGGGAAAATTTATATCGAAGGACTTGAAGGCTATGAAGAGATAGCAGCCAATAGACTTAAGAAGGTATTTGGACTTGTGTACATCAGCCCATGTATCAGAACTACGACGGACATGGAGGATATAAGACAAGCAGCGTTATTGGCAGTCAAAGAATTCACTGATCAAGTGGAGAAGGTATTTACTTTTAAGGTGGATGTAACCAGATCAGACAAAAGATATCCTCTCAAGTCGCCTGATATATCGAGAGATATAGGTGGCCATATACTGAAGAACTCAAATAATCTTAGAGTGGATGTCCACGATCCTCAAATACTTGTGAGAGTTGATGTTAAGGAGAAAGGATATGTATATACTAAGAGAGATAAGGCCTTCGGCGGTCTTCCGGTGGGGACAAATGGTAGAGGACTGTTACTTTTATCAGGCGGGATCGACAGTCCTGTAGCGGGATTCTTGATGGCTAAAAGAGGTGTAGATATAGACTGCATCCATTTTCACTCTTATCCTTTCACCTCAGAAAGGGCTGAGGAAAAGATATATGATCTTGCAAGGATCATGGCAAGATATACGGGGCCTATGAAAATATTCAGCATCAATCTTCTAAATATCCAGAAGGAGATCGGAAGAAGCTGTCCGGAGGATGAAATGACGATAATCTCCAGAAGATTTATGATGAGGATAGCCGAGAAGCTTGCAGCTCCCAGAGGATATGATGCATTGATTACCGGGGAGAATCTAGGACAAGTAGCCAGCCAGACTATCCAAAGCGTAGATGTGATCAACAGGTCTGTGGAAATGCCAATCCTAAGACCTTTGATAGGAATGGATAAAGTCGACATAATCAAGTGGTCCAAGGATATAGAAACATATGAGACCTCCATACAACCATTTGAAGATTGTTGCTCTGTTTTTCTACCAAAGCACCCTGTGACGAAACCAAAAATTGTTGATATATTGAACTCTGAGAGTAATTTGGATATTGATGGAATGATAGAGGATGCATTATCTAACCTGAAGATAGTAAATATTGAATAAAATTTATTAAAAAAATCAGAACCGAAAGGTTCTTTTTTTTGTAGTGCATTGGTAAACTTCAAGTTTAGTTAAATGGCGCAGTAATTTGATTTCTCAACATAGAGCAATCTATTTCAGCGATTATTTTTATTGACACTGACACTTGCCTAAACTATAATTAAATGGTGAATGTTTAGTGACTATAAACAATTTGTTTAGTTATATATGATTTTCAGGGGGTGTGTTATGAATATCGGAGAAAAAATAAAGGCACTTCGGGTAAAGAAAAATCTTACACAGGAGGAATTGGCAGACAGGTGTGAGCTGACAAAGGGTTTCATATCACAGCTTGAAAGAGACCTGACATCTCCTTCAATTGCAACTCTTATGGATATATTGGAAGGTCTTGGGACGAACCTAAAAGATTTCTTCAATGAAGCAACGGAGGAAAAAATTGTATTTCACAAAGAAGATGCCTTTGAAACTGTAAATGAGGAGTTAAAGTACACCTTAAGGTGGATAATTCCAAATGCTCAGAAAAACCTAATGGAACCTATCCTCATAAATCTGCAGCCAGGAGGAAAAACAAAGGAGGACTACCCTCATGAAGGTGAGGAGTTTGGATACGTGCTCCAAGGAAATATACACGTAAACCTGGGTTCTGAAAAACACAAGGTAAAAAAGGGTGAAAGCTTCTATTACAGGACTAATAGTGACCATTCAATATCAAACGCCGGGAAAACTGAAGCAACATTCATATGGGTGAGCACACCACCGAATTTTTAGCAAGGAAGTGATATAATGACGAAATTTCACTCAATAGATTTAATTGATATCTCAAAAGATTTTGGAGAAACGACCGTTCTTGAGAATATAAATCTATATATTCGCCAAAATGAATTCCTTACGCTGCTTGGGCCCAGCGGATGCGGAAAGACTACTACTTTAAGGATTATCGGTGGATTTGAAGCACCATCTTCCGGGAAAGTAATATTTGAAGGCGAGGATATAACAAAACAACCGCCATACCTTAGACAGATAAATACTGTATTCCAGAAATATGCTCTTTTCCCTCATCTAAATGTATTTGAGAATATCGCTTTTGGTCTTAGAATAAAAAAGATCCCTAATTCGGAGATAGCCCCCAGAGTTGCTGAGATGCTAAGGCTAGTAAACCTTTCTGGCTATGAAAAGAGAGACATCGACTCTCTAAGCGGAGGTCAGCAGCAAAGAATAGCAATAGCAAGAGCACTTGTAAATGAGCCAAAAGTCCTACTCCTCGATGAACCACTGGGAGCCCTGGATCTAAAGCTGAGAAAAGAAATGCAGATGGAGCTTAAGAAGATTCAAAAAAGTGTCGGAATTACATTTGTCTATGTAACACATGATCAGGAGGAAGCGCTTACCATGTCTGACACCATAGTGGTTATGGACAAGGGCAGAATACAACAGATAGGGACACCAACCGACATTTATAATGAACCCAGGAATCGTTTCGTTGCAAAATTCATCGGGGAAAGTAACATAATTGAAGGCACCATGATTGAGGACTATAAAGTAGAATTTGCTGGCAAAATATTTTCATGCGTCGATATAGGCTTTGAAAATAATGAGCCCGTTGATATAGTAATAAGACCTGAAGATCTTGACATTGTACCTTTAGAGGATGGGCAGATCACCGGTAGGGTGATAAGTGTTACTTTCAAGGGTGTACATTACGAGATGGAGGTAAAAAACGGCAGCTTTACCTGGACAATTCATTCCACATTAATGAAGGAAGTTGATACAGAAATTGGTATGAGGGTTATCCCTGAAAATATTCATATAATGAAGAGGAGTGTGGACGATGAGAATTAGAAACACTGCCTTCCCTTATTTCATATGGCTTGGGATATTTATAGTGGTACCTTTGTTTCTTGTATTGTATTTTGCATTCACAACAGGCGACAGTCAGACGCTGTCAGAATTTACCTTCAGCTTGGATAACTACAAGAGGTTTCTTACACCCATATATCTTAATGTCTTTTACCGGTCAGTTTGGCTTGCTGTAGTGTCAACTGCAATATGTCTGGTTCTAGGGTATCCCATAGCATTTATAATCAGCAAGGAAAAAGCAAAGACAAGAAATGTCATGGTGTTGATGCTGGTAATTCCAATGTGGATGAACTTTCTGCTGAGAACATATGCATGGCTTACCCTGCTTGGGAAAAACGGTATAATAAACTATATTGCAGGGAAGTTGGGTTTTCAAGGACTGGATTTGTTATATAATGACACTGCCGTTCTGCTTGGTATGGTTTACAACTTCCTTCCATTTATGGTGCTTCCTATTTTTTCTGTAATGTCAAAATTGGATAGAAATTTGATAGAGGCTGCTGAAGATCTTGGAGCCGACAGGAGAAGAACATTTCTTAAGGTAATTTTCCCATTAAGTCTCCCTGGCGTAATAACTGGAATTACTATGGTATTTATCCCTGCTGTAAGCACCTTTGTCATATCAAGCCTTCTTGGTGGTAATAAATCAACACTCATCGGAAACCTAATTGAACAACAGTTCAGGTATACAGGAGACTGGCACTTTGGATCATCAATGTCGATTATACTGATGGTGTTTATTCTTCTTGCAATGGCATTGACCTCTAAATTCGATAAAGAGAAGGAAGGCGAAGGAGGTGGAGGCCTATGGTAGAAAAGAGTATCAAACGGCTCTATACTTTCATGATTTTTTTATTTCTCTACGCTCCTATAATAGTATTGATAGTTTTTTCCTTTAATGACTCCAAATCCAGGGGAGTATGGAGTGGTTTCACACTAAGATGGTATTTTGAGTTATTTAAGGACAGGGAGGTTCTTAGAGCACTATATTATACAATCTTTATAGCCATAACATCATCTCTGATTTCAACCATAATTGGAACCTTTGCTGCAATAGGGATCTTCGGAATGAACGGATTTGGTAAAAAATTAGTTTTGAACCTAAATTATCTGCCGGTCCTGAATCCGGATATTGTTACAGCAGTTGCTCTGATGACTCTATTCAGGTTCGTAAAGCTGGAGTTTGGTGTTTTAACGATGCTTCTGGCACATGTTACATTCTGCCTTCCTTATGTTATACTTTCGATCCTGCCAAAGCTTAAGCAGATGAACAGACACCTTGCTGAGGCTGCCATGGACCTTGGAGCAACTCCATTGTATGCATTAAGAAAAGTAGTGATACCTGAGATCATGCCCGGAATAATCACTGGTGCCCTCCTGGCTTTCACTTTATCTATCGATGACTTTGTTATAAGTTTTTTCACTACAGGGCATGGGATATCGAATTTGAGCATAACAATTTTTTCCATGGCCAGAAGAGGGATCAATCCAATTATAAACGCGCTTTCAACTCTTATGTTTATCACAATGGTATCATTGCTTCTGATCATAAATTATCGAACAGAAAAGCAGGAAAAATCTTTAGAAGAAAGAAGGTAGTCAAATGAAAAGAAGAATAGGATTTATATTGATATTGACTCTGATTATCTCAGTGTTCGCATCAGGATGTGGGAGCAGTAAACCCTCAATAAACGTCTACAACTGGGGAGACTATATAGAACCTGAGGTATTGAGGATGTTTGAAGAGGAATATGGAGTTAAGGTTGTATATGACACATACGCTACAAACGAGGACCTCTATATAAAGCTAAAGCAGGGTGGAAGCAGCTATGATGTTATAATACCTTCTGATTACATGATAGAGAGAATGATAAAGGAAGATTTGCTGGCTAAAATCAATATGGACAATATTGATCAGCTGAGCAATGTGGACGAAAAATTCATGGGGCTTGACTATGATCCTACCAACGAGTATTCAGTCCCATACATGTGGGGCACTGTAGGCATAATCTACAACAAGTCAATGGTTTCAAGGCCCTTGACTAGTTGGGCAGATCTTTGGGATGAAGAATTTTCCGGTCAGATCATAATGCTTAATAGCCAGAGGGATACCCTGGCAGTTGCACTTAAGAAGCTGGGCTATTCAATGAATACAAGAGAGATCAAAGAGCTTGAGGAAGCCAGAGATGAGCTGATCGCTCAGAAGCCTTTAGTTTACGCTTACCTTGGAGATGAGGTCAAGGGTGTAATGACAGGTGGAGAGGCAGCTATAGCTGTTGTCTGGTCCGGAGATGCTGTGGCAATGATGCAGGAAAATGAAGATTTGGAGTATGTCTTGCCATCAGAGGGGACCAATCTTTGGTTTGACGCTATGGTAATCCCGAAGAATGCAAAAAATCAATCGGATGCAGAGAAATTCATCAATTTCATGACAAGACCTGATATAGCTGCAATCAATGCGGAGTATATAGGCTATTCATCACCGATCCCTGCAGCAGTAGAGATGCTTCCGGAGGAAATTCAAAATAGTCCTGTAGCTTATCCGGCAGATGAACTGCTGGAAAACACAGAGATTTTCAAGGACCCTCAGGATATCCTGTCCGAATATGACCGTATATGGACGGAAATAACAAGTGCACAATAAAATCAGTATGGCTGCCCAATTATGAGGTAGCCATCTCTTTTTGATTAGTGCTATAATAATACGTAGATAGTCTGTTATTTCTGACAAAACAGGAGGGGATCGCGTGAATCTTAGTTTTTTTGGAGCAACTGAAATGGTAACAGGTTCAAATTACATGTTAACAACTGAGAACCATAATATTCTGATAGACTGTGGAATGTTTCAAGGGAACCAGGAAAAAGAGAAGATGAATTTCAGAGAGTTTCCCTTTAATCCAGCTGAAGTTGATATCTTGATATTAACTCATGCACATATCGATCACAGCGGCAGGATACCAAAGCTTGTCAAGGAAGGCTTCAGAGGCAGAATAATAGCAACTAAGGCAACATATGATCTTTGTACCATAATGCTGCTGGACAGCGCTAAAATTCAGGAATCAGATGCTGAGTGGGACAACAGGAAAAGACAAAGAGCTGGTCTGCCTATGATCGAGCCATTGTATACAAGTGAAGATGCTGAGCAAAGCCTCAAGTACTTTGAAACGTACCTTTATGAACAAAAAGTGGATATAAATGGAGAAATTTCCCTAAGGTTTAGAGATGCAGGACATATTCTTGGATCTTCTATCCTTGAGTTATGGATTAATGATAAAGGAGTTTCAACAAAGCTGGTATTCTCGGGAGACATAGGAATGCCTGGCAGACCCATAATCAATACACCGGAATTTATCGAGGATGCTGACTATCTGATAATGGAATCGACATATGGCGACACGATCCATCCACCATTTAAGGAAAGTACTGAGAAAATGATTAGGATCATCGACGAAACTGCTGAAAGGGGAGGTACAGTCTTAATTCCGTCATTCGCTGTTGGCAGGACCCAGGAGCTGATTTACGAACTAAACCACTACTATGAATACGGCGATATTGAACAGCACATGAGAGTTCCAATTTACATTGACAGTCCTATGGCTGTAAATGCTACGGAGATATTCCAAAAAAATTCAGGGAGCTTCAACAAAGAGACACAAGAGCTGATATTGAGCGGTGACAACCCATTTTCCTTCGACAATCTTCATTATGTGAGGAGCCAGGAGGAGTCAATGGCGCTTAACAAATCTTCGTATCCAAAGGTAATAATCTCAGCAAGTGGTATGGCTAATGCGGGACGAATTAGACACCACCTAAAGCACAATATTTGGGATCCTAAGAATTCTCTTATATTTGTTGGATATCAGGCTGAAGGGACACTTGGGAGAATATTGCTTGATGGGGTCAAGAGAGTCAAGATACTCGGCGAGGAATTAAACGTTGCGCTACAGATCCATAATCTGGAGGGATTTTCCGGTCATGCAGATCAACCATTTCTCTTGAAATGGTTGGGAGAGTTTAAGAAGAAACCAAAAAAGATATTCCTGGTTCATGGTGAAAAAGAGGTTTCCCAAATATTTGCCAAAGAAATCGAGAAAGCATATGGAATCAATTGCATAATTCCTAAGCTTGGGAACACGTATAGCGTGGCAATCGACGCTATTGAGGTTGAAAAGGGAATCACACTGGAGCCGGAGATTTTAAAGGAGCAAATATCCAAGGAGCTTGAAAGTGTTTATAATCAATTCAATGCACTGATCAGCAGATCGAATGGATTATTTGACGAAAAACTTCTTGAGAAGGATTTTGATCTATTAAAGAATAAATTACTTGAGCTGCAGGGACAGCTTATGGATTTAAATATGATGATAGGGAAATAGGAGGCTGAAATGAAATATATTACTAATCTTTCTAATGATCCACATTATAACCTGGCATTTGAAGAGTATTGCTTCAAAAACCTTCCTGAGGGTGAAGATTATGTCTTTCTTTGGATAAACGGTCCAGCAATCATAGTGGGGAAAAATCAGAACACTATAGAGGAAATCAACCAGGAATTTGTAAGAGAAAATGACATAAAGGTAGTCCGCAGAATAACCGGAGGCGGAGCTGTATATCATGACCTTGGCAATCTTAACTTTTCGATCTTTACAAAATCTGAAGGTAAAGAGCGTATAGACTTCGGACAAATAAATATACCTATATTGAAGTCACTTGAGCGATTCGGTATCGAAGCTAAGTTGTCAGGCAGAAACGACTTGACGGTCGATGATAAGAAGGTCTCAGGTATCGCCCAGTCAGTATGGAAGGGCAGAATTCTAAATCACGGAACGATACTATATGATACCGATTTGACAGTACTTTCAAAGGCTCTAAATGTCAGGGCTGATAAATATGAATCCAAGGGCGTAAAGTCTGTCAGGTCGAGGGTTACAAACATAAAGCCATACATGAAGGATAATGTAGACATAATAAAGTTTAAAGAGATGCTGCTGGATTATATATTTGAGTATGCTGGAGAGGAAAAGAAGGAATATTTCCTATCAGCTGAACAGCTTCAAAGTATTGACGCTCTTTATAAGGATAAGTACACAACCTGGGAATGGAACTATGGGGAATCCCCTGACTTTGGGGTTAAAAACTACAAGAAATTCCCGGTTGGAGGAATTGAGGTAAGGATACAGGTCAAGTCAGGAGTTATCAACAATATAAAGATATTCGGTGATTTCTTCGGAACCAGAGACATAGCCGAGCTGGAAAGTACTCTAAAGGGAACCAAATATGAAAGGGAAAGTCTGCAGGAGCTATTTGGTAACATTGCCTTGCAAGACTTCTTCGGTGCAATAGATAACAATGATTTTATTGAGCTTTTAATCGAATAATATTCCGGGAGATGAAAAATTGGACATCGGGGATGAAGTAATTATTAAAATTGTCGAAACCAAGAACGACCTGAAGCAGTTTGTGGACCTTCAATACAAGTTTTACATGGGTGATCCGGGGTGGGTACCTCCGTTAAGATCAGACCAGCTAAAATATGTTGCTGGAGTAGGCAATTATTTAAATCAAGCCGGGCCAAGTATAAAATTACTGGCACTGAAAAATGGCGAGGTAGTAGGCAGGCTTCTCGTAGGTATCAATGAGGAATTGAATCATGATAAAGGGTTGAAGGCTGGATACTTATCTCTATTTGAATCGATCGATGATGAGATGATTTCATACAAATTACTAGATTTTGCTGAAGTATGGTTGAAGGGTAAGGGAATGGACCACATGAAGGGTCCATTCTCACTCCCGGGCGGCGATGACAACAGAGGATTTCTTCTGGATAATTTCAAGGACCCAACCATGATCATGAACACCTACAACAAGAGCTATTACCCAAGGATGTTTGAAAATTACGGATTCGAGAAGTATCACGATGTATTTGCCTATATTAGCGACAGCGGAAATGAGAATATTAAAAGGTACGAAAAGCTTGTTCCTTACGCGATGGAGAGAAATCATTTCACTGTTGATAAAATCCGATTGAAGGACATCCAGTCGGAAATGAAGGATGTAAAGGAGATAATTGAAAAGGCTATGCCCAAGGAGTGGCTGGATTTTGTTCCTCCTAATGATGAAGAGATCCAGCTCATTGCAAAGCAGCTGGTACCATATGCAGATCCTGATCTTATTTATATCGCAAGAAGTCTTAAGGGAGAGCCCATAGGCTTCAATATTGCTCTTCCTGACTACAATGAGGTCTTGTCCAAAATGAATGGACGCCTGTTTCCCTTTGGAATATTTAAGTTTCTATACTACCGGAGAAGAATCAAGGGATTGAGGTTTTTTGTTTTGTTCGTAGTTCCTGAGTATAGGAATAAGGGAGTGTCATCAGCCATCTATTATCATATTTTTAAATCCGCAGTCGAAAAAGGATATACCCATGTTGAGGGCTCAACGATCTGGGATTATAATGAACCGATGAAGCTTGACATTGAAAAATACGGTGGTAAGATTTACAAAACCTACAGGATATATACTAAAAAAATCAATAAATAGTGGGGGGTAACATGAAAAAGTTTCTATTAGTTTTGCTTTTAATTATCCTTGCAACAGGTATAGGAGGTTTCTTCTTCCTTCCAGGATATCTTTCAAAAACCTACAATCAGGAGCCGGTGGAAATAGTTGTCGAGTCAGGAGATTATCTGGGGGCAATTGCAGAGGACATATATGAAAAAGGAATAATTAAGAGCCGACTTTGGTTTAGATACAAAGGTCAGGATATTGCAACCAACATCAAACCAGGAACCTATACACTCGAGGCTGGGAAGGGAATAGATGAGATATATAGACTTATACAGCTTGGAGAACAGGAAGTACCTGTGATTGTTACTTTCCCGGAGGGCTTCATATTATACCAGTTTGCACAAAAAATTGAGGAGTCTGGATTAGGTACAGCAGATGATTTTATTGAGATCACAGAGTCGAAATTTGAGGAAAGCTACAGCGAGGGGGTGGACTCTGAAGAACTCTACTTCAAGCTGGAGGGTTATTTATTCCCGGACACATACCATTTCTCAAAAAAACAAAGCCTTAATGAAATTGTAATAACCCTGACAGAAACTATGGATAAATTTTGGACTCAAGAGGTGGAGCAGAAAAGGGAAGCTTTAGGACTTACAAGGCATCAAGTGATCACACTAGCTTCGCTTATTGAGAGGGAAGCGTATAACGACTCGGAAAGAAGAACCATAAGTGGTGTGATCTACAACAGATTAAAGCAAGGAATGCCATTGCAAATAGATGCAACTGTAATATACGGGATAGGTGAAGGTAAAGAGCACATGACAAGGGTTCTTTATTCCGATCTGGAAAATGAGAACCCATTCAACACATATAGGAATAATGGTCTTCCTCCCGGACCTATAGCCTCCCCTGGCAGGAACTCATTACTTGCAGCTATTGATCCTGAGGAACATGAGTATCTATATTATGTTATGAGTGAGAGTGGCCACGTATTTGCAGAGACATACAATGAGCATCTTAGAAACGTAGAAAAGTACAGAGCTATCCAGCAATAACAAAACCCCTGCGAAACCTCGCAGGGGTTTTGTTATTGCTGAAAATGTACTAAAAAGTAATATTCTTGTTTCCTGTCCAGTCATTATTAGATTTCCTTATAGGATAAATTAAGCCATATTATGTTTTAATATCTATTACTATATGATTTTTCAGATGATATTATAACATAGTAAAATAACCTAAGGAGATGAATTTTTATGAGCAAAAAATCATTAAAATTATTACTTATTTCAGTTATAGTGATGTTAACACTGGCAGCATGCACAAATGCACCTGTTGAAGCGCCGGTTGAACAGCCGGTAGAAGCTCCAGCTGAGCAACCTGAAGAGGTAACTCTTGAAGAAAAGGTTGTAATCTATTCGACTCATGGTGAAGATATGATTGAAATGGTTGCAGAAGCTTTCCAGGAAAAAACCGGCGTTCAAGTTGAGTACATCAACCTTAAGGGAGAATTAGCTGAGAGAGTTGAAGCCGAGAAGAGCAATCCTCAAGCGGATGTTATGTATGGAGGTGCATCGAACCTATTTATGGATCTTAAGCAGAAGGACGTTTTTGAATCATTTGAACCTGAGTGGGCAGAACAGCTTGATCCGATGTTTAAGGATGCTGAAAACTATTGGTTTGGAACTATTCAGACTCCTGTAGCACTATTCTACAACACAGAAATGCTTAAAGAAGAAGATTTGCCAAAAGACTGGTATGATCTTGCTGATTCAAAGTATGAGGGTCAACTGATTTTTAGGAATGCATTATCATCATCAGCACGAGTTATGTACTCAGCCCTTCTTCAGCAGTTTGAGATGAATTCAAGCATAGATGAAGGCTGGAAATTCATGAAGGCTCTTGACAAGAATACGAAGCAGTACTTTGACAGCGGTTCATTGATGATGCAATCAATAGGCAGAAAGGAAGCGAGTATAAGTTTTTCTACCCTTAATGACATAATCGACAATAAGATAAACAACAATTTGCCAATAGAAATAATTCAACTTCAAAGCGGATTTCCTGTAATAACTGATGGAATCGCTGTGATCAAGAATTCACCTCACCCTGAAGCAGCAAAGGCTTTCGTTGAATTTGCAGGTAGTGTGGAGGTTCAGAGTATGCTGGCTAATGAATTTAATCGTATGCCTACTCATAAAGGCGCTCTTGAAACATCACCTGATTGGATGGAAGAAATCACCTTTAATGTTATGGATGTAGATTGGGTTGACTTATCATCCAAGCAATCTGAATGGATGCAAAAATGGGATACAGAAATAAAGGATACTGGGAAAGACGTGAAATAAATGAAGAGCCTCATCAAGTTTTCACTTCTAGCTGTTCTAGGGATACTTGTCCTATATCCAACTGTTAGAACGATTCTGGTCAGCATTCAAGCTGACCAGGGCTTTTCTTTGGAGAATTATAGATATATCTTTGGGACAGCAGGCTCAATGACAGCTATCAAAAACACATTGATAATGGGAGCTTCGACTGTTTTGATTTGTGGTTTTATAGGTACATTCCTTGCATTTTTTGTACACTATTTTGATTTCCCTATGTCTAAATTTCTTGATAAGGTTCTACTTTTGCCTTTGGTAGTGCCAGGGCTGATCATCGTCTTTGCATTTGTTCAGCTATATGGTGAGAGTGGAATGGTAACAAAATCAATTCAGAGTATTTTGGATTTGGATTCTATACCGTATAAATTTATGGGTCTACCCGGAATATTGATGGTCCACGCTTATACACAATATATTTATTTCTATATGAATGTATCAATAGCTGTAAAGGAAATGGACAGGTCCGTAGTTGCGGCTGCAGTTAATCTGGGAGCATCTCCTCTTAGAGTATTTTTAACTGTCATAGTCCCATACATAGGCCCGGCATTGATAAGTTCAGGAATTCTGACTTTAATGACCGGAATTGGTTCATTTTCGGCACCAAATATCATAGGTGGAGGATTTAAAGTACTTACCACCCAAATACTTTTATCTAAGGCAAATTTATATTTAGATCTTGCAGCGGCTCAGGTAGTAGTTCTATCGATTTTCGCAATGAGTTACATGTTTATATCAAGATATTATGAAAAAAAAGTTTCTTTTCAGTTTGGAACAAAGGAATATTTGATCCAACCTGTAGAAATCAAAAGTAAGTCAGCACGAGTGTTGGTTACAATAATAGCTATTGGAATAGTCGTAATGATATTTCTCCCGATTATAACCATAATCATATTGTCCTTTGTGAAACCTGGGACCTGGATGGTAGACATCTTCCCTAGTAAATTCAGTTTGGAAAACTACATCAGGATTTTCACGCGAAGCAGGAGTCTTGCACCATTTCTCAATAGCTTGAAGATGGCTTTAATTGCTGCAACAGCAGCTGTATTTTTAGCTGTTCCTGCTGCATATACTGTTACTAAAACTGAAACAAGGCTCAAATCTTTGTTGGAGTTTTTGCTGATGTTGCCATTTGCGCTTCCAGCAAGTGCTATAGCAATAAATATGATAAACGGATTCAGCTCAATATTACTGGGGAAATGGATATTTCTACCTTTGGCTTATTTTATCAGTATGTTTCCGATGGCTGTGCGATCAATAACAATATCTTATCAAAGACTGAAGGATCAATATATAGAAGCGTCCACAAATCTTGGAGCATCCAATATTACGACATTAACAAGAGTGATTTTACCTCTTATATTACCAGGTATTTGGTCAGGCTTTTTATTAGTATTTATAAGAAGTCTTGGTGAATATACTATTTCAGCATTTTTATATACTGCTGCAAACAGGCCAATATCAATTGCAATGGTAAATAGTATGTTTGAATTTGAAATTGGATTGGCGATGGCTTATGGCTCCTTGGTTCTTATAATGACGGTAGTCGGCTCTACTGTGCTTAAGAGGCTTCAGGTATACGTAGAATAGAAGAGGTGAACTATGAGAATAGAATTTCATACAGACTCAGTAAAGAGAAATAACGAAGATATTTATGGCCTTACCAATAGGAGTGCTTTTGTCATCGACGGCGCATCAGCTTTGACTGGCAGGAGTTTCACACCTGGGGGCAATGATGTTAGCTGGATGGTCAGTTGGTGGAAGAATTTCTTGAATGAGAACATAGATGACACTACGATATCTATTCAATCGATTCTTAAGCTTGGAGTAAGAGAATTCAATTCAGATTATGGGAAATTTGTTGATATCAATACATTGCTTCCACACGAACAGCTGTCGGCAGGAATAGCTATAATTAGAAAGAATGGAGATGTACTGGAGTCATTCGTACTTGGAGATGTGGAGATTTCAGTGGAAGATAAGTACAGTAAGTGTATTATAATTACAGATTCAAAGCTAAAAGGTTTTGATTCAGAGGTAATTGAGCTGATGAAAACTAACCATGAACGAGAAAATCAACTGGTGTTCAAGGGCTTTACTCAGGAAGAACTGGATATCCTGATAAGTAATAGGCAGAAAATGAATACTATAGATGGCTATTTTATACTTGGACATAGTGAGGAAGCTATAGATCATGGAATATATGCGGAGTTCAATATTAAGGATATAGCCAGATGTCTTTTGTCGACAGACGGCATAGTACCTCTAAATTTCAAATACACAAGAAGAAGTCTGCTTGAACGCATAAGAACAGCTGGAGTTCGCAATGTGATCAGAGAATTAAGAGGACTAGAAGAATTGGACTTGGAAAAAAGATCCATTGGGAGATTGAAAACCCATGATGATGCAACAGTAATATATTTAGATTTCAGCTTACAGTCCTAAGCCGGGAGGTAATACAGTGGATATAATATTGGAAAACATTACTCACTACTATGATGATAATCTAGTATTGGACAATGTAAGTCTGAAGGCAGAGCATGGGGAGCTGGTGGCTCTATTAGGACCTTCCGGCTGTGGGAAGACTACTCTTCTGAAGATTATTGCTGGGCTTATTCCTATTAAGGAGGGTAAAATCCATTTTGGGGAATCAGATGTAAGTAATTTAGACCCCAGAAAAAGAAATGCAGTAATGGTATTTCAGAATTATGCTCTCTTCCCTCATCTGACTGTTGAGAAAAATATTGATTATGGGCTTAGGGTTCGGAAAACCCCTTCAGATGATAGAAAAAAAAGGGTAGAAGAAATAATGGCTACTGTCAAGTTGAAAGGTCTTAAAGACCGTAAGATAAGCGAACTAAGTGGAGGCCAACAGCAGAGGGTGGCTTTAGCAAGAGCTTTAGTAGTAAGACCTGATGTACTTTTATTTGATGAGCCTTTAAGTAATCTTGATGAGAAGCTAAGGATCTCGATGAGACAAGAAATCAGAAGAATTCTGAAAGAAGCAGATACAACAGGAATATACGTTACTCATGACCAGGAAGAGGCAATGTCTATAGCAGACAAAATAGCAGTTATGGAGAAAGGAGTAATTAAACAGATAGGTTCGCCAAAGGAAGTTTACGAGAATCCATCAAATAGGTTTGTTGCAGAGTTTATGGGCAAATGCAATTTTTTTGACATCAACGGGTCTACATTCATACTAAGACCAAATTCACTCGTCATATCTAAAAAGGGGAGTTACTCGGGGAAAATAAAGTGGATAGAGTACCTTGGGGGCACCACCAGTATGGGGATTGATTATGATGAAAAAGAATTTGTAATCGATATACCTTCTAATGACATTAACAGCCATGAGCTCAGGGTCGGCGATATGGTTGCGTTCGATTTGAGGATAGAAAGTGCTGTTGAAATAGTGGAGTAAACAAACATATCCATATAAAAACTTGAAGTTAAGTAATTATAATTATAATTATTTCTATAAGCATAAGGAGGCTTGACTGATAACATCCAAATGGGGATTAAAAGAACTTAATAATGAAATTGGAGGATATATGATCAGTATTGCAATACCTGGATATGGAAACTATGAAATCAAGAATTTAGTATTGGATTATAATGGCACTATCGCTGAGGATGGAAGACTTATTTCTGGTATCGGAGTACTTCTTCATGAATTATCAGAGCTTGTTGAAATTTACGTCATAACAGCGGATACATTCGGAACTGTTGAAAAAGAGCTTAGAGAGTTCCCTATTAGGATTCACAAAATATCAAGTGACAATGAGCAGGCAGATAAGTTTGAACTATTAAAAGCAGTAGGACCTGAATCAACGGTTTCTATTGGAAATGGAAATAATGATGCGATGATGCTTCGGGAATCAGCTATAGGGATCTGTGTCCTTGGAAGTGAGGGTTGCTCTAACAAAGCAATGGATAGCTCCGATATATTAATAAAAGACGTTAGACATACCTTGGAACTACTAATGAAGACAAACAGACTGAAGGCTACCTTAAGATACTGATGCTTAAATTCTCGACATTTAATGGAAAACCCCTGCGAATCCCGCAGGGGTTTTCTTAATCTGGTGCCGAAGGCGGGAGTCGCTGGATTTGTTTTTTGAATTATCCATAATCCTTCAAACACGCATAAAATAGCCATTTATATTTTCATAATTGTTGAAACAACTCAAAAAACATCTACAAAAAAGCAATTCGTTGCACACTCGCTGCACACTTTTTTCACTACATCATGCTGTCAAATAACTTATTAATGCTTTCTGCAGCTTCTGTTTTAATGTCATCTGTGACATGGGTGTAGATGTTCATTGTAGTCGCTATGTCTTTATGACCAAGTAGTTTCTGGACGGTTTTAACGGGGATATTAGCCTCAAACAACCTTGTAGTATAGCTGTGCCTTATTGAATGGTATTTCATGTCTCTCATGCCCATTTTAGAGAGTACTGACTTGAAATTGCGAGGGAGCTTTTTAGGATCTATAGGTTGACCATTTTTCTCACAGAACAAGTAGTCATTGTCTATAAACGTATCATTGTCCTTTTTGAACTTGTCTTGATCTTTCAAGTGGACCTTAAGATCCTTCATGATGTTAGAGGGGACAGGAACAGTCCTATAGCTGCTTTCAGTTTTTGGCGATTGCTCGAGTAGAGTGGTGGTACGCTTACGATCCTTGTCAATTAGAGCCACTATCTTTAGTGCCTTGTTTACTGACAAGGTGCCATTGATGAAGTCAATATCAGTCCACTTAAGAGCTATCAGTTCACCAAGTCTTAGACCAGTACCAAGGTTGAGCTTGAATGCTAACTCAAACTTATGACCTTTGATTGCTTTTAGGAAAGCTTCTTGTTCCTCCCTGGTAAAGAAGTCAATGTCTTCTTCCTCTTTGTCCCTTTTTTCTTGTTTAGGCAACTTCGCTGCAGAGCAGTAGTTCTTAACTACATATTCATGTTCTACAGCACCGTTCATACAGCAAGTAAGGAATTTCTTGACCGTAGCAAGGGTAGATGGGCTCGTACCATTTGCGCTTAGGTCGTTAAAGTACCTTTGGAAGTCTACAGCTCTTAGTTCAGAAAGTTTTGTTTTTCCTAGCTTAGTACCTTCAACGTAGTTTCGAAGGATTCCCTCATACCTTTCAAAACTAGATGGTTTCAAGTCATTGACACGGAACTCAAAGAGCCATAACTCAAACCAATCCTGCAGTGTGATTTTGTCATCAACTGTAATTAAGCCTACGTTACTTTTGTACTCTAGCTCCTGTTTCTTCCTTAGTACCTCATCCTTGTTATAACCTGCTACTGATTTTCTTACTAATCTACCCGTTTTGTCACGTCCGATTGTAACCATAGCACGGTAATAGGGCTTGTTATTTCTTTGCTCAGTGTAGAGTGTGCCTTCTCCATTAAGCTTGGATCTTTTCTTTGCCATGGATTACCTCCTTCGTATTAATTATTTTAATCCTATTTTTGTCCGATTACTACAACAATATTATAACAGTAATACAAACACATGTTCGATTATGATGTAAAAAAATATAATCGTACTACTTTTATTAATAAATTGGTGCAAACTCAATACTTGTTTCTGCAACAAATAACTCCTTAGCAATCTCCTCTACTGAATACCCTTCGAAGGTGGAGGAGCTGATCCGGATGTCTAAAAGCTTCGTAGCAAAATAATTTGCTTGTCTTTCAAGCTTACCTTTATTAAGCAGTTTGCTCGAGTAGGTTGCAATGTCTATATCGGGATGGAGTATAGCATGGCCAAGTTCATGAGCTAGAACGTACTTCTCATAAAGATAAGGGAGGTCGTTACTAATAAATATTATTTCCTGGCCAAGATAACTCCTGATATAAATAGCTTCAGTGTTTCTAAGAAGGAAGCTATTTGGGTCTATATGGCAAATTTCTATATCAAGGGACCTGCAAATTTCTGCAGGATCCCTTGAGTTGCAGTATTCTTCAATACCTTCTACGTAGTTATTTATCCAATTAAAATTCATGTGCTAACCTCGCTAAGTTAGTGTTTTAAAATACTTATTATGTGGTATACTTCTTAATATGGAGGGGATAGCTATGATGTACTCACAATCCATTCAAAACAAGGTTGAGAGTTTGAAGTTGTTAGGAGTTAGATTTGCATACATTGTCGCTCCAGTCATAGGATTTATTGTTACAAAATCCCTGAATAAAAGGAATCTTTTCGATGAAATATTTATATCAAATGTAATCAATCTATCAGGTATATTAGCTGGATTTCTTTTTACCTCCATGGGGATCATGATCTCTCTACCTGATAATAAATTTACGGCTCAATTATCAAAGAGTGGTTATCTAAAGATTGTTTATAGAACAATGACTGTAGGCATATTGTCATTTTTAATAGCTATGATTATAGGCATGTTCAGGGTAGACCCCAATTACACAAGCTTCTTTTTCATAATTGGCGTATCTGAAACTTTTTTGAGCTCATACTATTTGTTCAGGATAAGTCACTTTTCAAGTATTTCTAAATAATATCTAAAGAGCCCTTAAGGGCTTTTTTTATTTCTCCAATAGCTTCCATGTTTATTAGTTGAGTATCATCTATAGGTATGTTCACACTTTTAACAAGTATCTTTTGTATTAGCTCCATAGTAATACTTTCTTCCTGGTTATCAAATCCGGATAATTCAAACTTCTCTATTCCAATGACTTTATCTTTTATTTTTCTAAATATCCCTTTAGTATCTTCAGTTATAGGCATAGTCTGCAAATCTATACTAACCTTTGCTCTTCTTAAGGATGATTGGGATAATAAGAATGCCTTATCAAGCTCCAATAGTTCCTGCCCTAGGCTAGAAGTATCATCAAAGATTATGTTTAAGTTAGTGATGTTTTGTACTCTGTTAATTTTACGCTCTATTTTGTCATCAATTACTAGATAAACGTTTATTTCCTCTATCATTTCATTCTTTATGTGTTCTCTCAAAAATGCTTGAAAGTGTCCTCTAAACTTTGGAGCCTTAGAATTACTTATTACTGAACAATATAAATCATTTTTGCAAAAATAAAAATAAGTATAGTTTTCCAAAGTAAATCCGATGGATTCTAACGTAGAATCAAGGATGTCATCGATATGTTTCCCTTTTATTCTCTTCAAAGGTCCATTTTTTAAGTCCTCAACTTTTGAGATTATACCAAATAAATAGTCATCATTGGATTCAACTATTTCAATATTAACTCTTGATTCATTGCTTTCGTTGTAAGAAACTTCATAAGGGTCTACTGGAAACTTTGTTTGATTTATAATCTCAACAAACATTTTTTTAAGCTGTTCCTCAGATTTACCTATTCTTTTTACTGGGAGGAAAGAAAAATCTATAGAATAAAACTCAACCTTTCTCTGCATGCCGACCCTCCCATCTTTACTTAACCTGATTAGCTCTATTGATCAGCAAGCTTGACAACTTATAAATATCATTTAAGCTTTCCAGACTATACTTAACATATTCCTTTATCTCATTCGGTATTATAATTGACTTGTTATTATCTTTTATATTCAAACGACAGATCCAACGAGTTACCTTACCATCTACAATTACTCCGAAGTAGTTCACAGTATCTTTATAGGATAGCCTTGAAAGGTCAATAGTTTCCCTCAGGATCGATTTTATTATGTAGTAGGATTCAATCTCTTCATCAGTTGTATGAACCTTATTCAGAGCTTCAGTATCATCATCAGCAATTTCCTCATCGGGAACTACTTCCGGAATGGTATCTTCCTTTTCGTCACTCTTTAGAGCAGTCTGGATTTTCTCATTTACCAGGTCATTTATATATGCTGTAAGAGACCTTTTAAGTATGGGCTTATATCTATCGACTATATTCTGAGTTTTAACTCCATCATAAACACCACGGCCAATTATATATCTGGTAAAGTCATCAGTAGGGTTAGTAAACTCTTCTTTGAGGATCCCACGCATTATTCCCATATATTTTAGCTCAGCAGCTGAATCAATTATATGGTTTAGATCAAAATTGTCTTTATGGAATTTTTTAAGCTCTGGAATTTGAGCATCTTTAAGATCTATCATATTGATTTCTAAGAAGGGTTTTTCATCCATCTTATTAGGTGCATCTAGATCAGTATAAAACCTATAGATAAGACCATTAGTAAGGATAGCAAATTTAGCTTTAGTTGTACCAAAGTATCTGAATAATTGCGAGTCATGTTTTGCAAGCTCTTCCTTGATAGATTTGCATTCTATAAGAATAACTGGCTCTTGATTCTTTAGGATAGCATAGTCTATTTTTTCACCTTTTTTAATCCCGACGTCAGCAGTATACTCCGGAGTGAACTCAGCTGGATTGAATATGTCGTAACCAAGAATTTGAAACAAAGGCATGATGATAGAAGTTTTGGTGGCTTCCTCTGTTTGGATACCACCCATTATTGATTCTGTCCTCTTAGCAAAGCTCCTGATTTGTTCTTCAAAATTCATCTTGATTCCTCCTTAGTATATTTAGTTATTTTTACTACAGCTTAACGGACTACCAAAACTGTCAATCTGTTGATGCTGACCAAAAACAGCTTCACGGCTGCTTGAATCTCTGAATCTGTTTAGAGTAGCAGTAAACAGCCTCATAGTTGTCGCAATCTCTTTAATATAACTGAGATGTCGGCTTAATTGGGTCCTCTGATATAAACCCAAAAAAGAAAGAGACTCTGTTCAACACAGAGTCTCTTGGTAGTGTCACCCGTCGGTGACTTGTCATTATTGTAGTGGTGAATTACTCACCTTGTACAATAATAATACCCTGTGTTGAGTAAGAAGTCAACATCTATAGAAAATATTTTCTAGCCTGCGCACTTATTGTATCCATAGTCGAAGTAGACAAACTGACTCCATACAATGGCGATTTTGTTTTAGTAGGTTCCAGGATCCTCATTTTGCTAATTGTAGTTATTTGATTCAAAAGAGCGCAACTACCTGGTTTTAAGCTTTCTGATTTATCGATGCAGTCCTTGCAGTACTGTAGTTCAGCATTAAGCTCGCGAGCTTCCTTTCTTATATTCTCCTTCTCAGTATCTTCAGCTGAAATAAATCTCTCCTGAAGTTCCTTAACACGATCCGTTATCGAGGCCATCATAGTTTTTATTTTCAGATTGAGTGCATTATACATTTCGTTTCCTAAGTACAATTCATATTTATGTAAATCCAAGGGATCCACCCCGTCTTTTACTGATGATAGGGGCATTACTGTGAGAACCGGTGAGGATTTGTCGTCATCTTTATTCAATACAACACAATAATGAGCACCACCGTGTTCGCTACCAACATTGAATCCCAAGCTTACGTATACTATGGTGCCATAATTATAAACTGGAAGATATCTAGGACTAAATCCTTTTTCTCTATTTAGCATATTTCTATAGTCTTTGAGCCAATAAGTAAGATTAACGCAGCGCTTATAATTAGATTCATATGAAGGACTAGATTCGTCTAGTAATTGGTCCAGAAACTCATCTAGTTTTTTAATAACATCTTCTTTGAATTTTAAGAAATCTTCCCGATTGTCCTTTAGCTTATAATTCATTTCGACCCTCCATTTTTCATTTCTTATACTTATAACTTAGCAACTTCAGCTGGCCTAGAAGCTCATTGGCAAATTGGATCTTATCCTCATCAGATAACTTATCTATATCGAAGCCACCAAAACCCATTATGACTTCCTGGGATAGGAGGAAGGATATTGCTTCCTCTGGGGTGGTGAACTCATGAATATTTTCAAAACGGGTATTACTCTTATCTTTCTTAATAGCAATATCATCATACCCAGCTAGATTTAAGAGAATGTTTGTATTTATGTTATAGGCTTTGCTAATCATCTGAAGGGTCTCAATTGTCGGAACAATAGGCGAGCTCGAGCGAGGATCTTTTGCTTTTTCGAGAATTGACAAGTATGTATGACTAACACCAACCAAATTTGCAGCATCCCTTAATGAGAGTCCCATTTCAGAACGCTTTTCTTTTAATATAATCCCTAATTTCTGAAGATTCATATAAAAACCTCCCTTTAATTACATTGTAATACATATTTTACATATTGCTAGAAATAATACAATTATTTATGGTAAACATACTTGACACAATGTAAAGCTGGTGCTACAATGAAAATGTAAAGGGGGTGTTACAAGTGTCAAACATAGTCAGAGAGTTAAGAGCTAGGAATAAAATGAGTCAGGAAGAACTTGCACAAAAAGCAAATACCACTAGACAGACTATAAGCAGGATTGAAAAAGGCGAAAACCCAAGCTTCGAAGTAGCTCTCGGTATATCAAAAGTGTTTAAAGTGTCGGTAAATGATATTTTTTTGCCCAAAACGTAAAACATGTATTACAAAACAAGAATGAGTACATTAAAAATACCCTAACTCAGGGATAAAACACATGAAGGGAGTGAGAAGAATGAGAATACAAGGTAAAGGCCTAGATCTAATAGAAGAGTACGCAGAGCAGAAAAGGGACGCATACACAATGCTCCTATGCCAGTGCTTAAGAGAAATAAGAGAAATAAAAGAACTACTTGTAAAGCAGAATAATGACTCCGGTAATAGCAGCGATTAAAGAAGCTATAACCCCTGCGGTAGTCAATAGAAGAATGATCAGATTATACTTTTTCTGCTTAATTCTTTGTTCTTCCAGGTATCTGATGATCTTTGTTGAATCATCCAGAGCTGAATATCGTAGTGCTTCTATTTGGTCTTTGGTTAGTCTCATGTCAGTTTCTCCTTTGTTTTGTATTTACTGAATTACCAAATTATTTAACACCAGGGAGGTAAGAGTTAGTGGAGAGAACAATATTAACTCAAGAACAAGTAAATCAACTTGTTAGTCTATTAATAGGTCTGAACCCTTCAGAATGGGATGCGCTAAAGGTAGCCGTTGATAAAGAATTTGACTCAGCATACAGTAAATTGACATTACAGGACACCGAGTCACTTAAATATCGAATAAATTATGAAATACAAATATCGCCTGAAGAGTTTATGAGATGGTTTATAGCTAATCCTTGATAAATTGCTCCATGAAATCATATGGGCTGGGGAATTGCCTTTTTATAGTATTAAGCAATTCTGTCAACAGAGCGATATAAATGGCTTCGTGGATTGTTAGGATATTCTTCTTGGTGTTTGGTACAACGTGCATAACTATAGCGTTAGGGAAATCACCACGATAAACTACTATACTCACATTCTGATCTGGCATACGGATAGCAAATGCATTATCAGTGTCAAAATCAGGGCCTTCAGGACCTTTAAGATCAAGTTCTATAACTAGATCATCATTAATTTCTTCATCCAAGTACTCCCACTGCAGTTTTCCTGAAGAAGTTTTCTTGATCAAGGATTTTAAGAAGTTTATTGTTAACAGTTCATCATTCATCTAGGTTTTTCCTCCTTTGATAGTCGCCCAATTAAGTAGGCTAGGTGTAGGTTGATTTTATGGCCATTCAAATGTTGATAATCAGACTTCAAGTATCTAAGAATTATAAAGTTGATTTTAAGCAGCTCTATATAAGTAAAGACAGTCTTGTATTCTGCTAGAAAGGAGTATACGTCAACTACAATGTCACTAACCAGTTCTCGGCTATGACCAATATTATCAATTGTTGATTTATGGCCCTTAAACTTTTCAATATACACATTTTTTCCCTTATTATAGTTTTCTGCAGTGGACATAAATTCAAGTTTTTTATCAATATTTTCAGTCCTAATAAAAACAAACAAAGTCAAAATGAACCCCAAGATGGAAGTGATGGATGCAGCAAGGATAAATAGTGAATTGTTGGCTAATACCTCTATTGTATTGATATATAATCACCGTCCTTAAAGGTATCAAGTTGAATTTCAGCAACCAATAAGCTTCCAATTCAATTGTATCATAAGAAATAATTCGAAAACAACAGAAAAGAACTAATTCAGGTGGGGGAGAGTAAATGGAAAATAAGCTATTAACTAAAAGAGAGTTGGCCGAGAGGTGGCAAGTATCTGTAAGAACAATTGACAACTGGATCAAGGAAGGGATTGTATCGATTTGCGAAAAAATACCTGTACCTAGATTTACGGAATCTTATGTACAAGAAATGGAAGGCATAAAACTTGATAAGTTTTCACCAATCCAAATGAGAAAACTTGAAATTGAATTAGCAAGAATAAGGAAAGAAAATGAGCAGTTAAAAGCTAGTTTACTAGTAATACTAAGAGAAAGCAGCAAGGTTCTTGAAATGGCAAAGGAGTGATAATTTGAACGATATTCAGCAGATAAAAAGCAGTAAATCTCTACTGGAAAGCGAAGCGATCATCAAGAGCAATGAAAGCTTAGTCGGAATGAGTGTCTGGAATATAGGCAACGAGCTAAAGACCATTAGAGACACTCAGAGCTATAAAGAAAAGAATTACAGCTCATTTGAGGAGTATGCAGAGAATGAACTGAGATATTCCAGGCGCCACACTTATAGGTTCATTGAGATAGCAGAAAACTATTCTGTGACATCGATGTCACAAATAGCAAACATAGGAATGACTAAGCTTTTATCTTTAGCGCAGGTTTCTGAACCTGAGAGAGAGGAGTTTATAGCCACTCAACCAATAGACGAGATGACTACAAGAGAGCTGCGAGAAGCTATCAAGGCAAAGAAAGATCTTGAAAAGCAAGTAGAGGAGCTTAAAAGCAAGCCACCAAAGTTAGAGATCAGAGAGATTGAGAAGGTTCCTTCAGATTATATTGAGATGAAAAAGAAGATGGAGCAGCTGAAGAGAGAGCTGCTTGAGAAAGAACACGATCTTGAGGTTACAAGGAATGAGAAGAGCTTTTTAGAACGCAAAGTAAAATTGAACGACTCTGAGGCCAGGAAGTATAAAGAGCTGAAGGAGCAGATAGAAAATCTCAGTAAGCAAAAGGACGACTTAGGCAGGCAGATAAAGGCGAGAACTGAACTATCTGGCTTGGTAGTAAGGATTGAGAACATCCTAAAGACTGAGCTTGCACCAATAAGATACAGCCGGGCTATAAGCGAGGCATCAACCGATGAAACTGTAATTAGAAATCTCTCAGAGATCGTTGACAGAGTTAGCCAGTGGTGTCAGGAGATGGAGAGGTATATCCCGAGTAAGTATAACTTTGTAGAAATAATTGATAGCGAGGTGATCTACAATGACTAATGAATTGCAGGTAGTGCAGCAGAATCTTGAAGGAATGGATTTTCAGCAGATACAAGCCATCATCAATAAAAGCATGGCGATCCAAAATCAACAGCTGCATAAGTTCCTCCAGGACCTAAAGGAAGACCATGAAAAGCTAACTGAGGAGATGCAAATAGTTAAAAGCAGAAGTGAAGATCTTAGGGAAATGGAGATCAAAAGGCACAGAGTGACAGAGCACATGTTCGGCTTTGTGAGCCTTAATGATTTAGGTCAATGCTTCCAGGTTTCGATTGGATCGAAGACAATGGGAAAATTGCTTAGAGTAGTCGGACTTGCGAAAGCTAAGCAGAGCAAAACTGAACCCTTGAGAAGTGCGATCATAGATGGTTATGCAAAATCATTAATGTACAATGACCATCCAACGTACCAATGGAATCCGGAAAAGTGCATAGACAAAATCGAAAGATGGCTGAACGGACAAGGCTTGATAGATAAGTTTTATGCAATAGAGGATGAGTCTGAGTTAGCAGAGTTTATTAAGTCGCTTGATGAGACTTACACACAATAACAAGGAGGGATTAGAGATGCGCAAGGAAGTTAAGAGGAGTATTGAGTTCAAGGCTTATTCAAATGAAGGAAGAATGATTGAAAAGGAAGTTAAAGAAAGAAATATATGTTTTATTAATATACTATCAAGTTTTGCAATTGAGCATAGAATGACACTTCAAGAAATTTATGAGTGTGTTGATGAAGTAGCAAGTCTGTATTATACAGATGCTGTCATAGAAAGAGGAGAGGCTGAGCGGTAACTCAGCCAAGTATTAGCCCCTATGACAGGATCTGCTACACCAGAAGCAGCCATCGAAATCTTTATAGGGATGTTTTAGTTTTGCTCTTTTTATAGCTTCATTACAATCTGTACAGAAACCAATATACTCCCTATTAGCTTCACTAGGTAAGTATGTACACTTACCTGTATGAATTTCATGTCGCCCGTTACGATCAGTATTTACATTGAAGTAGTAATGTTCCAAGGTTTCACCTCCTTCCGTTGTGTGTCCTTTCAAATACATTATATCAATACAAAGGAGGAAGTTAAGTGGTAATTGGAAAGAAAATAGAAAAATTGAGAAAAGATAGGAAATTAAGCTATAGGAAATTAGCTGAATTAAGTGGGATACCATCTCATAGTCATATAAGAAACATCGAGAATGGAACAGTATCAGACCCTGCGTTAAGTACAGTTATTAAACTGGCAAAAGGACTCGGAATAAATATATCTGAATTACTGGAGGATGTAGAAATAGCAGAAATAGCAAGGAGGTAAACCATGTCAATAAGAGACCTGACTCAGGTATTTAAGGAGCAAAACAAAGAAATCGCTAAGAAGACTTATACAGTCAAAGAATTATCTGAAGCGTTGAATATAAGTGAAGGTAAAGCTAGACAACTTACTCATGCAGAAGGGTTCCCAGTGCTTGTACTTGGCAGAACAAGGCTAACGATCATTTCAAAGCTTGATAAGTGGCTGGAGGAGAACGTGGGGGGCGACTTCCTATGAAGATCTACACGACAGGCGAAGTATCAAAGATCATTGGTACTTCAACTGTAACAGTCAGAAATGAGATAGAAAGAGGCAATCTGATCGCTTTCAAGGGAGGTACGGACTATAGGATCACCCAGGAAAGGCTAGATGAATACATGGGCCTTGATAGAAACTGGGAAAAGGAGAAAGAGAGGCTGCTAAAGAAAATAGAGGCGCAGCAAGAGATCATTAATAAGTTTATGGCAATGGCAAAAGAGATGCTGGAGGTTAGCTATGAGGATTAATCCATTGAGACTTATAAGCATATGGTTTATGACTATCCTGATCACTATAATTCTCACTGCAATGGTTGTTAATGCAGCCGGGGAAGATCCAAAGGCAGTACAGTATGAAGTTATAACTTATGAGGATTACATGAATCGATATGAAGCCTCAGAATCGCCTAGAAATGATTTTAAGGTCGAAGACGAGGAACAGGTCGAACAGCATCGAACAATCGCCAAGGCGGGGCAGAGCAAGTCAGAGACATATAAGGTTACAGCATATTGTCCCTGCGAAATATGCTGCGGCGAATGGAGTGATGGTTTCACTTACTCCGGGGATCTCGCCCATGAGGGAGCGACAATAGCTGCTGATCTGTCTAAGCTCCCACTGGGGACAGTAGTTGAGATTGAAGGCCTTGGCCAGAGGGTTGTCCAGGATATCGGCGGTGTTATTAACGGAAATGAAATTGATCTTTTCTTTTATAGTCATCAAGCAGCGCTAGAGTTTGGGGTGCAATATTTGGAGGTGACAATGGTCAATGAAGAATGAGTGGATGTACTTCACATTTGGATCAAGAGGTCATGTGTACGAGGCCGGATACGTAAAAATCAAAGCTGAAACCGTCAAAGAGGCCCAGGAGAAGTTTATAAAGAGATACGGGGCTAAGGCCTGGAAAGGTAAATATATCGCTTATGCTTTTCCTTACAATCAGGAACAGTTCGAGTATTATGACCAATTTCGACGAGGACCGTATTCTATATGTCATGAGGTGATTGAATGATCGACATCCTATTTGCTATTATTATCGGTTTAACTTGGATGGGTTTAGCTGACTTATCAGTTACAGTGGCCTCCCTAAGTAGAAAGGCTGATCTCATTGATAAACATATTGAGGGACGGTTTGAAATTATATTAGAAATGCTTGAAATCGATGGCGAACGTATAAAGAGTCTAGAAAGGTGGCGATTCGATGAACTCAATAAAGAAATTGATCAGCGGTTACACACTAAGAGAATGGATGGTTAAGCAAATGCTATTTGGATGGAGGAGCTTGATATGAAGGAGGAAGTATACGGCTTTTATCGTGGAGATGTGTTTATAGCCGAAGGGACTTTGAAGGAAATTGCTGAAGAAACCGGGTTAAAGGTAAGTACTCTGAAGTGGTACCAGACACCATCTGCGAGGAAGAGAAGGAAACTGGCAACAATATTCAAGCTGGAGGATGACAATGCCGAGTGAATTAGAGATGCGGATCCAAAGAGGAGACAAGGAGGAGCTGAATAAGGCTTTTCAGGAAGTTATAAATGTGCTAAGTGAAGCACCTCAGCCAATAGAAAAACGTATAGCAAACACATTATTTGTTATGCAGGTCCAGGATTATATTTTGGAGGAGGTGAGAAAATGATAATAGTCAGTCAGGACAAAAGCATTATTTCAACAGATCCCAAGGTGATTGAAGTAGGGTTTGGTGCAGAAAAATTCAACGTCAAAGTCGATGGAAGAGTGTTTGGAGTTTATGCAGAGTACGAGACAGCGTTAGCAGTATTAGATGAAACAGTATCAAATCTGGCTAATGATGCTAGTTTCTACTTCATGAAAAAGAACAAAGACAAGTGCAACTTGTTAGAAGATCATGAGCAATAAAAAAGGCCCTCTTTCGAGGACCACAACCACAATTATAATACCACAAATTAAGGAGGAATAGCAAATGGCAATGCAATGGACACCTGAAGAAGCAAAGACGATGATCAATTTTCATAATAAATATTCAACTAGAGAACCAATGCCAGAGGTAGAACCTTATAACGAAGAGGAAGAAGTGTGGCAAATTAAATCCGATGCTGAAGCTGAATGGTTAATAGACAAGGTCAATGAAGATCTAATTGAGATCAACAGATTTGAACTTTCTCTGACCAATAAAATTGAAATTCTTAAAGAAAGGTTAGAGAAGGTCAAAAAAGAAAAAGAAATTAAAATTACAAGAAGAGACAGCTACCTTCTAAGGTATTTCGAAGAGATCCCTGAGGAGCTCAAGAAAAAATCAAAGACCATGGAAAAATACAGATTACCTTCCGGAGAGATCATCAAGAAGTACCAAGCTCCGGAGTTTAAGAGAGACAATGATGTTTTAGTCAAATGGTTGAAAGAGAACAAGATGAACGGCTTTATCGAGGTAAAGGAATCTCCAAAATGGGCAGATCTAAAGAAATCCACAAAGACTATAGGTGGAAGCGTAATTTTAGAAGAGACTGGCGAAATAATCGAAGGCGTTGAAGTGATAGAAAGAGCGCCAACGTTAGAATTTAAGGAGGATTAGGAGATGAACGAGTACAGTGAAACTAACTCAATGATGCTGATCGAAGGATTAAGCCTAAATAAAATCAGTGGAGCTATGAAGAGCATCTCTGATTTTCAAATGGTAGTCAAAGCAACACTACAGGAAGACCTCGACTACGGAGCATCTTTCAAGGGCTCCAAGAAGCCCAGTTTGTTGAAGCCAGGAGCTGAAAAGATACTAATGCTACTAGGAATATCAAGTGAGTACGAGATAATCGAGAAGATACAGGACTATCAAGAAGGGTTCTTTGCATACACGATCAAGTGTACGTTACTAAAGGGAGATATACCAATAACAGAAGGTCTGGGGCACTGCAATAGCAAGGAGAGGAAGTATGAAGGCGAGAACCAGGACAAGTATATGCTAGGAAATACCTGTCTTAAAATGGCCAAGAAGAGAGCTCAGGTAGATGCAGCCCTAACTGTGGGAAGCTTATCTAATATCTTTACTCAGGACCTTGAGGATATGGTGCAATTTGAAGCTGAGGAGCTTAAGACTATGACAAAGCAGGAAGCAGAAGCATTAAAGCTTGGGTTTGGCAAGCATAAGGGAAAGACTCTTGCCCAGATATTTATTGAAGCTCCAGACTATATTGAGTGGCTTGCAGATAATGCCAATGACGCGAAGATAAAGACTGCAGCAGTGATGACTTTATCTAGTAAAGAAGCTACTAAAGCAGAAGAAGCTACTAAAGCAGAAGAACCAGCTAAGCAAAGGACTACAGCTAAGAAATCAGAACAAACTAATGATAATGAGTATATACCGCCGCAAGAAGAACTACCATGGGGGAAATAGGGAGGGGTGAATACCCCTCTTAGGAGGTGAAAGGGTGAAAGATGCTTACTACTTTAGTCATGACTCAAATGCTCGCAATGATACGAAGATCTTAGCGATGAGATCAGATTATGGGATTGCAGGATATGGGATGTACTGGATCATTATTGAAACATTAAGGGATGAGTCAGACTATAAATTGCGCCTAAAACCATACACTATAAAAGCACTTGCAATGCAGATGAGTTTGGATACTGAAACAGTAAATAAGTTTATAGATGATTGTATCAATCAATATGAGTTATTTGAAATCGCAGGAGATTATTTTTGGAGTGAGTCTTTATGTAGGAGGATGGAAAAGGTACAAGACATTAAAGATAAGCGAAAACAAGCCGTTAGTAAGAGATGGGATAAGCAAAATAATGAGGATGATATACAAGTGAATTACAAAAGTAATACAAGTGTATTACAAAACGATACAAAGGAAAGGAAAGGAAAAGAAAAGAAAGGAAAGGAAAGTAAATTAAATAATAATAAAGAAGAGTACGTGGAGAACGCACAAAAAGTATTAGATTTTTATCATAGATATTTGCCTATGCTTCCATCAGTAAAAAAGCTCACTCCTCAAAGGATCACTTATATCAATAAGAGGATAGAGGACAACAGCCTAGAGGAAGTAGAAGCAATGCTAATAGAAGCGTCAAAGTCTGATTTTCTGACAGGTAAATCTAAAGATTGGAAAGCTACCTTAGACTGGTTAATGAATCCGAATAACTTCGTAAAAGTGCTAGAAGGCAATTACGCAAATAAGGAGGGATCCAATGGAAAGTTTGGAAAGCATGATATCAAGAATAATGAGTCAAATTGGCCAGACCTCAGTCACATCTACTTTGATCCAAACAGAGTATGAGTGTGAGTTCTGTAAAGATGAGGAATGGATATATGATCTAGATACCAATACAGCGAAACCTTGCAAGTGTAGAGAGGCTAAGCTCTATAAAAGGATCATTGAGAGCTGCGGGATCACGGAAAGCTTCCTGCAGAAGAACTTTGACAACTACATTCCAACAAGCAAGCAGACAGAGTCGCTTTATAAGACAGCTATTGACTATGCAAACACTTTTGAATGGCTCAAGAAAACCAAGTGCAATAGTTTGGCTCTGCTAGGCCAGGTAGGAAGTGGCAAAACTCATCTTACAATCGCTGTTGCTAACGAGTTGATGAAGAAGAATATTGGAGTAAGGTACATGCAGTATCGAGAAGATATCCCGAAGATCAAGAGAGTTGTGACTAGTGACGAGGATTATTCCAGGGAGATCAACAAGTACAAGAATGCTGCAGTTTTACTCATAGATGACTTATACAAAAATGCAGTCGTTAGTACCCCAAATGGAGAGTATCTTAACGAAGCTGACAAGAGGATAATTTTCGAGATTATTAACCATCGGTACTTCAAGCAACTTCCGATCATCGTCTCTTCTGAGTATCCAGCTATAAAGCTACTGGAATTTGATGAAGGAATAGGTTCAAGGATAGTTGAAATGTGTAACGGTCACTTGTATGAAGTCAAGGGTAAAGAGAATAACTTTAGGATGAGGAGGCAAGGATATGGAGGAGTATAAAACTGTGATGGATGAGGATATAGAGCAATATATCGTTAAGCAGAGTAAGGGTGTTGTGAGGCTTAGGATCCCTGGTGTTCCTATAGCTAAAGGCAGACCTAGATTAGGTAAATATGGGACTTATACTCCAACTAAAACAGTTAACTATGAGAATCTGGTTCAGTATTGCTACATGGATCAGGCAGAGGGGGTCAAGTTGGCGGGTCCGTTGAAGATGGAGGTAATACTGTTTTTTCCGATACCCAAAAGCTACAGCAAAAAACAAGTGGAGCTGATTAAAGCTCAGGGCATGATCTATACAAAAAAACCTGATGCCTCAAATTGTCTAAAGGCGATTGAAGATGCACTGAACAACTTCGCATATGACGATGATAGTCAAATATTCGATACTAGAGTGCTTAAGTTTTATACCCTGGGTGATCCAAGAGCTGAAGTTTATATTGAGGAGGTTGAATAATTATGAATCAGGTATCGCTTATAGGGCGCTTAACTCGAGATCCGGAGCTTAAATATATCCCACATTCAGGGACTGCAGTAGCGACATTCACTTTAGCGGTAGACAAAGGGCTATCAAAGGACAAAAGACAAGAAATGGAATCTAAGAATCAACCGACTGCTGACTTCATCCGCATAGTAGTCTGGAACAAGCAGGCTGAGAACTGCGCTAACTTCTTAGTAAAGGGCAGATTGGTCGGCATAAGCGGCAGGATCCAATCAGGCAGCTTCGATGATAAAGATGGTAAGAGGGTATTCACTACAGACGTGGTCGCTCAACAGGTAAGCTTTCTAGAGTGGGGAGATAAAGCTGACTCAGGCAGCAGTATGAATGATTATGATATGGATGGATTTCACCCAACTGACGAGAGGGACATCCCATTCTAATATTTGATGGAGGAGTTATATGAGCAAGTATGAAGGCATATCACCACTATTAAGGAAATTAGATCTTTTAAGGGAAGGTGAAGAATATACACTCTGCATTACAAAGCGAAATAAGATCAGGAAAAAGAAGATTAAGATATTGAAGTGCTATGATAATTACTACTTGGTTGTGACAAAAAATGGCTGGAAAGAAAGCATATTGAAAGGCGACATTATGACAGAAGATTGCTATATTGAGGGCCTAGACATTAAAAACAGAGCAAGGGAAGCATTGTCCGAATTAGAAGCGAAAACCAAGGAGGATGAAAGCGTGAAGATAAAGAAAGATCAATGGGATAAGTTAATTGAGGATGGTCTTGAGTGGTTACTAAGAAACCCAGAAGAAGATTTAGATATTATTAAGCTAGGGAAAAGCCATAAGAGTGAGCTAAGCTATTATTTAAGAGCAAAGCTGAAGGAAGACATAGAACAAAGAGGCAAGGATAATGGATACAATATCACCATTGATGAGCAAAGCAGGCAGCTCGTTTATCATCCTGGAGAAGAAGAAAACAAAGCTGATGCAGTAATAGAGCATATTGTGACAGAAAGTGAAATTAAAATGGCAAAAGGCTCAGAAGTCGAAATAGATGAAATATCAGTAAACGAACCTGAAGTACTTTTGGATCCAACACCAGAAGAATGCCAATGCAAGTGTGGCAGATCTAAAGGTGATGATATATTAATCAGACTTGAAGGACTAACTATAAAAGACCTACTACGATTGACAGGTGAAGGAGTCGTATTCGATATTATCGTAAGAAAACAAGTAAGTTGAATGGAGGAAATCATGGTATGCCTTATGATTCCATTCAATTGCTTCAAAGAAAAAATTCTGATCACCAAAGAGTACGACGGCAAGGGTAAAATGGAGATAATTGATAATAAGTATGTCATGGTACTGATCGATGACGGCAATGAAGTGCAATAGAACATTTATTCAAGGGAGGAGTTCAATGCCGGATGAGATAATCAAAAGCTATCAAGAATTATGCGATGAAATTGAGATCTGGAAAAGCAGAGTAAGAGCTTATCAAGCTGAAATTAGAGCTCTGAACCAGCTTGCTAGTATATATGGTCCATCAGATATTAGTGGAATCGACTATTCAAAGCCCAGGGTAAAGAAAACATCAAACATTGGATTTGAGGAATATTTATTAAGGTTATACCAGATAGAAGCTCATATCAAAGTATATGAAGCAACTATCGAGATGATGAAGCAGTCAAAAGAGGATATTGAAAAAAAGATAGAAGCTATGTCCGGTGTTGATAAGAAAGTTGTATATCTTAGAGATATTAAGGGTATGACCTTGAAAGATATAGCTGATCAACTAGGCTATAGCCATCAGTACATTAAAGAGATATCAGCTAGAAATAAACCTACTGAATACATACCGACAAAGCCAAAATGATGTGCTATGATAGTATTAACCAAAAATATAAAACTAAGCAAATCCCGTTGATTGTAACTCGACGGGATTTTATTATGCCATATACCATAAAAGAAAGATGGTGAGGATATGTATATTACCTATAGGTGTCTTGTATGCGGTACTGAGTTTATCATGCCAACAGAGACACTTTGCATAGCAGAGAAGGAAGGAAGATACATAGCCTGCCCTCTAGGACACAAACATGTAGTAATAGCAGGCAGATTTGACGATCTTAAAGAATGTATGGAAAAGCAACATGTCTATAAGAGAGAGGGCGGGAGGATGCGTCAAGTAAAATAAGAAAAGGCAGGTGAGCATTGTGAAGCTTACAGTAAAACAAAAGGCATTTGCTGATTACTACATTGAGCTGGGCAATGCCACTGAAGCAACTAAGAAAGCGGGATATAGCCACAAGACAGCAAACAGGATTGCAACAGAAAACTTGTCAAAACTTGTCATTCGCGAGTATATCGACGAAAGACTCAAACAAATAGAGGATGATCGTATTGCCGACGCTGCTGAAGTTCTCAAATACCTAACAAGTGTATTGCGTGGAGAATCAGAGTCTGAAATTGTCGTCGTTGAAGGAACTGGTGACGGCTGCTCTGAGGCAAGACGTTTATCGAAAACTCCTGATGAAAAGGAGAGATTAAAAGCGGCAGAGCTTCTTGCCAAAAGATATGGGATCCTGACTGAGAATTACAACATCAGGGACGTCACACCAGTGGTGATCAAGGATGACATATCAGAATAAGAGGGTCATCTCACTGCAACAGACGGTCGGCAAAGGCTATGCGCAGTTCTGGCATTTCAAAGGCAGATATAGAGTAGTGAAGGGTTCGAGGGCGTCCAAGAAGTCAAAGACGGCAGCGCTTTGGTATGTAACGAAGATTATGGAGCATAAGGGTGCAAATCTATTAGTAATTAGAAAGACCTTCAGGACATTGAAAGGTTCCTGCTACACTGAGCTTAAATGGGCCATAAAGAGATTAGGCGTAGAGGAATTTTGGGACGTCCCAAAATCAGAGTTGGAAATGACTTACCTTCCAACAGGGCAGAAGATATATTTCCGAGGCCTTGATGATCCGCTTAAGGTCACATCAATTACAGTAGAAGTAGGATCTCTTTGCTGGCTTTGGATAGAGGAAGCCTACGAGATCATGAAGGAAGAAGATTTCGACATTCTGGATGAGACCATCAGGGGCCAAGTCGAGGAAGGGCTATTCAAGCAAGTGACTCTGACCTTTAACCCGTGGAACGAGCATCACTGGATAAAGAAGAGATTCTTTGACGCTCCTCCTGATCCGGACATACTGGTTATGACCACCAACTACTTATGCAACGAATGGCTGGATGAAGCAGACAAAAAGGTATTTGAGACAATGAAGAAAAACAATCCCAGGCGTTACCGCGTTGCGGGCCTTGGTGAATGGGGCATTGTAGAGGGTGTAGTATTTGAAAATTGGGAAGAGGGATATTTTGATCACACATCCGATGAATTTAAGAAGCAGCATCCAGGGATAAAGTCTGCTTTTGGACTCGACTTCGGGTATACAAACGATCCTTCTGCACTTTGGTGCGGGCTTGTCGATCTACAGAAAAAGGAGATATTCGTCTTTGATGAGATGTATCAGCAGGGAATGTCCAACGAGGCGATATACAAAGAGATATATGAGATGGGATACGCGAAGGAACGGATAAGAGCTGACTCTGCTGAACCAAAGTCGATAGACAGACTCAGAGAGCTTGGACTCGTAAATATGAAGGCCGCAAGAAAAGGGAAGGACAGCGTAAATCACGGCATTGATTATATTCAGGACTTTAAAATCATAATTCATCCCCGGTGTGTAAACTTTATAACTGAAATAAGCAATTACACCTGGGATACAGATAAATTTGGACGACGTATAAATAAACCTATAGACGACTTTAACCACCTGATGGACGCAATGAGGTATGGGATGGAAGAGTTTAGCATGGGCGAGATTTTCAGCTTTGATTAATAGGTAAAGGGGTGACGCCGTTGTTTTTCAATTATTCAGATTCAGGAATAATCAATAACATGATAGCAAACGGAGCTAAGACAGCTTTAACAGACATCCAATTTCTGGAGCTTGAGATTGCCAAGTGGAAGAGATCAGATAAAAGAAAGTCTCAAATATCTGGCGAGAGATACTATAGAGGTTTACACGATATACTTGAGCGTAAGAGAACCATAATAGGTGTAGATGGACTATTGCAGGAAGTCGAGAACTTACCAAATAACAGAATAGTCGATAATCAGTACGCTAAGATGGTGGATCAAAAGAAAAACTATCTTCTGGGGCAACCTTTGACCTTTGGCACCGAAGACAAGAACTATGAGGATGCCTTGAATGAGGTGTTCAATATGAGGTTTCATAGGACACTTAAGAATTTAGGTGAGGATGCCCTTAATGGTGGGATAGGATGGCTGCATCCTTACTATAACGAGCAAGGCGAACTTAAGTTCAAGAAGTTTGAGCCCTATGAGATACTACCATTCTGGAAGGATGCTGAGCATACAGAGCTGGATTACGCAGCCCGTGTATACGAGGTCCAAGTGTATGAAGGCAGGCAGGAAAAGACCGTTGAAAAGGTGGAGGTCTACACTAAAAACGGGATAGATCGCTACGTGCTTATTAATGGATCTCTCATACCAGATGTTGAGGAACCTTCAAGTAACTACCTGATGATCGAGGACGAGGATGGAGTGTTGCAGGGGTTCAACTGGGAAGGCAAGATACCTCTCATTCCTTTTAAGTATAATAATAAAGAGATCCCGCTGATCACTCGAGTGAAATCTCTTCAAGATGGAATCAACACGATGTTGTCTGACTTTGAAAACAATATGCAGGAGGATGCAAGAAACACGATCCTTGTAATTGAGAACTATGATGGAACGAATCTGGCAGAGTTCAGGCATAACCTTGCAACGTATGGTGCTGTTAAGGTCAAGAGCGTTGATGGAGCTAAGGGTGGTGTTACTACCTTGACTGTGACGGTGGATGCTGACAATTATAAGGCCATCATAGAAATATTCAAGAAGGCTCTTATAGAAAACGCAAGAGGATATGATGCCAAAGACGATAGAATGAATGGCGAGCCGAACCAGATGAATATCCAGAGCATGTACAACGACATCGACCTTGACGCAAATGAAATGGAGACAGAGTTCCAGGCATCCTTCGAAGAGCTATTATGGTTTATCAATGCGCATCTATTCAACAAGGGGAAGGGAGATTTTACAGGCACGGATATTGAGATCATATTCAATCGAGATATGATGATGAACGAGTCTGAAGTAATAGACAATTGCTCCAAATCAGTCGGGATCCTATCCAATGAAACAATCATAAGTCAGCATCCATGGGTAGATGATGTCGATAGAGAGATACAGCGAGTTAAGGATGAGAAAAAGGAAGCTATAGAGGAGTATAGCAATGCATTTGCACCGGTAATGCCTTCTGGAATGGATGGCGGTGAAGGTAATGAAGAATAATGCATATTGGCAAGAGAGGATGGTCCTACTTGAAGGGGCTCTATTAAGCAAAGGGCAGAAGTATCTTCAGGACATTGAGCGGGAATACAGAACTGCTGCAATAAGCATTGAGAAGGATATTGCTCGATGGTATCAACGTTTTGCAGACAATAACTTAATTAATATGGCAGAGGCTAAAAGACTTCTTAACACTAAAGAGCTTGAGGAGTTCAAATGGAGTATTTATGACTACATCAAGTATGGAGAAGAGAATGCTCTAAACGGCCGATGGATGAAGCAGCTTGAAAATGCATCAGCACGAGTGCACATTTCTCGCCTCGAGTCATTAAGACTGCAGATGCAGCATCAGGTCGAGGTCCTATACGGTAATCAAGTGGATGATATTGACAAGCTGATGAGAAAAGTCTACCAGGATGGGTATTATCATACAGCCTGGGAAATACAAAAGGGATTTAATATCGGTTGGAGTCTTCACGCTATCGAAAAAGGGAAACTCGACAGGATCATAAGTAAGCCTTGGTCGGCAGATGGGAAAACCTTCAGTCAAAGGCTATGGGACAACCAACTAAGTCTCATTACTAACCTCCAGACAGATTTAACGCAATCAGTGATCACAGGCAAGAACCCTAAAGACCTGATTAATGGGATGGCCGCAAGACTAAATAAAGACAAGAATAAGACCGGCAGGTTGGTAATGACAGAGGCTGCAGCCTTCTCATCTGCAGCACAAAAGGATTGCTACAATGATCTTGACGTCGAGAGATATGAAATAGTGGCCACGCTCGACAATCACACATCAGAGATATGCCAGGACCTTGATGGTGAGGTCTTTGACATGAAGGACTATGAGGTCGGCTCAACAGCTCCTCCATTCCATCCTTGGTGCAGAACTGTGACAGCTCCATATTTTGATGATAACTACGGTGAGCGTATCGCACGGGATTTAGCTGGGAAGACTTATTATGTACCAAGTGACATGAAGTATAAAGAGTGGAAAGAAGCTTTTGTGGATAATGGAAGTAATAGCATTAATTTGATTATTGGAACCAAGACAATTACGGATATTACTATTTCAGGAGTTTCGAACCATGCAACTCAAAGGGCATTTGAAAGAGGTATTACCAATAAAGATATTGTTAATGCTTTGCAAAATCCACTCAAAATTGGTAAAATAAAACAAAGCACTAATGGTGTAAACCAAGAGTTTCTTGGTGAAGTAGCAAGGGTTCATGTCAATCCTGAAACGGGTAAAATAATCACTCTTTGGAAAACAAGTTCGAAAAAACTGAAGAAGTTGAAAGATGGTGGGAAATAATGAAAATTGACTTTAGTCCTGAACAGGTGAAATTATTGGAGAATCTGGATCTAAGTTTTGATATTGATGATGATCTTTCGGATGATGACATTGATGAATTGGATGACAAGGTTTCCGATTATTTTTCATCAAATTGTATAAGCTCTGATGAGGTTACTGAAGAAGGCATAGTCTGTGAAAGCATCATGGACTTAATAGGTGAATTATAAGATTGTGTTAGTAGAGAACCTGCTAAAGAGGTGGTGATCAAGGTATGAAGGCGAGGTATGTAGGGGCTACTATAGGAGTGATGACGTTAACCTCAAACAAGATATATGATATACTCAGGGTTGAAGAGGACATGTTCAGAGTTGTGGATGATGATCCCAACGAACCAGAAGGATATTTGTACGATCCTGTAAATCCAGGGAACGTATCAGGCACAGTATTTGGGAAGTGGGAGATAGTCGAAGATGATGAAAATGGGATACTCCGTAGAACAATCGATAGATTGACCACATCCGCTCAAAATTAAATACCACAAATCAAAGCACTTGCACAATGCAGGTGCTTTTGTTATGCAAAATATCAGGCAATAAAGGTTTAAATATCGTCTGTTTGGTATTTAAGACGTTAAATCAAAAGACAAATGACGTGGACTGAACCACGCTAAAATAATGTATTTGAAAGGAGATAAATATGAAAAAAGAAGATTTTGTAAAACTGGGATTACCAGAAGATATGGCAGAAAAAGCAGCACAAGCTTCAACTGAAGAGCTTAAAGGGTTTATTCCTAAGACGAGATTTGACGAGGTCAACGATGCTAAGAAGAAGCTGGAGGATGACATCAAGTCAAGGGACCAGCAGCTTGAAGATCTAAAGAAAATCGATGCTGAAGGGCTCAAGGCTAAGATCGAGAAGCTTCAGGGTGATAATCAAGCAGCCAAGGCAACCTATGAGGCAGAGCTCAAGCAAATAAAACTTGATGCTGCAGTTGAGAAGGCGCTGTTAGGTGCAAACGCGAAGAATGTCAAAGCAGTAAAAGCGCTTTTAGATCTAAGTAATGCAGAGCTTGAAGGAGAATCAGTCAAAGGTCTGGAGGACCAGCTTAAGAAGCTTCAGGAAGCAGAGGACTCAAAATTCTTATTCAATACTGATTCTGGTAAAGGGAAATTTAAGGGCTTCGTTCCAGGAGAGAAAAAGGACGGTACCCCGGGATCCGGAGGAACTGGAGGGACCTTAGCAGACGCTATAAGGGCAAGATTAGAGGGCGAATAAAACTAGAAAGGTGGAATAATAATGGCAGTTACACTATTACAGGCGAAGTTAAACGTACAAGACGATCTTCAGATGGGAGTTATTGATGAGTTTGCGAAATCAAGCTTCCTGTTCAACAATATCACTTTTGATGATGTAGTATCACCAACCGGAGGAGGAGCAACTCTTACTTACGGTTACACTAGACTGATCACTCAGCCTACAGCAGCATTCAGAGCAATAAACAACGAGTACCAAGCACAGGAAGTTACAAGACAAAGATACACCACTGACCTTAAGGTATTTGGTGGGTCTTTTGAGATCGACAGAGTAATAGCTAACATGGGTGGTATCGTCAGCGAGGTGGACCTTCAAATCAAGCAGAAGGCTAAAGCAGCTGCAGCACTTTTCAATGATACGATCATCAATGGAGACAGCGCAGTTGACGCTAACGCATTTGATGGACTTGAGAAGGCTTTGACTGGCTCCTCCACTGAGTACACTCCCGGAGCAGCTATAGACCTTTCTACTTCTGCATTGGTGGATACAAACTACAAGGTATTCCTCGATACTCTTGACGAGTTTCTAATGGGCCTTGATGGTACTCCATCAGCTATCATGGGCAACACTAAGCTTATCGCTAAGATAAGAGCGGTTGCAAGAAGAGCAGGGATGTACATGATCAAGCCAAATGAGTTTGGACAAAATGTCGAGTTTTACGGAGTAACTCCGCTTGTCGATCTAGGTGCAAAAGCTGGATCCAATAATCCTGTTGTTGGAGTAGACGTTGCAACTGGCGAGACTTCTCTATATGCTGTAAGACTTGGTATGGACGGCTTCCATGGAGTGTCTATGTCCGGAGTAGCTCCAGTAAGCATCTGGCTGCCTGACTTCAAGACTGCCGGAGCAGTTAAGAAGGGTGAGGTTGAGATGGTTGCAGCTGTTGCCCTTAAGGCTACTAAGGCAGCTGGAGTCTTGAGAAAAATCAAGGTTCAGTAATTAAAGAAAGGAGCATTGCTCTATGGCAAGAATATATTCTGTAAATCAAAACCATAACTGTGACTATGGTGTTGACTTCTATTATGGCGCTGCTGCTGTGCCCGATGCTGAAACTGTTCTGCTTGCGTGGTTTACTGCTAAGGGCTATACAGTAGTTGCTGGTTCTGATACCCTGTCCCCTTGGGATTATCTTCCTGTATCGGAGCTAATAAAGTTTGCACCATACATCGGCGTCGTTCCTGCTGGCATGACTAAGGCGGCTCTTGTAGCTGCTTTTGAGACCGCTTTGATCACGCTGATGAAAATCGAGATAACTGAGTTCGATGCACTTCCCGATGTAGACGGCGGGACTGTTGCGGAACCTGTATATGCAGATGCGGCTGCAGTAAAAGCAGCTCTTCCTACATCTGTAACTGCAACCTTCGATGATGGCATCAAAGCTACTGTCCCGGTCGCAGCTTGGGTCGATACTGATACCTATGATAAAGAGGCTGCTGCAAAGTACACCTTCACTGCTACCCTCGGCACGTTGCCACTACCTTTTGCGAATACTGCTGCGGTAACTTCTACTGTAGAGGTCGAGGTGAAAGCCTAATGGCTAAGGTAAAAGCCCCAAACACTGAATATAACGGAATATCAGCAGGAGTAAAGTTTACTCAAGGGATCGGTGAATGCACTGATCCCTACCTGCTTACGTGGTTCAAAGACAAAGGATATGATATAGAGGAAACAATGGAGGAATCGTTTATCATGGATGTCGAGGTGGTCAAGGATCAACTCGATGATTTGGAAAAGACATCTCCTCCTAAAACTAAACGTGGTAGAAAATAAAGGATGGTGATGAGACATGTTGAATGACGTTACAGCAAGACTTGCATCCTTCGGGTATATCGTAGAAAGCGCGGATGCTTGGGTGCTGGATTTCATCATCACTAAAGTACAGGATTACATCAAAGCGGACTGCAATGTGAGTGAGGTACCTGAGGGGCTGTATTCTGTTGCAGTTGATATGGCTGCAGGTGAGTTCTTATTGTCTAAGAAATCCTCCGGCCAGCTTCAAGGATTTGATCTTTCTGCGGTTGAGAAGCAGATCCAGGAGGGGGATACGAACGTTGTGTTCGATGTGACCTACTCTCCCGAGAAAAGACTCGACGTGTTTATCAATTACCTCATCAATTATGGCAGAGGGTCCTTTGCGGCATACAGGTGTTTAAAATGGTAGATACGCACTCCTCCCTGCTAAAGCTTTGGAAAGACCGCTGTACGGTCTATACAAAAAAAGAAGTCGTCAGTCAAATCAATAAAAGGACGACCTTCACGGATGAGGTGTTCTTGTCAAACGTACCTTGCAAGCTGTCTTTTGAGTCATTAAGTACTACTAATCAGGCTGATAATGCAGCAACTATAGTTCAAAAAGCGAAACTATTTCTCTCCCCGGATGTAGCCATCCCTCCAGGATCTAAAATATCAGTCAATAGAAATGGGTTGGTGATCGATTATGAACAAAGTGGGGAGCCTGGAATATTCAATAATCATCAGGAAATTCCACTTGATATTTTCAAGGGGTGGGCATAATGGCAAAATGGGGCAAGGTAGATTACAGACAATTCGAGAGACTTAAGAAGGAAATGGAGAAACTTGAACAAGTTGCAAGGCAGGAGTTCTTTGAAGCTGCAGCAAAGGAGCTTGCAGCTAGGCTATTAGGTAAAGTTATTAAAAGGACTCCAACTCTCAATCCTATATACTGGTCGGATGGGTACAAGGGCGGAACTCTAAGGCGGGGATGGACCGCTGACAGCCATAGACAAGCTGAGCTTTCAGCAATCTTTAATGGTGATGCAGGGGCAAAAGCATTTGTGGATAAACTGGCGGTAAGAAAAGTCGGGGATATGTATGAAATAGAGATAGTCAACTCCGTGGAATATGCTTCTTACGTGGAGTACGGCCATAGGACAAGGGATCATAAAGGCTGGGTGCCAGGTCAATTCATGCTCACGATATCAGAACAGGAACTGGATGCTCAAGCACCTAAGATCTTGGAAAAGAAGCTTATGAAGTACCTGGGAGGGATTTTTGATGGTAAATAAAATAATAGATGGTATATCCATTAAGCTCAATCAGGTATTTGGCAGTGGATACAAGATATACAGTGAGAGCATTAAGCAAGGTCTAAAAGAGCCTTGCTTTTTCATTATAGCCCTCAACCCATCTGAAGAGAGCGTGCTAAGCACTAGATTTTTTAGACAGTGTCCATTTGACATCCACTACTTCCCGGTGGGTCCAGACAGCAACGCTGAGATGCAGGCTGTCGCAGAGAGCATGTATATGGCTATGGAGTGGATAGAAGTTGAAGCTAATATAGTCAGAGGAGTCCAGATGAATCATCAGGTGATCGATGGTGTGCTACATTTTTTCGTGCAGTACAATATGCACATAATCAAACCGGTAGCACCAGCTGATTCAATGGAGACTTTGGATTTTATAAATGGTATAGAGGAGTGATGATATGGCGTCTAAGAAAAAAGAAGAGGTAAGAGCCTCAGAGGAACAGAGGATCGCTTTTACCAAAGGGCAGATAGCCTCCTCCAGGATGTATCAGCATAATAGGGATGTAGTCAATGTAGTACTCAAAGATGACCAAACCTACACGCTGGTCGAGGTAGACGAGCTCATAGAAAATTTTATGAAAGAGAAGGTGAGATAATATGGCATTAGGCGGCGGAACATTTGTCACTCAAAATAAAGTGTTGCCTGGCTCTTATATCAACTTCATAAGCGCAGCAAGAGCATCAGCTACTCTGGCAGACAGAGGAGTCGTTGCAATGCCTATGGAGCTTGACTGGGGGCTTGACGAAGCAGTATTCACTGTCACAGCTGAAGATTTCCAGAAAGATTCACTAAAGATCTTCGGTTATGACTATACACACAGCAATATGAAGGGCTTGCGGGACATGTTCAAAAGTATCAAGCATGCTCATTTTTATAAGCTTATGAAAAATGGAGTTGCAGCTTCAAACACCTATTGTACCGCTAAGTACAAAGGACTAAGAGGTAATGATCTAAAGACAGTAGTAGCGGTAAATGTTGACGATATAACTAAAATGGATGTATCGACTTACTTGGGGACTACTCTTGTCGATAAGCAAACAGTACTGCCGAATACAGATAATATTCTGGATAATGACTACGTGATCTGGAAGACCAATGTTGTAATGACAGAGACTGCTGGGCTTGCTTTGACTCTGGGCAGCAACGGAGATGCATTGACGGGTACAGAATATCAGGCAGCACTTGATGCGCTTGAGGCATTCAGCTTTAACGCAATAGGCTGCTTATCAACAACTGCTGAGATCATCGACCTGTTTGTCCAGTACACTAAGAGATTGAGAGATGAAGTTGGGGTAAAATTCCAGGCGGTAGTTTATAAGACTGCAACAGCAGACCATGAAGGAGTAATCTCTGTTGAGAACACTATCCTTGATAGTGGACCTGCAGCTTCATCCTTGGTATTTTGGGTCGCTGGAGCTCAGGCAGGATGCGCAGTGAACAAGAGTCTCACAAATAGAGTTTATGATGGCGAATTTACAGTTGATACAAATTATAAGCAGTCTGAACTCGAAACTGGGCTGACGGATGGAAAATTCATGTTCCACAAGGTTGGTGATCAAGTGAGAGTACTTGAGGACATCAATACATTTGTCAGTGTAACTGACGAAAAGTCTAAAGATTTTGGAAGCAATCAGACTATCAGAGTGCTGGATCAGATTGCAAATGATATCGCAGCACTGTTCAATTCGAAGTATTTGGGAAGTGTACCAAATGATGCGGATGGAAGGATAAGCCTATGGAGCGACATTGTATCGCATCATCAGCAGCTTCAAGCCATAAGGGCGATTGAAGACTTTGTTCCTGAGAACGTTCAGGTTGCAGCAGGAGTAACTAAAAAAGCGGTAGTGGTCAATGATGTGGTTACACCGGTCAACGCCATGGCTCAGCTTTATATGACAGTTGTGATCGAATAGGAGAGGGGGTTGTGAGATAGATGAGCAATATAATGAACTCTAAAGATGCTATCAGCGGTTCTCTTGCGAAATGCTTTGTAACTCTTGACGGGAATCGTTATGAGTTTATGCAAGCTATAAACCTTGAAGCAAGCATCGAGAAGAATAAAGTAGAGGTCCCGATACTAGGCAAAACAGGTAAGGGCAATAAATCTACGGGCTGGAGAGGAGCTGGCAATGCGACTTTCCATTATAACACCAGCATCTTCAGAAAGCTCCTTAAGAAATACAAGGACACCGGTGAGGACTTCTATTTTGACATCCAGGTGACAAACGAAGATCCTACATCAATCGTAGGAAGACAGACAATTATCCTAAAAGATTGTAATCTGGACGGAGGGGTCCTTGCTAAATTCGATGCAGATGCAGATTACCTGGAAGAGACAATAGACTTCACTTTTGAGGATTTTGAAATGCCTGAAGAGTTTGGTCTTTTGCCGGGGATGTAATATAGCACTCGGGCCACTTTCGGCCTGAGTGACTTACTTTTTGAAAGGATGAAGCTATATGACGAGTCTATCCGCCTTTTTAGCACAAAATGCGATAAAGGTCGAAAATGTAAAATATGTTGCATCCAAGAGATTTCTTGATGATGCAGGAGACCCTGTGGAATGGGAGATTAAATGCATAACTTCCACTGAAGATGAGAATCTTAGAAAGACATGTACGAGCCGTGTTCCAATACCAGGAAAAAAGAATCAATATACTCCGGAAACCGATTTTAATCTATATCTGGGGAAGCTGGCAGCAATGTGTACGGTCTTCCCAAATCTTGACGATGTAGAGCTGCAAAATTCTTACGGAGTCATGGGATCAGATGCACTTCTTAAGAAGATGCTTAACCCTGGTGAATATTCGGATTATTTACAAAAAGTACAAAAAGTAAATGGCTATGACACTGGGTTTGACGAACTGGTGGAAGATGCAAAAAACTAATAGGTGAAGGTGATTTTGAGTCAAACTATGCTTATTATTGCCTTCACAAGTTCAATATGCTGCCTTCAGACTTTTTGAAACTTGACAGATATGAACGCGCGTTTATAGTCGCAGCTATAGATACCAGGCAGAAAGAAGAAAAAGAGAAGGCTGAGAAAACACCTAAAAGAGGTAAGGGCAGGTGAGAAAATGGGAACAATAAGATCTGCTATTCAAATATATGATGGCATGTCTCCAGCATTTAGAAGTATGAATAACGCCATGAATATGGTTCTAAGCAGCTTTGAGGCTGTGCAAGCCGCATCGGGCAAAGCTATCGACAACAACAGTATAAAGGCCGCCAGAGATGAGCTCAATAAAGCTGAGATTGCAATAAGTCAAATAGAGCAGGAAATACAACAAGCTGAGGCTGCACAAAAGGGATTCAATTCTCAGTTGAATCAAGGCTCAGGATTAATGGGCAAACTCAGAACTCTTGCCATAAGTGCAGGAGCTGCCTTCAGTGCTAAACAAATCATAGACTTAGCCGATACAATGACTTCTACTAATTCAAGGCTCAATCTTATAAATGATGGGCTACAAACCACTTCAGAGCTTCAGGATATGATTCTCGCCTCAGCCAATAGGTCCAGAGCCTCATATATGGATACTGCGTCTGTCGTTTCAAAGCTGGGAGTACTTGCCGGAAACGCCTTTAGCTCCAATGAAGAAATGATTGCCTTCACAGAGCTCATGAATAAGAACTTTGTTATTGGAGGCTCGAGCATTCAGGAACAAAGTGCTGCTATGTATCAGCTGACACAAGCAATGGCTGCTGGCAGGCTACAGGGCGATGAGTTCAGATCCATCATGGAGAATGCACCTCTATTGGCTCAGTCGATAGCTGAGTACATGGGCTTGTCTGTCGGAGAACTGAGAGAAATGTCTTCTCAGGGTCTAATTACAGCAGATGTAATAAAGGGCGCTTTATTTGCTTCGGCAGAGGATGTAAATGCAAGATTTGCAGAGATGCCGATGACCTTTGCACAGATAGGTACGATCTTAAGCAATACTATGCTGCAAATCTTTGAGCCGGTGATCCAGGCAATAGGCAGAGGAGCTCAGTGGATTTATGATAACTGGGCAAATCTTGAACCGGTGTTCTGGGGACTTGCTGCAGCGGTAGGAGCATACGCAGCCATAACAGCTATAAAAACAGCTATCGAGTGGCATTCCGTAGCAGCCAATCAAGCACTGGTAACAGCGATGCTAGCAAATCCAGCTTTGTGGGTAGCTATGGCTATTGGCGTGTTGATAGGAATCATCTATAAATGGGTCCAGTCCGTAGGCGGGATACAGATTGCCTGGATGATGGCCATGGATGCTATACAAACGGCAACCGGAAACGCCAAGGTATTCGTGCTTGAACACTTGGAGAATATGATAAATGGAGCAATAGACAAGATCAACGCCTTTATTGCACTTCTTAATCAGATACCAGGGGTAAATATCGACGCTATCGCCCAAGTAAGCTTTGCTGCAAATGCGGCTGCGGAGAATGAAGCTGCCAAGGTTGCAAGAAGAGCAGAGATAGATGCAGCAAGAGCAGAGGCTGAAAAAAGAAAATTGGATAATGAGGCTGGACTCGAGTGGGAAAGCCTAATGAGCAATTCTGAAGCTGTTGGTTACATGGGGGATACTGCAGCAAATACTGCTGCTATGAAGGATTCCATGGAGACAAGTGAGGAGGAGCTGAAATACCTGAGAGAGATAGCTGAGCAAGAAGCAATCAATCGCTTCACTACTGCTGCGATAACAATAGAAATGACGAATAATAACCAAATAAATTCAGAGATGGATCTTGACGGAGTGGTAACAGCCCTTGAAGATAGACTCTGGGAGGCTGCGCAGGTCATAAGCGAAGGGGTGCATGAATAATGGCTTATACTGTTTATTTAGGCAGGACGGCACTGCCGGTAACACCTGCTAAAATACAAACTAAAATAAAAAACCAGAATAAAACGGTCACCCTTATCAATGAGGGGGAAGTTAACCTTCTAAAGAGCCCTGGACTATCAGAGATCAGTTTCTCCATGATGGTGCCTTATGTTTGGTATCCTTTTGCTTCTTATCCTGATGGATTTAGACCAGCTGACTATTATCTTGGCCAACTCGAAGAATTTAAGTTGAGTAAAAAGCCTTTCCGCTTCATATGCTCAAGAACTTCTCCAGCTGGGAGACTAATATTTGACACTAATCTAAATGTGTCTCTGGAGGATTACAAGATTGAAGAAGATGCCTCTGAAGGGCAGTCATTGACCATATCGGTCATGCTTAAGCAATTCAGGGGTTATGGCACAAAAATGGTCAAGATAGAGAGTGCCGTTGCTAAGGTGCAGAAGGAAAGACCTGCTGAGTCTTCTCCAAAGCCTAAGACATATATAGTACAAAGTGGAGACACCCTTTGGAACATATCGAAAAAGTTACTTGGAGATGGCACGAAATACAAAGATGTGGCTACCAGGAATAGTATAGCCAACCCTAATTTAATATATCCTGGCCAAGTATTAACTATCCCGGGTTAGGTGGTGAGTAGATGATAGATCTTCTTATCCAGAATGGGAGCAATATTTATCAACCAATAATCGAAGGTGCCATAAAATGGAGTACCGAGAGGAAAGGACAACCAGGGAAACTGACCTTTTCAGTAGTTCCTGATGGCATAATAAACTTTCAAGAGGGGAATCCGGTCAGACTTACAGTTGATGGCAAGAATGTTTTCTATGGATTTGTTTTCAAAAAGGAACGCAGTAAAGACAGAATGATCAACGTTACTGCTTACGATCAGATGCGATACCTGAAGAATAAAGATACCTATGTTTATTCTAACAAGACTGCATCTGAGTTGATAAAGATGATTGCAGAGGACTTCAAGCTACAAGTAGGTGAGTTGGAGGATACACAACACAAAATCGCTTCCAGGATAGAAGACAATAAGAGCCTTATGGAGATGATCCAGAACGCTTTGGACATTACCCTTCAAAGTACTGGCAAGCTTTATGTCCTTTATGATGATTTTGGGAAACTGACACTTAAGAACGTTGAGTCTCTTAAAATAGATCTACTTATCGATGATGAAGCCGCTCAAGACTTTAAGTATTCCTCATCAATTGACGGCCAAACCTTCAATAAAATAAAGCTGTCGTATGAAAATGAGGAGACAGGCAAACGCGAAATATACATTGCCCAGGACAGTTCGAAAATAAATACATGGGGAGTGCTGCAGTATTATGAAGGCATAGATGATAAGTTGAATGGTAAAGCAAAAGCTGATGCTCTTTTAAAACTTTATAACGTGAAGCAACGAAGTCTTACGATCTCAAATGCTTTTGGGGATGCAAGAATCAGAGCTGGCTCTTCAGTACCGGTAAGTCTTAACTTAGGTGATATCATTGCGAATAGTTTTTTAATTGTTGACCGAGTCAGCCATTCTTTCACCCATGATGATCATGTAATGGATCTTAGCTTAAGGGGAGGGTTGATAAATGCCTAACATGTTGGAAACTATCAAGCAAGTGGCTGTAGAGGCCGTTAAAGCCTCAAATCCAGTTGCTATAATATTTGGCAAGGTAACTCAAGAATCCCCTCTTAAAATAAACATAGAGCAAAGACTGACGTTAGATGCAGAACACTTAATATTGAGCAGTCTTGTTCAGGATTTTTCCGTCGATGTAACTCTGGACCACTCAACCGATGCAACTTCAGGCGGTACAGGAGAAAGTTCATTTTCAAGCCATAGTCATACCGTAGCAGGTAAAAAGACTATGGTTTTTCATTTCGGACTTAAAGTCGGCGAAACCGTGATGCTATTACAGATCCAAGGCGGCCAGAAATTTTTAATATTAGATAGAGTGAGGTGATGTCATGATCCCAGTTGTAAACGATGATTTTACAAATGATTTTGAGTACGACGAGGAAATATCAAGGACATTTAAGCTGGATATCGACATGAACTCCATAAGAGGAAATATCGACGATTTAGAGGCTGTCAAACAGTCCATATACCTCATTCTAAGCATTGAAAGATATAGACATATCATATATTCCTGGAATTACGGTGTAGAGCTGGAGGACCTTTTCGGGATGCCAGTGAGCTATGTCCTGCCTGAGCTTAAGAGGCGAATATCTGACGCACTGTTGCAGGATACAAGGATCCAGGGTGTAAGTGATTTTGTTTTTAATGTTGATAAAAGCAAAGTTGCTGTAAGTTTCAAAGTCGGCACAATATTTGGTGAGCTCCAGGTTGAAAAGGTGGTGAGTATATAATGTACGAGAGTGTAACTTTTGAATTAGTTTTACAGCGGATGCTTGACCGGGTCCCCAATACTGTGGATAAGCGTGAAGGATCAATCATTTACAACGCATTAGCTCCCGCAGCAGTTGAACTACAAAATATGTACATTGAGCTTGATACTATACTTAATGAGTCCTTTGCTGATACACAGTCAAGGACTTATTTAATTAAAAGAGCAGCTGAGAGAGGCTTGACTCCAAATCCAGCCACAAAGGCAATTCTAAAGGGTGTATTCAATATTGATGTACCTATAGGGTCGAGGTTCAGCTTAGAGGATCTCAACTATGTAGTAACTGAAAAAATAGACGCGGGTCAATTCAAATTAGAATGCGAGACTGCCGGAAGTATAGGCAATGGCTACCTTGGAGCTTTGATTCCTATATCGTACATCGCAGGTCTTACTAGTGCAGAGCTGACTGAGATTTTGATCCCTGGTGAAGACGAGGAGGACACTGAGGCTCTCAGACAGAGATATTTCGACTCATTGGATGCTCAGGCTTTTGGTGGGAACGTCGCGGACTACAAACAGAAGACAAAGGCTCTTCCGGGAGTAGGAGGGGTCAAGGTGTATCCAGTCTGGGATGGTGGAGGGACAGTAAAGCTAGTTATAGTCGATTCCACCTTTGGAGTACCGAGTGGAACACTGATAACCTATGTTCAGACGGCTGTTGATCCGGTAGTCAATACCGGAGAAGGGATAGGATTTGCCCCTATAGGCCATGTGGTGACTGTTGAGGGGGCAACTGCAACTACTGTGAATATTAGCACCACAATAACCTATCAGGAGGGTTGGAGCTGGCTGGAAATTGAGCCCTATGTCAATGAAGCTATAGATAATTATTTTATTGAACTTGCTGAGAACTGGGAAAGCGAGTCTGCAATTATTGTAAGGATAAGCCAAATCGAAACGAGACTTCTAAACCTTGCCGGCATTCTCGATATAGCAGACACAACGCTTAATAGTGCGGCATCAAACCTAACCCTTGATGCTGACAGCGTTCCTGTGAGGGGGGTTATTAGTGGATAGAAGCTTGATTGAATATCTACCACAGGTCCTACGGGAAGTAAGAGAATATAAGGCTTTAATGGAGACAGAGCAGTCTGAAATAGTCGATCTATGGGATGCTTTAGAGGGTGCTCTAAAGGACCAGTTTATAACTGAGGCTACTATCAACGGGGTACTCAGATTAGAGAAGATCCTAAAGATAGCTCCCAAAGCGACAGACAGCCTGAACGATAGGAGATTCAGGATACTGGCCAGACTTAACGAGCAGCTGCCATACACTTTTAGAGGGCTTGAGGAGAAGCTTAATGCTCTATGTGGGGTTGACGGTTATACAGTAGAGCTTACTCATGGCAGCTACACTTTGAAGGTTAGGATAGAACTCGTAGTTAAAAAACAGTTTGATGAAGTAGATCAGCTGCTTAAAAGGATCGTCCCTGCGAATCTCATAATTGATATAGACCTGAGGTATAACCAACATATGACTATTGGCGATTACACTCATGAATACTTGGGTGGGTTTACTCACTACAGCTTGAGAAATGAATCACTTGAATAATTTAACTAATGGAGGTGGATTATGGCTACAAATACTCCAAATTATAATCTTAAAAAACCAGATTTGATTGATTTTTACGATATCCAGGACCAGAACGACAACATGGACCTGATCGACATCGCCCTGAAAGGCTTGGAGGATGGCAAGGTAGCTAAGGTTACAGGCAAAGGCCTCTCAACTGAAGATTACACTACTGCTGAGAAAAATAAGTTGGCAGGGATAGAAGCAGGCGCCACAGCAGATCAAACAGCATCGGAAATCAAAACACTTTATGAGAGCAATGCGAATACCAATGCTTATACTGATACTGAGAAATCGAAATTGGCGGGCATACAAGCAGGAGCACAGGTGAATGCAGTAACTTCAGTCGCAGATAAGACAGGAGCCGTGACTCTTGCTAAGGCTGATGTTGGGTTAGGCGCTGTAGAAAATTATGGTATAGCAACACAAGCAGATGCAGAAGCTGGGGTGAGTGATGCTAAATATATGACCCCTTTGAAAGTGAAACAATCAATAGACAAAAATAGTGGGAAAACATTAATAAGTTCAGTGACACTTGCTACAACAGCTGCAAAGGTTGACTTCAATATCCCAGCAGGGTTCAGAGAAATTGAAGTGTATTTGACAAATATAAAAAGCACAACAGGAAATTACTCTTTACAAATGGTAATAAATGATGTTACAACAGGCAATTACACTTCTTATTATAATATAAATGCGACAGCATATTCCCAAACATCCTCTAAAATGTACATTTCAGGTGCAGATATAAGAAGCGACACCAATTTTATAGGCAAGGTTAATATATTAACATCACAACCATTTTCAACCACTGTATCTGGAAGTAGTCATACAACGTTTTCTATTGGTGGTGGAATGATGACATATAATTCAGGAGGTACAACACTGACAAAAATTAGTTTCTCAATATATACTGGATTATTGTTTAGTGCAGGAAGCAAATTTGAAGTTTGGGGGATAAAATAATGAAAAACTATGAAATAGATGTGAATGGAAAGTGGGAAATACAGGATAATGTCAGACTATTAATTGAACCAAGTGAAAGCTATTTGCTTCAAATTGCAGAAGAAAAAAGACAACAAGAAGAAGCAGAAGCAAACAGACCATTATCAGAAATGGAACTGTTGAAACAACAAATGGAAGAACAGAAAGCATTGATAAATGCAATGTTGGGGGTGAGCGAATAATGTTTACATTTGATGAAAGATTGGCCAAGGCCGTAGAGTTTAACAAGCAATTTGTGGCCAGCAGGAAGGCTGCACAGATAGCCACAAGGGACCTCATCAAGTCTGAGGCTCTGGATCCAGAGGAGATCACGCAGCTGGTTGAAGTGTACCCAGCCTTTGAAGCAGGGAAGGCTTATGCAGTCGGGGAGATTCTGCGATATGACGAGAGGCTGTACAAGGTAGTACAATCTCACACAAGCCAATTAGACTGGACCCCGGATAAAACACCGGCACTGTTCTCTCCGGCTATACCGGTCGGAACCATTGCAGAGTGGACCCAGCCAACAGGAGCACATGATGCCTATAAAATTGGAGACAGGGTAACATCTAACGGCAAGACTTATGAGAGCTTGATTGACGCCAATACTTGGAGCCCTGCAACGTATCCGGCAGGCTGGAAAGAGATTATTTAGACGGGGGTGTGCCAATGGAGGATATGTGCAAGGAAAAACACAGGCAGATTGACGAGAGATTAGAAAAGAATGACGACCGATTAAACAACCACTCAGACCGGATCAAGACACTGGAGAATTACCGAAGTGCTAATGAAGTAGAAATACGAAATTTAGTGGAACAAATCAAAAACCTTGTTGGTACACTAAAATGGATGATAACAAGCCTTGTCGCAATGCTGGCAGGGTTTTTTATTTGGTACATCCAGACCATTGGGAGGTGATGTAATGCAAGTAGTAAAGAACATGCTGCCATTGACAAAGTATAAGCTGAAAGCGCCTCACTCGATGAAACCTGAAGTTATAGTGGTACACAATACAGCAAACGATGCGACTGCAAGAAACGAGATAGCTTACATGATTAAGAATGACAACCAGGTATCATATCATTATGCAGTAGACGATAGAGAAATCGTGCAAGGTATCCCAGAGAATCGCAACGCATGGCACGCAGGGGACGGAGGCTCAGGTGAAGGCAACAGAAAGGGCATAGGCATTGAGATATGTTTCTCTAAGTCAGGTGGAGCCAGATTTATAAAGGCTGAACAGCTGGCAGCCAAATTCATAGCTTATAAGCTTAAAGAGTATGGCTGGGATATCACCAAGGTAAAGAAACACCAAGACTACTCCGGCAAGTATTGTCCTCATCGTACACTTGATATGGGCTGGGAAAGATTCCTGGATATGATAAGAGCGGAGCTGGGTGATGTAGGGTTAAGCCTAATCATTAATGGCAGTGCTCGAACAGTGGCAGGGTCCATTAAGTCAGACATCAGCTATATCAAAATTGACGGTAAAGACATACCCGCCAGGATCCTTGGAGAGACTTTGGGGTTCAAAGTAGGATGGGATCAGTCGAAGAAAGCGGTGATCTGGAATGACTGATAACATGAACATACCAGAGATGAGAAAAGCTTTAGGAATCAAAACAAAGAAAAGGACTAGGACCGATAAAAAGGCATTCTGGTCCTTTATGATTTGGTGCTTCGTAATTCAAATCATTACCCTCTATATGGCAATACTTATGCAGAGCGAAACACTCCTTGGTATATTTGCTGTGGAGGCCGTAGCTGGTCCAGTGTTTGTCTATAAGTTCTATCTGGAGTATAACAAGGAGATCAATCTAAAGCACATGGATATGAATTACGTTATAGACTACGATGAGATAAACGGGATTAGGTAAAGGAGGAAATAAAATGATAGACTGGAAACAAAAGTTATCGAGCCGAAAGCTGTGGGTTGCATTGATTGGGTTTATATCAGCAATGATGTTTGCATTCAACTTTGCTGAAGCTGATGTTGAAAAGGTTGCATCGGTAATAATGGCAGGGTCAACATTGATAGTGTATATCCTATCTGAAGCTCATGTGGATGCTAATAGAGACAGCAATGTCGGGAACACTTATAACACTTATTACCCTGAGGGGTTTCTTGATACAATTGAAGAGGATGAAGATGAAGCCCTGGAGTGATCCGGGGCTTTTTTTGTTGCGCAAAACAATATATTTTGAAATTAAGGTTGCGCAAAACACATAAATAGGGTAAAATAGTTACATAATACGTGAAGCGCAATTAAAGGAGGGAGTCTATGTTAAGTAATTACTACATAAGCAAAGAAATATCATCAAGCAATATGTCACAGATTGTTGCTTCAATTTCAAGGTCATATGAAGTTGTTGAGAATATTAAGAGTGAATTCCCTATTTTGAGTGGGCCTATGCTTAGTAATTCAGTATCAATCCTGAAACAAACTTTGGTACAACATGAGTTGATTAGAATGATTGAGAAGGGGTTTATTGAAGGCGTAAATTATAAAGTTTCCAATAATAAGCAAAGTAATTACCCATTCCTTGAGATTTATAATAGTTCATTCATTGTTACTTTAAGTCATGTACAAGTAGAGTCTCAACTCCCTAGAAAAGCTATTTATCGCAATGAAAGAGCTGCTAATAATCAATTGTCTATTTTCTCTGAGGACAATGCTGATCCTAGCAGATTATACTTTATACTTACTCATGGGCATAACGGAGTTAGACCTGATTTCATTTGTTTGGGATTACCCGATGAAAACAATGAGTTTTGGCGTGAACGAATTAATCTATTAGATAGAAAAATATTAGTACCTTCTAAACAAGAAGAGGAAGAATCTTTAGTAACCTTAACACAGTATGCAAAGGAAGTGTTAAAAATTGAAGAAAACAATAAATAAAAATAAGAGAACCCCTTTTGAAGATAAGTTAAAAGAAGCTAGAATTGCTAGAGGGTATACATTAACCGAATTAGCAGAAAAAATTGGTGTATCAAGGCAATCTGTTTCCAAGTATGAATCAGGGCTTAGCGTTCCATCAGCTCCAGTATTTAGTGAAATCGTAAAAGCATTGGAATTCCCTCTCGCATTTTTCTACACTGAAAACAAAATTTCTAGTAAGCAAGAAGGGCCTATTTATTTTAGGAGCCTAAAATCAGCAGATAGGAAAAATAGAGATGTTAGTGAAATTCGTGCTATATGGATGAATAGAGTTTACAGCTTTGTGGAACAGTATATAGGGTTTCCTAAATTAAACTTACCTGATTTTGATGATTCATTAATCAAAGATGCATATTCTCCCGATGATATAAATAAGATAGCAAATATTTTAAGAGGTTATTGGGATATAGGGGATGGTCCGATTGATAATCTGACATTTCTCTTAGAAAAAAATGGGATTATTGTGACGCAAATTCCTATAAACGATTCCAAGATTGATGCTTTTTCTAGGTGGATTGGAGATAAGCCAATAATTTTTCTTGGTTCAGATAAAAACTGTGCAGTTAGATCTCGATTTGATTTAGCACATGAGTTGGGGCATGCAATATTGCATAGACATCATCACCCTTCAACTTTACAAGATGCAAAAAAGCTAATATCTATCGAAAAAGAAGCGAATAGTTTTGCCTCAGCTTTCTTACTGCCAGAAAACAGTTTTAGTTCAGAGATCATGTCCACTAGTTTGGATCATTTTATAGTACTAAAGAAAAGATGGAAAGTTTCAATACAAGCCATGATATTCAGGTGTAACGAATTGGGTTATCTATCAGATGACCAAACGCTGTATTTGCGGAAAAAAATTTCTAAACTAAATATGAGAAAAAAAGAACCTTTAGATGATGTGCTACTCCCAGAAAGACCCTTAGCTTTAAGACAAGGGATAGAATTACTTTTGGATAAAGGAGTACTTTCAAAAAAAGATATCAGGGATACATTCAATTTTCCTGTATCTGAATTAGAAGAGTTGCTTACTCTAGATCATGGAACTCTGAGCGAAAACGCTCAAGTAATTAACTTAAAGATAATTAAGTAAATAAGCTTGCAACAGCTTAATCTAGCTTACCGTGCATATGATTTTGAGCTTGCTCCCTGAATTACTCCAGGGTTTTTCATTAATGTTGTTAATTACACTAAGTAGTAGCAGACTACTAATGGAGGAGGAAGTAACATATGATTGAATTAGGGGTTGCTTTGTCGATGCTGCTTATCAATTTATTTATAAGTAAAAATAATTTAAAACCTTCGAGTATTTACATTGGGATAAATAGCGAAAAATCCTTAATTGAGAGAGCTAAGAAAGTTATCTATTACGAGTGTCTATCAAATATTGTATCTTTTGTGTATCCAGTTATTGCTAGTGTATCGATACTTATTAATCTTTTTACAGGTAATGGTTTTGGAATTACCAACAACGTCCTTTTAGCTATTTTACTTGCATTTGCTTTATCGTTAATTGCTATTTTATTCTCAAAATTGTATACTTTTTACAGAGTCAAGAAAGCTATCAAATACAATAAGCTAAGAAAGTACATTGGCGAATTATGGTGTCAAGTTATTGACAACAATTAGAAAATAGGGCGCAGTCAACAAACAATATTTAGCGACCGCTCAGATTGAGTTCTAAAGCCTTCAAAATAACGTAAGCATATCTTACTATGGCTTAAAAATAACCATATAACTTATTTAGGGGGAAAAAAGGAGTATGGATTGGGGTATAACTTTTTTAAGTCGAAAAAAGGCATAAATGATATATAATAGTAGATAATGAAAAAAGACCTAGGATCAGTAGGTCTTTTTCGTTGCACACTCGTTGCACACTTTAGGCAAAATTAATGCCCTACAGCACGCTATTTCAACGCATTGAGGGCTATCTTGGTGCCGAAGGCGGGAGTCGAACCCGCACGGTGTTGCCACCGCTGGATTTTGAGTCCAGTACGTCTGCCAATTCCATCACTTCGGCAAGTGACTACGAGACTTATAATAGCACATAGGATGGTAAAAATCAACAGGTTTTTATGCGCATCTATCAGGTTTACCAATCCTGGTCAATATTGTATACTATTCCTATGAGGAGGCGTTATTATGGATAGGGACAGATTAATGATAATAGATGGCAGCTCGCTCGTGTATAGAGCATTTTATGCTATGCCCCCGCTCAATACAAAAAGCGGAATATATACCAATGCGGTCCTTGGTTTTTTGAATATGCTAAATAAGATTCGGGATGAATATGCACCAACTCATATATGCGTGGCATTTGACAGGAGTGCCAGAACATTTAGACACAAAGAGTTTGCAGATTACAAGGGTACAAGGGACAAAACACCGAATGAGCTATCACAGCAATTTCCACTGATTAAGGATATTCTTAGGGCTATGGGAATAAAGATCCATGACATGGAGGAGTTTGAAGCCGACGATATCGCGGGAACTCTGGCTAAGAAAGGTGAGGAGCTGGGGATGGATGTCATCCTTGTAACTGGAGACAAAGATTACCTTCAGCTTGCAACGGATAAGTCTAAGATCCTTATCACAAAAAAAGGTATCTCAGAAATGGAAATATATGATAAAAACAGAATAATAGAGGAATACGGCATTTTACCTGAAGCATTTATAGATATGAAGGGGTTAATGGGAGATAAATCTGACAATATACCAGGTGTACCAGGAATTGGTGAAAAGACTGCATTAAAGCTCTTGACTGAATTTGGTACTTTGGAGAATATTTACGAATCAATTGACAATGTCAGCGGTGGGAAGCTTAAAGAAAAGTTATTGGATAACAAAGAAATGGCATTTTTAAGCAAGAGACTTGGGGAGATCATTGTAAACGTACCACTCGGATTTGGTGTAGAGGAGCTTCTGTTAAGAGAGGCAGACACCGATTTGTTAAGGAAGAAGTATGAAGAACTTGAACTGAAAAGTCTTCTTTCAAAGCTTCCGGACTCCATAAGAAATCATGAGGCTCATGTGTATAAGAATCCAGATGCTATATCCACGAAGTCAGAACTTAATGTAATTGTAAAGAAATTAAAAGAGATTGGATCCTTTTCATTCAAAACATTGTTTAATGGAGATTATCTGAATGGAGACCCAATATTATTTGGGTTCTCAATTCCTGGATCAGGTGCGTGGTATATTGATTTAAGACAAGAATATGCAATGGAGTTGTTTTCAGAATTCAAGGGGGTTTTCGAGGATCAGACGGTAAAAAAAATCAGCTGGGATGTCAAGGCAGATATTTGTTACATGCTTTCCCTTGGCTGGAATCCGACTGGAATAGATTTTGACGCCTCAATAGCAGAATATATTATTAATCCAAGTCAAAGCAATTTGTCAATTAATAAGTTAAGCGATGAGTACTTTGGTATTTATGGTCCTGACATTGATGACAAACTTAAGAAGAGTAAGGCATCTCTCAGGGATTTACCAATTAAGGAAAGCATTTCATACCTTGGATTCATCCTGGATACTGTTGAAAAGCTTAAGCTTCCAATGAAAGATATAATTTCCAACAGGAACATGGTCCAGCTTTTTGATGAGGTAGAAATGCCGCTGGTTACAGTCCTTGCAAGTATGGAGAATACTGGTGTTGCTGTTGACAAAGGTCAACTGTTGAAATTGGGAGATGAATATGGTAAAGAGATAAAAGAGCTTGAAGAGAGTATCTATTCACTGGCAGGTAGAAGCTTTAATATAAATTCTCCCAAGCAGTTGGGAGAGATACTGTTTGAGGAGCTTGGATTGCCGGTAATCAAAAAAACCAAAACCGGTTACTCAACAGATGTTGAGGTTTTAGAAGCACTCGAGAAGGAACACCCTATGATATCCAAGATACTTAGATACAGGCAAATAGTTAAATTAAACAGCACCTATATTGAAGGTCTCCAGCCAATGATAAACGAAAGGACTGGAAGGATACATTCGAAATTTAACCAGACTGTTACATCCACAGGAAGAATATCAAGTACTGAACCAAATCTCCAGAATATCCCTATAAGAACTGAGGATGGCAGGCGAATAAGAAAAGCATTTATTGCCGAAAAACCAGGATTCAGACTTTTGGATGGCGACTATTCCCAAATCGAGTTAAGGCTTCTGGCTCATATATCCGATGATCCAAAGATGAAGGAAGCCTTTCTTAACGAAGAGGACATTCATGCCAAAACAGCTTCGGAGGTTTTCGAAATACCCTTGGAAGAAATAACTCCTGAACTTCGGTATAAAGCCAAAGCTGTAAACTTTAGCATAATCTATGGGATATCGGATTTCAGCCTTTCCAGAGATCTGGGGACCACTCGAAAGGAAGCAAGGACCTATATCGATAATTATTTTGAAAATTACAAGCTTGTTAAGGAATATATGGACAAATCCGTAGAGATGGGCAAAGAAAAAGGCTATGTAGAAACACTTCTTAACAGGAGAAGGTATATACCTGAACTCGAATCCAGCAATTTCAACATCAGATCCTTTGGGGAAAGAGTAGCTATGAACATGCCTATTCAGGGAAGCGCAGCTGACATTATTAAGCTTGCAATGGTAAAGGTATATGACAGATTAAAAGATGAAGGCCTCAAGTCCAGGCTTATTCTTACAATACACGACGAACTTATTATTGAAGCAGCTGTTGACGAACTTGAATATGTGAAGGATATGATGAAGGAAATAATGGAGAATGCTATTGACCTAAGGGTACCACTGAAGGTAGACGTCATGGAAGGAGACAGCTGGTATGACACGAAATAAGCCATATGTGATTGGCTTGACTGGGGGTATTGCTACAGGGAAATCCACAGCCTCGTCAATCATCAGAAAGTTTGGTTACCTGGTTATCGATGCAGATGAAATAGCAAGATACATCCTTGAGCCGGAAAAAAAAGGGAATAGCTTAGTTGCTCATGAATTTCCTATGGTTATCAACCATTCAGGTGATATAGACAGAAAATTGCTGGGGGATATAATATTCTCAGACAATAAGCTTAGAAATAAACTTGACTCGTTGCTGCATCCACTTATATCTGAGGAGATCGTAAGGAGATTGGATATCCATAGTGACAAGGAGGTAGTATTTATAGATATACCCTTATTGTTCGAAGTAAAGGGAAACATGGAGGAAGAGGGGGTCTATTTTGACGAGATTTGGCTCGTCTATGCAAGCAGGGACGCTCAATTGGACAGACTAAGAAAGAGAAACCTGCTGGATGAAACGGAAGCAATCAAGAGAGTGGAGTCGCAAATGGATATAGAGCTTAAAAAAGACTTATCCGATATTATCATAGATAATATGGGATCAAAGGAGCACCTTGAAAATCAGATTCATCAATTATTGCATGAAATGGAACTGAGGATCAGGTGTAGAGGATGTATAGAAGATCTGGATTCTGAATTCGAGGAAGGTAATGATGAAAAGAGTTGATTCAAGGACAGCTTATTTGATTTTGCTTATTTGCTTTAGCATAGTATTGTCAGGATGTGGCCTGGATATATTAGAACCAGCTACTCCGAATGAAGTTACTGATGTAGAGTACATCATTGTAGAGAACGGCGAAATTGGGTTGCCATTGACAGGATTCAATGATTTAAATCCTCTTCTGGTCGATAACATTGACTATTTTTACTTCAATAAGCTAATATTTGAGGGTCTCTTTGATTATGACAGTAGTATACAGCCTATACCAAGATTGGCAACTACCTATATGCTTAGCGATGACGGCAAGAGGGTTGAATTATATCTCAGAGAGGATGTAAAATGGCATAACGGTGAAACCTTTGATGCAGATGACGTGGTTCACACCTTCAATGCATTGATATCAGCAAATTCTGAGGGCTATCTTTACAAACTCCTTGAAAATACTGTACGTGGCCCGGTAGATACAGGCTTTATGAAGCTCAGGAAGCTCTCAGAAAGAAGCATCGAAGTGGAGTTTAAGGAGCCTCTATCCAATTGGAAGGATCTTCTTACATTTCCCATAGTGCCCGCATCTACAGGCAGCTCTGTATTGCTGAGAGATGGATATGAACCTGTAGGGACGGGCCCCTTCAAGTTCAGGGAATATATAAAGTACAAAGAGGTTGTAATTGACTCGTTTGCTGACTATTGGGGTGGAGAACCTCAGATTTCTAGAATATCCGGTAAAATATTTGAGGATGAGGAGCTGATTTTAACTGCTTTTGAAACAGGGAAGCTCAGTATGGCGCGAAGCATAGGTTCTGATTGGGATAAATATGAACATATTGAAAGGATAAGGTTTTTAGAGTATGTATCCGATGAAATTGAGTTGCTGGTTTTCAATCATAATAGCGAACCGTTTAACCTTATGGAAAGCGGCTATCTGAAGCGGGCGATAATGCTGGGTATCGACAGGCAGGATATTATAAATAAGGTGTTGCTGCAGCATGGCACGCAATCTGATTCTCCAATTCACCCTCAGTCATACCTTTTTGACCCCTCTACAGCACAGCTCGGATTCAGTATTGATAGAATGAGACAAGAATTGTCAGAATCCGGCAGATATGAGATAAATATGGAAACGGGACGTGTTATGGATATTATAGACCAGGAGGAATTGACCCTCGACCTTTTGGTAAACCCCGAGAGCAAAACTAGAAAGGTGATCGCCGAAAGGATACGTGAAGATCTCGGAAACCTAGGGATAGGAGTCAATATTGTCCACCCCGAACCACTTAAGGGTGAGACAATGGATCAAGCATTCTTAAGAATGCTTCAAAACGGGAATTATAAAATTGCCCTGGTAGGTTTCAGCGTATCAGCTGTCCCTGAATTCTCATCCTTGTTAAATGCTGTTGGATGGAATAATAGTAATGTAGACCAAGCTGAAGGATTTGAAAGCTACTTTGGTTCGAGTTACTCAGACTGGGATGAAGCAGCTAAGTTCGATAATTTTTCAAAGCTCCAAAGAGCCTTTGCATACGAAATCCCTGCAGGAAGTTTGTTTTTCCTCAACAGATCCTTGATGGTGGACAATCAGATATCAGGCCCGCTGGAACCAAATTTTTATAATCTCTATAATGGATTAGAGAAATGTTTTCTAACATTTTCAACAGATTAAAGTTGAAATTGTGCCTAAAAAGTATTATAATGAACAAGTAATAATCCTCTGCGGACTGAGCCATCAGTCCGCAAATATTGTGCGAGTGTGCTGGAATAGGCAGACAGGCATGTTTGAGGGGCATGTGCCAGTATTGGCGTATGGGTTCAAGTCCCATCACTCGCACCAACACCTACTCATTTCATTTATTTTTCCCAAATCAAAGACAATTAAGATACCCATATTTATATACATTCAAACTAATTAATGCTATAATGTTCATAGCAGTGATTTGTGTGTGAAAATTTGGCATAAATTGCTAAAATTATATCAAGTAAAGAGGTGGAATAGGAATGAGCCAAGGAAAGTTGACTTTCAAGGGTGGAGTTCATGTACCCGAGTTCAAGGAATTAACCGAGAAGAAGTCAATAATAGTTGCTGAAAGCCCTCAATTCGCTTATATACCATTGCATCAGCATACCGGTGCACCATGTGAACCGATAGTAAATGTTGGTGACAGGGTAAAGATTGGTCAAAAGATTGGGGAATCAAGCGCTTTTGTTTCAGGAAGCATCCATGCCAGTATAGCTGGTACCGTCAAGGAGATAAAGATGATGTATACTCCTACAGGAATGAAGGTAAAATGTGTCGTTATTGAAAACGATGGCACAGAAGAAATGGACGATTTTGGAACACAAAAAAGCCTTGATGAGCTTACAGCGCAGGAAATAATTGGAATTATAAAGGAAAAAGGCATTACAGGAATGGGTGGTGCAAGCTTCCCGGCACATGTAAAGTTTTCTCCTCCTAAGGAAAAGCCAATTGATACTTTGATCCTTAATGGCGCTGAGTGTGAACCTTATCTCACAAGTGACCACAGAGTAATGCTTGAGCAGCCTGAACTTGTAGTCCTGGGACTCAAAGCAGTGAAAAAAGCTCTAAACGTTGAAAAAGCTTACATAGCAGTAGAAGATAATAAACCGGATGCAATCGAAGCTTTGAAGAAAGCAGTCGATCCAGCTGATGGAATCCAGGTAGTAACACTAAAAACCAAATATCCTCAAGGAGATGAGAAGAGGGTAATCGATGCTGTAACCGGCAGAAAAGTTCCTACAGGTGGTCTTCCTATGGACGTCGGATGCGTTGTTTCAAACGTTTCCACATCAAAGGCGATAGCTGAAGCGGTTCTGTACGGAAAGCCATTATACGAAAGAGTCGTAACTGTAACAGGCAAGGGAATAGCAGAACCAAAGAACGTACTGGCAAGAATAGGTACTCCATTTGGTGAACTGATCAGACAATGTGGCGGATTTTCAGCAAAGCCCGGGAAAATCATCTCCGGCGGGCCAATGATGGGAATTGCACAGTTTACTCTCGATGCTCCGATAATCAAGGGCTCAGGAGGAATATTGGTTATTCCTGCAGAAGATGTAAAAGAAGAGCCTGTACTTCCATGCATTAAGTGTGGAAAGTGTATAGAAGTGTGTCCTTCAAGGCTTCAGCCTTTGTTCATCAGTGCTTATGCATTAAAGAACAACTCTGAAATGTCAGACAAATACTTTGCATTGTCGTGTGTTGAATGTGGAGCATGCTCATTCATCTGTCCTGCAAAGAGACCGTTGGCTGAATCAATTAAGAATATCAAAAAAGAAATTATTGCCAAGAGAAAAAAATCATAGGTTAGGAGGAAGATGAATGGATGAGAAAGTAATGGGTCCAAATCAAAACGACCCTGTCATATTGGATAATCTTTTGATTGTATCCCAGTCCCCACATGTCAGGTCTGATGAATCAGTCAGAAGGACTATGATGGATGTACTTATCGCATTGTTGCCAGCCATGATAGGCAGTGTTTACTTTTTTGGTTTCAATGCATTGAAGTTGATATTAGTTACCGTTCTAGCTTCTGTAGGCTTTGAGGCCTTGATACAGAAGATGTTCAAGAAAGACATAAGGATTGGAGATTTAAGTGCTGTCGTAACTGGAGTCCTCCTTGCGCTGAATCTGCCAGCCGGAACACCATGGTGGGTCGCAGTGTTTGGTGCCGGATTTGCAATCATAATAGTTAAAGAATTTTTCGGAGGTATTGGACAAAACTTTATGAATCCAGCTCTCGGAGCAAGAGCAGCCCTTGTGGCTTCATGGCCGGGGATAATGACTGCTTATATTACACCGGATGGGATAAGTGCTGCTACGCCTCTTCAGATTCTTAAGAGTGGATCAGGAACATTGCCTGCAATTCAAAGGATGATATTTGGAGATATCGGAGGAGTTATTGGAGAAACCTCTGCTATCCTGTTGCTTATAGGTGCTGCTTACCTGATCATAAGAAATGTCATAGACTGGAAAATACCTGTTATTTATATAGGTACAACATGTGCTTTGCTACTGGTACTTGGAGTTGATTCAGGAAATCTCCTTTATCATGTTTTTGGTGGAGGTCTTATTCTTGGAGCCTTCTTTATGGCAACAGACTATTCGTCTTCGCCAGTCACTCCACTTGGTAAAATAATATTTGCGTTGGGCTGTGGGATCCTGACGGCTCTTATCAGAGTCAAGGGAGGACTTCCGGAAGGAGTCAGCTATTCAATACTTATTATGAACGTTGCCGCTCCATTAATTGAGAAGTACACAAAGCCTAAGGTTTTTGGGGAGGTAAAATAGATGAACGAGACGATTAAACTAGGATTGGTTTTATTATTGGTTGCTGCAATTGCAGGCGGAGTGTTGGCAGGTGTAAACTCTGTTACTGCTCCTGTTATAGCTGAAAGGCAGAGACAGGAGAGCTTTGGAGCTCTGTTGGAAATATTTCCAGAAGCAGATGACTTCCTACCTATTGATGAGGCTCTACTTGCTGAAATAACTGCAAGTAACTCATTTGTAACTGAGATTATGGAAGCTAAGAAAGGCGGAGAAACCATTGGCTATGCAATGAAAACAAAGTCTGGCGGATATGGTGGAGATATAATAACTCAGATAGGAATTAACATTGACAGTACAATGGCCGGTATCAAAGTAATGCAACAGTCAGAGACTCCAGGTCTTGGTTCCAGAATAGTTGATGAACCAGCCTTTGCAGCTTCATTTGCGGGGAAGGATTTTACATCTGGTTTAGCAGCTGTTGGATCTCCAACGGCTAATAATGAAGTCATGGCACTCTCGGGAGCTACTGTATCAACTAACGGTGTTATGGCTGGGGTAAACGGTGCGATTGAAGCTTTTAACAGCTTCCTGAACAATTAGAAGGAGGTGCGGACTTTGAAGATTTCGTCGATAATTAGAAATGGTCTGGTCAAGGAGAATCCGATTTTTGTTCAGTTGATTGGTATGTGCTCAGTTCTGGCTGTTTCTAACTCATTCAAAAATAGTATAGGTATGTCTGTTGCTGTAATCGCAGTACTCACATTATCTAACATTGTAATATCAATCATCAGGAAATTCACGCCTGATAAAATAAGAATCCCGATATTTATAGTAGTAATAGCAACGTTTGTAACCATGACAGAGATGTTTATGAACGCATATGTACAGCCCCTCTATAAGGCCTTAGGAATATTCCTGCCTCTTATAGTTGTAAACTGTTTGATCCTTGCAAGAGCAGAGTCCTTTGCATCAAAAAACGGTGTATTTAAGTCAGTAATGGATGGTCTTGCAATGGGTCTGGGTTATACAGTTGCTATAGCAGTTCTGGGAGCCATAAGAGAAATAATTGGTGCAGGAAGCATTTGGGGAATTTCTCTGTTCGGAGAAAGCTTCCAGCCTGCAGCTATATTTATTGCACCTCCGGGAGCCTTCATACTATTGGGCATTCTGATAGCACTGTATAACACCTTTATTAAAAAGAGATTTGCAGAATAAGAGAGGGGGATGAAAAGTGGGTCTTTTTGCATTGATAATATCAAACATATTCGTAAACAACTACGTATTCGCAAGATTCCTTGGGATCTGCCCCTTCCTCGGTGTTTCCAACAAAATGGAGACAGCTACAGGCATGGGACTGGCGGTAACCTTCGTTACTACCTTTGCATCTGTAATTACTTATATAATTCAAAAATCAGTATTAGATTTATTCGGCCTTGGGTATCTTCAGACAATAGTATTCATTCTGGTCATAGCTTCCTTGGTTCAGTTTGTTGAGCTTGCATTAAAGAAGATGAGTCCTACACTCTATAGTGCTATGGGAGTATATCTTCCACTTATAACCACGAACTGTATTGTACTGGGTGTTGCTATACTTAATATCCAGGAAGGCTACAACCTTATTCAGACAACAGTAAGTGCGGCAACTGCAGCTTTAGGTTTTTTCCTTGCATTGGTCTTGGTAGCATCATTAAGAGAAAAAATGGAGATAGCTGATATCCCTGAGGCACTTGTGGGATTCCCCATCACCCTAATCGCTGCTGGTTTAATGTCCATAGCCTTCTCAGGCTTTGCCGGACTAGTTTAGGAGGTGGCAGAGATGAGTGATATATTAAATCCTATTATTGTGCTAGGCGGTTTAGGACTTCTATTTGGCGTCCTACTCTCAATAGCTTCTAAGTTGTTTGCTGTAAAAGTTGACCCAAAGGTTGAAGAACTATTAGGTGCTTTACCTGGAGCAAACTGTGGTGCCTGCGGGTATCCAGGCTGCGCTGGTCTTGCCAATGCGTTGGCAGAAGGCAGGGCACCAACAAATTCTTGCTCAATTGGCGGACAGAAGGTGGCTAACCACGTTGCTGAGATACTAGGTGTTAATGCAGCTTCATTTGAGAAAAAAGTAGCTGTAGTCCTTTGCCAGGGAGATTGCGACAAGGCGAAAAACAAATATGAGTATCAGGGTCTTCAAGACTGCAGGATACAATCCACTTTGGCTGGTGGCAAGAAGGAATGTACATATGGTTGTGTTGGTTGCGGTTCATGCTTCGACGTTTGTGAATTTAATGCAATCAGGATGATAAATGACATTGCTGTGGTTAATAGAGAAAACTGTACCGCCTGCAATAAGTGTGTTGAAATCTGCCCTAAGAAAATAATCGAGCTGGTACCATATACTAATAATGCTGTAGTAAAATGCAAGAGCCAGGATCCTGGTAAGCTTGTGAGAAGCTATTGCTCAACAGGTTGCATAGCATGTCAGATATGTGTTAAAAATTGTCCAACTGATGCATTCAGCTTCGAGAATAATCTCGCGAGGATCAATTACGATAAATGCATCAATTGCATGGTTTGTGTTGAGAAATGTCCAACAAATGCCATTGATAATGTATCTATTGTAAGCGATGATTTTGCACAGAAATTTGCTAGCTAAGGATAGCCCCTTCGGGGGCTCCTTTTTATTTCAGGGCAACTTGTAAATAGAAATCATAAATGATAAACTATACTATGTGATATTATGACCAGACAAATGAAGGATGATTGATTTGACAAAGGGCGACAAGCTGCTTATATTGCTGATTATATTGATAAGCATTTCCTCGTTTGCCTACATCAACAGGTATGCCTTTTCAGGCAGAGATAAGTATGTAAGCATTCAGGTGGATGGCGAGGAAATCAAAAAAGTTATTTTTGATCCTCAGTTGGCTGGCAGTACGATTCCAGTCGAAACAAAGTACGGCTACAATCTTGTTGAGATAGGGGACGAGCGGGTCAGAGTTATCGAGGCCGATTGTCCTGACAAGATAGACGTCAAACAGGGGTATATATCCAGGATCGGTGAAACCATTGTATGTCTTCCAAACCATCTCGTAGTTGAGATCAAAGGGACGGCATCTGCAGATGAAATTGATATAATGAATTACTAGAGTGGGGTTCAGATGAAGAAAACAAACAAGATGATATTTATATCCTTGCTGGTATCAGTCGGGCTTGCTCTCAGTGTAATTGAATCTGCTATACCGTTACCAATCAGTATGCCTGGGGCTCGTTTAGGCTTGTCTAATATGGTCGTTTTGGTCACCTTGATAGTATTTGGGTTTAAGGACGGAATAAAAGTCGGGATGCTGAAGAGCACTGTACTTATGCTCGTGACAGGAAGCATATCATCATTTATTTACAGCATATCCGGTGCGATGCTAAGCTGCATGATGATGTATCTTTTTCATAGATATTTATCCCGGTTTTTTAGTCTTATTGGCGTAAGCATAATAGGAGCAGCTTCTCACAACTTTGCACAGGTAACAGTGGCAGTAATTATGCTAAGCAACCCGCGGATATACTCATATTTGCCATTCTTATTGATAATAAGCCTTTTCACCGGATATTTTGTAGGATTGTCCTCGATTTATATAGTAGATAATCTAAAAAAGAATTTCAGAGTATTATTTCAGAAGCAGGTGAACACATGAAGAAAATCGTTCTCGCATCAGGATCTCCCAGAAGAAGAGAGCTATTCGCACAGCTTGGAGTGACCCCGACAATTTGGTCAAGTGATATACCTGAAATGAGCTCTACCACTGAAAGGCCTGAAAGTGTAGCAATGTCACTTGCACTTCAGAAAGCCTTAGGGGCTTCCAACATATTTGAGGACAGCTTGATCATAGCAGCAGATACTATTGTTGTTCTCGATGGAACGATTATGGGAAAACCAAGGAATAATGAAGAAGCTTTTGAGATGCTTAAGGCATTGAGTGGAAGAAGCCACGAAGTAATTACGGGGATTGCAATAATTGATTCCTCAAAAGGCTCAAAGGTAGTTGAGTATGAAAAAACGATAGTTACCTTCAGAAATCTTGAAAATGACAGGATCAACTCATATATTGCCAGTGGTGAGGTTTTAGACAAAGCAGGTGCTTATGGGATCCAGGGCAAAGGAGCTCTCCTCGTAGAGAAAATTGATGGCTGTTATTTTAATGTAGTTGGACTGCCATTGACAAAGCTTGAGTCATGTCTTGAAAAATATTTCGACACAAAATTATTGTAAAGGATGATGCGGCAAAATGCAGAGGAATGACATAAAGGGGAAAGGCTACACTATAAAGGACCTGCCCAAAAGTGAAAGACCAAGGGAGAAACTATTGGCTCATGGACCAGATGCACTGTCCAATGCAGAGCTATTGGCTATAATAATAAGGACCGGAACCGGTGCGGAAACTGCAATCGAAGTTTCAACGAGACTTCTAGGGATGGACAATAGAGGTATAAGACATTTGATGGATGCATCTATTAACGATCTGACAAAGATTAAAGGTATTGGGGAATGCAAGGCAGCACAGATAATCGCAGCTATAGAGCTAGGTAAGAGGATAAAGCGTATTGGATATTATGATAAGGTAAGGGTTACATCACCTGAAGTAGTTGCTGAGGTTTTGATGGATGAAATGAGCGGTCTTTATAAGGAACATTTTAGGACTGTCATACTCGATACAAAAAACCAGATAATTTGCATTGAGAATATATCTATAGGAACCCTTAATGCATCAATAGTGCATCCTCGTGATGTATTTAAAGCAGCCATAAAAAACAATGGCAACTCCGTTATCCTGGTACATAATCACCCCAGTGGCGACACCACACCAAGCGCTGAGGATATAAACATCACAAAAAGGCTCGTCGAAGGCGGGAATCTTATGGGTATCAAGATTTTAGACCACTTGATAGTTGGAAATGGAACTTATTTGAGCATGAAAGAGAAAAATTTAATGTAAACATGGAGGACGGAAATGGTATTAACAAATGCTTTCACAAAGGATATGGGAATAGATTTAGGTACAGCAAACACTTTGGTATTCATCAAGGGCAAAGGTATTATTATCAGAGAGCCATCGGTTGTTGCCATCGATAAGTTCAGCAAGCAGGTACTGGCCGTAGGAGAAGAAGCGAAAAAAATGATAGGCAGGACCCCTGGAAACATAGTTGCCATTAGGCCTTTGAAGGATGGCGTGATAGCAGATTTTGATGTAACACAGGAAATGCTGAAGTATTTCATCAGAAAAGCAACACAAAAAAAATCTTTATTCCAGCCAAGGGTAGTCGTATGTGTACCAAGTGGAGTTACCGAGGTTGAGAAGAGAGCTGTCGAAGAGGCTACAATCCAAGCTGGAGCTAAGGATGCATTCCTGATTGAAGAGCCAATGGCCGCTGCTATAGGAGCAGGACTTCCTGTTCAGGAGCCCACTGGCAGTATGGTAGTAGATATCGGAGGGGGAACAACAGAGGTCGCAGTAATTTCTCTTGGGGGGATCGTAACCAGTAAGTCTATAAGAGTTGGTGGAGATGAACTGGATAATTATATCGTGAACTATGTTAAGAAGGAATACAGTCTTATGATAGGTGAGAGAACTGCAGAGGAAGTCAAAATTGAAATTGGGTCGGCTATGGACAGCAATGAACTTGGTTCAATGGACATCAGAGGAAGAGACCTTGTGAGCGGACTCCCAAAAACCATCTCAATATCTTCAAGAGAGATAAATGAGGCTCTAAGGGAGCCTGTGAACAATATCATAGATGCAATAAAGTCCACTTTGGAGAAGACTCCTCCCGAGCTTTCCTCAGATGTCATGGAGATTGGGATAGTCCTGACAGGAGGTGGAGCGTTGCTTCATAACCTGGATAAGCTTGTGACTATAGAAACTGGAATTCCTGTAAGAGTTGCAGATAGTCCTCTGGATTGTGTGGCTTTAGGGACAGGGAAGGCACTTGAAAGTATTGAGATATTGAAAAAAACCTCAACCAAATATCGCAGATAGGGTAGTGATTTGGCATGTATTTTTTTAAAAAATACAAAGAAAGAATGATAGTGGCAACAGTTGCTATCATTCTTATTGTAATAATTGGATATACAGCAAGGGAAAGACTCAGCATATCTCGTTCGGAAAATCTGATCGGGAAGCTTCTGCGTCCTGTTATAAGCTTTTCTTCAGTTATTCAAAACAGGGTAAGTGGATTTTTCACATCGATCGGAGATGTTTTTGATGCCAAAGAAGAGAATGGGGTCCTGCATGCGAGGATAAAGCAGCTGGAAAGTGAAAACAGAGATCTTCAGAATATAATTGGTAAGGCTGACTACTTAAAACGGGAGCAGATGCTTACTGAGAATTCACCATATGATCTAATTAAGGCAAGGATAATTGCGAAGGAGCCAGGAAACTGGTTTGATCAATTCATAATAGATAAAGGCAGTAAAGACGGAATATCAAAAGGAGATACGGTTGTCCAGGGTATAGAGATTGAAAAAGATGTTTACATCGAGTGTCTTGTTGGGAGAGTAGTCGATACAGGTGACAATTGGTCAAAGGTAGTGTCACTGATAGATGAACTTAACAGCACATCTTTTAAATTAATAAGGACACAAGATGGTGGGATCGTTTCAGGAAGTGTGGATGGTCTACTTGAGGGCTATCTATTTGATTACACAGCTGATGTAATTGAAGGAGACCAGCTTTACACCTCAGGACTTGGAGGGATATATTCAAAGGATATTTACATTGGAGAGGTATCTGAGATCATAGGGGATCAGGAGGAGCTTACAAAAAGACTTGTAATTGAGCCAGCACTTGATTTTAGAAAGCTGTACAATGTATTTATAATTAATAATCAGGAAGAGGGATCCTATTGACAACATTTTTGGTCGGTATGACCTTGATACTGAATATTATACTCCAATCCGTAATACTTCCAGGTTTTAAAGTGTTTGGTGCAATTCCAAATACAACCTTGGCAATAGTCGTTGTTATCGCGCTTTCCAGAGGAAGGATTTACGGCGGGGTAGTAGGACTTATTTCCGGACTCATAATGGATATAATGTTTTCCATGACAATAGGAATAAGCTCCTTGATTCTATTTCTAATTGGCTACGTTACCGGTATAGCTGCTGATTCATTTGCAAAGGAAAATGCAGTGAATCCTGTTATATTTACATTGTTGGGCACTGTTTTCTACAATGCCCTGTTTGCTATGTTCATGTATTTTGCTTCCCGTAATGTCACTCTTGAATATGCAGTAAAGAGCATATTTTCCTTCGAACTTATCCTTAATGGGATAGCTGCTTTATTAACATACATGCTTTTCAGGAAGATATTTTCCAGACCGCAGATAAGGTTTAATAAAAGGTGATCAAATGAAGCTTAGTGAGAAAATATTCAACCGATATAATTTAATGATATCCTTACTTGCTCTTATAATGATGGCTTTAATCTTTAAGCTTGCTACATTGACACTTGCTCAAGGAGATTACTACCGTGACTTAAGCGACAATAAGAGAGTCAAGGAGGTATTTACCACAGCTCCTAGAGGGGAAATAAGGGATAGATATGGCAGACTTCTGGCCGGTAATGTTCCCAGCTTTACAGTGCAGCTACTTAAGGATGAGCTTAACATAAAGGACAAGGAGCTTAGAAACAGCTATCTTATTAGGTTGGTCCGTTTCTTGGAGGAAGATGGGGTTCCCTATATCAACGATTATCCCATTCAACTGAGTATTTTCGAATATGAGAGCATCGACCTTTACATGGCTAGCGAGCTTTCACCAGAGGACACAGTGATTACTGCTCTTATAGAAAATGGACTTTTAATTGAGCTTATGGGAAAGCAGCTTCAGAAGCCTTACAAGGAGCATTTTCAACTCGATATGTATAAGAGAGCCCTTGATGCAATTGCAGACAGAGGAATATCGACAGAAGGTCTTAGCTACGATTCTCCGGAAGATGGATCTCTAGAAAAGGTTGCACAGATTCTTGGAAGTGACAGAACTCTTGTAAGAAAGATGATCGACCACCCAATAGCCAGAGAGCTGTCTTATGGATTATTGAAAGAGAAAGGCTTAGAAGCAGGAGTTATTCTAAAACCATACTCGTTGTCGTTTCAAACTGATTATTTAAATCAAAAAATATCACTTATGAAGCAATTCCCATTTGTGACAATGAATACGACTGCAAAGCAGGACTTCGTCAATTTATTTACTGAGGTATCCCTTGAGTCATTTCTGCAAAAAATCATAACAACAGGTGAAGAAACAGGTGAAAGGCTTATCCCCGCACAGATACTGATAGATATGCTTAAGGCTGAGGGTATAGAATCAGCTGTAAACCTGCAAATTAATGAAGATCGCGAGGACGTCCTGTTAAGCATATCAGGTGAGAGCTCCATAATATCTCCCCAGCCGGTGCAAATTCTAATAAACGAAGCAGCAGAAAGCGGAGTACTTGAAAAATTCATAACAGATCCTAAAATATTATATCAAGCCCAAGCAAAACTGATATCAGATGGCGTTAATCCAAGAATATCAGTAAGTGGCGAAATCGAATACGTCCATATAAATAATTTGAACAATTGGTATTCTGGAGCCCGCGCAGATCAAACATCGAAACTCGAGGATATATTTAAAGAACTCAAGCAAAAGAACAGTATCCCTGAGAACCTTAGCGAATATGAGTCCATCGCTGTACTTGGGTTATTAAATCAGTTGACCATTCAAGGATACCTTGCATATCAACCTATAAACGTAGCTTATGGAATCAAGGATTCCACAGTAGCTAAAATTGAAGAAGAACTTTCACAAGCTCCTGGTATCAAGGTTTCCATTGAACCTGTCCGATATTATCCGGAGGGATCTACGGCTGCACATGTATTGGGCTATATCGGGAAAATTAGTCAACCTAACGAGATAGAGAAGTATATTAGAAACGAAGGCTATTCCCCGGGAACTCTGATTGGTAAAACAGGTATTGAAGAAAGCTTTGAGCTGCATCTGCGAGGACAAAGCGGAGTCAAAAAAGTAGAGGTCGACGTAATTGGGAATACCACCAATGTCTTGGAGGAGATCAAGCCTATACCTGGGAATACTCTCTATTTGACACTTGATCTCAAGCTTCAGCAGGTAGCTGAGGAGGCTCTTGAAAAGACCCTTGATCAGCTGAGTAAAGGTGGAACCTATGAGAGCCAATGGGGAAATTATACATTCGGGATCCAGAGAAGAAAAAATAGACCATACATCAATGCTACATCAGGCTCAGTTGTAGTAATAGATGTAAAAACCGGAGAAACCTTAGCTATGGCGAGTTACCCGGCTTACGATCCAAATCTGTTTTCCACAGGCATAAGCAATCCTGACTGGTTGAGTCTGTTCCCGGAAGACGCAGAAAATCCACTTGCACCAAGACCTCTTTATAATATTGCGACCCAGACGGCAATCCAACCTGGATCGACATTCAAAATGGTAACAGGACTGGCTGCGTTGGAAAAAGGTTTGAACCCACTTCTTAGAATAAGAGATATGGGTTATGTTACTGTCGGAAATAAAAACTTCCATTGCCTTATTTACACATCAACCGGAGGCACACATGGGTATGAGAACTTTTATGAGGCATTAAGAGATTCCTGCAATTATTATTTCTACACCCTGGCATTGGGAAGAAATCAGCGCACAGGTCAGAATATCGGAGTGAAGCTTGAGATAGAAGATATAGTAGAGACCTCCAAGAAGCTTGGTTTGAATGATAAAACCGGAATAGAGATCAATGTTCCTGCGGAGGTTTCAGGAGGAGTACCTGACCCACAGAGAAAAATTATTACAACGAAGTACTTGTTAAAGCAAATGCTGCAAAGAACGATTTCAGGATATATAATGGCAGACAAAGAATTGAATGCGGAGGACATCGAGACAGCTATAAATGAAATAATCTCCTGGACCGATATGGAAACTCCCATGACCAGAGGAGAGGTTGTCAGAAGATTGACTGAGATGGGCATTGAACCTGAGTTAAGATTGCCAGGTGAACGGGAAGGACTCGCAGATAAAATAAAGTATACCTACTTAAATCAAGCTGGGTGGAACATAGCTGATACCTTGAACGTTACTATAGGTCAGGGTCAGAGTGCATACACCCCAATCCAAATGGCAAACTATGTTGCTACAATAGCGAATGGAGGTTATCTCAATAAGGTAACGCTTATTGAATCCATTAGAGACTACAGCAATTCTGCTGTACTATATGAACACAGAGCCGAGGGTTCACTCATAGAGCTTAAAAATTATGAGAATCTTAACCACGTAAAGAAAGGTATGCAAATGGTTGCTGAGGATGGTACTGCCAGGAGAGTATTCGCAGGTTTTCCTATTGAGGTTGGCGTAAAGACAGGAACAGCTGAAAGAAGCGGAATAAATCCATCGACAGGTGATACCTATGATGACTTTGCATGGTTTGTTGGGTTTGCACCCTTTGAAGAACCTGAAATTGCAGTGGCTGCAGTCATTTTCCAAGGGGGAAGCGGTGGCTACGCAGCTCCAATGGTCAGGGATATAATAGCACAATATCTTGGATTGAACACACCTGAGGTACAGACATCATTGCCTGTCGAAGGAAAACTAATACTTGACTGAAACATAATTGCTGCAGCTATAGATTTTTTACTCAATAACTAGTAAAATAGTGACAAGGATGTTTTGACGGAGGTAGCCAATGAAGAACGATTTAGTATCAATTAAGGGCATGGCAGATGGGATGTATATCGAAGTAAGAGGAAATGATCTTGACTCCTTGACAACAGCGTTTCATGATAAGATAACGAAAGCTGGTGAATTTTTTAAGGGTGGTAAGCTGATTGAGGTAAGAGGTGATGAGCTTTCTCCTGAAAATAAGCTGGAGCTTATGCTTATTTTGAAGTATAAGTACGATTTCAAAGTAGACATTCCAGGTATAGCAGTACCTGCAGCTGAGGAAGAAAAGCTGGAGCCTTCAAAGACAAACGTATTTGAAGCAGAGGAAGGTCTCTCTAAATTTGTTCATGGAACCCTTCGATCAGGACAGGAGATTGCCTTTAACGGTAATATCATAGTAATTGGAGACGTCAATCCTGGTGCGCAACTTAAAGCCAAGGGAAATATTGTTGTCCTCGGATCACTTAAAGGGCTGGCACATGCGGGTGTAGGCGGGAATACAAAGGCTGTCGTGGCCGCATATAGCTTACTTCCAACACAGCTCAGAATAGCAGATCTTATAGTAAGACCACCTGAGGATGACACTCAGTATAAGTATCCTGAAATTGCAAGGATTGTTGATGGTGAAGTGGTAATAGAGCCTTATTTGCCAAACAAATAAAAGGGAGGAAAATAAATGGACAACGAAAAAATGGGTACAGCGATTGTTGTAACTTCCGGAAAGGGAGGCGTTGGGAAAACAACTACCAGTGCCAACTTAGGTACAGGTTTGGCAATGTTGGGATATTCAGTTGTAGTTCTTGATGCTGACATTGGACTTAGAAACCTCGACGTAGTAATGGGGCTCGAAAACAGAATAGTTTACGATATCGTGGATGTTGTTGAGAAGAATTGCAGACTAAAGCAAGCGTTAATCAAGGACAAGAGACATGAAAAACTGTTTCTGCTGCCTGCAGCACAGACAAAGGACAAGACTGCAGTAAAACCGGAGCAAATGGTTGAGCTTGTTAACGAGCTAAAGAAGAATTATGATTATGTAATTATAGATTCTCCAGCGGGAATAGAGCAAGGTTTCCAATACTCTATTGCTGGTGCTGACAGAGCAGTAATTGTAACAACTCCCGAAATATCAGCAGTAAGAGATGCAGACAGAGTAATCGGGATACTGGAAGCAAAGGAGCTTCACGACCCAACCCTTATAATCAACAGAATAAGAACCGACATGGTAAAACGTGGAGACATGATGAGCATAGACGATATATTGGATATTCTTGCAATAGATCTTTTAGGAATAGTTCCAGATGATGAATCGATAGTAATATCAACCAATAAGGGCGAACCGGTCGTTATGGATGATAAAGCCCTTTCAGGAAAAGCTTATAGGAACATTGTAAGAAGGATAACTGGTGAAGAGGTAGAACTACTGAACCTGGAAGCAAACGACGAAAGTAAGTTCAGCAAGGTACTTAAACTTATATTCGGTAAATAAGGGGGGATTGGCTTGGATTTTTTCAAAATGTTTACCAGAAAGCAGGAAAAAAGCAAAAATGTAGCTAAAGAAAGATTGAAGCTTGTGTTGGTACATGACCGAGCCGATTTGTCTCCAAGATTTCTGGAAATGATAAAGACTGATATAGTCAAAGTTATTTCCCAGTATGCTGAAATAGATGAGGCGGAGATCGATATAAAGATGACCAAAATGAAAAAGGATGGGAATTCATCACCTGTATCAGCATTGGTGGCAAACATTCCAATAGTGAAAGTTAAGGAGAAAAAGAAGTAGAAAAAAGCTCTAACCTTGGTTAGAGCTTTTTTATGCGGGAAGGTGAAAAGGAATGTCTTTGATATATACTTAATCAATGGTAATATTATATTGAAGAATAGATGAAAGGTGAATCAGATGATAGATAAATATAAGCTGGATAAAGTTTTAATGAAGGTAGAGAAGCCTGCCAGGTATATTGGTATGGAACAAAATTCAATAAAAAAAGACCTGAGCAAAGCAGCTGTGAAGTTTGTTTTCTCATTCCCGGATGTCTACGAGGTCGGGATGTCACATCTTGGCATGCATATACTTTACAATCTCATAAACAAGGAAGATGATATGGTTTGTGAGAGAGCCTTTGCGCCCTGGGTCGATATGGAAGAGCAAATGAGGTCAGAAATGCTGCCTCTTTTTACGCTGGAAAGCAAAGAGGAGGTAAAAAACTTTGATTTTCTGGGATTTACTCTTCAATATGAGATGAGCTACACAAACATACTCAACATACTTGACCTTTCCGGTATTCCTGTACTCTCAAGAGATAGGAAGGAAGGCGATACTATAGTCGTGGCAGGGGGTCCTTGTGCGTACAATCCTGAGCCTCTTTGGCAGTTCATAGATATATTTGTGATTGGAGAAGGAGAAGAAGTAACTCTTGAACTATTGGATTTGTATAAAGAGCATAAAAAGGAAGGATTTGAAAGAAAAGCATTCCTCGTTGATGCTGCAAGAAGGATCCAGGGTGTTTATGTACCTTCACTATACTCGGAGACCTATAATGATGATGGTACAGTAAGCGGAAGAAAGAAGCTTTTAGACGATATACCGGAAATAATAGAAAAGCGAATGATAAGAGAACTGGACACCATGTTTTCTCCGGAAAGCATGATAGTTCCATACCTGGAAACCGTTCATGACAGGATATCGATGGAGATCTTCAGAGGGTGTACGCATGGCTGTAGATTTTGCCAGGCAGGGATGATTTATAGACCAATTCGTGAAAAATCAGTTGATCGTTTATTGGAGATATCAGAAAAACTTGTAGAGTCAACTGGATATGAAACCATTTCACTTTCCTCACTCAGCTCCTGCGATTATTCTCACCTGCAAATGCTTGTTTCAAGTCTACTTGAGAAGCATGCCGATAAAAAGGTAGGAGTGTCTTTACCTTCACTTCGTTTAAACTCAGTTAGCATGGAAGTATTAAAGGAGATAGAAAAGGTAAGGAAATCCGGACTTACTTTTGCCCCTGAAGCAGGCAGCAAAAGGCTGAGAGATGTAATAAACAAGGGAGTAAGTGAAGAAGATCTTGAGACTGCAGTCACTATGGCATTTAAGGAGGGCTGGTCAAGAGTAAAGCTATATTTCATGATAGGACTTCCAACAGAGACCGATGAGGATGTAATGGGGATAAAGAGGCTTGCATATTTGGTAAAGGACCTTTTTTTCAATCGACCAAAGGAAGAACGGATCGGTAATTTCCAGGTGACAGCCAGTGCATCCTGCTTTGTGCCAAAGCCTTTTACACCATTTCAGTGGCATGGACAGGCAACAGAAGAGGAGTTCAGATCCAGGATAAAGCTGGTAAAGGATAGCATAAGAGACAATAAGGTTACGTTTAATTACCATGATCCAAAAACCTCATATCTTGAAGCAGTAGTGGCAAGGGGAGACAGAAAAGTCAGCGATGCTATTCTGAAAGCCTGGGAGAATGGCTGCAGATTTGACGGATGGTCAGAGCACCTTAAGTACAACGTATGGTTGGATGCATTCGAAGCTGCAGGCATTGATGGGGGCTTCTATGCTAACAGACAAAGAAGCCTCGATGAGGTTTTCCCTTGGGATTTCATAAGTCCCGGACCTTCCAAGAGCTACCTCTTAAGGGAGTATAAAAAGGCGTTGGAAGGAGACACAACAAGAGACTGCAGGCTAGGTTGTACAGGCTGTGGGATATCTGATTGTGCTATGTGGGGGGTGTTTAATTGATAATCCGCGTAAGATTCACAAAGACAGGTTACCTAAAATTTTTGTCACATCTTGACCTGGTAAGACTTTTTACCAGATCTTTCTCGAGGGCGGGTCTTCCTGTAAAATTTACTGAAGGCTTTAACCCGCACCCAAAATTCTCAATTGGAAACCCATTGTCACTGGGGATAGAAAGCACTGCTGAATATATGGAGATAGAGTTTGCGGAAGAAATTAGACCAGAGAAGGTAATGATAAGTCTTAACTCAGTTTTACCTGAGGGTATAAAAGTGACAGAGGCGGTAGTGAGTGAAGACACAGCTTCGCTTACATCACTTATAAGGTGGTCATATTATGAGATCAGGCTTTGGTTATTAAATGAAGCAGACAGGACTACCTTAGAAGATAAACTTAGAGGTTGGGATGAATTAAGTTCCGTATTTATCGAAAAAAAGAAAAAAAAGGGAAAAAACAAAATATCGGTTCAGGTGGACATAAAACCGCTAATTGGGAACCTTCAATTCAAAGATTTTGACCAGGATGGCTTTGCTGTATTGGGTGCTTTGCTTAAAACCGGTGAGGAGGGTAATTTGAAGCCTTCAGAGCTGGCAGAGGCACTGGAAACGCATCTCAATCTTGGAATTGACCTTGAAATGACGCATATAAAAAGACTAGATGCTTTCACCGAAAAGGATGGTAAAATAGAAAAACCAATATAGTCAGGAAGTGAGGAAATGAACGTCATTTACATCGATACCTCCGATGGATCCCTAAGAATATGTATAGTAGAGGATGGCAGGCTTGTGGAGTACTTCAGGGACGACATGCAAAGCCAGGGGATACTGGGTAATGTCTACAGGGGAAGGGTTGAAAATGTTCTGCAGGGAATGGAGGCAGCATTCGTTGATATAGGCATAGGTAAGAATGCATATCTTCATATCAAGGATGCGCTTGAGAAAGATCATTTAAGTTTAAAGGATAAGCCTTCCATTGACGATATTATCACCAGAGGCGAAGATATTATCGTTCAGGTGATCAAGGAGCCTCTTGGAAACAAAGGCCCTAAGGTAACAAGACATATCAGTATTCCTGGAAGATACATGGTACTTACTCCTTTCTCATCGAGGGTAAATATTTCAAACAAAATAAAAGACTTCAGTGAAAGCTCAAGACTTAAGGAACTTGGGAAGATGATTATGAAGGATGACATGGGAATGATATTCAGGACCGTATCTGAGAAAACTGAAGCCGAGCTATTGAAGTGTGAATATGAACAACTTTATAAACTTTATAAAATTATTGAGCAGGAGAAGAACTATCTCCCTACTCCAAAGCTCATATATAGCGAGCTGGACCTGCTGTCACAGATAATCCGGGATTATTACAAGTACCCAAATACTGAAATCGTTGTGAATGACAGGAGTATCCAAAATGAGCTATCTAACAACAAGGATCTTTCACAATATGATATGGAGGGAAAGATAAAATTTAATCCTGATTTTAACATGGATTATAATATGAACATCCAAATCGATATGAAGGAAGCTCTTGCAAGAAAAGTACAGCTTAAAAGCGGCGGCTTTATAGTAATCGATGAGACTGAGGCTCTTACCGCTATTGATGTAAACACAGGTAAGTACGTTGGGAATTTCACTCTCGAAGACACAGTTTTAAGAACAAACATAGAGGCGTCAGCCGAGATAGCACGTCAGTTGAGACTTCGGGATATTGGTGGTATAATAATAGTGGATTTCATAGATATGAAGAGTCACTCTGATATGGAGATAGTTGTAGAGAAGTTGATCTCCGCATTCAGGGGTGACAGAAATAAACCCCTTGTAGTGGATGTAACAAAGCTGGGACTAGTTGAGGTGGTTAGAAAGAAGAATAGACCAACGCTGGACAACAAGGTTTCAATAACTTGCCCAACCTGTGGAGGCAAGGGGAAAATAAGGAAAAATGAAACTTGACATAGTTTTCGGTATCTGTTAAACTATTCAGGTGTAAAGCCGCTCAATGTGGGTTCAAAGCATAGTCACCTGACATTGGCGAGACTAGGTTAGAGGAGGTGCAGCAAGTAATGTACGCGATTATTGAAACAGGTGGAAAACAATACAAGGTTCAAGAAGGCGATATAGTTTATGTAGAAAAGTTGAATGCTGACGAAGGTCAGGCAGTAAGCTTTGACAGAGTACTATTGATGTCAGGAGATGCTGGTTTGGTTCCCGGAAAACCATATGTTGACGGAGCCAAAGTTGAAGGAACAGTTCTTGGCCAGGGGAAAGCAAAGAAGATCATTGTCTACAAGTATAAGGCTAAGAAAAACATCAGAAAGAAGCAAGGACATCGCCAACCTTTTACTAAGGTACAAATCGACAAGATCATAGGCTAATCATGATCAAGGCGTGTATTTTCAATGGTCCCTTTAACCAAATAATAGGATTTGAAATCAGCGGCCATGCAGATTATGCTCCACACGGTGAAGACATAATATGCGCTGCCGTATCCATACTGGGTTATACTGCACTAAACAGCCTCACAGAGGTTGCTGGAGTCAGCTTACATCAGCTTCAGATCGATATAGACGATAAAAAGGGCTATATGAAGGTGCTGGTAGACAAAAAGGTTATTGAAGAACCAACCAACAGAGATGTGCAAGTAGTATTGAACACTCTGGCAATAGGCTTGGAAACCATAAAAGAAAGTTACCCTAAATATATCACCATCGAATATAGGGGAGGTGGAACTCGTGTTTAAATTGAATCTACAGCTGTTTGCTTCCAAAAAGGGAGTAGGTAGTTCTAAAAACGGTAGAGATAGTGAATCTAAAAGACTTGGCGTAAAAAGAGGAGACGGGCAATTTGTCCTAGCGGGAAATATCCTGGTCAGACAGAGAGGTACCAAAATCCATCCCGGCAATAATGTCGGTATAGGTGGAGATGATACTCTCTTCGCAACAGTCGACGGAGTTGTCAAGTTTGAAAGAAAAGGCCGCGACAAAAAACAAGTCAGCGTCTATCCTAAAGAAGAATTAGCGTAGAAATTGAGCTTACCGTCAGGTAAGCTTTATTTTTTGCGAGTATGAGTTTGTAATGGAAAACTAAGTTGAATGAGGATGATGACGATGTTTATTGATGTAGCTAAAATATTTGTTAAGGCTGGTAAAGGAGGCAACGGAGTTGTCGCCTGGAGAAGAGAGAAATATGAACCTGCCGGTGGGCCATACGGTGGAGACGGAGGTAAAGGGGGCTCAATAGTCCTTCATGCTGATGAAGGTATCAGGACCCTCATGGACTTCAGATATAAGAGGTCATACACAGGACAAAATGGAGAAGATGGGCGGGCAAAAAAGCAATTCGGAGCAGATGGCGAAGACATAATCCTTAAGGTGCCCGTTGGCACACTTATTAAGGACGAAGAGACCGGTAAGGTAATAGTAGACCTTAAATACCCTGGCCAGGAGTTTGTAATTGCAAAAGGTGGTAAGGGCGGTAGAGGCAATGCCAGATTTGCGACTGCTACAAGACAAGCGCCAGGCTTTGCTGAAGCAGGCAGGAAAGGGCAGGAAAGACATATTATCCTGGAACTGAAGCTGTTAGCTGACGTCGGACTTATTGGGTTCCCTAATGTGGGTAAATCTACACTTCTTTCTATAGTATCTGCAGCAAGGCCCAAAATTGCAAATTATCATTTTACAACCCTGAAGCCCAATCTGGGTGTAGTAAGGATAGCGGATGAAAAGAGTTTTGTGATTGCTGATATACCAGGCTTGATCGAAGGAGCTTCCAAAGGTGCGGGACTTGGTCATGATTTTTTGAGGCACATTGAAAGGACAAGGGTGCTTGTTCATGTTTTGGATGCTTCAGGAAGTGAGGGTAGGGATCCCATAGATGATTTTTATAAGATTAACCAGGAGCTTTCTCAATACAATGAGAAACTCATGGACAAGCCTCAAATCATTGCAGCAAATAAGACTGATATTCCAGGTGCTGAGGACTGGGTAATCAAGATCAAAGAAGAGTTTGAGCCTAAGGGGATAGAAGTACACGAGATATCTGCTGCATCCCAGTCAGGGATAAGAGAACTTCTTTACTCAGTTTGGAATCTTCTTGAAAATACTGAGATCATTTATGAGACCTATGACGAGCTGCTTGAGGAAGAATATGAAGATATAAATGATGAAATAATCGTCCGTAAGGAAGAGGGAGATTATATTGTTGAGGGAGGCTTTATGGAAAGGCTGCTTCAGTCGACTTATATGGATGATAATGAGTCTCTCAAATACTTCCAGGAGATGCTTAGGAAAAAGGGAATAGTAGATGAGCTTAAAGCTCTTGGCATAACCGAAGGAGAATCGGTCTTCATCTGTGGTTATGAGTTCGAATTTTATGAATAAACGAGGAGAGAAGCAATGATAACAGGAAAACAAAGAAGCTACCTGAAAGGCATAGCCAATAACATAGACCCGATATTTCAGTTGGGTAAGAATGGATTGACGGATAATTTCATTCGACAAGTTGATGATGCATTAAAGGCAAGAGAGATAGTGAAAATAAACGTATTGAAAAATTCGATGCTTGATCCTTCAGAGGTAGCTTCACAGCTGTCTGAGGAGTTGAATGCAGAATTTGTTCAGAGTATAGGAAGAAAGTTTGTTCTCTACAGGCAATCAGAGGACAAACCCGAAATTATTCTTCCCAAATAATAAATTAGCTCCCAACAGGGGGAGGAGAATTTAAATGGCCATAGGAATAATGGGAGGAACATTTGATCCTATCCACATCGGGCATCTATTGATAAGTGAATATATCAGGGAGGAGCTTGGATTGTCGAAAATTCTATTTATCCCAACCGGCGATCCCCCTCACAAACCTGACAGGATAACCCCTGCCGGTACAAGATTCGAGCTGGTCAAAAAAGCTGTTGCAGATAACATAAACTTTGAGGTCCTTTCTATTGAAGCAGACAGACAGGGAAAAACCTACACTGTAGACACAGTTTGTGAGCTTGAAAAATTATACCCGGGGGAAGTTCTTTTTTACATCATTGGGTCGGATACATTGTACCAGTTGAACACCTGGAAGGATCCATGGCTCCTTAAGGACAGGGTTAAATTTGTTGTCTATAATCGAGGTGGAGATAAGCTCGAGGTGGAAAGACAAATAAAATCCCTAAGAGATGAGTTTGGCCTATCATTCGTTTTGAGCAAAGGTCCAATGCTGGATATATCATCGACGGAGATAAGAAAGAGAATCGGAACGAGAAAATCGATAAAGTATATGATCCCCGATAGTATAGTTGAAGATGTCAGGAGTATATCCATCGAGTTAGAGTTTGATTTGACTGCTATTGAGGGTATCGTCAGGGAAAGACTTGGAGAAAAAAGATTTCGTCATACCATAGGAGTTGCAGAAAAGGCTGTAGAGCTTGCAATACGCTATGGTGCTGACGGTGATAAGGCTTATATTGCAGCACTACTGCACGATTTGGCAAAGCCTCTGGATCATGCCAGCATGTTGATGATGGCAGGTGATTCTGGTATAATATTTGACAATGATACTCTGGGGAGTACTGATTTATTACATGGAGCTATTGGGGCATATATTTCTGAAAAGGAAATCGGAATAAGAGACACTGAAATATTGGATGCCATCAGGTACCACACCACAGGGCGTCCTAATATGACTGTATTGGAAAAAGTAATATATCTTGCAGATTTTATCGAGCCTGGAAGGAGCTTTCCAGGAGTGGATGAAATTCGAAAACTATCAATGAAAGACCTTAATGAGGCTGTGATTGCAGCTTTGGAGAGTACGATCGAGCATTTGAATAGGTCTAACAGAAGAATTCATAGGTCGACGCTTGAGTCGAGAGATTACTTAATTATGGAGAGAAATACGGAGATATAGATGAAAAATCAAAACTTGAAGCTTTTTATTAAGTATTTTGCATTATTTTTTGCTGTGTTTACGCTGCTGTTTTTTGCGGTCGGCTTAATCACAGAGGGCACGGATAAGAGCATGACATTTTTAATGATGGGCATCGACTCAAAGAGCTTTGCTGAGAGCAAAGGGGTAAGATCAGATACTATCATGCTCTTTAATGTGGACAGAGGGACTGGTGAAATTTCCATCTTGTCCATACCAAGGGACACAAGAACACCCATAGAAGGCAGAAAAAACAAAGAGAAGATCAATCATAGTTTCGCGTATGGCGGGCCTGAATTGACTGTAAAAACTGTTGAGGATCTTCTTGGGATAGATATAGATCATTATGTGGTGGTTGACTATCAGGTAGTATCAGAATATGTCGATTTGATTGGAGGAGTCAGGTTCAACGTCCCCATGGATATGTCCTATTCCGATCCGGTCGCAGATCCACCATTGAAAATCGATCTTAAGGCAGGAGAGCAGATCCTTGACGGTGACAAAGCCCTTCAGTATTTGAGATACAGAAAAGGCTATAAAAATGCTGATTTGGGAAGAATAGAAGCCCAGCAGTCATTTCTGAAGGAATTGATAGCTCAATCCGTCAAGCCTGGTATCATACTAAAAATACCAGGGCTGTACGGGATATACAATAGTGGGGTAAACACGGACATTCCTCTGACTAAGCTTGCATTATACGGAATATCCATATTTAAATATGATCTGAGCAATTTGACCAGCGAGACTTTACCCGGCTCTCCAAAGACTATTGATGGAGTTTCCTACTACATCCATTCTGAAGAGAAAACGGCTGAGGTCATCCATAGTATGATAGAAACAAATAATCAATAGATTGTTAATAATGAAAGGAGAGTGGAATAATGACAGAAATGACTAAAAAGCTTGAAATAATCAAAAAGGCTGTTGATGACAAGAAAGGGCTGGATTTGGAAGTTCTGGAGGTTGGAAAGCTTACTACGATAGCTGAGTATTTTGTAATAGCAAGTGGCAACTCCTCAAATCAGGTCTTGTCTATTGCAGATGAAATTGATGAGAAAATGTCATTGGAAGGATTTGAAACCTTGGGTACCAAGGAAGGGTACAGAAGTGCAAGATGGATAGTTTTGGACTATGATGATGTGGTGGTACACATTTTCCATAGAGAAGAAAGAGAATACTACAATCTTGAAAGATTGTGGTCCGAATTCGCAAGAAAGCCTAAGGAGGATTAACAGATGAAAATTGAGTATTTGGCAACAGAAAAAGCCCCAGCAGCAGTAGGTCCTTATTCGCAAGGCATAAAGGCAGGTCATTTTGTTTACACGTCAGGACAGCTTCCTCTTGATCCTAAAACAGGACAATTGGTGCAAGATGACATTCAAACTGCAACCAGAGTTGCTTTGGAGAATGTTAAGGCTGTATTGGCTGCTTCAGGTGCAACACTTGAGGATGTTGTGAAGGTCACGGTATTTGTAAAGGATATGAACGACTTTGGCAAGATCAACGAGGTGTATGCTGAGTTCTTCGCAAACCACAAGCCTGCAAGGAGCCTTGTGGAGGTAGCCAGACTTCCAAAGGATGGAGTAATAGAAATTGAGGCAGTTGCCGCTATTGCATAATGTAAAAATCACTTGAGAGCTTCTTCTCAAGTGATTTTTTTTAGAAACGTATTGTTGAAGGAGTTCTTCTCCTGGATTTTTTTCTCGATTTCCTCCTGCTTAATGCATAAGCTCTCACAAGTATCAATAGAGCAAATACAAAAAGATACCATTTGCTAAGAAGTCTGTAATGGAGCTTAGTCATAGGATCAATCTCCACATCCGATGTGGCTATTACATTTCCTCCGCCTATGACCTTCCCATTTAAAACATAATCTACCGTACCAATTATTTGTCCCTTCTCAACAGGCGCTCTTAGATCCTCAATAGGATTTATCTTCTTTTCGACCATAAAAGCATCACTGCCTGATATTGGGTAAATGACATCTCTGTCAAGTATACCTGCAACAAATGGGATAACGCCTTGTGAAACAGGAATGTTGTCAATATACTCGTTTAAATTGGCTATAGCTTTATTCTGGAAATTCGAGAATCCGTAGTTCAATAGCTTATGTGTATCTGAATAACTTCCATTTCCTTCCGCTTTAAGTACAGCAGCTACAAGCCTCTGATCGTTTCTTTCAGCATAAGATACAAGACAGTTCATTGCCTCAGAGGTGTAACCGGTCTTTATTCCGGAAGCACCTTCATATTTTGCATTCACAAGCACACCATTAACATCAATTTTCTCTGTACTGTAAAGGAGCTTATTAGTTAACTTAATATATCTTGTTTCGGTCTTCTTATTTGTAGGGGGTATCTCGTATGTAACAGTACTCACTATACTTCTTATAGTTTCAAGCTCCATAGCTCTTCTGCCTATCATCGCCAGATCATGAGCTGTTGAAATATGTTCATCATTATGAAGACCGTTCGGGTTTACGAAATTTGTATCGGTCGCGCCCAACTCTCTTGCCCTTTCGTTCATCATTCTCACGAAATTATCCACGCTTCCTCCAATATGCTTTGCAATTGCAAGGGCAGCATCATTTGCAGAAGGCAGCATCATTGCATAAAGTAGCTGTTCAAGTGTAAGCTGTTCGCCAGGCTCGAGCGCTATATGGCTTCCCTTTGTAAGGCTTACGACCTCCTGGTCTACCGTTACTATATCCTGAAGATTTCCCTTTTCTATTGCAAGAATAGCCGTCATCATCTTTGTTGTACTTGCGGGATATAGCTTCATACTGCTATTATTATCATATAAGATCTCTCCTGTATCGAAATCTATGAGTATCGAACTGGGAGCGGAAAGGCTTATATTTTCAGCAAATACTGTATATGTATTAAGGAGAGATGCCAATACTAAAATCATGATCACAAGTTTCTTCATTATGTACACCACCGTTGAATTTTATTTTTACAATTATAGATTATATCAGATTTTATATAAAAACTTAACGGTGATAAGATAAATAATTCATTATTACATCAGAAATCACAAAAGGGTTTGACAGGAGGATGAATATGGATTTCTTTACAAAGAAGGAGCAAATAGCTATACTGAGTATAGCCATCATTTTGTTGGCTTATTTCGGAATTGGAGGGTATATAAGAAAAAACCAGCCAACACAGCCACTGGCTTTGATACAGTCTGAAACATCTGTTAAAAATGATGAAGTAGAAGAAACTGAGGAGCCTTCGCTCATAATGGTTCATATCAGCGGTCAGGTGTATTACCCAGGGATATATGAGCTAATAAGCGGCGACCGTGTAAAGGATGCAGTTGATCTCGCAGGTGGCTTGACAAAGTCAGCGGATATTGACCGTATAAATCTTGCGAAAAAAGTTAAAGATGAGGATAAGATATATATCCCAGCAATCGGAGAGGCAGTTTCCCAGAATATAGAAGACATTAATACAGGAAGCGATAATGGCCTGATAAACATTAATACCTGCAGCAAGGAGGATCTCGACAGCCTGCCCGGAATTGGATCGGTCATAGCCGACAGGATAATTGAGTACAGGAAAAGTAGTAGATTTGAGAGTATAGATGATATAAGGAATGTATCAGGTATTGGAGATGCTAAATTCAATGATATAAAGGACCTGATTACAGTTGACTAGGAGGAGCAAATATGGAAGAAATAAGACTGACCCAATTGACGAAAAGCTCTGGGTGAGCGGCCAAAATCGGACCCGATATACTTGCACAGGTCCTGTGCAATCTACCAAAGACAAATGATGAGAACCTGTTGGTTGGAATCGACACCTCCGACGATGCAGCAGTATATAGAATCAACGATGGATTGGCTATGATACAAACCCTGGACTTTTTTACTCCAGTGGTCGATGATCCATATACCTTTGGACTAATAGCGGCTGCGAACTCCCTTAGTGATGTTTATGCGATGGGGGGAGAACCCAGGCTGGCACTTAATATTGTTTGCTTTCCCGATTGTCTGGAGCCTTCAGTGCTTTCTGAGATACTCCGGGGCGGATCTGATAAGGTAATAGAGTCAGGGGCTATACTTGTCGGGGGACATTCTGTTTCAGATGATGAACCAAAATATGGACTATCGGTTACAGGCTTTGTACATCCTGAAAGCATCAAGAAAAACAGTTCATCCAGGCCAGGAGATGTTCTTGTGCTTACCAAACCCCTGGGACTAGGAATAATAAACACAGCAATTAAGGGTGAGTTAGCAAGCGAGGAAGCCTATGATAAAGCCGTCAAAGTAATGACAACTCTCAATAGAGAAGGAATGAAAGCCTTCGAAGGCCTCAGCGAAGTAAACAGCGTAACTGACATAACAGGCTTTGGGCTGCTGGGTCATTGCCTTGAAATGTCTGAGGGAAGCAATACGACAATAATTATTGAATCGAAAAAGGTGCCTTATATTGAAGAAGCCAGAGATTATGCACAGATGGGATTGATACCTGCCGGAGCATACAACAATAGAAGTCACATAGGCAGCAAGGTCGAGGTGGCTGATAGTGTTCCCAAGTATCTTGAGGATATCATGTTTGATCCCCAGACCTCTGGAGGATTGCTTATTTCAGCTTCGCCAAAAACCGCTGAGATCATTATGGATAATTTGAAGGATTCAGAAATTCCCCATGGGATAATCGGGAGAGTAGAAAATTTTACCGGAATACATCTTAAAGTAGAATAGAGAAGGGGTGACTGACAATTGGAAACCAATTTATATGCATTGATTCCCAAGGTCGACGAGATACTCGAATATGAAAGAATCAAGGAGTACCTGAACTCCTGCCCTCGGACTGTTGTCCTTGAAGCCGTCAGAGAGGAAGCTGATGAGCTGAGAGAAGGTATAAAAAATGGTGAAAACAGGTCCTGGATTGAGGAACAGCTTGACAAACTTGAATCATCTATTTCCTCAAAAATTGAAATGAAACTGCACTACAGCTTAAGAACAGTTGTTAATGCCACAGGTGTGGTAATCCATACAAACCTTGGCAGATCACTTATCGATAGACAAATAATGGAGCAGGTTTTTAGGACCGCAATATCATATTCCAACCTGGAATATGACCTAGACAAAGGCACCAGAGGTTCAAGGTATGATCATCTTGAACAGATTGCCGCCAAAACTGTTGGTGGAGAAGCTGCCCTGGTTGTCAACAACAATGCGGCTGCAGTCATGCTTGTTCTTTCGACTATGGCAAAAGGAAAGGAAGTTATAGTTTCCCGTGGCGAGCTGATAGAGATTGGGGGAGCCTTCAGGATCCCTGCGGTAATGGAGCAAAGCGGGGCTAAGCTGGTAGAGGTTGGAACAACCAATAAAACGCATTTATGGGACTACGAGGCTGCCATAACTGAAAATACGGCTGCTATTCTGAAGGTCCATACATCAAATTACAGAATAATGGGCTTTACATCTTCAGTTGACAGCGAGGAGCTGCTGCCGTTAAAGGAGAAGTATGGAATTCCTGTGATCGAAGATTTGGGAAGCGGCGTGCTTGTAGATCTTTCAAAATACGGACTTTCTTATGAGCCCACAGTATCATCCTGTATAAGAAAGGGAGTAGATGTAGTGACCTTTAGCGGAGACAAGCTATTGGGAGGTCCTCAGGCAGGAATAATTGTCGGCAGGAGGGAGTACATCGATAGAATGAAAAAAAATCCTCTTACCCGTGCCCTAAGAGTGGACAAATTTACAATATCTGCACTCGAGGCTACAATGAGGCTTTATCTGGATGAGGAAACTGCTATTAAGAGCATACCGACACTTAGAATGCTTACAATGAGTTATGCTGAAATCTCTGAGAAAGCCCAAAACCTGATGGATTTACTCAGCTCATCCATAAATGATCTTCCAGTAGCAATAAATTTGGAGGATGATTTTTCGGAGGTAGGCGGCGGTTCTCTACCAATGGAAAGGATACCAACAAAGTGCGTTGCTTTAGTACCCTTGGCAGGCAGTGCGGTAATTCTTGAGAAAGGATTAAGAGGTTATGAAGTGCCTGTTATATCACGAATAAGCAAAGAAAAGGTTTTGCTGGACCCAAGGACGATCCAGGAGGATGAGCTTGATATTATTAATAAAGCCCTCCTGTTTGCAGCTAGTAAGCTTAAGGAGTGTAAGTAATGAAGCACTTGATCATAGGCACTGCTGGTCACATAGACCATGGTAAAACGACATTAATCAAGGCTCTGACAGGCAGGAATACAGATCGCCTTAAAGAGGAGCAGGAAAGAGGAATATCAATAGAGTTGGGATTTACCTACTTTGATCTCCCCGGAGGGCAACGAGCAGGGATAATTGATGTACCCGGCCATGAGAAATTCATTAGAAATATGCTGGCAGGTGTAATAGGAATAGATATTGTATTGTTGGTAGTAGCAGCAGATGAGGGTATAATGCCACAAACGGCTGAACATCTTGCAATTCTTGACCTTGTTGGTGTGAAGAGCGGGTTCGTTGTAATTACAAAATCTGATTTGGTTGATGACGAATGGCTTCAGCTGGTGGAGGAGGAGATCAAGGATGAAGTAAAGGGTACCTTCCTTGAGGGAGCCTCTATAATACCAGTATCCTCGACAGAAAAAAGAGGAATCAGTAATGTTATTGAAGAAGTATTAAAACTATCGGAAACCCTGGAGGATAAAAGCCTCGATGACATGCCTAGACTACCGGTGGACAGGGTATTTACAATTTCAGGCTTCGGGACAGTGGTCACAGGTACTCTTCTTGCAGGGAACCTAAAGGTAGGCGATGAGATACAGGTCTATCCAGGTGATACCAAAGCAAGGATAAGATCGATCCAGGTACACGATCAGGATGCGTCAGTAGCATATGGGGGACAAAGAGTTGCTCTTAATCTTGCGGGCGTGAAGAAATCTCAGATTGACCGAGGCAGTATTGTTGCCCCGGTAAATTCAATGAGATCCACCATGATGCTTGATGTAAAAATTAAACTATTGAGATCCTTAAACAAGGGATTGGAGAATAGGACCAGATTAAAGCTATATCTTGGAACAGATGAAATACTATGCAGAGTAGTGCTTCTTGACAGAGAAGTACTTGAACCTGGGGATGAGACATACGCTCAGCTCAGGCTTGAGGAGGAGACAGTTGCAAAAAGGGGTGACAGGTTCATCCTCAGATTTTATTCCCCAATGTTCACTGTTGGAGGAGGTGAGGTTCTCGAGCCAAATCCAGTGAAGAGAAAAAGGTTCGATGAGGAAAGCCTTGAAGAACTGACGATCAAGGATCAAGGGAATTTCAGTGAAATTGTGGAGCATATAGTTGAAGAAAACAGCAGGAATTACCACTCATTGAAGGAAATATCCAAAACGGCCTCCATGCTTGAAGAAAGCCTGGAAGAGGAGATAAAGAAGCTTGAAGGAAATGGGAAGGTAATAATTTTTAGACTAAGCAAAGACATTTATCCTGTCCACAAAAAGGTATTGAATTTATTGGAGGATCAAATCATTGGTGAGCTCGAGGATTTCCATAGAAAGTACCCGATAAGAAACGGAATGGCGAAAGAAGAGATTAGAAGCAGGTTTCTGTCAAAAGCTAAACCAAAGCTGGCAGAAGAGATACTTGATCATTTGATTACCGGTGGAAGAATCAAACAACTAAAGGATCTTGTTGCTCTTTCGGTGTTTGAACCTGAACTTAATGACATACAACTGGCACTTAAAAAATGGATATTGGACAGTTTTGAAAAAGCTCCATTTATGCCTCCCAAGCGTGAGGATTTACAGGAGACTACATTGGGTACTAATGGAGAAACTGAAGAAATGATTATGTATCTCATTGGCTCAGGCGAGCTCGTGAAATTATCTGATGATCTTTATCTCTTACCATCAAGCTTGGAAAAGGCTAAATCGTCATTATATGATCTTATGGCAGAGACAGGGAACATTACTGTAGGTGGTTACAGGGATATACTAAATACAAATCGCAAAGTAGCAATCGGATTGCTGGAGTATTTTGACCAAATCAAGTTAACAAGACGGTCCGGAGAAAACAGGGTACTGTTCAAGTAGCCAGGGGTGAAATGATGAGCGGAAGAGTGTTGATTGTAGATACAGATAAGTCCTTTGTCAAAGGCTTGAGATATTCTCTCGAGCAAGATGAATATGTGATAGACCATGCAGGAAGTGCAGCTGCTGCAATGGAGCTGTTGAACAGGAAGAATTATGATATGGTTCTAACTGAGATCGAACTTCCTGATAGCAACGGACTCCTGTTTTGCCAGAATTTGAGAACTATTTCTGCTGTTCCACTGATATTTATAACTATTGTTGATGAGGATATAAAGAAGATCCTGGCACTTGAATATGGTGCAGACGATTACCTCGTGAAGCCCTTTAACATCCTTGAACTCAAAGCAAGGATAAAGGCCGTCCTAAGGAGATACTCAAACAAGATTCAGGAAAGTGATGGCAATGTGATCGAGATAAGAGATATCAGGATAAACACGGTAGGCAGAAAAGTAACTTGTAAAGATAAGAATATTAGCCTTACCGGTAAGGAGTTTGATCTTCTATATGTTCTGGCATCAACCCCGGGAAAGGTATATACAAGGGAAGAGCTCCTGGAAAGAGTCTGGGGCTATGCATATTATGGGGACCTTAGAACGGTGGATGTCCATATAAGAAGGATACGGGAAAAACTTGAAAAAGACCCAAAAAGCTCGGAATATATAATAACAAAATGGGGTGTAGGCTACTTTTTCAGAGAAAAATAATATTGAAGTTTGGATTAGAATACTGTATAATGGCTTTTGTAGCCAATGGGGGTAGAGGAGTTCTGGTGGGCTCTCTGGTCTTCAAAACCAGCGCGAGGGGTTAGGAGCCTCTTGGGTGGGTTCGATTCCCACATACTCCCGCCAAAGTAAAAAAGCGCCGGTTAAGGCGCTATTTTTTTAGTCCATAGCTTTCATAACCAGTCCGAGGCATCTTTCCAACAGCCCATTCAGGTGGCTTGAGGAGATCGATCCTTGAACTGTATTGCTGTTTCCGCCGCCCTTTATCTGATACAGGGAGGAGAGTTCCTTGTATATATCGTTTAGCTCAAGCTCTACATCCTTGCTCTTACTGATCATAAATTGGCTGATACTGCTGCCTTCGATCCCGAATATAAGTACGAGTCTTTCGTTAGTATTTGTAAGCCAGCTACCCATGTAGCTGATCTCTTTGAAATCCTTGTTGTCAAACATTCTACAGATTATTCTTCCTTCACCATGGAGCTTCGCGCCACGCAATAAATTCTCACCCTCCAGGGATAAAAGCCTTTCCTTTAACTCCTTCACATCCTTCAAAAGTGAGTTTCGCTCGTTGTAAATAGCGCTGAATCTTTCAAATACCTGAGTATCACCTGTCGATAGAACAGCACTTATGTCCCTCACAGAGTTGAACTTATTCATATAATCATCTACAGCTCTTTTTCCAGTTAAAAAGTATATTCTTGTGTTGCCCTTATATTTTTCTCTTCTGATTACTTTTATGAGCCCCAACTCGCCTGTTGCAGAGACATGTGTCCCTCCACAGGGGGAGTAATCAAATCCGTCAATCTCAACGACCCTTATATTTTTATCAACACTTGGCCTTTTTCTCACAGGTAGAAGCCTGACCTCATCTGAGGAAACAACATAGGATTTGATCCTGAAATTTGACTGTATGATCTTATTGCACAGCTGCTCAGCTCTGGTCAATTCATCCTCAGAAATATCAGTAACGTTCAAATCTATTGTAGTATACTCCTCGCCCAAATGAAATCCAATGGTTTCAGTACCAAACAATCTGAAAAGAACACCTGATAAAAGGTGCTGCCCCGAGTGTTGCTGCATTAGGTCCATCCTTCGTTCACCACTTATTTTTAGATTAGCTCTTCCCTGGGCTAATCTTTCCTGTACAACATGGACCAGCTTGTCGCCATCCTCATAAGTCCTAATTACCTTGACACTATTTATTGTTCCATCATCGCCAGGCTGACCACCCGACATATCAGGGTAAAAAATGGAACGATCCAGGGTAACCTGAAAGCCTTCCTCATTGCTATCAATTCTTTCTATCTTAGCGTCAGTTTCAAAAAGATACGGATTCTCCCAATACAATCTTCTGGTCAAGTCGGATTCCTCCCAAGTATTCATTCTTCAACATTTTCATTCATCAAAGCTATAGTCTGTGATATAATAGATTCTAATGATCACCTGATTTTTAATATCTTCATTATATCCTATTAAAGGATAAATATAAAGTACAGAGAGGACACAGATGAAACGACCTATGATAATACCTGCTGTTGGAATAATGTCAGGTATAATCTCTGCATATTATATTGATGTCGACCACAGGTTCCTTTTGCTTTTGGGAACAACTGCATTAGTCTGGATTGCATTAGGATTTTTTAAAAACAAAATAAGAGTTTTTGGGCTCTTAATACTCTTCGTAGTATTGGGAGCATTTATAACAAACGAGAGACTATCAGAAATTATTGAAGTCTCTGATACAAGACAGTACACATTCATCGGAACTGTTGAAGAAATATCCTCCGGATCATCCTCAACAAGATATGTTATAAATCTTGAACAGATTGAGGATATCAAATCAGAGGGAAAGGTCTTGTTAAGGTATTATAATGAAGGTCATTCTCACGAGATCGGAGACCGATTGAAGATAAAGGGGATTGTAAAGAAACCAATGCCTAACACTAATCCACTTTTTTTCAATTACAGGCTTCACCTTCTTACTGAAGGTATAAGCCATATTATCGATGGAGACAGATCTACAATAATCCTGGAGGAAAGATCAGAAGCTATTGGATACTGGTTAAGAAAAAATGTTACGGAGTATATTTCCAGTGTTTATGATACTGGCCTCAGAGAAGAAAATTCCAGATTGATGAAGGGAATAGTTCTTGGCAATAGCTCCTATCTTGATGAAGAAGATCTCAATTTATATAGAAACCTGGGAATATCTCACCTGCTTGCGGTTTCAGGATTACACATCGGAATAATTGCAGGATCACTTATTTGGGTCCTTTCCAGACTAGGCATCAAGAGATGGCTGAATATAATTCTTTCAGTTGCTATCCTTTTTATCTATGGCTATTCAATAGGGTTTCCACCATCAGCTTCAAGGGGTATTGCCCTGTTTTCAATGCTTTACCTTTCAAAGCTTATAAATAGGCCTGTAGATCGCTTTAACCTCCTTGCTGGTTGTATGTTTTTGCTTCAACTGTACAATCCACTTTGGATATTTAATTCCGGATTTCAGCTTTCATTCGGTGCAACGGCTGCCATTATCCTTCTGTCAGACAGGATAAAAGCCCTGATATATCCGCTAAAGGGCAGGATTATTGATCCAGTCTCTGCAACAATAGCGGTAAATCTTGGAATCGCTCCCATACAGGCTTATTGGTTCAATAGCTTCCCTCTGCTTGCCCTAATCTCAAATATAATTATTGTGCCCCTGGCTTCAGGTTGCCTTGTCCTGGGTATGGCTTCACTTATGGCAAGGTGGCTGTTGCCGATCCTTGATTTTCTACTCGACCTTCAAAGAAATGCAGCCATCCTTATCCAGAGCATCCCATTGGATCCGATCATACTTCCAACACCAGGTATCGAAGGATTTGTAATATATCTAACTATTCTGGCAGTATTCTTTAATTGGCGTACCATCGAACGTTTGGATTTAAGGATCAAGAAGGCAATTTTTGTCGGGCTGCTAATGATTTCGATTGCACAGTTTTTAGAAACGACTACAAACGAAGAACTTGAGATTCATTTTATTGACGTAGGTCAGGGAGACAGTGCATTGATAATAGGACCATTTGGGAATTATTTGATCGATGGAGGAGGTTCAAGACTAGATGACCAGGATATCGGTTCAAGGATCACTCTCCCCTATCTTTTGAAAAATGGAATATCAAATCTTGAGGCAGTATTCGTATCACACAATCATGAGGACCACTATAAAGGCATTCTTCCTGTAATCGATCAATTGAGTATAGGAGCAGTCTATACCAATGGAGTGTTTAACAAAGAGTTATATGAGAAAGTGAAACAAAGGAATGTTCCAATATATGAGTTGCACGACGGAATCGAGGCCGATTTGGGAGAAGGTACAATACTTAAAGTGTTGTGGCCTGAAAATAAAGAATATATGTACTTGAATGAGAATGAGAATTCACTGGTATTTCTGCTGGAATACCTTGGAAGGCGCGTATTATTCACAGGGGATATTGAAGAAATTGCAGAAAAAAAGATTGGTTCATCATATGATTTAGATGTGGATGTGCTTAAAGTACCACATCATGGCAGCTTCACATCAAGCTCGTATAAATTCCTGGATAAAGTAAAGCCTGAATATAGTATAATATCTGTAGGGAGAAGCAATCTGTATGGTCACCCCAACCCCCAAGTCATTAATAGGCTCCTGGAAATTGGCTCTGAAGTGCACAGGACAGATGAAATGGGAATGATAAAAGTAATTATATCAAGAAATGACCTCGAAGTGATCCCGTTTGATTATAATAGAATAAAACCTTCGATAGAGGAAATGATCGGAGAATACTACATTTACCTGGTATTTATGGCTTTGTATTTAATAGCCTCATATTATCTTGCGATAGACTACATAAGGAGACAGGGTGAAATAGGATGGATAGTTTAAAGATTGACGGCATGGTCAGGGAAACATTAAATAAGCCCATTTGTTATATTTTTGGAGAAGAGATATACCTTGTAGAAAAAGCAGCTGCTGATATAGTAACAAGTCTGCTTACACCTCAACAGCAGACCATTAACCTGGCATACCTGGACGGGAAAGCAGCAGGTATGGAGGACCTGGAAGCTTCATGTGAAACGCTACCGTTTCTTGCAGCAAAAAGAGTTACTGTTCTAAAAAATCCATCATTCTTTATTGAAAAGGAATCGAAGGATGATAAACTTTTAAATTATTTTCTTAAGCTTGGAGACCATCAAATATTACTTCTGGTTGACTCAGAAAATGGGCTTAAGAAAAATACAAGGATATATAAACAGCTTGAAAAAAGAGGCTACACAATGGAATTCGGAAAACTGAACTCCAATCAGCTTCAGTCTTGGGCTAGACAGTCAATCTCTTCCGGAGGGAAGGACATTTCCCAATCCGACCTATCCTATCTCTTGCAGTTATCGGGTTACTTGAACAGGAGCAACTCTAACAATCTTTATGATCTTGAGAACGAGATAAATAAAGTAGCTGCATATACATCTTCAATTCAGATCAGCAGGGATGATATTGACAGGGTAATGATACGAAGTCTTGATAAAAATATTTTTGATTTGCTCGAAGCAGTGGGGAGGAAGGATACAGGTAAGGCTCTTGAACTTTTTTATGAGATGCAGATGATGAATGAGCCTGTCCAAAGGCTGTTATTCATGATTTCCAGGCAGTTCAGACTGATCCTGGCATATACTTCCTACAAGAAGAAGGGCTATGCAGCATCGGAGATCCAAAGCAAACTACAGATCAAACCCTATGAATTCACGAGGATCAGCACTCAGGCACAAAAATTCAATGAAGGATACCTGGAAGATATATTGGAAATGATACTTAGAACAGACAGGAGGCTTAAGACACTTCCAGTCGACCCGAAGCTTGAAGTGGAGATGCTGCTTGTTTCAATTACAGATAAAAAATAAAAAAACTTCGGCGAGTCCCGAAGTTTTATTTATATAGCCTTGTTTAAAGCTTTAGTAAGCCTACTAACCTTCCTTGATGCTGCATTCATGTGTATGACGTTTTTGTGCGCCGCCTTCTTAAGCTTCTTGTCGATGACCTTTAACAGTGCTCTTGCCTCTTCGTACTCACCTTTAGCTACAGCGCTGTCAAATTTCTTGATATATGTCTTAATCTCTGATTTTCTACTTTTATTAAGTGCAGTTCTCTTCTTGGTTACCAGGATTCTCTTCTCAGCAGATTTGATATTCGCCACAATTTCACCTCCTCTAATCTAACAAAGGATATTGTACCACGGAGTAATTTAAAAAGCAATAGAAAATAATAGTAAATGCCCACTCGCAATGCATTCATCCAGGCCTTTAGGATAAATGCTTCTACAGTAATGATAACACATAAATGCCAGCCTTGTCATCAGACATACTTTTAATTGATTTCAGAGCTTTTAATGGTATAATATTTCTGTAGCACTTTAGATTCATCGGTTGAGGCCTGGAGACTTCAGGTCTGAAAGGAGTATCGTCATGGAAGAAGAAGTTAAAAAGAAAAGTGAGGCTGTTGAATGGATCAGAAGCATTATCGCTGCCATAGTGATAGCTTTAGCAATAAAGACCTTTGTGTTTAATACGACTTACGTTCTCGGAAATTCAATGTACCCAACACTTCATGAAAGGGACAGGCTTTTCGCTTTAAAGGTTCCACTATATTTCAATGGACCAAACAGAGGAGATATAATAGTATTGGAGGCTCCAGACAGCCCCGACAAAGACTATATAAAAAGAGTGGTCGGTATTTCGGGTGATACTATCGAAATCGAGGATGGAAAGGTATATCTGAACGGAGAGCTTCTCCATGAGGACTATCTTCAGGGAGACCCATACACCCACATATACAATGAAAGCATTTGGGTAGTTCCTGAGGGTGAAGTTTTCGTACTGGGAGACAACAGAGAAGAGGGAGCAAGTAAGGACAGCAGGTATTTCGGGACCATATCTCTTGACACAGTCAAAGGTGTAACCGACTTCAGGTACTTTCCCATAGACGACAGATTTGGAAAGATTGAATAGCCTCCCTTTATCAGGGAGGATTTTTATCGATAGCTTCAGGAGGAATGTTAATGAACAGTAAAAAAGAGAAGATAAGGAATTTTTCAATCATTGCTCACATAGACCATGGTAAGTCCACTTTGGCGGATCGTCTTATCGAAATGACAGGAATGCTAACATCCAGAGAGATGCAGTCTCAGGTTTTGGATAAAATGGACCTGGAAAGAGAGAGAGGAATTACCATCAAGCTAAAGGCTGTCAGGCTGATCCATAAGGCAAGTGATGGGCAGGAGTATATACTAAACCTCATCGACACACCCGGACATGTAGATTTCAACTATGAGGTATCTAGATCCTTGGCTGCATGTGAGGGTGCAATACTTGTAGTTGATGCAACCCAAGGAGTGGAGGCTCAGACTCTAGCCAATGTATACCTTGCGATCGAGCAGGATCTTGAAATAGTACCTGTAATAAATAAGATCGATCTGCCTAGTGCAAGACCTGAAGAGGTAATCAGGGAAATTGAGGATATCATTGGTATAGAGGGGCATGATGCTCCCCAGATCTCAGCAAAGGACGGCCTCAACATTGATCAGGTGTTGGATGCGATAGTTGAAAAGGTGCCTTCGCCATCGGGAGATGAGAATGCCCCTTTGAAAGCCCTTATATTCGACAGCTATTATGACAGCTATAAGGGAGTAACATGCTACATACGTGTCTTCGATGGTGTAGTTAAGCCGGGTATGATGGTTAGGATGATGAATACCGGTAAGTCCTTTGAGGTTACTGAGGTAGGCATAAACACAAGTAAACACATTCCAATGGAAAGCCTTCAGGCGGGAGAGGTAGGCTATCTGACAGCCAGTATAAAAAATGTGAAGGAAGCCAGAGTTGGCGACACGATCACAGATGACTCAAGGCCGGCTTCTCAGCCGCTCCCAGGCTATAAGAAGGTTATTCCGATGGTTTATTGCGGTATTTATCCGGCAGAGGGAGAAGATTTTAACACAGTCAGAGATGCACTTGAAAAGCTTCAGGTGAACGATGCAGCGTTGGTGTTTGAACCAGAGACATCAGTAGCTTTAGGATTTGGATTCAGATGTGGCTTTCTTGGACTGCTTCATATGGAGATAATTCAGGAAAGGCTTGAAAGAGAGTTTGACCTTAACATTATAACAACTGCACCAAGTGTTATTTACAGGGTCACCAAGAAAAATGGGGACTTTCTAGAAATCCAAAATCCGTCAAACCTTCCTCCGGCTGCTGAGATAGAATATATGGAAGAGCCTATAGTCAGTGCATCGATAATGACTCCAACTGAGTATGTAGGAGCAATAATGGAGCTGTGTCAAAACAAAAGAGGAAGCTATCTGAATATGGAATATCTCGAGGAGAAAAGAGTCGTTCTGCACTATGAGCTCCCACTAAATGAAGTAATTTACGACTTCTTCGACGCTCTCAAATCCAAGACAAGGGGCTATGCTTCCTTCGATTACGAGCTGAAAGGCTATAAACAGAGTGAGTTGGTTAAAATGGATATTCTCATCAACAGCGAGCTGGTCGATGCCTTTTCATTGATAGTCCATGAAGAGAAAGCGTACGAAAGAGGGCGAAATATAGCCGAGAGACTTGTCGACGTGATACCAAGGCATCAGTTTGCTGTACCGATACAGGCTGCAATCGGGTCCAAGATAATCGCAAGAGAGACTATCAGGGCACTTAGAAAAGACGTACTTGCAAAATGCTATGGAGGAGACATATCCAGAAAGAGAAAACTTCTCGAAAAGCAAAAGGAAGGTAAGAAGAGAATGCGCCAGATAGGATCAGTTGAGGTTCCTCAGGAGGCTTTCCTTACAGTTCTGAAATACGACGAAAAAAAGTAAAAGACAAAAAGTGCACACGATGTGTGCATTTTTGATTGGAGAGATAGCAATGGAAAATGCAGGTATCTATATACACATCCCCTTCTGCGTGAGTAAGTGCAGCTACTGTGATTTTGCATCAGTACCGTTGAACGGTACCGTGGGGAAATATGTTTTAGCCTTGCAGAAGGAGTTGGAAATGAGAGCTCATTACCTTAGAGACTATAATATTGATACCATATTCATAGGCGGAGGAACACCATCAGCTATAGAATCTGTGCATATAGGCAATATTCTTAAGACAGTCTATGGCTGCTTTGCTGTGGCGAAAGATGCAGAAATAACCATAGAGGTCAACCCGGGCACGGTAGATAAATACAAAGCTGAATCCTTTAATTCCTTTGGGATAAACAGAATAAGCATGGGAATACAAAGCTTTGACGATCGCTTATTAAGTTGTCTTGGAAGGATCCATACAGGGGAAGATGCGATTAACACAGTAAAGGTCCTGAAGGAAGCGGGATTCAACAACATAAATGGTGATTTTATATTTGGACAACCGGGTCAAACGCTGGAATCATTTCTTTGTGACCTTAGGACAGCCTCAGAACTTAGTCTGTCCCACATTTCAATGTATGGCTTGATAATTGAGGATGGTACCTTAATGAAAAAGTGGCTTGATGAGGGTACCTTAGAACTACCGGATGAGGACCTTGAAAGAGAGATGTATCACCAGGGGATAAAACAGCTTTCAGAGGGAAAGTATCACCAGTACGAGATATCGAATCTCTCAAAGAAAGGGATGGAGTGCAGGCACAATATCGGTTACTGGAGGCTTAAGCCCTATATAGGAGCAGGATTGTCAGCCCATTCAAGCATAGGGTCAAAGAGATTTTGGAACACTTCAAGCTTCACCGAGTACTTCAGAAAAATTGAAGGGTGTGAAATGCCCGTAGAAGATGAGGAAAACCTTGATCCTGAAACAAGGGCTTCAGAGTACATAATCCTGGGGCTTAGAATGAATGAAGGGATTGATTTTGCTGACTTTGAGAATAGATTTGGCTTTGATGCGAAGAAAAGATTCGGAACAGTTATTGAAAAACACAGAAGAGAAGGACTTCTGACTAAATCCAATACACATCTAAGACTAACCAAAAGGGGCATGGACCTTAGTAATATTGTGGAAGTCGATTTTCTGCCATAGGACAAAAAGTATTGACAAAGCTGTGCTGGGATGATAATTTATTAATAGGATTAGCACTCGACATCTGTGAGTGCTAACAATCGTCCAGAGTAAAGCAAGGGGTGAGTTATATGTTGGATGAAAGAAAATTTAAAGTACTTTACGCAATAATTGACAGCTATATTTCATCGGCTGAGCCAATAGGCTCCAGGACGATTTCCAAATACTATGATTTGGGGGTAAGCCCGGCAACCATCAGAAATGAAATGAGTGACCTTGAAGATCTCGGATTTCTGAATAAAACTCATACATCCTCCGGGAGAGTTCCTTCTGATAAGGCATATAGACTGTATGTTGATTCCCTTATCCGGCAAAATGATGTTGACCTTGATAAGAAATGGAAGACAGAGATAAGAAAAGCCCTGGCAAGGGAAAGCAAAGAGATGGATCAGTTGATCCAGAATGCTGCCAGAATTTTATCAAGGATCACAAGATATACATCTTTGGCAATTTCTCCACAGCTAAAGGAAACCAAAATAAAGCATATCCAGCTATTATCAATCGATGAAACTCAAATCCTATTGATACTGGTCAACGAATCGGGAGTAGTAAAAAATGCAGTTTTTAAACTTAACAAAAATATCCCGGAACACCAAATATCTGAAATCTCAAATATTCTCAACGACAGACTGAAGAACAGGACATTTCATGCAATCAATAGAGAACTGGCAGTAGGAATATTTGATGAGTTCAGACAATACAAGGAGGAGCTTCAGAGGTTGCTGCCCTTCATTGGCAGATCAGTCGATCACATAGAGACCACCGATCTATATGCAGATGGTCTCACTCAACTTTTGAACTATCCTGAGTACAAGGATATAGATAAAGTGAGGTCGATTATTTCAACAATCGAGGATAAGGATAAACTGATTGAGATTATGGCAGAGGGTGCCTTATCCAGTGACATAGACGTGAGAATAGGGCAAGAAAACGTGTATGCTCCACTTAAGGATTGCAGCATTATAACTACAACATATAAACTTAATGGTGAAACAATCGGGAGGATCGGAATCATAGGTCCTACACGGATGGATTATGCTAAGCTGATTGCTACACTTAAGATATTTTCAGATAATATTTCTGAGATTTTAAACAATCATAACACAACAGGCAAGGGGTGATATAGATGACGGACAAAGAGTTTGAAACTAATGAAACAGAGATATCCAATGAGGGAAGTACCGATGAGGATCTAGCTGAATACACTGAAGAAATGGGGGAGGAAGTGAAAAAGAAAGACTTTGAAGCACTTCTTGAAGTAAAGGAAAACGAGATTGCCGACCTGGAAAATAAGCTTGCCAGACTTCAAGCAGATTTTCAAAACTATAAGAAAAGGTCAGACAGGGAAAGAGAACAATCTGTAAGCTATGGAGTGGAAGCGGTCATCGTCGGATTACTTCCGGTAGTTGATAACTTCCAAAGGGCAATTTCAACATGCGAAGATAAAACCAACGGATTCTTCCAGGGAGTCGAAATGATAGAAAAGCAGCTCCTGGATTTGCTCTCAAGCAATTCAGTACAAGAGATTCCGGCGCTTGGTGAAAAGTTTGACCCGAATCTTCACCATGCTGTCTCAGTTATGGAATCTGACATTGATCCCGAAATAGTGATCGAGGTACTTCAGAAGGGCTATATTTTAAATGACAAGGTAATCAGACCAGCAATGGTAATCGTATCTAAATAACAAGGAGGAAATAAAATGGGGAAAATAATAGGAATCGACTTAGGTACCACCAACTCAGCAGTTGCCGTTATGGAGGGTGGAGAGGCAATAATAATTCCTAATATAGAGGGTAACAGGACTACGCCTTCCATAGTTGCTTTCACAAAGGATGGAGAAAGATTGGTAGGTGAAACTGCCAAGAGACAAGCAATCACTAATCCGGAGAGAACGATCCAATCAATCAAAAGACAAATGGGAAGTGACCACAAGGTAAGTATAGACGGTAAGAATTATAGCCCTGAAGAGATATCAGCTATGATACTTCAAAAGATAAAGGCTGACGCTGAAAGCTATTTGGGTGAAACGGTCACTGATGCCGTAATCACTGTTCCAGCGTACTTTACTGACAGTCAGAGACAGGCAACCAAGGATGCAGGTAAAATTGCAGGCTTGAACGTAAAGAGGATAATCAACGAGCCTACTGCAGCAGCACTGGCATATGGACTTGATAAGGAGCATGGTCAGCACAAGATAATGGTATTTGACCTTGGAGGAGGAACCTTCGATGTTTCCATACTTGAGCTTGGAGATGGTGTATTTGAGGTATTGGCTACAAGAGGAAACAACCACCTGGGTGGGGATGACTTCGACGAAAGGCTGATCGATTATATAGCAGACCAGTTTAAAAGAGAAAATGGAGTGGATCTTAAGGTCGACAGAATGGCACTTCAGAGACTTAAGGAAGCTGCTGAAAAAGCAAAGAAGGAGCTTTCTACAACAAAATCATCAAATATCAATCTTCCATTTATTACAGCCACAAGTGCAGGACCTTTACATCTCAATATGGACATAACAAGAGCTAAATTTGATGAATTGACAGCAGATTTGGTTGCAAAGACAATCGAGCCAGTGAAACAAGCTCTTCAAGATGCTGGAATTACGGCTTCTGACGTTGAAAAGGTTCTTCTTGTTGGTGGATCCACAAGGGTTCCGGCTGTTCAGGATGCAGTTAAAAAACTTATAGGGAAAGACCCGCAAAAGGATATAAATCCGGATGAAAGCGTTGCAATAGGGGCTGCAATCCAGGGTGGAGTTTTAAGCGGTGAAGTTAAGGATCTTCTGTTGCTGGACGTAACTCCTCTTTCTCTGGGAATAGAGACTCTGGGTGGAGTAACCACAAGGCTTATCGAGAGAAACACAACGATACCCACAAAAAAATCACAGGTCTTTACTACCGCAGCTGACAGTCAGACATCAGTAGATATCCATGTTCTGCAGGGAGAGAGACAAATGGCAGCTGACAACGTGACCTTGGGGAAATTCCAGCTTACAGGCATCCCACCGGCACCAAGAGGTATACCTCAAATTGAAGTTACCTTTGACATAGACGCAAACGGTATAGTTAACGTCAGCGCAAAGGATCTTGGAACTGGAAAAGAACAAAGGATCACTATAACAGCTTCGACCAAGCTGTCAGAGGATGAGATAAATCAAAAGGTAAAGGAAGCAGAGAGATACGCAGAGGAAGACAAGAAGAAAAAAGAGAACATCGAATTAAGAAATAATGGCGATTCAATAGTATATCAGACCGAGAAGACATTAAAGGATCTAGAAGGTAAGATCTCAGATTCAGAAAAAGGCAAAGTAGTCGAAAAACTGGACTCACTTAAGAAAGCGCTTGAGGGAGACGATTATGAGCTGATAAAGACAAAAACAGATGAGCTGACACACGAATTCCATGCAATTTCGCAAAAATTGTACGAGCAGGCGCAGGGTCAAACACACTCATCTGAAGGTGGAAGCGCCAAGGAAGATGTTGTTGATGCTGATTATGAGGTAGTAGACGAGGAATAATTATTACAAAGCCAAGCCCTGGGCTTGGCTTTGAACGATTGAAATGGAGGCTGGTGTGAGACAGTGAGGGATTATTACGATATCCTTGAAGTAAACAAGGATGCAGGACAAGATGAAATTAAAAAAGCCTACAGAAGACTAGCAAAGAAGTATCACCCCGACCTCAATCCCAATGATCCTGAGGCTGAACAAAAATTCAAAGAGGTCAATTCAGCTTATGAAATTCTAAGTGATGAGGAAAAAAGATCAAGATATGACAGGTTTGGACATGCAGGAGTTGATCCTCAGGCGTCAGGCGGAGCTGGATTTGGTGGATTTGGAGATATATTTGACGATATATTCGATATATTTGGAGGAGGCTTTTCAAGAGGTTCAGCTTCAAGACGATCCGGCCCGGTGAGGGGTGGAGATGTAAAACAAAGCGTCATTATTGAATTTAAGGAGGCTGTGTTTGGAGTTGAGAAGGAGATCCAGGCTAGAAGGTTTGAGACCTGCTCTACCTGCGAGGGCTCGGGGGCAAAGCCGGGAACTGAAAAAAAGACCTGCAGCAAATGCCATGGATCCGGTGAAGTAAGGTATGCACAAAGGACTCCTTTTGGACAATTCATGCAAGTTGGAGCTTGTGACCAGTGCGGCGGATCGGGCCATATTATCGATGAGCCCTGTGAGACCTGCAATGGAAGCGGGAAGGAAATAAAAACAAGAAAGATAAATGTTAAGATCCCTGCTGGGGTTGATAGCGATTCAATAATTTCAGTACGTGGAGAAGGCCACCATGGAGAGAAGGGTGGGCCTCCAGGAGATCTTTACATCTATGTGACAGTAAAAGAAGATCCGGTATTTAAGCGCGAAGGCAATGATGTGTTTGTTACAATCCCTATATCCTACACTCAGGCAGTTCTGGGGACGGAAATCAAGGTTCCTGTCCTGGACGGGTATCAGGATTATACTATTCCCGAGGGCACTCAGCCCGGTACTACCTTCAGACTTAAAAACCAAGGAGTACCTAACGTCAGAGGTCTGGGAAGGGGAGATCTTTTCCTGACAGTTGATGTAACCATTCCAAAAGAGCTTAATGAAAAGCAAAGGGAGCTGTTGATCCAATTTTCAAAAGAGATGGGTGAGCAGTACAGCTCTCCGCCCAAAAAGAAGTTTTTCGACAAAGTAAAGGATGTATTCCAGTAAATACAAGCCTTATCCTTCTCCAATGGATGGATAGGGTTTTCTTTTGTAGAAAATTCCATCATAATGATATATAATTGTCTGAGAAAAATTAAAGGATGTGATCTTTTGAACTGGATAGAGGTCAAAATAAAAACAAAACAGGAAAATGAAGATATAGTAAGTCATATTCTTTATGAAAATGGAGCAAATGGACTGGCAATAGAGGACCCGCGGGATATAACAGCACTTTCAAAAAAGGAAGAGGATTGGGATTTCATTGACCCGCAGCTCATAAAAATTGATGAAGATGGAATAGTACTTAAGGCTTATTTTTCAGAGGAAGAGGACATCGAGGCAATAACCGGCAAAATAATTGAACTGATCGAAGCTCAAGGATTGGGAGAGATCCTGCTGTCAGAGGTAGATGAAAGTGACTGGGCTGAAAATTGGAAAAAACATTACAAGACCACAAGGATCGGTAAGAGAATAGTTATTAGGCCAAGTTGGGAGACATTTGAACCTGAAGCTGGTGATATTGTAATACAGCTTGATCCGGGTATGGCCTTTGGAACAGGCTCTCATGAGACTACTGCAATGTGCACAGAGGCTCTTGAGAGGTTTGTCAAGCCTGGGGCAACGGTTTTTGACGTAGGATGTGGCAGTGGGATATTGTCAGTAGTTGCAGCAAAGCTTGGTGCAGAAAGAGTACTTGGAATCGACCTTGATCCAATGTGCGTTAAGATCAGTAAAGAAAACTTTCAAATAAACCAAGTGGAGGACAAAGCGGAAGTTATCCACGGTAATCTACTGGATATGGTGGATGAGAAAGCGGATATAATTGTAGCAAACATTATAGCTGAGATCGTCGCAGGACTTGTTCCTCAACTTATAAGCTTCCTGAAGGATGATGGACTTATAATAGCATCTGGGATAATCGATGAAAAGCTGCATTTAGTCGAAGATGCCCTTATGGAGTCCGGGTATTCCATTCTGGATTCAAGGAGTCTCAACGGTTGGTGTGCTGTTGTTGCAAAGAGGTGATTTGAGTGCATAGATTTTTTGTATCCAAAGAGGAAATCATTGAGGACAAAGCAATTATAAAAGGACAGGATGCAAGACATATAAGAGATGTAATCAGACTCAAAGAGGGTGAGATGATTCAACTGGTCACTGAAAGTCAGGTAATGCTTTGTATTCTTGATGAGGTATCCAGGGAGAAGGTATCCGCTCGAATAGTAGAAAAAATGGGTAAGCTCAATGAACCTCCTATTAAGCTGACCCTATTCCAGGGGCTGCCAAAAGCATCAAAGATGGAGACAATACTCCAAAAGTGCACTGAGGTTGGAGTAAGCTCATTTTATCCTGTTGCCACTGAAAGAAGTGTTGTTAAAATCAAGGAGGTTTCAAAGGAGTCGAAGAAGCTGGATAGATGGAGTACGATAATTGAGGAAGCCTCCAAGCAGTCTATGAGGGATTCTATACCACAGTTGGGTAGAATTCTGAGCTTCAGCGAAATGTTAAGCTTTGTGAAAGACAAGAAGGTCCTTGTTCCCTATGAACTGGAGAGGACAAATACTCTAAGGGATTTTATCGAAGATGCAAAGGGTAGTGAAGAGATCTGCATTATTATCGGTCCTGAAGGCGGCTTTGAGGAATATGAGATCATGGAGTTGAGAAAGGCCGGAGCCCATACTGTAACCCTGGGAAGAAGGATACTTAGAACGGAAACTGCGGGCTTGGTTGTTGCGAGTATTTTACTTTATGAGCTTGGAGATTTAGGAGTGATTCAATGAAAAAAGTAGCATTTCATACACTTGGCTGTAAGGTCAATCAGTATGAAACAGAAGCGATGGAAGAACTGTTCAACAAGAATGGTTATGAGATTGTTGAAGAGGATTCATTAGCAGATGTTTATGTTATAAATACGTGTACAGTTACGAATTTGTCAGACAGAAAATCAAGACAATTCATCAGAAAATCTAAAAAGCTTAACCCTGATTCAGTAGTTGCTGTGGTAGGTTGCTACTCACAGGTTTCTCCGGACGAGGTACAGGAAATTGAAGGTGTAGATGTTGTAATCGGAACCAGCGAACGGGATATGGTAGTGGAGCTGTGCGAAAGGGCATCAATAAGTAATGAAAAAATCAACATAGTAAGACCTGTTAAGACATATAAATCATTTGAAAAGATACGTATTGAGGATATAAAATCAAAAACAAGGGCTTTCCTGAAGATACAGGATGGTTGTAACCAATTTTGCAGTTATTGCATTATACCATACGCAAGAGGACCTATAAGAAGCAGAGAATACGAAGATATCGAAGAAGAGGCCATAAGACTCGCAGGGGCTGGTTTCAAGGAGATAGTTCTTACGGGTATCCATGTAGCCTCCTATGGCAAAGATTTAAAGAAGGAGTCCTTAAACGAAGTTATTTCTAAGATAAGCAGAATAGAAGGAATAGAGAGGATTCGCTTAAGCTCTGTGGAGCCTGGATTGATCGATGAAGAGTTTATGAAATGTATAGTTGAAAGTGGTAAGGTATGTGACCATTTTCACCTGTCACTTCAAAGTGGCTCCGATTCAGTTCTCAAGAGAATGAATAGACGCTACGATACGCAAGAATTCAAGGAAAAGGCAGAACTGATAAGAAGCTATATGCCTAATGCTGGCTTGACTACTGATATAATTGTTGGATTCCCTGGGGAGACTGAAGAGGAATTTTCAGAAACAATGAGTTTTGTGGAAGAAATTGGGTTCTCCAGAATACATGTTTTCAAGTACTCACCAAGAAAGGGGACTCCTGCAGCGATTATGAAGGATCAGGTTCAGGGCGATATTAAAAACAGGAGAAGCGAGCAGCTTATTGGTTTGGGTGCTATTCTTGCTGCCAGATTCCACAAGGGATTCGATGGCAAAACAATGTCAGTGCTCTATGAGGATGGAAATAGCGGTAAAGGGTTTTATGAAGGCTATACAACTAATTACATCAGAGTAAAAACTCCTTCACAAACAGACCTGATTGGTGATATTATTAGTACAAGGACACTAATAGGTGATGATTTGACTATGAAAGGGACTCTTCTTTAAGGGGGTGTTAATATGGATTGCTTGTTTTGCAGCATTGCAAGTAAGGATATACCCAGTCAGTTGATATATGAGGATGAATTAGTAGTGGCGTTCAAGGACATAAATCCCCAAGCCCCAGTGCATTTTCTCGTCGTTCCCAAGCTTCACGTCAATTCACTGGACCAGATAAATGAAGCTCATGATGGGCTGATAGCACATATCATGAGACTTATCCCGAGTCTTGTATCCGAACAGGGAGTTGAAAACGGCTACAGAGTTGTAAACAACTGTGGAAGCGACGGAGGTCAGACTGTGGGACACATTCATTTCCATGTCCTGGGTGGAAGAGAAATGTTGTGGCCACCCGGTTAAAAACAGTTGAAAAGCGAAAGGATGTATTGTATAATTATTGAGTATGCATCCAATAGCTATGTCAGTATTGTTGCACTCTTGTAGTTGAGAGGGGAGGGAAGAAACGATGACGGAAATCAAAGTTGGTGAAAACGAATCTCTGGACAATGCCCTTAAAAGGTTTAAAAGATCCTGTGCAAGGTCAGGAGTTATTGGGGAAGTCAGAAAGCGTGAGCACTATGAGAAACCCAGCGTAAGAAAGAAGAAAAAATCTGAGGCGGCAAGAAGAAAGAAGCATTCCAAGTTCTAATCGAGAAGGTGAGCCAATGTCACTCAAAGATAAACTAATGGAAGAATTCAAATCCTCCATGAGGAGCAAAGATACTATAAGAAAAAATACTGTCACAATGGTGAGAGCTGCAATCAAACAGCGCGAGGTTGATGAAAGGATAGAGCTCGGTGACGAGGAAGTCCTGGAAATCATATCGAAGCAGCTGAAAGAGAAAAAGATGGCAATCGAGGAATTCCGAAAGGGAAACCGACAGGATCTTGTAGATCTTACCGAAGCAGAAATGAGCATACTATTAGAGTACCTGCCCAAACAGCTTTCAGAGGAAGAGGTTGAACAAATAGTTCGAGAAACCATTGATGAAATTGGTGCTACCTCGCTAAAGGAAATTGGTATCATAATGAAAACTGTAATGCCAAAGGTAAAGGGCAGAGCCGATGGCAATATGATCAATCAAGCAGTAAGGAAAATATTGAACTAAAACCTGAGTAAATCTCAGGTTTTTTTGCATTTATACCTAAGATTTGGGTATCATAACAGAGTAGTGCATATTGGAGGTGAACGTATTGAGAATCAGGAAAGTTGGGATTGTGTTGTTTTTGGCAATCGTGGCAATTATCGCTGCGAGCCTGAACGTATCAGCCCAGGCACCACCCGGGAAGGTATATGTAGTACCAATCAAGGGTGAAATCAACAGAGCCACTCACAACTTCGTTAGAGATGTCGTTGACGATCTAAACAGAGAGGGAGCTGAAGCAATAATATTTGAGATCGACACTTATGGTGGGCTGGTCGACGAGGCAATCAAGATAAAGGATGTCATTATTGGTACAAACATCCCTACGATCTCCTTTGTTAACAACAAGGCTGCATCAGCGGGAGTTCTCATTACCATAGCAAGTGAACATGTTGTTATGGCTGAGAACGCAGTTATTGGCTCAGCAGAAACTATACCAAACACTGAAAAAGTTTTATCCATGTGGCGAGGAGTATTAAGAGACACAGCTCAATACCGTGGAAGAGACTCATTGATCATCGAAGGTATGGCAGATAAGGATATTGAGATCCCAGGGCTAGTAAGCGCAGATAAACTGGTTAATCTCACAGCAAGAGAAGCTCTGGAGTATGGAGTTGCTGATCTTCTTACAAACAACTACCAGGAGATGCTCGAGTATTTTGGCTATGAGGCTTCCGATATCGAGGTGGTTGATGAAGGCCTCCAGGTAAAGCTTGCCAAGTATATCTCAAATCCATATATCAGCACCATTCTTCTTACACTTGGATTTGTAGGACTTGTAGTTGAAGTATTGACCCCAGGATTTGGATTGGGAGGCACCATTTCAATAATGGGCTTTGCACTTTATTTCGGGGGTAATATCCTGGCAGGGAACTCAAACTGGACTTCACTTATCCTATTTGTGGTAGGTCTCATTCTTCTTATTATCGAGGGATTAGTACCTGGATTTGGACTTCCGGGGATAGGTGGACTCATATTTGTTATCGCAGGAACAGTTCTTGCTATGCAGGATCTGACTGCAGCCATCCTATCATTGAGCATTGCAATAATAATTACAGCTGTTGTGACTATCTTCATGATCAAAATGGGCTTTAGAAGTAAACTACTGAATAAGATAATCCTGAACAACAAGCTTGAAAGTAAAAAAGGATATCTAAGCAATGAAGCTAGTGACGATATGCTTGGAAAAGAGGGAAGGACTCTGACAGAACTGCGTCCATCAGGCTTTGCGACCATTGAAGGAGAGAAATACGATGTATTGTCTGAAGGAGGCTTTATTCCCAAGGGTACCCAGATCAAGGTAGTCAGGGTAGAAGGTTCGAAAATTATTGTTAGGAGGGTATAGGATGGAACTTATTTTTACTTTAGGATTGGCGTTGGGTATTATTATTCTGGTCATGTTGTTCTTTACTTTTGTCCCTGTAGGTTTATGGATTACAGCATTATTTTCGGGTGTAAGAGTAAAAATATCCACATTGATAGGTATGAGACTTAGGAGAGTAGTCCCAAGCAGGATAGTAAACCCGATGATAAAGGCTACAAAAGCAGGACTTAATATAAACATAGACGAGCTGGAGGCTCATTACCTTGCAGGTGGTAATGTAAATACCCTGGTTGATGCTTTGATAGCAGCTCAAAGAGCAAACATTCCATTGGTGTTTGAAAGGGCGGCTGCAATCGATCTGGCTGGAAGAAATGTTCTTGAGGCTGTACAGGTAAGCGTTAATCCGAAGGTTATAGAGACCCCAAACATTTCAGCAGTTGCCAAGAATGGTATCGAGGTGATCGCAAAGGCAAGAGTCACTGTCAGAGCCAATATCGACAGATTGGTCGGAGGTGCCGGTGAAGAGACCATAATTGCCAGAGTAGGGGAAGGTATAGTAACGACAGTCGGTAGTTCGGACTCACATGCGGATGTTTTGGAAAATCCTGATCGCATTTCCAGAACGGTTCTTGATAAGGGTCTCGATTCCGGAACTGCATTTGAAATACTATCTATCGATATTGCAGACGTAGATGTTGGAAGAAATATAGGTGCTAAGCTGCAAATGGACCAGGCAGAAGCTGATAAAAAAATCGCTCAGGCAAGAGCTGAGGAAAGAAGGGCTATGGCTGTAGCTAAGGAGCAGGAGATGCTTGCGGAGGTTCAAGCTATGCGAGCTAAGCTTGTTGAGGCAGAGGCACAGGTTCCACTGGCATTGTCAGAAGCATTGAAGCAGGGAAACCTGGGTGTCATGGATTACTATAATATGAGAAATGTTCTTGCTGATACAGAAATGAGAAGCTCTATCTCAAAAATGACAAGCGAAGAGAAAAAAGACAAATAGGGAGTGATTAAATGGATAGCCCTATTATTATTCTTATATTTTGGGTCCTGCTTAATCTAATAATTGGAAATGCAAAAAATAAGAAGAAGGCCCAGAAAAAGCAGCAACAGACATTTAATCAGGACACGGGCAGAAAGAAAAACACAGGTAAACAAGGGCCTGATTTAAGAAAGACCCTTGAAGAATATAGAAAACAGCTTGAAAAGGAATTTGGGGGTCAGCCTGAAAAGAAAGTCCAGCCTCAACAAGGAAGGACAACAGGAGCATCTGGAATTCAGAAGCCTCAGATGCAGATCCAAAGACAACCTGAAGAGCAAAAGGTGATTAAACCTGTCGAGGAGGAGCCAATGCTCTCTGCAACAGAGGTTGAAGAAGGCCCTCAAACCGAGTATATATCAACAAAGCTAAAGCTGGATCCTAAGAATGATATTTTGAAGGCCATAATTTATCGGGAAATTCTGGATAAACCAAAATCATTAACGAACAGATAATTCCAATCACGCGTAGAGGAGTCCCTGACAGGGCTCCTCTTAAGTTTGCCGTAGACACAAACTGTGGAAAATCACATGGTTATGTGGTATTATTTAGGTAACAAAGAAATTAATCCGGGAGGTAAACACTTGGTTCAAAACAAGGAAGAAAGATCTATTTTAATAAGAGATCACCAGGTAATGAAGGAATTGCTGGGGAATCTGGATGAGAATCTGTCTTTTATTAAGGAAGGGCTAAATGTTGAGGTAAGACTAAAGGATGATTCTCTTGATTTATTTGGATACTCAGAAGATTTAAACCTGGCAGAAGGTCTTTTGAAAAATCTGGTATATATAATAGAGAGACAGAGAAGGCTTGACCCTCAGGATCTCAAGTATCTTATGGAAATGGTAAAGGCTGGAGGAGACTTTGATATTAGGGAGCTTCTGAATGATGTCATTTGTATTGCAGCCTCTGGTAAGACAATAAAACCAAAGACCTTTGGACAGAAAAGATATGTGGATGCACTTAGAAGACATGACATTGTATTTGGGATAGGACCTGCGGGTACCGGGAAAACCTATCTCGCTATGGCAATGGCAGTACAGGCATTTAAAAACAGAGAGGTAAGCAGGATCATACTTACAAGACCGGCGGTTGAGGCTGGCGAAAACCTTGGATTTCTCCCAGGGGATCTTCAGGAGAAAGTTGATCCATATCTGCGCCCGATTTATGATGCTCTCTTTGATATACTTGGAGCAGATTCCTATTTAAAGCTATTTGAGAAAGGCCTTATCGAGGTAGCACCACTTGCATACATGAGGGGAAGAACACTTGATTCAGCCTATGTAATACTTGATGAAGCTCAAAATACAACTAACGAGCAGATGAAAATGTTTTTGACGAGGCTTGGTTTTGGCTCAAAGGTTTGCGTTACAGGAGATATAACACAAATCGATCTTGGTAAGGGCAGGCAGTCAGGTTTGAAGACAGTAATGAAGATACTGAAGGACGTAAAGGGAATTGAGTTTATAAATCTCACCAGCGCTGACATAGTAAGACATCCTTTGGTCCAGCGAATAATAAACGCTTATGAGGCTTATGAAGCAGTTGAGAATAACGGTTAAGAAACCTAAAATAGTTCAATGACCCAAGGGGGATGAATATGGAACTGTATATTGATAACAGACAGAATCAGATAGATATTGACGACAATACAGAAGAACTCCTAAGAAAAATCGCAGTGGTCTGTTTGAATATAGAGGGCTATGGCCTTGATTGGGAGATAAGTGTCTCTTTTGTCACCAATGATGAGATCCAGGAACTAAACAGGGAATATAGGGGAAAGGATGAACCAACTGACGTTCTTAGCTTTCCATTTGAGGATGAGTTCGGAATCGGGGAAAGGATGCTTGGAGATATTGTTATCTCAACAGAAAAGGTCCTTCAGCAAGCCGAAGACCTTGGACACAGTCTGCAACGTGAAATATCCTATCTTGCAGTACACAGTATGTTCCACCTGATGGGATATGACCACCTGGAGGCTGAAGAGAAAAAAGAAATGAGATCAAAAGAAAAAAAAGCCATGAAAGAGCTGGGGATTTTCAAAGATCAGGAGGTTGAGCCATGAAGGTGAAGGAATTCATTGACAGCTTCAACTACGCGGTTTCCGGCATCATGGCAGCCATGAAAATGGAGAAAAGTCTCCGCTTCCACTACATAGCTGCTATTTCTGTCATATTATTAAGTACTTTCTTCAATTTGACAAGAGTGGAGTTTATGATCCTGCTCCTGACAGTAGTTCTCGTTGTAGTTCTTGAAATGATAAACACTGCTTTGGAGAAGACGGTGGATATGATAACCAGGGAGTACCATCCCCTCGCCAGAGTTATAAAGGATGTTTCTGCAGGAGCTGTATTGATAGCCTCCCTGAATGCTGTGGTAGTAGGATATCTGCTATTCTTCGACAGACTCAATCCATTTAAAGAGCAGGTGATCACAAAGATACAGAATTCACCTATCCACCTTACATTTGTAGCTGTTATCCTGGTCGTGCTCGCCACGATAGGCTTGAAAACCAAATTCCATACCGGGAAGGGCACTCACTTCCAGGGCGGCGTTGTCAGCGGACACTCAGCAATATCATTTTGCATAGCCACTATTATATCCACACTGAGCGATAATCTGTTGATAATAACTATGGCATTCGGACTGGCTTTTTTAGTAGCTGAAAGCAGAGTTGAAGGGAAGATACACAGTGCCTTTGAGGTAATCACAGGAGGACTTCTGGGTATTTTAATAGGAATTTTAATATTTCAAATCATCGGTTAGGAGGACATTAAAATTTGAAGAAAATTAACTGTTTTGCTTTGATCCTGATATTGATAACCACATCACTTATAGGGTGTGCCAAAGCACCTCAACCAACACAGGAACCAGACCCTGTTGCTGAGATTCCGGTTGAGATACCTGACCCTGAACCTCTGCCTGAGCCTGAGCCGGTAGTAATAGTCCCGGAAGGGATCCCATCGCCTTTAAGTGGGAATTATGGTCCTGAGGAAATAGTCAATGGCAGGATCATGGCAATAGTATTTGACAACCACCCCGCAGCAAGATGGCAGGCGGGCTTAAAATATGCAGAGGTAGTATATGAGTATCCAGTAGAAGGGACCTTCACAAGGTATATGGGATTATTTTTACTAAATCATCCGGAGGGTCAGATTGGACCTGTAAGAAGCGCCAGACCTTATCTGGTGACAAAAGCATATGAGTTTGATGCGATATTTGTTCATGTAGGAGGCAGTGAAGCAGCAAAATCAGATGCAAGAAATCTAAAAATAGCTGAGATTGACGGATTAACCAGTTCGCCCAGGGTTTTCTGGAGAGAAAGCAGCAAAAAAGCCCCAAACAACCTTTACACAAGCATGGATGAGTTAAGAAAGGTACAGAAGGATAAAGGATTCAGGGGGAAAAGTGAATTTGAGGGTTTCATTTTCGCAGGAGAAGAAGTGCAAAGGACTGGATCACCTGCCAATAAGGTAGAAATCATCTACAACAAAAGCAACAATACCAGGTTTGAGTATGATAATGATTCAGAGACATATCTCAGATTCAAGGATGGGAAACCACATGTGGACGAATCTGACGGAAACCAGCTTAAAGCGGACAATATAATCATTCAAAAAACAAACATTAAGGTGCTGGATAATGAGGGCAGACTAGGTATAACGGTTGAAGGAGAAGGAAGCGGATTATACATATCAAGAGGTCTGTCGGAGGAAATCACCTGGAGTAAGACAAGCAGATCCGGGAAAACCTTCTATTTTGACAGCTCAGGGAATGAGATACAATTGAAGCCTGGAATCACTTGGATTCAGATCATTGGTGGAAATTCTTCTGTAATAATTGAATGAGGTGAGAGGTTTGGATAATAAAAAGCTTATCAGGAAAGCCATGGAAGCTAAGCGTATGGCGCATGTTCCGTACTCAGGGTTTCATGTAGGTGCTGCTGTAGAGATGGAGGATGGAACCGTATTTACAGGCTGCAATATTGAAATAGTATCATATTCACCAACAATCTGCGCAGAGAGGACTGCCATTTTTAAGGCGGTTTCTGAAGGCCATAAGAAGATCAGGAAGGTTGCAGTTGTTGGAGATTCCCATCACACCTACCCCTGTGGAGTATGCAGACAAGTAATAAGGGAGTTCGGTAAGGATGCAACGATCCTTATAGCAAACTCGGAGGAGGATTTTTTGGAGTACGGCCTGGAGGAGCTTCTTCCCCACAGCTTTGGTCCGGAGGAGCTTCTTCCTGAATCTGGGGAGGAAAATAATGTATAAATCAGGTTTTGTTACAGTAATTGGAAGGCCAAATGTAGGCAAATCGACACTGCTCAATCAGGTGATCGGAGAGAAGATTTCGATTATCTCAGACAAACCTCAGACAACAAGAAATAAAATACAAATGGTTTATACTGGAGATGAATTTCAGATAGTGTTTCTGGATACTCCCGGAATTCAGATGCCAAAAAATATCCTTGGGGACTACATGCTAAAAATATCCAGAACTACACTTGAAGAGGTAGATATTGTGACCTTCATGGTAGACGAAAGTCTTGAGACAGGTAAGCTTGACAGCTATATTCTGGGGGAATTGAGAACTATTTCCACACCGATTGTTCTATTGATCAACAAGACAGATAAACTTTCAAAGGAAGATCTTGCAAAGCTTATTGGGAAATATGATTCCATGGGTCTTTTCAAGGAGATAATACCAGTTTCTGCCCTAAATAATGATAATCTTGACAAATACATCCAGGTCCTTAAAAACATGCTTCCAGAGGGGCCGCAGTATTTTCCTGATGATATGATAACTGATCAGCCTGAGCGCTTTATAATATCTGAAATAATAAGAGAAAAAGCATTGATAAATCTGGAAGACGAAATACCCCACGGGATTTATGTGGAAATTGACAAGATAGTTGAGAGAGAGGATAAGGCCATTCTTGACGTATTTGCAAACCTTTATTGTGAAAAGGAGTCCCATAAGGGCATGGTTATCGGCAAACAGGGAAAAATGCTGAAAATGATTGGGCAACAGGCCAGGGAAGACATAGAGCGGTTAATGGATACGAAAGTTAACCTGCAGATATGGGTAAAAGTGGAGAAAAACTGGCGGGAGAGAGCGAACAAGGTAAAGTATTTTGGGTACAAGTAATCGCATGTAAGGGATGAAAATATGGCAAAAACCTTTGGTATTGTGCTATCCTGGATCAAATACAAGGAGAGCAGTAAAATTGTAACATTATTCACTGAGGATCTTGGGCGGATCAGCATAATGGCTCAAGGTGCCCTTAAGCCCAAATCCCAAATCCTGGCGGCAACAGAGGTTTTCAGTAAAAGTCATTTTGAACTAAAGAAGGGAAAAAGCTTCTACTACATCGAATCAGCAGAGCTTGAAAGCTCAAACTTTACTATCCGCCAGGATATAGACAGGCTGACGTACGGATTCTACATCCTTGAACTGGTTGAAAGATCAGTGCCTGAAGGGGAATCATCCTCGAAGATATTCAATATGCTTGACAAAGCTTTGTTCGAGATGTCCAACTCAGAGAAGCCAATATTACAGACAGTAGCTTTTGAACTGAAAATGATCTCGATCCTTGGGTATAGACCGCAGTTGTCTAAATGTCTTAAATGTGGTAGAACTGTATCTAAAATTTGGGATTTTAGTATAACAGAAGGCGGTGTATATTGCGACAGCTGCAGAAAAGGCTCAGGTCTACCTATAGATCAGACTTTATTTGAGGCAATGGGCAATATTCTATTGTCAAGGTTTGATCAGCTGGATGAGCTGAACTTGAACGCTGAGACCTTACTGAGGATACACAGTATCCTATATCAATTCATTATATTCAATCTCGATTTAAAGGAGTTGAAATCCCAGACAATGCTTCAAAGGGAACAAAAGCTATAGAAAAGCACTGTCTTGACACAAACGCCATAATTTGTTAGATTAATGTTTATAAACTGAACAATTGCATTGACGCAGAGAGTAGCTGCAGATTAAGGACAAAGAGAATCCGGGACAGGTGGGAACCGGGTACCTTATATGCACGCAAAAGGCACTGCCGAGCAAGCTTACTGAGAGAATACCTTTCGGTATTAAGTAGGGTGGAACCGCGGAAGATACCTTTCGTCCCTATAGGGACGACAAGGTTTTTTTGTATTGAAAAATATTGAGGAGGGTTAAGATGTATTTTCAGGATCTGATGCTGAAATTGCTTAATTACTGGGGAGAAAAAGGTTGTATAATAGCAGAGCCATACGATGTGGAAAAAGGAGCAGGGACAATGAGTCCTCACACATTCCTTAGGGCACTTGGTCCGGAACCATGGAAGGTGGTATACGTTGAGCCGTCAAGAAGACCAGCGGATGCCAGATATGGGGAAAATCCAAACAGAGTCTATCAGCACCACCAACTCCAGGTTATCCTCAAACCATCACCTGATGATATCCAGGATCTGTACCTTGACAGCCTGAGAGCTATAGGTATCGACCCCCTTAAGCATGATATAAGATTTGTCGAGGATAATTGGGAAGCTCCTACTCTTGGCGCATGGGGGCTTGGTTGGGAAGTATGGCTTGATGGGATGGAAATAACTCAATTCACCTATTTCCAGCAAGTTGGGGGGATCAACTGTGATTTGGAATCAGGAGAGATAACCTACGGACTTGAAAGAATAGCCATGTATCTGCAGGACGTTGACAATGTATTCGATATAAGATGGAACAAGGATTTTACTTATGGAGATATATTTAAAAAGGCGGAATATGAGCATTCCGTATATAGCTTCGAGAAGGGTGATATTGAGGTTTTAAAGGGTTTGTTCAATACTTATGAAAACGAAGCCAGAAAGACCATAGAAGAAGGTTTGGTGCTACCGGCATATGACTATGTACTAAAATGCTCCCATACCTTTAATGTTTTGGATGCAAGAGGTGCGATATCTGTATCCGAGAGGACAACCTACATTGGGAGAGTTAGAAATCTTGCAAGGAGTATAGCAAATCTCTACATTCAGCAAAGAGAAGAAATGGGATTTCCATTGCTTAAAAAGGACGGTGAATTATATGTCTAGGAAATATCTCCTGGAAATTGGAGTTGAAGAGCTTCCTGCAAGATTGATAAATGATGCCTGCAGTCAGCTTCATTTAAATATCGAAAAGCTATTGAAAAATGAAAGACTTTCATTTGAAAAAATTAACATCCTCTCCACACCCCGAAGACTGACCTGCATCGTTGAAGGGCTCGGAGATGCTGGAGGAAGCGAGGAAATTGTTGTAAAAGGACCTGCGCGGAAGATAGCTTACGATGCATCCGGAGAACCTACCAAAGCTCTCCTTGGCTTTATCAAAGGGCAGGGGGTACTATTGGAGGATGTATTTATTCAAGAGCTTAATGGAGATGAGTATGTCTACGCAACTGTTCGGAAGGAAGGCAAGGCAGTTGAAAAGGTACTGGAGGAAAACCTTGGTGAAGTGATCAAGGCAATAGGTTTTCCAAAGTCAATGAGGTGGGGCGGTAAGAATATAAGGTTTGCAAGACCTATAAGATGGCTGGTATCTATTCTTGATGATAAGGTTCTTTCCTTTGAGCTAGAGGGAATTATTGCTTCGAATATAACAAAAGGTCACAGATTCCTGGGTAGTCAGGAGATTGTTATAGAAACAATAGACTCCTACAAGAGATTGATGGAGAACAACTATGTGATCGTGGATCCCGCTGAGAGGAAGGATATGATCCGTTATGGAGCAGAAAAACTAGCCAGAGAGAAAGGCGGATCTATCCAAAAGGATGAAGGACTACTTGACGAGGTTACAAATCTGGTAGAGTACCCTACTCCAATAATTGGAAGGATCAGGGATGAGTATTTGAAGCTTCCCTTCGATGTAGTAACTACTCCAATGAAGGAGCATCTGAGATATTTTCCGGTTCTTGATGGCAAGGGAAGGCTTCTGCCTTACTTTATTACTGTCAGGAACGGTGATGGAAATCATGTGGAAACTGTTGTAAAGGGAAATGAAAAGGTTCTTGGTGCAAGGCTGGAGGATGCAAAATTCTTTTACAAGGAGGACATGAAGCATCCATTGGAATATTATGTCGAGAAACTTAAGACACTGACATTCCAGGAAAAACTTGGCACGATGCATGATAAAACCTTAAGGCTGCAAAAACTCGTCAAGAAAATTTCGGATTATCTTGAGGTTGGAGAAGAAACAGAAAAAAATGTATCAAGGGCAAGTCACTTGGCTAAGGCTGACCTGGTAACGAAAATGGTAACTGAATTCACAGAGCTTCAGGGGAAAATAGGCATGGAATATGCCCAGGAGGCAGGAGAAAATGAAATCGTAAGCCTGGCTTTGTTCGAGCAATACTTACCTAGATTCTCTGGTGATAAGCTGCCGTCCACAACTGCTGGCTCCATTCTGTCTATGGCTGACAAACTGGACTCTATTTGCGGACTATTCGCTATTGGGATTCAACCAACAGGATCTCAGGATCCATTTGCACTAAGAAGAAGTGCTTTGGGGATAATAAATATCATCATAGATAAGAAACTTAACATATCCATGTTAGACCTGATCGACTTTTCTTTATATATATATGTTGAAGAAACCGGTCTTGCTTGCGACTATAATAAAGTAAGAGGTGAAATACTTGACTTCTTCATGGGCAGGGTAAGGAACCTGTTCCTTGATAATGGAATACCCTACGATGTGATAGATTCTGTTATCCATACAGGAACAGATAACATATATGACATGAGAATAAGATGTGAAAAGCTGGATTCATGGGCAAAGGGAAATGATGTTGCAGATATTTTAGCAGCATTTGGCAGATTGTCCTCCATGGCTGTTAAAACTGACAGGACAGAGGTCAAGAGAGACCTTCTCACGGAGGAAGAGATCCTTTTGTTTGATGCATATAATGCTATCGAAGAAAAAGTTGACACTCATATTCAGAAAAAGGAATATGACAAAGCTCTTGTTGTCCTTGGGACACTCAGATACAGAATTGACGGATTCTTCGACAAGATAATGGTAATGGTCGACGACATGGAGCTTCGAAACAATAGATTAGCACTTTTAAGAAAGATTTACGATACGATGATGAGAGTTTGTGATTTGACCTACATCGTCGGAAGATAGAGGTGATCCCTATCCAACTTTCGAATCGACAAGAGCAGATCATAGAAATTGTACGAAGAAAGCAGCCAGTCACGAGCAACGACATTGCTACTGAGCTTAAGCTTACGAGAGCGACCTTAAGACCTGACCTTGCAATACTCACCATGACCGGTATACTTGATGCAAGACCGAAGGTTGGATATTTGCTTACTGGCAGGACACCGGATGATTTTCTTTCAGATTCAATTAGCTCTATTCAGGTTAAAAGCATAATGTCATTGCCGGTGGTCATAGATGAGGATAGAAGCATCTACGACGCCATAGTTTACATTTTTACTGAAGATGTTGGTTCCGTCTTCATTACCTCTGCAGAGAAGCTGACCGGTGTCGTATCGAGAAAGGATCTGATCAGGGCTTCCCTCGGGGGGCTGGATCTTCAATCGACACCTGTGGGTATGATAATGACCAGGATGCCTAATCTGGTTATGACCGAACCTGCGGATACAGCAATCAGTGCTGCAATAAAGCTTATTGAACATGAGATAGACAGTCTACCGGTAGTCGAAAGGATTGATGACGGAAAGAAAAATTACAGAGTCGTGGGCAGGCTTACCAAGACTAACATAACAAGATTGTTTGTCGAGCTTGGCACTAAGCTATAAGGGGGAATACCATGAGCAAATTAACTCTATATGTTATGTCTGACTCCATTGGTGAAACTGGGGAGCTGATTGCAAGAGCAGCTGCAAAGCAGTTTATTACCGAAAATTACGAAATACGAAAGTACCCATACATGAACGACGAGGAGCATATCAGACAGGTTTTGAATGAGGCTGAGCCTGGTGAAAGCCTTGTTATTTATACAACGGTACTTGAGCATATAAAAAATCTAATCGATTCAATCGGGAATGAAAGGGGTATCCCTACCATAGACGTCATGTCACCTCCTATTCTGGCTATTGAGAAGCTGCTTGGCTATGCCCCGAAGCGTGAGGCTGGACTTATTAGAAGGATCGATGAAAATTATTTCAGAAAAGTCGAGGCTGTAGAATTTGCGGTTAAATATGACGATGGAAAGGATCCAAGGGGGATAGATAAAGCAGACATCTGCCTCATAGGAATTTCCAGAACATCCAAGACTCCTTTAGGGATGTATCTTGCTCACAAAAACTTTAAGGTAGTAAATATACCATTGGTACCTGAGGTAAATCCACCGGAGGAGCTATTCAGAAAAGACAGAAGGCGGGTAATAGGCCTTGTTGCTGACCCCAAAAAGCTTATAGAAATTAGACAGGAGAGATTGAAAGCGCTGGGATTGAGAGATTCAGCGAACTATGCAAGCGTTGACCGGATCCAAAAGGAACTGGAATACTCAATGGACATCATGGGGCAGGTAGGCTGTGAGATAATCGACGTATCGTCCAAAGCAATTGAAGAAACTGCTGCCCTGATAATTGAGCATATGACCAAGCAATTTGGTGATAAAATGTTTTAGTGTCCCATTAGGGACACTAAATTTTTCTTGTGATTTTGAAAATAAAAAAGGATTTTCATCGTTCATGTCGAATATATATATAACGGTATATGGAGGTTGAAGCATGGATATTAGAACTGAATCTGAAAAATATGAAGTAGAAAGACTGTTCCCCTTTGCTATGCTAAGCATGAATTCAAGGGGAAGACTTGTTTATGAAGAAAAATGCAACATCAGGACTGATTTTCAAAGGGACAGAGACCGGATAATCCATTCAAAGGCATTCAGGCGTCTGAAGCACAAGACACAGGTATTTATTGCTCCGGAAGGAGATCACTTCAGAACAAGGCTTACACATACCCTTGAGGTAGCGCAGCTTGCCAGGACTCTTGCACGTGCTTTGAGGCTAAACGAAGATCTTGTGGAGGCTATTGCACTTGCTCACGATCTGGGTCACACTCCATTCGGGCATACTGGAGAGTCGATACTGAACAAACTTAATCCAAGAGGCTTCACACATACAGATCAAAGTCTGAGAGTGGTAGATCTTCTCGAAAGCCACGAGAGAAGAAAAGGGTTGAATCTGACATATGAGGTCAGGGAAGGGATAATGAATCACTCCGGTGAAAGAGTATCAGAAACTCTGGAGGGTCAGATAATCAAGTATGCAGACAGAATAGCCTACATCAATCACGATATTGATGATGCCATAAGAGCTGGCATCATAAGCGAAAAAGATCTCCCTTCCGACTGTGTAGAGGTTCTGGGATACAGCCATGGAAACAGGATCAACACAATGATCTCTGATTTGATAGAAACAAACTACGGTAAGAATCAACTCCAAATGAGCCCCCTTATAGGTGAAATGACCAATAAGCTTAGGGACTTCATGTTTGAGGAAGTATACTTTAATAAAAACGCCAAATCGGAGGAAGGGAAGGCTGAACACGTTATAACCGTACTCTTCAATTATTACTGGAATAACAGCAACAGACTACCTTCAGATCATCTGGCACTTTATAGAGATGACGACTATGCTCTGGAAGATGTTATTTGTGATTATATTGCAGGAATGACGGACAGGTATATTGTGAATCTGTTCCAGGAGCTTTTTATTCCAAAGCCGTGGAGGTGACATAACAATTATTCAACAGTTTTTAATAAAGCACTTTGAACTTTTAGTAATTTGTATTATAATTGATTGGTATGCTCAGGTGGTGATCAGATGGCTGATGGTAAAAATGATATGCTTGATAAAATTAAGGATAGACTCGATATAGTGGAGCTGATCGGTGAATACGTTCATCTAAAAAAATCCGGTTCAAACCATATGGGTTTATGTCCATTCCATAGTGAAAAAACCCCTTCATTCACCGTTTCTGACTCCAAGCAAATGTTCCACTGCTTCGGGTGTGGGGCTGGGGGTGATGCAATAACCTTCGTTATGAGAAGAGAGAACCTGGATTTTGTTGAAGCGCTGAAATTTCTCGCAGAAAAATATAATATCCCATGGGAAGATTCCGGGAATCAGGAGAGCTCTGAGTTCAAGCGGGTCTTTTATGAGATAAACAAGGAGGCTGCACGGTACTTTCATCAAAACCTGATGAAGCATAAGGAAGCAACTGCTTACCTTAATTCTCGGGGAATAGGCTATGAAACAGCAAGAAAATTTGGGCTTGGATTTGCCTCAGACAGCTGGGAACAGCTGATGAATTTTCTAAAAGAAAAAGGATTTTCCGAAGCAGACATAGAGAAAACTGGTTTAATTGGAATAAGAAAAAATGTTACCGGGTTTTATGACAAGTTTAGAAATCGGTTGATTTTTCCCATAGTAGATACAAGATCCAGGGTAATCGGTTTTGGAGGCAGAGTGCTTGACAAAAGCCTTCCAAAGTATCTAAATTCTCCTGATACAGTGGTTTTTAACAAGGGAAACCATCTTTATGGACTGAACATAATAGATAAGAACAAAAATCGTAATAGGATAATGTTGGTGGAAGGATATATGGACGTTATCTCGTTACATTCAAACGGCATAGATTATGCAGTAGCAAGCCTTGGAACTGCTCTGACGGAAACTCAGGCAAAGCTTTTGAAAAGGTATGGCGACGAGATTTACATTTGCTATGATGGTGATCAGGCAGGCATAAGAGCCACAGTAAGAGCCATTGATGTAATGCAGAGACTGGATCTTGAGCCCAGGATCGTAATGCTCCCTGAAGGAATGGACCCTGACGACTTTATAAAGAACAACAGCCTGGCAGCATTTGAAAAAAAAGTTGCAGAATCGTTAAATCATATTGATTTCAAGGTATATATACTGAAAGGGAAGCATGACCTGACAAATCCTGAGGGGAAAATCCGCTTTACTCAGGAAGCTGCAAGGATGCTGAAGGAACTTAAGTCGCCCATACAGCAGGATGTCTACATTGAAAAGCTTTCGTCAGAGCTTGCCATAGCCAAGGAAGCTATAGCAAGTGAAATGAAGGGGCCAAGACGTATAAGAGAATACAAATCGCCTGAGATAAGGCCTGTATCATCTGTAGTTCTCGAACCTGCCAGAAGAAAGGCTGAGGCTGACCTTATAAGTATAATGGCATCAGGCAGAAATAATTATTCAAAAATAACAGCCGATATCTCGATGGACGAGTTCGGAGACCCCGACTGCAGATTCTGCTACAAATTAATACAGGAAGGTTACTCTTCTGATGACGAATTGAACAAAGAAGCACTGTTAAAAGAGCTGGATTTTGATGATAACGGAAGTGAGAGACTTAAACAGCTATTGACCAGAACCACAGAATACACACCCTCAAATCTGGATAAAGTCATTGTCGATCTTATCAAAACAATTAGACTGGATAGATTGGAAGCAGAGCGAAAAGAGTTGAAGCATGAGATAGAAACATTGGACAGCAGTGCAACTGATGGAGAAAGATTGTCTGAACTGCTGAGGATTTTGATTGAGATAGATAAAAAAATAAATCTCATTAGTTAAGTAGGGAGGAAACGAGTTTGGATGACATTTTGAAAGACCAAGAAAAAAATCTTACAAATAAACAACTTGCAGAAAAAAAGCTTTTGTCGAAGGGGAAAAAAAGTGGTTTATTGACCTATAAGGAGATAATTGACACCCTGGAGGCAATCGATTTGGATCCTGAAGAGATCGATGAGATTTATCAGAAGCTTGAGGATAGCGGTATCGATATTATGGGAGATAAGGAAGAGGAAGAGTCCATCATCAATGATGACTCCGAAGACGACGAAATAGACAGCGCTATCGACATAGAGGTTGATGAAGAGGAAGAGGAAGAAATTAAAGAGGATCTCTCAGTTCCCAAAGGGATAAGCGTGGACGATCCGGTTAGGATGTATCTTAAGGAAATCGGAAAGATACCTTTATTGTCAAGTGAGGAAGAGATAGATCTTGCCATGCGTATGGAAGAGGGCGATGAGCTCGCCAAAAAGAAGCTTGCTGAAGCCAATCTAAGACTGGTAGTCAGTATTGCAAAAAGGTATGTCGGCAGAGGTATGCTGTTTCTTGACCTTATCCAGGAAGGGAATCTGGGATTGATGAAGGCGGTAGAGAAATTCGAATACAGAAAAGGTTTTAAGTTCAGTACCTATGCAACCTGGTGGATAAGACAGGCCATAACAAGAGCTATCGCTGACCAGGCCAGGACCATCAGAATCCCGGTTCATATGGTTGAGACGATCAACAAGCTGGTTAGAGTGCAAAGACAGTTGGTACAGGAACTGGGGAGAGATCCATCACCTGAAGAAATCGGAAACGAGATGAGTCTTGATGTTGAAAGAGTAAGGGAAATAATGAAAATAGCACAGGAGCCTGTAAGCCTGGAAACCCCTATCGGGGAAGAAGAAGACAGCCATTTGGGGGACTTTATACCTGATGAGGATGTATTGGCACCTGCAGAGGCTGCAACCTTCACAATGTTAAGGGAACAGCTTATTGATGTTCTTGACAGCCTTACACCCAGAGAGCAAAAGGTATTGAAGCTTAGATTTGGTCTTGACGACGGAAGAGCCAGAACTCTTGAAGAGGTAGGCAAGGAGTTTGAAGTTACAAGAGAGAGGATCAGACAGATTGAAGCTAAAGCGCTGAGAAAGCTGAGACATCCTAGCAGAAGTAAAAAATTAAAGGATTTTCTTGAATAGATAAGATTCGCTATGCGAATCTTATTTTTTAAAGGAGGAAAAATTTTGAAGTTGGACAAAAGACTTCGCACAATTGCAAACCTGGTACCGCAAAATTCTATAGTTGCTGATATAGGTACTGACCACGGTTATGTCCCCAAATATCTCATAGATAATGAAATAGCTAAGCTCGTCATCGCAAGCGATGTAAGTGAGGGTTCATTGGCAAAAACCGCTGCCTATGTTGAAGAGGAGAATCTCGCCGACTCTATCATACCGAGGATTGGATCTGGTCTGGAACCTATTAAGCCCTTTGAGGTAGATACTGTAATAATAGCCGGGATGGGAGGAATCCTAATATCTGAGATATTAAGGGAAAGCCGAAAAAAAGCAGAAACCTATCTTCGATTCATTCTCCAGCCAATGGTAGGAAGCAATGAGCTGAGAAGATATCTTATAGAAAACGGATTCACGATAGTAGACGAGGACCTGGTCCGAGAAGATGGGAGATATTATGAGATAATCGTAGCTGAGAATGGTCTACAACGCTGCCCTGAGGATGTATACCTTGAAATAAGCCTTATCCTGATAAAAAAAGAACATAAATTATGGAGAGAATTCGTAGAGTGGAAGATAAATGCTCTTGAGGTTATAGTAAGCGAACTGGAGGGCCAGAACAGCGATAAAAGCCTAAAGAGATTAGATGAGCTAAGCATAAAGATCAATAACTTCAGGGAGGTGCTCCGAGGTTGAAAATTTTAGAGATCATTGAAATTTTGGAAGAATGGGCAGACCCATGTTTAATGGATGATTGGGACAATGGAGGGCTCCAATACGGTTCAATAGATCAGGAGGTAAAGGGCATCCTTATAGCCCTGGATGTCACTGAGGAAGTGCTTGAATATGCAATCAAATCCGGATCAAACCTCATCATATCGCATCACCCTTTGATATTTAAAGGAATTAAGGATCTTAGCCTTTCCACACACCAGGGAAGGATGGCTTATAAAATAATTAAAAATGACATCGGAATATATTGTGCACACTCCAGCCTGGATCTTGCACCTGGTGGCGTAAGCGATGTGTTGGCCAATGAATTTGGAATATTAAACGGCACCCCTCTAAGGGTCCATGAAAAAAGTTCCCATTATGGAATATTGGGTTATGGAAGAGTTGGCGACATTGAATCTGTGGATCTCGAGACGCTCGCAAAGCGTGTTAAGGAGAAACTGGGTGTTGAAGTTTTAAGAGTTTATGGAGAAACAAAGGATCCTATAACCAGGTTGGCAGTATGTGGAGGCAGTGGAGCTGACTTTATAATAGATGCCGCATTCTCTAAAGCCCAGGCTTACATAACTGGTGATATAAAGTATCACGATGCACAGCTGGCCAAGGAGCTTGGGATAGTTCTAATCGACGCAACTCATTATCACACGGAAAAGCCTGTATTATTTGCTGTCAAAAGTAGGTTAAGGGACAAAATGCTAGAAGAAATGAACTTGGAGATTTATGAAGGACCAACATTCGCTGTTAAACACTACTAAAGTGAGGAGTGGGAATATGTTCGACCTAAATTTGCTTGTAAAGCTTGATGAATATCTTAAGGGAGTGGAAGATCTGGAGAAACGTTACAAATCCCTCGAGAGGGACCAATTCCTCGTAGAGCTGGATCAAAACAGGATAAGGCTCCAGCAGGCCTTGGTCGATATAATCCGAAATGTAAAAGAAATCGAGAATGAGGCTGCTGAAGCTTCAGGTAAGCTAAAGGCTTGCATTATTCGGCTGGATCATATAAATAAAACCCTTTATGACGGTTCCATCAGGGATCTGAAGCAAATGGAACACATGGAAAGAGAGTTGATTTCACTGAGGGACCAGAAAGAAGAGCTTGAGTGGAAGGAACTTCAATGTCAGGAGTCTATCGACGAGATGATAAAACAGAAATCAGACCTGGATGAAAAGCTTTCTGTCATAAAGGAAAAGTTTTCCACCCGAAGAGGTGAAGTTCGCCTCGAGGCATCGAATATTAAAGATGAGATACTAAGACTAAAAAAGGAAGCTGAGAAAGTAACACAAAATGCAGATAAGGATATATTAGCTGTTTACTATGAGATCAGGGCAAAGAAAGGCTCCGGAGCAGCAGTTATTACTAATAATATATGCACTGGCTGCAATATGATGATCGCGACTACTATCATCGACAGGATAAAAATGGGCAAGAGCATATTTTACTGCGAAACCTGCGGCAGGATCCATGTGATCCCAAGGAATTAGTCATGCAATCTTTGTGTTCAATATTCATGAAATATATGATATAATGATCGTAGAGTAAGTTGTTTGGTCGCATGTCTTCGACATGAGGAAAGTCCGTGCTCCGCAGAGCAGGATGCTGGATAACGTCCAGTGGGGGCAACCCTAAGGATAGTGCAACAGAAATAGACCGCCCGAAAGGGCAAGGATGGAAAGGCGAGGTAAGAGCTCACCAGCGTTTAGGTGACTAAACGGCTCTGTAAACCCCATCTGGAGCAAGACCAAAAGGGAGCAAAAAAGGCGGTTGCTCGCTGCCGCTCCAAAGGTAGGTCGCATGAGCCTTTCGGCAACGACTGGCCTAGATAGATGACCATATAAACAGAACACGGCTTATAGACTTACTCCATCATGAAAACCTCGGGGGAATACCCGGGGGTTTTCTTTCTTATGCTTAAAATATTGATCAGTAAACGTTGAAAAATTGAACTTGGAATAAGCTTTATGAGCTTTGCTGTAACCGTTTTGTCATTAATTCATTGATTAATGACTCCAAGTATAATATAATAACCACATGCAGGCTAATCAAAGAAGGGAGTGTTTTCATGCAGAGAAAAAAACACCGACATTTACATAAGCTGGCATTGCTGTGCTTATTGATGGTAGTAGGATTTAAGGATTCAGGAATTCTGGTCCAGGACTATACTGCATTGTTGAATAACGGAGCAGCTATTGAACTTAAGGAGCACGAAAAGGTTGAAGTCGCCAAGGAAAGTGACGACTCATATATTGTATATAAGGAGGGTGAATACCTCCAGGTACCTAAGAACTCTATGATAAGAACCACCAGAAAAAGCGACAAGTTCACTGTTTCTGAAGAGGTAGAGCTTCTATCTGAACCACGTGAAGGCTCAAAAACAGTAAGGATGCTCGTACCAGGTGAAGAGCTAATAATGGCATCATATGACCAGGATTACGGAAGGTTTGTAGCCGCTGCTGATTTTGGAATCGGTTATGTAAGAATGGATAAAATTGTAAGCAATATAGTTGAGAACATTTCCTATGGAGTTTCCAATATTTCTGCAATAGTAAGAAATGAGACCTCAATGATCGTCCTTGTTAAAGGAGAGACAGTAGGGGTAGTGGATTATTCAGAGGGAAAATATACTTTGGTTGATGAAGCCGGTCAAAAATATAAGGTAGATAAAACTGCTGTAAGTCTGTATAACAGTTTTGAGCAAATAACAAGAGCGGCAGACAGGAATTCCTCTAAGCAGCTTACCAGCTTGATAAAAGGAGCTTATTCACTTATTGGCAAGCGATACGTTTATGCGACCGCAGGGCCAAACACCTTTGACTGTTCGGGTCTGACCTACTATCTTTATAAGACTCACCTTGGCATAGCGTTGCCAAGGAGCTCCTACCTGCAGCCAGGTGGAGGAACAAAAGTAGAGAAATCAGAGCTCAGACCAGGTGATCTGGTATTTTTCAATACTACTGGCAGCAGGATTTCCCACGTCGGCCTATATATCGGAGATGGCAATATGATCCATGCTTCTTCTACAAAAGGTCAGGTAAGGATCGACACGATCAATTCTGGATGGTATTATTCAAGGTATGTTACTGCTGTAAGAGTAATTAATTAATTTGTAAAGGAAAAGGCACCCAGGAGGGTGCCCTTCATTTGTAGTTTGATAAATGTAAAGATATGAATAAAGGAGGATTAAGAGCATGGCAAAGGTTTTAAAGGGAAAGGAAGTTGCGGACAAGATAAAAGCTGAGATGAAGCTTTCAATTGAGGAACTTAAAAGAGAAGGAAGGACTCCATTATTAGCCATTGTTAGATTGGGCAACAATGCGGGCGATGTCTCCTACGAAAAAAGTATAGTCAAGGCATGTGAAGCTGCAGGAATTAAGTCGAGAGTTGTCGAACGCGAAACTACGATGACAACAGAAGAACTGGAAGGGCTTATGCAGGAGCTGAATGCCGATTCTGAAGTCTCCGGGATACTATTATTCAGACCGTTGCCAAAACATATAGATGAGGAAAGGATCAGAAACTCAGTATCACCGGATAAGGACGTTGACTGCATGCATCCGCTTAACCTTGAAAGGATATTCGAAGGCAGGATGGACGGTTTTTCACCATGTACACCGAAGGCTGCAGTAGAGATACTTGTACACAATCAAGTTCCTCTGGAGGGTAGAAATGTAGTGGTCGTAAACAGGTCAATGGTTGTAGGAAAGCCACTTGTTATGATGCTCCTTGAAAAAAATGCTACAGTTACAATATGCCATTCAAGGACTAAGAATCTAAAGGAGCTGTGTTCAAAGGCTGACGTCGTTGTAACAGCCTTAGGCAAAGCCAAGTTCTTTACAGAGGATTATTTCAACAATGATTCAGTTGTTATAGACGTAGGAGTAAGTATGACTGAGGATGGAAAGCTTAGTGGAGATGTGGATTACGATAATGTTGAGGAAAAGGTATCAATGATCACACCGGTTCCTGGGGGAGTAGGGAGTGTAACAACTACAATACTATTGAATCAGGTCGTTCTCGCGGAACTAAAGAAAAAGTAATTAACAAATAATGAGCCTGGGCTTTTGTCCAGGCTCATTAATTTTAGTTGCCGTTATTGCCATTCCCGTTCCCATTTCCATTGGGATTGGGGGCAGGATTACCACCATTATTGTTATTAAACCATTGCTCCAGCCAATCAAGAACCGGATTTTCAATTACTGTGGTTTCATCGTGATCAGTGCACACCTCAGTTGGAAGCTGGTAAGCAAAATCACTTGGTATGATTCCCTTGTGTTCCTCTGGAACATAAGGAGGAGTTCGTTGTATGAATACCCTTGTTTCTACATTTTCTTCAGGGCAGAATTCATTTGCCAGTTTGCCATTTGTGTTGTCTATCTGAGCTTCAACATGCATATCACAATATGCCTTAGGTACAGTTCCGCTTACAAACAGTTCTGATTTGACCACTCCTCTTGGATCGTGGGAGCAAAGCTCCGTAGCCAAAAGACCTGACTGTGTACAAATGCTTGCAGACACCAAACCATCCGGTCTTTCAAATGATGTCTTTCCCTCAAGACCTTCGTGGATGGTAGTATTTATATGCTGCCAAAGCTGAGCTGCAGTACTGCTGCTTCTCGAAAGCGTGATCCTTGGAGAATCGTTTCCTATCCAGGTTCCTGACACATAGTAAGGAGTATAACCTACAAACCAAATATCAGCCTGATTTTGTGTCGTTCCGGTTTTTCCTGCAACTACCATATTGTTCATTCTTGCTCTACCGGCAATTCCGTTTGCAACAGTCGTTCTCATAATATCACCCATAAGATATGCAACCTGTGGTGATGAAGCCATGGTTTCCTTTGGAGTATTATCTATTAGTAAATTGCCATTCTTATCAAGTATCTTAGTAAAAGCTATGGGTTCAACATATATTCCTTTATTGGCTATTGCCCCATAGGCTGCTGTAATTTCAAGTGGAGTCAAACCCTTTGTCATACCCCCAAGACCAAGTGAAGAAAGATTTTCATCATTGACCTGTCTGTTCTCGGTACTCGTTACAAAGCTGTCTCTTTCCGGGTGATCGACATCAATGATGCCGATCTTCTTAAGATGCTCAACAGAAGCAGTGATACCGATTTTTTGTAGCATTTTTACTGAATTGACGTTTACAGATTGCTCGACAGACCTTCTAAGTGTATGAAGACCTCTATACGAGTTATACCAGTTTTTTGGCCAAAGTTCACCGGCTCCGTTATAGAATGGAGTATCATCTATAGCTGTTGCTGCAGTTTGACCGTTGTTAAGTGCAGGCCAGTAAACTGCAATTGGCTTTATAGCTGAACCAGGTTGTCTCTGGGAATCAGTTGCTCTGTTTAGGATCCTGGTTCCGTCTACATCTCTGCCTCCAACTATAGCCTTGATATGACCTGTCCTGTAATCCAGTATTACAGTGGCCGACTGGGGTTGGACGACACCATCCTCGTGAACATAAAAGTATCGATTGCTGATAATTATATTTTCCCCATTTTGCGAATAGAATTCCGGGTTGTCCTTCAAATAGGTGCTTTTTATTGTAATTACTCCGTTTTCAACACTAAATTGACCCTCTGGGACTACTATAGATCCTACTGAATGAGCAACGAGATTCTTTCGTTCATCGATCGTAAAAAAGTCCGTCACATCAAAGTGAGTAGGGTAAGGTGTGATTTTTGAGGTCTTAATAATGAGATCCCCATTTTCCAGCTTGTAGTCCTCTGGTGTCAGAATAAGATCATGGTCATCAGTCATTAGATTTGCTTTTGAATAATAGACTACTGAACCCTTTTCATCAACAACATTTCCAGCCTTATTAAGACTCCAGTCCACCAATACAGGACCCTTGAGGTTTTCTGTATTGCCAACCAGAACCTGTACAAAATTCTCATATATTTCCTCAAGTTGCTTTTGCATATTCATATCTATTGTCGCATACAGGGATAACCCACCAGTAAATAGCTCTGCCTCTGCCTGGGCTTTGGTATAGCCGAGCTTATCCATCATAGCCTCGATAGCCTGGGTTTTAACCAGATCTGCGAAGTAGGAGGTAATATCCTGAGGCTTTTTCTGCTCAGGTTTCAGGCTTGTTCTCATATCCTGAGCCAAAGCTTGGTCGTATTGCTGCTTGGTGATCTTACCTAATGCCAGCATTTGGCTCAATACAAGCTTTTGTCTTGCTTCAGAATCCTCATTGTAAACGGCTATAAACTTCTCACCGAGAACTTCTATTTGTCCGACCTCGAAATGCTTAGCCGGGTCAAAATCCTCAGGTTTCACCCTGTAATAAGGCTGAAATTGCGTTGTGCTTTTTACTATACCTGCAAGCATTGCCGATTCAGCAATAGTAAGATCCTTGACATCCTTAGAGAAATATGTTCTTGATGCCTCTTGAACTCCGTAAGCATTCTGACCAAAGTAATTCCTGTTAAGATATGCCTCAAGTATCTGGTCCTTGGATAGAATAGTCTCCATTTTTAAAGCAAGGTAAGCCTCAGTGATTTTTCTTGTAAGCTTAACTTCGTTTGTCAGGTATACATTTTTTACCAGCTGTTGTGTTATAGTGCTGGCTCCCCGCATGCCTCCCGACCTGAAATTATCAAGTAGCGCACCGGCTATCCCCTCGATGTCCACCCCGGGATGGGACTCGAATCTCTCATCCTCTATAGCGATAAAGGCATCCAAAAGATGCTCTGGCATCTCCTTTATGCTGACTATGGTCCTAAGCTCTTCAGCTAGGATCTTTTCTATTAGGTTTCCGTTCATGTCGTATATACTCGACGTCTGGTCGAGGTTTGACATTATTGTAGTAGGATCTATCTCCGGAGCATCCTCCATTATAGCCAAAACGGCAGTTCCAATTGCACCTCCAGCCATTATGCCAGCCATCAGGATCATAATTATAAGTATTTTAACGAACTTGCCGACTGTGAATCTCCTTTTGGTTTTTCTCTTTCTATTTTCAGTAGTCATAACCATCCTCCTTGAATTGACGACTATAGAAGTCCAGAATATTATACCACAATCGACTTTTATTGTTAATATCGAGCAGATTACAATACAGTGACAACTTGAAAGCCTTTAATTATATGGAAAGAACCGCTGAAAAATGCTATACTATTACCTATAAAACTGAGGTGTATAATATGGAGAATAAAAATGAGAAAGTATTGATAGCCGGAGTAGAGCTGGATGACGATCAAATCGACATCGAGGACTCCCTGGATGAACTGGCTGAGCTTGTAGAGGCAGCCGGTGGTACTGTTGTTGCTAGAATAATCCAAAGGAAAGATCGACTCAATGCAGCCTATTTTATTGGCAAGGGCAAAGCAGAGGAAATCAGGGAGCACTGCGAGCAGCTTGAGGTAGATACTGTTGTATTCAATGATGAGTTGTCAGGAGCACAATTAAGAAATCTTGAGGAAATTATCGACAGAAAGATAATCGACAGGACAAATCTGATACTTGATATTTTTGCCCTGAGAGCATCATCCAAAGAAGGGAAACTGCAGGTCAAGCTGGCACAACTCAAGTACAGATTGCCCAGACTAATTGGCTTCAGGGATTATCTTTCGAGGGAGGGCGCCGGAATAGGAACAAGAGGCCCAGGAGAACAAAAACTTGAAACTGACAGACGACATATCCTCCGGGAGATCCATAGTATTGAAAAGCAGTTGAAAGAGGCTGAAGGTGTGAGAGAGGTCAAGCGAAGAAAAAGATTATCTTCACAGCTTCCGATGATAGCCCTTGTGGGTTACACAAATGCTGGTAAATCGACACTTGTTAACGCGCTTATGGATCACGATGAAGCCGAGGAAAACAGTAAGCACGTATATGTTGAGGACATGCTGTTCGCCACTCTTGATACATCCCATAGATTGGGAAAGCTTCCAAATGGTCAAAGCTTTCTCCTTGGAGATACTGTAGGCTTTGTATCCAAGCTACCGACAAAGCTGGTAGAAGCTTTCAAGGGTACCCTGGAGGAGGTAAAGCATGCCGATCTCCTTATACACGTAGTCGATGCCTCCAATAAAAATCTTGATATCCAGATAAAAACCACTCTTAAGCTTCTAAAGGAGCTTGAAGTGATGGATAAACCTATCCTGACTGTGTTCAATAAAATGGACAAAGCTGAATCAGCTGAGAAAGGATACGACTTAAGAGATATTGGGGAGAGCATGGATATTTCAGCTAAGCTGGGAACAAATCTTGAACAGCTTCGAACTAAAATCCAGGAGATGCTCCCTCAAATGTATAGAGATGCCACACTTCTTATACCCTACTCAAATCAAAGTCTCGTAAGCTATTTTATGAATGAATACGAGATCACGGAGTTGGAGTATCTGGAGGAAGGTACAAGAATTAAGCTGGTGATAGACCAAATTGATTTCGATAGATACAAGGAATATATAATATAACGGAGGTTGATCAAATGCTAATAAGAAATTGTGCAGGTGGTGTCGTATTCAAGGATGATAAGGTTCTGATTCTAAGAAATGACAAAGACGAGTGGGTCCTGCCAAAGGGCAAGATAAGAGGTGATCAGTTACCACCAGAAACAGCCCTTCACAGAGTCCAATTTGAAGCGGGCATCGATGCTGAAATAGTTTCTACTGCAGGTGAAACAGCATACGAATTCTTTTCGATAACGAGGAATGCCCCTGTGTGCAATAAAATCACCTGGTATATAATGGAGTCTGAAAACCTTGCAGCAGATCCAAACACAGAAGAGGGATTCTCTGAGGGTGGATTCTTTGATATAGCAGAAGCTATGGATAAAATAACCTATAGTCAGGACAAATCCCTGGTATCACTTTCATACAAGCGTTACAACGAGTTCAGGGATTACAGGGAAAAGCTAGGCGCAAGGTAAGCATTATGGACAACAGCTATAAAACAGTAGCAGGCTTTGGATCTGATGAATTTATAATCAACAAATCCAGGTTCATCGGTCATTGTACAGCAGTCGAGGATGAAGAGCGGGCAATTTCATTTATTCAGTCAGTAAAGGAAGAACATCGAAATGCCACTCATAATGTTTATGCTTATATAACCGGAGAAGGTGGAAATCTCCAGCGCTTCAGTGATGACGGAGAACCCTCGGGAACCGCCGGGATCCCGATACTGGAGGTCCTAAAGAAAGAGAACCTTAAAGATGTTGCCGTCGTTGTCACAAGGTATTTTGGCGGAATAAAGCTCGGAGGCGGAGGGCTGGTCCGAGCGTATACCAAGGGAGCCAAGATAGCGCTTGATAGTGCAGTTATCGTTGAAATGACGACATTTGAAATACTGAAAGTTCAAATAGGCTACACTGCCTTCGGAAAACTGGAAAACTACCTCAGAGACAATGGGATCGAGCCTGATGAAATAATCTTTGAGGATAACGTTAAGTTGAAAATCTCTATCCTAAAGAAAGAAGTCGATAGATTTTTAGGGGATATAAATGAGATGACCAGCGGTTCAGCAACAGTAGTAGGTGTGGGAGAAATTTACCTGCCGATGAAAGATGGAGTGAGATACATGCCGGGCGGGGGTATAAAATAAACGAGGTGATATTATGTCAAGCAATGAATTGAAGGGAAAAATGATGAGCCTTAAAAAGTGGGCAGTCGTTGGCGTTTCCGGAAATAAAGACAAATTTGGCTACAAGATATGGAAAACACTAAAGGAATATGGCTATACTACCTATGGTATCAGCCCTAATTACGATGAGCTTGAGGGAGACAGAATATATAAATCGCTCTCAGAGCTGCCTGAGAAGGTTGATATCATAGACATGGTCGTTCCCCCGAGATTAAGTATCACAATACTTGAGGAAGCAAAGGAAAATGAGATAGAGTATGTTTTCTTCCAACCGGGAACTTATAACGATGAAGTCGTAGCAAAGGCAGAGGAGCTTGGTCTTAAGTTCCTTACTGATGACTGTGTATATGCCACCCTTAAAAAGGGTGCACACTAAGAAAAACACATATTTATGACAGGGGGGCCACCTAGTGAAGGAAACGGACAAAACTATCGAAAGCATTGTGGAGTGGTTAAGAGAACAAGTATCTAATGCTGGAGCAAAAGGGGTAGTATTCGGGCTTAGTGGTGGAATTGATTCTGCTGTTGTTGCTGCTTTGGCAAAGAAAGCATTTCCGGGCGAGAGTCTTGGGGTTATCATGCCGATAAACAGCAATCCTCAGGATGAAAAGGATGCTGTCCTGGTAGCATCAGCCTTCGAGCTTGACACTGCAACAGTAGATCTTGCTCCTGTTTACCATTCCTTTCTCAAGGCATTGCCATTTGAAGGCGAAAGTATACTTGCCAGGGCTAATCTCAAGCCCAGACTTAGGATGATGACGCTCTATTATTTTGCGCAGGAGATGGGATATCTGGTTTGTGGAACAAGCAATAAATCAGAGCTTGAAGTAGGATATTTCACAAAGCATGGCGATAGCGGGGTAGATCTGTTACCGATCGCTGACTTTGTAAAAAGCGAAGTAAGGGATCTTGCCAGAGCTCTGGGCGTTCCGTCTGAAGTAATACTAAAGGCACCAAGTGCAGGATTGTGGGAAAATCAGACCGACGAAAAAGAAATGGGCTTCTCCTATGATGTTCTTGACAATTACATCCTCACAGGAGAGGGACCTGAGGATATAGTCGATAAAATACAAAGGATGAACAGGAACAGCGCACATAAGAGAACATACCCGCCAAGATTTGAAAATAATTAGTGAAATAATTTCCCTCTTATGCTAGAATATTTAAGTTAAATCAAAGGAGAGGTGAAATTATGTCAGGACATTCCAAATGGAGTACTATTAAGCATAAAAAGGGCAAGGAAGATGCCAGAAGAGGCAAGGTATTCACTAAGCTAGCCCGGTATATAATGGTTGCCGCAAAGGATGGTGGAGGAGATCCTGATTATAATCCTTCCCTTAAAGCGGCTATCGATAAGGCAAAGGCAGAAAATATGCCAAATGACAACATCGAGCGGGCCATCAAAAAGGGAACAGGTGAGATGGGCTCCGAGTCCTTCGAGGAGATAATATATGAGGGCTATGGTCCTTCCGGAGTTGCTGTGATCGTAAACTGCTTAACTGATAATAGAAACAGAACTGCATCCGACGTAAGGCATGCCTTTGATAAATTCGGGGGGAACCTGGGACAAAGTGGATCTGTTGCATTCATGTTTGACCGAAAAGGGCTTATTGCAATTGAAAAAACTGATGAGATAGATGAGGATGAATTGACGCTCTTGGCAATAGAGCTGGGAGCAGAGGACTTCACCTCCGAAGAGGATGGATTCGAGATAATTACAAGTCCAGCCAGCTTCAATACGGTGAGAGATGGGCTTGAGGATGCAGGCTACAGCTTTGCTGCTGCTGAGCTTACCTTCATACCCCAGACCTATACTGCTTTGGAAGCGGAGGAGGATATCAAAAACATGGAAAAAATGATAGACATGCTTGAGGACAATGACGACGTGCAGGAAGTATATCACAACTGGGATATTTAGGACGCTTGGGATAGAGTTTGATCTATCCCAGTTTTCTTGACCGGGAGGAGGGCATGGATGATTAGGAAATTCTTGGTGGTCATACTTGTATTATCAATATCTCTGTTGGCCTTAGTGATTGCCATAGAGGAAAATGCTTACGATCTTGAATATTACACGGAATCATTTAAAAATAACTCAGTATACGATACAACCGGGAAGACCGAGGAAGAACTGGTGCTTGTATCGAAGGACATAATTGAATATCTGAAGGGGAAGGATGACTCCTTACTGGATCCTCATTTTAATCAGAAAGAGATACAGCATATGGAGGATGTTCTCTCGCTTTTCGATCTTGCTAGAACAGTCAAATTTGTTTCTTTTATATCAGCACTGGCAGTTGGGGCTTATTTCATAATAAAGCTTGATACTAAATTTGCTGGTAAATGGCTGGGATTGGGGTTATTTCTGAATTACTTGTTTGTTTTACTTGTTGTAATACTGGCAAGAACGGATTTTACTAAATATTTCATTTACTTTCACGAAATATTTTTCAATAATGATCTATGGATATTGGACCCTCGGACAGATCTGTTGATACAGATGCTTCCTGAGCCGTTTTTTATAAATATTGCCATAAAAATCGGGATAAGCTTTATTAAATATGTAGCACTTGGTCAGCTGATCGGATACATATTGTTTCGAAAGGGGACCTATGGAATTGGTAAATTCAAGTGGCAGCGTATGTAGTTGTCCTTTGGGTATAAATAGATTGGTTGAAACCATCAGCCAGTTTTGAAAAATGAACCGTTAGACAGAGTAGGTAAAGAGCGTTAAGTGCCACGGGATGGGAAGTTGCCTTTGGACGAAAGATGACTCTGCGATTCTTTACCGCATCCGCTGACAATTAAAGAACCTTTCTTTAGTTGGCAGTACTGTCGACAAAGAAAGGAGAAAAAAATGCAAAGAGAAGGTGGCAAAATCAACTTAAGAACAATGGTAAAAGCAGGATTTCTTGTTGCGATTTCCATTGTAATGACCAGATTCGCCTATATAATGGTGCCTCTGGCTGGAGTGTCGGCATTGCGTATCAGCTTTGGAGATGTACCACTTATGATGTCTGGATTTATGTTTGGGCCATTGGTAGGAGGACTTACAGGGCTAGCGGCAGATATCATAGGTTTTTTGATCAATCCCCAGGGACCGTATCACCCTGGATTTACTCTTAGCTCAATCTTATGGGGAGTAATACCTGGATTGTTCATGATTATGTATGGAAAAAGCGGAAGCTATGAATCAAGGTTCTCATTCAAAAAGATTCTTTTGGCGGTTGCTGTAACTGCGGCTGTAATATCACTTGGTCTGAACACCTATTGGCTTTCAAACCTATACGGGAAGGGTTTTTTCATACTTCTCCCCACCAGGATAATCGCAGCTCTCATTAGCATACCACTTCATTCTCTAATAATAAGATACCTTTTGAAATATCTCAAAAATTATGCCTCTGTCAACTGACGGAGGCTGCTTTTCAGAGAAATTGACCAACTATTGACAATGTCTTTGTAATAAACACAAAAAACAGTTATAATTATACTATATTCAGAATTCCGAGGAGGTTTACGATGAAAACTAAATTGCCAATCGCATTATCAAACAAGCATATCCACGTCAGCCAAAAAGACCTGGAGATACTTTTCGGTAAAGGCTATGAGCTAACTAAGATGAAGGATCTGTCCCAACCGGGTCAATATGCATGCAACGAGAAGGTAGATGTAGTTGGTCCCAAGGGTACACTTAAGGGTGTAAGGATTCTTGGACCGGTAAGACCAGATACTCAAATCGAGGTATCTATTGCCGATGCATTCACTTTAGGTGTACAGCCAATAGTAAGAAACTCTGGCGAGTTGAATGAGACACCAGGCGTAAAGGTAATAGGGCCCAATGGAGAGGTAGAACTGGAAAAAGGAGTAATAGTAGCTGCCAGACACATCCATATGCATACCCTGGATGGTGAAGAGTATGGAGTTAAGGACAAAGATATTGTAAGCATCAAGGTACCTGGACCAAGAGGACTGGTATTTGACAATGTACTTGTAAGAGTACATCCAACTTATGCACTCGAAATGCACGTTGACCTTGAGGAAGGAAATGCTTCCGGAGTAAGAAATGGAGATCTTGTTGAATTAATTAAATAGGAGTGATCCAAATGATGGATATATCCAAAGCTATCGACCACACCCTTCTCAAGCCTGATGCCAGCAAAGCAGGAATTAGGAAGCTGTGTAAAGAAGCTGCCTTATACGGCTTCAAAGCGGTTTGTGTTAATCCTTCACATGTGGTGCTGTGTAAGGAGCTTTTAAAGGGAACAGATGTAAAGGTTGCCACTGTGGTTGGGTTTCCCTTGGGAGCTAACACAACAGAAACAAAGGTTTTTGAAACAAAGGACTCGGTCCTTAAAGGTGCAGATGAGATCGACATGGTCATCAATATTGGTGCTTTGAAGGAAGGGGACTACAAGCTCGTCGAGGATGATATCAAAGCAGTTGTCGATGCATGCCGGGGACAGGCAATAGTCAAGGTAATAATTGAAACCTGTCTATTGACAGATGATGAGAAGAGGAAGGCTTGTGAGCTTTCTATGTCAGCAGGTGCTCATTTTGTTAAAACATCTACAGGGTTTAGTACTGGCGGAGCTACTGTTGAGGATGTTGCGCTAATGAAGTCCGTGGTGGGCGACAATCTTGAGGTAAAGGCTTCCGGCGGAGTGAGGGACAGGGAAACAGCAATAAAGATGATAGAGGCTGGGGCAACCAGAATAGGAACAAGTTCAGGCATAAAAATAATCGAGGGCTGATAAAGCCCTCTTTTTGATTTGAGACGCCCTCAATTTGGGTACATAACATCTGTACGCATTCTATATGAATGCTGGAAGGAGTGGTAAAGTGGAGCTTAAATCAAATCGAATAGCCTTAAGCGATGGGATATTCCTTAATATTGTAGAAACAGATAAATTCAAATCAAATCTTTTGACAGTGAACTTTATTAGGCCACTGGACAAAGCTGAAGTAACTATGAATGCGTTACTTCCCATGGTCCTTGAAAGAGGATCAAAAAGCTTCCCAACAAAACTTTTAATGGAGAGAAAGCTTGAGGAATTGTATGGTGCTAGCCTTGACTTGGGATCCTCAAAAAGAGGAGAGAGGCAGCTTATTAAGGCATCTATAGAATGGGCTGATTCAAAATTCACGAGCGATAAAAAATCAGGCAAAGAAGCCATCAATCTATTAAAAGGTGTGTTGTTTGATCCGGTAATTATCGATGGGAGTTTTGATGACAGATATGTTGAACAGGAGAAGAGAATACTTATCTCAAGGATAAGAAGCCGGATCAATGACAAGAGAAATTATGCCATAAGCCGCTGTATTGAGGAGATGTGTAAGGGAGAGAGGTTTGGCATATACAGTCTTGGATACGAGGAGGATGTAGAGGGCATAGATGGCAAAAGGCTATATGAGCAGTATCGAAATATCCTAATGACTAGCCCTATAGAAATCTTTTTTGTTGGAAATCTCCATGGACTAGAGCTTGATCAGTTGATACCGGCCGAGTTGTATAATAGAAGGGATATCCTCCTGATCCCGAGGGAGGTTATTCCTGAAAACAACCTGTCAAAACGGAATGTTGAAGAAGCTATGTCTGTTTCGCAGGGGAAGCTGGTATTAGGCTTCAGATCGTCTATACCGTATGAGCACGAGCATTATAACGGATTGCTCGTAGGAAATGAGCTTTTGGGAGGTGGACCCAACTCCCATATGTTTAAGACTGTAAGGGAAGAAAAAAGCCTTGCGTACTATGCATCCTCAAGACTTATAAAGCACAAGTCCATAATACTTGCTGACGCAGGCATCCTGTTTTCAAACTACAAGCAAGCTCTTGATTTGATACTTGATCAGGTTGCCAGATTAAAATCCGGGGATTTCTCAGACGAGGACCTTCAGATAGCTAAAAAATCAATAGAGAACTCAAGCAGGTCAATTGTAGACAGCAACCAAATGATATCGGAATTTTTCCTTGGAAAGGTGATTTCAAATGATGAAAGAAGCCTTGAGGATATGCTGTCCGAATTGGGAAAAACCGACAGAAATAAGGTAATCATTGCTATGGATACCGTAACTCTCGACACGATATATTTTCTTAACGGGAAGGAGGGAGAGACTGATGAAGAAAATTTGGAATAATACTCTTGATGAAGGCTTGATCCATCTCCAGTTGGAAAATGGTATCAATTTGTACTACTACCCCAAAAAGGGCTTCACAAAGAAGTATGCAATTTTCTCAACCAGCTTCGGCTCCAATCACACCAGCTTTATTGATAACTCAAATGGTAAGATAATAAAGCTTCCTAATGGGACTGCACATTTCCTGGAGCATAAGCTCTTTGAGGATCCGGATAGGAATATATTTGAAAGGTTTGCAAAATATGGCGCTGACGTCAATGCGTACACAAACTTCGACCAAACCTCCTACCTATTCAGTACCTCTGATAATTTTTATGACAGCCTGTCCCTGCTGGTTGAATTTGTCCAAAACCCATACCTGACCGATGAGAACATCGAGAAGGAGAAGGGGATAATCGGTCAGGAAATACAGATGTACAGGGACAACCCCAGGTGGAGGGTATATTTCAATTGCTTGAGCGCCATGTATCACAACCATCCCGTCAAGGATGATATAGCGGGAACTATCGATAGTATCAGTGAAATATTCAAGGAGGACCTGCTTCTTGCTTATAACAGGTTCTACCATCCGTCGAATATGGTGCTCTTTGTTGTTGGTGATCTGGAACTGGATAGAATTGCTGAGGCGGTCAATAAAGCATCTAGAGGTTTCCCTGCTGATACAGTAATACCTGTCAAATACTATCCTGAGGAGCCCTCGATTGTTCGTAAGAATTTCATTGAGGACTACATGTCAACGTCAAAACCTTTATTTTATATTGGCTATAAAGATACAGACCCAGGGAAGTCAGGGAAGGCCTCAGTCAAAAAAGACATAGTAACAAACATGCTACTGGATGTTTTGTTGTCTGAGAGCTCGGAGTTTTATCAGGATGTTTACTCACAAGGCCTAATAGACTCAAGCTTTGGAGCTTATTATTCAGGAAAATCGGATTACGGCCAGTCGATGATCGTAGGACAAAGTGATGACCCTAAAAGGGTATACCAGCTGGTGATTGAACTCATGAGCAATAAAATGTCCCTGCTAAGTGAAGATGCGTTTCTTCGTGTAAAGAAAAAGGAAATGGGCAGATTCCTGATGGGCCTAAACTCAGTTGAGTTTATAGCAAACAATTTGACTGACCTTTATTTCCAGGGATTCTATCTCATGGATTATCTCGACCTTCTCTCCGAAACCACCTTTGAGGATCTTTTGGAAAGGTTTGAGAGACATTTTTCCAGCGGAGAAAGCGTTCTGTCTGTAATATGGCCAGAAGGTATGGTAAAATAAGAGCAGCAAATTGAAAGGTGGTCATAATGTGTTGGCAGTTGCATTCAGCATTTTTGGATTGGAGATCAGATGGTATGGTTTATTGATAGCTTCAGCTGTACTGATAGGAACAGTACTCGCCTTGAAGGAGGCAAAGAGAAAGGGAGTCAAGGAAGAGACCCTGATAGACATGCTTCTTTTCGCAGTGCCTGCAGCTATAATAGGTGCAAGAGCCTACTACGTAATATTCATGTGGGACTATTACAGCAAGAATCCATCTCAGATATTGAATATAAGAGGAGGAGGCCTTGCGATCCACGGAGTAATTATCGCAGGAGCACTGGTCGCAATAATATTCGCAAAGGTCAGGAAGGAGAACTTCTGGACACTTGCCGATATTGTAGCACCAAGCTTGATACTGGGACAGGCAATAGGAAGATGGGGCAATTTTGCAAATCAGGAGGCCCATGGAGGACCAACAGATCTTCCCTGGGGTATAATGATAGATGGTGTTAAGGTGCATCCGACATTTCTCTACGAATCGATATGGAATCTTCTCGTATTTGGATTTTTGCTATGGTACAGAAGGAAGAAGGCAACTGTTGAGGGAGAAATATTCGTCCTTTACCTGATGCTTTATTCAGTGGGCAGGTTCTTCATTGAAGGATTAAGGACAGACAGCCTTATGCTTGGGCCTTTCAGAGTGGCCCAACTAATAAGTCTTGCAATAATAATGTCAGGTGGAGCTTATCTCATCTGGAAAAAGAAAAAAATCAAAGCAGAATAAGCTCAAAGCCCCGATGATCCGGGGTTTTTTTATGCCTTAGTCCATAATGGGACTAAAGTCCTAAATTAATGCTTTGCTCCATTGAAATGGTGGTATTTAGATGAGTTATGGGGTAAAATGGAATCAAAGTGGTGGAAAGTGGAGTAAAGTGGTAGATTTAGACCTCGGGTGGAGTGTGATCCCTCATGTTTATAGGTGAATACCAACATACCATAGATGAAAAGGGGAGGCTAATCCTGCCTTCAAAATTCAGGGATCCCCTTGGATACGAGTTTGTTATGACCAAAGGTCTCGACAACTGCCTGTTTGTATACCCCAAGAAGGAATGGGAAGTGCTGGAAGAGAAGCTTAAAAGTCTTCCGTTGACAAATAAGGACGCAAGAGCGTTCGTCAGATTCTTTTTCTCAGGGGCTACGGAGTGTATTCTTGATAAACAGGGGAGAGTTGTCATACCTGCAAATCTAAGGGAACATTCAAAGCTTGATAAAGAAGCGGTAGTTATTGGAGTTTCAACCAGAATAGAGATATGGAGCAGGGAAGAATGGGAAAACTACACTGACGATGACAGCCTTAGCTATGACAGCATAGCAGAAAAAATGGCCGAGCTGGGAATATAATGAGGTGATCATATGGCATTCCACCATGTTTCCGTATTGTTAAATGAGGTTATTGATGGCTTAGCGATAAAGCCAGATGGGATATATGTGGACGGTACTCTGGGTGGTGCGGGTCATTCACTGGAAATAGTGAAAAAATTGGAATCCGGAAAGCTGATCGGGATAGATCAGGACCCGGCAGCGCTGGAAAAATCGAAGGAGGTCCTGTCGGCAAGCATGGACAAAGTAATCCTGATCCACAGCAATTATGCTGCTATTAAAAGCGTATTGCGTGAACAGGGAATTGACAAGGTGGACGGTATTCTTCTTGATCTTGGTGTTTCATCACATCAGCTGGACACAGAAGAGAGAGGCTTTTCCCATAACAAAGATGCACCCTTGGATATGCGGATGGACACTACTGCAGGCTTCTCCGCTTGGGATGTAGTCAACAAATACACAGAAGAGGAACTGGAGAAGATACTTCTTGAATACGGTGAGGAAAAGTGGGCAAGAAGGATCGCACAATTCATAGTGAATGAGCGGGAGAAAAAAAGTATAGATACGACCTTTGAGTTGGTTAGTGTAATAAAGAAAGCCATACCTAAGAAGGTCAGATTGGAGGGACATCATCCGGCCAAGAAGACCTTTCAGGCGATCAGGATCGAGGTAAATAGAGAGCTGGAGGTTCTCACCAATGCTATTACAGATATGGTTGAGTGCCTGAAGCCAGGCGGAAGGCTGGCAATAATAACCTTTCACTCACTTGAGGACAGGATAGTAAAGGAAGCCTTCAGAGAATTGTATAAAGACTGTATTTGTCCACCTGAGCTTCCAAAATGTGTCTGTGATAAAAGAAGAGAGATAGATATAATAACCAGAAAACCATTGACTCCTTCCAAAGAGGAGTTGGAGTATAACCCTAGGTCGAGATCAGCAAAGCTAAGGATTGCAGAGAGGCTTTAAGTAGCTGCCTCTCATCACACGAGGGGGGAGAACCGTGTTAGCTGAAAAGCTTGAATACTACCAGTATCCTGAATTTCAGGAAGTAGTCAAACCCAAAGAAAAAGTTAAACCTAAGGTACATAGGAGCTCAGCTCTGAACAAGCAAATGTATTTGGCGCTTGCTGTCTCAATATTAATAACTTCTTTGTTTATTTTGCATGGATATGCTAAAATAACATCAGTCAGGCTGGACATCACCAGGCTCGAAAAGGAAAAGTCAGAGCTATATAAAGTGAGACAGGAGCTGGAGGGTAACCTAGAAGGGCTTAAAAACACTGCTCTGATTGCTGAGCAAGCAAGGACCTATCTTGGGATGATATATCCTGAGGAGGGTCAGATATCCTACGTGGCAGTGAATAACTCAACCTACGAGGATACCCGTGTGTTTTCCTTAACTGATAAGGTGAGGAACGTCCTTAGTATATTTTCCGGCCTTTTTTAGGGGGAGTGGAATTGAGAAAACCAACAAAGAAAACCAAACTACGATTAGGGATTGCGCTGACGATAGCAACCTTAATCGTGTTTTTTTTAGGATACAGACTTATTAGAATACAACTTATTGAGGGTGAGGAATATAAAAAGGGAGCACTTCAACAGTGGACCAAAGCAATTGACATTACCTCCGACAGAGGTCTGATCTATGACCGAAAGGGGAAAAAGCTTGCAGTAAATACGACAGCATATACAGTTTGGGCAACGCCATCAGATATGGATGAGCCGGAAGCTGCGGCTTTACAGCTTGGTCCCATACTCGGCCAGGACCCAGAGGAGCTATATAAAAAACTAACCTCAGAAGCCAATGTCGAGAAGCTCAAACAGTGGGTGACTCGTACTGAAGCAGATCAAATAAGAGATCTGGGAATAAGAGGAATATCCATTGTCGACGACAGCAAGAGATATTATCCCTTTGGAAGCTTTGGATCCTACATTCTCGGGTTTACTGATATAGACAACAAAGGGCTTTATGGAATAGAAAGAGTCTATGATGAATATTTGACAGGGACACCAGGGATTTGGGTTAAGGCCACAGATGCTGCCAACAGACAACTCCCCTATGATGGAGAACAGATATATGAAGCAAAGGATGGACTTTCGGTAGTTCTTTCAGTTGATGAGACCATCCAGGGCTTTGCAGAAGATGCAGCTGAGAAAGCGATGGATACGAACAAAGCTAAAAGTGTTTCCATTATAGTTATGGATCCTGAAACAGGGGAAATCCTTGCTATGGCTAACAAACCTGATTACGATCCAAATTATCCAAGACAACCTCTTGATCCAGCTGTAGGTGAACAGTGGAGCAAGCTGCCGACAGAGGAGCAGCAGCAAAAGTGGTTTCAGATGTGGAGAAACTATGCGATAAATGACTTATATGAACCAGGCTCCACCTTTAAGATAGTGACAGCAGCAGCTTCTCTGGAGGAGGGCTCAGCAACTCTTAAATCCCACTATTATTGCGATGGATTCATAAGAGATATCAAAGGTGTGGTTCTCAGATGTTCCAGCTGGTATGATCCTCACGGGGATCAGGATTTTGCAACATCCTTCAGCAACTCCTGCAACGTTGCCTTCGTAAATATGGCCAGAGAGCTCGGGAAGGAAAAGCTGTATGAGTACATTAAAGCATTCGGATTTGGACAGACAACCGGTATAGATCTCCTTGGCGAGCAAAGAGGATTGATCCCGTCAGGAACAGACAGCATTAGAGAGGTCAATCTTGCAACTCTTTCTTATGGTCATGGCATTTCAGTAACACCAATACAAATGATCAATGCAATCGCGGCTGTTGCAAATGATGGTAAGCTGATGACTCCAATGATGACGAGAAGTCTTATAGATAGTCAGGGCAAGGTAGTCAAACAATTTCAACCGCAGATGAAGAGACAGGTCATATCGGAGAAGACAGCAGACATGCTTCTGGACATGCTTGAAAAGACTGTCCTAGAAGGAACAGGTAAAAAAGCATACGTACCAGGCTACAGAGTTGGAGGCAAGACAGGAACTGCTCAAAAGATAATAGATGGCAGATACGTCGAAAAGAAATACATATCATCCTTTGGAGGAGTTGCTCCAATAAATGATCCAAGAATAGCAGTGCTTGTAATAGTTGATGAACCCACCGGTATCTATTACGGGGGAACTGTTGCAGGTCCATTTGCAGCCATGGTAATTGAGAATACGTTAAACTACATGGAGATACCAAGATCGTATACTGAGGAGGAACTAAAAGGTATTCAGGAGACTGTTCCGGTCCCGGAGGTGGTTGGTCTGACTATAGCAGAAGCAGGAGAATTGATATCTGAAATTAGTCTGAAATATACAACTGAATACGAGGACTTCAGTCTCGATACGCTTGTTATAGACCAGTACCCAAAAGCGGGAGAGGAGATCCAGATAGGGGGAATAATAGACCTTTATCTGGCTAGCGGAACTAATAATCCAACCCTCTCCGAAGAAATTTCTGAGGAACAGTAGATAGTCCTTTTCAACCTGCAGAAACCAAAATTATGTGGTAAAGATATTAAAACTCTATTATAATATTATGATGCACGAGAGCAGTAATAAAAAATCAGGAGGATTTCTCGATGAATCATACATTGAATATTGCACTGGTATTTCTAATCAGTGCGAGCCTGAGTACTCTATTGGGACCCAGGATAATACCGATGCTCAGGAACCTGAAGATAGGGCAAACTATAAGGGAGGATGGTCCCAGATCACATCTTGCCAAAACAGGTACACCCACTATGGGCGGTGTCATATTTATTATCTCATTGACTGTGAGTATATTATTGCTGGGGAAGCTTACGCCGGATGTCTTATTAGTTCTTGCTTCCACCCTTTCCTTCGGTGCGGTTGGCTTCATGGACGATTTTATAAAGGTTGTAAAAAAGAGAAATCTTGGCCTTCGAGCATATCAGAAGATACTTGGTCAGCTTATTGCATCTGCACTTATCATAGCCTACGGGTTTTATTTTAAGGGAGGCCTTCAGGAATTTCACATACCTTTGCTGGGCAAACTGACAATACAGCTTGGTATATTTACCATACCATTTTTTCTTACAGTGATACTGGGGACGGTTAACGCAGTAAACCTTACAGATGGTTTGGATGGACTGGCAACTGGAATTTCAATAATTGTTTTCTCAACATTTGGAGTGATGCTGGGCATCCTGGAGAAGTGGGACCTGTCAATCTTGGCATTCGCATTTGTTGGAGCATTACTGGGATTCCTTCTGTTCAACTACAAACCAGCGAAAGTATTTATGGGAGATACCGGATCTCTGGCACTTGGAGGTGCACTTGCTTCCTTGGCTGTCATATCAGAGCTTACATTTTTCATACCTTTGGTCGCTGGCATTTTCTTTGTTGAGACCCTCTCTGTCATGCTTCAGGTAGGTTATTTCAAGCTCACTAAGAAAAGGCTTTTCAGGATGGCACCTCTTCACCATCATTACGAGCAAAAAGGCTGGGGTGAATTAAAGGTAGTATGGAGATTTTGGGCTGCATCTGTCATATTTGCATTAACTGGCTTATTACTGTTTTAACAGGAGGTCAAGATGGATCTTAAGGGGATGAAAATTTTAATAATGGGACTGGGAGTAACAGGAGAGTCTGCAGCAAGAACCCTGAAAGGAAAAACCGCAGGGCTTTTTGTATTTGAGGACAAGCCCCGGGAAGCCATCAATAAAGATCTGTCAGATAAGGATCTTAAATTCCTAGAGATAAGGAATGGAAAACCTGGAGAGATCCTGGAACAAATAGACCTAATAATAAAGAGCCCAGGAATAAATCCACATCATGAGCTTTTGGTTGAAGCAAACAAAAAGGGAATACCGGTCTACTCAGATATTGAACTTGCTTCCAGGATATATCCGAGCAGGACAATAATTGCCGTCACAGGTACAAACGGCAAGACAACTACGACTATTTTAGCTGGAGAGGTGTTTTCTAACGCTGGCTTTCGAACAAAGGTAGCAGGCAATGTAGGGGTAGGAATACTTCAGGCTATGGAAAATTCAGAAGAAGGAGATGTCTTCATCGTAGAGGCAAGCAGCTTTCAGCTTGAAAATACAGAGAACTTCAAGCCAAAGGCAGCTGTAATCACAAACATCACACCAGATCATCTTGATTGGCATAGAAGCCTTGAAAAATACATAAAAGCCAAATATAAGGTTTTTGCAAATCAGAATACAGAGGATTATCTCGTACTGAACTATGAGGACCCGGTATTAAGAAGTCTCGAGGGGAATATTGTGCCAAAATCTATTTGGTTCAGCTCCAAGAGGATCCTGGACTCAGGAATATTCATTGAAGATGGATGGATAAAAGCAAGAATATGGGATGTAGAGAAAAACATAATTCCGTTGTCCGAAGTTGGGATACCTGGTATCCATAATGTTGAGAATATAATGGCTGTTATAGGATTGTCGCTTTGTATTGGTGTAGATGCTTCCATTATTAGAAAAGCTGTAAAGGATTTCAAGGGCGTTTCCCACAGGATCGAGCTAATTGGGACAATAAACGGTGTAAGGTACTACAACGACTCAAAAGGTACAAACCCTGATTCAAGCATTAAAGCCCTGAATGCTCTTGATGCACCTGTTATACTCATTGCAGGTGGTTATGACAAGGGGTCTGACTTCGAGGAGCTTCTCAAGGTTTTTTCCCCGAAGGGCAAGGCACTGATATTGATAGGTGCAACATCTAAAAAAATCGGTGCTATGGCGAATAGTATTGGTATTGATCATATAGAGTACGCAGAGGATATGAAGGCAGCAGTAAGCATGGCACATCAGTTGTCAGAGGAAGGGGACAATGTGCTTCTTTCACCTGCTTGCGCCAGCTGGGATATGTATAAAAACTACGAGGAACGGGGAGACCATTTCAGAGAGCTGGTAAGGGAACTGATGGAGTGATAATATGGCAAGGAAGAGCAGAAAGAAATCCGTAGACTTTTACATATTAATAGCAGTTGTAGCCCTGGTTTTTATCGGAATAATCATGGTCTACAGTTCAAGCTGGCCAGAAGGAACCGTCAGATATGGCGACGGATTTCATTATGCAAAGAGACATCTTATGTGGGCAGTGGTAGGTATATGTGGTATGCTTGTAATGATGAACCTGGATTACAAGATCTGGAAAAAATATTCGGTGCATATCTATATCCTTGCAGTAATTTTAGGGCTCCTTATCTTTACTCCCCTTGGTCTTGAGTTAAAGGGAGGAAGGCGCTGGATAGATATCGGGTTTACAACACTAATGCCATCAGATGCAATAAAGCTTGGAAGCATAATTTTCTTTGCAGCATTTTTGGATAGGAAAAAGGACAAGGTTTCAAGCTTTGTTCATGGATTCATACCTGCAGTTGGAATCATAGGATTCACAGCAGCCCTGATTTATTTTCAAAAGGATCTAAGCACTACCATTACCCTGCTTGGTACCCTCTTCAGCATGTTCTTTGTAGCTGGGATGCACCTCTCAGTTATAGCAATAACAGGTGCAGGAGCATATTTTTTCTGGCAGTACGCCATCAACTCCGAGGGGAATGAATATAGACTCAGAAGAATCCTTGCGTTCCGTGATCCATTCGCAGATAAGCTGGGAGATGGATGGCAAACAGTCCAGTCTCTTTATGCCCTTGGCTCAGGTGGGCTTCTGGGAGTGGGACTTGGACAAAGCAGGCAAAAATTCTTTTATATCCCAGAATCCTACAACGATTTTATTTTTTCAATAATTGGAGAAGAAATTGGACTAATCGGCACCATTTTTGTTCTTTCTCTCTATGGATTAATTGTATGGAGAGGAGTTCTGACAGCAATGAACGCAAAGGATACCTTCGGATGCTATCTTGCGACAGGCATTACGGCGTTGCTGGCGATCCAAAGCTTCATAAATATTGGAGTAGTAACCTCAAGCATTCCTGCAACGGGCATAACCTTACCCCTTATTAGCTTTGGCGGGACCTCGCTTGTGACATATCTCGCCGGAATGGGGATACTATTGAACATTTCAAGATACACAAATAAGGATGGGAGAAAAACGGATGAAGTTGATAATTAGCGGTGGCGGTACTGGAGGGCACATCTACCCTGCATTGGCTATAGCCGAGGAGATTAGTAGAAAAGTTCCTGATATAGAGATCCTATACATAGGAACAACTGGAAGCATGGAGGAAGAGCTTTCTAGAAAAGCAGGGTTGAGGTTTAAGCCCATTAGAGTCAAAGGCATGCCCAGAAAGCTTGATAAGAGGTCCCTGATAGCAGCATGGAATTTGATCCTGGGAATACTTGATTCAAAAAAAGTGATAAATGAAGAAAGACCTGATATGGTCATAGGAACCGGTGGCTATGTATCTGGACCAATCTCATTTGTTGCGGGATTATCGAAAATCCCTTTATTGATTCATGAGCAAAACGCATTTCCCGGCATCACCAATAAGCTGCTTTCGAGGCTGGCTGACAAAGTTCTACTGACCTATCCAGAATCTGCAAAATATTTCAGGCACCCGGAAAGGACTGTTGTTACAGGAAATCCCATCAGGAAGGATATAACCGGAGTAGATAAAGTTGAGGCAAAAAAAACCCTCGGTATCGAAGATTCAAAGCCATTCATTCTTTCATTTGGCGGAAGTGGAGGACAGCGTAGTCTGAATGAAGCTATATTGGAAATAATGACCAGCAGGCTGCTGTCAGATGACATCCAGTTATTGCATGTTACCGGCAACAGACATTATGAAGGGTTTATAGCTAAACTGAAAGATACAGGTTTCAATAACAACGGTAATATAAGAATAGAGCCGTATTTTCATCAGATGCCTCTGGCTATGAATGCAGCCGATATAGTAATTACAAGCGGGGGAGCAATAACCCTTGCTGAAGTATCTGCAGTTGGAGCACCATCAATTCTAATACCTAAGGCATATACAGCTGAAAATCACCAGGAATATAATGCAAGAGCATTTGAGAGCTCAGGAGCATCCATAATGATACTTGAAAAGGATCTTAATGGAAAGATGCTTGCAGAAAAACTGATGCTGATCCTAAGAGACAGGGAAATGCTTGAGAGTATGTCGATTTGCTCCAAGTCACTAGGCAAACCTGATGCATCAGAAAAAATTGTACGGGAGATCCTTGAATTTCTAAATATATGATCGGGTGGTATTGTTGAAAAAGGAAACCAGAGTACAAAAAAAACAAAGAAGAAGAATGTTCATGCTCAGGCTGTTTTTTATTTTTCTCATAGTAACAGCCATGGCTATATTTGCCATAAGATCCAGCTTTTTCAAGGTAGATGAAATAGTAGCCTCAGAGGGTAATTCGGTATCGGAAGAAGAGATCCTTGAGGCTGCAGGTATTTCAAAAGAAGACAACATCCTTATTATCAGAAGGAAAGCTATCGTCGAAAGACTTGAATCAATACCATATGTAAAATCCGCAAGCATAAAAAAGAAGCTGCCGGACACTGTCGAGATTGAAATAATTGAGAGAAAACCCTATCTCCAGTTTGAAAATGGCTACAGCTTCGCTGTAATAGACACAGAAGGAGTGCTGTTGGAGAATAGTATTCTGAAGCTAAAGGATATTGGATTAGTAAAGGGAATCAGCTGGGAATACATACCTGATGGAGGATCAATCATCGATAAGACTCAGGGGGCATCTATTCTTGATTTATTAAACGACCAAAATATAACATCAGTGGTAGGAAAAATCGAAGTAATTGATCTTGGTGATTCAAGTAATATTAAATTTAATTTATTTAATGGTATCGCAGTTGAATTTGGACCAATGAATAATGTAAAATATAAACTAAAGGTACTGGGGGAAATCCTGGCAGATGTCGAAAAGAAAAATATTCCTACCAAGATGATCCTTATGAACAAGGGTGAGCATCCAATATTGGTTAGGGACGACATATAGACTGCAAAACCATTCCTGATTAAGAGTTGATAGTATTGTAATATATTCAGCAAGGAGGATAAAATGAAAAACAAGAAGGAGATAGCAGCCCTCATTTTTGTTTCCCTTCTGCTCGGACTAATTTTATCCATCCAGTTCAAAACAATAAATAAATCCATTGGGGGAGGTGCATTGCCCACTCAGAGAGCGCAAGAACTTGCCAACGACCTGAGAAAGGCTCAGGCTGAAAAAGAATCCCAATTAAGGCTGATACAGGAACTGGAAGGCAAGATCGAGCAATATGAAAAGGGCGGCATCGAGGATGATATATACGCAGAAAACCTATACAAGGACGCAATGAAATACAGAATGCTGGCCGGGTATTCAGACATGTCAGGACCAGGTGTCGTACTTGAGATAAATGATCCCCCTGTTGATATCCAGTATGGCGAGGGCTTTAGCATAGTGGATGAGCTTGACCTGATCCTTCAGGTAATAAGCGTTTTGAATGCTGCTGATGCCGAGGCAATCAGTATTAATGACCAGAGATACACTGCCTTTACAGAGATAGTTAGAGCAGGTAATCATATTGAAATAAACGGTGTTTCGACCAGCTCCCCTATTGTGATAAAAGCTATTGGCAATGCGGACACGCTTGAATCTGCACTAAGCATTAAATGGGGAATAGTGTGGCAGCTTCGGAACTACGATTATATAGTAAATCTTACTCAGGACAAAAACGTAGTAATACCAAAATATCGAAGAGTGAAGGAATTCATTTACGCTAGTCCAGTTGAAGAGAAGCTTCAATAGGGAGGGGATGGCTATGAGGATAAGCAGTCCAAAGCTGACCCTTGGAATATTCAGTATCATTGTCGGTATACTAATAGCGTCTCAGATGAAGCTGAATGTAGACCAAATAACTCCTGTGACGATACAGTCCATAATTGCAGCAAGAAACGAGCTGAACTCTGTTAGAAATGAAATAGTTGACCTTGAGAAAACAATAGCAGCCAAGGAAGAAGAGCTTAGACTTCTGGAAAGCATAGGAGAAGGGGAAGCAAATTTAGTTGACATCCTGAAGGACGACGTTTACAAGAACAAGGTGGCTGCAGGCTATACAAGCCTTAAAGGTCCCGGGATACAAATAGTGATGTTTGATAATATGAATCTGGAGGAGTTGTCCTTTAGCTTCAATGATGATATTATTCATGATGTGGACATACTAAATATTATAAATGACCTTAAGGTTGCTGGTGCTGAAGCGATCAGCATAAATGACCAGAGGGTGATGTCATATTCAGAGATAAAATGCGGGGGCCCAATAATAAGGATCAATGGAAAGAGTATTGGTACACCCTTTATAATCAAAGCAATAGGAGACCCGCAGCTTCTAATGGCTGCAGTCAACGCTCCGGGAACCTATGGAGACACCCTGAGGACTGTTTTTGGGATCGGACTTCAGCCCTACGCTGAGGATGAGATAAGGATCCCGGCATACCAAGGTGACTTTGCATATAGCTACGCAGGATTATTGGAAGAGGGTGAATAGATGTTTTATGCATTGATCGGGATTTTAATCGGAGCAGTAATAGGTTTTCTACTGCCGTATACCTATAATACGGCCTACACCCTTTATATTTCAGTTGCTATACTGGCTTGTCTCGATTCAGTATTCGGAGGGATTAGAGCAAACCTTGAAGGTAAATTCAACACCAGGATATTTATTTCCGGCTTCTTCGGGAATGCCATACTGGCTGCATTTCTGGCCTATATAGGCGACAGGCTTGGCTTCCCGTTATACTACGCAGCTATATTCACCTTCGGCAGCAGACTGTTTGATAATTTCGCGAAAATAAGGAGAGTATGGTTAATAAAGGACAAGCCAAATAACATTGAAGAGCAGCACCACTAGAATGGAGGAATGGGAATGTTTGATTTTGACGTTGATGTTGACCAATTTGCAAAAATTAAAGTCTTTGGAGTAGGTGGCGGTGGAAACAATGCCGTAAACAGAATGATCGAATGTGGCGTAAGAGGAATCGAGTTCATTGCTCTCAACACAGACAAGCAAGCGTTGTATTCCTCAAGAGCAGAGCAAAAAGTCCAGCTTGGAGAAAAAATAACCAAGGGCCTTGGGGCAGGAGCAAATCCTGATATCGGTGCAAGGGCTGCTGAGGAGAATAGAAACGAGATCCTTGAGACACTTAAGGGTGCCGACATGGTTTTTATAACAGCAGGAATGGGTGGCGGAACAGGAACAGGTGCTGCTCCAATAGTCGCGGAAATTGCAAAGGAGCTTGGAATACTTACAGTAGGTATCGTTACGAAACCTTTTACATTTGAGGGAAGAAAAAGACAGCAGCATGCTGAAAAGGGTATCGAAGACCTTAAATCAAGGGTAGATACTCTAGTTACCATACCCAATGACAGACTTCTTCAAATATCAGACAAGAAAACTACAATGGCGGATGCTTTCATGATGGCTGATGAGGTATTGAAGCAGGGCATACAGGGGATATCCGACCTTATATCTGTCCCAAACCTTATCAATCTCGACTTTGCTGATGTAAAGACGATCATGTTTGATAAAGGCATAGCGCATATGGGAATAGGAATAGCTTCAGGAGACAACAGGGCGGTTGATGCTGCAAAACAAGCAATAACAAGCCCATTGCTTGAAACCTCCATAGAGGGTGCAAAGTCAGTTCTTTTAAATATAACTGGCGGAAGAGACCTCGGGATATTCGAGGTAAACGAAGCTGCTGATATAATCAGACAATCAGTAGATCCAGAAGCAAACATAATATTTGGTGCTGGAATCGATGAATCAATGTCTGATGAGATCAAGATAACTGTGATTGCAACAGGGTTTGAAGACAGCCCGATCAAGAATAGATCGACTATGAACCAAAAGACCGGAATATTTGGTGCAAAGAAGGATTCTGAGCCAGAGGAACAAAAGAGAAGAGAGGTTCCTGTTGAGGATCTCGATATCCCAATATTCCTTAGAAAAAGAGACAAAAGATAATTTACAGGGAACGTATCCTTCAGGGTACGTTCATTTTGTAATGGGGAGGGATTGACATGAAATGTCCTTACTGTGAGTTTCCCGAATCAAAGGTAGTTGACTCAAGGCCCACCGATGAGGGACAGGCCATCAGAAGAAGAAGGGAATGTATGGGCTGCGGAAAAAGATTTACAACCTATGAAAAAATTGAGGAGCTTCCAATAATCGTAGTAAAGAAGGATGGAAACAGACAGACCTACGACAGAAACAAGCTTATGAATGGAATTATCAAGGCTTGTGAGAAAAGACCCGTGTCCATGTCCACGATCGAGAGAATAGTGGATGACATAGAGAAAAACTTGTTCAACTCCCTTGAAAATGAGGTAACCTCTGTTGAAATTGGAGAAATGGTGATGAATAAGCTTAAGGATGTGGATGAAGTAGCCTATGTAAGATTTGCTTCGGTCTACAGACAGTTCAAGGATGTCAACTCCTTCATGGAGGAGTTGAAAAAAATACTTGATGAAAGCAAATAGAGGAGATTTATAATGAAGAAAGCAGACCTGAATGAGTTACTGGTGCAAAATATTTTGCGGCATGGGAATATTGGGGTCCATGTTATAGACAAGGAAAGAAAAACCGTTGTCTACAATGAAGCGATGGCTGAGCTTGAAGGACTGGAGATTTTTCAGGTCCTGGACAGGGATATTTTGGACATTTTCCCCAGCCTAAACGAATATACTTCTACCCTGATCAAGGTTATGAACTCAGGAGAACCTATAATAAACAGCACACAGACATATTTTAACTATCGGGGTCATTCTATCACCACGATCAGCTCCACTCTTCCATTGATATCTGATGGCTATGTAATTGGTGCAATGGAGATCGCACAAGATGTAACAAATCTTAGGAAGCTGTCAGATCAGCTTTTAGAGTTGCAGCAGGAGCTGAAGCAAACGAAGCAGGAGACGAAAAGAACGCCTCAAATAAGAAAGTATAATTTTACAAGTATAATTGGGAACAACAGAAGCCTTTTAATAGCCAAGGAAATAGCTGAGAGAGCCAGCGAGACCCCCTCAAGTGTACTTATCTTTGGAGAGACAGGCACAGGCAAGGAAATGTTCGCCCAAAGCATCCACAATCATGGAGTACGTAAGGGCAACACATTCATAGCTCAAAACTGTGCTGCAATCCCTGACTCGCTCCTTGAAGGTATACTCTTTGGAACAGAGAAGGGGGGATTTACCGGAGCGATTGAAAGAGAGGGAATTTTTGAACAGGCAAATGGCGGGACCCTTTTGCTGGATGAGATAAACTCCATGAGTCTTCCACTCCAGGCAAAGCTTTTGCGGGTCCTTCAGGAGGGCTATATAAGAAGGATAGGAGGACTTAGAGACATCCCTGTGGATGTGAGAATAATTGCTACAACAAATGAGGATCCGAAGGTTAGTCTTGAGAACGGAACCCTCAGACGAGATCTTTACTACAGACTTAGTGTAATCAATATACATATACCCCCTCTCAGAGACAGACTGGATGACCTTGAGCTTCTAATAAAGTTCTTCATACAAAAATACAATGAGCTGTTAAATAAAAGCATAGACAAGGTCTCGGAGGAAGTGCTGGAGGACTTTAGAAACTACAGCTGGCCAGGGAACATCAGGGAGCTGGAAAACTTTATCGAGGGTGCCATGAATATGGTTTCCTCAAGGGATAAGGTCCTTAACAGAGAGAATTTTATTACATCCAGCTTCATACCAAAGGGAAAGCCAATGACGGCAAATCTGTCAGGGAGACTTCCGGAGGAAACTCTACCTGAAATACTAGAGGATGTCGAAAGATCAATAATTCAGGAAATAATGAAACGATACGACCATAATATTTCAAACACAGCCAGACACCTTGGAATAAAGCGGCAAACTCTACAATACAAGCTCAGGAAAGATTAAACGCAAAATATTATGCATTAAAACGCAAAAATATTTGCGTTTTTTATTTTGTTTACAACAAATTAACGGGGTCTTATTGTTAAAAATATGCTTAAATGTTGGAATTACATGTTGACCGATAGTTGGCACGAGATTTGCATAAGTATATACCGTTGGAAGTTGTAAATACTTTTGGAGGTGTCTTATGAGAAAAGAAAATGTAAAGGTAATAATTTGGGGACTAGGAGCAATGGGAAGCGGAATGGCTGACATGCTACTTAAGAAAAAGGGTGTTGAAATAGTAGGAGTTGTTGGAAGAGGCTCAAAGGTTGGCAAGAGCATGTACGATTTCATCAAAACCGAAAGAGGAGACAGACCTGATGTAATAATTGGAACTCCCGAAGACGTTATCAAGGAAGGCGCAGCAGACGTAGTTCTTGCAGCAACTGACTCCTTTACAAAGACAGCTTTTGAGAGACTGAAATTTATTCTTGAGAAAAAAATAAATGTCGTATCCTCAGCTGAAGAAATGGCCTATCCAATGGCACAATCACCTGAAGAAGCCAAGAAGCTTGACGAGATAGCCAAGGCAAACGGAGTATCAATACTCGGGACTGGAATCAATCCTGGACTTATTATGGACCTCCTGGTAGTAACAATGACAGGATGCTGTGAAGAAGTGGATCACATTCTTGCGAGAAGAGTAAACAGTCTTTCACCATTCGGACCTGCAGTTATGGAAGAGCAGGGAATTGGCATCACCAAAGAAGAGTTCGAGGAAGGCGTAAGAACAGGTCATCTTTCAGGACACGTAGGCTTCCACGAATCAATCCACATGGTTGCTGATGCAATTGGCTGGAAGGTAGAGAAGGTAACCACATCAATGGAGCCGATAATGACTGACGTAGACAGAAAATCCCCATATGGATTTGCAAAGGCTGGGAATGTTGCAGGCTGTGCCATGAAGGGCTTTGGCTATGTCGATGGAGAACTGAAGATTGAAATGGATCACCCACAGCAAATCGAGCCAGAACAAGTTGGAGTACAAACTGGAGACTATGTAATAATAAAAGGAACGCCGAACATAAATATGGTGAACTCTCCAGAGGTTCCGGGAGGAATCGGAACCATAGCTATGTGTGTAAACATGATCCCTCATATCATTAATGCAAGGCCAGGTCTTAAGACAATGCTTGATCTGCCGGTTCCAAGAGCTATCATGGGAGACATGAGAGACCTTATTGAAGATTAATTATAATAAAAGATTGCTGGGATGAGTAGGTTTTTGACCTACTCATCCTTCCATGCAAAGACGAGATAGAAAGGATGATTGTAATGGATGCAAGAAGAGGAGATTGGGTAAGGATCCACAAAACGATCCTGAACGTCGGAGAAAGAGCTCCAAATATACCAGAGGACACACAAAGCGTGCCACTGGAGATGTGGGACAAGGGCTTCCTGGTGAACGAAGCAGCCAACAAGGGAGATTTAGTTGAAATAGAGACCTATATCGGAAGAAAGGTCGAGGGTACACTTATTGAAATAAATCCATACTGGGATCACGACTACGGTAAAGCTGTTCCCGAGTTATTGTATATAGGCAGACAAGCCAGAGAACTGTTGGAAGAAGGTGAAGATAATGAGTAAGGATAGAAGCTTCAGTGCTGTAATGGCCAGAAAACAGGAAATAATGAAGAAATCCGTTGGAATCGACTATGAGATATTTGAATCAGGCTCTATTTCCTTCGATTATGAGAGAATGATGAAGGAAACCGGGTATAGTCTGAAAGAGATCGAGGAGATCCAAAAGCAGACATCAGTAGGGAATACACCTCTATATGAGCTGAGAAATATAACCAAGCTGGCCAGGAAGTATGCAGAACCAGGGAAGGGAGCAAGAATATTTATAAAGGATGAGGCGAGCAACCCTTCAGGAAGCTTTAAGGCAAGAAGAGCTGCAACAGCTGTTTATCACGCACAAAGACTTGGCTATAAAGGAGTTATTGCAGCAACCTCAGGAAACTACGGAGCAGCGGTTGCATCCCAGGCTGCAATGAGAGGCTTGAAGTGCATCATAGTTCAGGAATGCTACGACTCCAGAGGAGTTGGACAGCCTGAGATCATTGAAAAGGCAAGAGCCTGTGAGGCGTATGGAGCAGAGGTAGTTCAGCTTTCAGTAGGACCTGAGCTTTTCTATTCATTCCTTTTGCTGCTGGAGGATACAGGATACTTCAATGCATCGCTATACACTCCATTTGGCATAGCAGGAGTTGAGACTCTGGGCTACGAGCTTTCAATGCAGTTCAGAGAGCAGGAAGGGAGAGATCCTGATGTCGTGGTTATAACAAATGCAGGCGGAGGGAATCTTACAGGTACTGCTCGCGGACTTATAAAGGCTGGCGCACTTGATACAGAAATAGTTGGTGCATCAGTAAGCCTTGCAGGCCTTCATATGGCCAGTGACACTCAATTCAACAAGAAATCCTTTACAACGGGACACACAGGATTTGGCATACCATTTGCAACATGGCCTGACAGGTCAGACGTTCCAAGATCAGCAGCAAGACCTCTGAGATATATCGACAGATACGTTACTGTAAACCAGGGCTCTGTATTCTATATGACAGAATTGTTGGCTCAGGTGGAAGGGTTGGAAAGAGGACCTGCAGGCAACACTGCTTTGGCAGCAGCCTTCAAGGTAGCACAGGAGCTTGATCAGGACCAGATAGTAGTAGTTCAGGAAACAGAATACACAGGAGCAGGAAAGCATATACTTCCACAGCTGACTTTTGCCAAGGAGAATGGCATAGAGATCCTTATAGGTGATCCAAGCCAGGAGATCCCCGGAAAGAACATCATTCTTCCAAAGGACCCGGGACACCTTTGCATAGAAGAGCTTGATCTTGAAAAGACCAGGAAGTCCTATATAAGAAACTGCATAACCAACAATAATATAGATAAGGCAACAGCTGAGGATCTTGCATTCCTGATTGCTGACACCAAGTCGAATGAAGAATTTGTAAGAGCTGCATTAACTGAATTGGGTATCGAAGTTGAAATGGAGGCGAAATAATGAAAAGAGCAGACGATTTTCAGGATAGGAGAAAACATCTTGCTGATCTCTCTGACGAACAGCTGGAGGCAAGGTTTTGGGAGTTGGCTGAAAAGCTTGTAGATCCGATTATAGAGCTGGGATATAAGAATACCAGTCCATCCATCGAGAGAAGCGTGCTTCTTAGAATGGGCTTTTCAAGCGTAGAGGCAAAGGGTATTGTTGACAATGCTATAGACAGAGGGCTTATTGGCAAGGGTGCAGGACACATCGTCTATAAGCTTGCCAAGACAAAGAACATCGGTATCAGAGAAGCAGGTCTCATGCTGGTTGACGGAGCTTCCTGGGATGATGTCAAACCACTGTTCAACGGAGGTGCGAAATAATGGAATTGAAACCTAATCAAAAATTGGACATAAAAGAGCTATTAAAGGACCTGGAAAGCTACAGGCCTAAGAGAAGAGGCTGGCACTGGAGAGAGGGCGTAGGTGAAAAGAGGCAAATCGGGAAATTTGAATACTACGATTCGTCAGAGACCCTGAAGCAAAGCCAACCGCTCCCTGCAGCAAAATACTTTGACTCCATAGACCCACAACCTCAGCCTGTAATCACTACCGAGATCGCATCAGGAAGGTTTGAGGATGATATCAGAAGAATGAGAATGGCTGCATGGCACGGAGCTGACCACATTATGGTTATTCGTACTGCTGGCCAGTCACACTTTGAAAGCCTTATTGAGGGAACTCCACAGGGAGTAGGCGGAATTCCCATAAGCAGAAAGCAGGTAAGGGCTCAGAGAAAGGCTCTTGACCTTATCGAGGAAGAAGTAGGAAGACCCATAAACTATCACTCATATGTATCGGGCGTAGCTGGTCCGGAGATTGCTGTAATGTTTGCTGAGGAAGGCGTAAACGGAGCTCATCAGGACCCACAATACAATGTTCTTTACAGAAACATAAACATGATCCGTTCCTTCGTGGACGCTGCTGAGGCTAAAAAGGTAATGACCTGGGCAGATATTGCTCAGATCGACGGAGCTCACAATGCAAACGCAACTGCAAGAGAAGCTTGGAAGGTAATGCCTGAGCTCATGGTTCAGCATGCTATCAACTCCATATTCTCAGTAAAGGTTGGTATGAAGAAAGGCAATATTTGCCTGTCAACAGTACCACCAACAGCTCCGCCAGCTCCAAGCATGAGACTTGACCTCCCTTATGCAGTAGCATTGAGAGATCTGTTTAGAGAATACAGAATGAGAGCTCAGATGAATACCAAGTACATGGAATCATCCACAAGAGAAGCAACTGTTACCCATGTCCTGAATCTTTTGATATCACAACTGACTTCAGCTGATATTCAGTCTACCATAACTCCTGACGAAGGTAGAAACGTGCCATGGCATATATACAACATTGAAGCTATAGATACTGCTAAGCAAGCCTTTAACGGTATGGACGGTTTGATGTCGATGCTGGAGCTTAAGAAGGACAGCAAGGAGCTTGGCGGCAAGGTTAGAGAGCTTAAGGAAAGAGCAGTTCTCTTCATGGAAGAGATGCTTGAAATAGGTGGTTACTTCGAAGCGGTACAGGCAGGATTTTTCGTTGACTCCGGTCAATATCCTGAGAGAAATGGCGATGGTATTGTAAGAAAGATCGATGCAGGAGTTGGAGCAGGGACAGTGTTCGAAAGAGATACTGATTATATGGCTCCTGTTACTGCACATTTCGGATACAATAATGTTGCCCAGTACGGAGAGGAATTTGTCTCTGAGCCTTCAAAGCTTATCGGTGGCGGAACCTTCGAGGATCCTTCAAAGATAATCTATATCGACGAGCTAGATGAGACTGATAACGTAAACGTTAGACTTGAAGAGGTCAAGGAGCTTGTTGGAACTACAAAGATCAAGCCGGAAATGGAGTGGAGGGGAGACGGGATAGTTCACCTTACAATGTTCCTTCCTGCTGACATAAGAACAGCAGAATTTGCAGCTCTTGAATTTGCTAAAAAGATGAATCTTACCGACTGTGAGGTCATCCACAAGGAGATCATGCAGGAGTCAGAGGGAACCAGAGTAGAGATCAAGGGAAGACTTAATATGACCATCGATACCACTACCCTTGTAATTCCTCCCAAGCCTGAGGAGCTGTCTGAGGATGAGCTCAGAAAGGACATAGCTGCAAAGCCGATGAAGGTAGTGGCAGCTACCGTCGGAGAGGATGAGCACTCAGTAGGTATAAGGGAAATCATTGATATCAAACACGGTGGGATCGAGAAATATGGCATAGAGTGTCATATACTAGGTACCTCAGTAGCAGTTGAGAAGCTTGTAGATGCTGCCATAGAGATGAATGCTGATGCTGTATTGACTTCAACGATCATCTCCCATGACGACATCCACTACAAGAACATGCAGAAGCTTCATGACTACGCAATAGAGAAGGGCGTAAGAGACAAAATGATGTTTATCTCCGGAGGAACTCAGGTATCCAATGAGCTTGCAGTTGCTCATGGAATGGATGCCGGCTTCGGAAGAGGCACCAAGGGCTCGCATGTAGCCACATTCCTGGTGAAGAAGAGACGTGAAATGACCAATGAAGATTGATCTTCTCGTTGCCGAGATAGGCAGCACAACAACTGTAGTAAACGCCTTTCATAATATATCCACAAATCCTGAATTCCTCGGACAAGGGCAGGGGGCAACCTCTGTCCTTCAGGGGGATGTAAATATTGGACTTAAGGAAGCTATTGACGATCTATGCAAAAATCTGAAAGTGGACTCTGTGGAGTATGGTGAGCTTATAGCCACCAGTTCTGCTGCGGGTGGTCTTAGGATGACTGTACACGGTCTTGTTTATGACATGACAGTGAGAGCGGCAAAGGAAGCAGCTCTTGGTGCAGGTGCAAACATCAAGTTTGTAACAGCCGGAAAGCTCAGGAAGTCAGACCTTCGTAAAATAAAGGAAATCAATCCCAATATTATACTAATTGCCGGAGGTGTAGACTACGGTGAAAGGGAAACTGCTCTCCACAATAGTGAGCTGATAGCTGAGCTTAAGCTTGGTATTCCTGTTATATATGCAGGAAACATTGAGAATCAGGAGGATGTAAAGGATATTTTCGAGGAATCGGGTGATGAGCTTTACCTTGTTGAGAACGTTTATCCAAAGATCGATGAGTTGAATATCGAGCCGACAAGAAGGGTGATCCAGGAGGTATTTGAAAGACACATCATACATGCACCTGGGATGGAGCATATAAGAGAGCTTGTGACAGGTAATATAATGCCAACACCGGGAGCAGTTATGGAGGCCAGTCAGCTTTTATACAATGAGATTGGCGACCTTGTAACCATAGATGTAGGTGGAGCAACGACAGACGTCCATTCAGTAACGGAGGACAGCGAAGAGATCTCAAGGATCATCCTTAGCCCTGAGCCAAAGGCAAAGAGGACTGTAGAGGGTGATCTTGGCGTCTATGTTAATATGAGGAATATCGTAGCTATGGTAGGTGAAGACTTTCTGATGAAGGAACTGGAGCTGGATGAACCTGCTCTCCGAAATCTTATAGAGCACCATAAACCGATTCCTGTATCAGAGCTTGAAAAGCGTTTTGTGGAGGTTCTGACTGAGCATGCTACCATCACTGCAATGAAAAGACACGGTGGAAGGCTTAAGCATCTCTATGGACCAAGCGGCAAGAAGACCATAGCTGAAGGCAAGGATCTCACCGGAGTAAAATATATCGTAGGAACAGGTGGAGCTCTGACAAGACTGCCAGGAAGACTTGATATCCTTAAGAACATCCCTCATTCAAACAACGGAACAGATCTGTTGCCCAATACAGAGGCTGAAATTTTGATAGATAATCACTATATCATGGCATCTCTGGGTGTAATGAGCAAGAAATACCCTGAGATAGCCCTTGACCTTATGCTAAAAAGCATGGGTTTGAGATAGGAGGTCAGGATGGCTTATCCAAGAATAGTAGTAGATACTAAAAAAGTTGAGAACAATGTAAGAAAAATAACTAATCTAGCCAAGTCAAGGGGCGTCACTGTGGCAGGGGTAACGAAGGTATTCTGTGCACAGCCTGAGCTGGTAAAGGCATATATTGATGGAGGAGTCGACTTTCTGGCAGACTCAAGGATTCATAACCTTAAGAGGATGAAGGATTTCCCTCTTCCTAAAATAATGCTTAGACTTCCAATGATATCAGAGGCGGAGGAGCTGGTAAGGTACGCAGATTACTCCCTTAACTCCGAGCTTGAGACAGTAAAGGCACTTGATAAAGCAGCTGAAAAGAACAACAAGATACACAACATTATCATCATGGCTGATCTTGGTGACCTAAGAGAAGGTTACTTCGAGGAAGATGAGCTACTCAAGGCAGTAGAGGAGATTTTAAAGCTTAAATGGATCAAAATCGCTGGTCTTGGTGTAAATCTGACCTGCTACGGCGGAGTCATACCGAATCAGAAGATCCTGAAAAGGCTGACAGACCTGGCAGAGAGAGTAAGAAATGACTATAACCTCCCACTTGAGATAGTATCGGGTGGAAACTCAAGCTCAGTATATATGCTGGAGGGTGAATTCCCAGAGGGTGTAAACCACCTAAGGCTTGGGGAGGTATTTGTAATAGGAACCGAATCAGCATACGGCAATCAAATGGAGGGAACAGACCCCACAGCCTTCGTACTCGAGGCCGAGGTAATAGAGGTCAAGGAAAAGCCTTCAGTACCGACAGAAGAAATAGGCAGAGACGCCTTCGGACAGGTTCCAACCTTTGTTGACAGGGGAGTCAGAAAAAGACTGTTATGTGCCGTTGGCAAGCAGGATCTTGACATTGGCACATTGAAGCCGGAGGACAAAGGCTTGATCGTTCTTGGTGGGAGCTCGGATCATCTTATAGTTGACGGATCTGATTCCGAAATCGATTACAAGGTAGGCGATGTAGTGAGATTCAACATGCACTACGTCAGCATACTTCGTCTGATGACCTCAGAGTTCGTAGAAAAGCACTATATTTAACAAGTTGATTTCCGGTCAAATGAATATTTGACCGGAAATTTTATATTTTGTGTAATTTCACGGCTTCTTGACTGTCTTTTGATGTGGTATAATGGTAACACCAACCTATAAGGGTGATCATATGGATTTGTTTTCTATGTCGATGGAGGAAAAACTAAAAAAGTCAGCACCGCTTGCAGACAGGATGAGACCTCAGGATCTGGATGATTTTGTAGGTCAGGACCATGTGCTTGGAGACGGTAAGTTTCTAAGAAGAGCCATAAAGGCTGACAGGATAAATTCAATGATCTTCTTTGGCCCGCCGGGTACAGGCAAGACTACTCTTGCAATGATAATCGCCAACCAGACTAGGATGAGATTTGAAAAGCTTTCAGCCGTAACAGCCGGAGTCAAGGATATCCGGGAAGTTGTCGCAAGAGCCGAGGAAAGTCTGAAAATGACTGGTAAAAAGACGATCCTTTTCGTAGATGAGATCCACAGATTCAATAAGTCACAGCAGGATGCACTTCTGCCATTTGTGGAGCGGGGCATAATCATCCTAATTGGTGCTACCACTGAAAATCCTTACTTTGAGGTGAACAAAGCACTTCTATCAAGAGCCATGGTTATAGTTCTTAACTCACTGGAAAGAGAAGACTTGAGGCTTCTTGTGGATAAAGCACTTAAGGATAAGGAAAGGGGACTGGGAGATTATAATGTCCGTATTGAGGAAGAGGCACTGGATTATCTATTGACCATAGCACAGGGTGATGGTAGAATCGTTCTTAATTCACTTGAAATAGGAGTATTATCAACCGAGCCTGACAAGAATGGATTGAGGGTAATAGACCTTGCGGGCATAAGGGACTCTATCCAGGTCAAATCAGCAAGATATGACAAGGGCGGGGATGAACACTACGATACGATCTCAGCATTTATAAAGAGCATGAGAGGCTCTGACCCACAGGCCGTATCTTACTACCTTGCCAAGATGATTAATGCAGGTGAGGACCCCATATTTATTGCTAGGAGGATCGTCATAGCGGCCTCCGAAGATGTGGGAAATGCCGACCCTATGGCACTTCAGGTAGCGGTTGCGGCATTGCAGGCAGTTCATGCCATTGGGATGCCGGAGGGAAGGATAATCCTTTCCCAGGCTGCATTATATGTGGCAAATGCTCCGAAAAGCAACAGTGCGATAGTAGCTATAGACAAGGCGATGGATGATGTCAGAAACCTCGAAATCGGCAGAGTGCCTGGGCACCTCAGGGATGCACATTATGGAGGAGCCGAAAAGCTGGGGCATGGAAAGGGATACCTTTATCCCCACGACTACCCGGGGCATTATGTCGAGCAGACCTATCTGCCGGAAGGCTTCGAGGATAAAATATACTACAAGCCCTCAGGTCAGGGCTTAGAAAAATAACGGGGACATCGGGGACGGTTCTTTTTGTCCCAGAATCGGGACAAAAAGAACCGTCCCCGATGTCCCAAAGAACCACAAATTACTTAGGAGGGATACAATGAGCTTGTCCATAAAAGACATTTACAGAGGCTATAAGGACTACCTTGACAAGGAGATCATACTGGAGGGATGGATCAGGACATCCAGATCTTCTAAAGCCTTCGGCTTCATAGAACTTAACGATGGAACATTTTTTAAGAATCTGCAGATTGTTTATGACGATACCTTAATAAATTTCAAGGATGTTGAAAAATTACCTATCTACTCAGCAATCAGGGTAGCAGGAACTCTCGTGGAAACTCCTGAGGCTAAGCAGCCCTTCGAGGTCAAGGCATCATCGATTGAGCTTGAGGGAATGAGCGACAGCGAGTATCCCATCCAAAAGAAGCGTCACACACTTGAGTACCTGAGGACCATCGCACACCTAAGACCAAGGACTAACACCTACAGTGCAGTTTTCAGAGTAAGGTCGATCCTTGCCTTTGCCATCCACAAATTCTTCCAGGAGAGAGGTTTCGTATATGCCCACACCCCAATAATCACCGCTTCGGACGCAGAGGGTGCAGGAGAAATGTTCAGGGTAAGTACCCTTGATATGCTGGATCCTCCAAAGACAGAGGACGGGAAAGTTGACTTTTCAAAGGACTTTTTCGGCAAGGAGACAAATCTTACAGTCAGCGGCCAGCTTGAAGCTGAAGTCTTTGCTCTTGCCTTCAAAAATACCTACACCTTTGGACCTACCTTCCGTGCGGAAAACTCAAATACTGCAAGACATACCGCTGAGTTCTGGATGATCGAGCCTGAGATTGCCTTCGCAGATCTTACTGACAACATGAAGCTTGCTGAGGATATGTTCAAGTATATTGTCAACTACGTACTTGAGAACGCCCCTGAGGAAATGGAGTTTTTCGACAGCTTTGTAAGCAAGGGGATAATCGAAAGACTAAAATCGATTGTAAACTCAGAGTTCGGCGTCATCACCTATACTGAAGCTGTAGAGCTTCTGAAAAAATCAGGTGAGGAATTCCAGTATCCTGTGGAATGGGGAATCGACCTTCAGACCGAGCATGAAAGATATATCACAGAGAAGATATTCCAAAAGCCTGTATTCGTAATCAACTACCCCAAGGAGATCAAGGCCTTTTACATGAGGGTTAACGACGACAACAAGACTGTAGCTGCCATGGACCTTCTCGTACCCGGAGTAGGGGAGATAATTGGCGGAAGCCAGAGAGAGGAGAGACTGGACGTCCTCACTCAAAAGATCATCGACAATGGAATGGATCCTGAGGATTACTGGTGGTATCTGGAGCTTAGAAAATACGGCGGAACAAAGCACGCAGGCTATGGACTTGGCTTTGAGAGAGCAATTATGTACATCACTGGAATGTCAAACATAAGAGACGTTATCCCATTCCCGAGAACAGTCAACTCGGCGGAGTTCTAAGATTTCAACAGGTTAAATATGTCTTGCTTAAAGGCTTGGCATTTGCTATAATTTTAGCTAAATTACAACATCGATGAACGGAAATATTAAGCAAGGAGCCTCTTTTAGAGAGCAGCCGGCTGGTGGAAGGCTGCAGAGAGAATTGCTGAACTCGTCCGGGAGGATCCCCTGTGAAAGCCGGGGACGGAACGCCTACGTTACAGGCATCGAGTGGGATTATCAAAAAGAGTGGTACCGCGGAATTAACCTTTCGTCTCTAACAGGGCGAGAGGTTTTATTTTTTGTAAATTGAGGAGGTAATGTAAATGAAAGACTACACCCCAAAGTCCATCGAAAAGAAATGGCAGGATATATGGGATGAGCACCAATGCTATAGAGCCGAGAACAACAGTGAGAAGCCAAAGTTCTATGCTCTAGTGGAGTTTCCGTATCCATCATCAAATGGGCTCCACGTAGGTCACCCTAGACCATATACTGCTCTTGACATCGTTTCAAGAAAGAGGAGATACCAGGGCTACAACGTACTTTTCCCAATGGGTTGGGACGCCTTCGGACTTCCAACCGAAAACTTTGCAATAAAAAACAAGATTCATCCAAGGATCGTCACAGAGCAAAACATTGCCAGGTTCAAGGGACAGCTTAAATCAATCGGCTTTTCCTTCGACTGGTCCAGAGAGGTAAACACAACAGACCCGAATTACTACAAATGGACCCAGTGGATATTCCTTAAGCTGTTTGAAAAGGGACTGGCGTACAAACAGGAAATGCCCATAAACTTCTGTACCTCCTGCAAGGTCGGTCTTGCCAACGAAGAGGTAGTGGGAGGTGTATGTGAACGTTGCGGAAGCGAAGTCATCAGACGTGTCAAAAACCAATGGATGCTTAAAATTACCGAATATGCCGAAAGGCTTATCAATGATCTGGATACCGTCGATTATATCGAAAGAGTCAAGATCCAGCAGATCAACTGGATAGGAAGGTCAGAGGGAGCAGAGTTGGACTTCAGGATCTCCGGCGGAGATGACGTACTAAGGGTTTTCACCACCAGACCTGATACTCTCTTTGGGGCAACCTACATGGTCATAGCTCCTGAGCACCCGTTGATCGATAAATACAGAAACAGGATAGAAAACATCGACCTGGTGGAAGCATACAGGGAAGATGTCTCAAAGAAATCAGATTTCGAAAGGACAGAGCTTGTAAAGGAAAAGACCGGCGTCGAGCTAAAAGGCTTGTCAGCAATAAACCCGGCAACCGGTAAGGAGATACCTCTTTGGGTATCAGATTACGTTCTCATGACCTACGGTACAGGGGCAATAATGGCAGTACCTGGCCACGATCAAAGAGACTGGGAGTTTGCTACAAAGTTCAATCTGCCGATCATCGAGGTAATAAAAGGCGGCGACATAACTAAGGAGGCCTACACTGATACCGACTCAGGGATCCTTGTCAATTCCGGTTTTATTAATGACATGGAGGTAAAGGACGCAATCAGCACGATGCTTGACTGGGTCGAGAAGGAAGGTCTTGGAGAGAGAAAGGTAAACTTCAAGCTAAGAGATTGGGTATTCTCGAGACAAAGATACTGGGGCGAGCCGATCCCGTTGGTACACTGCGACGAATGCGGATGGGTTCCTATTCCTGAATCTGAGCTTCCACTAAGGCTCCCAGAGGTGGAAAACTATGAGCCGACCGATACCGGGGAATCACCTCTTGCTGCGATCCATGACTGGGTACACACCTCTTGTCCCAAGTGCGGAGGACCGGCTCACAGAGAAACTGACACCATGCCTCAATGGGCAGGTTCATCCTGGTATTTCCTAAGATACATGGATCCGGACAATCATGATCACCTGGCTTCCAAGGAAGCACTTGAATACTGGTCGCCAATAGACTGGTACAACGGAGGTATGGAGCATACAACTCTTCACCTTCTATACTCAAGATTCTGGCACAAGTTCCTCTACGATATCGGTGTGGTTCCAATGCCTGAGCCATATGCAAAGAGGACTTCACACGGGATGATCCTTGGCGACAACAATGAAAAGATGTCAAAATCAAGAGGAAATGTAGTTAATCCCGATGATATAGTAAGAGATTATGGAGCAGATACATTAAGAACCTATGAGATGTTCATCGGTGATTTTGAAAAAGCTGTACCTTGGTCCGATAATGGAGTTAAGGGATGCAAAAGGTTCCTTGACAGGGTATGGAGACTTCAGGAGATATTGACTGAGGGAGATTCCTATACGCCTGAGCTTGAATCCAGCATTCACAAGACCATCAAGAAGGTCTCCGAGGATTTCGAAAACCTGAAATTCAATACTGGGATTGCTGCACTGATGAGTCTGTTGAACGAGTTTAACGATTACGGAAGGCTGAACAAAAAGGACTTCCAGACTTTCCTTACGCTTCTGAACCCTGTTGCACCACACATAACAGAGGAGCTGTGGGAGATCGCAGGATTGCCTGGATATCTTTTCCAGACCACATGGCCGGAATACGATAAGGAGAAGACCATAGACAAGGTCTTTGATCTGCCTGTTCAGGTAAATGGGAAGGTGAGAGGGACAGTTGAAGTCAGCCTTGATGAGAGCACAGAGAGCATCAAGGAAAAAGTTTTTGCATCTGCCGGTGTGAAGAAATTCACCGACGGAAAAACTGTAGTAAAGGAAATCTACGTTCCAGGGAAGATATACAACATAGTTGTCAAATAGTTAAATTTATGCAATAATAAATCTGTCGCCACGTGGCGGCAGATTTATTATTATGGGAGGTAGTATATGACGGTAAAAATCATAACCGACAGCACCTGCTATTTGGACAAGGATTTTATAGAAAGGGAGAACGTTACTGTTGTGCCCCTTCACTACGTGTTTGACGGAGAGGAATTCAAGGAAGGCTTCCCTGGTGAATTTGGAGAATTCTATAATAAGCTCCAATCCACAAAGCTGTTCCCGACAACCTCACAGCCTGCAGCGGGAGACTTCCAGGTTGCTTATCTGGATGGCTTCAAGGACTACGATGAAGCAATAGCGATTGTTTTATCCTCTAAGATCAGTGGAACTTACACCAGTGCTATGCTTGCAAATGGAATGTTAGAAGATAAAAAAGTTACTATTGTCGACAGCTTTGTAGCGGCATCTGCCCTTGGTTTTTTAGTAGAGGATGCTGTTAAGCTTGCAAAGGAAGGGAAGAATGCAAAGGAGATAGGAGAGTTTCTAAACGAACAAAAGAAGAAGCTGGAAGTCTATGTAACTCCAGAGACTCTTGACTACCTTAGCAGAGGCGGAAGGATGTCCTCGATCCAATCCAGCATCGGAAATCTTTTAAGCATCAAGCCGATCATAAGGCTGGTGGATGGAGAGCTTAAGCTTGTGGAGAAAGCAAGGGGAAGAAATAAAGCAATTGCAAGGATGATCGAAATGGTGGAACCCCATATAAAAAGGATCAGTGTCTGCCATATCCTTAACTACGAAGAAGCCGAGACAGTTGCAAATACCCTTAAGGAAAAGTATCCTAAGGCAAGGATCACCATCGACGAGTTGGGACCAGTAATCGGCTCGCATCTAGGACCAAAGACCCTTGGGCTTTGTCTGTACTATTAAATAGGAAAATATCGAGCTGACCCGGACTTGTCCGGGTCTTCTTAATGAGATTTTTATATCAACCTCATATAAATATGCTATAATAGCTATATAGCAATTCCAAAAGACTACGGAGGTGCAGTGGATGAGAAAGATACTTATTACTGGAGCACTTGGACAGATTGGTTCCGAGCTGGCAGTAAGAATGAGAGGCGTTTATGGTGATGCAAACGTTATCATCAGTGATCTCAAAGCTAAGGACTCCCATAAGGAGCTAATTGAAAACGGACCCTTTGAAGTAATAGATGTTATGGATAAGAATCGTATGGCAGAGGTGGTAGAAAAATACGGAATAAATACCATTGTAAACCTCGCAGCCATTCTCTCTGCAACTGGCGAAGCAAGGCCGGACCTATGCTGGAGCATCAACATGAACGGGCTTTATAATGTGCTTGAGCTTGCAAGAGAGAGAAAGCTGTCTATGTTTACACCAAGCTCCATTGCAGTTTTTGGGGATTCGACCCCAAAGGATTCAACTCCACAGGATACTGTGATGAGACCTGGCACCATGTATGGTGTCACTAAGGTAGCAGGAGAGCTTCTATGTGATTATTATTTCCATAAATTCGGAGTTGACACGAGAGGTGTCAGATTCCCTGGACTTATTTCCTACGATACACTGCCTGGAGGGGGAACCACCGACTATGCAGTACACATATACTATGAAGCCCTTAAGAATGGAAAATACTCAAGCTTTATTGATAAGGGAACAAAGATGGATATGATGTACATGCCGGATGCCCTTGATGCAATCCTAAACCTGATGGAGGCAGACAGCTCAAGGCTGATCCACAGAAATGCCTTTAACATCGCGGCTATGAGCTTTGATCCAGAAGAGATCGGAGCATCAATAAGAAAATATATCCCTGAATTTGTTCTTGAATACGATGTGGACCCTGTAAGGCAGGCAATAGCTGACTCCTGGCCAAATTCACTTGACGACAGCGCAGCCAGAGCAGAGTGGGGCTGGGCACCTAAATATCTTCTGGACGACATGACAAAGGATATGCTGGAGAAGCTGAGTAAGAAGTTGAATATCAAGATTTAGCAAATTATATAAGTAGGGTGCGGACGACTCTGTCCGCCCGATAATTCACAATAAAGAATAGTAGGTAGCAGGTAGTTGTTAGTAAAAGACCAGATTCTTCGCTGTCGCTCAGAAAGACAAAAATGTTGTCATCCTGAACGATCGTGAAGGATCTTTTTTTTCGGGCAGACAGGGTCGTCTGCCCCTACTAACCCCTTTCCCCTTATAGCTTTCCCCTTCCAACATTCCAACTCTTCCAACATTCCAACTTCTCTTCAATTTTAACTGTGAATTGTGCATTATATTAATGCGTTTTCAATGTTGACAAGAATACCCGGATATACTATACTGAAAAAGGAAAACCAACCAAAGCAGTTGGGATTAAAGAGGTGAATTGAATGAAACTGTCAACCAAGGGACGGTACGGGCTTATGGCGATGTACCAATTGGCTCAGGATTATGGACAAGGGCCTATATCTCTTAAATATGTAGCTGAAAAGCAGGGCTTGTCAGAGAACTATCTTGAACAGCTGTTTTCAAACCTGAAGAAGGAAGGCCTTCTTACAAGCACAAGAGGTGCATATGGCGGATACATGCTGTCAAGGAAACCGCATGAAATAACAGTTGGGCAGGTCCTAAGATCCCTGGAAGGGCAAATGTCTCCCTCGGAATGTGTATCTGAGGACGGCTTCGATTGCGTTAGGGACGATAGCTGTGCAACCAGATTGGTGTTTGCTAAAATAAAGGATAGCATCGACAGGGTGATCGACTCCATAACCCTTGAGGATATGGTTAGAGACAGCCAGCCGGGACAATATCGGGAGGAATTAAAATGAACAAAATGATATACATGGACCACTCTGCAACCACACCTGTAAAAAAAGAAGTGCTTGAGGAAATGCTCCCATACTTCAGCGAGTTTTATGGAAATCCCTCAAGCGTATATGCACTGAGCAACCACTCGAGGCTTGCAATTGACAAGGCTAGGGAAAGAGTTGCCAAGGCCATAGGAGCCAAGAAGACTGAGGTATTCTTTACAGGCGGCGGCTCTGAGGCGGACAACTGGGCACTCAAGGGAGTAGCATATAAGAACAAGGACAAGGGAAACCACATCATAACCACAAAAATCGAACACCACGCAATACTTCATACCTGCGAGTATCTTGAACAGCAGGGCTTCCAGGTGACATATCTGGATGTGGACGAATACGGGATGATATCACTCGAAGACCTTGAAAAAGCAATAACTGAAAAGACAATACTTATTTCAATAATGTTTGCCAACAATGAAATCGGAACTATCCAGCCTGTCAAGGAAATTGGAGAACTGGCGAAGAAACACGGAGTTCTTTTCCATACCGATGCAGTTCAGGCAGTAGGCAGTCTTCCTATCGATGTAAAGGAAATGAATATCGACCTCTTAAGCATGTCAGCTCATAAGCTGTACGGACCTAAAGGTGTTGGAGCTCTTTACATCAGGCAGGGAACTAAGATAGATCCGCTTATAGCAGGCGGTGCACAGGAAAAGAACAAAAGAGCAGGAACTGAGAACACACCTGGTATAGTAGGCCTTGGAAAGGCAATAGAGCTTGCATACGAGCACCTTGAGGAGAATACTGATTACCTGATCTCACTTAGAGAAAGACTTATTAAGGGCGTTCAGGAAAGAATACCATACGTCAGACTTAATGGCCACCCGGAAAAAAGACTTCCCGGCAATACCAACTTCTGCTTCCAGTTCATCGAGGGTGAAGCGCTTCTATTAAGCCTTGATATGGTTGGCATAGCTGGCTCAAGCGGCTCTGCATGTACCTCAGGCTCTCTTGATCCATCCCATGTGTTATTGGCAATAGGTCTCCCTCACGAGATAGCCCACGGTTCACTTAGGCTGTCACTGGGAACAGGCAACACTGAAGAAGAAGTGGATTATGCTGTTGAAAAGCTCGTGGGGATAGTGGACAGATTGAGAATGATGTCACCGTTATATGAAAAAGTTCAAGGGGGTAACAAATAAATGTATTCAGAGAAGGTAATGGAGCATTTCATGCATCCGCACAATGTAGGAGAGATAGAAAACGCAGACGGCGTTGGTGAAGTAGGCAACGCAAAATGCGGTGATATAATGAAGATGTATCTTAAGATTGATGGAGATATAATAACCGACGTAAAATTCAAGACCTTTGGATGTGGCTCTGCCATAGCGTCTTCGAGCATGGCCACTGAGCTTATAAAGGGAAGAACAGTCAAGGAAGCCATGGAGCTTACAAACAAGGCAGTAGCCGATGCACTTGATGGACTTCCGCCGGTTAAAATGCACTGCAGCGTACTTGCTGAGCAGGCAATCAAATCAGCTCTGCTTGATTATTCCCACAAATCAGGGGTAAAAATTGAGGGATTGGAAGATGTTGACTTCGATGACGAGCATCTCCACGACCACGCTGAGGAAGAATAAACTTTAAGAAGAAAGACTTTGGCGGGAGCTGATATTGGCGTCATGCCAGAGTCTTTTGTAATCTTGGGGGGATATCTATGGGATTGAGCACAGCTCCTGTGCTTTCAGTAAAACTGGTATGGATCCTTTTACCGATCCTTCTTTTCCTTATCATCTACTATCTGATCAACATTGGAAACAGGTATGTAGCACCGAGAAAGGTGATCCATTATAACACCAAGCTTATCCTTTGGGGGATAATCTCACTATTCGCCCTTTATTTCGTGGTGCAGATATTCAGGAAGTATACTCTTGTATCTGACACCTTCTTTACGATCCTGGTATCGATGCTGCTGGCATATCTATTAAATCCCTCCGTCACTTACTTTGAGCGGAAGGGGATGAAAAGGATCCTTGCTGCATCCGTAGTATACTTAATAATACTCGGCGGAATCGTCATAATGTTCCTTGCAGTACTCCCAAGAACTGGCCGGGAGATAATGAGGCTGGGTACAAATCTGCCTCAATACATAACTTCAGTCACCGATTGGTTCCAGAATCTTTACTCCAGTTATTCTGACACACTTGGTGAAATGCCTGAAATACTCCAGTCAATTGAAAACGTAGTTTCACAGAATATTGACCGTATACAGCAAAGCCTTGCAAACGGGGCGGAGGCGTTTATCCTTGGTCTGGCCGGTATGCTGTCGAGGATAGTAAGCCTGGTTCTTACACCTGTTTTAACCTTCTATTTCCTGGTTGACAAGGACCATTTCCTAAAGAAAGTAGATATTCTGATCCCTTCAAGGTACAAGGATGAGGTATATAAGCTTCTCAGCGAGATGGATGAGGCGATGTCGCAATTTATCCGGGGCAGACTTCTCATGGCTGTAATAGTTGGAATTGCCACTACCATCTTCCTGTTCCTGATGGGAATAGAGTTTGCAATAATTATAGGATTTATAACAGGACTTGCGGATATAATCCCTTATATCGGACCATTCCTTGGATTCCTGCCGGCAGTTGTGTTCGCCTTTATTTCCAGTCCCACGAAGGCACTTTGGGTGGGAGTGTTCTTTATACTTATCCAATGGATGGAGAACAACATACTGGGACCAAAGGTACTTGGAAAGACCACCGGAATGCATCCTTTGACTGTTTTGGTTTCCATAATAACAGGAGGTACCATTTTCGGCGTAATGGGTATGATCGTTTCTGTTCCGGCTGTGAACATAGGGATAATACTGTACAGATATATTAAAGATAAGGTCAACAAAAGACTTTCCGATAATTCAGAAACCGGAACAAATTGACATAAGGTCCTATTTGCATTAAAATATTATAGATAGACTACCTCCCTGAAGGGGAGGATTTTTCTAATATTTAGGGTGAGGTGTAATTATGAAAAAATTGGGACTGCATGAGATAAGAAAAGAATATCTTGATTTCTTCAAAGAAAAAGACCATCTGGTAGCATCAAGCTTTTCACTGGTGCCCAAAAATGATAAATCTCTGTTGCTGATCGGAGCGGGAATGGCACCGCTTAAGCCATATTTCACAGGCGATGCGACACCTCCCCACAATAGGATGGCAACATGTCAGAAGTGTATAAGAACCGGTGACATCGAAAACGTAGGAAGGACTGCAAGACATGCCACCTTCTTCGAGATGCTTGGGAATTTCTCCTTCGGGGACTACTTCAAAAAGGAAGCAGTAGCCTGGGCATGGGAATTCCTCACTGAGAGGATGGAGCTGAAGCCGGAGGACCTCTGGGTGAGCGTCTATCTTGAGGACGACGAGGCATATGAGATATGGAACAAGGATATCGGAGTGCCTGCAGAGAAAATAGTAAGGCTTGGGAAAGACGACAATTTCTGGGAGCTTGAGGTAGGACCATCAGGCCCTTGCTCAGAGATATATATAGATAGAGGACTGGAGTACGGCTGCGGACACGAGGATTGTAAGCCAGGCTGCGACTGTGACAGATTCCTGGAGGTCTGGAATCTGGTTTTCACCCAGTTTGACAAGGACGAGCAGGGAGTTTACCATCCGCTGCCTAATCCAAACATAGATACAGGTATGGGTCTTGAAAGGATAACCTGTATAATGGAAAATGTGGACACCATATTTGACATCGGAGCTATCCGGGACATCCTTAGCAAGGTGGAGGAGATAAGCGGCTACAAGTATGGCTCTGTATACGAGAAAGACGTATCTGTAAGGCTTATAACAGACCATACAAGGGCAATGACATTCCTTGTAAGCGACGGGGTAATTCCCAGCAACGAAGGAAGAGGCTACGTTCTTAGAAGGCTTATCAGGCGTGCTGCAAGACATGGCAAGCTGCTTGGAATAGAAAAGGGATTCCTTGACCAGATGGCTGGGGTTGTTATAGACTCCTGGAGCGTTGAGTACAAGGAATTGAAGGAAAACGAGGCACAGATCAAAAAGGTAATAAGAGCAGAGGAGGAGAAGTTCCAAGAGACGATCAACCAGGGACTGAATATCCTCGATGAATATATCGAAGAAATGAAGGAAGCCGGAGCTGAGGTATTCGGAGGAGACCAGGCATTCAAGCTTTACGATACCTATGGCTTCCCATTGGAGCTTACTCAGGAGATATTGAACGAGAAGGGCATCGAGCTTGATACAGATGGCTTCAAGGCTAATATGGATGAGCAGAGACAAAGGGCAAGAAGTGCAAGAGAAGGCACAGACGGCGGATGGGGCGGCAAGGAAGAGGAGGAGCTCACAAAGGGATTCAAGTCGACCTTCCTTGGCTATGACACCACCAGGGCTGAGTCTGTAGTGCTTGCATTGTTCAAGGAGGGCGAGAGAGTCATCCACCTGAGCGAGGGCGAGGAAGGGCTCGTTATCCTTAAGGAGACTTCTTTCTACGGAGAGCAGGGCGGCCAGGTTGGAGACAAGGGGAAGCTGCTGTTCGAAGGAGGCTATGCTGAGGTAACCGATGCGAGACCTACCAAGGAAGGCGCAATACTCCACGTTATATCCGTTAAGGAAGGCCAGCTGAAGGAGGATATGAAAGCAGAGGCAGTCGTAGATGACGAGTTGAGAGATGCAACAAGAAGAAACCACTCAGCTACCCACCTGCTGCACAAGGCATTGAAATCAGTTCTGGGTGGACACGTCAACCAGGCGGGCTCGCTTGTAATGCCAAACAGACTTCGCTTTGACTTCACTCATTTCGAGGCGGTAAGCAAGGAGGATCTTGCAAAGATCGAGTCCGAGGTAAACCACAACCTGTTAAAGGCTATGCCGGTAGTTACAGAGGTCGCTACTCTTAAGGAGGCACAGGAGAAGGGAGTTATAGGACTGTTTGAGGATAAGTACGGTGAAGTGGTAAGAGTCGTTTCCATGGGAGACTACTCACAGGAGCTTTGCGGCGGCACACACGTTTCAAATACAGGCCAGATAGGTCTTTTCAAGATAGTGTCGGAGGCAGGTATTGCTGCCGGGGTAAGAAGGATCGAGGCACTGACAGGGCTTAATGCTTACGATTACATGAACAGCCTTGAAAAAGAGCTTGAGCAGCTTTCACATTCCATGAAGACCAACAGACAGTCGTTGAAGGAAAGAGCACAGGGAATCATGGAAGAACTAAAAGAAAAGGAAAGAGAGATCGGAAGGCTTAAGGACAAGCTTTCTGCAAATATAGCTGATGAGATACTTTCGACTGCAAAGGACATCGATGGAGTCAAGCTAATAGCTTACACTGCTCCTGAGATGGATATGAACAGCCTGAGGAACCTTGGAGATGAGCTAAAGGCAAGGCTCCATTCAGGAGTAGTCGTCCTTGCAACAGCCATCGACGGAAAGGTTTCACTTGTTGCCATGGCGACCAAGGATGTAACTGAGAAGGGAATACACGCTGGGAACATTGTTAAGGCTGTAGCGGCTGCAACAGGCGGAAGTGGCGGCGGAAGACCAGAGATGGCACAGGCCGGCGGCAAGGACGTCTCCAAATTGAAGGAAGCAATGGATAGTGTAGAGGGACTGGTTAGAGATCAACTTAAGAAATAACAAAACTATTCACTGTTCACTATTCACTATTCACTGATTATGTTATAATGGTTAAAGGGGTGGTACTGTGAACGATAAAATGAACGAAACCGTAAAATTCGAAGCCACTAAGGAAACACCTACAGAGCCCAGAGAAATACTGATTTCTGTTTTCAACTCACTTGAGGAAAAGGGATACAATCCCATCAATCAGATCATTGGGTACATCCTTTCAGGAGACCCCACCTATATTACAAGCCACAACAACGCCCGAACAATCATAAGAAAGATCGAGCGGGACGAGCTATTGGAGGAAATACTTCGGGCATATTTGAAATGCACTAAAGACTGACTTTGAATGGATGGATGGCATAGGGCTATCCATCCTCTTTATGTAAAGAAACGAAAGGAAACCGGAAGTGGAAAGAAGACGATTGGGCAATACTGACATAGAGGTGTCCGGACTTTGCTTCGGGTCCCTCACCATGACTCCCTTTCAGGCAAACCTAAGCCTGGATGAAGGCGCGAGGCTGATCAGATACGCCTACGAAAAAGGTATCAACTTCATAGATACAGCGGAGATATACGAGAATTATGAATATATCAGAAGAGGGATCCAGGGAATAATAAGAAGTGATTATGTGATTGCCACTAAAACCTATGCTTATACTGAAAAGCTGGCAGAGGATAGCCTGCATAAAGCTTTGAAGGAGCTTCAGACTGATTATATAGATATTTTTTTACTTCACGAGCAGGAAAGCGAGCACACAATAAGAGGTCACTACCCTGCCATTGAGTACCTTTCAAAAGCAAGGGAACAGGGCAAGATAAGGGCTGTCGGGATATCGACCCACAAGGTGGCTGGGGTCAGGAGCTTCCTTAAATACAGGGAGCTAGACATAGTCCACCCACTGCTTAACATAGACGGCATTGGGATCCATGACGGCACCAGGGACGATATGGTAGAAGCGGTCAAGACCTGCCATAGTGAAGGTCGTGGTATTTACAGCATGAAGCCTCTTGGAGGAGGACATCTCATAAATCGTGCTGAGGAAGCCTTCGGTTTCTTAAGAGATATGAAGGAGCTACATTCCATAGCAATAGGCCTGCAGTCGACCCAGGAAATCGACGCTGCTGTTCAAATGCTGCAAAGTGGGTATATAGAAAAAAATACAAAGGAACAGATAAACAGATCAAACAGAAGGCTTATAGTTCAGGATTACTGCCAGGGCTGCGGAAACTGCGAAAGAAGATGTCAGCAGGGAGGCATAACAGTTATAGACGGAATGGCAGTCCCAAACGATAAATGCATCCTTTGCGGATATTGTGCCACGGTTTGTCCGGAATTTTGTATAAAAGTTATTTGATAATGATATAATGGAGAGAGTATGGAGAGAATTTTAGGCTTGGACGTTGGAACAAAGAGAATAGGAGTTGCAATAAGCGATCCATTGGGCATAACCGCCCAGCCTCTCATGACTATTGAGAGGGAAAGCAAGAAAAAGGACCTTGAGGCTATCGAAGCCCTGCTTGATCAATACCAGGTCAGAAAGGTCGTTGTCGGAATGCCTTATAACATGAACGGAACAATTGGTCCTTCAGGTGAAATGGCAAAAATGGTCGGCGAAAAAATAAAGAATAAATTTAAGATCGAGCTGATATATGTAGACGAAAGACTCAGCACAGTGTCTGCCGAACGAGTACTTATTGAGGGTGACATAAGGCGAGAGGAAAGAAAAAACATTATCGACAAAGTGGCAGCATCCTATATCCTGCAAACTTATCTCGATTCAAAGTAAAGGAGGATATTATGACTGAAAAACATGTATTTTATGACGAGCTGGGAAATGAGATCGAGTTTCTTGTCAAGGCGAAATTCAGCCTGGACGATACCGATTACGTTGCACTGTTGAATGCTGACCAGCTGGACACAATGACGTATCTATTAAAGCTTGAGCTGGACCAGGACGGAGAACCCATATTTGTTACCATAGATGACGAGGAAGAGTTCGAGGAGGTAAAATCAGCCTACGAAGAGCTAAGCAGAGAGCATTTACAATAAGGCGGGTGAAAACAGTGGAAACCACCATTAAAGACTACATGGAGCAGCTGCAGAAACGAGGCTACAAATACACAAATCAAAGAGAGGACGTCCTTAGGATCCTTTTGGAGAACAAGGAGTCTCATTTGAGCTGCGAAGAGGTACACGGAATAGTTGCCCGTGAAAGCAAGGATGTAGGCATAGCCACTGTTTACAGGACACTCCAGCTTTTTGAAAGGCTGGGGATAGTATACAGGATTAATTTTGACGATGGAGTGAGCCGTTACGAGCTGAATCTCGGCAATGAGAATCATCACCATCATCATTTAATATGCACGGAATGTGGAAGCGTGACTGAGGTGAAGCTGGATCTTCTTGAAGCCCTTGAGGATGAGATCGAAAAAGAGGAAGGGTTTGTTATCCGGGATCACAATGTCAAATTCTACGGGATATGCAAAAAATGTAAGAATAAATGAATGAATTTTAGAGAAAAACAAGGAGTGGTAAAGTGGCAAAACAAAATAAACTGAAAATTATCCCGTTGGGTGGATTGGGAGAAATCGGGAAAAACATTACCGTACACGAATACAAGGATTCTATAGTTATCGTAGACTGCGGTATGACCTTTCCCGAGGATGAAATGCTTGGAGTAGACATAGTCATACCGGACATTTCCTACCTGATCAAGAACAAGGAGAAAATAAAGGGATTGGTATTGACCCATGGTCATGAGGACCATATTGGGGCGATTCCATATGTTCTCAAAAAGCTTGACATCCCCATTTACGGGACCAAGCTGACCTTGGGCCTGCTGAACAACAAGCTTAAGGAGCACAACCTGCCCAATGCACAGCTGAATGTGGTGGCTCACGGTGAGAAAATAAAGCTGGGCCATTTTGAGGTGGAATTCATACGAACCACCCACAGCATACCGGACAGTGCGGCAATCGCACTGACAAGCCCGGTTGGAACAGTTATCCAGACAGGTGACTTCAAGGTCGATTTTACTCCTATAACCTCAGATGTAATCGATCTTAACAGGTTTGCCGAGCTTGGAAACAAAGGGGTTCTGGCACTGTTGTCAGACTCGACCAACGTAACTAGACCTGGCTATTCAATGAGCGAGAGGACAGTCGGCGAAACCTTCCGGAACCTTTTCTACAAGGCAAAGGGAAGGATAATCGTCGCTACCTTTGCCTCAAACGTGCACAGGGTACAGCAGATCATAGATGCTGCGGAACTTAACGACCGTAAGGTTATCATGTCAGGAAGATCAATGGTCAACGTGACGACGGTCGCAGCAGAGCTGGGATACCTTCGCTTCAACGAGGGTACGATAATAGACATAAAGGACATGAACAAATACAGAAAGGACGAGATAGTCCTTATAATGACCGGGTCTCAGGGAGAACCAATGAGCGCCCTGACAAGGGTCGCATCAAATGAACACAGACAGATCGATCTTATGAGCGATGATTTGGTAATAATATCTGCAACACCAATACCTGGGAATGAAAAAACTGTATCAAAGGTAATAAACAATCTTCTTGAAAAAGATGTCGAGGTGGTCTTCGAAGCCTACGAGGATATCCACGTATCAGGCCACGCCTGCCAGGAGGAGCTGAAGCTTATGCATAGTCTTGTAAAGCCGAAGTACTTTATTCCTGTCCACGGAGAGACTAAGCACCTTAAGATGCATGCAGATATAAGCGAAGCACTAGGGACGCCAAGAGAAAATATCTTTATCCTCGAGAACGGTCAGACTCTGGAGCTTTCAAAGAACGAGGCAGGCCTTGGCCAGACAGTTCCTTCAGGACATATCCTGGTGGACGGACTTGGAGTCGGGGACGTTGGAAATATTGTATTAAGAGACAGAAAGCACCTTTCAGAGGACGGACTCATAGTAGTCGTAGTAACAATGGACAAGGAGAAGGGCATCGTCGCAGCAGGACCTGATCTGGTTTCCAGAGGCTTTGTCTACGTCAGAGAGTCCGAGGATCTTATGGTCGAGGCAAGACGAGTCGTCAAGGAGACTCTTGAAGCCTGCGAGGCGAAGAAGATCAAAGACTGGTCGGCAATTAAGTCAAATATAAGGGACGATCTAAGAACCTTCCTATATACAACGATAAAGAGAAATCCGATGATACTGCCGATCATCATGGAGGTATAAGACAAAAGGAGAATATGGATGGGCACAAGACTTTTAATGTACCTGGTAGTGATCATGCTGGGAGCTTTGGTAGGAGCCAAAGCAAGCCTTGGCGATCAGCTGAAGAAAAGACTGGGCAGCATCCAGACTTCCTGTCTTCTTTTCTTGCTGGGGGTAATGGGAATAAAGGTAGGTATGGATCAGGGGGTAGTTGATTCCTTCTTTCAAATCGGGTACAGGGCAGTTGTAATGAGCATATTCACCATCAGCTTCAGCATCCTGGGAGTTTTTCTGGTAAAAAGACTTGTTACAGGGGGTGGAGCAAAATGACCATTAGGATACTCTTAGCCGTTGTTATTGGAGCTCTTATGGGAATGTTCATCCTTCCTCAGGGGACTCTTGCATACACAGACCTTGTAATCGACATCGGGCTTATGCTGCTTTTGTTTTTTGTGGGGATAGATATTGGGCTTAACCGATCGGTTTTCGGCAGAATAAAGGCTATAGGATTCAGGATACTGTATATTCCTTTAGCCATTATAATCGGGAGCATAGCAGGCTCTGCAGTTGCAGGGATCATTCTTGGAATGCCCTTCAACGAGGCTGGAGCAATAGGTGCCGGACTTGGATGGTACACATTATCATCGATCCTTGTTGCAACCTATTCAAGTCAGCTTTCAGCCATGGCCTTTATCGCCAATGTAACAAGAGAGCTTATAGCATTTATAATTATACCTACGGTAGCTAAGAAGCTTGGCTTTCTTGAAGCCATAGCTCCTGCAGGAGCAACTGCAATGGATACGGGGCTTCCGATCGTCTCCAGGTCCACGGATCCTGAAACGGCAATAATTGCATTTATATCGGGCGTAATCTGCACCTCTGCAGTTCCGGTTTTAGTCCCGTTGATACTGAATCTTTAGCAGGGAAGGAATGATATCATGAACATTAGATACCTAACCAAGGCAAGCTTGATAGCTGCCATATACTTAGTGCTGGTTCTTCTTCAGGCACTGCCATTTCCAATGGCTAACCTGACCTTTGGACCGGTTCAGTTAAGAATAGCAGAGGGGCTTACGCTGCTCCCCTTAGTTGAATCTGCAGCGGTGCCAGGTCTTTTTATCGGAGTTCTCCTGGCCAACTTTCTATTGGCTCCCTATTCAGGCTTCGGACTTGTTGACATTATAGGAGGCTCACTTGTAACGCTTATTGCAGCATATCTTACCTCCAAGGCCAAGAATAAGTACATCGGTATGCTTCCGCCGATCCTTCTCAACGGGATCATCGTATCGATCTGGGTATCCTATTTCACCAAGATCCCATATCTATACACTGTGCTTGGAATTACGGCAGGAGAGCTTGTTAGCGTCTCCATATTCGGAAGCCTTATTCTCTATGTGTACGAAAAGGCATCAAAATACAGGGAATGGTAAAATGACTCATATCAATGAAGACTACATTACAAGCTATATAAGGGAGCTTACTCCTAAAAGCTCACCTCTCTTACAGGAGCTGGAAGCTTACGCCGAGGAGCACCATGTTCCCATAGTTCAGCCGGAGGTTGGTCAGCTTCTGAGGACTCTACTAAGGATCCATAAACCTGCATCAGTCCTTGAAGTTGGGACTGCAATAGGCTATTCAGCCATACTTATGGGGGAGTGCCTCGAGGGTGGATGGACGATAACAAGTCTTGAAAGAAACCAGGAAATAATCCCGACAGCGCTTGAAAACATAAAAAGAGCAGGCTATGAAAAAAGCATTAAGATCATCCCGGGGGATGCCCTTGAAACCTTCCCGCATCTGTCGGGAACATATGATTTCATATTCCTCGATGCAGCCAAGGGACACTATATGGAGTTCTTTGACTATGCCTCAGCGCTTCTTAAGCCTGGAGGGATAATTGTATCCGACAACGTGCTGTACAAGGGAATGGTGGCTGAGGACAGCCTCGTAATGAGAAGAAAAAGAACTATAGTTAACAGGCTCAGAGAATATCTTGAGAGGATAAATAACCTTGAAGGCTACATCTCTTCAGTGATACCAATAGGAGATGGAGTCGCAATAACCTGCAAGGAGGCAAACTATTGAAGAAGGTAGAGCTGCTGGCACCAGCCGGCGATTTGGAAAAACTGAAAATGGCGATAATATATGGAGCAGATGCCGTATACCTGGGCGGAGAGGCCTTCGGAATGCGTAAAGCTTCAAAGAACTTTTCCCTTGATCAGATCAGGGAGGGAGTGGAGTTTGCCCATGACAGAGGAAAAAAGGTCTATGTGACATTAAACATTGTCCCTCATGACAAGGATATGGAGGGGATCGAGGACTATGCAAAAGAACTGGAGGAGGCAGGAGTTGACGCCTTCATAGTATCAGATCCCGGAATGTTTACCGTAATAAAGAGAACAACTCCAAATATGGAGATCCATATAAGCACACAGGCAAGTGTAACTAACCATGAAACCATAATGTTCTGGCATGGCCTTGGCGTAAGGCGTATCGTGCTTGCAAGAGAGCTGTCACTGGAGGAGATAACAAATATAACCAATAGACTTCCTGATGACATGGACATCGAATGCTTCGTACACGGAGCAATGTGCATGAGCTACTCCGGAAGATGCCTTATAAGCAACTACATGACAGGAAGGGACGCCAATATGGGCGACTGTGCCCAGCCCTGCAGATACAAATACCACGTAGTCGAAGAAAAAAGGCCAGGACAATACTTCCCTATAGAGGAACACGCGGAAGGAACGTTCCTGTTCAATTCCAAAGATCTATGCATGCTGGAGCACCTTCCTGAGGTAATAGAGGCAGGCATCCACAGCCTCAAGATCGAGGGCAGGGTGAAGAGCTCCTATTATGTGGCAACAGTAATTAGGTCCTACCGTATGGCAATAGATGCCTACCTAAAGGACCCTGAGAACTACAAATACGACCCAGCATGGCTAACTGAGATCCAGAAGGTCAGCCACCGGGACTTTACCACCGGCTTCTTTTTCAAGAAACCGGGAACCGAGGACCATGTATATGGAACAAGCTCATACCTTAGAGGCTATGACTTTGTCGGTATGGTGCTGGATTATGACAAAGAATCAGGCATTGCTACAGTAGAGCAGAGAAACAGGATGTTTGTCGGTGAAGAGATAGAAATTTTCGGACCAGGTAAGGACTTCTTCGTTCAAACCATAGAGGAGATGTGGGATGAGGAGAATAATCCCATAGATGTAGCGCCTCACCCTCAGCAAATACTAAAGCTTAAAACATTGCAGCCTGTAGAAAGGTTCGATCTCATAAGAAAGCCCAGGGAGGATTGATCAAAGGTGAAAAGTCCCATACTCATAGGAATAGCAGGAGGAACAGGCTCTGGTAAATCAACAGTCACAAGGGAGATATATAAGTCAATAACTGACAAGAATGTCGCTATCATCGAGCAGGACTCCTATTACAAGGACCAAAGCAATATAAGCTTTGAGGAAAGAGTAAAGACCAACTACGATCACCCCTTTGCCTTCGACAACGAGCTTCTTATAAACCACCTGAAGGACCTGCTTGATGGAAAGAGCATACAAAAGCCAATATATGACTTTGAGAATCACAACAGGAAGAAGGAAACTGTCCTGGTTGAACCAAGGGACATAATCGTTCTTGAAGGGATCCTAATCCTCTACGATGAGGATCTTAGAAATCTTATGGACATAAAGCTATTTGTCGACACTGATGCAGACGTAAGGGTCATTCGAAGGATATTACGGGACATCAAGGACAGGGGAAGGACCCTGGACTCAGTCGTCAAGCAATATATGACAACAGTTAGACCAGCCCATATGCAGTTCGTCGAGCCGACCAAAAGATATGCAGACATAATCATACCCGAGGGCGGCTACAACAAGGTTGCAATAGATATTATCGTCACGAAGGTAAATGATATAGTAAATCGAAAAAAGGATATTTGAATTTTGGACCATGCCTTGAGCGCCTCAAGTGCCTGGTCTTTTTTTACAAAACTGACCTATATCGACAATAAAATCTAAATGAAACTGAAATAAAACAAAAATAAAACTGTTGAAAGGTTAAACTAGAGTATAGCATAAATATAGAATTATGATACAGATACTTGTTATGACAGTTTTGTGCCATTTTATAAAAAAGTATTGATTTATCAATGTTTTGGATGTAGAATATTATCATCGTATGATTATATTAAATATTCAGTCAATATTATTAAAATAAACTGAATTGTTAAGAATTCACTGAAACAGGAGAAAGTAAAATGCAAAAATCAACACTTAAAATAGGTGAGCTTCTGCTGTATGCAGGGAAAGTCTCGTCAGAACAACTTAATGAAGCCCTTGTTGCCCAAAATGGTTCTTCCAAGAAACTTGGTGAAACCCTTGTGGAGTTAGGTTATGTAACTCAAGAGGATATTGTTGAAGTTCTCGAGTTCCAGCTAGGTTTTCCTAGGATAGATCTTAACAAGTATGAGATAAACCAGACAGTAGTTAATTTGCTGCCAGAATCAATTGTTCGGAAATATAAGCTTATACCAATAGATAAGAAAGACGATCACCTGGTAGTAGCAATGGTTGACCCTTTGAATTTTTTTGCGGTAGATGACATCAAGTTATTTACAAAAATGGAGCTTGAGCCGGTTCTTGCAACAGCCAACGATATCTCTAAATTTATTGAGAAATATTACAGCGGTGCATCTACTAAAAAGGTTCTCGAGGAGTTTGGTGATTTGTCTTCTTCAAATGATTCTGACTTTGACGAGGTTGAAGAAGCAGAGGTGGCATCTGCACCAATAGTTAGGCTTGTTAACTCACTTTTCGAACAGGCAACAAGGACAAAAGCTTCGGACATTCACATTGAACCATATTCAGATGAGATCCGGGTTCGTTTCAGAATAGACGGAGATCTCAGAGAGATAATGAGTCTGCCTAGATCCAATCATTCAGCCATCGTAACGCGTATTAAGATCATTGGTAAGATGAATATAGCTGAAAAAAGAGTCCCACAGGACGGTCGTGTAGAGATAAGAATAAATGATAGGGAAATAGATATGAGAATATCATCACTTCCCACAGTTTATGGTGAAAAGATAGTAATAAGGCTGTTGGATAAATCAAGCTTCAACTTTACTAAGGCCGGCTTAGGCTTGAGTGATCATAATATGAAGCTTTTTGATGATATTCTTAGGCAACCATATGGTATGATTCTTGTTACCGGTCCGACTGGAAGTGGAAAAACTACTACACTATATACAGTTCTTAGAGAATTAAATCAAATTGAGAAAAACATTATTACCGTTGAAGATCCGGTTGAATATAGACTTGGTGGAATAAACCAGGTACAGGTTAATGTTAAGTCAGGTCTAACCTTTGCATCCGGACTAAGGTCCATACTGCGTCAGGACCCCGATATAGTGATGGTCGGCGAGATACGAGACGGGGAGACTGCAGAAATTGCTGTTAGGGCTGCTATAACAGGACATCTTGTTTTATCTACCCTTCATACAAATGATTGCCCATCAACTGTTGCAAGATTGATAGATATGGGTATAGAACCTTATATAGTATCCTCAGCAGTAATAGGCATAGTTTCTCAAAGACTTGTAAAAACACTTTGCAGTAAATGCAAGCGCCCTTATGAAGCCAATTACGACCAACTGAAGATCCTTGGTAAAAAGGAAACTGACACTTTGGTGCTGCATAAACCAGTAGGATGTAATGCATGCAATGCAGGATATTTGGGTAGAGCAGCAGTTCATGAGATAATGCCTGTAAATGAGGGTATAAGAAAACTGATAGATACAGGAGCTACTACTGATGTTATCCGTGAGGAAGCCCTTTCCCAGGGAATGACTACACTTTTTGATTCTGCATTGGCACTTGCTGAGCAGGGAAAGACAAGCTTTGAAGAAGTTATGAGAGTAGGATTCACTCTAGGTTAGGAGGGGTTTGTCATGAATATAAACAATATTGTTGAAGAAGGTGTCAGGCGGATAGCTTCGGATATTCATATCACAGTTGGTATCCCACCTAATTTAAGGGTGAATGGAGAGTTGGTTGCATTCGGGGATACTCCGTTAACCCCTGAGGATACTGAGGAACTTGTAAGGCAAGTGCTATCCGATTCACAGTTTGATGTTTTGAATGACAGAGGAGAGATTGATTTTTCATATTCTGCTCCTGGACAAGGACGTTTCAGAGTCAATGCTTATATACAAAGAGGGAGCTATGGATTGGCTCTGAGGATAATACCCTTGGAAATACCATCCATGCAAAAATTGGGGCTACCTCCTGTAATTAGCGATTTAACAAGACTTGCCAGAGGACTTGTTCTCGTGACAGGACCAACAGGCAGTGGAAAATCTACTACTCTTGCAACCATGATCGACCAAATAAACAGGGAAAGAAAAAAACACATACTTACATTAGAGGACCCAATCGAATATCTGCATAAACATAATAAATCTATAGTTAACCAAAGGGAAATTGGAACAGACTCAAAAAGCTTTTCAAGTGCGTTAAGAGGAGCCTTAAGACAGGATCCCGACGTAATCCTCGTTGGAGAGATGAGGGACCTTGATACGATATCAATTGCAATTACAGCAGCTGAAACGGGGCACTTAGTGCTATCTACACTCCATACCCTTGGCTCTGCAAAAACGATTGACCGGATCATTGATGTTTTCCCACCATATCAGCAGCAGCAAATAAGAGTCCAGCTTGCATCGGTGCTTCAAGCGGTAATATCTCAGCAATTACTACCCAAAGCTGACGGGAATGGAAGAGTAGCTGCCATGGAGGTTATGATAGCTACCCCTGCGATACGTAACCTAATTAGGGAGGACAAGGTCCATCAAATAGATACTGCTATCCAGACAGGTAGCAAATACAGAATGCAGACCATGGACAATTCATTGACAGAGCTTTATAGAAGAGGTCAGATAAGCAAGGATATTGCTCTTTCACAGGCAATAAATACTGAAGACATCAAGAAATATATAGTGTAGGTGAGGCCTATGAAATTCAAGTATAAAGCAATAACTTCAAATGGTCAAAAAATAGAAGGAGTTTTTAATGCTGCCAGCGAGGAAGATGTTATAACTATGATTAAAGGCAATAGTTATCTTCCTGTCAAGGTAGAAAGGGATATAGGCCAGGAAGCACAGATAGAGATATTTAAAAGCAAGGTAAAAAAGAAGGATTTAGCATTGTTTTGCAGGCAGTTCTTCACTATGATCGATTCTGGTCTGGGAATTGTCAAATGCTTGGATATTCTGGAAATGCAGACTGAAAATAAGACATTGAAACCGATTATTGGTGAAGTAAACGGTGACGTTCAAAAAGGACTTGCACTTTCGGAAGCTATGAATAAGTATCCGGATACTTTCCCAACTATATTGACGAATATGGTGGAGGCAGGTGAGGTCAGCGGTAATCTGGACGCTATACTTGAAAGGATGGCAGTACACTTTGAGAAAGAAAACAAGCTGGAGAATAAGATAAAGAGCTCAATGGTTTATCCAATAGCTCTAATGGTTGTCAGCATTGCGGTAGTTATATTCATGATTACATTTATTCTACCAACTTTTACAGGAATGTTTACAGGAAGCGGGGTAGAACTTCCGTGGCCTACCAGGGTATTATTAGGGATGAGTGACTTTATTAAGACATACTGGTACATTCTGCTCGGAATATTTTTACTGATTGCATTTGCAATAACTACCTTCAAAAAATCAGAGGCAGGCAGAGCGTTTTTTGATGGATTAAAGCTTAAATTGCCAGTTATTAAAGGCACTACGGTTAAAATAATTACTTCCAGATTTACAAGGACACTTTCAACATTAATGGATTCAGGTATACCATTGATCAAGTCTATGGAGGTGGTAGCTAAGGTAGTTAATAATCTTCCAGTGGAAGAGAAGATAGAAGATGGTATCGAGGAAATCAGAAAGGGGGTACCACTGTCCAGAGCAATCCAGAACGTAGGAGTATTTCCGCCAATGGTAGATTCTATGATCAGGATCGGGGAAGAATCAGGGTCGCTGGATGAAGTGCTTTTAAAGACCGCAGATTTTTATGATGAGGAGGTAGAAACCTCCTTAACCAAGTTGACAACATTGATTGAACCAATTATGATTGTAGGTATGGCGATTGTTATAGGTTTCATCGTAATAGCTATGTATTTGCCAATGTTTGATATGATGAAAACCATCTAGAAAATCTTGACATTTAATTAACTTGGGCGCATACTTACAATATATTGGAATTGATACGATAATACGCATCATTCCGAACAATCCACCCCAGTCATCCCGACCGAAGTGGAGGGATCTAAGTTAACTAAGAACTAAGAACTAAGAAAACCTCTTAACTCTTCGCTCTTACCTCTTAGTAGCATTTGTTGGCTTTAATTAAATTCATATATACTTAAAGCAAGTCGAAGGGAAAAAAACTAAAAACACAAGGAGGAATAAAAAATGATTCAATGGTTTAACAAGCAAATGAACAGGAAGAGGAAAGGGTTCACCCTTATTGAACTAGTTGTAGTTATTGCTATTTTAGGTATTTTGGCTGCATTGGCAATCCCAAGATTGACAGGCACAAGAGCAACAGCTGCAAATAATACTGATGATGCGAATGTCAAAACCTTGCGTAGTGCAGCAAATATTGCAGTTGCAGATAATGGTCCTGCAGCTAGCGGAACAACAGTTACATGGGGCACTGGTTCTCCAGGAGCAGGGGATTTATTATGGGCTAATTATCTTGATTCTTGGCCAGCAGTACCATCAGGGGCAACAAATCAAGGTGTTTATACAGTTACCATAAGTGACCAAGGAGTAGTTACAGTTTTAAAGGGTGGAACAGCTGTAACACCATAGATTAAAAAAAGACAAAGGGACAGAAACTCTGCCTCATGAAGTAAGGCGTCAATTACGGCGCCTTTTTCTTTTTAGCAAGAAAAATTTAGTGGAGAGAAAAATGAGAAATTCTAATACTATTAAATTCATTTTAGCAATAACATTAATCTTGGTACCAATAGTAATCATTCCAGGATTTGATGACTTCTTTTATTATCCCAAAATACTGATGGTATATGTTTTAATTCTATTTATGTTGGGGATTCATATTATTGCTCAAAATAAAAATGAAGTCAGAATTGACAGATTACTTTTAGTATTACTAATCTTTATAACTTTAGTAGTTGTATCTACACTTTTTTCGAATAATCTGATAGATGCTATTTTGGGGAAGTATAGACGTGAAGAGGGATTACTTGCTATTATTTCTTATACTTCATTGTTCATTTTTGCAAAAATATACTACAAAGAAAAAAGAATATACTTTATATGGATTGGTATATCTGCATTGATTGTTTCCTTATATGGCATTTCTCAATACTTTGGTTTCGATCCAATTCCGAGGGATGAAATTAGACTTCTTTGGTATGGTCGACCATTTTCGACAATGGGGAATCCTAATTTTCTTGGGACATACTTGGTTTTAATGCTGCCTTTACCACTGTTTCGATTCTTAAGAGAATCTAAGTACATATTCTTAATTATTTCATCAATCATTTATCTTTGTCTTTTATTAACTTTTACAAGAAGTGCTTTGTTGGCATTTGCAGTAATTATGTCATTTACACTATTTTATGTTGTTAAGAGAAAATACCTTTGGGAAAAATATCTTGTATTATTGTTGGTATTTTTTTCAATCACTGTTTTTGTTAATGAAGAAAGCAACGGTCGATTGTATGGTCGTTTCTTAAGTATCGGGAATGATGCTCAAGTCTTGCTGGATAGAGAAGAAGGATATGAACAGGCAGGAGCAAACCGAGTGTATATATGGCTTAGAACAATTGAGCTAATAAAAGAAAGTCCATGGGTTGGATACGGACTTGAAAATTTAGAATCTGTATTTATTGAGAAGTATTCTGACGAGATGATGGAAATATACGGTAAAGTCTACCTTGTTGACAGGGCACACAATGAATATCTTCATATTGCTGTTTCATCGGGCATACCGGCGTTAATTGCCTATTTGATTTTTATTTTGCTTTGTCTGAAGAAGGGATTTGAACTCACAAAAAAAGATATTAGATATTTACCGTATTTAACAGCTGTTTCTGCTTATTTAGTACAAGCTTTTTTTAACATAAGCGTTGTATCTGTGGCATACATCTTTTGGATATTCTTAGGTGTTATAACAAATGAGAATGTTTTTGAGGAAGAAGATTCAACTATATTACTCTAGCAAACCTTTATAGCCAAGCAGGTAATCAGGAAAAGGTTCAAGACCATGTGAATCAGCTGATTGAGTTGAAGGAAGAGTATCCTTTTTTGGAGAAGTATTTTAAGTGATGGGAGTGTGGAATTTATGTACAGATTATCGATAAAGACATATTATTCTATACAGCATTTGAAATCCAGTTATTTACTCCTTGAGGAATCGCAAAATATTGAATTTAGTGACTTTTCAGAGTTAGAAGGCGCTGAAAAAGCTGAATTAAGCTCAAGGAATTTGGCGTTTGTTACCGGAGCAATCTTTTCTACAATTGCATTTATTGAAGCAAGTATTAATGAGTTGCTCTCTGATATATCCCAAAATGATGATAGAGTTAAAACCCTTCCAGAAGATAATAAAAAAGCCATTAAGGATCTTTGGGACAAAGAAGATAGAGGTAGTTTGGAGAAATGGTCAACTCTCAAAAAATATCAAAAGACGCTAGAGTTATTGGATAAAGAAAAGTTTGATGAAGCTTCTGAACTATTTGAAAATATTTCATTATTGATTGAACTTAGGAATACACTTATGCATTTCAAACCTGAATGGAATTCAATTCATTCTCCGCATATTTCAGAGAATGATAATCAACATAGGTTGACAAGTAAACTTGAAGGTAAATTTGAGCTTTCTATTTTCTTCAGGAGTACAGGGAATCCATTTTTTCCAAATAAATGTATGGGGTATGGTTGTGCTGTATGGGCATTGAAAAATGCTATTATATTTGTTGATGAATTTTATAGAAAAATAGGCATAGAGACAAATTATGATCATGTTAGAAAGCGATTATGATTTTACTCAAATCTGAGTAGAACCTCTCACTTGTTGACCGCTCAAATTTGAGCCACCAATATAGACCTAGGGGTGGTCAAATCCCTACAACCCTTGCAATTGGTGACCGCGTCAGGGTCGCGTGTGAAAAATCGCGAAATTCGATAGGGGGGATTCTCCGAGAGCGTTTAGATAATAGCCACAAGGCTGTAATGTGCTGAAAACAGTGCATTATGAAGCCCTGTGGCTGTTTTTGTTTTGTCAAAATTGTTCTGAAATCGCATAATTTTTATGCAAAAAAGGCACAAAAACTGTATAAATAACTTGCTAAAATACCCTGTTTGAGTGATTAATGTAATAGGGAAATTTAAAGGAGGTGCATGATGCGAGCATTATTTGGAAGGAAAATCGAGAACATTGTGGAATTGAGAGAAGCCACAGAGCGCTCTAGGAAGTCAGGCATGAAAGGAACAGTCTATACGGTGGACCGAGAGGTTGAAATGGCAGACGAAGCATTCAGGGAGTTCGGCAAAGACTTTCTGAAGGAGCAGCCCTGGATACTCAAAACTGATGGTGGTTATAGCGAGAAGGGAGAGTACAGATGCATCAGGGTCATAAATGTAGAGACAGGTGAACGATTGTTGGTTTCGTCAGAGGGCTTCGAGTATCCCAGGTATATTGGGATTGAGCCTGAGGACGAGATGTATGGAGACGGTCAATAACCATATTGGCGATAAGGGAAAGGGTATAGGCGATTAACCTATTTCCGATCTATTTTAATCAATCTCATAAGGAAGGATGGTGTCAAATGGAACTCAATTACAACGTCAAAGGTGAGAGAAGAAAGCAGCTGGTGAAGGCTTTAGAAGATACTCTCGGTGTCAAATCAGAGTATATGGGCGTACCAACATTTGCCTATCGTATAGGTAGGGTTATGGTGGACAGGGCTGGAACGGTCACCAGCGAAGGCACATCAACAGAGGTGTTTAAGAATATTGCCATAGCTCTTAGCTTAAGAGGATTTGAACCAGAGGGAGGTCTTGAGCAAGCTGATATAAGAGTTGAAGGAGATGCAGTGACAATCACAGATTCAGCAGCTACTAGCACTAATAAGGTGGATCTTCTAGAGATTAAAATGCCAAGAGAAATGTTTACTGAAAAGGGGTTTGAAAATCTTAAAAAGCTCATCCATGCTAAAGGCGATCTTATCAAAAAGGCCATCGGTACTGATGACTTAACCATCAATACTTCAGAGGAGACCATTGGCTTTCCATGGTTTCCACTTAAGGGTGATGTTGATGAAGTAGAGCACCACGAGAAATTCATCGAAGCACTCTGCAGCATGGCTATCAATCAAAAGCGGGTAACTGCCAAAGCGGTGAAAAGCGAAAACGAGAAGTATGACTTTAGGTGCTTTCTCTTAAGGCTTGGCTTCATAGGGGATGAACACAGGGCTTTCAGGCGCTACTATCTGAGAAACCTTTCAGGGAATGCAGCCTTTAAGCGTGTGGAATCATGAGTCTGGATAAAAAGTAAAACGGATAGATGGGATTTAGGAACCACAGGTCTATCCGTTTTGACATTAGAACATCCAGATTTGGTTTTAATGTGTGTCCATCATCATCTCGCCTGATATAAATGGTATTAACTGCTAAGTGGGCTTTGCCATTGTCGCTCGGTGCAGTAGCTGGTCATGTCCCTTAGGGTTTTGAAATAATAGCCACTGCCTCTGTACTGAAGGCACCAGAGGTCTCTTGCTTCAGAACGCTTATCACGCATCACGATGACCGGGTAGAAGTGTCCTAAACTCATCACGCGGATGATGTCAAAGTGCTCTGTATCAAGACCTGCTTTTATGCTTCTAGGAATTTTTTGCATTAATTTCAGCTCCTTTCCTATTCCCTCGTTTGAATCTGCGTTTTTTTACACGAAGCCCCAGCCCGCTGTCCGTATTGAAAAGGACCAGGGATAAACATACCCCTACGCTATTCTAATTAGCTTTACAGCCTCTGGAACTATTAACTTTCCATCAATTCTTTCAAATCCCAGAAATCCAGTTTCATAATTGACAGCATACAGCTCTGTTAACCTGGCGATTGTAAGGGGCTGACGTTGTATGATCCAGTAGAAGCTAAAGTCTCCAAAGGCAATGGGTGCTTTACCGCTTTCAATACTAGGCATATAGTTTGAGTAATAAATCGGCTTACCTAGGATGGTATCATCCGCGCTATTGTAGAGATAGTTACCATTGGCATCCTTTAAGGTTCTAAGGTAAAAGGCAGTTTCATTATTCATAAGCCATACAGCATTTCTTCTGTGTTCAGGCTTTAGAGAGAAGTATAGTTTGATTACATCATCATAGCTTAAGTCAACACCTTCCTCAATAGTTACACCAACTTCTCCGCCACCTGTGGCATGTAAAATCCCAGTAGGAGCATCAATGCCGGTGCCATTAATAAAGGCATCCTCTTCAGCTCTGCCAAATCTTCTGGAAAATTCGTTCTCAAGATAAGCTTCAATGTTGAAGTTGTAATCACCTACAAAACTATTCTTGATTTTTGATATGGCAGCCAGTTTATAGGAATTTGCTGATATTTGTTTAAATCCATCTGCGCTTTCCGGTATGGTTGTCATTTCCTTTAGCCACTGGGCACTACCTATGGAAGTAATGACATTAATGGTTCCCTCGCTGGTAGAGGAGTCAACTGTAGTTGATAATCTTCTAAATACATTTTCCTTCTCCAAGGTCTTTAGGTACTTTTCGTTGAATTCGCTGGGAACAACGTATCCTGAAGAATTTCCACCTTCATTCATATCAGAGGGTCTATCGTGTTTTCCCCTCATTGTGTTCCAAAATGCATAGTTATAAGTTGCTGTAGTTTTCATTATAAAATCCTCCTTTTAATTTTGAGGGCAGCTCATTTTTGAGCACCCTGGTAATCTTTCCTTGCTGTAGTTTTGATTGGCTAAAGCTCATGATCTTAACCGGATAATAATAGATAGCTATTCATTCTGTTTTCCTCCTTTCGGTATCTAGTAATCAATTCAGGATAGAGTGGGGGATAAGCTTCATATCCTTCCAGCCTTGATATAATAGGGTAGAGAAGCCACTCTAATGAACACAGTTGCCGGTGGTATTGATGGTTTATATTTTTGGGGCAGTATGTGGCAGGTTTTTAAGTAAGTTTCTCGCGTGACTAAAGAAATTTAAAACCTACTGAAATTCCTGCCACAAGCTGCCCCATTGTGGATTTAGTCAAGAAATTCAATTCCTCTTAGGAGTTTATAGCCAACAAAGACTGTGGTTTTCTCGCCACCGCTTCTTGGTCTTTTCCTTACGATTTCTCCCACATTGGAAAGGGCTGCTTTAAAGTTTCTGGCGTTTTCTGCGTAGTAGCCATTTTCCCTGCACCAGCTCTGGTAAGCAAAGTATATGTCAGAGGTGCGCTCCTCACAGCTGCCATCCTCAACCAGGCGTTCTTCTATGAAAAGCCCAACCTTATCATTCTCCCTGTGATAGGCCAGAGTAGCATCCTGTACTGACTTTGGCATATCAAGACCAGTCTTGCAAAGCTTCTGGTAGCCTTCCAGAACCCAGTTTAGAATACCGCTGAGGTTCTCCTGACGGAAGAACTCATGCTTTAATCCATGGTCCCTTTCATGGGGTTCAAAGTGCCTTTCAAAGGGGATGATCTTAACGCGTCCACTGGTGAGGAGGGTTAAGTCTGTCACCGTTGGTAGATGATTGGTGTTCGTGAAGATTTTAAATTGTGGTTTGAAGTCAAAGCTGTTCTCATGTAGAAATCTGGCATTGATGGTATCACTGCCTGTAAGAGTCTTAAGGAGAGCTGCACTTAAGGTCAATTTCTTATCAGGCTCACTGATATTTACAAATCTTGCACCAGCAAGTCTTGCTACATCCTCTGAGGGTGCTGAGCCATTTCCATTTGGTTTGATACCAATGGTCTCAGGTCTTGAGGTCCTGCCATAATCACCACAGATACGAAGGAAGGTCTCCATGGAAGTACCCTTGCCATTACGGGTGGTGGCACCAAAGAGGATGAACATGGCTTCATACCTTGTATCACCAGTTAGGGCATAGCCTAGGCTCTTTTGGAAGAACTCGGCTTTTTCCTTATCGCTACTCATGACCTCGTCAATGAACTTCTCCCACCGAGGACACCTTGCAGATGGATCATAATGGGTACCTGCAATTTTGGTAATGAAGTCCTCAGCCCTGTGTTCATAAAACTCGCCTGTCTTAAGATTAAGGGTTCCGTTTTGGCAGTTCAGTAGATAAATATCTTTATCAAAGGCGCTTATCGATAGAGGGTGAACGTCCTGGGCATCCTTTAGAATGGTTTCTCTTAGCCTTCTGGTTTGCCACCTGGATATAAAATCGATGTATTGCTTTCTAAGCTGCTCTTCTTCGATGGAGAGGGCATATACCATAAGCTTATTGGCAAGTTTCTTGCAAAGGTTCATGACCTTTAGATTGCCAGTATCTGCTCGCCAGGTTCTACCATCATAGACAAACCATTTCTTTCTCTCAGTGACATACCTGGCAATGCCACTGTAATGGTCTGCAAAGAGGTTACTGTTGCCTATATCATTCCATCCATAACGTGGATTGCTGTGAGGAGATAATTCTACCAGTGGCTTGCAGCCTGGGACGTCAAAGTCTGATTCTATAGTAGATAGCCTTCCCAGGGGACTGTAGACTTCTGATACGCTCTCTGCGGCTTTTTCCAGTGTGATCTGGCCGTAGGTAGACCCGCTTTGTGCCCTATCCCATTTCTCCCTGTAAAGGCTACTTAGGCGAAAGAGCCTATCCATTTGACTTAAGTCCCTACCACACCAAAAGGCCAGATGAGTACAAAGTCCAAGGTCCGCTTCACTATGGGATTTACCATCAGGAATTTCACCAGCCCAGAGCCTATTGAACTCATCATTGTTCTTAGCCCCAGAGGCTTTTTTAAGCACCTCTTCATCGGAGAGGTAGGAGAAAGGAGGCTTATGGTTTTTACTTTTCTTTTTCTTAGGTCTTAACATAAATCGGTCAAGCAGTATCTGAAGCTTATCTTTTGCTTCAAGAATGTCCCCGTCCTGAAATACATTACCAGTTATTGTTACAAACTTATTTGTAGCACCGCTGACATAGACCTCCAGGCCAAGGGCTTTGTTGTTGATGTAGTACTTACCGGTATTGTATTTAAAACCTGGAACCTTAAAGAGAATACGCAGGCCCGTTCCTGAAGGACTGATCTCCATATAAGAGCCATGGAATAATTCCACAATAGCCTTAGCCATAGAGGTAAGGGAACCATCTTCATTGATACAGTGGTCCACATCAATGGCTGAGAAGTCATCAAAGACACCAATGCCCATACCATCGTACTGGTTTATTAGTTTTAGAACTGAAGCTAGGTCGCTAAAGGTCTTTATATTATTAGGTTGAGCACGTCTTCCATTTATTTGATAGGGAACCTTTGTAGGTTTGTCCTGACCATTTCTTTCCTCGTACTTCCAAAGACAGTACTTTCCATTCTCTTTTAAGTCCTTTGGCAGCTTGTCATATTTCATAGGGGATTCACCTCCTTCCTGGGGCTGGGTATCTAATTTTAACTGCTATAGGGTATGGGTTTATGTCTAGAGGAGTAATGAAACACATCTTTAGTCCTCGTCATCAAATAAGTCTTCGGCGCATTCACTGCAGAAATATCCTGAATAGACTGAATCCATTTCTGCTGTGGCAATCAAAGTGGATATGAAGTTACCCAGATCTGTTACACAAAGCTTGCCACAGTTTTTACATTCCATTTGAATCTGCATCCTGCTCACCTCCTCTAGGTCTTTCAGAGCCATCCAGCTGACTAAGCAGGTCTAGTAGCTTGTCATAGTTGATAAATGCCTTTTTCCCTACATAGATAGCAGGGAGCTTACCATTCTTTAAAAGAAGCCTTATGGCATGTTCAGGCAAGATGCCTTTCTTGGCTATTTCCCTTACAGTAAGCATTGTGGGTTTGTTCTCTTTCAATTTGTCCACTCCTTTCGATAAATTATGATTTTGGTTTTCCCAGCCTTATAAGAAAGCTACTAGTCCAGGCAGGGAACTCACAGAACAGAAAGATAAGAGAAGTTGAAGAATATTTCTCATCAACAATCTCTCATAAAGTGAGATTTCTAATTTAATAATACAACATTGAGTGAGAGGTGTCAATGCTAAAAGTCACATAAAGTTAGATTAGATTAAAATAACTTAAAATAAATCTCACAATATGTTTGACAATACTCACTGATGGTGATATTATTAACTCAAGAAAGACAACAATACTAAATGAGGTGAAATGATGTTTGCTGAAAGATTAAAAGTATTAAGGGCGGAAAAGGGATTAACCCAGGTGGAACTGGCAGATATGCTGGGAGTATCTAAAGGGACTGTAGGTATGTGGGAAACAGGAAAGAGAATGCCTGGCTTTGAGACTCTGGATGAAATGACAAGAATATTTGAAAGGAGAATGGACTACATCCTTGGCTACTCCAATGACACCACTTCTCCAATCCTTACTGATGAAGACATTGAACAGCTTGGCACTTGGCTTGTGGAGGATGATTACACTGAAATTGTCTATTCCTTTCTAAGGCTTGATCATTACGGTCAGGAGGCAGTGGAGAGTCTTATAAGGGCAGAGACTAGAAGGTGCAAGGACCAGGGGACACTGAATGCAAAGGAAAAATTCCAGGCCCTGGTAAAAGTAAATGTGGTAATAGAAGAGGAATAAAGAGAAGTTTTGAAGCTGTTATTATCTGCAGCTTCTTCTCTCATTTAGGTGCTATTAACACCATATAAATTTAGGCCTTTAATCCTTGATAAAGCTTGATAATATGCGGGTTTAGAGGTAATATGTGACACTAATAGGAGAAGAGTTTCTACCTATGTTAATAGAAAAATCTTTAGAAAGGAGTGCTTGAGATGCTACTGGGTGAAGCCTGTGAAAGGTTTAATGACTATTTGGAAAGCATTGACAGAAGTCCAATGACCATCGAGAGGTATATGAGATATCTTAAGGATGAGAGGCAGTTTGCTCCAAGCAGTAGAAGTAGATATTTTTACACGCTAAGGAGCTTTTACAAATTCGCAACAAAAAAGGATATCGTAGAGAAGGATATTGCAGCAAAATTGGACACCATAAAGATGCCACAAAAGGAAAGGGTCTACCTGACAGAAGAGGAAGTGATGAAGGTGGCTGATGCAATTGACATCTACCTGATTAAGCTCATTGTGTTATTTCTTTTTAACACAGGCTTAAGGATTTCAGAATGTAGAGACCTAAAAATTGAAGATATAGATTTGGAGAACAAGATCATTTATGTGATTGAAGGAAAGAACAAAAAGGATAGGGTTGTTCCAATAAACAACACCCTTTATGAACTCTTGGTTGACTATATTGAAAACCATAGAGATGCACCAGTGTCCAACTACTTCTTTGCAACAAGTCAATCTGGTTCAGGGAGCATTTCCTATCCCCACATAAGCCTTACCTTAAGAGAAGCGGCACAAAAGGCTGGAATAAAGAAGCAGGTGACCTGCCATATATTAAGGCACTCATTTGCATCAGCTCTAGTGAAAAGGAAAGTAGGACTTGTGGAGATTCAAAAGCTCCTGGGTCATTCCAACCTGGCGGTGACATCCATTTACACCCACACCAGCATGGATGCCCTATCAGAAGCGGTAAATGCACTAAACTAAGAAGGAGGGAGGAAGGACATGGCACTTATAGAATGTAAGGAACCTGTATTTGATAGAAAGGTAAATAAAGTTCTTGAACTGTTAGAGGAAGGAAAAGACAAAGAAACCATAGCAGAGGAGCTGGGATACACCAATCCCATATCCCTTGATAATTACATGAGAAGAAGAAACTTTGCATGGGAGTCCAGGCAGAATAAATTTGTGCCAGCTTCTGATAAGTATTCAGCTCAAGGGAGAAACAACATACTCAAACTAAAAAAGATATCAAAGGCTTCACTTGTTATTTCCCTTTTTGCAGAAGATGGAGCTGATCCAAGGGACATTGCAGAACAAACTGGATTTGCAAGTCATAATGACATGGCAGTCTATATGAAAAGAAAAGGCTAAGAGTGGAGTACAAAAAAAGCGAACTATATAAAAGCAGAGACAGAAGATGAAGACAGCGGCTTAAATGCAATGCAGATTAATCTTGAGTCAGAGGCTATGGAAGAGATTCTAAGAGAAATACTTCAAGGGATAAATGACTTAAAGGGTGGGAGAAAGAAGGGAAAAGGAAAGAAGGAAATTGGTAATGAGGTTTCAGAGATACCCAGGTACTTTATTACTGGTGGCTATGGCACCAAGGCAGTAAGGATGAACTTAGTTCTTGACCACATGATCACAGCCTTTAGCAAGGAGAAAAATATTTCCCAAAGAGAGATAGTGGAGATAGCCATTGTGGAGTTCTTTCTGAAATATGGGGAAACAGGACTTATTCAGGAATTCCTGGAGTAGACTATGAAAATTCATATAAAGTATAAAAGCAGCTAAATCTTCTAGTAAGTGGATTTAGCTCTTCTTGTTTTTGATGATTAAGTTCAAGGGGAATAACATATTAAAAATGACCGAATGAAAACCGGAAAAGTGACCGAATGAAAACAGGAAAAATGACCGAATGAAAATCGGAAAAGTGACCGAATAGGAATTGCAAAAATGACCGAATAGCTTTATAATATAATTGAGGTGAAATAAAATGAGGAATCAAGATTATTTACCAAGAATTATTGATGAGGCTGTAAAAAGTCATTTAAAGACATTTGGAGCTGTCTGCATTGAAGGTGCTAAATGGTGTGGAAAAACTTGGACCGCTAATATCCACTGCAATAGCAACTTATATCTAGGAGATCCAGCTGGAAATTTCCAGAACAAGTCTTTGGCAAAAATAGATCCCAAACTGGTATTGGAAGGGGATACACCAAGGCTGATAGACGAATGGCAAGAAGTTCCTGAGCTATGGGATGCTGTAAGATTTGAAGTGGACCAAAGAGGTAAAAAGGGGCAGTTTATATTGACAGGTTCCGCCACTCCTGCACAAAAGGGAATTCTCCATAGTGGTGCAGGAAGAATATCAACTTTAAGGATGAGACCAATGTCTTTGTACGAGTCGAAGGACTCATCTGGGCAGATTTCCTTTCAAGATATTTGTAATGGAAACTATATGAACATTGTGGTTAATGAGGTAAGTTTAGAAAGAATCATAAACTTAATAATAAGGGGAGGATGGCCAGGTAGTTTGGATATTGAGTCCTCAGACTATACTGTTCTTGCCAGAGAATACTTAAATGCCACTATCAACCATGACATATATAGGCTGGAAGGGATCAGTAGGAACACTCGAAAGATGAATCTACTCCTTAGGTCCTTGGCCAGGAATGAAAGCACAACGGTTTCAATGAGAACCTTAAGACAAGATATAAGGGAACACGAAGAGGATGATCTGGATAGTGATACCATCTCAACATATCTGACTCTTTTTGAAAGAATGTTCTTGATCGAGAACCAGAAGGCTTTCTCATCAAATATACGTTCATCAACTAAACTGAAAAAATTGGATAAAAGGCACTTTGTAGACCCTTCATTGGCCTGTGCCTTATTGAATGCAACCCCGAAGATGCTTATTAACGATTTGAACACACTAGGCTTTCTATTTGAAGCCCTATGCGAAAGAGATTTAAGGATCTATGCTGAATCCTTTAATGCCAAGCTATATCACTATCAAGACTATGATGGGGATGAGATCGACTCAGTTGTGGAACTTGAGAATGGAGACTGGATTGCCATAGAGATAAAGCTTGGTAGCAATCAGATTGATGAAGCAGCAAATGCATTGATAAGAATCAAAAACAAAGTAATAGCTGATGGGGGAAAACCACCAAAGGTTATGTGCGTAGTCTGTGGAATATGTAAGGCTGCATATTTAAGAGATGATGGTGTCTATGTGGTCCCGATTACTGCCTTAAAACCATAATCTAATCTCACATTATGAGAGAATTGATTAACTATTTCACTCAAAAATCAGTCCAATCATAGTGTTGTCATAGCTATTATAACATATGATATGGTTGTCATAGCAATGAAAACTATATGCCAAGGATTATAAAATCACGATAAACCGCAGAAAACAGCCATTCTGATAATCACAATCACACAACAGATAGTGAGAATTCGACGGGTTCACGTTGATTGAGCTGATTGTAGTAATTGCTATTTTGGGGATATTGGTTGCAATAGCTGTGCCTAGGTTAACAGGATTTCAAGAAACGGCAGAGAATAGGACTGATGAGGCAAATGCAAGGATACTAACAAGTGTAGCTCAAACAATTTACGCTGACACTGGTTCTTATCCAGCTGATTTAGCATCTTTTAACGTTGCTGGTGACTATCTGGATGCTGCACTAGTGCTTGAAGGGGACGGTACCTGGACATATGACGCTACTACTGGTGTTGTGACTTTCGCAGAATAAGTAGAAAACAAGACAAGGGGACAGGGAGAAACCACTGAAAAAGGCTACTCTTTAAACCAAGATTAAGCCAAAGTTCACTCTTTTAGTTGGGAAAATTAAAGAAAAGTGGACAGGGAAAATGTCCCAAAACAGAATAAGTACTTAAGCTGCGGCCAAGGGGTAACTCTTACAACCGCAGCTTTTTTTGAAAATTACGGGTTTTAGTTTGTACCTTCAAGGAGGCTTGGAATCATTTAGTTCTAAGCCTCTTCACTATTTAAGCATTATTAAATCGTATAACTTAGAAACATTTGCCTGGTTATTATACCAACCTGGATAATCTGCACAATGTATGAAGTTTTATAGAGAATATGGGTATATATAACGAAAGGAATAGGAAATTAAGGTTTGATATTTTCTGATTTTTAAATTACCACAGCCCGTATGATAAGTCATATGACAGGACCTGTGACAAGCATTTGATTATAATTATGGACAACTATTCATAAGATTAGTATAATTAGTAATCATAAAGCTATTTTGGAATATTCAGTAAAATTCAATTTATGAAAATGGTTGGTGATGTTATGAATACATTTCTATTAAAATTAAGTAGTAAGAGATCAGGCTCAGCACTTCCTATGGTCATAATTGTATTTGTTGTAGTCACTATTCTTTTATCATCAGTTTTTGTACTTTCCATGAATAATACCAGGCAGGTAGCAACCCAGGAACAGAGTATACATTCATCATATATTGCCCGATCAGGAGCAGAGGCAATGTTCCAGTTCCTCGTTGCGGAGGATACCTCTAAGCTAGCATCCTACGCCAGTTGGCCGGATGCAGCTCTTCAAAACGTAGTTATTAATTTTACTGAAGGTGTCGCTACTGTTAGTGTAGATAAAACTACCTATGATTCCAGGGACCGAGTCAGAATAATTTCTGTTGGAAAGAGTAATAACACGAATGTTACCAGTAAGGTTATTTTGGAATTTGATCTGGTGGGTTATGGGAATATTGATTGGTCCAGATAAAGGGGCGATTTTATGTTTATCAATAATGGATTTAGAAACAGAAAAGGAATTACCCTCGTAGAATTACTGGTAGTTTTAGCTATTATGGGGATAGTTTTCTCAACAGCTGGTACTATGCTTACTTTTTCTATGAGGTCTCATGATGTTATTGAAGAGGAATTTGAAATTCAGTCAAGTATGAGATTGGCAAGTCAAATTGTTGTAAACTATATTAGAGAATCAAGTGCAATGTTTATGCTTAATTCCACTCAGTTTGATACTTCTAACTTGAAGAATGAATGGGATTATTTCGCACTTAGCCCAGATGGAAAGCAGGTAATCCAATATAAATGGAACCCGGTGAGCTCAACTCACGACCCTGTTATACTCGCAGACTCTTACCCTGGAGTGGTCTACAGCTTAGCCTTTCATAAATCTGACAATGATGCACTACTGGGAGGATTTACCATACAAGCAGTAACTGAAGGAGGACACGTAAAGGTAGGGATTGACAACGAAATAAATGCAATTAATACCGTCGTTGTTGACAATACAGGGAATGCTGGAGACCCTGCGGTCGCACTAGCGTATCGTACACATGATATCCCTGATCCAAGTAAGCCAAGGATCTCAGTTACCTTGGTGCTTGATAAATCTGGAAGTATGGCATGGAATTTAGCGGGTGATACTATATCAGGCGGAGCAGGGAATACAAACAGCAGATTGTCCATTATGAGAGCAAGGACACTGGATTTGATAAGTGAACTTGAGGAGATAGGGAATGTCCATGTTGCAGTAGTAAGGTTCGATACTAATGCCAATAAATCAGGGAACTATCACACTTTATATAATTTGGATACCGCTGAGGAGACAGTAAGTGACCTTGTAAGAAGCATAACAGTAGCAGACGGCGGAACGAATATCGGAGATGCCATGAGAAGGGCATATTATATACACAATACTTTTAAAAGCAGCAATACAGGAAATCTGCTCCACTATAATATTCAGTTGATGGATGGAAATCCTACCTACTGGACAAACAGCAGCTCAGGTTATGTGTATGAGGATGGACAAGTTTCCGGTTCATTTTACGTAAGTGGTACAGGGCAAGAAACAGAATCAAATATGAACAATTCGATGACCTACGTCAGTAATGTTGGCGAAAACCTTTATAAACTTGGAAGTGTTGAGATCAAAACCTTTGTAATAGGTTTTTCTGCTAATCCGAGTAATATTAACAGGTTGAGCAACATAGCAGGTTATGTCACCAGTGAAAGCAATCCAAATATAATTGGGCAGTATTATGAAGCATCAAGCAGTGAGGCGTTGCAGCAGGTGTATAGAGATATAAAAAGGAAAATTGAACTCGATGCCTGGCATATATTTGGCCCCAACAATTAGACCAATACCTGTGAGAGGAGGTGTAAATCATGAAGAGTAACCGTCAAGGGATGACTCTAATAGAAGTAATATTAGCTATCACGCTTTTATCAATACTGTCTATTTCTATGATATCAGGATTTTCATCACAGTTTATGAACATTAATCGTGGTACAGATATTACTATCGCTGCTATGGATGCTCAATCTGAATTTGAGGATCTAGTTTATGTTGTAAGATCAAAAATCCAGGATTATGATCCTTCTGATTCATGGGATGACCTTGTAGCTACTGTCCCAGAATGGGATGCTGAAACAGTAGAGATACTTGGTAATAGTTTTGAGATGCAGAAGTTAACTAAGGACTATTCAGATGGTATCAAGGAGAATACTATCTATTTGTCAAGCAAGCTTGCAGAGGTTGAAAAAAGAGCAAAGATCCCCATCAGTGGTGTCAGGATTGGAGTAAGCACTGATGTTAACGGACTAATGGCAGATCTATCACTTTCACCATTGCCAGTTCTGACAGCTGAGCATGATGACAACTCTAGTTTTTCGGGGTTTTACGTGAACCTTTACAGATGGTGGAAATCAGTACCAGGAAAGGATTTAGCAAGCCTTCAGTTTCCTGAGGACTTTATCTTGATAAATGTTTCTCAAACTACTGACGAGTTGACAAATCTTCTCGATAATGCAGGTGCAGGAAGGTATGTTGCTTTGACTGTGACTCCCGTAGATATTCATGGTTATAGAGGCAACACAGCGATAAGCTCAAATTTTGTGTTTATTAAAGGTGCAGAATGGAGGATCGGAGCATTTCCTTGGGCTGACACTAATAATAATTACAATTTGGAAGGTTCTGATGTTCGTATAGCAACGGAAAGGGTGCAAGAGAGCTTAGATGCTTCAATTCATACGATACCAAATTTTATAGACCCCACTGAACTGCTTTCAATTGAAGACTCAAGTCTTTTCGTCCCAATGAATACCGAGCCAGGTGGTGGACAGACTCCAGGTGAGATACCTATACAGATAAATGGAAGCGAAATTATTGACTGGACCTTTGAAAACAACATTAATCTCGCTAAGGATATCTTGGTCACAAATGGATCTGAAACAAGTATTATTGCTGGAATTGGTGGCTCAGGAGGAAGCATATATTTTTATCCTTACATTGAACTTGATTTGCTTGGAAATCCTGTAACGGTTAATGGTGTTCCTAATCTGATCGATTATGGCGCATCTATAGTTTCCAATGGCGATATAACCCTGAAAACAATGAGTAAAGGTGATATAGAGTTATTCAATAACAACCAACTTGAGGGTACAACCATAAACCTTGAGGCAAGAGGGAGCATTATTATTAATAACTCATCTTTGATATCTGATGGTGATATTACTGTCGATACAATAAAGAATCCTGAGATATCAGGTGACAGATCGATTAGATTCAATTCAGCAGTATTAACTAGTACTTCACCAGATAGCTTGGTAGACCTACGAACAAAGTCTGATATAGTATTTAAAGGTGGAGGCTGGTCTAGCAACCAAACTCTTGTAGTACCTGATGAAGCGAAAATTCTATTTACCTCTGGTAGTAGTAAGATTAATAATGCTGGTATTGTAAATCTCAATAATATTGCCAGAATGTACTTTGAGCATTCTATGAGTGAGGATCTTCAGAGATCCTTGAGGATAAGACTTGAAAAAAATGCAAATGATGAATTCTTGCTGACAACAATCAATTATAACAGGAATGTTGCATACGCAAGTTCATCTAATAATCAGGCAGTTATATTGCCTGGATTATGGACGAAATTAGGAACTGGGGCACATAATTTTGAATTCTCCACAAGGGTATTATCAGGTCCTGGAAGTGTAAATGACTTGGTATATTCGTATGATGGAAATGGTGTTATCGAAATTAATGTAATTTCAACAAGTGAAACAGCAAATACACGTGTTAAATTTGATGTTCGAGACAGGTTTAATCCTGAGATCATTGGCACCGGGTACTTTAACTTTGAAATTGATACATCTGGGAATCATACCATAGAGGTTGAGGAACCACCTCCATTAGACTATTATACAATAACCTTCAATACAAATGGTGGAACTCCTGTAGCCCCAATTGGAGGATATGTTGGTGAGAGCGTAGGTTCGATAACAAATCCAACAAGAATTGGGTATGTTTTTCTAGGATGGGATGATGTTCTGCCTTTAACAATACCAGATCATGACTTGGAGCTAAATGCGCTTTGGGAACCGATACTATATACAATTACTCTGAATAGCAATGGTGGGTCTCCAATCAGCAGCATTTCACTGATGTATGATGAACAAGTTGCTATTCCTGATCCAACAAGGAGTGGATATACTTTTGTTGGATGGAATCCTGCACCACCAGAAAGAATGCCCGCAGAAGATCTTAATTTTACAGCACAATGGACTCAAAATACACTTACTATAAACTTTGACGCCAATGGAGGTACTCCTCCAAGCTTTGCATCAAAACAAGTTTTATATGATTCGCAGTATGAAGCGTTACCAACTACCAGCAGAGATGGTTATAACTTTAACGGGTGGTATACTAGTGAGAGTGGTGGTACATTAGTAAATGAAAACACCATAGTTTCAATCCCTAACAATCATACATTATTCGCTAGGTGGGCATCTTCCCATGGACCATTGCAATGGCTCAGTATTAATCCAACAGGTAGTAGAAATACATTTACCTTGACCTTCAATAACAATTTACAGAGCCCTATAGTTAGTACCGATCTTGGCAACTCATCTAATTACACTGTGGCTGATAAAACCCTTACGTTTAATAGAAGCAATACTAGTGAAGGAAATTATTATGTAAGAGTAAGAGACATGTATGATCAACAGTTAAGAGTTAATCTTTCACTAAGTAGGGTTTATATCTGGATAATTCCTATAGGCTGGGAATGGTCAGTTACAGGAACTGCACCATAGCATAAATATTATAATTAAGTATAAGCTAGATTAACAATATTTGTACGTAAGGGCCAGTGGTTAGAATAAGATCGCTGGCCCTTGAATTTGTCAAAAAACATGCCTATTATTCACACAAATTTCAAATTTATGTGACAAATTCAATGCTTTGATGTATAATATTATCAATAAATCAGTTGAAATGCACTATCTGGGGGTATATATGCTTAAAGGTTTGATTGTATTCGCGTATGGACTGGTAATTGGATCTTTTCTGAACGTTTTAATATACAGACTACCCAGGTCGGAGAGTATAGCATTTCCATCGTCCCATTGTCCAGAATGTGGTAATAGCTTAAAATGGTACGATAATATCCCTGTTGTATCATTCGTTATACTCAAAGGCAAGTGCAGATACTGCGGAGGTAGAATAAGCGCGCAATATCCACTTATAGAACTGGCTAATGCAGTTTTTTATATTTTGCTTTACATAGAATTGAATTTATCTGCTGAATTTATTTTTTTAGCCTTACTTACCTCTATTTTATTAGCTATAGCAATTATAGACATAAAAGAGCAATTGATCCCTGATAGCTTAGTAATTTCTATTTTAGTTTTAACAATAATATATAGAGTGACAATTTACTTATTGTATGGGACGCAATTCGGACTAATGAATAACATACTTGGTGCTTTACTGGGTCTCCTTTTATTTGTTGTTATAGTATTAGTATCACGAGGAGGTATGGGCGGAGGAGATGTAACTTTGGTTACTGCCTTAGGATTTGTGTTAGGGTGGAAAAATTTGCTTGTGAGCATCATGCTATCCTTTATTATTGGTGCAATAGTGTCTTTGATATTATTGGGTACAGGAAAAAAAACAAGAAAGGATCCAATTCCTTTTGGCCCATTTTTAATCATTGGGTTTTATCTGTCTTATTTTTTTGGAAACGAGATAATAAGATCTTATTATGAAAGACTATTGTAGTGTTTCTATAGAAAATGGATTATTATGAAAATATAATTAGAAGAGAGGAGGATGGCAAATTGAGCATTATTAAAAATGGCAAGAGGCTTTGTCTCGACTTTGATACCGACAGTATTAAGGCAGTTGTTGGGAAAAATTCTAAAAAGGGAGTTATTATTGAAAAGAGTTTTGAACTGGATTTACCTGATGGTTTATACAAGGATGGTGAAATATCTGATATCGATCAATTGAGTTACTTATTGACGTCAGGCTTATCGATGAACGGTCTTTCACAAATTGAAACACATGCAGTTATTAACTCGTCCAAAATTATCATGAGAGAAGTGACTTTTCCCAGAGTTTCTAAGGAAGAGATCGAAGGGATCATCAATTATCAGCTGGAGGAGTATATACCAATAAATCCGGAGGACTATGTTGTTCAGTATCTTAGCATAGGTACACGGATTGAAGACGGCATCGAGAAATTGCTTCTTATGCTAATTGGTATCCCCAGGAGCATTATTATGTCACACATGACTGTTCTCAAGAATTCTAATTTAAAACCAGAGGTATTAGATTACCAGGGTAATTCTATAGGTAAGCTGATTTCCTATGGTGGGATGATTAATGAAACATACCCTACAGGGAAAACCATCGCTTTGCTGGATATTGGTTCAGATACTTCTTCAATATCAATAGTATCTGAAGGTATTATTAGAATATCGCGTATTACAGAGGGTGGTCTAAACCAAATTTTAGATTCAATTGTATCCAGAAATGTTGACATAAATAGAAATTATTTGGAAGAATTTCTACTTAATATTGAAGATATAAGTAAAAAGCCAGCTGACGATCCTAAAGCTATATCTATTTACGATTCATTTAGAGAATCTCTTTTTAATATTCTTGATAAAATTGAAATGATTTTCAGATATTATAAAACCAGAGAGGTTAGTAACGAGATAAATCTATTGCTATTACATGGTAAAATTTCTAGAATCAATGGGATCGAAAAACTGTTCAGGGATTTCTATGACGTTGATGCAGTAATTCTTAAGTCTTTTGAGAATATTCAGATGAAAGGTGAAATGAATATTTATGCAAATGCAGTTGGTGGCCTTATAAGGATTAATGAGGTGAAGAAATGAGAGATTTGAATTTTTTCGAACCGTTTCATGAGAAAAGGCAGTTCAAATTCAATAGAATGATTTTACTGTATACGTTATTGGCTATCTCATTAATAACTATAATTGGTCTTGCATTAATGAATTATGTTCAAATCAAAGCGTTGAATAATGAGGTGGCTAGTCTAAGAGAGGTTGCTGACAATCCTGAAACAATGCAGAAAGTTCAGGAAATAAAGGAATTTGAGGAACAAACCAATCAGTTCAGAGACGAAGTTAATAGGATAAAACAGTTGGATCGGAGTATCCAGGCACGTGATATTGTAGGCGAAAGACTTCTGACTGACGTTAACTCAAAGCTGCCTGAAGGAGTCTTTGTCACAAATCTCGATCTAAACGGCAAGAGTGTGGGGATTTCTGGTGCGGCTGAGGATAAGTACTCTGTAGCTGAATTCGCTAAAGGTCTCAGTCAGCTTATGGATGTATCTGAGGTGTTTATATCAAACATATCTGAGGTGGAAAGCTATTATACCTTCACGATGGATGTAACCTTGAGGGAGGCGTTGGCTGATGGAAACTAGTAGAAGCAGGAGAAAGTCGAGAATTAAGACAAGGCCTCTTACAGGTACAGAAAAGGCTTTGTTGGTTCTATTGGGAATAGTTTTAGTGGTTTGGCTGGGAATAAGATTTATACTAACCCCGCAGCAAGAAAAAATAAACAATCTTCAGGTTGATAAACTTGAACTGGAGAATAGGATAGCAGAAATGAACTCAGTATTAAGAAGAGAAAAGGACATAAAGGCAGAATGGGAAAATCTCACAAAAGAGAGAAGTCAGATTTTGGCTAATTATTTTCCAACACTTGATCAAGCGCAAATAATATACTTATTAAATGATATGTTGCCTGCAGATCAGGTTGATTTAGCAGACTATGGCTTTACTAGACCTGCGTCAGAGCAAATTGCTGAAATGGAAGTTAAAAACATGAGTGTTAGTGTACCCTTTGCAGGGGATTATAATGGAATCATGAATATGGTAAGGGCTGTAGAATTAAGCCCTCGTAGAATGATGATAGATTCATTAACCTTGGATAGAGCAAGTGACAGTTCTTTGAGTGGAAGTATGAGTGTTAAGGTATATAGTCTTGAGGGACTTGCCGATACTGATCCTAATGTAATCCCGATTGTGGTTGCAGAAAACGCAAGTCCTGGTTCTTTATTTGGCAGTTTTACGGGGTATGTAGGCAATCAAACTGCCACAGGGAATGGCTCATCAACCGGAAGCCAGTCAGGCACATCGGTCGGAGATCCCACTCCAGGAGTGGAGGAACCAGTTGAGTTAAAAGGAGATGTTATTCATAGCTTTGAGACCAGAAACTATGAGTTCATACCTTCACATAGTCTTGTAAAGGGCTCTGCAGTACCAACGATGATTGCAGACCATGGCAGATACGGCTTAAGACTGGAGTATAAAATATTAGGTGTAGAGGATGAAAACAGGACTTATATTGACTTGTCTAGTCAAAACCTTGTATTCAACTATCCACCATCTGAGCTTTCTCTTATGTCCTATTCCTTTAACTATTCGCCGGGAAATATTGGCGTTAGAATCCTCAAACAGGATGGAAGTACAGATGATATAATTATTTCAAATGGTGTATCCTGGCTAGGTTGGGGGAAAATTAATATAAATTTGCTGGGTGATACAACAGAGTACCCAATTAGAATGACTCATTTATTCTATGAGGTTGCAAAGGAAAGAGACGACTTCGGAGTACTTATCTTTGATAAGCTGGAGGTATTCTACAGTGAGCACTTTGAAGAATCAATTGCTGATGATAAGTTAAAGCTTGCTGATTACACTTTCTATGAGGTTCAGTATGGTGATACTATAACGAGTATTTCGAGAAAAATATATGGAACTGAAAAGTTTAAAAACGAGATAATGTCAAACAATGAGATCAAATCTGGGGATGTACTCCAGGTAGGGAAAATACTAGTATTGGTGAAGAGATAAGGAGGAGATGAGATGAAAGCTAAATGGTATTTGTTATTTGCTCTTGCATTGGTTCTCCTCATAATTCCTGGGGAGGTTTTTGCAAGCGGTCCAAGTATTGACCCTCAGCAAGCATTTGATGCAGGTTATGCAAAAGGTATTGAGTTTTTTGAATTAGATTCAACTTATGCAGATGAAGAGGATGCACTTGATGCTTATCCGGCATCAGATATTTTCGATGCAGTGCAGTGGAATGAAATGATAGTTGCAGGAAGATTATCTGATTTTCAAGATGGATTCCTTGATGGATATGAGGCTGCAAGAAAAGGTGAGATAAAGACTGATTATGCGAAAGCTCTTGGTGAAAGTGAAGGCAAGACTGCAGCATTAAATGATTTCTACGAGGGTAAAGACTCAAATTGGGATAAAGCGATGCCTTCTGAAAGAACTATATCGAAAAAATATGATCTTGATAGGATGAGCAACGATTATGAAGAGCAGTTCCTTCTTAATTTCAAGGCAGGTTTTATTACAGGCTACGAAGAGGCCTATGAAAAAGCTTTGCTGGATACTCCAAAGTTAAACATGGAAGATGGGCTGAAAAATGGGCAGTCAGCAGGTGAGTTGGAAGGACGCATAGCCGCAGAAAAGGATTATTTGCTTGATCTGAGAATGGATTATGAAAGAGATTTACCTGACGATAGAGATATTTCAGAAAAGTACAAATTGAACTTAACTCCAGATGAATATGAGGATGCTTTTATTGAGGGATTTAGGAATGAGTATCAAATTTCTTATAATGGCACATATAGGTCGAAGTCTGGCAGTCAGGCTGTAAATAAAACAGTATCACAGTTTATTACAGCCAAAGGTGGGATGCTCACCGCAATGGGTGTCTATGATGGGATAGATGATCCAGGGATAATGGTAACAATAGAACCTGGGACATTCTATCTGCCTACTCATCTTACTATCGATACTATGAACACTGAATATTATCAATTAGGACCAAGTGCCAGAGCCTCTGAGCTTTATAGGGTGCTGCTTGAAAACCCGGCAAATACTATCGACAAGACTAAGTATGTTACTCTTAGTTTCCCGTACTATGGGAATTCGAATAAAGGTGGAATATACAAGTTTATTGACGAAAGGTGGTACTATCTACCATCAGAGGTATCTGACGGCATGATAAGCACAAAGGTCGCACCACATACCCTGGCAAACAGGGACAGCGTATATGCTGTATTCATGGATGACAGTATAAGGATACTTACCGATGTGCGTGACCATTGGGCGAGGGAACAGATAGAAACCATGGTAAGAAGGGGAATTATCCTTGGTTATCCAGGTTCAACATCACTTGATGGTACCTTTAGACCATCACAAAATATAACCAGAGCTGAATTCCTGATACTACTCAGCAGGATCGAGAACTGGGTTCTTCCAAACTACGTAGCCAGGGCGACCTATTTCAATGACTATCTGACCTTCAGCACATATGACAGGATCATAAGCTATGGGCTTAACAACGGCTATATACTGGGGTACACTGACAGGACCTTCAGACCCCACAATCCAATTTCATATTACGAGGTGGAGCTGATCATGGGACGGGTACTCCGTGATTACAGCTTCCGCTGGAACAGCGTGGCGACTCAGATGATGTATGATGAAGCATACAAATCACCCAGCTTTATTGACATAAACAGAAAGATCACAAGAGCTGAGGTTGCTTATATGCTTTATACGCTTAATGAATGGCGTTACTAGGAAATAACAAGAGGGGCTACACACTCATCGAGCTGCTGATGGTGGTAGCCCTTATTTCTTTGTTCTTATTTATCGCTGTTCCAAGGTTCTCCTTTGTCCACGCTATGAGGGAGAAGCAGGAGATCAAGTACCTGTACAAGGATCTTCTGTATGCAAGAAACAAAGCCGTTGTTGAAAAAAAGTCCATCAGTTTTGATATAGATCTGGCAAAAAATAGTTACAAAATAAGTGAAGGTACGAAGGAAATAAAGAAAGTCAATCTTGAAAATGGTGTGATCCTTGAGGGCTGCACGAAGACGAATCTGCTGTTTAATAGAATCGGAAGCTCGGGAAACAATGCACAGACTATAACCTTTAGAACAAGAAGCGGAGATTGGTATCAAATTACTATTCCAGTGGCAACACCTAACATAACATTAAAGAAGGTTGATTGACATGAAAAAAGGGTTTATATTGCTGGAAATACTATTAGGTATCACCTTTTTAGGAATTATCGCTGCTGCCAGCTTACCTGTAATGACGAATTCCATGATCAGCATGGATAGGGCTGCAGAGAGAGGCGAGATGATTTATCTTTGTGATTATGTGGCACAAAAACTTAGAACTGATGACGACGAGGTATTGGAATTAGTTGAGAGTTTACTCAACGAAGGCAGTGTTAAATACCTTGATGAGGAAATCGATGAAGAGGTGTATAGCTGTACCCTTGATCTGATGGAAGTTGAGGGGAATTATATGTTGATTGGAGTAAGCATCAAATCACAAAAATATGACAACATGGAGGTCAGACTTGAAGTCAGCAGGCAAATACAAGGGGTTTTCACTTATTGAGGTGGTTATAGGACTGGGATTGGTTTCAATTGTAGTCGCGAGCTTAATGTCTGTCCTTCAGCTATCCAATCTTATCACAAAAAGAGTTGAAGAACAGGATAAAAGCTCAATATCTGCGATATACTCCCTTGAATACATTAAGGATGAGATCAAGAGATCGGAAAAAGTCTATCCTATAGATGCTTGCCCTGGTCTTTCTGATAATTACCTCAATAATTTTGGGTTTATCCTATTTGAGACGGTTAAGGATGATAAAGGAACAAAGTATAACTACAAGACATATTATATGGGTGATGGAACGATCAAAAGGATCGCTTACAATAACAGCATTATAAAGATGCCAGCTCATGACAAATTTTCTGGCTTTAACACTGTAGCTGAAAATGTAGTATCTATTGAGGGTACCGGATTAGATGCAGAAAACGCAATGATTCGTATTTGCTTGGAGATAGATCAGGGGGATGATAAGACAAGAACCTACATTGCAGCGGCTTCAGTAAAGGGGCGTGTTAGCGATTGAAGTTCAGAAATAGAAGAGGTTCAGCTTTAATGATGTCCCTTATTGTGTTTTCCTTAGTTTTTATGATGACGTTTTATTGCCTGTATATGACTACATACCAAAACCTTTTGGCTTCTGCTCTTGAACAGAGGATAGCAGACAGACTCATAGCCGAAAATGAGCTTTATAAGATCCTATACAGCTCAGGGGAGGGTGGGCTAATCTACAATTTGAAAAAGGCTATTTATACAGCAATAGGAAATATAGGTGGGAAATCTACACTAACTTCAGATGAGCTTGGCAGCACTTCGGGAATAGTTGGAGATGTGACATATAAAAATGGCTTATTATCGGTCCTGCTTCATTATCCTGCGAATTTTGGCGATGACATGCCATCTATAGAAATTATTGGCAATATATGTAATCCAATATTTTTAGAGGGTAATCCTATTATATTGAATTCGAATCTCGATGAAGAGAGATCTGAAATGCTGGCTACAGTGTATCAGGATTTGCCGGGAATAGCTGAAGAAGAAAAGCTAACTGATAAGGATATGGTAGTAACCGAGACTGGTAATATTCAGATGTCTTTAACCAGAAAGCTAAACACAAACGATTACAAAGCTGACCTGATTTCTGATGGTTTCAATAATTTTTATTTGGCTTCTGATCCATCCAGTTGCATTATAAATCTTTCAAAGAATAATCTAGCAGATAACATCAAGCTATCTATATCTTTAAACAATAATGTTAAAGCCTTAAAGGGGATAATCTATGTTGAAGGAGACGTATTTATTGAGAGCACTACCAAGTTTTTTGGAATCATAATAATTAAGGATGGTACGTTAACCGTAAAAGAAGGAGCAACTTTCGATTTCAGGGGGAAGCTAATTTCAGATTCTGATCTTGATACATCCAGAATAAAAGCAGCAAATGCTTATGATGTTGTCTCTCAGGTAGGAATTCACCTACCCGGCTTTTATAAACCTGTGATACAATATATTAAAGTATATTAATGGAGAAAGCATATGAAAAATATCGTATTGATAGGTATGAGCGGAGTGGGTAAGTCCGTAAAGGGAAGGTACCTGGCTAAGAAGATGGGCTGGAGATTTCTTGACACAGATAAGATGATTTCAGATGAGATGAGTTTGACTATAGAGGAAATATTTGAAAAGTATGGGGAATCATTTTTTCGTGAAAAGGAAAAGGAAATCCTAATATCTGCTATGTCTGGCGAGAATACAGTCATTTCTACTGGCGGAGGAATTATCCTCGATCCTGAGAACGTTAAACTTATAAAGGAGCAGGGGATCGTCTTTTTCCTCCATGGCTCAATTGACTCTATTGCCTCAAATATTGAAAGCAGCAGCATTGCCAGGCCTCTTCTTGCTGGGGATGGAGAGCTTCGAGACAGAATAGAACGGCTTTACAGGAGCAGGGAGGCTTTGTATTATTCATCCTGCCATATGGCCATACATGTAGATGGTATGACACGGAGTGAATTCTCCCGAAAAATCAAGGACAGCTACCGTAAACTTTTAACTTGTTAGGTTATTGTAATACTGATATAATGTTGTTATTAGGGGTATTGCGATCATTGCAATGCGTTTTGATATGAACAGGAGGGAATAGCTTGATACAAGCAGGGGAGTTTAGAAAGGGTATAACCTTCGTCATGGACGGGGATGTATGGCAGATAATCGATTTTCAACATGTTAAGCCTGGGAAAGGCGCAGCATTTGTAAGGGCTAAAATCAGAAATGTTTTGTCAGGGGGAGCGAAGGAAATCACCTTCAACCCGACTGAGAGATTCGAGAAGGCTGTTATTGAAACAAAGGAAATGCAGTACCTGTATTCAGATGGCGAGCTATATCACTTCATGGATACTGCAACATATGAGCAGCTCCCGCTTTCCTATGAATCAGTTGAGGAAGCTATCAAATACCTTAGGGAGAATGATACAGCAGTTATTAGATTCTTCCAGGGCAAAGCCTTCGAGGTACAGGCACCTAACTTTGTTGAGTTAGAGGTAACTGAGACTGAACCGGGAGTAAAGGGTGACACAGCTCAGGGAGCAACAAAGCAGGCAATAGTTGAAACTGGAGTTTCCATCAGTGTTCCGTTGTTTGTGAACATTGGAGACAGAATAAAAATCGACACGCGAACCGGAGAATATCTGTCCAGAGTATAATCGCTGGAAGGTTCTCCCGCCTCGTTGATCGCCTTTGAGTGCTTTTTGCATTCAGCAAGAAGCTCCATTGAGAACTTTATAAGGAGGGGTAAAATGGAATACTTATTTCAGAAGGTAGCATACCTTAAGGGCCTGGCTGATGGGCTGGGTATCGACGAATCCACTAAGGAGGGCAAGCTTCTCCTGACTATCGTCGAAACGCTGGAAGAGTTCGCAGAGGTTATGGAGGAGATCGTTGAGGATCAGATCGATCTTGAGGAGTACGTAAACTTCATCGACGAGGACCTTGCCGACGTAGAGGATGACATCTACGGAGACGAAGAGGACTATGAGTTTGATGATGACGACTTTGAGTTTGACGATTACACTGACTGCTGTGACGATGAAGGCTGCGGCTGTCACAAGGGATTTGGAATCGATGAATATTTCGAGGACGAAGACGAAGAGGACGAAGAATAATCATTGGCCTAAAGCTTAGCTTTAGGCCTTTTTCCTGCTTCTAGGCTGTATTGTAATGAGTGGTCAGCTTTGGTATAATACCCTTATAATGATCGAAGGAGTGTTATTATGACTGATAAGATCCATATGGAGGACATAGAGAACGGAAGCATCAAAATATCTAACGATGTACTGGCTGGTATAGCTGGAATGGCTTCAAACCAGGTAGAAGGCGTCGTGGGAATGAGTGGTAATCTTGCAGGAGGTATCACAGAGCTCTTGGGTAAAAAGAACCCGTCAAAGGGGATCAAGGTTGAGGTTAAGGATAACGAGGTCTATCTGGAGATGCACCTTGTGCTTTGCTATGGCTCGAAGCTTAACGAGGTAGGGCTGGAGGTACAAAAGAAGGTCAAGGAAGCCATTGAGTCTATGACTGATCTTACTGTGAAGGAAGTAAATGTATTTGTCGAGGGAATAGGCAAAACCAAGGGAGAAAAGGAAGCTCAGGAGACTAAATAGTCTGTATGAGTATAGAACTTTGATAAAAGGATAGGAGCAGGATATGGGTAGAAAGCAAGCAAGAGAAGGAGCAATGCAGCTTTTGTTTCAGATCGAAAGCAATGGAGAATTCGAGGAAGATGTAGTTGGCGGATTTCTTGAGAATTTTCAGTTCGATGGGAATGAAGCTAAATTTATTGAAGAAGCAATACAAGGTGTTTTATCCAACAAGGAGTATATCGATTCGCTGATTTCAAGAAATCTTGAGGGCTGGTCGTTGGAACGGTTAGCAAAGGTAGACCTTTCGACGCTGAGATTGGCTGCATATGAGATCCTGTACAGGGATGATATCCCGGTAGAGGTCTCGATCAATGAGGCCATAGAGATAACTAAGAAATACAGCTCGGACGATTCCTACAAGTATGTCAATGGAGTCTTGGGAGGCCTTGTGAGAGGCCTTGAGAAAGATGAGTAGGTTATATTTAGGAATTGATACAAGCAATTACACTACCTCAATATCCATAGTAGATCAGAATGGGAATATCATCGAGGATCTGCGAAGGCTCCTGAAGGTAAAAGAAGGAGAAAGGGGTCTTAGGCAGCAGGAGGCCCTTTTTCAGCATTTAAAGAACCTTCCTGAGCTGTTTGAGGAGCTGAAGTGTGACACAAATGACATAAGGGCAGTTGGCGTCAGCACCAGACCACGACCAGAGGAAGGCTCCTATATGCCTGTATTTATGGCAGGTGAAGGCTTTGGAAGAGCTATAGCAAGGATGCTGCAAATTCCTATATTAAGGTTTAGTCACCAGGAGGGTCACGGAGCCTGTGCTCTAATGGGAAATGATAGGCTTGAAAAAGCTCTTCTCCTGCATGTATCCGGAGGCACTACGGAGCTGGTGGAGCTTATAGATGGAGCACATGGACTCGAGACGACTATAATTGGCGGGACCCTGGATATTAGCTTGGGTCAGCTTATAGACAGGATAGGTGTAAGGCTTGGACTAGGCTTTCCCTGTGGCAAGGAGATGGACAGTCTTTCTAAAGAGGGCAAACCAATAAAGCTGGATATTAAATTCGATACTAAGGATGGCTGGTTGAATCTTTCGGGACTGGAGAATAAGTTCATCAACGAAATAGAGAAGGGTTCAAGACCGGAGGACATTTGCTTAACTTTATTTTTAACTGCAGCTAAGGTCTGCGAAGCATTTTTAAACTATGGCCTTTCAAATGGAGTCTTTGAAAAGGCGATACTTGTAGGTGGAGTTGCTGAAAACAGTGTAATAAGGGCAAGTCTTAAAGATAAATTTTCAACGGAGTTTTTAAGCTTTGCTATGCCTGGACTATCCACAGATAATGCTGTGGGCATAGCATGGCTAACGGGCAGACTTCAGGAAGGAAAGGAATGATCATATGAGGCCGTTGATGGTCAGCGAGGTAAACGGTTACATAAAGAAGCTGTTTGCCGGTGACATTTTACTTACATATCTTCAAATAGAGGGGGAGATATCCAATTTCACCCATCATTACAGCGGGCACATGTACTTCAGTCTCAAGGACGACAAGAGCAGGATCAAGTGCGTAATGTTCAAGGGAGACAACGAAACCATAGACTTTAAACCTAAGGATGGGATGAGGGTCGTCATCTCGGGGCAGGTATCAGTCTATGAAAAGGACGGAAGCTATCAGGTCTATGCTCGCAGGATGCAAAAACAAGGTCTTGGCGATCTTTACAGAGCCTTTGAGGAGCTTAAGAAAAAGCTTTCCGAAGAAGGTCTTTTCGATACTGAAAGAAAAAAGCCCCTTCCTGGAATTCCTAAGAAGATAGGGGTGGTCACATCCTCAACTGGTGCAGCTATAAGAGATATTACAAGTATTCTGAAAAGAAGATATCCTACAGTACACATGCTTCTCTATCCAGCACTAGTGCAGGGTGACGGAGCGCCCAAGGATATCATCAAAGCCCTAAAATATCTTGATACAAGGGAGGATATAGATGTCATAATCGTTGGACGAGGCGGCGGCTCCTTTGAAGAGCTTGGTGCCTTTAACGATGAAGCTTTGGCAAGATGCATTGCAGATATGAATACGCCTGTGATTTCTGCAGTAGGTCATGAGACTGACTTTACAATAGCGGATTTTGTTGCAGACATACGTGCTGCTACTCCATCCGCAGCAGCTGAGCTGGCAGTACCGGATAGGAGATCACTGCTGGATGAAATAGATTCCATTGGCAGGTCCGTACTCAGCGATATGAGTAGAAGGATCTCGAAAGAGGATGACAGGCTGGAGGGACTTGCAAAACGACTCTCCTACTCGAGCCCGTACAGGTCTCTATCTGATAAGCAGGTTGAGCTGGATGGCATATTCAGGCAGCTTGAGCACACAATGTTTAGAGGCTTCGCCGGACATAAGGAGAAGCTTGCCCTATCAGAAGCCAGGCTGAAGCTCTCTGATCCAGGTCTGCCGCTTCAAAAAGGTTATGGAATAATAACTGATGTTCAAGGCAGGATAATCAGGAGCACTGATGATATAGATCCGATGGATATGATCGCTGTAAGACTTAGAGATGGAAATCTTAAAGCTAGAGTTGAAGAGGTTATCAAGGAGGCTAGGGATGAAAATTAAGGATATGAATTATGAGGAAGGCTACGAGAAGATACAGGAGCTTCTTGTGGAGCTTGAGAGTGGAGAACTGAAGCTACAGGACTCTGTCGACAGGTTTAAAGAGGCAATGGACATATATGAGCACCTAAGAGAGCTGCTGACTAAGGCAGAGGGAGAGGTAAAGCAGGTACTTGAAAGAGACGGAAGACTCCAGGAGGAGGATTTCGCAGGATTGGAGCAGGAGGCAGCTGATGAGGCATATTGATGACAAAAATGAGTACCTGGCTCTTATTGATGAAAATCTGAGGAATGCAATAAAGTCTAAAACTCCATATGAGCAGGAACTATCAGCGGCTATGGAGTATAGTCTTTTTACAGGTGGGAAAAGACTCAGACCCCTTATGACTATAAAGGCATATGAAATGTATGACGATTACATCTATAAGGCATTGCCCTATGCAATGGCTATAGAGATGATCCACACCTACTCTCTGATTCACGACGATCTTCCTGCAATGGATAATGATGACTTCAGAAGAGGAAAAATGACTAACCACAAGGTGTTTGGAGAAGCGATGGCAATACTTGCAGGGGACAGCCTCTTAAATCTTGCATTTGAGACCATGCTTTCTGCTGCCAGGGAAAGCTGCGATATTTCCTCGATCAAGGCTATGCAGGAGATAGCCAAGGCTTCAGGCTGTAAGGGGATGATCGGTGGTCAGGCAATAGATCTGAGGTCAGATATAGGTTCTATGGATGAGGAGAGTCTATTATATATGTATAAGGGGAAGACTGCAGCACTGATACAGGCGAGCATCCTCAGCGGTGCGATCATTGGTGGAGCAAGCACGGAGCATATCGAAAAACTAAGGGACTTTGGACTGAGGCTGGGCTTGGCCTATCAGATCCAGGACGATCTGTTGGACGACGAGAAGGATGAAAGCATAAAGAAATGTACCTATCTATTCTTCTACTCCAAAGAGGAGGCGGAAAAAAAGGTCAAGGACCTTAGCGACAGGGCTGTTTCTATATTGGATAGCTTGGAAGACATTGACACCTTATTTTTTAAGGAACTTACCCTGGAACTGGTTGGCAGACAGGTCTGAAACATTGCAAAATGGGTAAAATTGTGATATAATCAGCGTAGCAATAAGTGGTACAGTATTCTAGTCAGCACAACTATTCTTGAAGGCGGGGCTAAAAATCCGTCAAAGGGCATATCGATGAAGTTCTTTATGCTTGGCTTGCGACGCCCAGTCGTGGGCTTTCATAAGGAGTAAGAAGGATGGGGCGATCTGCAATGGCATGCAGGCGTGGACCCTGCCTTCGTGGAGACATGGTATAGTGATAAATAGTACTATATCGTGATAAACCTGCAAGACACAAAATATCTAATAAAATGTGCAGAGTAGCCTGCCTTGAGTGGAGTAGCGCGGATGATAAGTTCAATTTGACCAGACGGGGGCCCAGTTCTGATCAGATTCTGTTATCGAAACCTAATCTGCAAAAGAGGCTAGGGAATAGACTGGCTGTTGAGGAAAACTCCTAGACTGTTCAAGCTATGAAGTAACAAGAGGATTACAGTGCGGACTAAGTGGCAATCCAGTTCTGTCTTTGGCAACAGGACAGATGGAGGACTAAGGGGAAACCGCTGTACCGGCGACGGGCAGTTCCTTCGTGGGAAATCCTACTGGACCTGAAGCCGTAAGATTTACTCGGGTTACTACCACTAGGTAAGGCTGATAGCTTCGCTATCAGCTTTTTCATATAGAAGGCTATTTGATTGATATACTAAGTTAAGGGCTAATCTTGGATGCCCTGTGTTGGGAGCTGGAGGGAAGAAATGGCAAAGAAGGACGAGGAAGGGTTTTACCGGAAGTATAACATGAAGTGGGTGCTTGTCATCACACTCTGGACCTTTATTATATCTGTCAGCTTATCAATATTTGCTGAGGGCTTGGTCCAGAACCTGGATGTGATCCTGGGTTTTCTAATACTGCTTTTTTTTATTTTCATAGGGATTTTATTTGACATAATCGGTATATCAGTTACGACCGCTGACGAGAGGCCTTTCCACGCTATGGCGTCCAATAAGATCGGTGAAGCTAGAACTGCCATTAAGCTTGTGCGAAATTCCAGTCAGGTAAGCAACTTCTGCAACGACGTTATAGGAGATATAAGCGGTATCATTTCGGGAGCTGTTGCTACCAGTATAATCTACAAGCTTATTACAAGGCTGGGACTGCTGGATGGAACTCTTCTCACAATACTCTTAACTGCAATTACTGCTTCACTTACAGTTGGAGGCAAGGGGATAGGAAAATCCGTAGCAGCATATCACTACGAGGAAGTTATATACAGCGTTTCCAGATTCATCGGATTCTTTGAAAGACTGACTGGACTTGAATTTATGCCGCCAAAAAAGAAAATCGCCAAGGAAAAAGTCAAGAAGGACAGGGAGAACTGATATGGCAAAGAAAAGAGCTGATATTATACTTCATGAAAAAGGCCTTGTTGAATCAAGGGAAAAGGGAAAAAGGGTCATCATGGAGGGCTCGGTTTACGTTGGAGAAAAACGAGTCGATAAGCCAGGTGAGTACCTGGATGAGACTGTTGATATACATATAAGGTCTAATCCTCTTCCTTACGTGAGCAGAGGAGGCTTAAAGCTTGAAAAGGCTATGGCAGAGTTTGGCATAGACCTGGAGGGATCCGTCTGTATGGATATGGGTGCCTCAACCGGCGGCTTTACTGATTGCATGCTCCAATCCGGTGCAAAGAAGGTTTACGCAGTTGACGTAGGCTATGGACAATTGGACTGGAGGCTGAGGAACGATCCTCGGGTGATTGTGATGGAGAGGACCAATATCAGGTATATGGAGAATGACTCCATAGAGGACAGACTTGATTTCATCTCGATCGACGTTAGCTTTATAAGCTTAAAGCACATCCTGCCTGTTGCGTCTGCGTTCCTCAAGGAGAACGGGAGAATAGCTGCTCTGGTCAAGCCTCAATTCGAGGCAGGAAGGGATAAGGTAGGAAAGAAGGGCATCGTGAGGGACAGAGCTGTCCACAAGGAGGTCATTCAGGCTGTCATCGGTTATGGAAAGCAGAGCGGGTTATACCCTGAAGGGCTGACCTTCTCACCAATAACCGGGACTACTGGAAATATTGAATTTTTAATGTGTCTTTCTAAGAACAACATGGAATTGACTGAATTAGAAATCGAAAAGGTATTGGATGAGGCCCACGATAATCTGGGATAATGGAGGGACGTCATGCTTAAGGAGCTTCATATAAGCAATTTTGCAATAATCGACGATCTTACAATAGAGTTTGAAGCTGGCTTTAACCTCCTGACTGGGGAGACTGGCTCAGGTAAGTCAATTATCATTGAGGCATTGGAGCTTGTCCTTGGAGGAAGAGGAAGCCGTGAGATGATAAGAAGCGGGTGTGAAAGGGCAGTTGTAGAGGCTATGTTCGTGTTGGACGACAGAGCAAAGGGAATACTTGCAGCTCAAGGCTTTCCGGCTGACGATTGGCTGATCTTGACAAGGGAGCTTTCAGAGAGGTATCCAAGTGTTTCAAGGATAAACGGCAGACCAGTGACTCTTTCGATGCTTTCTATGATAACTAATGGTCTTGTGGATGTATTCGGTCAGCATGAGCATCAATCTCTTCTTGATATATCAAACCATATACGAATACTTGACATGCTCATCGATCCCCCAGGGAGGGAGCTGTTAACAGAGCTGAATGAAGACTATGATAAGTACAGAGAGCTTCTCAAAAAGCGGGAGGAGATGACACTAACCTCTCAGGAGAGGGAACGGGAGCTTGACCTTTTGGAGTTCCAGATCAAGGAGATAGATGGTGTAAGCCTTACTGCTGAGGACGATGAGAAGCTTGAGCAGGAATTCAAGAGGCTTTTCAATCTCAAGGATATTATTGCAGGGGCAAGCCAGGCGGAGAACACAATAAGGAGCAGGGAATACGGGCAGGAAGGAGCTCTTGCACTATTGGACAAAGCAATTGCCTCACTTAAGGATGTTAAGAAATTTGATGAAAATATATTACAATTTAGCAATAGATTAGATTCCCTAAGATACGAGCTTGAGGAATTGGGAAGGGATATGTCTCACTATTGTGAGGCTCAGGAGATAGACGAAGAGATCTTGTTTTCTCTAAGGGAAAGGCTTGACAAGGTAAATTCACTTAAAAAGAAATATGGTAATTCTGTTGCGATGATCCGTGACTTTAAGTTCAAGGCTGAGGACAGGAGAGAAAGGCTACTGAACCTGGATAGAGAGCTGTCTCAGCTTGAGGGAAAGATCCTGGCTCTTCAGGATCAGAGATTGGAAAAAGCAGTAAGATTAAGCAAGCTTAGAATGACTGCAGCAGAAAAGCTGGATCGCAGTATGGAAATGGAGCTCCATTCGTTAAGTATGGGTAATGTCCTATTTAAAACATCCTTTTCAGCCAGGGAAGATGTTGGAAAGAATGGTATAGACAATGTAGAGTTCCTGATTTCAACAAACCCGGGTGAAGAACTGAAGCCTCTTTCCAGGATAGTATCTGGTGGTGAGATGTCCAGAATAATGCTTGCCTTCAAGGGTATCATTGCAGAACGGGACGGTATCCCAGTACTAATTTTCGACGAGATAGATACCGGTATAAGCGGCAGGACTGCCCAGGTAGTTGGAGAAAAAATAAAGAGGATCGCAGGGAGTCATCAGGTTATATCGATTTCACATCTGCCACAGATTGCTGCACTTGCGGATACACATTTCGCGATCGTGAAGGACTCTGGAGACAAGGGTGCAATAACCCTTGTAACAAAGCTTTCCAGGGAAGAACGTGTTCAGGAGCTTGCTAGATTGATTAGTGGCGCAAGTACGACAGAGACCACGATAAAGCATGCAAGAGAGATGCTGGAGCTGTCAAACAAGGTCAATAATTGACCTGGATATGGTATAATATAAAGATAATCAATGGTCGGGAGGGTCAAAATGACTTACGAAGAAAAAACCATGAAGTGTGACAGAATATATGAGGGCAAAATTGTTAACCTTAGAATCGACACAGTAGAGCTGCCTGACAAAAAGTACTCCAAAAGGGAAATTGTAGAGCATCCAGGTGGAGTTGGCGTTGTAGCCTTTGATAAGGATGGCAGGGTTCTATTGGTCAAGCAGTACAGAAAAGCAACAGGCTCTGTACTACTGGAGCTTCCTGCCGGGAAGCTTGAGGTCAACGAGGAACCAAAGGAAACTGCCCTGAGAGAGCTTAAGGAAGAAACCGGTTATTCTGCCGGGAAACTGGAATACCTTCTTGAATTTTATACATCACCGGGCTTCAGCACCGAAAAGGTATATCTTTTCCTCGGTGAGGACCTTACACCTGGAGAACAGGAGCTTGAGGCAGGAGAATTTATCGACCTTGAGTCCTACACCTTAGAAGAGCTCCATAGGATGATAAGCAGAGGAGAGATCATGGACAGCAAGACGATCATAGGAATACAGACGGCTGCAGAAATCGTTAGAAAAAGAGCTGAAAAATAGAGTTTGGAGATAGCCATGTTTGAACAGTGGATCAATGGATTTTTAGTCTATATATCTGATGAAAAGAACCTTAAGAGGAGCTCTGCTGAAGCCTATATAAGTGATATAAGAGCCTTTCAGGAGTATCTTCACAGTCTCAGGCTGAATGAGCCAGTAGAAGTGAATGATACCGAGGTCATAAGGTATATTCTCAGCCTTCAGAGGTCGAAGAAGAACTCATCTACTATAGCCAGACACCTTTCCAGTATCAGGTGCTTTTTTCAGTATCTCAGAGATGAGGGTGTGGTAAAGACTGACCCAACAAAAAACCTAAAGCCTCCCAGGAAGGAACGAAGGTGCCCCTCAGTGTTGACTAAAGGACAGATGATGAACCTTATGGATATGCCTTCAGATAAAAGTGAAAAAGGCGCCAGGGACAAAGCGATTTTAGGATTGATGTATGGGACCGGCCTCAGGGTATCTGAAATAATCGGATTAAAGATAAAGGATGTTGATATAAAGGGTCGGTCAGTCAATACTAAGGATAGATTGGTGCCTGTTGAACAAGAGCTGCTGGAAAGCTTAAAGAGATACATAGAAGAGTATCGGAGGGACGAGGAACCTGGTTCACCTCTATTTACAAACTCCAGGGGAAACAATCTGACAAGACAAGGACTTTGGAAGATAGTAAAGAGCTATTCAAGAACGACTAATCCCCAGAGCATCAGAAACTCATTTGCGGTACATATGTTAAGCAATGGAGAACAGCCTGGAAGGGTTGGACAACTCCTGGGTCATTCAGATCCATCCTCCATACATGCTTTAACTGAGCTGGTTGACTCAGCTCAAAGAGATTCTGGCGGTAGAGCTTGACAATAGCAAGGAGGTAAATATGAGAGCAGTAGATATTATTGAAAAGAAAAAGCATGGCTTTGAGCTTACAAAGGAAGAAATATATCATATAATTCATGGCTATACAAAGGGTGAGATCCCAGATTACCAGATGTCAGCCTTCTTAATGGCTGTATATTTTAAGGGAATGACTCCCTTTGAGATTTCTGATCTGACTATGAGCTTTGTAGAGTCCGGAGACCAGGTCGACCTGTCTGCGATAGATGGTGTGAAGGTAGACAAGCATTCAACAGGCGGAGTTGGCGACAAAATAAGCCTTATTGTAATACCTCTTGTTGCTCTTGCGGGAGTACCTGTTGCAAAGATGAGCGGAAGGGGTCTGGGACATACTGGAGGAACCATCGACAAGCTGGAATCCATTAAAGGATTCAGAACTGAGCTTTCTCCTGAGGAATTCATCAACAATGTAAACACCTATAAAATGGCGATAGTTGGTCAGACTGCAAACCTGACACCTGCAGACAAGAAAATATATGCCTTAAGGGATGTGACATCAACTGTTGATTCAATACCTCTTATTGCAAGCTCAATTATGAGCAAAAAAATAGCTTCAGGTGCAGAGGCGATAGTGCTTGACGTAAAGGTTGGCTCCGGTGCATTCATGAAGTCCCTGGATGAGGCTAAGTCTCTTGCTGAAACAATGGTCGGTATTGGAAACAGCCTGGGAAGAAAGACTGTTGCTGTAATAACCAATATGGATCAGCCCCTTGGACATGAGGTAGGAAACAGCAACGAGGTAATTGAGGCAATAAAGGTGCTCTCAGGTAAAGGTGCAGAGGACGAAACTCAGGTTGCTCTCACTATAGCTGCCCACATGTGCGTTCTAGGTGGAGCATATAGCAGTTTTGATGAAGCATTTAGTGCTCTCAATGAAACGATTATCTCAGGTCTAGCTGTTGAAAAACTTAAGGAACTGATAAAAATTCAGGGTGGGGACCCAATGGTGGTTGATGATACATCACTTCTTCCTCACGCTGATACAAGCATAGAGATCAAAGCTGAAGCATCAGGCTATGTCAATGACATCGATGCAGAGGAAATAGGGGTTGCAGCGATGCTTCTTGGAGCAGGGAGAAGGACCAAGGAGGATTCTATAGACTTTGGGGCGGGGATATCCTTGAAGAGGAAGCTTGGCGACTGGGTCGAGGCTGGCGACGTGCTGTGTGTACTCCACACTAATCTGAGTGAAACCAGTGAGGCTGAAAAAAAGGCCTTTGCAGCGTATAGGATAGATGAAGGAAGGCCTGAAAAGGCACCTTATATCTACACAGTTATCGTATAAGAATGAGAAAAGAGGAAACAGATGAGTTATTTGATAAGTCTACCAGGGCTTTTGACGGCGATAATATTCCATGAGATTGCACACGGGCTTACTGCTTATTGGCTGGGGGATCCAACTGCAAAGAATGCAGGCAGGCTGACTCTTAATCCGATCAAGCACATCGATCCTGTGGGATTTATGTTCATGCTCATTTTTAGATTTGGATGGGCGAAGGCAGTGCCTATAAATCCCATGTATTTCAAAAATAGAAAGCTTGATACGATCCTAGTGTCCCTCGCAGGTGTGACTGTAAACTTTATTATAGCCATAATAATAGGTGCAGTTCTGGTTTATGGGAATATTACCAATGAAACCGTTCTGGATATGCTTGGAATAGGTATGTGGTACAACATTATGCTTGGTGTTTTCAATCTGCTTCCGTTTCCACCTCTGGACGGATCAAAGGTGGTCGCAAGCCTTTTACCTGTAAAGCTGGAATACTTTTTTTACAAGTACGAAAGATATTTCTACATCGTACTTCTTGGGCTGATCGCAACTGATATGGTCCAAAGGATATTAGGTCCACTTGTAAATTTCGCATATTCTTTGATTATAAGGATATTGGTTTAGGAGGCTTACATTGATATACCAGGTTAGCATGGAGGCTTTCGAAGGGCCGCTGGACCTTCTCTTAAGCCTGATAGACAAAAATGAGATAGATATCTACGACATACCTGTTCATGTAGTTACTGAGCAGTTCATTGCCCATATCCAGGTGTGGGAGGAGATGAATCTTGACGTAGCAAGCGACTTCATTCTCATGGCAGCAACACTACTGGAAATCAAATCCAAGATGCTGCTCCCAAAGGAATCAGTGATCGTAGACGGCGAAGAGGTAGAGTTAGACCCAAGGGAAGAGCTTGTTAAGAGGCTTTTAGAATACAAGCTTTTTAAGGATATAGCTGAAGACCTGAAGAAAAATGAGGCTATATTCAGTCGGATCTACTATAAACCCCAGGAGGACGTAAGCGACTTCAGGGATCCATTTGACGAGCTGAGCAGCATCGAGCTGAAAGACCTGGTATCTACTCTGAACACTATCCTGCAGCGTTTCCGATATGAAAACCCCTCTGACCAGATATTCGATCTGGAGCGAGAGGAGATAAGTATGGAGGAATGCGCTGAGGATATTCAGGACAGACTTAGCATAAACCGTGCACTCAAATTCAGTGAGCTTGCATCTGTTTGCAGGACAAAATCAAGGATCATAGCATATTTTCTGTCTCTCCTTGAAATGATGAGGATGAGGCTTGTATTTGTAAAGCAAGATTTAAAAAATTCGGATTTGATCATAGAAAAAAGGGGTTGAAGAAGCTATGGATGACAGAGAAGCAAAATCTATAATCGAAGGTCTGCTATTTACCTTCGGAGATCCCCTGGAATCAAAGGAAATGGCACGAGTGCTTGAGCTTCCCCACAAGGAAGTCATAAGACTGCTAAAGGAGATCAAGGACGAGCTTGACTTCGACAGGAGAGGGATCAGACTGGTAAAATTCAATGATTCTTATCAACTGGGAACAAGACCTGAGCACCATCAGTGGATAAAGTCCATAGTCCTTGAAAGAAACACTAAGGCACTTTCCAATGCAGCTCTTGAAACTTTATCGATCATTGCGTATAGACAGCCTGTTACAAAAGCAGTGATCGATCATATAAGAGGAGTAAAAAGCGACAGAAGCATAGAGACCCTGGCTATGAGACGTCTGGTCAGGGAGACCGGAAGGCTGGATAAACCTGGTAAGCCTATACTTTATGGCACAACTGATGAGTTTTTGAAGTATTTTGGGTTGGAATCAATAGATCAGCTGCCGCCGGTGGAGGGCTTGACTGATACTGAGTATAGAGAAGAATAGGGGGAGAGTTGCATGAGCACAGAAGGGATGAGGCTTCAAAAATATATGGCTCTTTGCGGCGTAGCTTCCCGCAGGGCTTCAGAGGAATTGATCAAGAACGGTCAGGTACAGGTGAATGGTAAGGTAGTTCTTGAAATGGGTACAGTTGTTGATCCTGACAAGGACAGAGTTTCAGTCGACGGGAAGACTGTAAGACCTGAAAAGAAAAAGGTATATATAATGCTGAACAAGCCTGTTGGAATAGTGACCAGCCTAAAGGATGAGAAGGGAAGGAGCGTTGTGACTGACCTTATCGAAGGCGTGGACGAAAGGATATACCCTGTTGGCAGACTTGATTCCGACACCAGCGGACTTTTGCTTTTAACTAATGACGGCGAGCTGGCGTTCAAGCTTACGCATCCGAGTAAAAGGATATTCAAGAAGTATATAGCGATCGTTGAGGGTCTACCCAATAAGGGAGAGCTTGAGAGACTAAGAAACGGGATAAAGATAGACGGCAGAGTAACATCCAAGGCAAAGGTCAAGGTATTGAAAAACTTTGGGGAGGATTCCATCCTTGAGATCGAGATATTTGAGGGTAGGAACCGACAGGTCAAAAAGATGTGTGAGGCTGTGAACCATCCTGTCAAAAAGCTTAAAAGAGTTGCATTTGGAGAGCTTCAGTTGGGAGGCCTCGAGGCTGGAAACTGGAGGTTCTTAAACGATGAAGAGCTATCATTTATAAGATCACTTTAGGGAGATGAACTTATGCTGGTTTTTAAGGATATAAAAAACGAAGATGAGCTTTTGGATTATCTTTCTGAAAATGGTCTGGGGCTATTAGAGTTTAACAACGGTATTTTTTTTGGTGGATATGAGGATGATAAGCTTTTTGGGATAGCCGAGGCATACCTCAAAAATGACAGGGTGTTCCTCGGGGTCAACCATATAGTGGAGGATCAATCTGGGCAGGGCATGGAGGAAGCGATCCTTAGATCACTGTTTAACAAGCTTGAGCTCAATAATATAGATTTTATATATTGTGACAATAAGTCAGCACTATTGGATAAAATAGGCTTTGTGGAAAGATCAGAAGGTTATTTGCTTGATCTTAAAAAGCTCTTCGACAGCGGGTGCAGCTGCTGTGGAGGTGAAGCTCATGAGGAATGACAAGCTTAATAATGCCGTCCAGTTTACTGAGCTTATAATAAAAAGCTACGTTAAAACAGGGAACGTGTGTATAGATGCTACGGCAGGCAATGGGAATGACACTGAGATACTGGCGACAGCAGTTGGGTCAACAGGAAAGGTTTATGCCTTCGACATTCAGCAGCAGGCAATCGAGACCACTCGATTCAGGCTTAGTGCCAAGGGTCTCCTCGACAGGGTCATACTTATAAACGATGGACATGAAAGGATATTGGAGCATGTCAGTGGAGATGCAGATTTTATTATCTACAATCTAGGCTACCTCCCCGGAGGAGATAAAGAACTTTCGACAACAAAGGAAACAACGCTGGAAAGTCTTAAACAGGCTCTGACTCTATTAACGCCAGCAGGTTTGATGGCAATTACCTGCTATCGCAGCCACAAGGGTGGCGAAGAGGAGTACGAGGCAGTAATGGAGTTTGTTTCACAGCTTGACCAGATCAAATACAATGCTTTTAGATTTGAATTTCTTAACCAAAAAAACGATCCGCCAGTAGTTATTGGCGTAGAAATGAGGGGAGTGGCGTAATGACAAAGGTAAAAATAATGGAAACTGCTTTCAGGGATGCTCATCAGTCCTTGATTGCAACGCGTATGAGCACTAAGGATATGATCCCGATCGCTGAAAAGCTGGATAGGGTTGGTTACCATGCACTTGAGGTATGGGGCGGGGCTACCTTTGACTCCTGCCTAAGGTTCCTTAATGAAGATCCCTGGGATAGACTTAGACAGCTTAGAAAGGCTTTCAAAAATACAAAACTTCAGATGCTTTTAAGAGGTCAGAATCTTTTAGGCTACAAGCACTATCCTGATGATGTTGTTGAGGAATTCGTTAAGAAGGCTATTGAAAATGGGATAGATATTGTAAGGGTATTTGACGCTCTAAATGACCTGAGAAATCTTGAAACGTCAATCAAGGCAACCAAGAAATACGGCGGACATGCTCAGGGGGCTATTTCCTACACTGTAAGCCCTGTGCATAACAACGAATACTACGTGCATTTGGCAAAGGATCTTGCTGATATGGGAGTCGATTCGATCTGTATCAAGGATATGTCAGGAATTTTATTACCTTATCCGGCTTACGAGCTTACCAAGTCTATAAAGGCTGCTGTCGATCTGCCTCTTGAGATCCATTCCCACTTTACAAGTGGTGTAGCCAATCAGACCTATATGAAGGCAATCGAAGCCGGGGCTGACATAGTCGACACTGCAATATCGCCGCTTGGGAACGGAACAAGCCAGCCAGCGACGGAGCCTATGATAGTTTCTCTACAGGGAACTGAGTATGCACCTGATATGGACCTGGATCTTCTACTGGAGATATCAGACTACTTCAGGGAGCTAAGAGACAAATATCTTGCACAAGGTCTTTTGGATGTCAAGATGCTGAATGTCGACGTCAATACCCTTAAGTACCAGGTACCGGGAGGGATGCTTTCAAATTTGGTTTCACAGCTTAAATCACAGGGCAAGGAGCATATGTATAACGAGGTACTAAAAGAAATCCCAAGGGTAAGAGAGGATTTTGGATTCCCGCCATTGGTAACACCTATGAGCCAGATGGTAGGTACTACAGCGGTTTTTAACGTTATACTGGGCGAAAGATACAAGATGGTGCCCACCGAATCTAAAAACTACGTCAAGGGATTGTATGGCAAGCCTGCGGCTCCAATATCCGATGAGATCAGAAAGAAGATAATCGGTGACGAGGAGGTTTTCGAAGGAAGACCAGCTGACCTGTTGGAGCCTCAGCTTGAGAATTACAGGAATGAGATCAAGGAATACCTTGAACAGGATGAAGACGTACTGACCTATGCTCTTTTCCCTCAGGTCGCAATACCATTCTTCAAGCAAAGACTTGCTGAAAAGTACAAGATAGAAACTGACCTTTTGAATCAGGAGGAAAAGACTCATCCAATATAGGTAAAGGACAAGACTAACAATCTTGTCCTATTTTGTAATCAAGTTGTTATTAGAATAAAATTGAAATAAAACTGATATATAACTGTAAAAAAATTTGCGAAGGGTATCATAAAAACATAAAACAATAGTGTATTCAGCAAAACTGGTGAAAACCAGTGACGCAAAGCTATGAGTCTAAAGCATAGGCTATGACTGTCAGGCTGCATTTAAATGCAGCCTGATTTTTTGAAGGGAGGGATTTATCTGATTGGATATTCTTGTCATATGGATCATAAAACGAAAGAGGTGATGTTATGAAGCTTTATGGTAAAAAGTCGATTGTTTTTTTGACTGTAATGTCAATGGTTATAGGAATGGGAAGTTTTTCTCTTGGCACAGATGGATTAGGAACTTATCCTGAACCATTCATACAGTCAAATGAAGACATTAGAAATCCAAACCCAATGGAAAAGGAGATTGATGAAGGCTGGATAAGTAAATATGCTGAACCCTCAGAGGAAGATGATGAGTTCTTTATAAATCTGATAGTAAAAGGTAAGCAAACTGAAAGTACTGAAACTACTGATATTGTTCTAGTACTGGATAATTCCAACAGCATGCTTACGTCAAATGACAGACAAGCTGTAGCAAACGACGCAATTGAGTTGTTTGTTGATGGATTGTTGAATCCTGAGGTCAACCCTATCGGAGCCATCAGAATAGGACTTGTAACCTATTGGAGTTCTCTGAATTCCAGCTATTACCACGGCTTGACAACGAATGCTAACGATATCAAATCTGAACTGCCGAACCGATCTGATGTAAACAACAGTAATGGTGGAACGCTTACTCAGGTAGGACTTAAAGAAGCTGCAGATATGCTATCTGATAGCACAGCTGACAATAAGATAATTGTATTACTGAGTGATGGCGTACCAACATTAAGTTATTTAGCCAGTTCGTCAGCACCTAATGAAGGGACGATCACGAACTATGACGGGGATGGAGCTCCATCAATCAGGGCAACGGGGTTCAACTATGGGACTGTAAAAGGTAATGGTACAAATTACAGGCTGTACAATGCGGAAGGTTCTACCCATGATCCATATAGTCTAGGTAGCTATACTGTAAACGATCATGCATTCGCAACTATATCTGAAGCAATACTCCACAAAGCAAATTATGAAATCTATAGTATAGGTATTGAGCTTGATGATCAGTACTTTTCATCTAATGGAGGATATACTGTTAGTGGACAGACTGCGGAAAATATAATGTCAAATATATCATCAGGAGCTGGATACTTCAAGAATGCTGAAGAGGTATCAGACGTAGTAGAAATCCTTGAGCAGATATCAACTACGGTTATAAAGTCGATTTCAGCTGGTATTATAGTGGACCCGATGGGAGATATGATAGACCTAATCGAGGGTAGTTACGTCGTAACCGCATCTGATGGATCTATTATTGGGAATGGCTTGCTTTCAACGGTTGCAGTTGTTGATACTGGAAATAAAATAGAGGTGTCTGGACTAAACCTAGGTGCGGATGAATGGGTAAAGGTTAGGTATAAGGTCAGGCTAACAACTGGAGACCCAGATTATATTGGCGACTTTTATTATTTGACCAATGACAGAACGACTTTACAACCTAAGGAAGTAGAACCTGATACTATCAGAGATTTCTCGATTCCAGCTGTCAAGGGACCGGTTCCAACTATAACAATAGAAGGTTCCAAGACATGGATTGACAATGAAGATGCTTATAAAACAAGACCAGATTATATAGAGATAACACTCTTTAGAGATGGTGTTCCTTATTCCGAAGCTGGGTTTACAAATCCATTTAATGTATCAGGGCCGGAATGGTCATACAGTATCTCAGGATTACCAGAATATGACCCTGTAGATTATGCAGCAGATGGTAGTGTGTATGAGTACACTATTATCGAGACTGATATTTCCGAATATGTGCAGACTTATAACGGATATGATATAACAAATAAGTTAACAGCAACAGTAGATATACCAGTAGAGAAGGTATGGGTAGGCGGAGAAAGTCCAAGACCTGATGTAACCATCAATCTTCTGGCAGACGGACAAGAGGTGGATGAAGTCACATTAAGTGATGGCGATACAGAACACACCTTTACCGGCAAGCCGAAGTACAACGGACAAGGTCAATTAATAACCTACACCATAACAGAGGATCCTGTAACAGGGTACTCAAGTGATGTGAAAGGCTATACAGTAACAAATACAAGCACAGCAACAGTAAATATTCCAGTAGAAAAAGTATGGGTAGGCGGAGAAAGTCCAAGACCTGATGTAACCATCAATCTTCTGGCAGACGGACAAGAGGTGGATGAAGTCACATTAAGTGATGGCGATACAGAACACACCTTTACCGGCAAGCCGAAGT
>Ga0228536_1000069_pt1 | contig 247549 bp, 223 predicted proteins | sample SJ1Smetagenome_FD_168611 | JGI IMG/M metagenome (GOLD analysis project Ga0228536, IMG submission 168611) | Enriched culture of PCE-dechlorinating microbial communities from Ithaca, New York, USA - SJ1.S | ecosystem: Engineered > Modeled > Simulated communities (microbial... > Unclassified...
GAGCAGGGCTTGGTGATGCTCAGCACCCCACCGCTGGTGATGTCGGCCGAGCCGCCGGTAAAGCGGCAGTTCTCATAGACCACATCGTGGGTGCCGGCCGGCACGACGTAGTTGGTGTAGGTGGTGGTCGGCGAAGAAATGGGGCTCGGCGTTGGCGTCGGCGTAGGGGTTGGCGTAGCCGTTGGATCGGCGCTCGGCTCCATCGTAGGCGTCTCGGAAGGCGACGTCACAGGAGTTGGTGTAGCCGTTGGAGTGGGTGTTGGGGTGGCGTTCGCAGCACGCCACTTCCCGCGTATCTTTCCGTCCAGCGTCCGCAGCTGACTCGCCGCTGTGCGAACGCTCCTCGCCAGCCGACGATGGAGTGGAGTTGGCACGCGAGCACCCACTCGTGCCACGTCGCGATCTATGTGAAACATGCGCGCATTGACGGCCAGGACGGTGCGGACGGTCGTTTCGTCGAGTTCAGCCATGGCGAGGACTTGGCGGTTCAGCGCCTGGACGGCACGGGTAACGCTGATGGTGCGTCGCTCCTCTCGGACGATCTCAGCGCGAACCCAGCGGCTCCGCGGGTATCTCCGCCAGGCTGTGGCCAGGCTATGGATACGGCGATGCGACCGTGTGATGCGCACGTGCGCGGTCACGCTTGCCCGAGCGACTCTCGCGGCCGGAGTATCTTCCTCGAGAACAACTGCCGCGGTACGCGGCGGAGTGAAGGCGAAGGAGGTGAGGAGAATCAGGGTGGTGCCGGCGATCGCCAGGGTCTTCTTCGCTCTGTACATCGGAGCCTCCTCGCAGATCACACGAAGCGCGAGGCGCAAGCTCTCCAGTCAGAGCTGAGGATGCTGCACCGGCGCAGCGAGCTTCACATGATGTCGAACTGTCCCGCCGGTCTTCGGCGTCTCGCCCCAGAGAATCGGTCGTTATCCGGATAACTGAAGGGTCGGCACGGCGCAGGTGTAGTCCACGCCGACGACGCGACTCACCGTGGGTCACAAAGTTGCCGGTGGGTCGAGAGCGGCGCGGGCCGATGAGCATCACGGGCGGCGGCACTCCACCTGGGGGCGCGGAGCGCCCACCGTTTCCGACGCCCCCTCTTTCGTGGTACTCCACGCTCTATGCCAGGCTGCGGCTACGGAGCGGTATACTGCCTGCGCGCAGACGATCGAAAGGAGGTGGGCCGCATGAGCGACCTCTGCCTGGTAACAGGTGGAGCGGGTTTCATTGGCTCGCACGTAGTCGGCGAGCTGCTCGCCCGCGGCAAAGCGGTGCGCGTCATCGACAACTTCTCGACCGGACGCCGCGAGAACCTCTCGCCCTACGGAGATGCCGTGGAACTCGTTGAGGGCGACCTGCGAAGCTACGAACGAGCACACACCGCGGTGGCGGGAGTCGATTCGGTGATCCACCTGGCGGCGCTGCCCTCCGTGCCGCGCTCGGTTCAGGACCCCCTCACCACGAACGCCGTCAATATCACGGGTACGCTGAACATCCTCCTGGCGGCACGCGACGCCCACGTGCGCCGCGTCATCACGGCATCGTCCTCTTCGGTCTACGGTGCCGCGGCGGGCTCACCGAAGCATGAGGGGTTGGTTCCAGCCCCCATCTCGCCCTACGGCGTCTCCAAGCTCGCCGCGGAACAGTACACGACGGCTTTCCACTCGGTGTACGGCCTTGAGACCGTCGCCCTGCGATACTTCAACGTGTTCGGGCCACGACAAGACCCTAGTTCTCAATACAGCGGCGTCGTTCCTCTGTTCATCAAACACGCGCTGGAGGGCAGACAGCCGGTGATCTACGGCGATGGCCTCCAGACACGCGATTTCACCTACGTAGCCAACGTTGTGCAGGCTACCCTCTCGGCCCTCTCGGCCGAGGCGGCCTGCGGACACGTCATCAACGTCGGGTGCGGCGGGTCGCACTCGCTCCTCGATCTGGTTACGGCCATCGAGGCAGCCTGCGACCACTCACTCGTGCCGCGCTTCGCCGCCATGCGCCCAGGCGACGTGAAGCACTCCTGTGCCGACATCACCCTGGCTCGCGAGCTGCTGGGCTACACTCCTCACGTCTCATTCGCCGAGGGTGTGCGCCGGACGTTCGAGGCCATCGCCACCGACCTCGCCGCACCCTCTGTCTGAGCGGACTGACTCCACCACGGCACCTGTGAACAGCGGCAGGCAGGCAGACCACGTCACGACAGCTGAACGCTATCCCCGCGTGCTCATCGTCGGCTACAACTTCGATCTCGTAACGGGCGGCGGCATCACGCTCAGCAACCTGTTCGACGGCTGGCCCCGCGAGCGACTCGCCGTCGCCGACTTCCATCCCTGCGAGACGAACCCCGCGCCATGTGCCCGCCAGTACATCCTCGGCGCGGACGAGGAGCGCTGGGTCTGGCCGGTACGTGCTCTCAGACGCGGCAACCGGCGGCCGTCCATACCCGACCGCGATCTGACCATGCCTCGGGTGTCGAAGACCGCCGCCGCGCCCCCCGTGACGCGCGTGCCGACCGCAAGCTCTGTCGCCAGGGCGGCGGCTTTCAGCACTGTGCGCTGGCTTGGCGGCGTCGGTGTACTGTGCTCGCTTGCGACCTCGAGCGGCCTGCTGAGATGGAGCGCCGACGTACGCCCCGACCTGATCTACACTTGGCTCAACTCGCTGGCCATGATCCGCCTGGTTACCCAGCTCGCCAACGCGCTTTCCCTGCCCATCGCGCTGCACATCATGGACGATTGGCCAAGCATCGCCTTCGAGAGCGGCCTCCTAGCACCTCGCTTCCGCGCCGAGACCGATCGCTCGTTTCGCGCCATCGTGGCGCGAGCATCCGGCACGCTCGCCATCAGCCAGCGCATGGCGCAGGTGTACGAGGCCCGCTACGGGCAGAGGTGGGAGGTATTCCACAACCCAGTGGACATCCCCCGATGGGCCAGAGCGCGCAGAGCGAGCTGGTCCCGGTCCGGTACTTTCAAGATAGTCTACGCGGGTCGTGTGGGGCTGGGTATTGGACCCAGCCTCGTCGATGTGTGCCGCGCCGTGCAAACACTCAGACAACGGGGCTTGGACCTCGCGCTAGAGATCTTCACACCGAGCGAACCAGCCGCTCGAGCGTACGCTCTGGCGTCGTTCGACGGCGTCGCCGTCCACTCGGCGATTCCCGACGACGACATACCCGCCGTGCTCGCACGAGCCGACCTGTTGGTGTTGCCCTATGACTTCGCCGGCAAGGCGGCGGCTTTCGCGTGCCTCTCCTACCCCACCAAAGCGCCGGCGTACATGGCCACAGGGGTGCCGACGCTCGTCTACGCTCCCGAAGAACACGCACTGGCACTCGATGCTCGCGACCGCGGCTGGGCGTGGGTGGTCGACAAGCCGGGCGCCGAGGGCCTCCTCGTCGCCATCGAGCGGCTCGCCGGCGATGAAGACCTGCGGCGCAGCCTCGCGCAGCGGGCGTTCGCGACGTGTGAGCGGGAGCACGACGCTCGCGTCGTGCGGGAGCGCTTTCGCGACGCCCTCGAGCGAGCGGCACACGCTGCGCCGCGCAGCGGTACAGCCACCGACACCGCGGTCACATCGTCGGTCGACGGGGCGGACTGACGCCGCATGCGCGTGACCCACGCAAGCGAGCGCCCCGCGCGACCTTCCGACGAGCTCCACGTGGTGTTCCTCGTACGTTCTTTCGGATTCCCCAACGGGCTGGCGAACACCAATCGAGTGCGCTTGCTGGGACGCGCCCTGGTCGAGCAGGGCGCGACTGTCCATGTGCTGTGCACGCGTGTCAGTGAACTGCCGGGGCGCGTGCGCAACGCGGCCGCGCGCGGTACGGCCGACGGCATCTCATTCGAGTACACGACCGGGACGACGGTTCGCTCCGCCTCGTTCGCCGCGCGGCGCCTCCGCGAAGCCCGCGGCTATGGAGGGGCGATCCGCCGTCTCGTCGCGCTTCGCCGGCGCGGACGCTTGGATTGCGTGTACCTCTGGTCCGGCGCCCGATCATGGCGGATCGCCCCCTGGCTCCTCGTCAAGCTCCTCAACACGCTGCGCGTGCCGGTGATCGTCGAACTCAACGAACATCCCTGGCGCGCGCCCCGCCTTCCCGCGGTGCTCGGCACGCGCCTCTCGCTCCTCCATGGCGTCTCGGGCGCCGTAGCGATATCGGCCTACTTGGCAGCGTGGGCTTCTCGAGAGGTCAAGGATGCTCGCCGAGGGCCGCTGCCCATCCTCGAGGTGCCGATACTCGTGGACGCGGGCGAACAACATCCGACGGAATACAACGCGGCGTCAGAGCATCTGATCTACGCCGCCTCCCCCGGCTACGACGCGGCGCTCGCCTTCATCCTCGAGGCCATGGGCTCCGTCTGGCGCCGGCACCCCAACTGCAAGCTCGTGGTCACCGGCGGCACGCGCGCTCCGTCGAGCACATCCGATTCCGGGAACTCGAGTTCGCCCGGAGCAGACCCGCGTATTGAGTACGTCGGCTACGTGGCTCGGGATACATATCTGCAGCTCCTCGCGCAGGCGCGCGCGGCCCTCATCCCCCTTTTCGCGGACCAGCGGTCCGAGGCGCGGTTTCCGACCAAGATCGGCGAGTACCTGGCGGCCGCCCGCCCTGTAGTGACCACGCACGTGGGCGAGCTCGACCGTTACCTCGAGGACGGAGAGACGGCGTACCTCTCGAAGCCGGGCGACGCGGCCGCCTATGCCGCCCAGATCGTCGCCGCCCTCGACGATCCCGAGAGAGCGGCGACGATAGGACAAGCCGGCCGCCGTATCGCCGAGGAACAGCTCCATTACGCGCTTCACGGAGCTAGGCTCCGCGCGTTCTTCGCAGCCGTGGCCCGAGATACGCGCGCTGGCTCAGGAGATGTTCGCTGACCACGGAGCCGGCCTCTTGCTTCCACCGCTCGCCGCCCCTCGCCGGGCGAGCGATGACCTCATGCTATAGTTGGCTTCGTTCAGGCGGCACCGCAAGGACACCTCGCCCGTGACACATCTCACAGTCTCGGTGGTGATCCCAACGTTCAATCGCGCGCACCTCCTTGCACGAGCGGTTGGTTGTGCGCTCACCGAGTGTCAATCAGGAGACGAAGTCATCGTTGTCGACGACGGATCGACGGACAACACCGAGGCGGTCGTGCGCGCCTTCGCGCCCGCCGTACGGTACGTCAGGACCGATCACCGCGGCGCCGGTACCGCGCGGAATACCGGCGTCCAGTGGGCACAGGGAGATCTCGTCGCCTTTCTCGACTCAGACGACGAATGGATCCCCGGAAAGCTTGCATGGCAGCGCACAGTACTCGAACAGTTCCCCGACATACTGTTCGTTTTCAGCGACTTTGGGGTGGTTACAGAACAAGGGCGCCGCGTGTCGCACTACCTCTCGTCGTGGTACGGCGACGCGAGCGCCCCAGACCGAATCCTCTCCCGTGCTATCGACTCAACCACCATCCGGGATCTGCCGGCGTCCGCTCCAGCCTTCAGGCTGCATATCGGACGCCTGTACGAGGCGTACATCAACGGCTGGTACGTGAACACGTGCACGGTCGTCGTGCGCCGGCGCGAAGCCGGCGACGCTCTGCGATTTCCCGAAGACATCGCGATCTATGAAGACTGGGAGTGCTTTGCTCGGCTGGCGCGGCGCGGCCTCGCCGGCTACATGGACTGCGATACGGCGTGGCAGCACGGCCATGCGGGCGCGCGGCTCACAGGCCTCGCGACCTCCGCGCGCGCGGAGGCCGCTCTGACCATCATCGAGCGAGTCTGGGGCCAGGATGAGGAGTTCCTCGCCCTGCACCGAGACGATTACGAGCATGCCGCTGACCACTTTCGGCTCCAGAAGGTACGCCAGTTGTTGGGGCAGGGGCAGCGGCGACGCGCCCGAAACGAGCTCGCCCGTGTCTTCCACGTACCTTGCTCGTACCACGTGCTCTCCTACGTTCCGGGCAGCCTGATGAGAGCCAGCGCTCGTTTCAGCCGGCGTGCGCACGGCCTCCACGTCAGCACGAGCTCCTCGTCATGAGTACGTCGCCGTGGAGGATCGTTGAGCACCGGGGCCGCGCCGGGCTGCAGCGCCTGGAGGCAGACTGGAGGGCGCTGTACGTGGCGCTGCCTCACAGATCGAGATACCACGCCTTTGAGGCGCAGCTGGCGTATCTCGACCACCTCTGCGACACGCCAGAGCTCGCTCGGTATCTCGCTCTCACGGAGGGGCGGCGCGTGCGCGCCATCTGTCCCCTGGTAGCGCGGGACGACACGAGCCTGCGCTACCCTCTGCACGTCTGGGCCCTCCCCTGGCACCCACATTGGACCATCACCGACGTGCTCTGCCCAGACGCGGAAGCCGCGGCCGCGCTCGTACCCGCCGCAGTCCGCTTTCTTCGTGCGAGCATGGACGGACGCCGGCTGCTGGTCTTGGGGCCACTGCCGCAAGCATCCGCCGTGTGGCACGGCCTCCAGAACATGAGCCGGTGTTCCTGGTCCACTCACGCCACAGAGGTGTCTCACTGCTTCGACTGCCAGAAGCCCTACGACGAGCTCATGGCTCGCCTGTCCAAGCACTTCCGGCGGAACGTGCGCAGCCACTGCAACAAGATCGCGCGCCTCGAGGGCGCGCGCTTCGCCACCGCTGTCGGCGAAGACATCCTGGAGGGTGCCCTCGAGGCCTTCTTGAGCGTCGAGGCCTCGGGTTGGAAGGGGCAGGGCGGCACGGGGTCCGCCATCAGCCTGTATCCGCGACTGACCGCCTTCTACCGTGCCCTCGTCGCCACCATGGTCGGTCCCGAAGACCACTGCGAGATCAACAGCCTCTGGGTAGACGATCGCTGTGTCGCCGCGCAGTTCTGCGTGCGCACCGGCCCCGACTACGCGATCCTCAAGATCGGCTACGATCAAGACTACGCGCGCCTGGGTCCCGGACAAGTGCTCCTCAACAAGACGCTCGAGCGCTGCTGCGCCGACCCGGCGATCAAACGCCTCGATCTGGTAACCGACACGCCGTGGTCGCGCGACTGGCAGCCCGAGACGATCCCCATGCGACAAGCACACCTCGCGCTAGGGCGCGTGGCGGCACCGCCTCTCGTCGGGCTCATCGGCGCACGATACGGAGCGGCGCGGCGCGCTGTACGCGCGCTGCGCGCCGCCAACGCGCGCCGCCAGAAGCCCCCGCGCGCGCACAAATCCACCACCGAGAGTTCGTGACACACGCCAGCACACAACGAGGAGCCGTGGCCACGTATCGCGCGCGGCACCAGAACGTCGACTCCCGCGAGCTACCCGCTAGCGAGGATACATGCCCCCGCTAGCGGCCAGAATCGAGCGGCTCGCGACGCTGTCGCGGGGGTCGACGCGACAGCATGCAGCCGAAGTGCGCGCAGGACAGTGGCTCACTCCTGAGGCCTCCACTGCCGATCAGCGACGGCGGCTCGCCGCGCTGCTCGCACACGCCTCTCGACACGTGCCATACTATCGTGAGGTCTTCTCTAGCCAGGGGCTGGCCACCGCCTCAGCCGAGGCGTTGGCCGCCCGTTTCACACACCTCCCTCTCCTCGACAAGGCAACGCTGCGCGCGCGTTTCGACGACCTCCAATCCGACGACCTCCAGGAGAGGACGTGGCGCTACGATTCGACTGGCGGGTCCACTGGTGAGCCCGTGCGCCTCATCAACGACAGCACGTACTTGGATTGGCAGCGCGCCGTGGGCCTGGTGGCCGCCGCGGAGATCCTCTGCCGGCCACTGGGAGAGAAGCGACTCCATATCTGGGGTTCGGTAGACGATCTTCTCACGGGCAAGGAGACGCTGCGGGCACGGCTTGGACAGTGGCTGCGCAACGAGATCTGGCTGAACAGCTTCCGCCTGACGCCCGAGCTCATGAGCTCGTACGTCGACATCATGAACCGCTCACGGCCGGAGCACATCATCGCCTACGTCGAGAGCGCCGTGGAGATCGCCCGGTTCGTCGAGAGGAACGGCCTCACCGTGCATTCCCCCAAGACGGTCGCCACCGCCGCGGGCTGCCTCCAGCCCCACATGCGCGACCTCCTGACGCGGGTGTTTCGTGCCGAGGTGTTCCAGTCGTACGGCTCGCGCGAGGTCTCCGGCATGGCGTTTGAGTGCAATCGCCATGCCGGCATGCACGTGCCGGTCCAGACGGTGTTCCTCGAGGTACTGCGCGACGACGGCACCCCCGCCGAGCCGGGAGAGACCGGCCGCATCGTGGTCACTTCGCTCGTCAACTACGCTCTCCCCCTTATCAGGTACGAGATCGGTGACTTGGGAGTGTGGGCGGACGCGCCGTGCGACTGCGGGCGGGTCTGGCCACTCCTGCGAGAGATCACCGGTCGCGTCTCCGACACCTTCGTGACGGCCGACGGCACGCTGGTCGCGGGCCAGTACTTCAACTACGCCTTCCACCTGCAGGACTGGATCGAGAAGTTTCAGGTAATTCAGGAGTCGACGCGGCACGTCCGAGCGCGCATCGTCCAGCGGAAGGACCTTCCCGATATCGAGGCCATGAGAGCAGCCGGCATCTCTGAGATCACGCGCAGAGTGCAGCTCGCCATGGGAGAGGAGTGCGCCGTGTCGTTCGAATTCGTCGACCACATCGAGCCCAGCGCTTCCGGCAAATACCGCTTCACCATCACGAAAGTCCACGACACCGGCGATCCGACAGCCTCCTCCGCCGCCGCGAGCTTCCGCGAGTCGGCGGCGGCGGGAGACTGCGTCTAGGGGCGCTCAGCGCTCGCGCGAGGCACGAGGGAGAACCGCGGGATACGATGCATGCATTCTTCTACTCCCCATGGCTGGAGCCCGACGTACGTGCGCGGTGGCAGCGGCACGCCGAGCAAGTCCCCTGGACGCATTACCTCGCGGATCCCGACTGGGCAGAGGTCGAGCGCTCTGGGCAAGGACGTACGGCTCGCCGGCCGTTCTTCTTCTGGGGCGAGCAGGATGGCGAAGTCTGTCTGACCGCGCTAGGAGTACGCCGCCAGCTGCCCATCCCGGGCCGTTCCTTCTGGGAGTTCAGTAAGGGGCCAACTTTTCTGGACGGCGAGGTGTTCGACCACTGGCTAGGGTGGCTGGACGGTGTGCTCGCGCACGACGCGGCGCGCATACGGGTCGCGCCCCCTCTGCCCCTCGACGGCAGAGGCGACGCCGTGGAGTCCACGCTGGAGCGACACGGTTACGTACGGCATCGCCTGTTCGGGACGTGGGCGACACTGTGCATCGACCTCTCTCTCAGCGAAGAGGCCCTGCTCGCATCGTTTCGCAGCTCCACTCGCCAGGAGATCAGGAAGTGCCTGCGACTCGGCGTCGCCGTCCAGCCTGAAGACACGGCCGAGGGTCAGGCCATTCTCTGCGACCTGCAGCGCGCCATGCGCGAGCGAGCCCCCGTGGAGACGGCCTCTCCCGATCTCCTCGCTCGCATCAGTCGGTACTGGCTGCGCGGCGGCAGCGGCGGCACTGTCCTCATCGCTCGCGAGGGCAACCAGCCGCTGGCCGCTGCCCTGGTGATTATCTACCGCGAGCGCGCGCACCTGCGCATGCTGCCTTCCGCGCGCAACCCCAAGACATCTGGCAAAGCGTCGGGCTCGCACCTCCTCCTCTGGGAGGCCATACGCTGGGCTCGCGCGCGCGGCTGCACCCTGTTTGATCTCGGGGGTTACAGCTTGATGGCCCGGCCGGAAGACCCCTTGTGGGGCGTCAACTTCTTCAAGCGTGGCTTCGCCCCTACGGCGGAGCCCGAGAAGGTGGTGGCCGTCCACGAGAAGATGTCCTCACCGACCATCGCGGCCTCAGCGTACGCCGTCCGACGGCTGCACACAGCGGTTCTGCGGCGCCGTGCAGGTGGCCGCCGGCGATGAAACTCGCGGTTACCCTGGACGTGGAAGCAGACTGCCAGTGGGACCACGGCTGCCCGGTCAACACCCGTAATGTGCGAAGCTGGCCGAGATTTCAAGAACTCTGCGACGAGTACGGCGTGATCCCCACCTACCTCCTCACTTCGGAGATGGCCGCCGACGGCCTCGCACGCGACTACCTGTCGAACTGGCAGCGGCAAGGGCTCGTCGAAGTGGGCGCACACCTTCACCCATGGACCACCCCGCCGTTTGTGGACGCGCCCGGCCTGCGGTTTAACGATCGGATCCACGCGTTTCCCTCACAGCTCCCCACCTCCCTCTTGCAGGAGAAGCTCCACAATCTAACGCGAGAGATCGCCAGCGCGTTCGGCGCGGTGCCGACAGCGTTTCGCGCTGGCCGGTTTGGCTTCGACCTTCGCGTCGCTCAGGCGCTCGTCCAGGAGGGCTACGTGGTCGACTCGTCCGTCACGCCGCTGACTTCCTGGCGAGACACGCCCGGCCTGCCGGGCGAGGCGGGGCCGGATTTCTCGCACTGCTCGGTGCAGCCGTTTCGCGTGAGCGGCAGCGGCGGCGTACCGCTCATCGAGATCCCGGTGACCGTGCTGCCGACATACGATGTACTCCACAGGTACCCGACTCTCCTGCGGGCGTACCAAGCGAAGCCCGCGCGAGCCATACGCAAAGTCCTTCTGCGTACTTGGCTGCAGCCGCAGCCCATGTGGCTCGCACCCCGACCTCACTATGGGCCCGCGGATCTCCTGCGGGTCTGGCGACACGCCGAGCGCACCGGTGTTAAGATCGCGGTGATGATGTTCCACAGCAGCGAGTTGCTGCCCGGCGGAAGTCCCTTTCGACCTACGGCAGAGTCCATTCGCGCGCTCTACCGCTGCCTCACTGAGTTCTTCCGCGAAGTTCGCGCGGGCGGCGGGAGCTTCATCGGCCTCACGGCGGCCGCACGGGAACTCTCGGCCGGCGAACTAGAGGTACGCGGTCTGTGAAGGTGCTCTTCCTCGTAGACTCCCTCGGTAACGGCGGAGCAGAGCGGCAGATGACCCTGTTGGCCGCCGGCTTGCCCGCGGAATGGGAACGGCGCGTGTGCGCGCTGGGCGGAGGACCGTTCGTAACTTACCTCCGCGAGCGCGGCATCGCCGTACGCGTTCTCAAGCGCCGCTCCCGCTTCGACCCAGATCCGGCGGCCACTCTCTGGCGGGAGATCGCCCTGTCGCGACCAGACGTCGTGCACTCATGGAGTTGGATCTCCACCTTGATCGCCGGCCCGGTCTGCCGGCTCTGCCGCATCCCCCTCATCGACGGCACCATCCGCACAGGCGCTCTGCAATCCGCGCACCTGCCCCTCAAACGCGTCGGCATGGCGTGCGCCACCACCGTCGTGGCCAACTCGCACGCCGGCCTGCAGGCGTGGGGCGTGCCGCCGCGTAAGGGATGCGTGGTGGCCAACGGTTTCGACCGTTCCCGCCTCGCCGCATGTTCGACGGCCGGCACGAGCGCCGAACACTCGTCAGCCGACGCGCCCAAGCCCTGCACGGTTGTCATGGTCGGCAGAATGGCGCCCGAGAAGAACTATCGCCTCGTGATCGCCGCGGCTCGCCTCCTGCGGAGACAGCATCCCTATCGCTTCCTCTTCGTCGGAGACGGCCCGACTCGCCCGGCTCTCACGGCGGAGGCCGCCGACCTGCTCGCTGACGGCACGGTCGTGTTCGCCACCGCCGGCCTCGAGGCGATCCCTCAGATGTACCAGGCGGACATCGGCGTGCTCATGACCGATCCGGCGTGGGCGCAGGAGGGCTGTTCCAACGCCATCATGGAGTACATGGCGTGCGGCCTGCCGGTGATCTGCGGAGAGGGCGGCGGCAATCGCGAGCTCGTCGAGGATGGGGAAACCGGCTTCGTGGTCCCTCCGACCGACGCCACGGCGCTCGCCGAGCGCATCGCTTATCTGTGCGCTCACGGAGCCGAACGCCGCGCCATGGGCACGGCCGGTTGGCGCCGTATCGCCGACGTCTATTCTCTCGAGCGTATGGTCGAGGGTTTCGTCCGTGTATATGAAGAGGCCACCTCGGCCTAGTCATCGGATGGCCGAGGACTGCGAGTGGTGGTCGACCATCCTGATGGGTACCCATCCGCGCATCCGGCGGTTCGCCTTTTTCGACCGCCTGCCGATACGATGACGGGGCTTCGCGAGCGAGAGATAGGCGTCACGAGATGACCGCGACCGACGATCATGCACCCGTTGGGCGGAGGCTACGACTGCTGCTGCTCGCCCCGCACGCGCACGTTCGCGGCCCTATCCCCAAGATCGTCCCGCTCCTGGTAGACCACCTCAGACTCCTGGGCTGTGCTGTCGAGACCGCGAGCTGGGGCCGCCACACCGACGAGGAGACGCTGCTCTCGAAGACGATTGGCCGGACCGCGGACATCGCGCGCATCCGCCGCCAGCTCCGGCGACGCCCAGTCGACGTGCTCTTCATCGCCACCGCGCACAACTGGGGCGGGCTTCTGCGCGATATCCCCCTGGTTTTGGCCACGCGACGGCTGTGCGCGCATCGCGTCCTGCACTTCCACGGCAGTCACTCCGACCGCCTGGTCGCCCCGGGGCACCGGCTGCTCAAGCTCGCGTCTCGCCTGCTCGTTCGGCAGGCCGACGCCACTCTGGTGCTCTCCACGCAGGAGCGCGACGAGTGGTCCGCCTTCCTGCCGAACAGCCGCTTCGACGTGGTTACGAATCCCTTTGTCCCTGACGCGGCTGCACCCATACCACTAGACGCGGCACGCGAGCCCAGCCAGACCACGCCACCCGCTGAGCCAACCATCCTGTACGTTGGTCGCCTGGTACCACAGAAAGGCGTGGCGGACCTCCTGCAAGCGCTCGCGCACCTCAACGCGGCCGTGCCGTGCCGTCTGGTGGTCGCGGGCGATGGCCCCAGCGCGAACGCCTTGGCCCAGCAGGCGCGCCTGCTGGGGATCGCGGACAAGATCGACTGGCGCGGACACGTATCGGGCGAAGCCCTCGGTGCCTGTTACCGCCAGGCTGACGTCTTCGTCCTGCCTTCGTACCGTGAGGGCTTCCCCACAGTGCTGCCGGAGGCGATGAGCAGGGGACTGCCTATCGTCACCACCAATCTCCCCGGTGCCGCCGAGCGGCTCGCAGAGGGCGTGAACGCCCTGTTCATTCCGCCACGGGAGCCCGAGAAACTCGCCGAGGCTATCGAGCGTCTGCTGGCTGACGACGGGCTGCGAGCGACGATGGCCGCCAACAACCTCGCCAAAGTCAAGGAGTTCGCGCCCGCGGCGGTGACACCTCGGTACCTGACGATCCTCGAGCGCGTGGCTCGCGACAGTGCGCCGCGCCGTGCCTCGTCGCGACGACGGGAGGAACCATGAGCGCGGCTCCCCCCTCGCCAAGCTCGTACGCCGCGCGCCACCACGACCAGTCGCGCCTCTCCGCAGCCGCGCTGCACGCGGCGCTCCGGCACGCGGCATGGCTGGAGATGTACGGCCCCACGTCGTGGGACGCGCACGATCTGTGGGCCAACCCGGTGGGTCGGCGGGCGAAAGCCGTCTACTACCGCCACCGGTGGTTGGGCCTCCCCCTGGTAGCCCCATTCGTCTTGCTCGACACCGCTCTCCCGGCCACGCGCAAGCTCCTGTGGCACCGTCAGCGGTTCCCCATCGCCGACGCCCACTACGCCATGGGGTTCTTCGCACTGGCACAAGCCCACGATCCAGCCTGGTCGTCGCGCGGACAGCAGCACCTCGCGGCGCTCTTGGACCAGCGCTGTCCCGGCGAGCCCGAGCACTGCTGGGGCTACCCGTTCGATTGGCAGACGTGCTTCGGCACCTGGAAAGCGGGCACGCCTCTGATCACGTCCACGCCGTACGCGTACGAGGCCGCCGAGGCGGCGTACGCGACCACGGCCGAACCGCGGTATCTGGCTATCATGGAGTCCATCGCGCGCTTCGCTTACGCCCGCATCCCGAGCACGGAGATCGCCCCGGGTGTGCGCGCCTCCGCGTACTCGCCGTACGACAGCCGGCGCGTGGTGAACGCGAGCGCATACCGCGGCTTCCTGCTCGCCGCGGCCGGTTCGCGATTCGCCGCCGACGAGTGGCTCGCTGAGGCACGAGCTACGCTGGCCTTCGTCCTGTACAGCCAGCGGCCGGATGGCTCCTGGTTGTACGCCATGGATGGCAAGGATGCGTTCGTCGATAACCTGCACACGTGTCTCGTCCTGAAGAACCTCATCAAAGCATGGCGCGTCCTCGGCGACTCCGATCTCCTAGCAGCCGCCTTCCGTGGTTACGCTTCCTACAAGTCCTCCCTTCTCGACTCCGCCGGGCTGCCGGTGCCGTTCGCCTACTCGGAGCGCCCCACGCTCCAGCGGCGCGAGTTGTACGACTACGCCGAAGGCATCAACCTCGCCCTGCTGTTGGCCGATGTGGATCCTGAGGCCTCGGCGATCGGCACGGCCCTCCTCACGGAGGTACTGCGACGCTGGGTCCTGCCGGACGGGCATTTCGTGACACGTGAGACCATGTGCGGACGTAATACGGTCCCCTACCATCGCTGGGCGCAAGCGCAGATGTTTCGCGCGCTGGTGCTCGTGGCGGTGCGGGAGACCAACTGACCACGATGTGCGGCATCTGTGGCATCTACAACTACCGTGACGGCGAGCCGGTATCGCAGACCACAATCCGCGACATGACGGCGGCCATGGTGCACCGTGGACCGGACGACGACGGCTTCCACTTCGCCGGCGCGCTCGGCCTGGGGATGCGCCGCCTGAGTATCATCGACCTCGAGGGCGGCGCCCAGCCCATCGCCAGCGAAGCCGGCACGCACGTCACGGTGTGCAACGGCGAGATCTACAACTTCCGCGAGCTCCGCGCGGAGCTCGCGGCCCACGGCCACATCTTTCGTACACGTAGCGACACCGAAGCTCTTGTCCATGCCTACGAGCAGTGGGGCTTCGCCTTCCTCACCCGCCTCAACGGCATGTTCGGGCTCGCTCTGTGGGACGCCGCCGAACGAACGCTCGTCCTGGCCCGCGACCCCTACGGCATCAAACCGCTCTACTACCACGATACTGGTGGCACGATCCGTTTCGCCTCCGAGATCAAGAGCCTGCTGTGCGACCCGGCTGTCCCTCGGGCCGTCGACCCGCTCGGCTTAGATCTCTACTTGAGCTTCAGCTACGTCCCATCGCCGCGCACGGCGTTCGCCGGCATCCACCGCCTCCCCCCGGGATACGCCCTGGTCTGTACGCCGCGGGGATGCGCGCTTCGCCGGTACCACATCGCCGCGCCCACGGCGATGGACTCCCGCGACGAAGCTGCTCTGGTAGAGGAGCTTCGCGAGCTCATCGCCGCCGCGGTGCGCCGTCAGATGGTGGCCGACGTACCGGTTGGCGCACTCCTGAGCGGCGGCGTGGACTCTACGACCACGGCCACCCTCATGGCACGGCTGGCCGAGCAGCCCATCGATACGTTTACCGTGGGGTTCGCCGGCCACCACCGCCTGGACGAGACGGCGTACGCCCGCGCCACAGCGCGGCGTTTGGGCAGCCGCCATCACGACATCGTGATCTCGGCCGACGAGTACGTCGGATTCCTCCCCCGCGCCGTGTGGTACCTGGAGGATCTGGTGGCCACGGACTCCACGCTCGCCTACTCCCGCGTGTGCGAGCTGGCGGCCACCACCGTCAAGGTCGTCCTCACCGGGCAAGGCGCCGACGAGCCCTTCGCTGGCTATCCGCGACACCTGGGCGAACGCTACGGCTGGTTGCTCCGCGGCGCTCCTCCCGCCCTGCTGGACGGCGTAGCCAGGGTACTAGTGGCGCGCCTGCCGCGCAACGAGCGCTTGAAGCGCGCGGTACGCTCACTGGGAACGCGCGACCCTCTCGCTCGCATGGTGGCCGTATGGACGGTCGTCGACGCCGAGCAGAAAGGCCGGCTCTACGCTCCGGGACTGCAGCCTCACGATGAACCCGAGCTCCCCACCGCCCTGTGGGGAGCGGAGGTAAGCCACCTCGACGGACTGAGCCAGATGCTCTACATGGACTCCCGCCTGTCTCTCGCCGACAACCTGCTGCTCTACGGAGACAAACTCGCCATGGCCGTGTCGCTGGAAGCTCGCGTCCCGCTCCTCGATCTCGAGCTGATGCGTTTCGTCGAGCGTGTTCCGGCCGCGCTCAAGATCCGTGGCCGCACCCAAAAGTACCTGCTGCGCAAAGCGGTGAGCGCGTGGGTTCCCGAGGAAGTGCTGCGGCGCAAGAAGATCCCGTTCCAGTCACCCCTCGATGCGTGGTTGCGCAGCGACCTCACGACCCAGGTGCGCGAGTTGCTGCTGGACCGCGAGGCCGCCACGGCCCACTACTTCAGCGCGAGCGTCGTCGACCAGATGATCCGCCAGCACGTCGCCGGGCGCGAGGATCACAAGCGCGTGCTGCTCGACCTGATCGTGTTCGAGCTCTGGCACCAGCAGTTCATCCGCGCATCTAGCGCGCGGCTGCGCAGCACCATACTGCCCGTCTCCCCCGGCGTCCGAAAGGGGAACGTATGAGCACCACGGGCGCGGCAACCCCCCCTCGCGTCTCGGTGGCGGGATGCCCTATCGATCCCCTCACCTTCGCCGAGACCCTCGCCCGCATCGAACGTCTCATCTCCGCTGGCACGCCGACGCAGCACTGCGTCGTGAACGCCCACAAGGCCGTGCTGATGGAGAGAGATCTCCGCCTGCGCGAGATAGTGTCCGGCTGCGCCCTGGTGAACGCCGATGGACAGTCCATCGTGTGGGCGGCGCGCATCTTGGGTCAGCCATTACCGGAGCGAGTGACTGGCATCGACCTCTTCCAGGCCCTGCTCCAGCTCGCCGCCGACCGCGGCTACGGGGTGTATTTCCTGGGGGCGAAACCCGCGGTCGTCGAGAAGGTCGTCGCCCGCGCGCGGAGGGAGCACGCGCGGTTGCGCATCTGCGGCTGGCGCCACGGCTACTGGACGGATGACGAGGTCGGCGACCTGATCGCCGCCGTGCGCACATCGAACGCCGACCTCCTCTTCCTGGGTATCCCCAGCCCGCGCAAGGAGTACTGGCTGGCGGAGCATCTCCAGGCGCTCGGCGTTCCGTTCTGCATGGGAGTCGGCGGCAGCTTCGACGTGTACGCCGGCGAGGTGAAGCGAGCGCCGCGGTGGATGCAGCGCACCGGCCTGGAGTGGGTGTTCCGCTTCGCGCAAGAGCCGGGACGCATGTGGCGCCGGTACCTGCTCGGCAACCTCTCGTTCCTGCTCTTGGTGCTGCGCTACCGCCTTCGTCCGCGAGGGCGGCGCGGTGAACAGCCTGCGCGGAGGGACAACATGGGAGACGACCGGGCATGACCGCCTCACGCACCTGCAAGATCATGCACGTGGTCGGCGCGCGGCCCAACTTCATGAAGGTGGCGCCCGTCATGGCGGCCATGACGGCCTGGAACGAATCCTGTGAGGCTCGCGCACCGCGCTTCGAACAAGTCCTCGTTCATACCGGCCAGCACTACGACGACGTGCTCAGCCAGGTCTTCCTGGAGCAGCTCGCCCTGCCCGAGCCCGATGAGAGCCTGCGCGTGGGGTCCGGTTCCCACGCGCGGCAGACCGCCCGGCTTTTAGAGGCTCTGGAGCCGGTCATGCTGCGTCACCGCCCCGACCTCGTCTTGGTCCCAGGCGATGTGAACTCGACGTGCGCGGCCGCCCTCACCGCAGCCAAACTCGTCCTGCCGGTGGCTCACCTCGAGGCCGGTCTGCGCAGCGGCGACCGCGCCATGCCAGAGGAGATCAATCGCATCGTCGCCGACCATGTGTCCGACGTACTGCTCACGACCTGTGCCGAGGCGAACGCCAATCTGCTTCGCGAAGGTATCCCCGCCGCGCGCATCACGAACGTGGGCAACACCATGATCGACTCGCTCCTGCACCTCCTGGAACGCGGCGAGGCGGCGGCGGCCGGCACCCGCGCCAGGCTGGGCATCGGCGCTGGCGAATTCGTGCTCGTCACGCTCCATCGCCCCAGCAACGTAGACGATCCGCCACAGCTCGAGCGGCTCCTGAGGGTTTTGCACACCCTCGGCCGCGATGTCCAGGTGGTCTTCCCCATGCACCTGCGCACGCGTGCGCGCGTTACCGAACTGCCCGGCTGGAACCGCGATCGCCAGCGGGACGGCAACTGCCTGATCCTCACCGACCCGCTGGGCTACATCGAGTTCCTCGGCCTCATGCGGCACGCCGCCGCCGTGATCACGGACTCCGGCGGCGTGCAGGAAGAGACGACCGCCCTCGGGATACCCTGCGTGACGGTCCGCACCACCACCGAACGACCGATCACGGTAACGGAGGGTACCAACCGCCTGGCAGATCCCTTCGATCACGCCGCGATCTTGGTCGCCGCGCGAGCGGCCCTGGAACGGGGCAGGCGAGCGCGCGCCGCCGCCGCGAAGCCACCGCGCATCCCCCTCTGGGACGGCAGAGCCGCCGGCCGAGTCGTGGAAGTGCTGGCGCGTTGGGCTCGCGCGCGACGAGACGGCGCGGCCGGCCCACCTCGCTGACCATCAGCGCCGCGGCGGCGCGGCGGCGACGTCAATCAAGGCGAAGAGCTCGTCGATGAGGTGCTCTTCGCGCACTGCTCCCACCCGCTGGCCGCGGGCGAACACGATGCCCTCCCCCGCTCCGCCGGTGATACCGAAGTCGGCATGACGGGCCTCTTCGGGACCGTTCACACGGCATCCCATGACGGCCACGGTGATCGGTATCGTGTACGCCTGCAGGCGCCGCTCCACCTCCTCCGCTAGGGCGATCACGTCGATCTCCGTGCGGCCACAGGTGGGGCAAGAGATCACATCCGGGCCGCGCCGGCGCAAGCCCAGCGCGGCCAGGATGGCCCAGGCCACCCGCACTTCTTCCACCGGGTCGGCGGTAAGAGACACGCGCAGCGTATCGCCGATGCCGTCCGCCAGCAGTGCGCCGATGCCGACGGCACTCTTGATGATGCCGCCCCAGCGGGTGCCCGCCTCGGTAACACCCACGTGCAGCGGCGCATCGCAGCGCTCGGCCAGCGTTCGGTACGCTCGGATGGTCGTCGGCACGCTCGAGGATTTCACGCTGATCTTGTAGTTCCGGAAGCCCCACTCGTCGAATGCGCCGCTGTACCCCAGCGCCGCCTCCACCAACGCCTCGGCCGGCTGGGTGGTGGCGCGATCGCGCAGGGCGCGCGGCAGTGAGCCGGTGTTCACGCCGATACGTACAGCTACACCGTGCTCGGTGGCCGCGCGCACCACCTCGCGCACCTTAGCTCGGCTCCCCATGGTCCCAGGGTTCAACCGCACACCCGCGGCGCCACACTCGATGGCGGCCAAGGCGAGCCGCCAGTCGAAGTGGATGTCGGCGATCACCGGCAGCGACGAGCCGCTCACCACCTGGCGGAAGCTGGGCACAGCCTCGTCTTTCGGCAGCGCGACCCGTACTAGCTCGCAGCCGGCCGCCGCCAGCACGCGAATCTGTTCCAGAGTAGCCCGAGCGTCGCCGGCCGGCGCGCACGTCATGGACTGCACCGCGATGGGGGCGCCGCCGCCGACGGCGACGGCGCCCACAGCGATGCGACGCGTAGGACGCGCTGCCGGCCGGCTCGTCACACGCTCTCCGCCTGCCAGGCCACCGTCGCCGCCACGCCCTCGACCAGCGGCACGGTAGGTCGGTAGCCGAGCAACTCACACGCCAGCCGCGTATCTGCCGCCGACCGTCGTATCTCGCCCTGCCGCGGCGGCTCGTGGACCACGCGGAGAGGAACGCCAGACGCGCCGCAGACGGCGGCGGCCAGATCAAGGAGCGTCGTCTGAACTCCGCTCCCCACATTCACGGCCCGCCCCACGCCCGCTGTTGTGCCCAGAGCGAGCAGGACCGCCCGCGCCACATCCGCCACGTAGACGAAGTCGCGCGTCTGTAAGCCGTCGCCGAATACCGTCAGCGGCTCGCCCGCGCGCGCGGCAGCCACGAAACGCGCGATGACCCCCGAGTACTCCGAGCCTGCGTCCTGCCGCGGGCCGTAGACGTTGAAGAACCGCAAAGCGACCGTGTGAGGATCGTCTCCTCGCCGCTCACCGGCGGCGGCGCCGAGGACACGGAGGTACCCCTCCCCAGCCAGCTTGCTCACCGCGTAGGGCGATCCAGGCACGGGGAGCTGCTCCTCGCTCACCGGTACCACGAGCGGTTCTCCGTACACCGCGCACGAGGACGCGAAGACCACGCGACGCACGCCGTAGCGCCGGGCGGCAGTCATGACCGCGAGCGTACCGCCCACGTTGACGCCCTCCACCTCTACTGGCCGCTCGAACGAGGCCGTTACCGAGGCGATCGCCGCCAGATGCACAACGGCATCGGCGCCGCGGCACAGGGTGGCGAGCCGCGCCTGATCGCGTACATCGCCTACGTGAAAGTCGATGTGTCCGGCCACGGCGGCGAGGTTCTCGCGTTTGCCGGTCGAGAGGTCGTCGAGCACGCGCACGGTATCGCCGCGCTCCAGGAGCGCGCGCGCAACGTGCGAGCCGATGAAGCCGGCGCCACCGCTCACGAGGATCGTGCTACTCATGCGAGCAGGATACCAACAGCCGAGTACGCACGGCGAGCATACGCGACCGCCGTGGCCCTCATCCGCCGAAGAGGCGACGCAGGTCGTTGAACGTGAGGAACACGAACAGCATGAGGAGCAATGCCACGCCAACCGCCGCGAATCGCTCCATGACGCGCCGATCGAGCTTGCGCCTACGGACGCGCTCGAGCGTGTTGAAGAAGAGGTGGCCGCCATCGAAAGGCAGCAGGGGCACCAGGTTGATGACACCCAGGTTCACGCTGAGCAGTGCCAGCAGCACCGGGTAGTAGCCCTGCTGCACGGCCTGGCTGGAGATGTCGATGATGCCGACGGGTCCCGCGGCGCCGCCGCTGGCGCTCACCTTTCCGGTGATGAGCCAGTAGAACCCTTGGAACGTCTTCACCACGATGTCGCCCGTCTTCGTCACAGCCATCCAGGCAGCTGTCCATGGCAGGGGCCTGTCGGCCCTCTGACCCGCTCGCACCCCAAGATAGCCCGTGCTCGTGTCGGCTGGATTTTTCGCCAGAGTGGTGCGCCCCACTCGCACACTTCCCTGACGAGTCCGGTAGCGGAGCTCGATGACTCGCTCGGGGTGGTCCTGGAAGAACGCACTCGCTTGCGCCCACTCGGTCCACGAGGAGAACCGCGCGCTCGCACCGCTGCCCTCTACCAGTCGGCCGCCGAGCAGCGTATCGCCCGCCCGCAAGCCAGCCTCGGCAGCCGGGCTCGTCCGCTTAGCTCCTTCTACGGTGATGGTGGGCACTACTTCCTCGAGCGTGAGCGTCGGCGTGAGCACACCTTGCGCGAGGAGAAACACGAACAGGATGACGACGGCGATGAGGAAGTTGAACAGCGGGCCGGCAAAGATGGTGAGATTGCGTTTCCAGACCGGCTGGTTGTAGTACGCCCGCGGTTCCACCTCGGGTGGCAGCTCCTCTTCCTCGCTCATACCGCTGATGCGACAGAATCCCCCCAAGGGGATCATCCCGATCCCGTACTCCGTCTCTCCGCGCTGACGGCGCCACACCGCCGGCGGAAAGCCCACGTAGAACTTCTCCACGCGCATGCCGAAGAGCTTGGCCGCGGCGAAATGCCCGAACTCGTGAACGGTGATCAGGAACGCAAGGCCCGCGATAGCCACCAGCAGTGTCCAGTTGGCGGCCACCAGCGCGAACACCAGGCCGCCGAGGAGAAGCCAGCCCCATCCTCCACTCTGCGGTGCGTCGGCACCGGCAGACGTGCCTCGCGCGGATCGCCGATTCTCGCTGTCTCGCTGCGTCATAGTGATGAGATTCTACCCGTGGACTCGCTCCATGCAGCATGCAGCCCGAGAAGACGCCGCGGCGCCCTCATGCGCGTGGCCACCGGCGAGCTACATCCACCGCCACGCGACGCGCCTCCGCGTCGGTGGCGAGAACGACGTCCAGGCCACCGTGCGCGACATGCTCCAGCCGCGCCAGCGTGCTCTCGACCACGCCCTCAATGCCCAAGAACGGCAGCCGGCCCCCAAGGAACGCCTGCACGGCGACCTCATTGGCGGCGTTCAGCACGACGGGCGCGACCCCTCCTCGTTCTCCGGCCGCGCGCGCCAGGCGGAGGCAGCCGAATACTTCGCTGTCTGGCTCCTCGAACGTGAGCTGCTGGCCCACCAGGGCCAGTGGCGTCACCATCGGCAAGGGCGCCCGCTCCGGGTAGCTCAGAGCATAGCCAATCGGCACGCGCATATCGGGGACGCCCAGGTGCGCGAGCAGCGCTCCATCGGCTAAGCGCACCAGGGAGTGCACCACGGACTGCGGGTGAATCGCCACGCGGATGCGCTGGTACGGGACGCCGAACAGGTAGTGCGCCTCGATCACTTCGAGGCCTTTGTTCATGAGCGTCGCCGAATCCACGGTGATCTTGGCGCCCATGGACCACGTAGGGTGGCGCAGCGCATCGGCGACCGTCACGTCGGCCAACGCCTGGCGCGCGCGGCCGCGAAACGGCCCACCGGAGCCGGTGAGCACCAGCTCCTCGGCGGCACGCAGGCGGCCGGCGGCGGGGACGGGCCTCCCGGGAACCTCCTCGAGATCAGGCCGCGCCGCTAGCAGGCACTGGAACAGCGCGCTGTGCTCGCTATCGACCGGGATGATAGTACCGCCGCCCCGGGCGGCGGCGGCCAGCACCAGCTCGCCGCCAACCACCAGGCTCTCTTTGTTGGCCAGCGCCAGCGTAGCGCCGGCCTCCAGGCTCGCCAGCGTCGCTCGCAGCCCGGCCGCGCCTACGATGCCGTTGAGCACCGTGAGCGGCTCGCCCGTCTGGGCCGCCTCGGCGGCCGCCCAGACGATGAGCTCCAGTGCTGCCTCTGGCCCGCGGAACAACCGTGCGGCCGCGGCACCACCGCTCTCCGCGAAGCTCTGTCCACCCTCCGCTATGGCTACGGCGGCCGCGCCGCACGCCTTGGCCTGCGCGCGCACCTCAGAGAATCGCGCGCCGGCCGCCAGGCCGACCACCCGTACGTTGGGGAGGTTGGCGGCAACGTCGAGCGCCTGGCGCCCAATGGAGCCGGTGCTGCCCAGGATCAGCACTCGGCGCGGCCGCCCTGGGCCTCTGTTGCCCGGCCGCGCCGTCCTAGTACCCCAGGAGGCCGGTTGCTGCATAGAACACGGCGACCGCGCTGAAGAGGAGGGCGTCGAACCGATCCAGGACGCCGCCGTGGCCGGGGAGAAAGGCGCCGGCGTCCTTCACATTCACATCGCGCTTCACCAGCGATTCGAACAGGTCGCCCAGCGGCCCTACTATCGCGATCACCAGGCCCAGGATAAGCGATTCGCTTGGTTTGAGATCCGTGTACACCCCCACCAAGACCACGGCCAATACGGTACCCAGTATGCCTCCGAGAAACCCCTCCCACGTCTTCTTCGGTGAGAGCCGGGGAGCCATGGGCGTAGACCCGAAGTACCGCCCTACGAAATAGGCCAGCGTATCTCCAGCCCACGTGCCGAACACGACCGTGAGCACCAGAGCCATACCCACGTCCGACGACCCAGCCGGTGCTTCCAGGCGGCGCATGAGGAGCAGGTGGCCGAAGCCAAGGCCGAGATATACCCCACCGAGCACAGTGACCGCCATACGACCGGTAATACCCGGCCGTACTCCACCGAGAGCCCCCAGCAGAAACGTCACCAGCACGAGCAATCCAATGCTGGCGAGCACTCCGCTGAGCGTCCTGTACCAGGCGCAGTACAGCATGAAGCCGAGCCCGATGTATCCGGCCAGCGCCAACGGACGGTACGACCGCGTCATGCGAAAGAATTCATTGAGCGCCAGCAGAGCGAGCAGGACCATCACGGTGAAGTACACCCATTTGCCCAGGACGATGACGAGGACCGCCCCTACAGCCAAGATGGCGCCGACGACGACCCGCGTACGCAGCATCAGCGACCTCCGTAGCGCCGCCGGCGCTGCGCGTACTCATCGAGCGCGGCCGCGAGATCCCGTGGACCGAAATCCGGCCACAGCTTCGGACTGAAGACGAGTTCGGTGTAGGCGAGCTGCCAGAGCAAGAAGTTGGATAAGCGCAGCTCGCCGCTGGTGCGGATCAGCAGCTCCGGATCGTGCATGTCCGGAGCATAGAGGAAGGGCCGCAGGATATCCTCTGGCGGCTCGGCAGGCAGCTCAGTCGTGGCGAGGTCGCCCTGCCTGTACGCTTTTGCCAGCGCGACCGCTGCATCCGCGAGCTCCGCCTGGCCTCCGTAGTTGAAAGCGAGGTAGAGGGTCATGCGCTCGTTGCCGGCAGTCCTGGCCTCGCTCTCCTCCATCTGCGCCACGAGATCAGGGCGGAGCCCCGTGCGACGTCCCAAAAAACGCACGCGAACACCCTGCTTCTGGAGCTGCGGGATCTCTCGCCTCACCATCTCGACGAAGAGATCGAACAGCGCCTCTACCTCCTCCGGCGAGCGACGCCAGTTCTCGGTGGAGAAACAGAAGGCCGTGAGCTCCGTGATCCCGAGGTCGGGCGCGCACTCGACGGCCGCGTGCAGCGCTTTCGCGCCAGCTCGGTGCCCGGCAGCCACGGGCAACCCGCGCCGCCGCGCCCAGCGACCGTTACCGTCCATGATGATCGCCACGTGACGGCAATTGGCGGGCGCCTCGCGTTGGCTCGAGACTCCTCGGGCGGGCCGCCGGAAGAGCCGGCGAGCCAGGCTGCGGGGGACGCTCCAGTTCGTCAAGCCACGTGCCTCGTGCGGAGATCCTCGAGGTCTAGACCTCGAGGATCTCCGCCTCTTTCTGCTTCAACAGTTCGTCGATCTGATGCACGTGGTCGTCGGTGGCTTTCTGGAGCTCTTCTTCGGAACGGCGCACGGCATCTTCGCTCACCACGCCCTCCTTCGTTAGCTCGCGGAGGTCCTTGACCGTGTCGCGTCGCACGTTGCGGACGGCGACTCGCCCGTCCTCTGCCAGGCGACGCACCAGTTTCACCAACTCGCGACGCCGTTCCTCCGTGAGATGCGGGATAGGCAGTCGGACTACCTGGCCATCGTTGGAGGGATTCACGCCCAGATCCGACTCACGAATGGCCTTCTCGATGCTCTTCATCGCCGCCTTGTCGTACGGCGTTACGGTGAGGAGGCGTGGTTCGGGAACAGCCACATTGGCTAGCTGCTTCAGCGGGGTCTTGATCCCGTAGTAATCCACCATGATACGGTCGAGCAGCGCCGTGGAGGCGCGACCGCTGCGAACGGTGTTGAACTCGTTCTTGGTCGCCACGATCGCCTTGTCCATCCTGGTTCTGGCGTCGGCCAGCAGCTCCTTCTCCACTTCACGCTCCCTCTCTCGTGGCTCCCTTCCACGCACGCGATCGTGCTCCGCGACCGCGCGGCCGTGCTTCTTCAGGGGGTACAGACGATGGTGCCCACCTGCTCCCCCGCGAGGACGCGATCGATGTTGTCGCCGGTCATCTTGAACACGTAGATCGGCAGCCCATTATCCATACACAGCGACAGCGCGGTGGTGTCCATCACGCCCAGCTCGCGCTGGATGGCCTCTAAATGGGTCAGCCTCGGAATGAACGTCGCCGAGGGGTCTCGTTCGGGATCGGCGGTATAGACGCCGTTGAACGACCGCTTCGCCATCAGGATCGCGCTAGCGCCGATCTCCAGGGCACGCAGCGCGGCGGCGGAATCGGTGGAGAAATACGGATTGCCGGTCCCGGCGGCGAATACCACGACGCGGCCTTTCTCGAGGTGGCGCACGGCACGCCGCCGGATGTATGGCTCGCAGATGGCTCGCATCTCGATGGCACTCATCACCCTGGTCGGCACGTCGGCACGTTCCAGGGCGTCCTGGATGGCCAGCGCGTTCTGCACGGTAGCCATCATGCCGATGTGATCGCCGGTGACACGGTCCATACCGCGGGCGGCGGCGGCAACACCGCGAAAGATGTTGCCGCCGCCGACCACGATACCGATATCTACACCAAGGCGTCGGGCGCGTCCGACATGGGCGGCCAGCTCGGCGGTGCGGGCGGGATCGATGGCAACGCCATTCTGCCCGCCTAACGCCTGCCCGCTCAGCTTGAGCAGGACACGCCGAAATGCGACCGCAGGAGCGCCGTCGGCCACGCGCGTCATCCCCCCTTCTCGCCCAGCTGGAAGCGGACGAAGCGACGGACTTCGACGTTTTCTCTGATCACGTTGACCAGATCGGTGCGCAACTGCTCGATGGTCACGTCCGGGTCTTTCACGAAGGCCTGCTCCATCAAGCAGTTCTCCTGGAAGAACTTCTCGAGCTTACCGGCGACGATCTTCTCGACCACCTTCTCCGGCTTGCCTTCGGCCTGCCCTACGAAGATGTCGCGCTCCTGAGCGATCACCTCTTCCGGCACGTCATCCCGTGAAACCCAACGCGGCATCGCGGCCGCCACCTGCAGGCACAGGTCGTGGCAGAACTCCTTGAACCTGTCGCCGCGGGCAACGAAGTCCGTCTCCACACCGACCTCGACGAGCACGCCGATACGCCCCTCGCCATGGATATAGGACTCCACGCGCCCTTCCTTCGTGGTGCGGGAACTCTTCTTCTGCGCCGCCGCCAGACCGGCCTTGCGCAACTCCGCCATGGCCTTCTGCGCATCGCCACCGGCGGCGACCAACGCTCGCTTACACTCCATCATGCCGGCCCCGGATTGCTCGCGGAGCTCCTTGACCATCGCCGTGGTGATCTCAGCCACGCTGCCTCGCTCTCTTCCTCTCTTGTACGCGATACGGGCCGCGTGCTCGCGGCCCGTATCGCTCGCTCCTCTTGTTCAGTCGCCCTGTTCCGAACCCTCGGCGGAGGGGGCGGCACCCGCGGTATCCGCTGCGGCAACTGCCTCCGTACCCTCCGTCGCCGACACGTCGGCCGCCTCCGAGACTGGCGAAGAGACGGGCTGCGCCCCTGCCGTGCCCTCGGCCGCTACCTGGGCCGACTGTTCCTCGACGGGCTGCTGCTCGGGCGTCTCTTTGGTCTCTTTCGTTGGAGACGCGCGCCGCTCGGGAGCACGACGCCCTATCGGAGCCGGCTGCGACGCAACTGGATGCTCGGCCTGTCCGCGTCGCGCTCCGGCACCACCGCGACGCTGGCCTCCACGAGCGCCGCCGGGCCCGCCGCGGCGCTCGCCGCCCGAGCGCGCCGCCGCCCCGCGACGTTCGCGTGCGGGCGCTCCCTCCGCACGAGATGCGCCCGCCTCGGGAGCCGACGCCCCTTGCGCCTCTTCGGCCGCACGCCGGGCGCGCTCCTCCGCCTCGATTTTCTCGCGTTCCGCGGCCAGCCGAACCTCGTGTTCAGAGAGCAGCTGCCTGCCCTCTTGTACCGCGTCCGCGATGACGCGCACGATCAGCGAGCACGAGCGGATAGCGTCGTCGTTCCCGGGGATCAGATAGTCGACTTCGTCGGGATCGCAGTTCGTGTCGACTAGGGCGATGATGGGGATGCCCAACTTGCGCGCCTCGCGGACCACGATCTGCTCTTTCCGCGGGTCTACCACGAACACAGCCTGCGGTAGCCGTTCCATGCCGGCTACGCCGCCGAGATTGGTCTCGAGCTTGGCGAGGTCGGCCTTATGCTTCATCGCTTCGCGTGTGGGCAGCAGGTCGATGGACCCGTCGCCCACCCGCTCACGCAGTTCGTGCAAGGTGCGAATCCGGCGACTGATCGTGCTGAAATTGGTCAGCAAGCCGCCGAGCCAGCGGTTGCTCACGTAGGGCATACTGACGCGCTCGGCCTGCTCTTTGATGGCCTCCTGGCACTGCTTCTTGGTGCCGACGAAGAGTACTGCTCCTCCACGGGCCGCCGTCGTGCGAATAAACTCGTACGCTTCATCGATGAGCGCCGTGGTCTTCATGAGGTCGATGATGTAGATGCCGCCGCGCTCAGCGAAGATGTACGGCTTCATCTTCGGGTTCCAGCGACGCGTTTGGTGACCGAAATGGACGCCGCCTTGCAGCAGGTCCTTCATACTCACCGTGGGGATGCGTCGGGCGACACCGCCCTCTGCGGGTGCAGGCATGACTGCCTCCTCGAACTCGGTTACGGTTTCTGGCCGGCGGAGACACACGGTTCCCTGAAGGGCACCGCCGTGCGCCCGGACCCGCCGGGTCGGGATGAAAAAGCGGCTCCGAAGTATAGCAGATAGCGCGTCGCTCGAGACAGATCGGGCCCGGCTCTTGCGGCGGCCGTCAGCCTCTAGAAGGTGGGCTGATCTCGTCGCGCAAGCGTCCCTTGAGTCGTAGCACCGCTTTGGTGTGCAGCTGCGAGACGCGCGACTCCGTTACGCCGAGCACCTCGCCTATCTCGCGGAGAGTGAGGCTCTCGTAGTAGTAGAGCGCGATGACCACCTTCTCGCGATCGGGAAGCGCGTCGATGGCGCGTGCAAGCTGCGCCTTCATCTCGCTCAGGTCGAGCATGCGCGAGGGGTCGTGGCTCTTCGGATCCTCCAGCGTCTCGATGAGCGAAGCGGTGTCGCCATCCGAACCCGAGATCTCCCACAGCTCGTCCAGCGCCACGATAGAGGTGTTGGCTATCTGCGTAAGCGTACGGTGAAACTCCTCGAGCGTAACGCCGAGCGCGGCGCTGATCTCGTGATCGGTCGGTACACGCTGGAGATCGTGCTCGAGCTTGACGCAGACGCGCTCGATCTCCCGGGCTTTGCTGCGGACAGACCGCGGAACCCAGTCGAGCGCCCGCAGCTCATCGATGATCGAGCCTTTGATGCGCGAGACGGCGTACGTCTCGAACTTGATATCTCTGCTTGGGTCGAAGCGCTCCACCGCGCCGATCAGGCCGAGCAGGCCGTAGCTGATGAGGTCGGCCTCCTCGATGTGCGCCGGCAGTCCGCTCACCATTCGGCCGGCCACGTACTTGACGAGCGGCGCGTAGGCGAGGATCAGCCGCTCGCGGGCGTCCTGATCGCCGGCCTGCTTGTAGCGTTGCCAGAGCTCACGAACGCGTTCCTCACTGAGGGTGGCCATCATGAGGCGTACCCCTCAGTGGTTGTCGCAGCGCAAAGGCAGCTTCTCACCACTGCCGTCAACAGCACCTTCTCTCGTCGAACTCCAGACCTTCGCCGCTGAGTCTACCCGACGCAACCCCGCCACGTGTACATATGGCACCAAGCAGGCCGCATTCCTCCCGCATCGACCGCTGTCTCACCGCTATGCTCGCGGATGATGGCGCTCATATTCGCGCCGCAGATGAGCGCCACTCACGTGCGTGTACACCTGGGTGGTCGACACGGAGGCGTGGCCAAGCAGCTCTTGGATAGCCCGCAGGTCGGCACCCCGCTCCAGCATGTGGGTGGCATACGCGTGGCGCAGCATGTGCGGCGAGACATGATCCAGCCCAGCCGCCGTACACAACACGTCGAGTCTGCGGCGGATGTCCGAGGTTGATAAGCGCCGACCAGAACGTGACACGAACAGGGCACGTGTTTCCTCACCGCGAATCACCAGACGTCCGCGACCGTAGTCCACGTACATGCTCACGGCGGCGAGCGCCTCTCCGCCTAGCGGAACCGCCCGCACACGCTGCCCTTTTCCCCGTACCAGCAAGTCCGGACCTTCTTCACGCAGATCGTCGAGGTCGAGCTGCACGACCTCGTGGCTGCGCAAGCCGCACCCATACAAGACCTCGAAGAGCGCCCGGTCTCTCATGCCGAGAGGGCCGGGCGCGGCCACCACCACCTCCATGAGGCGCTCTGCCTCGTACGTCTTCAGTGTCCTCGGCAGCCTGCGGGTACGTCGCGGCCCCGGCAGCTCGGTCGCGGGATTCACCGGCAATACACCTCGCTCCGTGAGATACGCGCAGAGCCCGCGCAACGCCGAGAGCTTCCGACTGAGCGAGGCCGGCGCGTACCCGCGCCGGCCCAGATCGGCGGCATAGCCGCGCGCGACGCGGCGATCGAGTTGCGCCAGCGATCTGCTCTGCTTCTCGAGCCAGGCGAGAAGCTGTTCGAGATCCGCGCCGTAGGACCGCCGCGTAGCCATGCTGGCGCCCTGCACACCCAAGGCGTGCAGATACGCGGGCACGAGCGCATCGGGGTCTGGCTGGAACTCCATCGTCGACGGGTTCTGCACCACGCCGCCGGTTCCTGCCCGGCACCGCGTACTCCGTGGCTGTTCTGCCGCTCGCGGAAGGGACTCCGCGCCCGGTACTGCCCCTCACCGCGACCCTCGCGCCGCGGTGCCGACGTCCGCGTTAGCCCGCTCGCGGCGTTTCCACGACTCCGGGATCGTCTCCGCGCACCAAGCGATACCTGCCTCCCGAGCAGGGGCTCACCAGACCCGCGAGCTCCAATTCGGCGAGCGTCGCCAGGCAGTCCACCACACGCAGACTGGCGGCGATGGCGAGCTCGTCCACGCGCAGCTCGCCACCATCCAGAGCTGAAAGTACGGCCGCCGCGTCGCCGCTGGCCGCGCCTGCCGCGAGGTGTAGTTGGGCCTGCCGTGAGGAGGCGCTCTGCGGCAGGCCTAGTGCCGCGAGGACATCGGCCGCCGACTCACAGAGACCGGCGCGACCCTCGCGCAGGAGACGATGCGGGCCGGCCGACAGCCGCCGTCCTGCTTCGCCCGGCACCGCCAGCGGTTCGCGCCCCAGATCGTTGCAGAACTCGGCCGTCGAAAGCGCTCCGCTGCGTGCCCCTCCTTCTACCACGACCACGGCGTCGGCCAACCCGGCGATGATGCGGTTCCTGGCCGGAAAACGCCAAGCCCGAGCCCCCGCCCCCCACACGAACTCGCTGAGCAGCAAACCGGCGGCGTGTACGCGAGCGAACAGGCGACGATTGACGCGGGGATACACGACATCGACGCCGCATCCCAGCACCGCCGCCGTGCCTACCGCGCAAGTGCCTGCCGCGACCGTCAGCGCCGCGCTGTGCGCCTCGGCGTCGATGCCCATGGCCAGACCGCTGACCACCAGAACTCCCGCCTTTGTCAAACCGGAGGCGATGGCGCGCGCCATGTCTCGCCCATAGGCCGTCGGCCCGCGCGTACCTACCACGGCCACCACCGGCACGGCCGTGCAGACGGTAAGCGCCTCCCAAACCGCCGCTCCAGCCAGAAAGAGCGCCGGCGGAGGATCGCTCAAGTGCCGGAGCCTAGCCGGGTAGCGATCGTCGACCCATGTAACCACCGGCCTGCCGACGCTTGCCACCACTGGACCTCGCGCGGCGGCGGCGAGCGTGGCAGCGTATGCGCCAGCCTCCGTCCAGCGCTCTTCTTCGGCAGGCAAGCCGGGTACTGCGGCCGGCACGGCTCGCCGCGCGGATGAGAGCTCCGCGGCGAGGTCCTCTCGCGAATGCTCCAGAAGCGCATCCAATCCCCCATACCGCTGTTGCAACCTGCGCAGCGCTCCGGGATTCCACGTGCCCACCTCCGCCAGCCACCGACAGGTAAGCCGTTGCTGGGAGCGGACGGCGCCGTTCACGGGAGCCCCGGTGGCCGCAGCCGATACGACAGACTCTCCGCCACGTGCGCGGCGTGGATATGCGGCGTGCCTTCGAGATCGGCGATGGTCTGCGCTACTTTGACGATCCGGTCGCACGCTCGTGCGCTGAGCCGCAGGCGCTCGTACGCTTGGTCGAGCATGTCGGCCGCGTCGGGCCGCAGGCGGCAGAGCTGCCGTACCTGCCGTGGCGTCATGTGCGCGTTGGCGTACCGGCCGCTCTGACACAGCCGCTCGAGCTGGCGGCGACGCGCCGCGGCCGTTCTGGCGGCGATGGCGGCGGAAGGCTCTTCCCGCGGAGCAGACTGTCGCCGGGCAAGCCGCGAGACGCGCGCCACCTCGATGCGCAAGTCGATGCGATCGAGCAGGGGGCCGCTCAGTTTGCTCGTGTACTGCCGAATACGGTGTTCCGCGCACGTGCACTCGCGCTCGCGATCGCCCAGGAAGCCGCACGGGCATGGGTTCATGGCGGCCACGAGCATGATGCGCGCCGGAAACGTTACCGAAGTGAGCGCTCGCGAGATGGTCACCTCGCCGTCTTCGAGAGGTTGCCGCAGACCCTCGAGAGCGGCGAGGCGAAACTCGGGGAACTCGTCCAAGAAGAGAACCCCTAGGTGCGCAAGGCTTACTTCCCCAGGGCGGGGCGAGCTTCCTCCACCCACCAACCCGCTGCTCGAGATCGTGTGGTGCGGAGCTCGGAATGGCCGCGCCACCACCAGTGGCTGGTCGGCCGGCAGCAGCCCGGCCACGCTGTAGACGCGCGTGATGGCCACCGCTTCGTCCACCGAGAGTGGGGGCATGATGGACGGCAGGCGGCGCGCCAGCATGGTCTTTCCCGACCCCGGTGGACCGACCATAAGCACGGCGTGCGCCCCGGCCGCGGCTACCTCCAGCGCCCGCTTGGCGTGCGCTTGACCCTGAACGTCGGCCATGTCGGCCGTGTACGCGGCCCGCACGCCGAGCAGCTCTTCCGCCGACAGGGGATGGGCTACGACGGGTGCGCCGTCGGCCATGGCCCGTGCCGCCTCCTCCAGTGTGCCCGCGCCGATGACCTGCAGCCCCTGGACCAGCGCCGCCTCTCGTGCGTTGGCCGCCGGGAGCAGAAGTGCGCGCACACCGCGACGCCCCAAGCTCTCGGCTACGGCGAGAGCGCCGGTGACGGGCCGCAGCGTGCCGTCCAACGCCAGTTCGCCCAGAGCGGCGGGTGCGTGCTCGGGCCACGCCGCCTGACCCGTCGCGGCCAGGAAGGCCAGCGCGATAGGTAAGTCGAAGGAAGGACCCTCTTTGCGCAGGTCGGCCGGCGCGAGGTTCACGGTGATGCGTCGCGAGGGGAACCGAAACCCACTATTGACGATCGCCGACCGCACGCGCTCGCGGCTCTCTTGTACGGCGACATCCGGCAGGCCGACGATGGTGAACGCCGGCGCCGCCGTGGCAACATCGACCTCTACCTCTACCGCATGGCCTTCTAGCCCGCTGAGGGCCTCGCTCCGGACACGTGCGAGCACGGCGAAGCCTCTGCCTACCAGCCGCCTGAGAAGGCGCCCGGCAGATGGCGGATCTGTGCCGAGGAGCCGCGCACGGACACCGCGACGATGTCCAGACGTACCTCGGTCACCCCGGCGAGAGCCCATGGCCGCGACGCGAGCCACAGCTCCGCCAACCGCGCGACCTGCGCGCGTTTAGCGGCCGAGACAGCCTCCTCGGGAGTGCCACAACGTTCGCCGTGCCTGGCTTTAACCTCGACGAACGCAAGTATGGAGCCACAGCGAACGATGATGTCCAGCTCGCCGCGCCCCACACGCTGGTTCCTCGCGAGAACCCGATACCCGCGTGCCGAAAGGTAGTCGGCAGCGGCACGCTCTGCCGCTCGCCCGTACTGCTGCGCCGCCGTCGAAATATCCGCCCCCTTTGGTCCGCCTGTCGACGAGAGAAACCGCGGGAGGAACCGCGACGGCTCCTCCCACCTGTGTTCAGCAGCGTAGTGGGAGGGCGCCCAGCGGTACATGGTGACATACGGCATCCCTGTGTGACGTAGTCACGAGACAGCCGCTTTCGCGCGCCTCCGTCCCCAGACGACGGTATGATGCGTCTGTGAGCAGCTTCTGCTTTGTCCATGCCGCCGATTTGCACCTGGACACACCACTCGAGGGCATCTCCACTGCCACTGGGCAGGTCAGGGAGGCTCTGATCGAGGCGTCGCTGCACGCCTGGGACCACCTCGTCGAGCTCTGCATCGCGGAGGACGCCGCCTTTCTGCTCCTCGCCGGCGATATTTACGATGGAGTCGACCGCGGTGTCCGCGCCCAACTTCGCTTTCTCCGCGGCCTCGAGCGCCTGAGCGAGCGCGGCATCCAGACGTTCGTCGTGCACGGCAACCACGATCCGGTGGAAGAGGGCTGGTCCGCCATCATCCATTGGCCGGCGGGCGTCACCATTCTGGACCACACCGACGTGCAGACGGTGTCCGTGGAGAGAGACGGCCGGTGTCTCGCCACCGTGACCGGCATCAGTTACGCGCGCCGCGAGACCAGCGAGAACCTCGCCCTGCGCTTTCGCCCGCGGCACCTCGCCGCTGCCGCCTCGCCGGCCGCAGATCACTCCGCCGCGCTCAGGATCGGACTCCTGCACTGTAGCGCCATATCGAGCAGTGAACATCTCCCCTACAGCCCCTGCTCCCTCGCCGACCTCCGTCAGGCGCCCATCGACTACTGGGCCCTCGGTCACATCCACAAACGGCAGACGCTCGGCGACGGCACTCCCGTGATCGCTTACCCAGGGAACCTGCAGGGGCGGAGTATGAAGCCCTCCGAGACCGACGCCAAAGGCGCCCTAGTGGTGGAGTGCGCGGATGGCCGCGTGGCCAACGTACGCTTCCACGCGTGCGACGCACTGCGCTTCGCAGCACTGCACGCCGACGTGTCGACCTGTGCCGACATCAGCGACGTCCTCGACGAGCTCCTCCAAGCCGCCGAGAGGCGGCGCGCCGAGGAGAGCGGCCTACCGCTGGTGGTGCGCGCCACCGTGGACGGTCGTGGGCCTGCGCACAGCCTCCTAGCTCGCCCGGGCGTTCTGCCCAGCCTTCTCGAGGAGCTGCGCGAACGCAGCGTGGCGCAGCTCCCCTTCCTCTGGTGGGACGCCCTCTCCGACGCAACGCGGCCGCAGATCGACCGCGACCAGATCCGCGAACGACACGACTTCGCGGCGCAGGTGGTCGCCGAGGCCGACGCCCTGCTCGCCGACCCGATCGTACTGCGCCATCTGCTCGACGAGCTCAATCGTGAGTTACCGCTCAGAAGGCTCCCAGAGGCCCTCCGGCAGCTGCCGGACGAAGACCTCGTCCCTCTGATGGCGGCCGCCGAGACCATCGCCCTCGATCTCCTCACCGAAGAGGACGAGCAATGACACCCGGCGGACAGGTGAGGGTCGGCGGATGAAGATCGTCTCTTGGTCGATCGACGGCTTCGGCGTATTCCGCGACCACGCCGGCCCGGAACTGCCGGATGGCATCACCGTCCTGCACGGCCCTAACGAGGCGGGCAAGAGCACCTTGCTGGCCTTCATCCGCGGCGTGCTCTTCGGCTTCAAAGACCGACGGAGCGGGACTGTCTACGAGGCGCCGACGGGCGCGCTCCACGGCGGGCGCCTGGTGCTTCAGAGTGACGGCAGACTGCTTACCGTGGACCGCCAAGCCGGACGCCGCAACGCACCTCCTCACGTTACGTATGGAGACGGCGAACCCGGCACTCCCGGCGACCTGCTCCGCATGCTCGGCAATGCGGATAAGGCGCTCTTCGAGTCGATCTTCGCCTTCAGCCTCGCGGAGCTCCAGGCGTTCTCCAGCCTGTCCGATGAGGGCGTCGCCGAACGCATATTCTCCGCCGGGCTCACCGGCGCCGGCCTTTCGGCGCGGCGCGCCCTCACCGCCACCGAGCAACGGGCGGCCGAGATCTTCCGCAAAACGGCACGCCAAGACAAGCTCCGCACAGCGCTCGCGGCGTACGACCGCGCACAGGCCGATCTGTCCACCGCGCGGCACCTTGCCGGCGAGTACGCCCGCCGGCAAGACGAGGAGCGTGCCGCCGAGCAGGATCTCCAGGAGCTTCAGCGCCAGGTCGAAGCGCAGCGCGAGGAGGTGCGGCGCGTCACCGATCTCCTCGAGCTCTGGCCTCCATGGCAGGCACTCGTAGAGGCGCAAGCCGCCGCTGACTCGTTTCCCTCCCTCCCACCCCTCGCCGTCGAGTCGCTCGCCGAGCTGGTGCGTACCCTGGAGCTCCAACGCGATCGCCTCGAACGACAGCCGCGCCTGCACGCTTCGTTGCGAGTGGCACGTGAACAGGCCGACGCCGCGCTGGCCGATCTCGGGCCAGCCTGGACCGAGGAGCGCTTGGCGGCACTCGATACCTCCATCCCCGCCCGGGAGGCCATACGCTCCTGTCAACAGCAGCTGGAGAAGGCGGCCAGCGCGACTCAGGCTGCCGCCATCGCCCTCGACCGAGCCCGCGACGAGCTCCGGCAGCGCGAGCAGGATCTCGCCGAGTTCCAGCGCACCATGCCGACGGAGGAGCCCCCGCCCGAGCACGAGCTGCGCGCGCATACCCGTCTCTGCGCCCAACTGCGCGCTGATCTCAGCGACCTCCGCGTGGCCCGCGCCGCACGTCGCGGGAGCGGTGGTCTGACGCTCACGCTCGCCACGGTGATCCCGACGCTCTTCATCGTGGCGCTCGGTGTCTGGAGGCTCGCGTCCGGCGACCCGTTGCTCGGCACGCTGCTGGTCGCGGCGGGCACGGTGGGAGGGATCGTCGTCGCCACGCAGCGGATGCGCGCCGCTCCCGCGCCCAGCGCGTGCCGCGACTTGGAGCAGCGCGTGGCGGCCGCGTGCGAGCGTCTCTCGCTGCCCGCGGAGCCCCCAACCCACGAGGTCGAGCAGCGCGATGCCGCTCTTCGCGATGCGCTCGCCCGACGCGCCGAGTACGACCGCCTGGCCACCGAGCTCCACCTGCGCGCCGAACGGCTGCGCATCCGGCGCGAAGAGACGGCTCCGCTGCACGAGACGTACCGTCAGGCCGTGGACGCGGCCGCGCGGGCGGCGGCGGCGTGGAAGGAACATCGTTCGGCCGCCGGCTTGCCGGAACAGCTCTCACCCGCCGGCGCCCTGGATTTCTTGCGTGCCGCCGAAGCAGCACGCGACAAGTTGGCCGCCGTAGCCGAGGCGCACGGACAGCTCAGTGCCCTGGAGAACGCGCGCCGCGCTTGGGAGCAGCAAGCTACCAGCGCGCTGCAGCAGGCCGACCAAGTATGGACGGCAGCGCCCCCCAGCGGCGAGCAGCTTCTGGCGCGCGTGTCCGCCCTCCACGAGACTGTCGAGCGGCGCCAGGAAGCACTGCGACGCGTCGCCGCAGCCCGCGCCGTCGTGGAGGGCCGATTGGGATGCGACTCCGCCGCCCAAGCCGAGCTGGCCACCGGCCGGCTGAGCGAGTGGCAAACCCGAGCGGATCACCTCGCCACGAGTCTCGGCGAGGCCGACCAGCAGCTGGCGGCGGCGGCCAAGCGCTGCCGCGACGCCGAGACGGCCCGGCGACACATCGAAGCATCGGCGGATGTCCCGGCGGCCGCCGCCGCTGTACAGGCCGTAACGCAAGACCTTCGGACGCTGGCGCACTCGTGGCGCGCGCTCACCCTGGCCGGTGCCCTCGTCTCACGCACTCTCGCCTCGTTTACCGAGCACCATCAGCCGCGCGTCTTGGCCCGCGCCTCTTCTCTGTTCGCTCACGTCACCCAGGGTCGTTACGTACGGATCGTGCAGGAAGGCCTCCCCCAACAGCTTGCCGTCGTGGACGATCATGGAGCCCGCAAGACGACCGTTCAGCTGAGCCGCGGTACGGCAGAGCAGCTCTACCTCTGTGTTCGCCTCGCCCTCGCCGAAGAGTTCGGCGCCCGCGCGGCACGTCTGCCCCTGGTCATGGACGAGGTGCTGGTCAACTTCGACCCTCAGCGAGCACGGGCACTCTGTCGCGTACTGGGCACCCTGGCGCCCGATCAGCAGGTGCTCCTCTTCACTTGTCACCCCGGGACCCGCGATATGCTCCGCGAGGAACTCGGCGACGCGGTGGCCTGCGTCGAGCTCGCCGGCCGGGACGTTTCCTTTGAACCGGCCAGCCAGCCATCCCCCCACCCCAAGCGTAAAGGAGCCGTAAGGTGAAGTACGTACGGATGCCGATGGAGGAAGAGTCCCCCGAACAGCTCGGATATGGCGCCATCACCTTCAATCTCTCGGAGAGTTCGGTGCGCGATCGCTCTCTGGCGGAGATCGGCGTGCAGCTCCCCAACCTGGTGCTGTTCTACGGCGATCACGCGGGGCACCCAAGCTTCCGCGAGCTGATCGCCGCGCAGAGCGGCGCCGGCATCACCGCCGACCACGTGCTGGTATGCGCTGGGGCCGCCCACGCTCTCTTCATTATCGCCACGGCGCTCCTGGAACCCGGCGATCACCTGGTGGTGGTACGGCCCAACTACGCCACCAACATCGAGGTCCCGCGGGCCATCGGCGTCGACAGCACGTACTACGACTTGCGCTTCGAAGACGGCTTCCGGTTGGACGTCGAGCGCCTGCTCCACATGATCCGCCCTACCACGCGTTGCGTCAGCGTCACCGTCCCGCACAACCCGACCGGACAAGTGATGACCCCCGCCGAGCTGGAGACACTGGTACGCGGCGTCGAGCGCGCCGGCTGCCGGCTGCTGGTAGACGAAACGTACAGGGAGATGACCTACGGAGCATGCCTCCCCGTAGCGGCCACTCTCAGCGAACGCGTCATCAGCGTCTCGTCGCTCTCCAAAACCTATGGCATCCCGGGTATCCGCATGGGGTGGGCGGTCTGCTCCGACAGCGAGCTGCTCTCCACCTTCCTCGCCGCCAAAGAGCAGATCGGCATCTGCAACAGCGTCGTGGACGAGGAGATCGCCTTCCAGGTGTTCTCACAACGGGCCACGTGGTTACCCGAGATTCGGCACCGCATCGCCGAAGCCCTCACCGTGGTTGCCGAATGGATGGCGACAGAGGATCTCATGGAGTGGATCCAGCCACAGGGTGGCGTAGTCTGTTTCCCGCGCATCAAGCCTGAGGTGCCGGTCGACCTGGACCTTTTCTACAGCGTATTGCTCCATAAGTACGGCACGTACGTGGGCCCCGGCCACTGGTTCGAACAACCGCGACGGTACATGCGCGTGGGATATGGTTGGCCCACTCTCGCGGAGCTGCGCGAGGGGCTGTCGGCCATATCGGCGGCGCTGCGCGACGCGCACCCCTGAGAGCGCGTCGCGCAGCGCCCGGCGGCGTACCCAGCGGCGGAAGCCGCGGGCAAAATGGGCAGGCTTCTCTCAGGAGATGGTGTCGGGCACTGGCTCGGCGGATTGCACCCCGTCGCCCGCCCACTCCAATTCGAGCTGCCGATAGGCGACGCTCGCGAAAGAGCGCCGATGCTGCGCACAGAGGCCATACTGCAGGATCGCCCGGTGATGGTCCGGCGTCGCGTAGCCTACGTGCGTCGCGAACCCCCATGCCGCGTGAATTTCGTGCAACCCGCGCATGACCGCGTCTCGCGTCACCTTAGCCACGATTGACGCCGCGGCCACGGCCGCCGAGCGCGCATCGCCGCGCACCACCGGGCGATGCGCGAGCGGGCATTCCCGCAGGGCAAATCCGTCGACGTGCACCACAACCGGGGAGGGTCGCAACGCCACGAGGGCCTCCCCGAGAGCCTGGAGATTGCAGCGGTGCAGACCACGCTCGTCGATGCTGGCGGCGGCGCAGCTGACCACCGTCACCTGCGCCGCCCGAGGAATGATCTCTCCCAAGAGCTGCACACGTTCTACAGCCCGCAGTCGTTTGGAGTCGTCGAGGCCGGCCAGCGCGGCGTAGTCCTCGGCCGTCCAGCACGCGTAGTCGAAAGCGACGGCGGCGGCTACTAGCGGTCCCGCGAGGGCGCCCCGGCCAGCCTCGTCGACTCCCGCGACCAGCGGAGACACACCAGCCGCATGAGCGGCCTCCAGGTCGAAGCGGAAGAGTGGGGAAAGCTCTCCAGGATCCGGTCGGCGCTTCACCCCGAACGCTCCGTCATGGCACTAGAGGACGCTGATACGCTTCATCGGCCAGTAGATGAAAAACGCGTCGCCGATGATGCTGTCTCGCGGCACCGGGCCGAACTCCCTGCTATCGCCGCTATTCTCACGGTTGTCACCCATCATGAAGTAGCTGTCGGTCGGCACCGTGTAAGGAGCCGCCAGCGACCAAGGCTCCCCTGTGGGGAAGGGCTCTGTCGCGGCGACCCGGCCGTCCAGCCTGCGCACATAAGGTTCGTCGAGCGGGTGATCGTTGACCAGGACACGGCCAGCGCGCAGCGTGATGGTATCTCCGGGCAGACCAACCACGCGCTTGATGAGCACTGCACCGCTGCCGGGTGCGTGGAACACGACGATGTCGCCACGGCGGACATCTCGAAAATGATAGACGAAACGGTTCACGAAGACGCGATCGCCCGGTTGGAGCGTGGTCTCCATCGATGGGCTCGGGATCCTGTAGGGCTTCACCACATAGGCCTGCACGAGGAGCGCGAGCCCCACCGCCAGCACGGCGATAATCAGGTACTCGATGAGGAGCCGGCGGCGACGCGCGGCGCGTGCGGCAGCTGCAGCCTCAGATGACTCCGGCGGTGCGGATGACGAAGAGGAGTCTGCCTGCCCGAAGGGCACGAGCAGCGCTAGCGTTGCTTCTCGCGCACCCGCGCCTGCTTACCGACCTTCTGGCGCAGGTAGTACAGCTTTGCGCGACGAACATCGCCGATGGCGAGTACGTCGATCTTCTCGATCTTCGGCGAATGGAGCGGGAAGGTACGCTCGACGCCAACACCAAACGACTGCTTGCGGACGGTGAATGTTTCGCGTACGCCAGCGCCCTGCCGTTTGATCACGATGCCCTGATAGACCTGCGTACGCTGACGATTGCCTTCGATGACCTTGAAATGCACCTTGACGGTGTCGCCGGCTTTGAAGACCGGAATGTCGGCGCGTAGCTGTTCGCGTTCGATGTTCTCGATGATGCCCACGGGACCTCTTTCCAAGCCAAGTGCGGCGGGTACTTTAGCAGACGGACACCGTCGTCGCAAAGCCGCCGCTCCAACCGACCACTCGCCGAGCACGTCACGACCCCTTCCATCCCACAGCAGGGCCGTCGGTCTGGCCTCGCCCGTGACTTTACGTCCGCGTCGCGGCGCCGCCCCCTTCCGGCGACCTCGGCGTGCAGTCACCTATGTGCTGGGCACGCCAAGCGGCGATGGTCGCGTGATCGCCGCTGAGTAGCACGGGTGGCACCGCCCACCCGCGGAACTCGGCCGGGCGCGTGTAGTGTGGATACTCGGTGCCACCGGCGAGCTCGTCGGAATGCGATTCCGCCCGCACGCTCTCGGGATTGCTCACCGCCCCCTCCACCTTGCGGAGCATGGCGTCGGCGACGGCCATAGCGGCCACCTCGCCCCCGCTGAGCACGTAGGGACCGATGGAGACGCGATCCGATACCAGATGGGCGATGCGCTCGTCGATACCCTCGTAGCGACCGCACAGCAGGCACACATCGTCCCCGGCCAGCTCACAGGCGAAGGCATCGTCGAACTGACGACCCTTCGGCGTGAGCTCGATGACGCGCAGGTGGTTCTTCAACGACGCGCAATCCTCGCCATACACCGCCTCCAGCGCCGTGCAGACCACATCGATGCGCACCACCATGCCGGCACCGCCGCCGTACGGTGCATCGTCCACCTGCCCAGCCGGCAACGGCGTGTAGTCGCGGTAGTTGCACAATCGCACTCGCAAGCCTCGGTCGATGGCCCGCAGCACATGAACCTGTTCCAGAAACCAGTCGAAGGCGTGCGGGAACAACGTGAAGATATCCAGCCTCACGGCCCTTCCTCCAGGAGGCCTTCGCGTACGCGAACAACCCCCGACGGCAGATCCACGTTCACCAGCTCATTCGCCAGAGGGACCAGCACCGGCGGAGCGCCAGCCCGCGTGATCTGCAGGATGTCCGCGCTCGGCGACTGCAGCACGTCGCTGACCACGCCGAGGTCGCGACAGCCGCTGCAGGCACGCAGTCCAATGAGGTCGCCCACACGCCAAGCAGCGATCTCGTCGAGGGCACCTCCCGCTGCGAGCAGGATCCAACCTGCGTACACCGCCGCCTGTTCGCGACTGGTAACGCCCTCCAGCCGGAGCAGCGGGCACGTATCCTGTCCGCCAACGCGGCGCACCACGACGGGTTGTGGCTCTCCCGCGGCCTCGTTACAGATGCTGAAGCGCTCGCCACGCTCGAGATACTCGAGGCCGTGCGGCAGCACTTCGAGGTACATCTCTCCGCTAAGGCCGTGGGGACGACCGAGTCTGCCACACGGCCAAACCACGGATGCCATGGCCGACCGCCACCCCGTTCTCAGTCCAAGATCTCCACGATCGCCCGCTTGCCATCGCGCACGGCGCTCGCCTTGACGATGGTCCGCAGGGCCCGTGCGATGCGTCCTTGTTTGCCGATCACCTTGCCCACGTCTTCTTTGGCCACAGTGAGCTCGAGGACAACCGTGCTTTCGGTTTCCACGACCTCCACGTGCACGGCCTCGGGGCTATCGACGAGCGACTTGGCGAGGTACTCGAGCAGTTCTTTCAGCATTCCCTCCGCCTCTCCCACTTACGAGATGCGCCGCCTCAGACTTTGATCCCCTTTATGGAGAGGAGTCGCTTGACGGTCCGCGTGGGCTGTGCGCCCTTCCTGAGCCAGTCGCTGGCCTTCTCGACGTCGAGATCGATAGTCGACGGCTCGACCCGTGGGTTGTATTGCCCGATGTTCTCGATCAGCCGACCGTCGCGTGGAGACCGGGAGTCCGCCACGACGATGCGGTAGATGGGGTTCTTGGCACTCCCCACTCGGCTCAATCTCATCTTCACTGCCACTGTTTGCGTTCACCCCCTCGGGTGCCTCGGCTGTCGCGACACGTACCACGTACAGCGGGATAGTCACGTACTGGAATCCTCGGCCGTGTCAGCTTCACACCGCTCTGGCCGGCACGCATGGGGCGCAAGTTTACCCGCCGATGCCGGGAAAGCCAAACCGCCCAGGCTTCGCCCCGGCGAACCGCTTGAGCATCCGCTGCATCTCGCGAAACTGCTTGAGCAGCTGATTGACGTCTTGCACCTGCATGCCGGCGCCGCGAGCGATGCGCTGGCGCCGGCTCCCGTCGATGATCTCCGGCCGCCGGCGCTCCTCCGGAGTCATGGAGAGGACGAGCGCCTCGACGCGGTCCAGCTGGCGCTCGTCCACTTGCACGTCCTTCAGCTGCTTCATCCCTGGCATGCCCGGCAGCATGCCGACCAGGCCCGAGAGCGGTCCCATCTTGCGCACTTGCTTGAGCTGAACGAGGAAATCCTCGAGGGTGAAGCTCGCCTTGCGAAGCTTGGCCTCCATCTCGGCGGCACGCTTGGCATCTACCGCCTGCTCGGCCTTCTCGATCAGCGTGAGCACATCGCCCATGCCGAGGATGCGAGAGGCCATGCGGTCGGGATGGAATACGTCGAAATCGCCGAGCTTCTCGCCGTTGGACACGAACTTGATGGGCTTGCCAGTGACCGCGCGCACGCTGAGTGCCGCGCCGCCGCGCGCGTCGCCGTCGAGCTTGGTGAGGATCACTCCGTCGAGGTCGACGCGCTCCTTGAACTGCTCGGCGGCCGTGACCGCGTCCTGCCCGGTCATCGCGTCGACCACCAGCAGGATATTGTGCGGTTTGACGGCGCTGCGGATGCCCGCCAGTTCCTCCATGAGCGCCTCGTCGATGTGCAAGCGCCCGGCAGTGTCGATGATGGCTACATCGCCCTTTTGACGAGCTGTCTCTACACCGTCCACGGCGATGCGAATGGGGTCCACCTGCGCTCCAGGCGCATACACCGGTACCTGAATCCGGTTAGCCAGCGTGACGAGCTGCTCGATAGCGGCCGGCCGATAGACGTCCGCGGCGATGAGGACCGGCGCCTTGCCCTCTTTGCGAAGCAGCTGCGCCAACTTGGCCGCGGCGGTGGTCTTCCCTGAACCCTGTAGGCCGGCCAGCAGCACGATCGTCGGCGAGCGGCCGCTGAACACCAGCCGCGAGTCCGTGGAGCCCATCAGCGCGGTGAGCTCCTCGTGGACGATCTTCACCACCTGCTGGCCGGGAGTGAGGCTCTCCAGGACGTTCGCGCCGAGCGCGCGCTGCTTTACGTGCGCGACGAACTCGCGCACCACCTTGAAGTTCACGTCCGCCTCGAGCAACGCCAGGCGGATCTCCCGCATGGCGGCATCGATGTCGCGTTCGTTCAGCGTGCCGCGGCCGCGCAGGCCACTCAGCACACCCTGGAGCCGCTCTGAAAGCGCGTCGAACATGTCCCTATGCTACCAGGTCGCGCGAGGCTCTCTGCCCCGCACCGCACGCCACATGTCCGCCACCGCATGCGGGCCGTGCCGTCAGCGGAGGCTGAGATTCGCGGAACTCACGCATCCGCGGACAGGATGGCGCGGACGAACTGATCGGCGTCGAATGGCCGCAGGTCCTCCAGCCGCTCCCCCACGCCGATCAGCTTTACGGGAATGCCGAGCCGCTCGTGGATGGCGAGCACAATGCCGCCCTTCGCCGTCCCATCGAGCTTGGTGAGCACTACGCCGCTCACATTGACGGCCTGCCGAAACTCCTCGGCCTGGCGGAGGCCGTTCTGGCCAGTGGTGCCGTCGAGCACCAGAAGTGTCTCGTGTGGAGCTCCGGGCACCTGCCGCTCCACCACCCGTCGCACCTTGGCGAGCTCGTTCATGAGGTTCACTTGGGTGTGCAACCGGCCAGCGGTGTCGACGAGCACCACATCCGAGCCACGCGAGAACGCGGCTTCCAGACCGTCGTACACGACCGCCGCGGGGTCGCCGCCCGATGTGTGTTTGACGATATCGCAGCCAACCCGGTTGGCCCATTCCGTGAGTTGCTCGGCGGCGGCGGCGCGGAAGGTATCGCCGGCGACCATCAGCGGCCGCTTCCCCATCTGCGCGAGGCGGAAGGCGAGCTTACCGACCGTGGTCGTCTTGCCGGTCCCGTTCACGCCGACCACCAGCACAACGCTCGGCGCCCCCGAGACGTCGATGCGCTGCGCCGCGGGGTCCGCCGGGCGCAGCTTGTCGGCCATCACTCGAGCGACCTCCTCGACGAGCTCCTCCGTGGAGCCCAGCCCCTTGGTGGCGGCTTGGCGTTCGAGCTCGGCGATGATGTCCGCCGTCGCCTCCACGCCAACGTCGGCGTAGAGTAGCGCTTCCTCAACCTGCTCCCAGAGGTCTTCGTCGAGGCCACTGAACATGATCACGCGCAGACGCTCGCGCAGTGTGGTGCGCGCCTTGGTCAGATTAGACCGCAAGCGGCCCAGCAGCCCAGCTCGCTCCTGATTCTCTTCCGTCACCAGCTCCGGGGAGGCCTCTCCCTCCACTCCGACGAATACCTCGTGCCATTCCATTCAGTCGGCCTCCGAGCGCCTCTCGATCTCTTCCTCGGCCATGCGCGCGCTCACCACACGCGATACGGCGTCTTCGCCCATGGTGACGCCGTACAGGATGTCCGCGGCTTCCATAGTACGCTTTTGGTGCGTGATGATGATGAACTGCGTCCTAGTCCGGTACTCTCTCACGAGCCCAACCAAACGCCCGATGTTCACATCGTCCAGCGCCGCCTCGATCTCGTCGAGGATGTAGAAGGGCGATGGCCGCGCCAGCATCAGCGACATCAGGAACGCGATCGCCGCCAGCGAACGCTCTCCTCCCGAGAGCATCGTCAGGCGCTTACCGAGCTTGCGCCCCGGCTTGACCTGCATGGCGATACCGGCCTCTTCTCCCTCCTCGCCAGCGGTGAGCGTCAGCATGCCGCGACCGCCTGGGAACAGCGTCTCGATCATGTGCGAGAAGTGACCCTGCACCAGCCCGAACATCTCGGCGAAGCCGGCGTCGACGCGGCCGGTCATCTCGGCGATGAGGGTCTCCAGCTCCTGCAGTGAGTGCTCCATGTCGCGGCGCTGCTCACGCAGGAAGGCCGCCCGCTCGCCGAGCTCGGCGCACTCGGCCTCAGCGAGCGGATTCACAGGCCCAATGCGTTCGATCCGTCGCTCCACGCGTTCTACCGCGCGAGCCAACGCGGCGGCCTCGTCTTCGTCAGCAGGCGGCGCAAAGTGGGCCACCTCGAGCCGTCCCGCCACCCGTTCCCAAGCCGCGACCACATCGCCGCGCCGCTCCTCCAGGCGGGCCACCTCCACCTGAGCGGCGATCCGCCGCTCGCGGGCGTCGTCGGCCGAGCGGCGTATCTCCGCTTCACGCACAGCCATCTGGCGCAGCCCCTCGCGGTCCGGCACACGCAGCCCACGATCATCGGCCTGCTCCAGGCGTTCGGCGGCCGTACTCGCCACCGCCAAGAGAGAGTGCACTGCCTGGCGCAGCGCCGCCGCGGCCGTTACGGCCTGAGGCACGCTCGCCAGCCGCTTCTGCAGGGTCTGAAGCCGCTCCTGCGCGGCCCTGGCCTTCGCCTGGCGCGCCTCTCGCTCGGCCGCCGCGCGCTCCGCCGAGGCAGCCCGCTGTTCGAGCTCCACGCGGCAGCGGGTCAGCATGCTCAGCGCGTGCTCATGTTCCTCCTCGGCGGCGACGACCGCCGCCTCGGCTTCCGCCAGCGGCCCAGCGGCGTGCTGCGCCGCAACCAGCACCTCGGCCGCGCGTCGCTCGAGCGCCTCGACCTCGTCGTCTAAACCAGCGAGCTCGGCCAGGTGCGCCTCGCTCTTCCGTGTGGCACGCGCCCGCGCGCTGGCGGCCTCCTGCGCGCGCGCCTGGAGCGCATTCGACTCGCGACGCGCGCGCGCCGCGGCGGCGCGCGCACCCTCCACCTCGTGCTCGCGGCGCATGCGCTCGCCGGTACGTCCTTCGGCCACCTGCCGAGCCGTCCGTGCGTCCTCTTCCGCCCACTGCAACGCGCCTTCGGCTTCCGTGCGGCGCCGCTCAACCGCCGCAAGACGGCCGCGACGCTCGAGCAGTACCGCGGCCGGCAGGCCGGCGGCAACGCCGAGCTCGCCGCTTGCGGGCCGGTAGTACTCGCCCCGGCGAGTGACCGCAATGCCCTCGAAGGTGGATGGAACGGCCCGCAGGTCGTCGGCCACGTAGGCGCTGGTCAGGAGCTCTCGTACGCGGCCCTGGGCGCCCTGTACGCGTGCGAGCAGCGGCTCGAGACCCGCGGCCGCCACATCCTCCGCAGCCGCTCCGCCCCTGGGCAGCACCAGCCGCGCCACTCGGATGCCCGCCGCGCGCAAGGCACCCAGCAGCGTCCAGCGATCGACGTCGCCGGGCACCACGACCGCGCTGCCGCGATACGAGAGCGCCGCACCCAGCGCCAGCTCGTATCCCTCATCGCAGTGCAACCCGTCCGCCAGGCCGGCGACGCCAGGGTACCGTGCGAGCACGCCCGCCGTCTCTTCGTCTACATCTTGCAGCGCCGAGAGAGCTGCCGCGAGCTGCGCCGCCTCAGCACTCGCCGCCGCCACGTCGGCGCCGCGCTCCGCCCGTCGCGCCTCTGCCGCGGCCAGACCGCGAGCGGCCTCCTCCTCGGCGGCGATGGCGCGCTCGAGCTCGCCAACCGCGGTCATCTCCGCCTCGTCCAGCCGCGTTCGCTCGGTGAGGGCAGCCGTCAGGCTGGACTCGAGCGCGCTCGCCTCTGTCTCGAGCTCCCTCATCTCCCGCTCCAGCGTGCCGAGCTCCGCGCGCAGCGCGGAACGGCGTTCCACAAGGCGCGCCGCCCGCACCACCGACTCGTATCGTTCGGCCTCCGCGCGACTCACCTCGGCGCGACGTTCCGCCGACACGCGACGCGCCTCCGCCACCCGATCGGCCGTGCGTGTATGCTCGGCGCTCGCTCGCTCGAGAGCCGCCTGCAATGCCAGGCGTTCCTGCGGCCAGGTGTCTTCTTGGTCCGACTGCGCCGCGAGATCGGTGAGCAGTCGATCGCGCTCTGCCTCCGCGGAGCGTAGCACCTCCTCGAAGAGGCGCGCGCGCTGCTCCGTGAGCCGCTCGCAGCCCTCCAGCCGGCCAACCAGCGCGCGAGCGCGCAGGGCGCGCATCGCGCGTTGCTCGCGCTCGCGCAACGCGCGCGCGAGCTCCTCCTCTTGGGCTGTCCTGCCCTCGGCGAGCGTCACCAGCTCCGCGTCCAGGCGCTCGCCCTCCGCCGCACAGCCGGCGATCTGCTCGCGGTACGCGGCCAGGCGAGCATCTAGAGTAGCCAGCTCACCCGCCAGGAGCCGCCCTCGAGCTTCTTCCAGCTCTCGCTCTGCCGCGCGCAGCTGCTCGGCCGCGCTCGCCTGGCGACGCAGCGGGGAGATCTGCATCGCCACCTCGCGCTCCAGATCGCGTGCCCGCTCGAGATTGCGCTGGGTCTCGCGCAGCTTGAGCACAGCGCGTTCCCGCCGGCGCTTGTAGCGACCGAGCCCCGCCGCCTCCTCGACCATCGCCCTGCGATCCGCCGGCTTGCTCGAGAGAAAAGATTCCACCCGCCCCTGGCCGATGATCGAGTGCAGTTCCTTGCCCAACCCCACGGCGCTCATGAGCTCGACGACATCACTCAGGCGGCACGCGGCCTGGTTGATGCGGTACTCCGACTGGCCATCTCGCCGCACACGCCGCAGAATGCTGATCTCGGGCGTCGGCAGTGGCACTGCGCCGTCGCTGTTATCGAAGGTTAACTCGACCTCGGCTCCGCCAGCCGCGCGCCGGCCATCGCTACCGGCGAAGATAACGTCTTGCATGGAGGCACCGCGGACACTGCTGGGGCTTTGCTCGCCGAGCGCCCACATGACGGCCTCGGCGAGGTTACTCTTGCCGCTGCCGTTCGGGCCGATGACCACCGCGACACCCGGCTCGAGCAAGAGATCGGTCTTCTTCGCAAACGACTTGAAGCCCCGCAAGCGAATCGCGCGGAGATACACTTAAGCCTCTTCCTTGCTCCGTCGTCGGCCGAACAGGCGTACACGTGGGCGTTCTTTCGGTGCGGCCTCGGCAGTTAAGACGGTCAGCGCCTCGGCCGCCGCCTGCTGCTCCGCGCGCTTCTTGCTCGGCCCGCTGCCGCGGCCCACCGCGGCGCCGTCGACCACGGCCTCCACCTCGAAGCGCCGGTCATGGGCCGGCCCGCTCTCCACCACCGTGCGGTAGACAACGCTGCGCGCCGTTTTGGCGAGCACCTCCTGCAGTTCCGTCTTGAAGTCGACGTAGCTCTTCTCCGCGAAGCTGATGTGCGCCGCGAACGCCTCGATCACGGCGGGACGGACCGTTGGAAACCCATACGTAATATAGATGGCGCCGATTAGCGCCTCCGTCAGGTCCGCCAAAACGTTGGCGTTGGCGGCGAGCTGCTCCACTTCCGCCGCCTCGCGCCCGTCGCCCGCGATACGCACCATGCGCTTTCCTAACCCCAACTCGCGGGCTACCGCGGCGCACGTCTCGCGACTCACCACGTATGCGCGCAGGCGCGCCAGGTGACCCTCGGCGAACAGCGGATACCGCCGATACAGCTCGGTGGTGAGCGCGAGGTTGAGGACACTATCGCCCAGGAACTCCAAGCGCTCGTAGGAACGCGCGCGATCGCCAACCCAGGATGAATGCGTGAACACCTGACGAACCACTGATGGCTCGAGTTGATCGAGGAGGGTGAGCAGACGCCAGGTCACAGCTTACCGTCACCCAGACCTGGCGTCCAAAGCTCCCCGAGAGACGGGGACGCTCCGTGAGCGTCCCCCCTGTACGACATGAGCCAAGCTCCGCTAGAGCTCAGCCGGCGGTGCGCTGCTCGACGAAGTCGACGGCATCGCCGACCGTCTTGATCTGCACTGCCTCTTCGTTGGTGATCTTGATATCGAACTTCTCTTCCAGAGCCATGATTAGCTCTACCAAGTCCAGCGAGTCGGCTTCCAGGTCTTCCTGAAAGCGCGCCTCCAGAGTAATACGCTCTTCGGTGAGCGGAAGTGCCTCGAGCAGGAACTCCTTGATGACCAGCAAGATCTCGTCACGCGACATGCAGAACCTCCGACCGGGATTTGGTCGGTACTGTACCAGAACGCCCACCGTCGACAAAGAACGGCCTTCACCTTGCTCACGGTCACTGCTCGTTTCCGGACAGGACGTCGACCGCCCTCAGGTAAGCTGAGAGAGGCCTCCGGCTGTCACAACCCGAGACAGCGCGCGATCGCCTCGACCAACCCACTGCGCACGGCCAGGCCAGCGAAGCGCACCGCGTTCTCCACCCCGCGCGCTCCGGACGATCCGTGACCGACCAGCACAGGGCGCCGCATACCCAGGAGGTGAGCGGCGCCGTACTCCTCCGGGTCTACGGCAGCACGCACGCGGAGCAAGTCCGGTTTGAGCAGCCGCCCACCGAGCTTGGCTCGCCAGGAGGTCCCTACGGCCTGCTTCACGAGACCCATAACCGCACGCGCGGCACCTTCCGCAGTCTTCAGCGCCACGTTGCCGCTGAACCCGTCGGTGACGACCACGTCGACTACGGAGGAGAGTAGGTCGCGCCCCTCCACGTTACCGTAGAACCGCAATCCGGCGTCGGCCGCCAGCAGAGCATGTGCTGCGACAACCTGAGGCGTGCCCTTCCCCGGCTCCTCGCCGATAGACAGCAATCCCACTACCGGTTCGCGCACGCCGAGGACCTCGCTGGCGAACGCGCTCCCCATATGCGCGAACTGTCGCAGATGTTCGGGCTTTACCTCGGCGTTCGCGCCCACATCGAGCAGCAGCGTCGGGCGAGGTAGCGAGGGCAACACCTGGCAGATAGCGGGCCTTAACACCCCGGGAAGACGACGCACACTCAGCAGCCCCGCTGCCAGAAAGGCACCGGTGTTCCCGGCCGAGAAGACGGCATCCGCTTCGCCCTGGGCGACCAGCCGTGTGGCTACCACCATCGATGAGTCGGGTTTGCTGCGCACGGCGTTCGCTGGCTCCTCGCCGCCGCCGATGACATCGGGCGCCTCGACGAGACGCACGTGAGTCGCGCCTCCTACGAGGGGCTCGATCTCCGCGCCGCGGCCGACGAGCAGCACTTCGAGGTCCGCGGACGCGGCCTGTAGAGCGCCCTGCACGATCGCGGCGGGCGCGTTGTCGCCGCCCTGCGCATCCACGGCGACCCGCACGACGGGCCGCCGCACGGGCGATTCGGTCGTAACCGTGCTCACCGCAGGGCCGTCAACAGCCTCTCGAGATCGATCCGCTCTTCGATGAGTTGGAGGACGCGGTCGATCTTACTCCGCTCGTGCACACGCAAGCGGCCGAAGAGGCGACGGAGTCCTTCCGCCGCGGCTACGGTATCGCCCGCAACGGACACCACCGATACCTTGGCCGCGCGCGCCTGCGCGAGCACCGCATCCGACGGCACGTAGCTGCCTGTGAGGATCAGCGCGGTCGTCGGCGTTTGCAGCGCCGCGCGGATGAGATCCTCACGATCGCCGCCGACGACCACCACCTTCTTCGGCACGCGCTCGAAGTAGCGCAGCGCATGGTCGGCGCTCATAGCTCCGATGAGATACGTCTCCGCCGACGCGGAAGCCCATTCCTCGCCACTGAGGAAGCGGCCGCGCAGCGCGCTCGCGATATCGCTCACGGGCACCGCCGAAAGACATGCGTCCGAGGGGATGCAACCAAACGTCCGAATGCCGTTCTCCTCGAGAAACGGCACGTAGTGGTGCTCCACCACTTCCAGACGCGTCTCGGGTATCATCGTGAACACCACGCCCAGGAGACGTTTCCTGAGCACGTCGTGCGTGTAGCACACATCGTCGAGCTGTCGGGTGCCGGTGAACTTGGAGACGAGGAGCGTCTCTAGCCCCAGGCGCGTGACGATGTCCGCGCCGCTCAGGCGCAGAAACCTGCCCTGCCAGATCTCGCCGAGCCCGTCGCAGACGACCAGCTCGTGCGCCATGGCGACGTTACCGTACGACTCCTCGATACGCGCCATAGCGTCTGCCTGAACGTCGCCCATGGCGCGGAGCGCCTGCTCGTTGAGCGTCACGGGGCAGAGATCCTCGAGCGGCTCCGTGAGGCCGAGCACCTCGGCGGCAAAGGCCACATCCGCGTCGCGGTCGCCATTCTTGGCAACGCCGACGGGCTTGAAGTACCCGGTGCCGATGCCCCGTACACGGAGAGCCAAACACAGGCCGACGGCGATGGTGGTCTTGCCGCCGCCTCCCTCAGTGGAAGCGATGTAGAGAGACCTCATTCGGCACCTTGTCCTCGCCGTGCTTCACCCGGAGTTACTTCTTCTGCCCCACTTCGATCGGAATGATCTCGCGGCCTTTGTAGGTACCGCAGACGGGGCACGCGCGATGCGGGAGCTTGGGGCTCTTGCACTGCGGACAGAAACTGGCCGTCTCCACCGTGAGTTTCTGCTGAGCACGCCGTTTGTCGCGGCGCGATTGCGAGGTCTTTCTCTTGGGCACTGGCATACCGAATCTCCTTCTTGCGGCGGCTTACTGTACCGTACGGAGGCAGCCAAGTACACCTCGACTCCTCTCTCCTGCCACCACGAACGTGTACATCCTATGAGCCCGTTACCTCATGGGTGTGCTCGGGCTCCGTGTTGAGATTGGCTCCGCAGATAGGGCACAGGCCGCGGCATCCTTCACTGCACAACATGCGCTCGGGCAAGGCGGATGCGATCAGATCCCGTACCCATGCATGGATGTCGAGGATACTCCCGCGAACGTACGCTTCATCGGGATCCGCGCCCTCGGATTCGCCGCGTCGCACCACCTCCACGGCACGTACCTCCACGGGTATCTCAGCCGTCTCCAGACAGCGATCACACGGACCGCGGAGCGTCGCGCTGAAGGAGACGGTGAGAGTCAGCCGCTCGCCAACCCGCCCGGCGCTCAGGCTGAGGTCGACCTGCCCGCCCCGCACATCGTACGGCGCGCCCCCGAGCACGAACGGCTCCACTTCCACAGGGAACCGCCGCCATGCCTCGTTACGCTCGTCAAAGCGCAGGCTGCGTACATCAAACCGTTTCACGCTGAACCATTCCGCGCGGCCGCCGCCCACGGCCGCCCACCTGTTAGTCGCCGCCGCGACCTTGCAGGCGCTCGCGTCCGCGACGTACGGCGGCGAGGAACTTCTCTAGATTCACCTCGAGATTGCCCAGCACCTCGTCGGCGTAATCCTCGGCGCCCAGCCTGATCTCGCGTTCCCGTTCACGAGCGTCGTCGGTGATCTCCATAGCCTGCTTCTCCGCCAGGCGAACCACGTCTTCCTTCGAAGCCAGCCGGGTCGCCTTGTCGTTGGCCTCGGCCACGATTCGCTCGGCCTCCTGTTTAGCCTCGGCGAGCATCTCTTGCCGCTCTTTGACGATCCACCGCGCCTGCTTGATCTCTTCGGGAATGGTCGCCCGCATCTGATCGAGAAGGTCGTAGATCTCCTCACGGTCGATCATGACGCTATCCGTGAGCGGCACAGTGCGTGCGTTATGGATGACGTCGTCTAGCTTATCGATGAGCACGAGCACGTCCATGTACGGCCCTCCGTAGCGTCTCTAGCGTCGCGGCACCCCGGTCGGGAAGCGCCTAGCAAGCTCCTTCGCCACCACCGGCGGCACAAGATCCACAAGGGCACCGCCGAACGCGACGATCTCTTTTACACCGCTCGAACTCAGGTATGAGTGCTCGGGCGACGCCATCATGAACACCGTTTCGATCTCGGGCGCCAACTTCCTGTTTAGCTGCGCCATCGCGAACTCGTAGTCGAAATCCGAGATGGCACGTAAGCCCTTGAGAATCACCGTAGCGTTCCACTTGCGGGCGAAGTCCACCACCAGCATGTTGAAGGGATCCACCTTCACATTCGGGACGTCCTCGAGCGCCTCTTCCAAGAATGCCTGCCGCTCCTTGGCTGTGAAGAGGACCTGCTTGCGAAGCGGCGTCTCGATGAGACCCACGACCACTGACTGGAACTTGCAGGCCCCTCGGCGGATGATGTCGAGGTGCCCCACCGTGACGGGATCGAAGGTCCCAGGACAGATGGCGGTCACTTTATCGGGCATGGTTCATCTCCGCCTGTGCTCGTCGCTTTGCCTTGTGCACTACCGGGCTGTATCGCGTCTTCCCGCACCATGACCGTAACGCGTGTGTCTCCATAGGTCTTGTCGCGCACGCTGTGCAGAGGAAGCCGCACGGCTTGCCCGCGAGCCGTTTCCACAACAACGACCCCCGCCGGCGCGAGCACCGCTGGGATGAGTGCCGCGAGCTCCGCTTCCGCCCGCCGGTACTCGCCGTACGGCGGGTCCGCAAGCAGCAGAGTATACTGCACCCCTTCTCGAGCGTCAGCCGCCAGCGCATCGGCCACCGGCCGGCCGACCACGCGTACGCGAGCGGGCGCCACGCCCAGACACTCGAGATTGCGCCGCAGAGTACGCAGCGCGCTTTTGTGCTGTTCCACGAAGGTGCACCGCGCGGCGCCTCGCGAGAGTGCCTCGATGCCGAGCGCGCCGCTACCCGCGTAGAGGTCGACGACTTCCAGCGCGGCATAGGGATCCACGGTCTGCTCACCCCCCCTAGCGATGAGCAGGCCCCCAAGGATGTCGAAGATAGCCTCCCTGACCATGTCGGCGGTGGGCCGCGTAGCGCGTCCGCGCGGAGCACGCAGTACCCGGCCCCGCCACTGGCCGCCGATCACCCGCACGGCCTGCCTCCACACGCGCCATGGAGGCGCCACAGCTCATCGGCCAGTGCCAGCAGGCCGGCGCGGTCTTCCACGACGGCGACCCAGTCTCCAGGGAGGGCACCGATGCCGAGCACGGCGCCGGCGAGCGCGCCGGCGACGGCGGCCGTCGAATCACTATCGCCGCCGTGATTCGCGGCGCCGAGGACCGCGGCCGCCCAGTCGCCCGGATAGCGTAGGTGGCAGAACAAGGCGATCGCCAGGGTCTCTTCGGCCACCCACCCCGCCCCCAGTGCCTCGATGCCCTCCGCGAGCGAGCACGGGGAGGCGGCGAGCCGCCGCGCCTGACTCACCGCACGCGATGTCTCCTGGTGTCTGGCGTACGTCGTGAGCTCGCTCTGGCAGGCATCCAGCGCGCCGTCGATCGGCTGGCCACCTACCACGCGGGCGACGAGCGCCGCGAGGAAGCCCGCGGCGAGATAACCGGTTGGGTGGCCGTGCGTAAGCCCCGCCAGCTCGCAACCGAGTGCAAAGACATCGCCACGCTGCGGCACCAGGCCGAGGGGTGCGATACGCATCACACCGCCACAGCCCTTGCTGTCGTTCCGCGCCCTTCCTCGGTAACCCCCCGCCGCCTCGCGCAACGCGGTCAAACACGTAGCGCCCGGCGCACGCCGGTGCACCGGGTCGGCCTGCGAACGGTACCACTCCTCGTACCGGTCGAGAACACGCCCTACGGGGTCGTGCACCCGCCCCGCGGCAACGTCTCGCTCCGCGTCCGCCAACCCGAGCGCCGTGGCGACCGTGAGCTGTGTGTCGTCGGTCACGCTACCCGCGGGCAATCCTCGCCACGGCTCGGGGGCTTGCACGCCCCGCGGGCCGAAACGCGCGGAGATGGCGTGTCCGTCGAGGAACTCCAGCGGCGCGCCCACCGCGTCGCCCACGGCCGTGCCCAGCAGACTGCCACGAATACGGTCGCGCAGCACGTCGCCGGTCACGAGCTTCCGCTCACCTGCCGTGTCCTGCACCATAGAACTCTCCTCATCCTGCCGCCAGCGCAGCCCGCCTTACAGCCTGTCTAGCACGATCGCGACTGACGGCGCGGCGGCGTTCGCGATAGTAAACGCGCGAGCGAGCAGTTCGCGCGCCGCGGCGCGCCGCCGGCCGTCGCGGGCGAACACGGTCCCCAGCAGATCGCCCTCCTCGACCTGCTCGCCGACTGAGACGGCTAGCACCACCCCAGCCGCGAGGTCGATGGCCTCGTCGGCCCGCTGTCGGCCAGCGCCGGCGAGTTGCGCCGCTCGCCCCACCTGAAACGCGTCCACGCCGGTGACCCAGCCGCCCCGGGGGGCACGCACGGACGCGCCCGCGAGCTGGTGGAACTCGCCAGGGCGCCACTTGCCTCCCTGCAGCAGACACCAGCGTTCGAAGTGGGCGGCGGCATTCCCGTCATCTAGCGCCGCCGCCGCGCGACGGCCGGCCTCCTGCTCGTCGATGCCCAAATCGGAGAGCGCGAGGAGCATGGCCGCCAGCTCCAAGACGACCGCCCGCACGTCGGCCGGCCCCGCCCCCGTGAGCACTGCCCAGGCCTCTTCCACCTCGAGCCGGTTACCGACCGCGCGGCCGAGCGGCTGTTCCATGGCCGTGAAGAGGCAGCGGATTGGCCGGTCGAAGGCGGCGCCGATGGCGGCGCACAGCCTGCCCAGCCGACGGGCATCCTCGAGTGTACGCATGAAGGCGCCGCTGCCAACCTTAATGTCGAGGACCAGCGCCGCCGTCCCGCTGGCCACCTTTTTCGCCATGATGCTCGCCGCGATGAGCCCTGCCTCGTCCACCGTCGCCGTCACGTCCCGCAGGGCGTACAGGATCTTGTCGGCGGGTACTACGCGCTCGCTCTGACTGACCACCGCCACCCCGATGCGCTCGAGCTGATGCAGGAACTCCCCCTGCGAAAGCTGCACGCGGAAACCGGGGATCGACTCCAGCTTATCGAGCGTACCCCCCGTGTGCCCCAAGCCCCTGCCGGACATCTTGCCGAACACACCGCCGCAGGCCGCCACGAGAGGGGCCAGCACGAGCGTCACTTTGTCCCCCACACCACCGCTCGAGTGTTTATCCAGCACCGGCCGCCTGAGTGGGCTCAGGTCCAGCATCTTGCCGCTGGCCACCATGGCCCGCGCCAGCGAGACCGTCTCCGCCTCGCTGAGCCCTCGGAGGACCATGGCCATCAGCAGCGCACTGGCTTGGTAGGGGGCCAGCGAGCCATCGACGACGCCATGGATAAAGGCCTGCATGCGCAGGTCGTCGAGCTGGTGCCCATCTCGCTTCCAGGCGATCAGATCATTAACGATGTCCATCAACCGTGCTCCCATCAGGGCCATCGTGGTCCGCGCGCCAGGCCAGCATCCGCACCAGCCGTGACACACCGCGTCCAAGGCTCTCCCGCAACTCGCCGGCGGCCAGAAGGACCGCGTCATGTGAGTCGGCGGCGGCCGCGCGGTTCACCACCGCCGCGAGAGCTACGTACTCCATCCCCAGACGGTCTGCCGTACGCGCTTCGAAGGCGCCGGACATCCCGACCACATCGCCGAACCCGCGCAACCACCGTGCCTCGGTCGGGCTTTCGTACTGCGGACCTACCACGGCTACGTACTTGCCACATCGTACTGACCCCACGCCCCGCAGCGCCACCGCCGCTTCGGCGAGCACCTCGGGAGAAGATGCCGCCCGCAGTCGCGACGGCTCTCCTTCAGCACGTGCCTGGAGATCTACCACGGTCTCGAGCAGCACGAGGGCACCCAGCCCGAGGTCCGGCTGTAACCCTCCCACGGCGTACGTGAACAACACCTTGCGGACACCCCAGGAGGCCATCTGGACGAGTGGCCGCTCCATCTCGGCCAGCGTCCAGCCCTCGTACAGGTGCGGGCGGCCGAAGGCCAGCAGCACAGCCAGGCCGTCGGCGACCTCTCCATGAAGCAGCTCGTTGGCGTGTCCGCCGACGTTGGTGCATGGCCAGCCGAGCGCTTGGTAGGTGCGCCGCCGTACCACGCGGAACCCCTCTGGCATTACGGCGAGACCCGACCCGCAGACTACGGCCAGCCGTGGCCCGCCATCCTCGCCGGAGCCGTTCACCCTCCGCCTCCGATGAGCTGGCCGGCCAAGGGTGGCCGTTCGCCGGTGAGCAGGACAAACGCGGTAGCTCCCACGTCCTCCTGCAGGCCATCGTAGCGACCAGGCGAGAGGCCCAGCGCCAACAGAGGAGAGTACTCCCGCGTGTGGTCGCTGCCGGGCGTGGTTGGATCGACGCCGTGATCGGCGCAGAGCATCATGGCATCGCCGGGGCGCAGCGCGCCTATCAGTTCGGGCAGTGCCGCGTCGACCGCGCGCAATCCGTCCGCGAACCCCCGCACGTCGTTCCTGTGCCCCCACACCATGTCGAAGTCCACCAAGTTGGCAAACAGCAGCCCCCGTTCCATGGAGCGAAGATGGCGCAGGCACGCGGCGATCCCAGCGACGTTGTCGGTGGTGTGATCGTCCACGTCGATGCCACGCTGCACGAAGATCTCCCCGATCTTGCCCACCCCGATCACCGGGACCTGGCGTTCCTGCAGGAGATCCAGATACGTGGTCCCCGTGGGGGGCAGCGAGAAATCACGCCGCCGCGGCGTGCGAGCGTAGGAACCACGCTCGCCCGTGAAAGGCCGCGCGATAACGCGTCCCACAGCATGCCGGCCAGTGAGAATGCGACGAGCGAGCGCGCACCAGTCATAGAGCACATCGACCGGCACGACCGCTTCGTGACAGGCGATCTGGAAGACTGAGTCGGCCGATGTATACACGATCGGCTTGCCGGTCCGCACGTGCTCGTCGCCGAGCTCCGCGATGATCGCCGTGCCGCTGGCCGGCCGATTGGCCAGCACCTCTCGCTCGATGCCGGCCGCGAAGGCCTCGATCACCTCGCGCGGAAAGCCGTGCGGGTAGGTAGGGAACGGCCGTTCGAGGACTAGACCCATGAGCTCCCAGTGGCCCGTGGTGGTGTCCTTGCCCGCGCCGTGCTCCAGGAGCCGGCCGTACGTCGCATCCGCCCGCACCGGTCCAAGAGGCAAGCCGACGACCTCGCTCAGGCCCAGGGAGGCCAGATTGGGTACCGCGACGGGGCACTGTTCCAGAACGTGGCGCAGTGTATGGGCGCCGGCGTCGCCATAGGCAGCCGCGTCCGGCAGCGCACCGGCGCCCACCCCATCTAGGACGCACACGAAGACTCGCCTGCGACGGGTATCACTGTGAACCACGGCCCTCATCGCGCCCGGCGGTGAGCTCGGGGGTGGCTGCTCAAGAACGTCTCTCGCAAGTGCTCGGCAGTCACGTGCGTGTACACCTGGGTGGTGCTCACGTCGGCGTGTCCCAGCATCTCCTGAACACTGCGCAGATCGGCACCGGCTCGTACCAGATGCGTGGCGAAGCTGTGGCGAAAGACGTGCGCGCTCACGGGACGCTCGATGCCCGCGCGGCGCGCGTAGCTCCGCAGGATGTGGTGCAGTCCCTGGCGCGTCAGAGGGCCACCCCGAGCGTTCACAAAGAGTTCGTCGCGACGGCGCCCTCCGAGGATCTTGGCGCGGCCGTCTCTCACGTAGTGCGCGACCGCCTCGCTCGCGTAGCTGCCCATCGGCACCACCCGCTCCTTGTCCCCCTTGCCCAGGCAGCGCACGAGTCCGCCCTCCACGTCCACATCCACCGTACGTAACCCCACGAGCTCGGACGCTCGCAGGCCGCAGCCGTAGAGAAGCTCGATCATCGCCAGGTCGCGCTGCCCGGCCGCGCCCGCCGTGCGCACGTGTGCCAGCATAGCTCGAACCTCCTCGATGCTGAGCACCCGCGGCAATGGCTTCCCACGGCGTGGCGAGCGCAGCCACACACACGGGTCGCCGGCGATGCGTTCTTCGCGCACCAGGAAGCGGAACAGGCCGCGGATCGCCGCTACCCGTCGGGCGACGCTGGAGGCAGCTCCTCCACCACCGGGTCCGGCGAAGTAGGCGTCCAGATCGGTCGCCTGAGCCGTTCGCAGCGCACGGCCACGAGCGCGCAGGAACATAACCAGCGCGGTCCCGTCGCGTTCGTACGCTCGCACGGTGTTCTCGCCCATGCCCCGCTCGAAGCGCAGGGAATCGAGGTAGTCGCTCAGATCGGCATCGTGAACGGGACCGCGCTGCATACTCTGTCCCTTCGGCGCCGCCACGCGCTTCCCCTGCGGCGAACGCGAGTTACTCGGTGACGGCGCTAGCCACCGCCACGATCTCGTGAACCAGGCGGTACGCCTGCTCCAAGCGATCGAGAGGCATGTACTCGTAGGAGGTGTGCACGTGCTCGTATCCCACACTGAGATTAACCGTCGGCATGCCACGCGCATTCAGCACATTCGCGTCGGAGCCGCCCCCGGTTCCCACCATCTCCGCCGGCACACCCACCCGTGAGAGTGCCTCGCGAGCAATCCGCGCCGGTAACGAATCCGACGCTACCGCGAAGGCCTGGTATTCGTCGCGCACGCTCGTGGTGACGTCCACTCCCGTCTCCGCGGCGGCCTGCGTGATCGCCTCCACCATGTGGGCAGTCTGAGCGGCGAGGCTCTCGGCCTGGCGACTCCTCGCCTCGCCCCTCACGACGCAGCGCTCGGGCACGATGTTGGTGGCGTGCCCCCCCGCGATGCTGCCCACGTTCGCCGTGGTCGCCTCGTCGATACGCCCGAGCCGCATGGCGGCCACGGCGCGTGCCGCCGCCACCACGGCACTGCGACCGCGTTCGGGCTCGATGCCCGCGTGAGCGGCGACGCCGCGAAACTCGGCCTCCAGAGTCTTCTGCGCCGGGGCCGAGGTGATCACCTGTCCAAGTGGCCCGCTCGAATCGAAGACGAACCCCGCCGCCGCGCGCGAACACGCCACGTCGAACGCCTTGGCACCACGCAGGCCGACCTCTTCGCACGTGGTGAACAGCACCTCAACCCGGCCCGCGGGCGGTGCTGCCGCCAGATCGGCCAAGGCGTGCAGCAGCACTGCCACCGCGGCCTTGTCGTCCGCGCCGAGGATGGTGGTGCCGTCGCTGCGCACCACGCCATCCGCAACGAGCGGCGTAATCGGGCCGGCCACCCCAACGGTGTCCAGATGCGCGCAGAGCAAGACCGGTGTACCCCTCCCAGCGCCCTCGACCGCCACATGGATGCACCCGCTGCCGGCGCCAGCGCTCGCCGCTGTTTCATCTTCCCGAGGTTCCAGGCCGGCTGCGCGCAGATGCTCGAGAACAAGATCCGCCACGGCGCGCTCCGCGCCCGACGGCGACGGTACGGCTGCCAGAGCGAGGAACAGCTCCAGCAGACCGCCGGGGGTGGCCACGGCCTCGTGCTCAGCCACCATCGCGACGCGTCCGCAACCGCACGGCGGCCCCCACGAACTCCCGGAACAGCGGCGCCGGGCGGGTGGGTCGCGACTTGAACTCGGGATGGAACTGCGAGGCCACGAACCATGGGTGGTTGACCAGTTCGATGACTTCCACGAGGCGCTTGTTCGGCGACGTACCGCTCACGACCAGGCCGGCGTGCTCCAGCCGCGGGCGCAGCTCGTTGTTGACCTCGAAGCGATGCCGGTGCCGCTCGAAGACCACCTCTTGATCGTACGCCTCGTGTGCCTTGGTCCCGGTCACCAAACACACCGGCTCGGCACCCAGCCGCATGGTGCCGCCCATATCTCGTACCGCCTTCTGCTCGGGCAGAAGATCGATCACCGGGTACTCCGTCTCCTCGTTGAACTCCCAGGAGTTGGCGCCCTCCATGCCGCACACGTTCCGCGCGAACTCGATGACGCCGCACTGCATACCCAGGCACACACCGAGAAACGGCACGTTGTTCTCGCGGCAATACTGGATGGCCTCGATCTTACCCTCGATGCCGCGCATCCCGAAGCCGCCGGGGACGATCACACCGTCGGCGCGCTCCAGCCGTTCGCGCACCGTGTCGGGCGTAACGTCCTCGGCGTCCACCCAGAGTAGCTCCAGCTTCCGTCCGTGGTAAATCGCCGAGTGCTTGAGGGCTTCCCAGACCGACAGATACGCCTCGTGCAACTGTACGTACTTACCGACGAGCGCGATGGTCACGAGCTCGTTGCACTCGCGGATACGCTGCACGAGCTGCTCCCACTCCGCCAGGTCAGGGGCGGCACACTCCAGCTGGAGCATGCGCACCACCAGATCGTCGAGCCCCTCGTCGTGCATGCGCAGTGGGATCTTGTAGATATCATCACAGTCGACCGCGGAGATAACGCCTTGCGGTTCGATGTCGCAGAAGAGGGCTATCTTGTCGCGCAGCCCTCGGGATACTGGCTGTTCCGAGCGAACCACGATGATGTCCGGCTGAATGCCGATCTCGCGCAGCTCGGCCACGGAGTGCTGCGTGGGCTTCGTCTTCTGTTCGCCCACTACCCCGATGACGGGGACCAGAGTGACGTGGATATACAGCACGTTCTCGCGCCCTATGTCCTTGCGGAACTGGCGAATGGCCTCCAGGAACGGCAGGCTCTCGATGTCGCCCACCGTGCCGCCCACCTCGGTGATCAGCACATCGACCTGCAGCTGCTGCGCGAGACGGTGCACGCGGCTCTTGATCTCGTTGGTGATGTGCGGGATGACCTGGACCGTCCCACCCAGATAATCGCCCCGGCGTTCCTTGGCGATGACCGCGCTGTAGATACCACCGGTGGTCACGTTGCTCTCGCGCTGCACATACTCGTCTACGAAGCGCTCGTAGTGCCCCAAGTCGAGATCTGTCTCGGCTCCGTCTTCGGTGACGAAAACCTCGCCGTGCTGGAAGGGGCTCATGGTACCTGGATCGACGTTGATGTACGGATCGAACTTCTGATTGGCCACCTTCAGCCCGCGCGCTTTGAGAAGCCTCCCGAGCGAGGCGGCTGTGATGCCTTTACCCAGACCCGAGACCACACCACCGGTAACGAAAATGTGTTTGGGCACGAACCTACCTTCCGCGCGAGAGGGACGAGATGAACATAATGACCCGTGAGGTCGAGCGCGAGGAGAGACAGAGAAGGCGATAGAGCGGGGCTCCGGCTCCTCCCGCGAGAGCGCGGGCCGGAGCACAGTGATTAGCCGGGGTCTCACCTACCACTTCGGGTCGCAAGTATAGCATGTGGGAACGCCCCTCCCGTCGCACAAAGGGGCGAGACAGCCGCCGCGCGCCAGCCGACGACAGCCGGCCCGCACCTCCTACTTGCGCGCCTCGGCCGCTCGCGCGAGCAGGCTCTCGGCGTGCGCGCGCGCCGCCGGGTCGGACGCCGAGGCGCCCAGCATACGGCACAGCTCGTCTACCCGCTCCTCGCCCTCCACCCGGCGCACGACGGTCTCGGTGGTCGCGGCCTGTGGATCGCTCACCTTCGCGATGGCGAAGTGACGGTCCGCGAAGGCCACCACCTGCGCCAGGTGCGTGATACACACGATCTGTGTGCGGCTCGCTAGCCGCACCAGCCGTTCGCCCAGGCCGGTGGCCGTCACACCGCCGATGCCGGTATCTACCTCGTCGAAGATCAGTGTACCGACGTCGGCCGTGAGCGTAGCCACGCTTTTGAGGGCGAGCATGGCTCGTGACAGCTCGCCCCCCGAGGCCGTGTCGCGCAGCGGGCGCAGTGCCGTACCGGGGTTAGCCGAGAAGAGGAACTCCACCTCGTCGGCGCCGCGAGGGCCGAGCACCGCCACGCCCTCGCCACGGCTGCTCAGCGCCACCTCGAAGCGTGCGTGAGGCATACTGAGCGCCCGCAGCTCGCGCGCCACCGCGGCGGCGAAACGCGGCGCGTGCTTCCGCCGCGCTTCCGTGAGCCGCGCCGCGGCGGTCACCGCGGCCTCCCACGCCGCACGGGTCTGCTCGCGCAGCGTATCCTGCTCCTCGCCCCCGCGCGCCAGCTCGTCCGCCCGCGTGCGCGCCCGCGCGAGGTACGCCAGCACGTCGTCGGCCGTGGCGCCGTACTTGCGCCGCAGCGCGGTGAGCTCGTCGTGCCGTAGCTCGACGCGATCGCGATGGGCGGGGTCGGCGTCGATCTCCTCGAGGTAGGCCTGGAGCGCGAATGCCACATCTTCTGCTTCGGCCACCAGCCCGTCTAGCCGCTCGCCGAGCGGCGCGAGCGCGGCGTCCCATGACGCCGCGTCGGCAACCAGTCCGCGCGCCCCGCGCAGGCCGTCCAGGCCGCTCGCCTCTGTTTCTCCCGCGAGGAACGCCACCGCTCCGCCTACACGCTCCAGCAGCCTGCCCGCGTGCCGCAGCCGGTCGCGCTCCTGCGCGACGCGTGCGTCCTCCCCGGACTCTACCTTCGCTCGCTCGATCTCCTCGATTTGGAAACGGAGGAGATCGAGCTCGCGCTCGCGGTCCTGTTGCGCACGCCGCAGCTCTTGCAGACGGCGCTCCAGTTCACGCGCGCCGGCGTAGGCTTCGCCGTAAGTGACGAGCAGCCGCGCAACGTTCTCGCCCGCCGCTTCATCGAGCAAGTCGAGCTGGCGCTCCAGGTGGAGCAGACGCGCGTGTTCGAGTTGTCCGTAGAACGCCACCCGATCGCGCACCACCTCTTCGACCACTGCCGCTGAGGAGGCTAGGCCGTTTACATAGGCACGCGCCCTGCCCCGCGCCGGCAACTCACGTGCCACAGCCAGTAACTCTTCGCCATCTGCGAACACGGCTTGCACGGTTGCTCGCTCGGCGCCAACGCGGACCAGACCCTCCCCGCCCTTTTGCCCCATGAGGAGGCCGATGGCCTGAGCGAGGAGAGTCTTGCCGGCACCCGTCTCTCCGGTGATCACGTTGAGACCAGGCGAGAGCTCGAGGCGCGCTTGCGCGATGAGCACCAGATCCGCGATAGAGAGCTCAGCGAGCATCCGCACCGAATCCAAAGAGCTTCTCTTCTACGTTCCGATAGAACGAGGCTCCCTCTTGGAGGAGCAGCAGAGCGCGCAGCGGCGATGCGCCGATCCGCAGGCAATCGCCCTGGCTGAGCACGCCGACTACCCGGCCATCCACCACCACCTCGGCCTCGCTCACATCGCCGGCGTTGCATACCTCGATGACGTGCTCGGGTCGCAAGATCAGCGGACGAAAGCCGAGCGAGTGCGGCGCCACGAAGTTCAGCACCAGCACGCTCGCATCCCACACCACCAGCGGCCCCCCGCACGATAGGTTGTACGCCGTGGACCCCGTCGGCGTGGCCACGATCATGCCGTCGCAGCGCATGCCTCCGAGAGACGCGCCGGCGATGGCGTACTCCAGATGGAGCACTCCATGCCGATGAGGTCGCGACAGCACCACATCGTTGACCGCAGCGAAGCAGCCATCGGGAAGCCGCGCCTCCACCGTGAGGAGCTCGGCAACCTGGTATCTCCCGGCGAGCACCTCCACGAGCCCGTCCCGCCAGCGCTCCTGCGGTAAGCTCGCCAGAAAGCCAACGTTCCCGAAGTTGACACCCAGCGTCGGCACGCCGCTCCCCAGCAGCCGCCCCAGGGCGCGCAGGATACTGCCGTCGCCGCCGAACACCAGGCAGAGGTCGGCCATGTGGAGATCGCGCGCACCGATCCGCCTGTATCCGAGTTCGTCGGCCAGCGGATGCTTGGCCGCCTCCTCGGTCGGGAGCAAGAGCTGAAGGCCGTACTCGGCGCCTACCTCGGCCAACTCCCGCAGCGCGGCCGCCGTGGAATCGGCCAGCAGATGGGTGAGGACGGCGACGCAGCGCAGCGGTTTAGCCACCGCTGACCTCGGTTGCCGCGCGTGCGGCGATCGCCGGCTCCACCTGCGACGCCGCCAACGACGACGTCGCATCGCAAAAGTACAGGAAGTACTCCACGTTTCCCTTTGGCCCTGGATGCCCCGAGTCGCACATGCCGAGGATGGCCGCGCCGCGACTCCGGAGCCATTCGCTCACAGACACCAGCACCTGCCGATGCACTTCGCGGTCACGCACCACCCCGCCCTTGCCCACGTGCTCGCGCCCGGCCTCGAACTGCGGTTTTACGAGCACCAGACCACGGTAGCCAGCCCGGGCGCATTCTAGCACGGGGCCCAGAGCCACCGTCAGGGAGATGAAGGACACGTCGGCGGTGACAAACGTGGGCACCGTGGGGAGACGATCGCACGTCAGCTCGCGCGCGTTCGTGCGCTCGAGCACCAGTACCCGGGGGTCTCCCCGCAATCTCCAGTCCAGTTGCCCGTAGCCCACGTCGACGGCCACTACGGACCGCGCTCCACCCTGCAACAGACGATCCACGAACCCGCCCGTGGAGCTGCCCAGGTCGCAGACATCCTCGTCGGCCACCGACACGCCGAGGACTATCAGAGCGTGATCGAGTTTGTCTCCCCCGCGTGACACAAACCGACGGCGCGCGACAAGCTCGACGTGCGCCCCCACAGCGACGGCTTCCCCGGCTTTGGTAACCACGTGCCCATCCACGCGGACCTCGCCGGCCAGGATGGCCGCACGCGCCTGAGCTCTGCTGGGGAGCAGGCCGCGACGGACGAGCAGCTCGTCAAGCCGCTCGCGCATCTGGCTACCTGGCGGGGATCGCGCCGGAGCGCGAGCGCAGCGCCGCCTCCGCCACCGCCTCCGCCGTAAGGGAGACATTGGTCAGTAGTTGCGCTCGCGTGCCGTGCTGTACAAATGCGTCGGGCAAGCCCATCATAGTTACGGGCATGCCGCCTGGCGCCAGATACTCGGCGACGGCACTGCCGAAGCCCCCACTGAGCACGTTTTCCTCGACGGTCACAATGCGGTCGTGGGTCTCCACGAGTCGATCGAGGAGGCCGGTGTCGAGCGGTTTGACGAATCGCGCGTCGACGACCGTGGGGTGCAGTCCCTCGGCGTGGAGTAGTGCCGCCGCCGCCTGGCAGAGGCCGACGCCCGTCCCCACGCCCACCAGCGCGACGCCCTCTCCCTCCTGGAGCACTCGTGCCTCGCCCAACGGTAGCACCTCTAGTTCCTGCGCTGCCACGAAGGGCACCGCGAACCCGCGTGGGTAGCGAATCGCGACCGGGCGATCCCACACGAGGGCAGTGTGCAGCATGTGCTGGAGATCTTCTTGCGACGACGGGGCCATGACGACCATCCCCGGGATCATACGCAGATACGAGAGGTCGAACGCCCCGTGATGCGTTGGGCCATCGTCGCCGACGAGCCCCGCGCGATCCACCGCGAACACGATAGGCAAGTCCTGCAGGGCGACATCTTGGATGAGCATGTCGAACGCTCGCTGCAAGAAGGTGGAGTACACCGCGACCACGGGCTTCAGGCCACCCAACGCCAGCCCGGCGGCGAACACCACGGCGTGCTCCTCGGCGATGCCTACGTCGTACAGCCGCTGCGGAAACTCGCGCTCGAACGCCTCGAGGCCAGTGCCCTGCGTCATAGCGGCGGTGATGGCTACCACCCGAGCGTCGTCGCGCGCCTCACGCACCAGCGCCTGGCCGAACGCCTGAGTAAACGTGGTGCCCTTGGTTTCGCTCGCAAGCTCACCGTTGCCGAGATGGAAGGGCGGCGTGCCGTGGAACTCGCTCGGCCGCTCCTCAGCCGGGTTGTACCCCTTCCCCTTGATCGTCTTCACGTGCACCACGACCGGACGGCGCGTGTCGAGCGCTTGCCGCAACGCCACGCGCAGCGCCTTCATATCGTGGCCATCGACCACGCCTACGTAGGCGAACCCCAGCTCCTCGAACAGCATCCCCGGCACGATAAGCGCCTTCATACTCTCTTTGACATCTTTACCGAGACTGTACGCGCGGGCACCGATGGCGGGGATTCGTGCGACGGTGTGCTCGACCTCTTCCCGGAAACGGGTGAGCGTGGGGTCGAGTCGCAGTCGGTTGAGGTAGAGCGCCACCGCGCCCACGTTCGGCTTGATCGACATCTGGTTATCGTTGAGCACCACGACCAGCGGCGAGCGAAGCTGGCCGGCCTGGTTGATGGCTTCGAACGCCACGCCGCCCGTCATGGCTCCATCGCCGAGGACACAAACCACGTGTCCTCCCCGCTCGCCCGCGACCTTGGCCGCTTCCACGAGTCCCAGGCCATAGCTCACGGAGGTCGATGCATGACCCGTCCCGCACACGTCGTGAACGGACTCGAACCGGCAGGGGAACCCCGACAGGCCACCCTGCTGCCTGATGGTACAGAAGTCTTTCCAGCGGCCCGTGAGGATCTTGTGCGCATAGCACTGATGCCCCACGTCCCAGATTACTTTGTCGCGTGGGCTATCGATGACGCTGTGGATGGCGATGGCCAGTTCCACAGCGCCGAGGCTCGCGGCAAGGTGCCCGCCGGTTTTGCTCACACAGCGCAACATCAGCGCCCGTACTTCAGCGGCGAGTTCGACGAGCTCTGCGTCGGAGAACTTGCGAAGGTCGGCGGGCGCGGAGAGTGTAGGCAGCAACCTTGGAGTCTCGTTCATTGACGGACGAGTATACCACCGCCTCGGTCAGCGCTCGGAGCCCCCGCGCCGCCTTCGGCTGACGCCCCACGGGCGGCAGCGCGACACCTGCACACTGCCGACCTCTACCGATCGCGCCGGTAGATGTACTCGGCGATGGCTCGCAACGCCCGTGGCTGGCCCGGCAGGACGGCCAGTCGCTCCACGGCGCGCGTGTGGCTCTCCGCCGCCAGCTCGCGCGCACGGCGCAGGCCGAACCTCGTGGTGTACGTGGCCTTGCCGGCGCGCGCATCCTTGCCGGCCGTCTTGCCGAGCTTGGCGTCTTCTCCCACCTCGTCGAGGATGTCGTCTACGATCTGGAAGAGCAGGCCCATCTCGGCCGCGACCACCCGGTACAGCTGGATCTCGTCCGCTCCCACCTCGCAAAGCAGCGCGCCACACACCACCGCGGCCTCGATGAGACGGCCGGTCTTCATCTCGTGGAGCTGGCGCAGATCTACCGCGTCCGCTCCGTTCTGCGTAACGTCGATGTACTGCCCGCCGACCATCCCTCGCACTCCCGTGGCGCGGGAGATCTCGCGCAGCACGGCCACGAGCAGCGCCGGCTCCGCCTGCTGGCGCTCGAGCACCAGGCCGAACGCCTCCGCGAACAGTCCGTCGCCAGCCAAAATGGCAACGTCTTCCCCATACACCACGTGGCACGTCGGCTTGCCTCGCCGCAGCGTGTCGTTATCGATCGCCGGAAGATCGTCGTGGATCAGGGAGTAGGTGTGGATGAGCTCGAGCGCCGCTGCGGTCGGCAGCAAGGGTTCCGTGGGCCGCGCCAATCCCTCGGCAACGGCCAGCGTGAGCACTGGCCGGATCCGCTTACCACCGGCCAGCAGCGAGTACCGCATGGCCTCCGCTAATTGGTCGGCAGGCCGTCGCGAGGAGAATCGCAACTCGGCCAGGTATCCCTCGACGAGCGAGCGGAGATGCTCCGGGTAGCCGTTCCTGGTCATGCCGTATCGCGCGCCACCTGCTCCAGCATGCGCGCTGCCGATTCCGCGAGTTCGGTGGCGCGCTCCAGGAGGCTCAACTGCACCTCGGCCGAGGGCGCGGCCGCCAGTCGGGCTTCCAGATCGCCCAGCTGCCTCGCGGTAGCCAGTATTGCCTCGCCGGCATCGCTCGCCGGTGCGCCGCTCATGCTTCCTCCTTCGCTTGCAGGTCGCGGAGCACGGCGCCGAGAATTCCGTTCACCAGAGCGCCAGCCTCGTCGCTCGAATACCGCCGCACAAGACGTACCGCCTCGTCGATGGCTACTTCCGCCGGCGTGAGGTCCTGCTCCAGCTCGTAGAACCCCAGACGCAGGGCGCTCCTCTCGAGCGGCGCGATGCGGGCAAGGGGCCAGTGCCGCGTGAAGCGGCTGAGCTGCGTGTCGATACGCGCCAGCCCCTCGCTCACTTCCGTGACTGTCCGCACGGTAAATGGATCTGGGCTGTACCCCTCGCGCTGCCGCAGCTTGTCCAGCAGAACCGCGATCGCCTCGCCAGTCACCTCTTTCTGGTACAAGACGAACAGCGCATCGCGGCGCGCGCGCTTGCGACTCGGGCGGACGGGCGTCACCGCCTCCGTGCTTTCTCGCCGATCACGCCGTCTCGATAGCGAACAGCATCTGACCGTACTCCACCGGCTGACCATCTTGCGCCCCGATCTTCCTGATCACGCCGTCCACATCCGCGGTGAGCTCGTTCATGAGCTTCATTGCCTCCAGAATACAGAGCGTTTGGCCCATGCTCACCTGATCGCCCACTTCGACGAACGGCGGCGCGCCAGGCGACGCAGCGCGGTAGAACGTGCCCACCATCGGAGAGCGCACTACATGGTGGCCGTCTGCCTCGTCGCCGGGGGCCGCGGCCGCCCGCGAAGGCGCCGTGACCGGCTCGGCCGCCGGCGATAGCTCCTGGCCGCCCCCCACGGCGGACTTGCGCACCGTGATCCGCAGATCGCCCTCTTCGACGGTTACTTCGTCGACATCGCTCTCGTCGACCATCGCCAAGATCTGCTGGACCCTGTCGCCGGTGGCCGCGCTCATCGCCTGGGCGGGGAACTGCTTGATGTAGTGGTCGTGCCTGCCGAATACATCTGACTCGGGGCCCAGACGGTGCCGTTCCAAATACGCCCGCGCCGTCTGCGGGAACAGCGCGTAGCTCAGCACATCCTCCTCGCAGCGAGCCAGGCCCCCAATCTGCTCCTCGAACAGGGCAACCGTTTCCTGGATGAGCTCCGCCGGCCGGCAGTCGACGGGCTGTTCGCCGTCCAGAACTCGTAAGAGGATCTCCTGAGACACGGGGCCAGGCGCGGCGCCGTAATGGCCGCGTAGGTACTCCTTCATCTCGTCCGGGACGATGTGCCACCGCTTGCCGGAAAGCACGTTGAGGACAGCCTGCGTGCCCACGATCTGCGACATAGGAGTGACCAGCGGAGGGAAGCCAACCTCGGCGCGCACAACGGGGATCTCCTCGAGCACCTCCGGCAACCGCTCGAGCGCGTTCTGCTCTTTGAGCTGACTCTCGAGGTTGCTGATCATGCCACCAGGGACCTGGTGCGAATACACCTGCATGTGCGTCAACGAGGTAACGCCACGGTCGTGCCCGGTTTCTCGTCGCACGCCCTCGAAATACTTGGCCATGCGGAAGAGCTTCTCGAGGTCCAGCTGTGTGTCGTAAGGGGTACCGATGAGCGCCGTCACGATCATCTCGGTCGCCGGCTGCGAATTCCCGAAGGCCAGCGGCACAGTAGCCGTGTCGATCACATCGATACCGGCTTCGATGGCCTTCAGATAGGTCATCGGCGCGAGCCCGCCGATGTAGTGACAGTGCAACTGGAGCGGAACGGAGATCTCTTCCTTGAGCCGCCGCACGAGCTGATCGGCGTAGAACGGCGAGAGCAGCGCCGCCATGTCCTTGATGCAGATGCTGTCGGCACCCATATCGACCAGCCGATGCGCCACGTCGAGGTAGTGATCCAGCGAGTGTACTGGTGAGATGGTGTAGACGACGGCCGCCTGGAAGTGCTTGCCGCTCTCCTTGATGGCGGCCGCGGCGGCCTCGAAGTTCCGCGTGTCGTTCAACGCGTCGAACACGCGGAATACGTCGATGCCGTTCTCGGCCGCCTTGAACACAAAGCGACGCACGACGTCGTCCCCATAGTGCCGGTACCCAACCAGGTTCTGGCCACGGAGCAGCATCTGCAGCGGCGTACGGCTCACGTGTTTCTTGATGACCCGCAGACGTTCCCACGGATCTTCGTCGAGGTAGCAGAGGCAGGCGTCGAAGGTAGCTCCACCCCAGCACTCGAGAGAATGGAAGCCTACCTGGTCCATGCTCTCCAGGATCGGCACCATGTCTTGCGTGCGCATGCGGGTGGCCCACAATGACTGATGGCCGTCGCGCAGCGTGGTATCGGTGATGCGTATGCGGCGAGCTCGCATGATGGTAGTTCCTACTGGTTAGGCTCGCGAGAGGTACTGACCGCTGCGCGTGTCTACCTTGATGCGCTCGCCCTGTTCGATGAACAGCGGCACCTGAATGGTAACCCCCGTCTCTAGCGTGACTGGCTTGGAGCCGCCTTGCGCGGTATCGCCGCGCAAACCTGGCTCGGCTTTAACCACCTCGAGCTCGACCGAGGTAGGCGGCTCCACGGCGAAGGGCCGATTATCTACGTACAGCAGGTCAACGGACATGTTCTCTACGACCCACTTGAGAGCCGCTTCGGCCATGGCCGGCGGGACCGAAACCTGCTCGAACGTCTCACCGTCCATGAGCACTACTTCGCTCTCGGTGGCGTACAGGTACTGCATTTTGCGGGTCTGCGTATGCACCCGGTTGAACTTCTCGCCCGCCCTGAACGTGCGGTCGAGCACGTTGCCCGTGGCGATGCTCTTCAACCTCGTGCGTACAAACGCGCCACCCTTACCGGGCTTCACATGTTGGAACTCGACAATGGTAAAGCTTTCGCCGTCGACCTCGATGGCCATGCCGTTCTTGAATTGATTCGTGGAAATTACGTCAGCCATGCGCTCCTGCCCCATTGGTGGGGATCAACTCGGATAGAGTGGCGATTTTACCAGACAGGTGCCCCGTAGCCGATCGTCCGAGCACCGCGAGGCCTTTTCAGCCTACGATGCGCAGCTCTTTACCGGATGGAGTGAGGCGCTCGCAGCCCGCGTCAGTCACCACGACGGTGTCTTCAATGCGTACGCCATACGAGCCCTCGCGATAGATGCCCGGTTCGACGGTATGTACCATACCGGCGGTCAGCACGTCGCCCACCGTGCGCCCCAATCGTGGCAGCTCGTGCACGCACAGACCTACGCCGTGACCCGTCCCGTGACCGAAGAACTCGCCAAAGCCAGCGGCTTGAATCACTTCACGAGCCGCCGCGTCCACAACAGTCCCATTGACTCCCGGCCGCACGGCGGCCACCCCAGCCAGCTGGGCCTCGAGGACCACCTGGTACACCTCGGCCGCCGCCTTCGCGATGCCGCCCGCGGCAACTGTGCGCGTAATGTCGCTGCAGTAGCCGTCGACACGCGCTCCCGCATCGATGACCACTAGATCGCCGGGTTTGATCGCCCGATCGCCGGGGATCGCGTGTGCCAGAGCGCCCCGCTCTCCCGCAGCCACGATGGTCTCAAAGGCGAGATCCTGTACCCCTCGCTCGTGGAGAGCCGCCCGCAGTTCCCAGGCAACCTCCGCCTCCGTGCGGCCGATGAGCCCGCTCGACAGCACCTGCTCGAGACCATCTTCGATGATCGTGCAGGCACGTCGTACGGCGGCCAGTTCGCCGGCGTCCTTGACCATACGCAGGCGGCTCACCGAGTCGCCCGCGTTGCGCAGCCGCCCACGGTGGAGCCGCCGCAGCCGCCGATAGGATGCGTAGCTGAGATCGTGTCCTTGAAAGCCCACGGCGCTCTGCACGCCGAGTTCGCGCTGCAGAGCGGCAACGGCCCCCTCGTCGAGCCGCTCTATCCTCTCCAGCTGAAACTCGAGCACCTCTTCGGCTACCTGTTCCCAGAAGCGCGAGTCGGTACAGATGAGAGCGAGGTGGCGCCCGATGACGAGCCACGCATCTTCACCGCGGAACCCGGACAGGTACCGGACATCCGCAGGCGCGCTGACGAGGAACGCATCCAGCCGGAGCTCGTCCAGCAGCTCCCTCGCCCTCGCCAAGCGGCGTTGCGCGAAAGCAAGAGCGTCGCCCCCGCCGCGCGCGCTGTTCGCGTCGCCGACTACGTGCCCGCTACTCATCCGTCGGCAGCCCCCGGACGGGCGCCCGTTCCGCCGCTACTTCGCGCGCCAGCCGGTCCACCGCCTCGAGGTAGCCCTCCAGCCCTTTGCCGGCGATACGGATCGCCGCGAGGTCGGCGATCACCGACGTGCGCCGCCACTCCTCACGTTCGTCCACCTGCGACAAGTGAACCTCCGCCACCGGCACGGGCACGATCTCCAACGCGTCACGGATAGCGTAGCTGTAGTGCGTCCAAGCACCGGGGTTGAAGATGATCGCCGCGACATCCGACACCGCCAGCTGGTGCAAGTGATCCACCATCACGCCCTCATGGTTGGTCTGAAACGTCCGCACGGCGAAGCCGCGGTCGTATGCGTAGCGGCGGACCCGGTCCTCCAGCTCCCCGAGCGTGAGCGTCCCGTAGTGCTCTCGTGGACGGCGGCCCAGCATATCCAAGTTCACACCATGCAGGAGTGCCAAGGTCTTCATTCGCTCGTAAGCCATGCCACCACCTCCTCCAGCAGCGCGGCGGAAACGTGTACGCCGCGGACGGGCTGACCCAGCGCCCGCAAGAGGACGTACTCCACACCACTGTGCCCGGCTTTCTTGTCGCGCCCCACGAGTTCCAGCGCTCGACCGGCTGCCGCACGCGGGAACCGCTCGGGCAACCCCACCGCCGACAACGTGGCATTCGCCTGCTCGGCCTGCTCCGACGCCAAACCGGCGAGGTGCACCGACAGCCAGAGCGCCGCGCGCAAGCCAAGGGCAACCGCCTCGCCGTGAGACCACTCGTGAAATCCACCAGCGGCCTCTATGCCATGCCCCACCGTGTGTCCCAGGTTCAGCAGGTGACGTTCCCCCGTCTCTTCTCGTTCATCCCTGGCGACGATGTCGGCTTTGACGGCCACGCAGTCCGCGATGAGATCGCCGGAGAGCTGTCCCGTGCGCGCCGCGCCCTGCACACGCGCCCACAGATCTCCGCCCACGAGCAGTCCGTACTTGATAACCTCCGCCAGCCCGTTCCGTACCTCGCGAGGGGGCAGCGTAGCTAGCACGAGCGGATCGGCCAGTACCAGCAGCGGCTGGTAGAAGGTTCCAATGTAATTCTTTCCATCCCGGTAATCGACGCCGACCTTGCCACCGACGGATGCATCCACCTGAGCGAGCAGGGTTGTGGGAACCTGCGCAAGACGGACACCGCGAAGATAGGTGGCGGCGGCGAATCCCACCATGTCTCCGATCACGCCGCCGCCGAGGGCTACCACCACATCCGTCCGTCGCACGCCGGCATCGTAGAACTCGTCGTACAGCCGCTGGACGGTGGCCAGTGTCTTCTGCCGCTCGCCGGCGGGTACTACGACGGACGTCACGTTGTAGCCGACTTCGGACAGGCTCTGCCGGACACCGTCGGCGTACAGCGGCGCTACGTTGTCGTCGCTGCACAGCAGGGCGCGTCCGTGAGGGCTCACCGACCAGACCGCCGCGCCGATTCGCGCGAGCGCCCCCTCGCCAACCCGTACACGATACTCTCGTTGCGACGTATGCACGGCAACGTCACGCATGGGCACTCCTAAGCTCCCGCCAGCGCAGCTACCTCGCGAGCCACCTCGTCGAGCGACCTGCCACCGTCGTTCGCCACCACCGCGGTTGCCAGTGACCGGTAGAGCGGCTCGCGCGCCGCGAGCAGCACGTCGAACGTCGCACGATCGCGAGCGAGCGGCCGGCCACCCTCCGTCACCCGCTCGTAGAGCAGATCCGAAGGTGCCGTGAGCCACACGACCTGCGATAGACGCCTGAGCGCCCGCTGAACGTCCTCGTCCATGACCGCCCCGCCGCCCAGCGAGACCACACCAGGGAGCTTGATGCCCTTCTCGAGGACGGTCACGCAGACGTCGTGCTCTACCGAACGGAAGAAGGCCTCCCCGCGCTCGGCGAAGATGTCCTCTATAGGCCCCAGCTGCTCGGCGATCAGCGCGTCGGTGTCCACGAACGGCACGCGCAGCAGCGCCGCCGCCAGCATGCCCACGTGGCTCTTCCCCGAGCCCATGAATCCGATGAGGGCCACTGCGTTCACCGGGGCTACGCCCTACGCCTTTCTGATGCGCTCGCCGAACAGGCGCACGGCGGCGAGCACATCCGCCAGGCAGGCATCACCGAAGCGCTCCACCACGGCATCGGCCAACACCAAAGCCACGGCCGCCTCTCCAACAACGGCGGCCGCCGGGACCGCACACACGTCGCTGCGTTCGAACCGCGAGAGCACCACCTCGTGCGTGCCCATATCGACGCTCCCGAGAGGCGATCGCAGCGTGGCGATCGGCTTCATGGCGGCACGCACAACGACTGGTTCCCCCGTGCTCATGCCACCCTCGACCCCGCCGGCGCGGTTGCTCACCCGGCCGTACCCCCCACCCGGCCGCCACGTAATCTGATCGTGCACACGCGATCCCGGGAGCTCGGTAAGGGCGAAGCCGCCACCAAGCTCCACGCCTTTAATCGCCGGGATGCTCATCACCGCGGCCGCCAGCCGCGCTCCCAAACGGCGGTCCGCTTGCACATAGCTCCCGAGGCCGCTCGGCACACCGAAGGCCACCACCTCGAACACGCCGCCCAAGGTGTCGCCCTGTTCGGCAGCTCTATCGATAGCCGCCTGCATGCGGCGTGCGGCCTCGGCATCCAGACACCGCACGGGGTTCTCGTCTACACGAGCGAACGCCTTGAGCGATGCGCTCGGGCTGGCGGCGCGCACGTCGCCCAGGCCGATCACGTGGCTCACCACGTGACAGCCTAGTTCCTCTAGCAAGCGCCGTGCTACGGCGCCACAAGCCACTCGCGCGGCGGTCTCCCGCGCGCTGGCGCGCTCGATCACGTCGCGCAGGTCCGTGTGACCGTAGAGAAGTGCCCCACCGAGGTCGGCATGGCCGGGCCGGGGTATGCGGACGGGTTCGGCACGCTGCGCCTCTTCCTCCGGAGAGAGCGTGTCGCCCCACGCGGCTGCATCGCGATTGACGATCGTGAGAGCGACCGGCGCGCCGGTAGTCCTTCCGTAGCGCACACCGCCGACGATGGAGACACAATCCTGCTCGATCTGCATGCGGCCACCGCGCCCGTAACCGAGCTGCCGCCGCGCCAAGTCTCGATCTATGTCTACCGCGCTCAACGGCACGCCGGATGGGCAGCCCTCGAGAATGGCCGTGAGCTGGGGCCCGTGGGATTCGCCGGCGGTGAGATATCGAATAGCCATTGTGGCGCCCCACCCTACTACGGGCGTACCACTTCAAGCAACGCGGGCGCCGCGGATAGCCTGTCTACTTCTCGATGGTCTGGCCCACGTGCAAGACGAGCGTGTCGTCGCCGTGCAGAATGGTGGCCGTCTGCATGCTGGCGCTTATGGCGAGCACCTTAATCTGCCCCCAGTCGGTCGCGAACACGGCCCCCACCCCCTTGTCGGCGTAAGTGGTGCCGTCGACCTTGAAGGTCGCGGTGCTCTGTCCGTTCTGGGTATTCACGCTCAGCAGAGCGATCGAGTGCTCGGTCGCGGGCGTTGTGTTGCCTTCGCCTGCGTACTTCAGATCGATTACCTCGAGCCGGTACGTGATGCCGGTGTCGACGTTCGTTACATTGACTACCTGGCCCTCGCCCACCAGCACCGAGCTGCTGCCATCCTCGAATTGCATATCGTCGAGCAACTCGAAGGTGACACCAGATGGTTTCAGACTGGCGATCTCGAAGACGGGGTTCGCGCTGGGTACTTCGTCGCCGGCGTGAACGGTCATCGTTGTTGCGTCGATCTTGACCGACGCCGATTCAGGATTCTGTACCGCCGACGTTGCCGTAGGACTCGGCGTGGGCGACACCGTCGCGGCGGGCGACGTTAACGGCACAAAGGGGTCTTTGCTCGTGAACATGTCGAGGACTGGCTCTTGCTTGGCCGGATCCAGCAACCCGGCGAGTGGAGTTGCCTGCGCCCCGGCGGCGGCCAGCGTCTGGCTGGTGCCACCCAGCAGTGCCTGAGGACCCGTGCCATCGCCTGAGCCACCTGAAAGGGCCATGGCCACGCCGGTCCCCAGCAGGACCAAAAGCGTCGCGAACAGAAGGACACGCTTGCCGGGACTCATCACTCCCCACTCTCACTCAGGCTCAGGCTGGCGGTCGGCGTTCCCGTGGCGGTAGGAGTTGGTGTTGCAGGCGTCGGCGTCGCGGGTGTTGGCGCCGGTGCGGAAGACCGGGTCCACAAGTACGCGTTCACGGTAATGGTCACCTCGATGATGGGGAAACCGTCGCCCGGCCCCTCCGCGATCTCGACGTTCGCCACCTGCAATAACCGACCGGTGACCAGGAACTCGCTGTTGCGGTATTCCACATAGCTCTCGAGCCGGAAGAGGAAATCCTCCAGATCATAGTACCGCCCAACCAACTTCAGTGTGATCGGCTCGACGCCGAACGTCTGACCGGCGGTGACCGCGCCTGGCTCGATCCGCACGAAGTCGAGGCCCGCCTGCGACGCCGTACGTGTGAGCTCCACGATGATGGAGGGGATACCCGACTCGGGCGGCATCATCTTATTGAGGCGCAGCAGATCGGCCTGTGTCTGCGGAGCGGTCTTGCGATACTCCTCGAGCCGCCGCAAGTCCTGCTTGAGGCCCGCCAGCGTCTGCTGGCTCGTCTCGATCTGCTCGCTGTACTTCTTGACGTTGTCTCGCTGCGGGCTGTAGAAGAGGAACCACCACGCCACCGCGACCACGACGATGATGACGGCAGTGACGATGTAGATCTCCTTGCCGCGGATCTTCACTGCCCCGTCCCTCCTGTTTGCCCTGTCGCGGGCGCGCCAATGGCAAACGGCGGCGCCTGCAGGAACGGCCGCAGCTCCGCGGTGATCTGGAACTTGACGATCACCTTTCCGTCTTGCTCGGTCTTCTCCGCGCTCACCAGCTTGATGTCGGTGATCTGCGGCATGAGGCCCAAGCGCGTCATGAAGTCGGCAACATCTTTGTGGGTGTACGCCTCGCCCTCAAACGAGAGGTCGGTACTACCGCCACCGCCAGCGGGGGCGACCGTGCCGAGGGCGCTGCCGGCGAGCATCTCGGGTGGCACGGTCCCGTGGAACGCTGTGAGACCCACGTCCTTCGGGATGAGCAGGCTGATCTCCTCGGCGATACTCGACCAGACGACCCTGGAATCGAAGACCTGCTGAGCGGCCTGAGCCATGGCGACGCGCTGGGATTGCATAACCTCGTACGGCTTTAGCTTGTCGACGTCGGCACGAACTTGAGTGACCTGCGTCTGCACCTCGGCCAACTGCGTCTGCTTGTCCGTCGCCTTGCCTCTCTCCAGCACGTACAGACCGCCGAACGCGGCGAGTGCCAGAACGAGTATGGCGGCCGCGTATAGGAGGCCCCGCTCGCGTGAGGCCTTTTGCCGTTCTTCGGCCGGAAGCAGGTTGATGCGACGCAAGCTCATCTACTCCTCATCATCCAACGCGAGGCCGATGGCGATGGCGAGGCGAGGCGCCAACGCCTCTAGCTCCGCGGAGCCGATCTTCGAACGATTCTCGGCGAGCCGCTGCAGTGGATTCGCCAACGTGACGTCCACGTGCAGACCGTGCGCGAGGTACTCGGCGAGATTGCGCACCAGAGAACCCTCTCCGGTGAGCAACACGCGCCCGATGCGGCCGGTCTGTGCCTGTGTGTGGTAGTAGTCGATCGAGCGGCGGATCTCGTCGGAAAACGTCTCGCACGCGCCTTCGAGTGCCGAACGAATAGCCTCGGCCGTCTCCGGGGTGACATCCTCAGGTAGCGGCTCTTCGCCATCCGTGCGTAGGCCAACCGTAACGGCAAGACGCCAGGCATCTTCCACGGTCGCATTGTGCTGGGCCATGAGCGGATGTAACAAGGACTCGGAGCCGAGGCTGATCACCCGCGTAAACTGCGGAGTGCTACCGGCCACCACGACCAGGTTCGTGATACCCGAGCCGATGTGGACCAAGGCCATGGCTGTTTCATCCTCGGCCATTGGCGTAGCCGAGAGATCGAATGGAAACGCCAACGAGCGTGCCAGAGCGAAGGCCTGCAGGTCGATACCATCCACCACAAGACCAGCTTTGCGCGCAACCTCCACGAACTGCCTGATCATGTCACGCTGAGCGGCCACCAAAAGGATGCGCTGGCGCGACTGGCCGTCTTCGCCAGTGAAGGTCGCCGTGATCTGGTAGTCGAGCACGGCTTCCTCAACGGGGATGGGGATGTGCTCCTGCGCCTGGAACTCGACCGCGGCCCGAAGCTCTTTCTCGTCGATAACCGGGAACTCCATGGTCCGCACTACGATCTTCTGGTTGGCAACCCCAAGAAGGACATGACGCCCGCTGAAGTTGTTCTTCCGCCAGAAGGACTTGAGCTGGCTCGCCAGCGACGCTACATCGGTGACCTCTCCCTCCGAGACAAGACCCTCGGGCAGCGAGTGCACCGCGGCATGGGTGAGCACCTGGGACTGGCGTACTCCTTTAATTTGGGCAGCGGCCAGGAGCGTCTGCTCGAAATCGAGTCCAACGCGAGATGCACTGTGCGACTTCATCCGTTGACCGCCTACCCTTTCATGCCAGCGGTGGTCTTTTCGGCAGGATGCGTAACTCCCTTTAGGCTTGAGCGGACGCCCCGATCGTTTCGACACACGGAGCGCTGCCTCCTGCTCGGTCGACATTCTGACATACCGCGACAGGTGTTGCATGCACAGGCAACGGTCGTCCTCATGTATTTTTTCCCCTCACGACGGTCAGCGGGCCCGGTGGCGGCACATTGCGCCAGTGCTCGTCGAGCCGCACGACTAACGTCGCACGCACGCTGAGAGCGCCCGCCGTCAACGACCCCTCTACTAACGTTGGTGTTCGTACGACGAGCGTACCGGTGACCACCAGTTGGCCGGCGAGACACACACCCTCGTCTTCTTCGGCCGCCGGGTGAGCATCCACTGTGGCGTCGCCCACGACCACCACCGTGAGCGCCGGTACCGCCGGAGGTGGACTCCGCCACCCAACGATCCGCAGCGGCTGGTCCTCGGGTGCCACGGCCACGACGAGCGGCGAGGGAAGCTCCGGGGATAGTTTGCTCAGGTCCAGTACATTGGCGGTCAGCGCATCGCCCGCGGGTATCGCGTGGGCGCGCAGTGCCGCCAGACTAGCCCCTCGCGGCGGTGAGACCCACGCTTCGGGCACGGACTCGCCGGTACAGCTGTCGCCATCCGTAGCCGGCGCCTCCGCGCCAGCGGAATGCACCTCGACGCCGGCCGCGTAGATGCACCCGGCCGCATGTACGCCAGCGGCCGGCCACCGTTCTCCGTGAGCATAATCTGGAGCAGGCGAAGCACTGCTTGGCTCCGCCGCCTGAAACGTGATGTGCTCTCTCCCATGAAGATCGCCGCCGCAGTACACGCCACAGCCCTCAACAATGACCGTCGCCGCGCAGGCCGCGTCGCCACCGATGCTCAGCCCGCAGGGCAGCTCCTGTGGCCGGACCACGAGCGAGTGCGCCAGCACGGCACGTCCACGGCCGCAGTATCCGACTGCCTCGACACGCACGCGCCGCAGCCACGTGGGACCTGACGCAAGCGGCACCAGACCAGTGAGAGTGACCGCGGACTCGGCCGTCCCATACTCCAGAGCGAGCTCGTGATGCTCTCCTGGCATGAGCGACCGGCTGCCGCCCCACGTAAGGAAATCGCAGGCCGCCAGCATACCCGCTTCCGCGGCCGCGGTGGCGGCGTCTAGCCGCTCGTCGGCGGCCACGATGCGGGAGACGGAGACCGCAACCACGACGGCGGTGGCCGCGACGAGACACGCGAGGCCGCCGGCCAGCATGACGCCCAGGAGAGCGAATCCCGCAACGCGACGGCGAGCCCTAGCTGCCCTCCTCATCGAAGACCGACTGCCCACACGCAGGTCTCCACACGCGGGCCCGCTGACACGCTGAGCCGGAAGATGAGAAGCTTGACTCGTGCCGCCGCGCCAGCGTCCAGATACCCGCCCGAGGGCGGCACGAGCTCGCTGCCGGCGGCATCGAAGTAGCGCACAGAAAACCGCTGCGCGCGCTCGGCCACGTACACCGACGAAGCCGACCGCCACAGCACACCACGCACGGCATTCCACGAGTAGCACACTGCGCCGGCCACGCCCTCGGAGGCCAGCAGTGTCAGCGAGCTCGCTCCACAACCCTCGCCGCCAACACCCCCCGAGGCCAGCCCCTGACTCGCGCGTACATCGTGAACGATCAACCGGCGAGCCATGGCGAGGCTGCTGAGCGCGTCGGCCTGCTGCGTCGCGGTGCGTCCGGCGCCGGCCGCCGCCCATGCCCACGACCACGTGGCGCTCAACAGCCCGGCACCCACAGCCAGGGCAATCAGCAATTCGATCAGCGAGAATCCGTGACGGTGACGCGCCGGGAGGCTCATGGCCCAGCAGTGGTAGCCGGAGATGGAGAACCCCCAGACGTCGCCGACGGCAGGATGCTGACGATGACCGGCTCTGGACGAGACCCAGCTTCGCTGATTCGCACGAGCACGTGGGCGGTGGGCGGCTCTAGCTTTCCTTCGAGTGTCGCACGAGGGAGCTGGCTCTGCCACTCGCCGTCTCGCAGCACGACGAAGGTGGCGCCGATCCGCAGCTCGACGCCGTCGTGCTGGACACAGGTGAAGAAGCTCCCCGCCGGACAACCGCTGGTCGGCGCCGCGCTGTACCATGCCCGCGAGGTATTGCGTGTGCCGTCGGCGTGAGGGAACACGCGAGACACCAGGCTCTGCTCGCGCGCGCTCTCCAGCGGCAACACGCGGAGCGCTTCCCATTCGGAGGTCGCGGCCGTGGCGACCCGTGCCCTGACCGCGGCCGCAGTCGTGAGGCGTTGGGCGGCCACGATAACGCCACTCACCGCGGCCACCAAGGTGAGCGCTACGGCCGCCGCCGCCATCGTCTCGAGCAGCCCATAGCCCGCGCTATGCTTCAGCGCCATCGGACGCACCCGCCAAGCTGTACGACCACACGGTGCGCGGCGGCCCCCTTGGCGATCGTGAAGGTGCCCGCTCGCGGCGTTGGAGAGCCTACCGACAGCGGCCGCCCCTCGGACGAGAAGTCGACCGCGACGCCCGGGTAGTTGGTGGTACAGGTGGCCCCCGCAAACGTGCCAGACATCTCCAGAGTGGAGCTGTGCCCCTGAACGCGCTCGACCACATAGCCGCATCCGCCGTCCACCAGCCGAACCCGAAACCGGCAGCTCTCTGCCTGCGCGGTGGCTTGCGCTCCACGAAGCACGAGGACGAACCGACGCGCCGCCGTACCACTGGCGAGGTGACCGCACGCCGGAGAGAGCAGCGCGCCCCCTGTGCCCACGAGAAGGCCAGCGATGACCACGGCGACGAGGAGCTCGAGCAACGTGAGCGCGTACATGGCGCGACAGCGGCCGTGGCGACCCGCGTGCCCACGGCCGCTGCCGGCGATGGTTACACGAGCGTACTCAGCGCGATGATGAGTGGTGTACACAAGCCCCTCCTCCAAGACGGCCGAGCAAGACTATGCCGCCGAGCGAGACCAGGAGAGGGTGACTGACCCGGATTGCCGATGACGTTGTGGCCGCGGCAGCGATAACAATGCCGCGCCGACAGAGAGAAAGCGCGCCGCTTAATCCAACAGGCCGAGGTACGCGCCGATCAGCGCATCGCCTACGAACAGCATGAGCACGCCACCGAGTGCCAGGAATGGTCCGAAGGGCACCGCCGTCTTCATGTCGCCGTGGCCGCGCGCCAGCACCCCCATGCCGGCGATCGCCCCGAGCAGGAAGCCCGCGAACAATCCCGGTACTACGGCGACTCCCAGGTACGCCCCGAGGAAGAAGGACAAGGTCACGTCGCCGCTCCCCATGCCGGTCACTCCGCGCACGGCCTTGTACAGACCTCGGACGATGGCCATGAAGGCCGCCGCCCCCAGGGCGGCGGCCACCCACACCCACCAGCGGTCGTGGTGCAGCACGGCCATCCCGCCGAGACCGATGACGCCCGCCACCAGAAGCACATCTCCCGGCACCTCGTGGAACTCCAGATCGGTCTGCGTAACGAGCACGAGCACGCTGATGAAGACGATCTGGAGCAGAAGCTCCCACGTGGTCCCCGTGACAGCGGCGGCGGCCAGAAAGAGTCCGGCCGTCGTCGCTTCGCCGGCCGGGTAGCGCCAGCTAATGCGCGCCCCGCAGACGCGGCAACGCCCGCGCAGCACGAGGTAGCTGAAGAGCGGGATGTTGTCTTGCCAACGAAGAGGAGCCGAGCACGCGGGGCAGAACGACCGCCCCTTGGCGATACTGATATCCCGCGGCAGACGATACGCCCAGGCGTTCAGGAAACTCCCGACGAGCAGGCCGCCGACACCGGCGGCGAGCAGCACGAACCACTGGGGCAGCACGGGCACCCTAGTCCCTAAGGAGGGCGGCCGACAGCTCGGCGCGGCGGTCGGGAGTCATCGGGACGTCGAGCGCGGCCAGCGCGGCGATCCGCTCGTCGCACCGCGCCGGGAGCAGCTCGTCCAGCGCGGCCACGGCCTTCTGCCGCGCGTACTCATCGCCCTCCGCGTAAACCTGTGCCCACATCGTGATCGCCTTGTCACGCTCGCCGCCCTTCTGCAACAGCGTGGCCGCCAGCCGCGACACGTAGTCGGGACTGCCCGCGACAGCGGCGGCCTGCCGGTACCAGTCGGCGGCGATCTGCACCTTCGTCTCGCCCTCGCCGTACATGTACACGAGCATGCCGGCGGCAGCCGCGAGCTGCCATGCATCGGGATTCCGTCTCCAGCCGCGTTGGAGCAGGCCATACGCCTTCTGGCCCTCGCCGGCGTCGAGCAGCGCGTACGCGCCGAACTGATAGGCCCTCACGAAGCGCGGGCTGAGCTCCGTCACCAGATCGAGCATGGCGCCCAGCGAATCGAAGCGCGCATCGCTCTTGAGGTGTTCACCGTAGTACTGCACCGTCGATAGCCAGTAGGCATCGGCGATGGTCGTGCGAAAGCTCGGCGAGAAGTCGAGGTAGAAGCGCGACGACGGCACGAACACGCGTGCATCGGCGTTGGTCACGTGCCGCTGGGTGAGCTGGAAAGCCGCCACGCCAGCGAGGCCGGCGAGCAGCGCCACGATCACGAACACCCGACGCACGCCTAGAACTCCCGTCGGTTGAAGACCAGCGTAGCGATCACCAGCGCGACCATCGCGTACGCCGCCAGGTAGCCGGACCACAGCGCGATGTCGTCCCACGCGGCCGTAGCCTCGCCGACTACACCAGGCTTGATATCTACCGCGGAGAAGTTCGGGATGAGCAGGTAGATCACCCACGACAACCCCTTGAGGAGGGCGCTGTCGCCCAGCCTCGAGAGCGAGAGCACATTGTGGCTGAGCTGGCCGGCGGCAAATACGCAGATGCCGAGCACGCTGGCGAGGAGCGCTGAGGAGAAGGTGGAGAAGAAGATGGTTACGGCGATCACCACCAGGACCTGCAGGTACACCAATCCGGTGGCCGCCAGCAGCACCCAGCTCGACACGCCCGCCACGAGCCACGTGAGCAGGAAGAGGAAGGCCCCCATCCCCGCCAGCACGACGGCCATGGTCAAACTGAGCCCCAGGAACTTACCGGTGATGAACTCGCCCCGACGCACCGGTTTGGAGAACACGACGAAAACGGTACGCTTCTCGACCTCCTTGCGCACCAGTGTGCCGGCCACGAACACGGCGACGATCACCCCGAAGGCCGTTACCGCCACCAGGCCGAAGTCCTGCATCATACGTGCTGTCTCACCCAGGCTGATGCTGGCGAGCCACAGCGCGGCCACGATCATCGCCAGCGCGAATACCACGATCACCAGCAGCACGCGGTCGCGAATCGTTTCCTTGAAGGTGTTCAACGCGACCGCCGCCATACGGTTCATGCGGACACCGCCGCGATGAAGAAGTCCTCGAGATTGCCGCCGTCGGGGGGCTTCGCCTCGGCGACCGCGCCCTCCCAGACCACCGTGCCGGCACGCATGATGGCCACCCGCGTACAGAGCTCCTCCACGTCGGCCAGGATGTGAGAGTTGAAGAGGACGGTACGCCCCTGCTCCCGCAGGCCCTGGATGATGCGCTTCACCTCGACCCGGCCCAGCGGATCGAGCCCCGTCATCGGCTCGTCGAGGAACACTAGGTGAGGGTCGTTGATGAGCGCTTGCGCGATGCCGATCCGCTGCAGCATCCCCTTTGAGTACCTGCGGAGCTGACGGTCGGCGGCCTCCTCGAGACCCACCTGCGCGAGCAGACGCGCGGCCCGTTCACGCCGTACACGCTCCGGCAGGCCGAACAGGCGGCCGCAGAACTGCAACAGCTCGCGGCCGCTGAGGTAGTCGTAGAAATACGGATTCTCCGGCAAGTACCCCACCGCGGCGCGCGCCACGCCGAGATCGATGGCCCCGGCGTCGGGCCGCATGAGGCCGAGGATGATCTTCAGTGCAGTGGTCTTCCCCGCTCCGTTGGGGCCGAGCATGCCGAACACGTCGCCCTCGTTCACCGCGAAGCTCGTACCGCGCAAGATCTCGACCTTCCGCCGACGGAAACCGACCGCGACCGTCTTGCGCAACTCGCGCACGGCCACCGCCTTTTGACTCAGCTGTCCCTTTTCGGTCTCCATCCGCTCCTCATATCGGCCGCTCGGCCGCGCGACTGTAGTCTCCAATGGCAACATCCCGTCCCCTGCCACCGCGTACCTCTCGCGGCCACTGTCCTTGTTCGCCCATCCCCCGCTCACACCTTCGCCCACCGTCGCCTTCGGAACGCCGAAGGGGACGAGGTCGTCTTCGGTAACCTCGTCCCCGTGTCTCTCGACCCGTATCTCGGCCCGTCGTTCTGCTCCTCAGGGTGTCACGATCACCGGCGCCCCGCCGGTGCCGAACCCCCGCAGGCTGAAATCGTCGTCCACGCCGTCGCCGTTGGCATCCACCACGTAGTCGTAGTTCCCCTGCGTGCCGAGGTTCCGCATCGGTACGGCATCGTCCCACGGATCAGTGGGCCACCGATGCACGTAGTGACCAATCGCACGGTCGTGAGCCACCTCCGCGATCGGAGGGTACGAGTCTTCGTGCTCGACCGCCCACGACTGCACCCCCAGGCGAATCGCGTGAACCCCTTCCTTGACCGCCGCATCTTTCGCTCGGTCGCGCTGGTGGAGGTACATCGGCATCGCGACGCCCGCGAGAACGCCGATGATGACCACGACCACCAGCACCTCGAGGATGCTGAACCCCGGGGACACGCGCCTGCGTCGTGGGCGACACCGCCACCCCCCATTTCGGCTCATCGGCACCTGGCACATCACCTCAGTCACCTCAGTTTCTGCCCGGCCGCAGAGACAGAAACGGGGCGGCGCCTGCGCGGCAGGCGCCGCCCCCCTCACACGGTCGAGACCTATATCAGCGGATCACGGAACAGTGATAACAACCCCGTCTGCTCCAATACCTGTGAGCGTAAATGTGTCGGTAGCGGCAGAAACGTAATTGTAGTTACCCTTCGTATTGTTGTTTACCATGTCCGTACCAGCCGTCCAAGGATCGTTTGGCCAGTTGTCGACGTAGTCGCCGACTGGAGCCAGATTGCCCCGGGTGGTGGCAGTCGCCTGACCACACGTATCGGGATACGTGTCGCTGTTATCAACCGCCCAGCTTTGTACGCCGATCTGGATGCTGTGAACACCTTCCTTGACGGCGGCATCCTTGGCCTTGTCGCGCTGGTTGAGGTACATGGGGATAGCGATGGCAGCCAAGATGCCGATGATGATGATCACGATCAGCAGCTCAATGAGGGTGAAACCACCCTGCTTCTTGTGGAACCGGCTCATCATTACTGTTCTCCTCCTTCGCTGGCGGTCCTCACGCCTTACTTTGCAGTGGGCGGGCCGGATGAGCCGGCTGCCCTGATCCGCTCCCAGTCTGCCCACCTCCCGGCGACTGGCCCTAGTACTTTTGTCTAGTCGCGGTACTTGGGAGAGCGAGCTCACCGACATCGGACACCTGACCGCGCCCGCCTTAGAAGACCCGCCGACCCATCAGCTCATGCAGCCGGCGCAGGCTCTTGGCGAGCTCGCGCGACACCTTTTTCGTGGTGATTCCCAGCGCCTCCGCCACCTCGCGCTGCGTGAACTCGCGGTAGAACAGCAGCTCGATGAGGCGGCGCTGGAAGTCGGAGAGCTTCTCCAGGGCGGCTTCCAGCGCGATACGGTCCTCGATGGGCAGCGCGAACGACTCCGCGTGCTGGCTGCGGATGGAGGCTATATCGAGCCCCTGCTGTTCGTACGCATGCATGGCTTCGTCGTACACCTCGGGCTCCACGCGGGCCGACAACGCCATGACCTCCAATACGCCCGCCTCGGTGATGTTGACCGCCGCGGCGATCTCGGCCACCGTCGGCGGCCGGCCGAGCTTGTGCCCCAGCATGGTGATGGCGTGCTGGATATCCGCGTAGGCGCGTCTGGCCCAGCGCGGCTGACGCAGCAGCAGGCAGTCGCGCAGGTAGTGCCGGACCTCGCCGTCGACCACCGCTACAGCGTACGTGGAGAACTGCGTGCCACGATCGGGGTCGTAGTTACGCGCCGCTTTAATGAGGCCCACGTTGGCCACCTGCAGCAGATCTTCATACGGTTCGCCACTGGAGGCGAAGCGCTTCAGAACGTGGTGCAGCAGCGGCTGATTCTTGCGGACCAGCACGTCGAGCTGCTGCGGCTGCGAACGGACGCTCTGGCCGTCTGCTCGCCCCCGGATACGCCGCTCGAGGACGGTGTCTCGCGGCGCGATTTCTGCCAGAGCAGCGGTGCTCATGACTTGAGCACGTTCATGAGGTTGAAGATGGGCAGGTACATGGAGATGACCACCAGGCCGACAATGCCGCCCACGAAGAGCATGAGCACCGGCTCGAGGATGCTGGTGAGGGCTTTGATGCTGGCGTTCACTTCATCCTCGTAAAAGTCGGCGACCTTAGTGAGCATCGTGTCCAACGAACCCGTCTCCTCCCCCACCGAGACCATCTGCGTGACCATCGGTGGGAATACCGACACCTTGGAGAGCGGCACCGTGATGGACTGCCCCTCTTTGACCGCTTGCTGGACATTTACCATGGCCTTCTCGATGACCACGTTGCCGGCAGCCTTCCCGGTGATGTCGATAGCCTGCAGGATCGGTACGCCGCTGGAGATCAGCGTGCCCAGCGTGCGGGAGAAGCGCGAGATAGCCAGCTTGCGCACGATCTGACCGATGCCCATGGGAACACGCAGCTTAGCGCGATCCCACGTATCGGTACCCTGGGGCGTCTGTTTCAGTTTGATGATGCCCCAGACGGCGGCGATCATCGCCGGAATGACGATGAACCACCAGCCCCTCATGAAGTCTGAGAAGGAGATCATAGCCCTGGTCAGCGAAGGCAGCTCGGCACCGCCGCCGATCTGCTCGTACATGTCGGCGAAGGTCGGGATGAGGAACAGCACCATGCCGAACAGCACCACGATGGAGAAGATGCCGATCGCCATGGGATACACCATGGCCGACTTCACCGACCGGCGGATGTTGTCGTCGCGCTCAAGCTGTAGGGCGACCCGGTTGAGCACCTCGTCCAGGATGCCTCCCAGCTCCCCCGCCCGCACCATGCTCACGTAGAGCGAGCTGAAGACCTTGGGGTGCTTGCCGAGCGCGTCGGAGAGGCTCAGACCAGCCTCGACGTCGTCGCGTACCGCGCCGATGACCTTGGCGAGCTTCTTGTTCTCCGTCTGTTCCTCCAGCACATAGAGGCAGCGCAGCAGGGAGAGGCCGGAGTTGACCATGGTGGCGAACTGGCGCGAGAAGACGGTGAGGTCCTTCGGCTTGATGCGCTGGAACGGCTCCATGATGTCGATCTTGGCGAGGCTCGTTTTGACCTCGTTGAGATCGAGCACCGTGAGGCCGCGGCCACGCAGGGCGGCGGCGGCGGCGGCCTTATTGTCGCTCTCGATCTCGCCGTTGACCTGCAGACCACGAGCGTCCAGTACCTTGTAGGCGAAGTTCGTCATGATTTGTCACCAACTTGGCTCATCCTGCGCCCACCTTGTCGGCGGAACCGACGTTCACCTTAAGCACTCCGCACCGCCGCGGCGGCTCGCTGCGGCGACCGCGCGACGGAGGCGGGCTGCTGGCCCAGCAGCCGCTTGAGCTCCTCTGGCGTGCTGGAGCGGCGCTCGGCAAGCTCCCGCGTGATCATGCCGCGCCGCACCAGGTCGACGAGCGCGGCGTCCATGGTCTGCATGCCGAACTGCGAGCCCGTCTGCATGGCCGAGGCGATCTGATGCGTCTTGCCCTCGCGGATCAGGTTGCGGACGGCCGGCGTGGGGATGAGTACCTCGCACGCCACGACCCTGCCGCGGCCATCCCGAGTTGGCAGTAGCTGCTGGGTGATGACGGCCATGAGCGCGGTGGAGAGCTGCACGCGAACTTGCTCTTGCTGGTGCGGCGGAAACACGTCGATGATGCGGTCGACGGTCTTGGGAGCATCTTGGGTGTGCAGCGTAGCGAATACCAAGTGCCCCGTCTCCGCCGCCGTGAGCGCCGTGGCGATGGTCTCTGTGTCGCGCATCTCGCCCACCAAGATCACGTCGGGGTCCTGCCGCAACGCGGACCGCAGCGCCTTGTTGAAACTGTGGGTGTCGGTGCCCACCTCTCGCTGGTTGACCATGCACTTCTTGTGCTGGTGGAGAAACTCGATGGGGTCTTCGATGGTCATGATGTGCTCGCTGCGGGCCTCGTTGATCTCATCGATGATGGCCGCCAGCGTTGTGGACTTGCCGCATCCGGTGGGACCGGTGACCACCACGAACCCCCGCGGCTTCGTGCTCAGCGTGTGGAGCACCTTGGGCAACCCGAGCTGATCCAGCCTCTTGATCTGTACGGGGATCAGACGGAAGGCGGCGCCTACGCTGTTCCGCTGGAGATAGGCGTTGACGCGGAAGCGAGCCTTGCCCGGTATCGAGTAGGAGAAGTCGATCTCCCATTCGTTCTCCAAGCGCTGCCGCTGGTCCTGCGAAAGAACGCTGTAAACGAGCTCTCTGGTTTCCGCCGCATTGAGGGCCGGCGTATCCATACGCTCCAGCTTGCCGTTGCAGCGCAGTACCGGCGGCGAACCGGCGGAGATGTGAAGATCGCTGGCGTCGCGTTCTACGACCTCCAGCAAGATGTCGACTAGATCCACCTCGATCGTCCTTTCCGCTCCTGGCGCGCCTAGACGATGACGCGCGAGATCTCTTCCATCGACGTGAGGCCCTGCAGCACCTTGTCGATGCCGTCGTCGCGGAGGGTCCTCATTCCTTCTGCCTGGGCCACCCGGCCGATCTCGTCGGAGCTCTTGCGTTCTACCGTGAGCCGGCGAATGGCCTCGCTGATCACCATGACCTCGTAGAGGCCCAGACGGCCCTTGTACCCCGTACCGTTACAGCGAGGACAGCCCTTAGCGCGGTAGAGCGTGACCTCGGAACCGCCCAGCACCTCCGGAGGGAAGTCGTTCTTGGCGAGCATCTCGCGCGTGGCGATGTACGGCTCTCGGCAGTGCGAACACAAGCGCCGCGCGAGCCGCTGCGCGAGGACGCAGTCCACCGCCGACGAGCTGAGGAACGGCTCGATGCCCATCTCGGTCAGTCGGCTGAGCGCCCCCGGCGCGTCGTTGGTGTGCAACGTGCTGAGCACCAGGTGACCGGTGAGCGCGCTCTCGATGGCGATCTGCGCCGTCTCGCGGTCGCGGATCTCGCCGATCATCACGATGTCGGGGTCGCAGCGCAAGATGCTCCGTAGGCCCGAGGCGAAGGTGAGCCCCGCCTTCGGATTGACCTGCACCTGGTTAATGCCGGTGAGCCGGTACTCCACCGGATCCTCCACGGTGATGATGTTCTTCTCCGGCGAGTTGAGGATGTTCAGCGCGGCGTACAGGGTGGTGGACTTGCCCGACCCAGTTGGTCCCGTTACCAGAATCGCGCCGTACGGCCGCATGAAGGAGCGACGAAAACGGCTGAGCGCTTTCTCGCTGAAGCCGAGGTCGGCGAGGTCGAGCATCACGTTGGATTTGTCCAGCAGGCGCATGACCACCTTCTCGCCATACACCGCCGGCAGCGTAGCTACGCGCATGTCGATAGGCTTGCCGCCGACCACCAAACCGATACGGCCGTCCTGCGGCACCCGCCGCTCGGCGATATCCAGGTCGGCCATGATCTTGAGGCGGCTGAGCACCCCCGACTGCATGCGACGTGGCACCGACATGACCTCGTGCAGCACTCCGTCTACGCGATAGCGGACCAGCAGCTCCTTGTCCTGCGGCTCGAAGTGGATGTCGCTCGCGCCTTCGTCTACCGCCTGCGCGATCACCGAGTTGACGAGCTTGATGATGGGCGCTGCCTCGGTGGCCTCGCGGATGTCCATGGGTTCCTCGAGGGACTCCAATGCGAGACCGTCGACGTTCTCCTTGACCGCTTCATCGAGGCGACTGAGCCGCGAGATAGCCGAGAGTACGTCCTCCTCGGGAGCGATGGCCGGCACGATCTCGTAGCCGGTCATCATCCGCAGGTCGTCCAGGGCGAACACGTTCGCGGGATCGGTGATCGCCACGAGGAGAGTAGCCTCGTCCGCGAAACGCACCGCAACCGCCCCGTAGCGCCGCATGAACCGCTCCGGGATGAGGTTGGCGGCCGCCGGGTCGAGTTGCATGCTCTGGAGGTCGATGTGCTCGACGCCGAATCTGGCCGCCAGCGCGCGTGTGAGGTCGAGGTGGCTGACGACACCCTGCTCTACGAGCACCTGGCCCAGCCGCTGGTGCGTCTCGCGCTGGCGAGCCAGCGCGCCCTGGATTTGCTCCTCGGTGGCGAGCCCCATGTCCTTGAGGATGTCGCCGATGCGCAGGCGTGAGAAGCGCAGTTGACGCTCCTCGCCATTACCGCCTGCCGGCGCCATGGGCTCTTGCCCCGGCCACACCCGGGACGCGTCCACAGGAGCGGCCTTCCCATCTGTCGCCGGCGATCTGGTCATGAGCGTCGCCGCCTCTTTGAGGCCATCAGGCGGTGCGCTACGGGGGCCGGCAGACCCGCGACGTTCTCTATTCGGTGAGTGCACGTCTCATCTCGTTTAGTGGCGCCGGCAGTCCGGTCCACAGCCGGAAGGCCGCGGCCGCCTGCCCAACAAGCATCTCCGATCCATCGATGGCTCGCGCCCCCGAGGCGCGGGCGGCCCGAACCAGAGCCGTAGTACCCGATGCGTAGACAACGTCGTACACAATCTGGTCTACACTCAAGTTATCGGCCACGGCGGCGGGGACTTTACTATCCGGAAGCATGCCGAGCGAGGTAGCGTTCACGATGACCTCGCGCTCGCGCACCACAGTCGCCTCTAGCTCGGTCAGAGCAAGTACTTCTACGCGTGCCCGCGCTTCCAACAGATGGACGCGTTCGGCGAGCTCTGCCGCAGCCGCGGGTGTGCGATTGGCGATCGCAAGGTGCCGGCAACCTAGCCGCAGAAGCCCCAAGACGACGGCTCGCGCGGCGCCGCCGGCACCCAATACCAGAGCCGACCGCGGAGTCTCCATGGTGAGGGCGCGAAACGACTGCAGAAAACCTTCGACATCCGTGTTGTGCCCCTCCAACCGGTTGTCCGCCAGCACGATGGTGTTCACGGCCTCTAGCAGCTCCGCGTCTCCGCACAGGCGATCGACCAGCGCCGCCGCCGCTTGCTTGTGCGGTACCGTCACGTTGGCTCCCACGAATCCTAGAGCGGAAAGGCCAGCCAGGGCGGCGGCCAGATCGGTGGCACGTACCGGCAGAGGAACGTACGCGTAGTTCAGTCCCAGAGCCGCGAAGGCGGCGTTGTGCAGGGCTGGTGACCGCGAGTGAGCCACCGGATCGCCGATGAGGCCAACCAGCCGAGTAGAACCGTTGATGGGTTGCCTATGAAGAGCGCTCACTGAAGGTCTCCGTCGGTCGGGCCGCGGTTGTCCAAGGTGATCCGAGGGCGACTGCCGCGGCGGAGTACCAGCTTATCTTTGTCGCGCGAGCTCTCCATCCTCCCCAGGGGAGGATCTGCGGGACGGCCGTTGCCGTGCGACGCTCTCCGGACGACCAAACGCCAGCGAGAAGCTCAGAGGCCCGCCGCCGCTTTGTCGCGGAGGAACTGCTCGTAGTTGTTGGAGAACGCGTGGGCACCGCTGCCATCGTTCTTCACAACGTAGTAGAGGTAGTCCACGTCGGCCGGATTGGCGGCCGCCTTGAGCGCCGCCAGCCCGGGGTTGCAGATGGGCGTCGGCGGTAGCCCGAGATACCGATAGGTGTTGTACGGGGAATCGACCTTGAGATCCTTCGTCGTGAGCGCCTGCTTGTGATTCCCTAGCGCATACTCCAGAGTGGCATCGATCTGGAGCAGCATCCCCTTGCGGAGGCGATTCCAGATGACCGCGGCCACCACACGGCGTTCCTTGGGTACCTGCACTTCTCGCTCGATCATTGAAGCGATGATGACAACGTCGTACGCGGTCAGGTTGGCCGCCTTCGCCCGAGTGAGGTCTACGTTCGAGAATGCCTTCATGAAAGTGGCGAGCTGTAGCTCCACCAGGCTCCGTGCGTCGGTGAGCGGAGGGAAATCATAGGTGGCGGGAAACAGCAACCCCTCGAGTGAGGTGCCGGATTTATGTCCCGCGAGCTTGAACGGCAGCGGCTTGGTGAGTGTGAGCTCGCGGTATTCTTCGGCCGAGAACCCCCCGATACGCTCCGCTACCTCCTTGGCCATACCCCTGATGTTCAGGCCTTCCGGGAGTGTGACCTTGATGCTCGGAGGCCCATTGCCGGCCACGAGCACGCCGACGATCGCCTCGTATGAATCGTACTGATGCAAGGTGTACGTCCCGGGACGAAAGCGGCGACTATAGCCATCCGCCTCGGCGCGCTCCACGAACGGCCCCGCCCGAGCGACCACCTGCCGTTCCTCCAAGATCTCGCCGATCTCGCCGAGCGACGCGCCCGAGGGGATCGCGATGGTAACTTCGGGTCCACGCGCAGGCGGCGTGAACACGTAGCCGCGGTCCACGTACCGCCACAACGCCACCGCGCCGAACACGGCGCCGCCACCGAGACCCCCCACTACCACAACGCACAGGAACAGCGCGAGGCGCCGGCGCCGGCGCCGCGTACGCACGTCTAGGCGTCGCTGCTGACGCGGCCGGCCTGCCAGCAGCCCATGCCGCGTCCTCGTCGTGCGCACGCGTCGCGACGACCGCCTCGTCATTGCCCTCCCTCTACCGAACGTAGGTAGTCTTCCAGGAGCACTGCGGCGGCGCGCGCGTCTAGTTCCGCCGTGCCACCGCGACCCTGGGCCAGCTTGGTCGTGAAGCGCTCGTCGTAGGTAACCACCGGGACCGTCAGTACGCGTTCGAGGCGCGCGATGAAGCTGCGCACGGCGCGCGCCTGACCGTGTTCGTCCGAATCCAGGGAGAGCGGTAGGCCGACCACTACACGCTCGGCCTGCTGCTCGCGGACCAGCACGGCGATCTCGCGCAACCCACGCTCGCTAGCGGCGCGCGCTACCACGGTCAGCGGACGCGCTACCGTGCCCGTCGCGTCGCAGACAGCGACGCCCGTGCGCACGGTCCCGTAGTCGATGGCGAGCACCCGCCCGCTATCCACTCAGCAGCGCCCCTCGCATACACCCGCGGCCGCCATGAGGCGTCACTGGTTGCCTGCAAGCGTCGCGGTGACCGTCGCCAGCCCCGCGTCGAGAGCGGCCGCGATACCCGCCACCATGGGTCCGCCGCCCCGCGCCAGCGTCGGCTTACCGCCGCCTCTCCCCTCGACCGCCGGCATCATAGTCCGCAGGATCTCCTGCGCGTGCAGGCCGCGGCCTACGGCGCTGTCGTCCAAGGCGACTACCGCGGCCACGCGGCCGTCAACCTCGGCCGCCAGGATGACTACCGCGCCGGAGACTCGCGCGCGAATCTCATCCGCCAGGGTCAGCAGCTCCTGCGCTGAGTCGACGGTTGGTTTGGCGATCACGACGGGTACACCGGCCACGCTCGTACGGTTACCTAGCACGGCGGCCAGAGCTCCGCTGCGCTGACCGCTCTCTGTCTTCTTCAGCCGCTGCTCGAGCTCACGTAAGAGCTCGGCCTGCTTGGCGAGAGCGGCCGGCACCCGCTCGGGGTCTGTACGCAACGCCGCGGCCGCCTCCTCCAAAAGCCGTTCCGCACCGCGGAAGTGTTCGATGGCCTTCGCCGACGTGATCGCCTCGATCCGCCGAGTGTTGGCCCCCACAGATTGACTACTCGTGAGCTTGAACAGACCGATCTGTGAGGTGGACGTTACGTGCGTTCCCCCACACAGCTCGCGGCTGAAATCGTCGATCTCGAGTACCCGCACGGTGTCCCCGTACTTCTCCTCAAAGAACGCCAAGGCGCCGAGCTCTGCCGCGTACTCGCGGGTGGTGACAAACGCGCGCACCGGGTGACTCTCGACGATCCGCCGGTTGACCAGGTCTTCCACCCGGCGCAATTCGTCTTTCGTAGGCGCGCGCCGGATGGTGAAGTCGAAGCGCAGCTTGCTCGGACTCACCATGGAGCCTGCCTGACGAACCGCGCCGTCTACCAGCAGGCGAAGGGCATTGTGCAGGAGATGCGTGGCCGTGTGGTTGCAGGCCGTCTGGTGACGTCGCACCGCGTTCACCATAGCCTTGGCCCGGTTTCCCCGCTCCACCGCTCCCTCGAGAAGCCGGGCGACCACCACCTGATTTTCCCCGAAGCGCACCACGTCGTCTACCTCGAGCTTGGCGCCTTCCTCGGTGTGAATCCACCCCTCGTCGCAGACCTGACCGCCGCCTTCCGCGTAGAACGGCGATTCGGCCAGTTTGAGCGCTACGCGACCGTCGCTCAACGTGCGGCAGGCGAGCACCGCGGTGAATACCTCGAGCTTCTCGTAGCCTACGAAATCGACCGCGATAGCGGCGGTATCGCGCTGAAAAGCGTCTACTTCGCTGGGGCCCTCACCCCACCCGCTGCGGCGAGCCGTGCGCGCGCGCTCGCGCTGCTCGGTCATGAGACGCTCGAACTGCTCCTCATCCACGCCCATACCGGCCTCGAGCGCCATCTCTCGCGTGAGATCGAAAGGAAAACCGTACGTGTCGTGGAGCTCGAAGGCCACCTCGGCCGGAAGCTCCTCTCCCGTATCTTTGGCTCTCCGCAGTGCCTCCTCGAGGATGTGCGTGCCCTGCTCGAGGGTACGGCGGAACCGCCGCTCCTCGTCCTCGGCCACTTGGCTGATCGCGGCGCGGCACCCGCCCAGCGCTGGGTACGCGCCGGCCATCTTTTCTACGACCAGATCGCACAGGCGCGCCATGAAGGGGCTGTCCATGCCGATGGAGACGCCCTGCTGCACGGCGCGCCGGATGATACGGCGCAGCACGTAGTCTCGCCCCTCGTTACCGGGCAACACGCCGTCCATCACGAGGAAGGAGACGCCGCGCGCGTGGTCGGCCATGGTCCGCAGCGCGCGGGTCGCCGGCGCGCTGCTGCCGTAGCGAACGCCGCTCAAGCGCTCGCCGGCCGCGATCAGATAGTCGAACGCATCGGACTCAAACACGGTGGTGGCGCCCTGCGTGATCGCCGCGATGCGCTCGATACCCATGCCGGTATCGATGCTCGGCCGGGGGAGCGGCGCCAGGGCACCCTTCTCGTCCATGTCGTACTGCGGAAACACCAGGTTCCAGTACTCCATGTACCGGTCGCAATCGCAGCCGGGCTTGCAGTCCGGCCGGCCGCAGCCAACGCCCTCGCCCATGTCGTAGTACAGCTCCGAGCACGGGCCGCACGGGCCGCTGGGGCCCGCTGGGCCCCAGAAGTTGTCGCTGCGCCCGAGCTCGACGATGCGCTCCGCGGGCACGCCGTGGCCGCGCCACAGCGCGATGGCCTCCTCATCGGCGGGTACTTCTCCATTGCCGCCGAACACGGTCACCCACAGGCGATCGCGATCGATCCCCAGCTGAGCGCTGAACTCCAGGGACCACGCGATGGCCTCGGCCTTGAAGTAGTCCCCGAACGAGAAGTTGCCGAGCATCTCGAAGAAGGTGAGGTGGCGCGCCGTGTGCCCTACGTTCTCGATGTCCGACGTGCGGAAGCAGCGTTGCGCGGTGACCACGCGACGCGCAGGCGGCACGGCCGTCCCGAGGTAATACGGCTTGTACTGCTGCATGCCAGCCGTGGTGAACAGCACGCTCGGGTCTCCGGCCGGCACCAGAGCGGCCGATTCGCCGATCAGGTGATCGCGAGCAGCGAAGAAGTCGAGGAACGCCTGACGAAGATCCGAGATATCCACGTGGTCCTTCCGCTTCGGGTTAGCGAGCGCCGCCGGTGGCGCCCGCGGAGGGCGGCGCCGGATGATCGAGATCGCCGATCTCCTCGCGCAGTTTCTCGAGCGAACGCCGGATGAGCCGCGAGACGTGCATCTGCGAGATACCTACGCGCGCCGCGATCTGCGACTGTGTGAGGCCCTCGAAGAAACGAAGGTGAAGAATATACCGCTCGCGCCGGTCGAGCTTGGCGAACCCCGGCGCGAGCATGGTGCGGTCTTCCATGGTGTCGTACGCCTCTTCCTCGCTTCCGAGGTACTCGATCAGGCCGCCATCGTCTTCTCCCTCGCCCCCGGGGGAGGATTGCAGCGACACCGAGTTGTACGCCTGGCTCGTCTCCAGCGCCTCCAGCACATCGGCAGGCGTAACACCCGCCGCCTCCGCGATCTCGTTGACCGTCGGCGAGCGCTGGAGCTTGGGTACCAGTTCGTCGATCAGCTTGTTGATCCGGATGTTGAGCTCCTGCAGCCCGCGCGGCACGCGTACCGACCAGCCCTTGTCGCGGAAGTAGCGCTTGATCTCGCCCACGATGTTAGGCGTAGCGTACGTGGTGAGCTCCACCCCCCGCTCCAGATCGAAGCGGTCGATGGCTTTGATCAGGCCGATGGCGCCAACTTGTACCAGGTCGTCGAACTGCTCTCCCCGAGAGGCGTAGCGGCGCGCCAACGAGCGGACCAGCGGCAGATACATGGTAATCAGGCGCTGGCGCGCCTCCTGGTCGCCGTGGAGCCGATACCGCCGCAGCAGGTACTGGTCCAGCTTCTCCGAGTCGTCGCGGCCCACGTCGAGCTGCGGGCTGCCGAGGCGCGCGTCGGAGGTGGTCTCCTGCTCCTCCGTGGCGTCGTCGTTGAAGCCCTGCTGAAGTCCGCCCAGAGACAGCGACAGGTCTATCGGGGCATTCGTGTCCTTCTCGTCCCTCATGGGATACTCGACCGCCGTCCTCGACTAAAACCGACGTGCTTTGATGATGTGGACCGAGTGAGCGCCTTGTGGTCCTCGCCACACATCGTGATCCACCACCCGCAGGATCAGATCGCAGCAGGGACGTCGGAGTCGAGCCGGCAGGTCGGGTGAGTTGAACGGCCCGGCGAGGATGTGCAGCCGCCCTCCCTCAGCCCGGATCTCCAGACGTACACGCGCCGGGGACGCTGGGTCGTGAGCAGCTCGCAAGACCTCTTCCACCGCCATGGAGAGCTCATCGATCTCGCTGATGGTGAGGTCGGCACGCGCCGCCATGCCGCCGACGACCAACCGGATTACCGAGTACAGCGACGCGGCCGCGGGGACCTCAAGGACGACGGTCTCTGTCATGGGAAGAAAGGCCAGGCCGCTAGGCCCGCCCGGCGACGGTGAGATCCCGCTCGATAGCCTCTTCGCAACGGCAAGCGGCCAGGCGCCCGTCCTGGATAGCCTGCCGTATCTGCGTGGTCGCCTCTTTGCCGGCGGCACACACTTCGCCGAACAGACCGCGAGCGGCCGTAGCGTAGTCTTCACCTTCCTCTATGCTGCGCTGGCGGACGAGATACGCGATCACCGTAGTCGCCAGCAATACCACGAAGAAGAACCCGCGGAGCCCTTTCATTGCGCCTCCCGATCGCCGGCCACAGATTCCGCCGCAGCGGCCTGACCAGCATCCGTGCCCGCCGCCGCGCTCGCCGCGGGCGTCGGGCCGCTTCCCACCGACTCTTCCCCTCGCACCGTGGTATCGGCCGGTGGCCATTCGGTCCATGCATCGTGATCTGCTCGCATGGTACCGCTACGAAAACGGTGTACCAGACTCGAGAGGGTCTGCTGAACACCCGCAGTGAACGCCGCCGCCTTTTTGGCCGGCGTACCGACAGCCGACTCAACGGCCCGCGCGGTGGCATCGACCTTCTGGGCCATGCTCACCGCCGTAGCGGTCAGCTCGTTCACCTTGTCGAGCTCCTGGTTTACCTCCTCGACGGTGGTCCCCACCTTCTGCAGAAGAGGGACCATCTCGCGATCGAGATCCTCGACCATCTTCTCGACACTGCGCAACGTGTTCCCGGCACGCACCAGCATGTACACCGACCCCACAGCAGCCAGGAACAGGAAGAAAGCCAACGCGAGACGCCACGCCATGGAAGCAGCGTCCATGGCGGCCAACGTGACGAGCGATTCCATGCCTCTCCCTCCATGACTCTTGCGTGCTAGACCAGGCCTTCACGACAGTCGTGCAAGCCTATCACAGGCTTTCTTGAGCGCTGATGACCCCGCCACCTACTACCACATCACCGTCGTAGAACACCGCCGACTGCCCGACCGCCACGGCCTCAAACGGCTTCGCCAGGCGAACACACGCCTGCCCGGCGCCCCGGTGTTCGAGCCGCGCCACGGCGACCGCACGGGAGCGATAGCGAAGCTGTACCGTGAGCCCCGTGCCATCCCCCAGCCCCCAATCGACGAGCTCGCGCACTCCGAAGACCTCCCGAGCGAGAGCCTCCCGCGGGCCGGCCACTACCTGATTCTGCCGTCCGCAACGCTCGAGGACGTACAACGGCTCCCCCGCGGCCACACGGAGGCCGCGCCGCTGCCCAACGGTGAAGTTCCACTGACCCTGGTGACGTCCCACCACGGTACCGTCGCCACTCACTACGTCCCCCGCTCGCGGCTCTACCCCCTGCGTACGGAGGAACTGCCGCGGCCCGGCAGGCGCGAAGCAGGCCTCCTGGCTCTCGGAGTGCGCGGCTACCGCCAAGCCCGCGGCGGCGGCCAAGCCCCGCACTTCGCCCTTGGTCATCTCGCCAAGGGGGAAGTCGAGGCGAGCGAGCGTCTCCCGGCTGACCCGCCACAGCATGTAGGACTGGTCTTTGCGACGGTCGGCGGCACGGGCCACGAACGGCCAGCCGTGCCGCCACACCACGCGCGCGTAGTGGCCGGTCGCGATGCTTGCCGCCCCCGTGCTCCGCGCCAGCGTGAGCAGTTTCGCGAGGCGGAACCGGTTGCACTCCACACACGGGTTTGGCGTCTCGCCCGCCAGGTAGCCAGCGATGTACGGCTCCACAACCAGACGGCGGAATGCGATCTGCTGGTCCTGGGAGTAAAACGGAGTCCCGAGCGCCTCCGCGGAACCCTTGCCGCCGGCCATGGCGTCGGTGCCGTGACACGAGTCCCACAGCACCAGCGTGGCGGCGCGCACCTCGCAACCCGCGCGGCACAGCAGCAACGCCGCGACGGTGCTATCGACGCCGCCGCTCAGTCCGACGAGGACCGGGCTTCTGAGGGGAGGTCCCGCGATGTGCTCGTCTCCTAAGCCGATGCTCGCGGCACGGCGAGAGACTCCACGCCGGCACGCGTCCGCCCGGTGCGCAGCAAGTAGTCATCGATGGCCGCGTGGAGCCCATCGGCGGCGAGATTCGAGCAGTGCATTTTGGCCGCCGGCAGGCCGCCGAGCGCCTCGGCTACCATCTCGTTCGACAGCGCCAAGCCCTCGGCGAGCGATCTGCCCTTCGCGATCTCGGTGGCCATACTGGACGAAGCCACCGCAGCGGCGCAGCCGTAAGTCTGGAACTTCACGTCGACCAGCCTGTCGTCCCGCACTTTGATCGTGATACGCGTGGTATCTCCGCACACCGGATTGCCGACCTCGCCCACGCCATCCGGGCCTTCCACCTCGCCCACATTCCGTGGATGCTCGAAGTGTTCCATCACAACCTCGCCGTACATCGGCTAACTCCTCGCAGACAGGGGGCTCATCGCCCGTAACGCGTTCACGACTGCCGGAAAACGATCCAGGAAGTACTCGACATCCGCCGCGTCGTTCTCCTTCCCCAATGTGAGGCGAAGGCTGCCGCGTGCGTCCACCGCGTCGTACCCCATGGCGGTTACTACCCGAGAGGGCTCCGTCGCGGCGGAAGCACACGCCGATCCGGAGGAAGCCGCCACGCCCTCCGCATCGAGCCTGAGCACCATGGACTCGCCCTCGACGAACCGTACCGTGAAACAGGCATTCCCAGGCAGCCGACAACGACGGTGACCGAGCAGTGTAGTTCCCTCTACCGACGCCAGCACACCATCGATCACCTTGTCACGGAGCTCCTCCAGCCGGGGACGTTCCGCGGGCAGTCGGCTCACCGCCGCCGCGGCCGCCGCCCCCATGCCTACGATCCCGGGCACGTTCTCGGTACCGGAACGCAAGCCACGCTCCTGTCCGCCGCCATGAATGATCGGGGTAATCGTTACCCCCCGGCGCACATACAGCGCGCCGATGCCCTTAGGCCCGTAGAACTTGTGCGCTGAGAGCGAGAGGAGGTCCACGTCCAGCTCGGTTACATCAACCGGGATCGCTCCCACTGCCTGCACCGCGTCGGCGTGGAACAGGGCCCCTTTTTCGTGCGCGACACGCGCCAGCTCAGCCACCGGCTGGATCGTGCCGACCACGTTGTTGGCGAGCATCACAGACGCCAGTCGCGTGTCGGCGCGGAACGCCGCGGCGAACGCGTCTGCGTCCACGCGGCCCGTGCCGTCTACCGGCACGACGCTCACCTGCCAGTCGCTCGAGCGCTCCAGAAAGCGCACGGCCTGGGTTACCGCCGGGTGCTCAACCGCGCTAGTGATCACGTGGCCCGGCGGCAGCGCCTGCGCAAAGCCGACGATGGCCAGCGTATCGGCCTCGCTACCGCCGCCGGTGAACACGATCTCCCCCTCGTGGGCCCCGATGGCCGCCGCCATTTGGTGGCGCGCCCGTTCAACCGCCTGGCGCGCCTGGCGGCCGCGCCGGTGCAGGGCCGATGGATTGCCACAGGCCACACCCAGAAACGGCAGCATCTCCTCCAGCACCGCTGCATCGAGCGCCGTTGTCGCCGCGTGGTCGAAGTACACCTCCCGCACCGCTACACCGCCTTATCCATAAGGTCCTGGAGGGTAACATCCGCCAGCGCCGTCGCTACGGCTCGATCTACTCGGCTCCACGCCTCACGCGACCGACAGCCATCGGCGCGCTCGCAGGTAGCCTGATCGTGGATGCAGGTGAGGACGCTGAGCGGCCCGTCGAGAGCGATGACCACATCCGCCGCGGAGATCCGCCGCGGCGACCGAGCCAACGCATAGCCGCCAGTTACCCCCCTCCGGGTGCGGAGCAGTCCCGACCGACGCAGATCGCCGGCGATGCGCTCAAGGAACGGGGCCGGCAAACCCTCGCACGTGGCGATCTCCGAGAGCGGAACCATGCGCCCCGCGCCGTGGGCCGCTACATACAGCATCGCCCGCAGGCCGTACCGCGAACGCATGGAAATACGCATGTCCCTCCGAGAACTCCGCCTATCCTAGTCGGGATTTACTGTAGCAGAGGGCCCGCGGCATCGCCAAATCGGGATCTTCACCAGGTGCGCGTATACTCTCGCGCACTCTTCGCCCGTCCGCGGGCGTGCGAAAGCGAATGCGAACAGCAGGCGTCAGGTTACAGGCGGACGGCGTTGCTGACGACCTGCTCCATCACCGGTTTCGATATCCACCCGGTATAGAGCTGGTACACCGTCCCGTCCGCCTGGATGACGGCCAGAAGGGGTGGGGATTTGGCGCCGAGCTGATCGAGGATATCTCCCAGCTCACCGGCCTCTCGTGCCTCGAAGGAGAAGAAGGAGGCCGAGCTGGAGTATGCGCTCTGTACCTGCTTGAAGCTCGCCAGCATCTCGTCGTCGGCCGCGGCACCTTGCACGTAGGCCAACAACACGACACCGAGACCTTGCTGAAAGGCGTCCGCGACGAACGTCGGCGTATCGGGCGTAACCCGCACTGTGAGCGTCGGGTAACCGGCGATGCCGTACGACCCGACCTTGGCGAAATCGGTGGCCACGGCAGCGTTGCTGGGCGTGCCGGCTGTATTGCCCCATGCCACGAAAGCCGTGAACGCGCCGAGGATGAGTGCGCCGGCCACGACGATCAGACTAAAGACGGCCGCCATGGGCCGCCTAATGGCGAACGCTCTCATACGGTGCTCCTCGGATAGATGCTCCACCTTGCCGTGCTCGCTTTATTGTTGAACCTGCTTTCGCAGGTGGGCGCCCTCTCGATGAGTCCAAGGACCCGACCGACGGCGGGCTCCCGAGGTGTTACTGTTGGCTCAACAAATGCCGCGAGTACACGCACAAGGTCGAGCGGTGTCATCGTAACAAACGGAAACCCCTTCAACAAACGCCTCTCCGGCATGAGCGCCTCACAACCTCCCGCTGCAGCTCCGTCTTCATTCAAGCGGTCGCGGTTCTCTTTCGCAGTGCTGAGAGTCACTTCCTTCTTCGGCCGGTCGCGACGAAAGTTGAGCGCATCCTGCTTCGGATCGCCGGATACACTCTTACGCCGCCGGCGACAGACAAGCTACGGGATACCAGACAGCACACGCCCCGGTCCGTATCGGCAGCGAGACAACGGGAAACACCGCGGGGCACGGGCACCACGTGCCCGGCCGCGTTCAGCAGAGGCGGATGAGTCGCGGCGCGATCGGCTACGTGGTGCGCAGGCGAAGTTCGCGTAGCTGTCCGGAATCTACCGCAGACGGCGCACTCGTCAGGGGGTCAGACCCCGAGGCAGTCTTGGGGAAGGCGATCACGTCGCGAATAGACGGCTCGCCCGCCAAGATCATGATCAGCCGATCTAATCCGATGCCAATGCCGCCGTGCGGCGGCGCACCATATTCCAGCACCTCAAGGAAGAAGCCGAACGACTGTGCGATACGCTCGTCGTCCATCCCCAGTGCGCGCAAGATCCGTCGCTGGACAGCAGCCTGGTGGTTCCGCAGCGACCCCGAGCCAAGCTCGTAACCGTTCAGCACAAGGTCGTACTGCGCGCCCCGCACGGCGAGCGGATCGCTCTCGATGAGCTCGAGCGTGGCCTCCGTGGGCAGGCTGAAGGGGTTGTGGCCGTACGTGATGCCTCCCGTCTGCTCGTCGACCTCGAACAGCGGGAACTCGATGACCCAGGTCCAGGCCCACGGCAACGCCGGCCGCAGCGCGAGACGGCGGATCAGCTCGCCGCGCAACGCGCCGAGCACTCGCGCGGCCACCGGCGCGGCGTCGGCGGCGAACACGATGAGATCGCCCTGTGCCGCACCGCACCGCTCTACCACAGCCGTCTGTTCCGCCTGACTGAGGAACTTGACGATGGGGCCGCGCAACGCGCAACCCTCTTCTACGTACACGTACGCCATACCTTTGGCGCCCTGCGCCTTGGCCACCTCGGTGAGCGCGTCGATCTGCGCCCGGGACAAGCTCGCGCCGCCGGGCGCGCGCAGCGCGCGCACGCAGCCGCCGGATTCGACGGCGGCGCGGAAGACCTGGAAGGCCGACGCCGCAAACGCAGCGGAGAGCTCCACGATCTGTACCTCGTAGCGGAGGTCGGGCTTGTCTGTCCCGTACCGCAGCATCGCCTGCTCGTAGGTGAGCACCGGAAACGGCGCGGATGCCCCACCCTCCACCTCCGACATGATGGCCAGGCACATACCCTCGATGAGCGCGCGGATTTCCTCCGCGTCCATGAAGGAGACCTCGAGATCGATCTGCGTGTGCTCCGGCTGCCGATCGGCGCGCAGATCCTCGTCGCGGAAGCAGCGCGCGATCTGATAGTAGCGATCGACACCGCTGGCCATGAGGATCTGCTTGAAGATCTGCGGGCTCTGCGGCAGCGCGTAGAACTTGTGCGGCTGCAGCCGGCTGGGGACCAGGAAATCGCGCGCGCCCTCCGGCGTGGATCGCGTCAGGATGGGGGTCTCAACCTCCAGAAACCGCTGCTCGTTGAGGTACGCGCGAGCGGTCTGCACGACACGGTGCCGTAGTTCCAGATTGGCCATCATCGGCGGACGACGCAGATCCAGGTACCTGTACCTGAGGCGCAGGGTCTCGTCGACGCCCTCGCTCTCCCCACCCTCAATCTCGAACGGCGGAGTGTGAGCGCCATTGAGCACCTCGATCTCGCTCACCATGACCTCGACCTCGCCGGTCGCCAGATTCGGGTTGACCGTTGCGACGCTACGGGCGAGCACCTCGCCGGCGACGGCGAGCACGTACTCCGTACGCAGCTGCTCCGCCGCACCGTGCGCCTCGGCCGCGATCTGCGGATTGAACACCAACTGCACCAGCCCGCTGCGATCGCGCAAGTCTACGAAGATCACGCCGCCGTGGTCGCGGCGGCGAGCCACCCAACCGCAGAGGCGCACCTGGCGGCCAACATCCTCGCGGCGAAGCTCGCCCGGATAATCGCTTCGCCGCCGCATCAACGCTCGCCCCTCTCCGAACGACCGGCTTTACCTAGCTCACCGGCAAACCATGCCGCGAGCTCGTCGAACTCCAGATCCACTTCTTCTCCGCCCGCCAGCCGGCGCACGCGCACGCGATCCGCGGGCAGCTCCTGCAGCCCGACGAAGACGGCCGCGACGGCGCGCAGGCGACCGGCGTGTTTGAGCTGCCCCTTGGGGCTACGCCCCATCAGGTCCAGCTCTACCGCCAAGCCCTCGCGCCGCAGCCGTTCGGCCAGCACGAACACATCGGAGCGCCGGTCTTCGGCGAAGCACGCCACGTAGGCGTCGACAGCACCCGGCGGACGCTCGTCGTTCTTCATGGCCAGCGTGATGCGTTCGATGCCCGTGCCGAACCCCACACCGGGCGTCGGCGCTCCGCCGATCATCTCCACCAAACCGTCGTACCGGCCACCTCCGCCCACCCCGCTCTGGGCACCTAGGCTGTCGCATGCGAACTCGAACGTGGTGCGCGTGTAGTAGTCGAGACCGCGCACGAGCCGGAAGTCTACCTCCGGTTCCATGCCCAATCTGCGGAGCAGATCGAGAACGGTGGCGAAGTGCTCGCGACAGGCGCCGCACAGGTGCTCGTCGATACGCGGCGCCTGGTCGAGCACCGCGCGGCACGACTCCACTTTGCAGTCGAACGTCCGCAGCGGGTTAAGCTCCACGCGCTCACGACAGTCGCCGCAGAGCTCCGCCCGGCGGGCGCGGAGAAAGGCGCGCAAGCGCTCCACGTACGCCGGCCGGCAAGCCGCGTCGCCCATGCTGTTGACCGCCAAGCGCAGGCCGTCCACTTTGAGCTCCTTCAGGAGGGTATCCAGCACGGCGATCACCTCGGCGTCTACGGCCGGCTGCGCGGAACCGATGGCCTCGACACCGAGCTGGTGATGCTCACGGTAGCGGCCGCTCTGCGGCCTCTCGTACCGGAACATCGGCGCGTAGTACCAGAGTTTCACCGGCTGTGGCCACTTGTGAAGGCCGTGCTCGACGTAGGCCCGGCACACCGGAGCCGTCCCCTCCGGCCGCAGAGTCAGCAGACGATCGCCCTTGTCGGCGAACGTGTACATCTCTTTGCGGACGATGTCCGTGGCTTGGCCGACGCCGCGCTCGAACAAAGCGGTGTCCTCGAATGCCGGAGTAACGATGTGTCGGTACCCATGCGCGGCGAACACCGCCGCCGCGGTAGCCACGATGTGCCGGCGATCCTCAGACTGCGGAGGCAGGAGATCGTAGGTGCCCTTAGGGGCGTGAATACCCATCAGCGGACCTCTGCCGGAGCCGCGCTCAGCGATCTTCCATGGCCCGGCGTATGGGCGCGAAGAAGGGGTTCAGGCCGAGCTCGCGACCGAGCGTTGTGTCTGGACCGTGGCCGCAGTGCACCACTGTGTCCGGCGGGAAGCGGCGCACGAGGTCGGCGATACTCTCGATGAGCGCTCGCGATGATCCACCCGGAAGATCGGTGCGCCCAACGCTGCCGGAGAAGATCAGATCGCCCGAGAACAGATGCCCGTCTGTGAAGAATGTATACGAGCCGGGCGAGTGGCCGGGCGTGGGGACGGCGAGCATGGGCACCACGATGTCCAGCGCCACCTCGCCGTCGAGGAGCACGGGATCTGTGCTCACCGCATCGACGCGCACGCCGGCCCACACCCCGAGGGCCGGACGAGCGATCTCGTCGGCGTCGTGACGTCCAATGTAGACGGGCACGTTCCATGCTTGGGCCAGTCTCTCAGCGGCGCCGAAGTGGTCGAAGTGCCCGTGGGTTAGCAGGATGGCCTCGGCCTTGAGGGCACGGCGAGCAACCAGGCGCACCACCATGGACGCCTCGTCGCCGGGGTCGATTACCAGCGCTCGCTCCCCTCGCGCCACCACGAAGCAGTTGGCCTGTAAGGGGCCGAGCGTCAGGGAGTACACATGGAGATCATCGGACATCGCAAGAAGATCCTTCGGGAGATCCTTCGCCACAGGCTCGTGCATGCATACGGTATCAGACGCCGCCGGCGATGGTCGAATCGCGCTACTCTATCTTCGACGGCGAGGAGGTCCCATGAGAGGCACCACGGCACGCCGGCTGGTCGTTAGCGCAGCGATGACTATCCTGTACGGCCTCGCGGGAGGCGTGGTGGGCTGCGGCGCCCACGACGCGCACACGTCGCCTTCGCCGCCAGCCTCCGTGACCGCGGCACGCACGTACCTGGCCGAACTGGCACGCATCGCCGCGCGCGACGCCACGGCCTCGCGCGCCTTGAACGAGGTGCGGATCGACTGGTCCGCGCCGGCGACCTGGGGGCCCGCCCTCGCCGCCGCGGAGCACCTGCGGCACGAGACGGCGGCTATTCGGCGGCGGCTGATCGCGCTGCGGCCGCCCAGTAACTTCGCGGTGGCACACCGCGCGCTGCTCGATGTATACGCCATCTCGCTCGACCTCGTAACAGAGCTGCTCGACGGCATGCGCGCCGCGAGGCCTTCGCACGAGATATACCTCCGCGTGCGGGGCCTCGCCGAGAAGCAGTTCCTCGCCAACGCCGCGTTTCGCCACGCGCTTCAGAGCGCGGCCACGCGCTCGGGAGTCCCCATCCCGCCAGGCATCTGGCGGGCGTATCCGACGGCGGAGCCGGAAGGCTAGCGGTCAATCAGCCGCCCACGACGCGATAGGCGTCGTAGACGGTGGCCACGGAGCGGATGTTAGCGAGGATATTGTCGAGCTGGCGAACATCGACTACCTCGATGGTGAAACGGTCGCGCACTACCCCGTCCGGCAGGGTCTGCACCTTGCCGGCCACGATGTTGGCGCCCGAGTCCGAGAGCGTACGCGCCACGTCCTCCAGAAGATGGCCGCGGTCGAGCGCCTCTACCTGCACCTCTACTCTGAACGGCTTGCCACCGTAGCCGCTCCAGGTTACGAACGTGAAGCGCTCCGCGTGCTTGCGCAGGGCGCGCGCGTTTTTACAGTCGGCACGGTGAATGGTGACGCCTTTGCCGAGCGAGATGTACCCGACGATGTCGTCACCGGGGATCGGCAAGCAGCATTTCGCCAGCCGGACCACGATGTCGCTCATGCCGTCTACGAGGATGCCGAACTCGGCAGAGGGCGCCGCAACCTCAGCCTCCGCACCGGCGCCCGTATCCAGCGGCAGCATCTCGACTTCGGGAACCGCCTCGCGCATGGCGCCCATGTGCCGCACCGCTTTGTCGACCACGGCCTTCACGGCGATGCGCCCGGAGCCGATGGCGGCGTACAGGTCGTCGATCTGCGTGAAGCCGGTCTCTTTGAGCACACGCTGGAAGACCTTAGACTGCACCACCTTGGTGCCCGGCAACCCCTCACGCCGCAGCGTCTCGAGCAGCAGGTCGCGCCCGGAGTGCAGCGAATCCTCGCGTTCCTCGCGCCGGAAATGCTGGCGGATCTTCTGCCGCGCCCGCGGCGTGACCACGATGCCCAGCCAGTCGCGCGAGGGGCCGCGGCTGGACTTGCTGGTGATGATCTCGACGATGTCCCCGGAGTGCAGCCGGTGGTGCAGCGGCACGATGCGCCCGTTGACTTTGGCGCCCACGCAGTGACTGCCGACGTCGCTGTGGATGGCGAACGCGAGGTCGATGGGTGTCGAGTCCCTCGGCAGACTCTTCACATCGCCTTTGGGCGTGAAGACGAAGACTTCGTCTTCGAAGAGGTCGATCCGCAGGGTCTCCATGAACTCGCGCGGATCGCCCGTCTCGGACTGCCACTCCATCATCTGCCGCAGCCACGCCAGCTTGTCGACCGGCCGGTCTCCCTTTTCTTTGTACAGCCAGTGAGCGGCGATGCCGAACTCGGCGGTCTGATGCATCTCGTGGGTGCGCACCTGGATCTCCACCGGCTTGCCCCCGGGGCCGATCACGGTCGTGTGCAGCGACCGGTACATGTTGAACTTGGGCATTGCGATGTAGTCCTTGAAGCGCCCGGGTATGGGCTTCCAGGCAGCGTGAATGATGCCGATGGCGCCGTAGCAGTCCTTGACCGTCTTTACGAGCACACGCAGTGCCGTGAGGTCGAAGATCTCGTTGAACTCTTTGCCGCGCCGGCTCATCTTCACGTAGATGGAGTAGAAGTGCTTGGCGCGGCCGGTGATCTCGGCCTCTATGCCCGCCTTGGCGAGCTCGCTGTGCAGGTAGCCGATCGACTCGTCCACGTACTCTTCGCGATCGGTGCGCCGCTGGCTCACCCACTGTTGAATCTCGCCGTACTTGCGCGGGTGCAGCGTAGCGAAGGCCAGGTCCTCGAGCTGCCACTTAAAGCTATGGATGCCCAGCCGATGCGCCAGCGGAGCGTAGACCTCGAGCGTCTCTTTGGCCTTCTGGATCTGTTTCTGCTTGCCCAAGTAGCAGAGCGTCCGCATGTTGTCGAGCCGATCGGCGAGCTTGATGAGGATGACGCGGATGTCGTCGGCCATGGCCACGATCATCTTGCGGAAGTTCTCGGCCTGTTCCTCCTCCTGGGAGGTGAAGTGCATCTTGGTGAGCTTGGTGACCCCGTCCACCAACATGGCGATCTCCGCGCCAAACTCTTGCCTGACCCAGTCCAGAGGCGCACCGGTGTCTTCGACGACGTCGTGCAGCAGCGCCGCCGCGATGGTCACGGAATCGAGTTGCAGCTCGGCGCAGTTGAGCGCCGTACCCACGGGGTGATGGATGAACGCCTCGCCGCTCTTACGCGACTGCGCGCCGTGGAGGAGCGCCGCCGCCACGAAGGCGCGCGTGATGAGCGCACCGTCCGCATCGGCGTCGTAGCGTTGCACAACGTTGATGAGGTCCTCGAGCAGCGGACGATACTGCTCGGGGACCTGCGTCAGAGCGTCGTGCTCAGGCAGCGCGAGAGGAACCGGTCGTTCTGATACCGTTGTTGCCATAGGCGATAGCTCGGAGATGCCGACAAGTCCACCTTGCCACTCCTGCCGTCCCGCTCCTTCTTGCCGCCTGTTTCACTTACCAACCCGGTCTCGCACAGGGTCCGCCACGCCGCCACGAGAACCGGCACCTTAGCGAGGAACGGACCGGCGGTGAAGACCCGTTCCTCGACGGCTGTGGCCGTATCGTCGCTGGCACTCGGAAGCGCTCGCCACAACCGCCGCAACATGGCATCCAGATCGTAGGCATTCGCCACAACCCTGCGACTGAAGTGTACCTCAGGTTCCCCCCATCCAAAGGTCAGGCGGTGCGAGCAGGCGGCAGCCACCGCCCGCAAGGAGGCTTCGCTGAAGGGGGGGTCCAGGAACACGACCTGGCCGAACGCCGCCACGAGCTGCGGCATGGCCACGGCGGTAGCGTGGCTGGCCACCACGGCCGACGCACGCTCGGCCAGCGCCAGCGAGAGACGGCGGTGCGCACACGCCCGATTCAGATAGAGGCCGCCGCGGCCGAGAGTCGCCGGCGGCAGGTCGCGACTGAGGAACGGCCGACGGCGGCCCACATCGGCCACCAGAACCAACACGCGTTGGCCGTCGGCGAGCAGCGAGAAGAGCAAGGGGATCACCGGTTCACCACGGGCATCCACGAGCCCGCCGCGCGCGCGTAAGGCCTCGAGCGCGTCGGCCTCTCTCTCCGGTACCCGGTCAGCCTCCGCCGCGGCGGTGATCGTCCGCCAGAACTCTATGCCGGAGAGGCGCTCGGGGCAGCTTGCGTCGCAGGGGGTGTCGCAGAGGTCGTCGGCGGGCTCCCGCCGGAACAGGCGCCGCAGCCGTACCTGAGCGTTCTCGCTGCCGTTGAAGGAGTTGCGACCCAGTTCCAGCAGCACGTCGAAACGCTCGTCCGCCGCCGGCAGTTCGTCTCCCTCGTAGTTGAAGTGAACGGCCGAGGCACACGCGCCATCGCAGCGCACGCGGCACTGCAGATGCCGTTTGTCTCGCGTACGCCGGGGAGCCTCGAGAGCGGCGCCCGCGAGCAACAAGGTCACGCGAGGATTGCCCTCGCCGTGCGGGGCGAGGGCCTCGAGTTCCGCCGCCAGGTCAAGCGTCAGGTCCTGCCCGGCGACCACGGCATCGGCCCGCACTGGACGAGATCCCGCAGCCGGAAGGGAGGTCGCCGCATAGCGCGTGAGCAGGTCCGCGAACTCGGGAATACGCTCGCGCGGCAGTCGCAGCCCGCAAGCGGCGGGATGGCCACCGAAGGCAATGAGTGGCGCCGCGCAGGCGCCCACCGCGGCGGCGAGATCGAACCCGGGGACGCTCCTGCCCGACCCCTTGGCGAGATCCGCCCCGCTGCAGATGAGCACGGCCGGCCGGCCCACTTCCTCGGCGATTCGCGAGGCCACGATGCCGATGACCCCCTCGTGCCACTCCGGTGAGTGCAGCACGACCGCCGCTGGCGGCGTCGCCGGCAGCATCCGCAGCGCATCGTCCAGGATGGTCCGCTCGAGCTGCTGGCGGGTCGCGTTGAGCTCGTCCAGTTGACGCGCCAGCGGCAGCGCCGCGCCACGGTCGAGCGCACGGAGCAGCTCCATCGCCAGCGACGGATCGGCGAGCCGCCCGGCGGCGTTGAGACGCGGGGCGAGCCGGAACGCGATGGTCTCGCTCCTGACTCCGTCGGGCTCGGCGCCGCAGACCTCCAGCAGGGCCGCGAGCCCAGGACGAGGGCCAGAGCGCAGCTTTCCCACCCCCATGGCGACCAGCGCCCGGTTCTCGTCGACCAACGGCACCACGTCCGCGACACTGCCCACGGCAGCCACATCGCAGTAGGGCCGCAATCGCAGAGGCAGCTCCTGCCGAGGCGGCCCCCCGGGCTCGGCGATCAGGCCATGCGCGAGCTTGAGCGCAACGCCAACCCCCGCCAAGTGGGGGAAGGGATACGGTTCGAGTTTTGGTGAGACCACAATGCACGGAGGCAGGCGCTCGCCGAGCTCGTGGTGATCGGTAACGATGACGTCGAGGCCCAAGCTGGCCGCTCGCTGGACAGCTTCCTCGTCCTTAACGCCGCAGTCTACGGTGACGAGCAGGGCGGCGCCCATGGCCGCTATCTCCTCCACCACAGCCAGCGAAAGCCCGTACCCGTCGCTGAAGCGATTGGGCAGCCGCCACGCCACCTCGGCGCCCAGATCGCGCAACACGTCGCTGAGCAGGAAAGCGGCGGTCACGCCGTCGGCATCGTAGTCGCCCCACACGACGATGCGTTCGCCACGCGCCAGCGCGCGATCGATCCGCGCCCGAGCGGCGGCCATCCCATGGAGCAAATAGGGATCGTGGAACAGGTAGTCCGGACGCAGAAAGGCCTCTGCCTCCGCGCCGTCCGTGAATCCGCGCCGAGCGAGGATCTCCCCCACTACGCGAGATACGCCGAGCTCGGCCGACAGACGGCGCGCCATCCTCAGGTCGACGCCTGAGAGCATCCAGGAATCGGAAGTCATACAGCCTGGAGGATACCCCATGGTTCCGACGGACCCGGTCGGCCGCCTCTCGGCGGACGCACCTCAGGCCGAGGTGTCTTCACGAGAGGTGCTGTCCTCCGCCTCGGGTTCCGCCGCGGCGGCCGCGGATACCTCTCCCTCAGCTTCCGCGGCCGCGGCGCGGGGCTCTTCGCCAGCGCTGCCGGTCTGCAACCTCGCGGTTTGCTCCGCGGCGCGGAGCCGCTTGTACACCTGCTCGAGCTCTCGTTCGAGTTTGTGCCTGTCTCCCACTACCCGCTGCCGGGCGGCGGCGGCGGCGCCCAAGCCGACGAGCAGCGTAACGCCAGCGCCGATCGCAGCCAGGACGAACACGGAGACGCTCTCCCACGTGCCAGCGATGTAGTCGAAATCGATCTGCTGGTCCTGGTTCACGGCACCGAAGACGAGAATAACGATCGCGACGAGCAACAGGACGATGACGATGTCTTTCACCTGGTCACCTCGACGTAGGCGCGGACCCGGAGCGTAGCGCCCCGAGTATACCAGCGCGCACCCGAGACGGGAGCCGCACGGCACGCGAGGTCACAGGAGGATCTCGATATCCGCCCGCTCGCGAGCCTCGGTTACCCACTCGGTGAGCGCCGCCGCCTGCTTGCTCACCGTGAGCTCGCGACGAATATCCTCCGCCACCTCCGCGAACGGTGTGGTGCGCGCGGCGCGGCGGCCGAAGAGCTTGAGCACGTACCACAGCGGGCCCACCGCGACGGGCTCCGAGAGCTCGCCGACCTCCATCTCTTCGAACGCCGCCGCCAGCTCCGGCGGCAGGCTCGCCGTCGCGATCCACCCCAGCATGCCGCCGCAGTACCTGCCCTCGGGGTCTATGGTGAACTGGCGAGCGGCGTTCTCGAACTCCTGACCGTCCTCGATACGCTCGATGGCGTTCCGCGCGATCCCCTCCGCCCGCACCACGATGGCACCCATGTTCACCGCCGCCGGAGAGGAGAACTGCTCCTGATGGCTCTCGTAGTACTCCTCCGCCTCCGCCCGCGTAGCACGCAGGCCGGGGAACTTGGCCGCCTGAAGACGCTCGCCGACGAGCACCGCCTCCACCCCCCCGCGTACATCGGCGACGGTGAGGCCGGCATCCTTGAGACGTCGCTTAAGCTCCGCCTGCCCCCCGAGCCCCTGAGTTAAGTCCGCGACACGAGCGTCGATCGCCCGCGCGGGCACCGTGATGCCGAGCCGCGCCGCCTCTCTGCGTAGCAGCTCCTCCGAGATGAGCTGCTGGAGCGCCTGCTTGCGCGTGAGCGTCTGTCCGCTCAGCGCCGCGAGGTCAACGGCCCGGTCTACGTCGTCCTGCCGCACCTCCGTGCCGTTCACTCGCGCCGCGGGCTCCTCGCCGGACGTCGCGCAGCCGGCTAGCACACCGCAGGCGCAGAGGAGCACCACGAGCGGTATCGCCCATCTCTTGCGGCGGTGCTTGTGTACGTGCTGTCGCTGCTGTGCGCCCATCGATCCCGGCATGCGCTCCAGCGCCCGGAGCCACCGCGCGTATCTGCTCAGCCGGGCGCCTCTTCGTACCGTGTGGGGAAGTAACATGCCACGAGGTGATTGGCGCCAGCGTCGCCGCCGGTACTCTGCAGCGGCGGCATGGCCCGGGCGCAGGGATCGGGCCGGAATCGCGGGCAACGCGGGTGGAACACGCAGCCGGTGGGCGGCTTCGCCGGGCTCGGCACATCGCCCTCCAGGATGATGCGCCGCCGCGCACGCTCGGTCTCTGGGTCGGGGATAGGTACCGCCGAGAGCAAGGCCTCTGTGTACGGATGCTGAGGGTAGTCGTAGAGGACGTCGCTCCCGGCCACCTCTACGATCTTGCCGAGATACATGACCGCCACCCGGTCGGAGATGTGCTTGACCACGGACAGATCGTGGGCGATGAACAGGTAGGTGAGCCCGAATTCGTCCTGCAGGTCTTCGAGCAGATTGATCACCTGCGCGCGAATGGATACGTCGAGCGCGCTTACCGGCTCGTCGCAGATGATGAGACGAGGGTTGAGCGCCAGCGCGCGAGCGATGCCGATGCGCTGGCGCTGGCCGCCCGAGAACTCGTGCGGATAGCGCTCGCCGTGCTCAGCGCTCAGCCCGACTGTCTCCAGCAGCTCGAACGCGCGTCGCTTACGCTCCGCCTCCGTACCGATCTGATGGTTGAGGAGCGGCTCGGAGACGATGTCGCGGACACGCATGCGAGGGTTCAGCGAGGAGTAAGGGTCCTGGAAGATGATCTGCATGTCGCGGCGCAGACGCTGCATGGCGCCACGCGAGGCCTGCATGACATCTTGCCCGTCGAAGACAACCTGCCCATCGGTGGCGGTCAGGAGCCGCAGAACCACCCGAGCCGCGGTGGACTTTCCGCAGCCGCTCTCCCCCACGAGGCCGAGCGTCTTCCCCTGTTCTAGGGAGAACGAGATGTCGTCGACGGCGTACACGTGCCCGGTCGTCCGCCGCAGCAGCCCGGTCCTAATAGGGAAGTATTTCTTGAGGCTGGAGACCTCGAGCAGGCTCACGCCACTCGCCTCCTAAAGCGCGGCAGCTTGGACCTAATGTTCTTGCGCTCCTCCGCCGGGATCCAGCAGTGCACGCCATGGCTCATACCGACCATCTCGCCCGTCGGCCAGTTGTCGCGACACTCCGACCGCTCGTAGGGACAGCGGCCGGAGAAGGGGCAACCCAGGGGCAGGAGGAGGAGGTCGGGCGGATTGCCCTTGATGGGTGTGAGCCGCGTCTTCTCGACCAGGTCGAGACGCGGTAGCGAGCTCAGAAGGCCCCACGTATAGGGATGGTGCGGATCGTAGAAGATCTCGTCCACCGATCCGTACTCCACGGTGCGACCGCCGTACATGACCATGATCTTGTCCGACATCTCAGCCACCACGCCTAGATCGTGCGTGATCAAGATGACGCCTGAGTGGTACTGCTGCTGCATCTCGCGCACCACCTCGATGATCTGCGCCTGGATGGTCACGTCGAGGGCCGTGGTAGGTTCGTCGGCGATGAGTACGTCGGGGTTGCACGAGATGGCCATGGCGATCATCGCCCGCTGGCGCATGCCGCCGGAGAACTCGTGCGGGTACTGATCGACGCGATGCTCCGCGTCTGGAATGCCCACCTTGGCTAGCAGCTCCGCCGCCTGTCTCCACGCCTCCTTCTTCCCCTTGTTCTGGTGCAGGCGGATGGCCTCCACGATCTGATCGCCCACCTTGAAGACGGGGTTCAGGCTGGTCATGGGGTCCTGGAAGATCATGGCGATGTCGTTGCCGCGTACCTGGCGGATCTCTTCCTCGTTGAGCCGCGAGAGATCCTTGCTTTTGAGCAGGATGTCGCCGGCGACCACCTTGCCCGGCGGGTCGGGCACTAGGCGCATCAGTGAGAGCGCGGCCACCGTTTTGCCCGACCCCGACTCACCCACGATGCCCAGGGTCTCGCCGCGGTCTAGCGTGAAGCTCACGCCGTTGACGGCCCGTACCACTCCGGCGTGCGTGAAGAAATGCGTGGAGAGATCCCGCACCTCGAGCAAGCGCTCCGCCATACCTACTCCTTCAACCTCGGGTCGGTGGCGTCGCGCAAGCCGTTACCGAACGAGATGAAGCCGAAGACCGTCAGGGTGAGCGCGGCGCTGGGAAACACTTCCATCCACCAGCGCCCGCCCTGCAGATAGGGCAGGTAGTCGGCGATCATCTTGCCCCAGCTGGCGTCGGGCGGCTGAATGCCGATGCCCAGGAAGCTCAGCGCAGCCTCGGTCACGATGGCCCCGCCGACCCCCATGGCGACGGCCACGTAGACCGGCGCCATGGTGTTCGGCAACACGTGCCGGAAGATGATGCGCACGTCGTTGGCGCCCTGGGCTCGCGCCGCCTCGATGTACTCCATGGCCTTCACGCTCAGCACCGACCCACGATTGATACGCGCGTACTGTGCCCAGCTGAGCAGACCGATAGCAATGAAGACGTTCACGAAGCCGGGGCCTAAGACGGTCAGCAAGAGCAGGACGAACAGGATGTAGGGGTAGGCGAAGAAGATGTCCGCCAGACGCATGATCACGCTGTCTACCCAGCGCCCGTAGTAGCCGGCCACCGGCCCCAGCGTCAATCCGATAGCCAGGGCGATCGACACGGCGATTACGCCCACCAAGAGCGAGATGCGCGTGGCCACCAGCGTACGAGAGAAGATGTCGCGGCCGAGGTAGTCGGTCCCGAACGGATGGCTCCAGGACGGTGACGAGCCGTACCCGTCTGGACTGAGTTCATAGTTGACCGCGTTCGGATCGTGCGGTGCGAGGTACGTGCCCGCGAGGCTGGCCACCTCCTGAGTCAAACCTACCGCCATGAACACGGTGATGATGCACAGACCGGCCACGGCGAGCTTGTTGCGCCGCAGGCGCCGCCATGTATCCGCCCACAAGCCGAGAGGCTTGCGCCCAACCCGCTCGCCGCCGGCCACATCTGCCTGCTGGCTCACGGCATCCCTTGGCTTCTGGTCACTCACCGGCCGCTATTCCTCCAGCCGGATGCGCGGGTCTACGGCAGCGTAGCCGAGGTCGACCACGAGGTTCGCCAGCACGTACACGAGCGTGGCGAAGAGGACGCCGCCGGCGACCACCGGCATATCCCGCGCGCCGATGGCCTGGAAGATCATGAGCCCGATGCCCGGCCGCGAGAAGACGGTCTCGGTGAGGATAGCGCCGCCCATGAGTGCTCCCAAGTCGATGCCGGCGATGGTCATCACCGGGATGACCGCGTTCTTCAGACCGTGTTTGAGGACCACGCGGCGCTCGGAGAGGCCCTTGGCCCGGGCGGTGCGGATGTAGTCCGAGCGGATCACCTCGAGCATCGCGGCACGCTGCATGTAGGAGATGTACGCCACCTCGATGAGGCCCAGCGTAACCGCCGGCAGGATCAGTTTCTCCAGGCTGTCCAGTGTGGCGGGGATGAACAGCAGCACGTTCTCCCCCGCTCCCGACACCGGCAGCAGGTCGAGCTGCACGCCGAACAGCCACTGCATGAACACGCCCAGGACGAACACGGGGATGCCCCAGATGAGCAACGCCCCCGTGGTGAGCACCGTGTCCCACAGCGTGTACTGGCGCAGCGCCGAGTAAATGCCCAGCGGGATGCCCAGGAGCTCGATGAGCACCGCGGCTAGCGCCAGCTGGATGGTGTTTCCAGCGCCCATCCAGATCAGCTCGGTCACCGGCCGGTCGAGGGCAAACGACTTGCCGAGATCGCCCTTGAGGATGCGGCCCAGAAACTTCGCGTACTGCACGGCGAGCGGCCTGTCGAGGCCAAGCTGCTTCCTGACCTCGGCGATCTTCTCGTCGGTGGCGTTCTTGCCCGCCTGCATGCGCGCCACATCGCCCGGCACAATGAACATGATCACGAACGTAATGAGGCTGACGCCGATCAACACGACGATCATCTGCATCAGTCTGCGGACGACGTAGGCGTACATACGGTAGGGTCGGCCTCCGTGCTTCCGTCTTGCTGGGAAGAGAGATACGGGGCGGCTCGCCGTCGTCGGCAGGCCGCCCCGCCCAACCGCAGCGAGTGTACGCGGCCACGTCCACTCGCTGCAAGCTTACGACCGTGTTACTTGACCCACACGGTCCACATGTCGACGAAGTTCATCGGGTTGAGGATCTGGTTCTGCACCCGATTGTTCATCACGCGGAACTCCCGGTAGAAGTAGATCGGGATGACCGCGACGTCTTTCAGAACTATCTGCTCCGCCTCGGCGTACATGTCTTGCCGCTTGGTGGCATCGGTCTCGGACCGCGCGTCGACCATCAGCTTGTCGACCTCGGGATTGTCGTAGAAGGAGTAGTTGTTGGACCCCTTCTGCGAGCTGTGGAACAGCGGATACACCCAGCCGTCCATGGATGGGTAGTCGGTGACCCAACCGAGGCGAAAGACCTCCGGCGAGCCCGGCTTGTCGTTGTTGGACAGCTTGTCGAGGTAGGTGCCCCACTCGAAGTTGCTCAACTTGACGTCAATGCCAACGCTCTTCCAGCCGGCCTGCAGCACCTCGGCCACCTTCTGGTGTGCCTCGTCGGTGTTGTACCAGTAGTTGATGCTGGCCGTCTTGCCACCCAGCAGTTCCTTAGCCTTGTCCGGGTTATAGCCGTAGGGGCTCTGACCCTCGCGGAAACCGGGCGTACCAGGCGGGATGATGCCCGTCGCCGGCGTGGGCACACCCTCTCTGGCAACGTTGATCACGGCCTCGGCATTGGCGGAGTAGGCAAGCGCCTGCCGCAGCTCGGGGTCGTTGCCCATCGTCGAGTTGGCCATGTTCACGAACACGAAGTACGTGGACGTCTGCGGCCACTTCTTTGTGGACCACTCGCCCGACTGCACCTTAGGATTGTTCTCCGCCGGCTTCACCTGGCCCGGCGGCACGCGGCACATGTCGACGGTGCCCTTCTGGAACTCGAGCCACTCCGTGCTCGCCTCGAGGATGATCGGCATGTGGATGCGATCCACATAGCCAGCGTTCTCCTTGTCCCAGTACTCCGGGTTCTTCACTAGCTCGATCTTCTGGTTGTCGACCCACTCCTCTACCATGTACGGACCGGTGCCGACGGGCTTCTTGAAGTACGCCTTTGGGCCGATCTCCTCGATGTAATCCACCGGCGTCACCGCGGCGACGCTATGACCGAGCGTGTCCGGAAACTCCGCGAAGGAGTACCGCAGGGTGACTTCCAGCGTGTAGTCGTCCAGCGCCTTCAGGCCGGTGAGGCCGGCCGCGGGATCGGTCTGGTAGCCGGTATCCTCGCACCCCTTGATCGCGGCCAAGATGTAGGAGACGTCGGAGGCGTTCTCCTCCAGGGTGACACGATTCCACGAATCCACGAAGTCCTGCGCCTTTACCTCGCGGTTCACTGGCGGCTGGAACATGACGCCCTTCTTCAGCTTGAAAGTGAAGACGGTAGCGTCTTCGTTCGCCTCCCAGCTCTCGGCGATGCAGGGCTCGACCTTCATGTTACCGTCGTCGCCCAAGACGTACTTGACCAGGCCTTCGAAGGCCTGGTGAGTCACGTGCATCCCCTCGGTCTCCTGGGCGTTCAGCGGCTCAATAGAGACCGGGTTCGCCGAGATAGGGAAGTTGTACGTGCCGCCAGCCTTCGGTTCGCCACCGCCCGTAGTGCCGCCGTTCGTCTCCTTGTCGCCGCCGCCGCAGGCGGCCAGCCCCAAGGTGGCAACCACGACCACCGCGGCGGCCGACAACAGCAAACGCCATTTCCGTGCGCGATTCATCACTGCTGTGCCCTCCTTTGCAACGAAGTCGAGTGCCCCCGTGCTTTGATCAGACGCGAGAGGCAGGGAGAGAATCTCTCCCGAGAATCGGATCGTCTGAGCAACACCTCCCCGCGATTTTCGTACTACGCATCCTCGCCGCCCCCGGCGCAAGACGGGCGCCAGCATGCCGAGCGTACGAGCCGCGTCTCGAAGCCGATCACAACCTCCAAACCAAGAGGAACGTGGTGATGAAGAAGAGGACGCCGGTGATGATCGTGTAGCGTGTCAGGTTCCGCTCCATAACGCTTGCCTGCGCGGCGAAGGAAAATCCCGTAATGCTGGCCATGCCGGCGTCTTTGCCCGAGTGCAGCAGGATGAGCGCTATGAGCAGGAGGCAGATGATGAGATGGACGACGATGAGGACGGTATTCAGCACGAGCGGCACCCTTTCGCGTGGTCGCTTCTGCACCGGCTTCGAGCAGAAGTGTAATATTTCCTATACATACATGCAATCATCCGCTGGCAACTTTGTCCACCGGAAAGCACACGGCCTAGTATACCCAGCTCGACAGCCGACAAGCCCGACCGAACCACCTCACCTTTCATGACCTCTTAGCTCCACTCCAGGAGATCACGCCCCGTCATCTCCGGCGGTACGGGCAGGCCCAGCAGATGGAGGACCGTGGGCGCGATGTCCGCCAGGACGCCACCCGGGCGCACCCGCACGTTGGCGCCGGGAACGGTGACGAGAAACGGCACCGGATTGGTGCTGTGCGCCGTATTGGCACTGCCATCCGGCTCCAGCATGCAGTCCGAGTTGCCGTGATCGGCAGTCACGACACACACACCACCCAGATTCACAGTAGCCGCAACCACGCTCCCCAAACACTCATCCACAGCCTCCACAGCCTCCACGGCCGCCGCGACGATCCCCGTATGCCCCACCATATCGGCATTTGCGTAGTTGACAATAACGAAATCGAACTCGCCGCCGGCGAGCTGCGCCAGCAGTTCCTCGGTGACGGCGAAGGCCGCCATCTGCGGCTTGTGATCGTAGGTCGGCACATCGCGCGGGCTGGGGATCAAGATGCGCCGCTCGCCGGGCACCGCGGCCTCTACCCCGCCGTTGAAAAAGAACGTGACGTGCGCGTACTTCTCCGTCTCCGCGATGTGGAGCTGGCGGAGCCCGTGCTCGGCGAGCACTTCCGCCAGCACGTGTGAGGGACGAACTGGCGGAAAAGCGATCGGTAGCGGGAACTCCTTTTTGTACTCCGTCATGGTCACTACATCCACGCGCGGCGGGTGTGAGCCACGGTCGAACTGTGTGAAGCGCTCTTCGAAGAGCGCCCGCGTGAGCTGGCGCGCACGGTCGGGCCGGAAGTTGAAGAAGATGCACACATCGCCGTCTTTGATCCGTGCCCGAGCAGCTGGCTCGATGACCGTCGGCCGCACGAACTCGTCTGACTCGTCGCGCTCGTAGGCCAGGGTCACGGCTTGCGCGGCCGAGGCCGCGGAGATGCCCTGGCCGTAGACCAGAGCGTCGTACGCCAGCTTGGTGCGCTCCCAGCGCGTATCCCGATCCATCGCGTAGTACCGACCGCTGACCGTGACGTAGCGGCCCACGCCGATCTCCTCCATGGCGAGCTGGACGTCCGCCAGGTACTGCTGGGCACTGCGCGGCGGCGTGTCGCGCCCGTCGAGGAACGCGTGCACGGCGACGTCCCGTGCCCCCTGGTCCCACGCCATCCGCAGGACTGCTACCAGGTGCCCCAGATCGGCGTGTACACCGCCGGCCGAAACCAGCCCCATGAGATGAACGGTGCTGCCACGACCCACCGCCGTGGCGAAGGCGTGCCGCAGCACCGGATTGGCGAAGAAGCTGCCGTCCTCGATCGCCTTGGTGATGCGCGTGAGGTCTTGGTAGACCACGCGGCCGGCGCCGATGTTCAGATGACCGACCTCCGAGTTGCCCATCTGGCCCTCCGGCAGCCCTACGGCCAGTCCGCTGCTCTGAAGCTCACCGTGCGGGTAGGTGGCCAGCAGATAGTCGAAGACGGGCGTGCGCGCCCGCGCGATGGCGTTCCCTGGCCCGTTCGCGGCGACCCCCCAGCCGTCCATCACGATCAGCACCACCGGACGAAACGCTCCGCCGCCCGGCCGGGCCGCGGGAGCGCTGGGGGTGGACACGGCACTCACAGCGGCGCGAAGCGGACGATGCGGGCGAACTCGTCGGGATCCAGGCTCGCGCCACCCACGAGAACGCCGTCGATGTCGGACTGCGCCATGAGGGCGTCGATGTTGGCTGCCTTCACGCTGCCGCCGTAGAGGAGCCGCACCCGCAGGGCCGTCGGGAAGCGCTCGCCCAGGCGAGCGCGGATAAACCCGAGCGTCTCTTGCGCCATCTGCGGTGTGGCCGTACGGCCGGTGCCGATCGCCCAGATAGGCTCGTAGGCGATCGCCACGCGCGCCAGTTCGTCGGCGCGCACCTCGGCTAAGTCGGCGGCGAGCTGCGCGCCGACCTTCTGCTCGGTGCCCCCCGCCTCGCGCTCTTCCAGTGATTCGCCCACGCAGAGGATCGGCTCCAGATCGGCGTCGAGTGCGGCTCTCACTTTCCGCGCCAGATCGGCGTCCGTCTCCGCGTTGTACTGGCGGCGCTCGGAATGGCCGAGGATCACCAGAGGCACGCCGAGCTCGCGCAGCATGGCGGCGCTCACCTCGCCGGTAAACGCGCCCTCATCGGCGTAGTGCATGGTCTGCGCGCCGACGCGCACCGCCGTGCCGACGGTGGCTCGCAACGCCTCGGCCAAACTCAAGAACGGCGGGCAGAGCACCACGTCGCGGTCGTCGACGTCGTCGACCAAGGGCAGAAACCGCGTCAAGTACTCGCGCGTAGCCGCCGCGGTCTTGTACATCTTCCAGTTACCGGCCATCAGCGGCCGCCGCCCCTGTGCCATGCTCGCCTCCCGGTGTATCGCCGCGCGGCCCCCGGCGCGCGGTCATGTCATCTCTCTGCGGCCGAGCCTCACCGGTCCGCGAGCGCGGCCACCCCGGGGAGCTCCTTTCCCTCGAGGAACTCCAGGGCGGCACCACCGCCGGTGGAAACGTAGGTGACGGCGTCGGTGAGCCCACACGCCGCAAGGGCGCTGATGGTGTCTCCACCGCCAACCACAGTGGTCCCCCGCGAACCGGCCATCGCCGTGGCTACGACGCGCGTACCCTCGCCAAACCGCGACACTTCGAACAGACCCAGGGGGCCGTTCCAGAAGACCGTGCCCGCACGCTGAATACGCGCCACGAACTGCTCGCGCGTCTGCTCGCCGATGTCGAGCCCCATGAGCTCGGGAGGTATAGCCGCCGCCGGAACCATTTGTGCACCATCCACGTCGTCGGGTCCGGCCGCCACCACGATGTCCGCCGGCAGCACAAGCTCGCCGCCCAGCGATACGGCCTCGTCCAGCAGCTCACGCGCCACGTCGGCGGCCCCTTCCTCCACCTTGGAGCGGCCCACCTCGAGCCCCCGCGCTTGCAGGAACGCGAAGCACATAGCGCCACCCACCAGCACGCTGTCGGCCAGCCCTAGCATGCGGCGCACCACCCCGACCTTGTCGGAGACTTTGGCGCCGCCGAGCACCACGACGTACGGACGTGCTGGAGACACAACCAGACGCTCCAGCATGGTCAGCTCCTCGGCCATCAGCAGGCCGGCGACAGCGGGCAGCTCGGCCGCCACGCCCGTCGTGGACGCGTGCGCCCGGTGAGCGGTGCCGAAAGCATCGTTGACGAATACGTCGGCGAGGGACGCCAGCCGACGGGCAAACCCGGCATCGTTAGCGGTCTCCTCCTCGTGAAAGCGGACGTTCTCCAGCAGCAGCACATCTCCAGGCGCGAGCGCCGCGACCTCGGCCTCTACTTCGGCGCCGACGCAGTCCCCCACTTTACGAACTGGCCGGCCCAGCAGCTCGGAGAGCCGCCCGGCTACCGGATCCAGGCGCAGGCTGTCCACGACCTGCCCCTTAGGCCGGCCCAGGTGACTCACGAGGATCACCCGGCAGCCGCGCCGGGTGAGCAGTTCGATCGTCGGCAGCGCACGCCGAATGCGTGTGTCGTCTGCTACCACGCCCTCGGCGAGCGGCACGTTGAAGTCCACCCGCACCAGCACACGCGCGCCGTCGAGCGGATAGTCAGTGACGGTCGCTTTGTTCAAGGGTGCCTCCCCTCACTCGCTCGGGGCACATCGCCTGTCCGCCCCTCTTCCCACAGATAAGAGAGAGTGTATGCGACCGCCGGTCGGCGACTCCACTCGTCTACGCCAGTACCCGGTCCACCAGGTCCGCCGTGCGACAGCTGTACCCCCACTCGTTGTCGTACCAGGTAACCACGGCGGTGATGTCGCCAGAGGCGTAGGTGAGGGCCGCATCCACGATCGACGAATGGCTGTCGTGGACGATGTCGGCCGAGACGATGGGGTCTTCGCAGTAGCCGAGAATGCCCTTCATGGAGCCCTCGGACGCCTCGCGCAGCGCGGCGTTCACTTCCTGCGGAGTGGGCCGGGAAGTGAGCACCGCGGCCAGGTCCACCACCGACCCGGTGGGGACCGGCACACGCAGCGCATAGCCGTCGAGCTTACCCTTGAGCTCCGGGATCACCTCGCCTACGGCACGCGCGGCCCCGGTAGTCGTGGGGATGATGGAGAGGGCCGCGGCACGCGCGCGGCGCAGATCCTTGTGCGGGAAGTCGAGGGTCGGTTGATCGTTGGTGTACGCGTGCACGGTGGTCATGGTGCCGTATTCGAAACCGAAGGCGTCGAGGAGCACCTTCGCCACCGGAGCCAGGCAGTTCGTCGTACAACTCGCGTTCGAGATGACGTGGTGGCGCGCCGGATCGTACATGTCATCGTTGACGCCAAGCACGAGCGTAACGTCTGCGCCCTTGGCCGGCGCCGAGATGATCACCTTCTTGGCGCCGGCATCCAGATGACGAATCGCGTCCTCACGCTTGGTGAACCGCCCCGTGGACTCGATTACCACATCGATGCCGAGATCGCGCCACGGTAACGCGCCCGGATCGGTCTCCTTCAGCGCCAGGATGCAACGCCCGTCGATCGTCAACTCGCGCTCGTCGGCACTCACCGCGCCAGCGAATGTTCCGTGCACCGAGTCGTACTTGAAGAGGTGCCTCAGCGTGGCTACGTCCGCCATGTCGTTGACCGCCACGATCTCCACATCGCGGCCGCGCTCGAGCAGCGCCCGTACCACAAGCCGTCCGATCCGTCCGAAGCCGTTGATCGCCACGCGTGTCGCCATTGTTCGCTCCTCGCATCAGTGGACTGGGAGAGAGTTAAGGTACACCAATCGCCGCCCCACGGCGGCCGGCGCCGTGAGACGCTTTGGCGGGACGAGCGAGGCGGCGGGACGCGGCGAGAGCCGCCGCCCGCGAACCGTATCTATCCGCGCGGTCGGCGTGCCAGCGCCATCAGCCGCCGCAGGCGGTGATTGAGGGCCGACTTGGTGAGCGGCGGGCTCGCCCGCGCCGCCAGCTCCTGGAGGCTGAGGTATGGGTAGCGCAGGCGCAACCTCGCCACCGTCTTCAGGGAAGCGGGCAAGCGCTCCCACTGCCCAGACGCCCGCAGTCGCTGCAGAGCCTCTACCTGGCGCCGGCCGGCCGCCGCGGCGCGGCGCGCGTTTGCCTCGTCGCAGTTCGCCTGTCGGTTCGCCGTGCCGCGAACCTCGCCGAGGACGTCGTGCTCCTCCCAGCGGAGTCGCGCGCCGTGCGCCCCCAGGAGGGCGAGCAGATCGGCCGCGGTCTGGCGCCGCTTGCTGTAGCAGGCCACGTTGCGCTCGCGCTCGGCCACGCGAAACGCCAACCCCGTGGAGCCCAGCAGCTCCGCCAGCTCCTCGGCCAAGCCGGCGCTCTCTACTGTGAGTTCCACATGAGTCGGTGTCCCCGGCGCCGACACCGATCCGCAGCCGAGGAAGCCGCCGCGCAGGAAGGCCACCAGGCAGCAGTGACGCCGGACCACCCGGCGCGGCACGGCGAGGCGCACCCGGTAGTCGTCGGTCAGCACACCGATCTCGTTGAGCACCTGCAGCTCTCGCGGGCGGTCGCCAAGGATGACCTCGAGGCGGCGGCCGACCGGCGCCGTCTCCACCGTGCGCAGCTGCGGGCTCACGCCGTAGGGACGCAGGAGGGCTAGCAAATTGCGGGTGGCGGCGGGCAAGGTGAGCGCCACCCGCACCGCGAACCTACCGCCCGCGCCAAGCTCTACGGTCCCCGCGGCGAACACCAGTCCCGCGAGCTGCGCTCTGCGACAGTGATCTTCCGCGGGTACCAGCATGCACAGCTCGCGCTTGACCTCGGCGGTAAAGGAATCTCCGGCAGGCCGCACCGCCTGCACACCCCCTCTAGCGCGCCAGACGCAGTACGGCTCCGGACAGCCGCGCGGCGTCGTGGCGAAACACATTACTCCCGGCAGCCAGTGACGCGCGGACCACGTGCACGCCAAGGCGCTCCAGGCGCGCATCGTCTACGCGTACCAGCTGGGCACCGGTCTGCGCGTAGGCGGCGGCGAGGTCCGCCGAGACCGGCGTATCGCTCACCAGGACCACGTCGATGAGCCCCTCGAGGCCATGACGGTACAGTGCCTCCACGTGGTCGGCCGCCGTGTAGCCGTCGGTCTCGCCCGGCTGCGTCATCACGTTGCACACGTAGACCACCCGGGCGCGAGTAGCCCGAAGCGCCTCGCGCACGCCGGGGATTACCAGATTCGGGATGATGCTCGTATACAAGCTGCCAGGGCCGAGGACCACGAGATCGGCGCTGGCGATCGCATCGAGCACCTGGGGGAGCGGCCGCGGCGCCTCCGGCGAGAGCCACACGCGTACCGGGCGCCCCCGGTGCGCGGTGATGCTGCTCTGCCCCGCCACCTGCTCGCCACCCTCTACCTGCGCGTGCAACTGCACGTCGTCGAGGGTCGCCGGCAGCACCCGGCCACGCACCTTGAGCACGCTCGTCGACTCCTGCACGGCGCGCTCGAAATCTCCGGTCACGGCGGCCAGCGCCACCAGGAACAAGTTGCCGAAACTATGGCCGGCGAGCCCACCCTCGGCGAACCGGTACTGGAACAGCCGCCCCAGGAGCGATTCGTCCTCGGCCAGCGCGACGAGGCAGTTACGGAGATCGCCTGGCGGCAGCACCCCCATGTCGCGGCGCAACATGCCAGAGCTGCCTCCGTCGTCGGCCATCGTGACAACCGCGGTCACATTGCTGGTGCCCCTCTTGAGGCCGCCGAGGAGAACCGACAACCCTGTGCCGCCACCCAACGCAACCACGCGCGGGCCCTTTGCCAACCGCGCCTCGGAGCGCTTGACCCCGGGGTCGGCGACCGCGCGAGCGAAGCGGACCATGCCGCGAGCACCTCCGTAAGCAGCCAACAGGCCGAGCACGATCCCCGCGCCAACGAGCAGCCCGGTGATGAAGAAATGGCCGCGGAGGAACCCGAGCCCCACTCCGGCCAGAGCCCGATAGGACGAGAGCCAGGCGCCCAAGCCGACGAACACGGCGAACCCGAAGGCCAGCACACCGGCCGCGGCGAGCAATACCCACCGCTTGAACCCCACGCCGGGGTAGAGCCATTCCACGCTTGGACGATTCACGAGCCCCTGGCGATGTCCCGATGCCGCACGATGGTGTAGAACCCCTGCTTGCGATAGTGCGCGCCGAGATACTCGGCGATGGCGACCGAGCGATGATGGCCGCCGGTGCATCCGATGCCGATGGTCACGTGTGCCTTACCCTCGGCCGCGTACTGCGGGAACAGGTAGTCGAGCAGCGGCAACAACCGGGCGAAGAACTGCTCCGTGTCTGGCTGACCCAGCACGTAGTCGCGCACGAGGGGTTCCAGGCCCGTGAGCGGCCGCATCTCGAGGTCGTAGTGCGGGTTGGGCAGAAAGCGCACATCGAACAGGAGGTCGGCGTCGATCGGAATGCCGTACTTATAGCCAAACGAGACGACGGCGAAGACGATGATCGACCGGCGCCCTTGCTGGATGAGCTGGCTGTTGAGCTGAACACGCAGGTCCTGCGTGGCCAGCTCGCCGGTGTCGATGATCACGTTGGCGCACTCGCGCAGCGGCGCCAGCAGACGACGCTCGCGGCGGATGGCGTCGAGAATCGACCCGTTGCCGCTCAGCGGATGACGGCGCCGGGTCTCCTTGAAGCGCCGCACCAGCGTCTCGTTGGAAGCCTCCAAGAATACGAGGGAGAAGTCCACATTCCGCTCGTGCAGCTCTCCGAGCATCGTCTCGAGCTCGCCGAAGTACTCGCCGCCGCGAGCGTCGCACACCACGGCGACGCGGTCGACCTTGCTCCCCTCACGCCGAAAGAGATCGACCAGGGTAGGCACCAGCTGCGGCGGGAGGTTGTCGACACAGAAGTAGCCCGCGTCCTCGAACACATCCAAGGCCTGCGTCTTGCCCGCGCCGGAGAGACCCGTGAGGATCACGAACTGCATGCTGGGTCGGAGATCGATCACCGCGGTGGCCCTAGCTCCTGTGGCACCGCCGCTCCCTCCAGTCGCAGCAGCCACTCCTTCCAGCGGGGGTCGTCGCCGTACTGGCCGAGCGTGCCGTCGCCGTGGACCACGCGATGGCAGGGCAAGATAACGGGCAGTGGATTGCGCGCCATGACGGAGCCCGCGGCGCGCGCCGCTCCAGGGCGCCCGGCGCGCGCCGCCAGCTCGCCATAGCTCACGGTCTGCCCGTACGGTACATCCGCCAGCGCCCGCAGCACGGCCGTCTCGAACACGGTAGCGCCGTGAGCGGCGGCGAAGCGGGCGACGTCGAGCGGAAACTCCACGCGCTCTCCGGCGAAGTACCGCTCGAGCAGCGTGACCCATACGCCAATGGAATCCGGCGCACCGGACGGTACATCGCCGGCGAGGGGATCTTCGCCCGGCAGAGTGAGCTCCCACGGCTCGCCATCGTGGAAGCTGATGGTCCCCTCGCCACGAGGCGTCGCGTAGCGAGCCGTGCACGCAATCTGGTCAACCCGTCTTGTGGAGATGTGCATAGATCCCCCTCGCTACTTTCGGCGGCAGCCCAGGCACGGCTTCCAGCTCTTCTCGGCTGGCCGTCAGGAAGCGCTCGGGACTGCCGAAGTACTCTAGTATCTTACGCCGTCTCGCGGACCCCACTCCGGGAAGCTCGTCGAAGATCGCGGAGCGGCGGCTCTGCGCGGCCCGCCGACGCCGGTGGTGCGTGAGGGCGAAGCGGTGAGCCTCGTCGCGTACCCGCTGGAGCAAGAGCGAGCCCGGATCGTCGGGCGGCAGCGGCAGCGGTCCGACGCGGCCGGGGACAAAGACCTCCTCACGCTGCTTGGCCAAGCTGACCACCGCTACGTCGTCCGCCCCCGCCGCGGCCAGGCCCGCCAGAGCGGCGGAGAGCTGCCCCTTGCCGCCATCGACGACAACCAGGTCCGGGTGGGTGGCGAAGCTCTCGTCGAACCCCTTGGCCGCCTGGCCGATCATGCCAGTCGCCTCGCCGCCCCCATCGCCACGCGCAAAGCGACGCTCGATCACCTGACGCATCATCGCGAAGTCGTCCTGCCCCGTCACGTCGCGGATGGCGAACGAGCGGTAGTGTGCCGGCCGCGGCCGACCTTCCTCGAACACCACCATGGAGCCCACCGCGTTCGTGTCGCCCAAGTTCGAGATGTCGTAGCACTCGATGCGCAACGGCAACCCAGGCAGACCAAGGCTGTCGCGCAGCCGCTCCATCGCCTCGCGGCGGCCCTCCCGGCGACGCGCCAACCGTTCCACTTCGGCCTCCGCCGCCAGCTTGGCATTGCGCGCGGCAAGCTCCACCAGACGGCGCTTGGGCCCACGCTGGGCGCGGCGCACAGCGACCTTCGCGCCGCGCCTCTCGGTGAGCAGCACCGCCGCGCCGCTCACGTCGCCGTCGGCGTCCACGATCACCTGCGGCGGGATACCCGCGCCCTCCCAGTAGAACTCCATGAGGAACTGCTCGAGCACCGTGACGCGTTCGGCGCCCTCGGCGTTCTCCAGGTAGAACTGCTGGCGTGCCACGAGGGCGCCCTCCCGTACGCGGAATACCTGCACGTTCGCCCCTAACCCCGCCTGGCACAGGCCGATTACATCGAAATCGCCAGCGCCTTCCGTGCGCGCCACCTGCCGTTCCGCAACGTGCCGCACAGCCGCCAGCCGGTCGCGCAGGAGCGCCGCCTTCTCGAACTCTCGCGCGCCCGCCGCCGCCGCCATCTCCGCCTCGATGCGGCGCTCCACGGCACGCATATCTCCACGCAGGAAGCCGATGACCTCCTCGATAACCTCCCTGTACTCCGCCTGGCTGCAGCGCCCCTCGCACGGTCCCAGCGAGCGCTTGATGAAGTGCTGGAGACAAGGCGTGCCGCTAGGGCGCCCTGGCCGCGGCCCCCGGCACTTGCGGTACGGGAAGATGCGCCCGATGAGGTCGAGCACCTCCCGCACTTTCCGCGCACTGGCGTACGGTCCGAAGTAGAGGTTCCCAGGCACGCGGCGACCGCGCATGAAGCGTACCCGCGGCCACTCGTCCCGCAGCGTAACCTCGATGAAGGGGTAGCTCTTGTCATCGCGTAAGCGCACGTTGTAGGGCGGGCGCGATTCTTTAATGAAGGCGTCTTCTACGAGAAGCGCCTCCTGCTCCGTGCCGGTGACCACCCACTCGATGTCCCGCGCCCGTGCCACCATCTCGGCGATGCGCCCGTCCGCCGGGCCTCCAGAGCGCAGGTACGAGGCCACGCGTTTATGAAGATCCTTGGCCTTGCCGACGTACAGCACCGCACCCTCGGCGTCTACGAACCGGTACACGCCCGGCTGGGCGGGGATGTGCGAGAGAGCAGCGTGGAGATCGGTCATGCTGAGTCGTCCCTTGGACAGACCGATTGTACCCTGCCGCCAGCCGGCGATCAGGCCGCCAACGCCATCGCTTGCCGGGACGTACCACGGCAACTCGACGCCAGCCAAGCGGCCGTACCTCGGCGAGGCCGCTCCACGCCTCTCTTTCTCACGGCCTACGCGTCGGTGGTCCGCGTATCGTGCTCAGTCGGGCGGGTGTTCCCCAACAGCCGCTTCAGGCCCAGGCGGCAGACGTTTACCCGCTGTGGATCGATGATGTCGCCCACGCTCGCCTTGTCGAGACGATCGACCAGCGCCTCGCTGCCGGCTCTCAACTTGAAGGCCATCTCCTCTCGATAGAGTGGAACCAGCGCGAAGAAGACGATCCGCCGACCATCGACCGCGTTGAGGAACGCGAAGCTCTCGGGCAGGCTCACAGGAGGCAGGAGACACGAGCAGCAGAGCTTGGTGGACATCGCGAACGGCACAGGAGGGTCGCCGTTCGGTACCGCATGGCCCGACCACAGCCAAGTACCGCATTCATGCGGCAGGCGGGCCAGCAGCTTGAGTTGACGGAGAGGCCAGTAGTGAGCTTCGTCGGCGAAAGCCTCCCGCGACAGCGGCCAGCCGGGAGGCAGAAGGGCGACGAGCTCAGCGTGCGTGCACGCCGGCGCCGCGGCCGGCGCGGCCATGGTCCTGTCGCTCATGCCGCTCGTTACCAGGGTGTGGAATGGGCGGTCGGCGGTCGGTCTCACGTGCTGGATGTGGACATGAATCACCTCGGAGACGATCTCGTCGAAGACCGCCGTTACGGGGCCGAGATGCCGCTCGATGTGGCGGCCTACGAGCTCGATCGCCGGCTCCGCGCGCGAGGAATCGCCACAGAGCCTCTCTGCTCGCTGGCGCCGTAACCCTCGGCGTCGCAGTAGCGATGAGCCATCGGAGCTCACCGGTCCTTCAGTCTCCACGGAACCCAAGCCTCCCCCCGTGCGCCAGGCCTGCGGCACCGGCCGCATGGCGCAGCCGTATTCGCTCTGCTACCGCCCGTCGGGTTAGCTCACACCCGTGTTCCCCCGCCGACTTGCCCGCACGATGGCGCCCACCGCATGCCGGCGCACGCCACCGGTACACCTGATACCACAGAGAACAGCAGCTCGCAGGAACAGCTAGCGGGAACACGCGATGAAAGAACCCCTCCAGCGGTCAGCATAGGGCACCGCACGCGCGACGACAAGGATCGGAGTGTCGTTACGAGCGATCCGCGATGGGAAGACTCACGCCGCCCGTTTCACTCGCCACGCCGACACCCTCCCCCGCCGCACGCCGGGACCGCTCGCGGCGCCGCGTGACGACGACGCTCACCGCCACGTACAGAGCCGTCCCGACGAGGCCGGAGCACACCAGAACACCGTGGAGCGCCGCCGGCGAGATGAGGTCGAGGAGCCAGTTCGCGGACGTTACCGGAGCGAGCGGATGGACGTCCGCGTGCACGATGCTGTCGATCAGGACGTGACTGTACGACCCGAGGAACGCACTCAGCCACGCCACTCCCCAAGAGACCCGTACCGGCCCGCGCGGAGTGAGCGGCAGCGCACCCAATACCCACTCGCACAGGAACTTGCCGGTAGGGGCGCAGAACAGCGCGACCAGCGTGGCCCCGAGGTAGGTGTGCGTGGACCCGTGGCGCTGGCCGTACCCAGTCAGTATCGCGATGAGGGGTTGCAGGTCGGTGACCACCTGAGCCCACCCGTAGACGATCAGGCTGAAGCTCCCCCGCAACAGCGCCTTGACGAGGATTCCGGGGCCTAGGTGGTATGGGGGAAGCGGCACGCGCGTTCTCCTGTGCCTCAAACGAACGTCGATGATCGACGTAGTATAGACGTCGACGATGAAGTTCCCCATCGACAAGCGCTGGCGGCCTATGGCCTTTCCCCTTCTGGCCGTCGGCATCATCGCCGTCGACGACACCGTGCTAGACCTCGCGCTCCCCTCCATCTCCCGCGATCTCGGCGCCTCCACCGAGGAGCTGCAGTGGGCCATTAACGCCTACGTCCTGGCGTTCGCCGGCCCGCTGGTGGCCAGCGGAACACTGGCTGATCGCCTGGGCCACCAGCGAATGCTGCTCATCGGCTCGGCGCTCTTCGGGCTGGCCTCTTTCGCCGCGTCCCTGGCGAGCAGCACGGCCATGCTCATCGGCCTCAGAGCCGCCCAAGGACTCGCCGGCGCCATCCTTCTGCCGGCCACGCTCGCTCTGCTGCGCGCCACCTTTCCCGCCGCGCACGAGCGCACCGTGGCCATCGGCGTCTGGTCCGCCCTCTTCTCCGTGGGCGCCATGCTCGGTCCGCTCGTGGGCGGCGCGCTGCTCGAAGCTTACGGCTGGCGATCGGTCTTCCTCATCAATGTACCGATCGCCTTGCTCACGTTCACGGGTACGGCGCTCTTCGTCCGCGAATCGCGCGCTCCCGAGAGCGCAGCGATCCCGTACCAAGGTCTCCTGATCGCGGTGGCCGCCGTGGTGACGCTCGTGTACGCCATCACGGCAGCGGGGGCTCGCGGCTTCAGCGGTCTCGTGATAGCCACCGTGGCCGCCAGCGTCCTGCTCTTCGCCGGCCTCGTCGTGCAGCAGCGCAGATCGCCGGATCCTCTCCTGCCGCCGGGCCTTCTGAGAAACCGTTCGTTCACCGGAGCCAGCTCGGCCATGGCCATTACGGTCTTCGCGCTCATGGGCTCGCTGTTCTTCCTCAGCCAGTACTTGCAGTCGGTGCTCGGGTTCTCGCCCCTGGCGGCGGGGCTCCTCATGCTGCCGCTGGCCCTCCTGGAGGCCGCGGGGGCGCTCACGACCGCGCGCATCATCTCTCGCCTCGGGGTCAAAATGACCCTCGGCGGCAGTTTGGCCACCTCCGCTGTGGGGCTGGCGGTGTTGGCGCTCGGCATAGCCCCAGATCCCGGAGTATGGGCACTCCTCATCGGCGGCGGGCTTCTGTCCCCAGCCCTGGGCGTAGCGTTCACCACGGCGACGGACTCGATCCTCGGCACGCTGCCCGTGAGCCGGGCGGGTATCGGCTCGGCGCTCGATGAAACCCTGCAGCACTTCGGCGCGGCGTTGGGCGTGGCGGTCTTGGGCGCCGTGGCGAACCTCATCTACCGTCACGGCGTGCACGCCGCGGTGAGCGACGGTCTGCTCAGCCCCGCGCTCGCAGGCAAAGCGGAGGGGAGCGTTCAGGGTGCCCTCGTCGCAGCCGAGACGCTGCCCCGCGGCGACGCGGACGCGGTGGTCGCCGCCGCGGCCCAGTCCTTCTGCGACGGGATGCTCACGGCCATGTGGGTGGGCGCCGCCATCTTGTTCGCGGTGGCGGCCCTGGCCCTGTGGCTCGTCCCCACGCACGTGGTCGAGACCGAGGCGAGCCCGCCCCGGCGGGAGCCGTGAGCACCGGGGGTTACCGGCAAGCCCAGCACCCTCCAACGTCTGGTCGCGTCAGTCGCCCTCCGCCACGTACTTGGCGGCGTCGATGAGCCTCCTGCCATCGCGTACACCGAGCTTCCCTCTAAAGCACTCCCGCGCTCTGTTCGTTCGCTCGAACGCCGCGCAGAGCGCCTCCGCATCAGCTATGGCTATCTCCCGCGGCGAGATGTACCCGGCAGCGTGCAGGACACGAGCCACGGCTGGGTTCCCGATCGAGACAGGCCAGCGGTGCACCAAGCCCGGCCACGAGCAACGGAAACGATGCGTGCACCGCGCCCAACACCTCCGCGCTGTTCTGCGTCGCGATGCCCAGATCGATATCAGAGAGATCGTCCGCACTCTGGTTGGCGAGAGATCCGCCGAGGAAGGCGCCCTCTATCCCAGAGATCGTCTGTAACACACCGCCGATCTCGCTCAGAGCCTCGTGCCGCTCCATGGATTCCCCCTCTGCCGGCAAGCGCGAACGTACCCCTGGGGAAAGCGCCTCCTATTGAACTCCCCTCCGCCTTGGTCGGCAATGGGCGCGCCGACTAAACGTGCTCGTCGTGGGCGGGCGCGCCGGCGAAGCGCAGCGCGGCCGCCCATCGCTCGATGGCCGCCCAGTCACGGTCGTCGTGCGCGCCGACTCCGTGCAGCGGGCTGGCCTTCGGTTTGGCCACGAGCTTGTCGAGCCCGCGCAGCACAGCCGGATCGTACCTGCCGACGAACATCTCGACGGCCGTCGGCTTCAGCCAAGGGTACTTCGCCAGCGTCTTATCGAGCTGACCGCGCGCCTCCTCGAGATCGTCGCTGCCCCTCGCGGGTCCCAGCGCGAACACCGCCACCGGCATGGCCTCCAGAGCCGCGCGGTGCCGTTCCAGGAACGCCGTCGCCTCCTTCAACATCTTGCCGATGTAGTACGGCGCGCCCAGCACGACCGTGCCGTAGCCCGACAGATCCTTCACGCTCCCCGCCGGTCGCACGTCGACCGCCGCTCCGCCCTCGCGCAGCGTGGCGGCCACGCGTTCGGCCACCTCGCGCGTGGAACCGTAGCGGGTCGCATAGGTAACAAGGACAGCGTCAGCCATGGCTCTCCCTCTCAGTTTGTGGTTTCAGGAATGGGGCTCGCGGTTCGAGCCACCGCCGTAGTACCCGCACGTGCGTCGCGGGCGAACCCGCAGAAGATCGACAGCGCCAGCAAACTCAGAGCGCTGAGGATCACCACGGCCACCAGCGTGGCGCTTTGTACACCGAGGCCGTAGGCGAGCAGAGGAATGCCCGGCAAGAGCAGGAGCCACGCGGCGAGGCCGCCGGCGAAGGCCCACGGCCACACCACTTGGAGAAACCGGCCGAGGCGCGGCCGCCGCGTGGCCCATGTGTGCGGCAAGCCGATGCGGGTGGCGGCCAGGCCCACCGTCAGGCCCAGCAGCGGTGGGCCGAATCCGCCGCCGACGAGCAGCAACGTCGCCGACAGTCCGAACAGCACCAACGCGCCGTGGCGGCGGTGCAGAAAGCCGAGCGCCCACAGCGCACACCCGAGCGACACCAGCACCGTGAGCAGCCCGCTCACGAGCAGGTTCGGGACGAGCGTCATGGCGGGTTCGCCGCCCAAGATGTCGAAGAGCCGCGAGTCGGGCCACGAGAGGATCATCACGCCCGCGGGGCGCACGGTGCCCTGCAGGATCTCGCCGATGCCGTGCTCCAGCCCGGCGAGGCCGGCGAGCACGCCGAACACGCTGGCCACAACGCGTGTTCCGTTCTTCACCATGGATCCTCCTACTCCACTCTGCCGGCCACCAGGCGGCGCAGAGCGTCGAGTGCCGCCTCCTCAGGCCGGCTTGACTGGTCATGGCGCATCATGCGCACGGCCTCCACGCCGATGGCCATCGCGAACGCCGCCGTCATCTCGGGATCTTGCACGTGCAACTCGCCAGCCTGGTTCCCCTGCACGATGAGGTCGCGCAGCATGGGGCCGAAGACGCGCTCGTTGACCTCGGCCACGATCTCGGACGGCTCCGCGGCATCGGCGCGGGGGTTCTCCGCCAACCCGCGTCGCGCGTCGGCGAAGGCGATCGCCGTCACCTCGGCAAGACGGCCGAGCGCGCTGGTCTCTGTGATCAGCGACTCCACGCGGCGACGCTGCTGTGTCGCCCACAGCTCCACCGCGCCCCGGTACAGGCCCTCCTTGCTGCCGAAGTGCTCGTAGATAGTCTGCTTCGAGATGTGCAGGGCACGTGCCACATCGTCCACCGACGCTCGGCGGTAGCCGTAGCGAAACACCACCTCACCGAAGGTGGCGGCGATCTCCTCCTTGGTAGCCGGCATAACGCTCCTCATCTAGCTTGTACGCTTGTACGTTTTGCGTACAGGCGTACAAGCTAACGCCGCGAACCGCCGTTGTCAAGAGGTGCGAAGAGAAGAGAGCGGCGGTCGGCGGTCCACTCGGGTGAAAGGGGACGGGCGACGGTTCGTCAGCGTGGCGCCGCCGCCGCGCCGACGAACTTCTACTTTGCCACGCGTCCGCGGCCGTCCAGCACCCGCTGCAGGAAGCGGCCGGTGACGGACGTGTCGGTCTGGTCGGCCACCTCTTCGGGCGTGCCGACGGCGACGACGCGGCCGCCCTCTTCTCCACCCTCGGGACCAAGGTCAACCACCCAGTCGGCCGATTTGATCACGTCCAGGTTGTGCTCGATGACCACCACGGTGTTGCCCTGGTCGACCAGCCGCTGGAGCACCTCGAGCAGCTTCTCGATGTCGGCGAAGTGCAGGCCAGTGGTGGGCTCGTCGAGGATGTAGAGGGTACGCCCTGTGGCCACTTTGCTGAGCTCGGTGGCCAGCTTGACGCGCTGTGCCTCGCCGCCCGAGAGCGTGGTGGCCGGCTGGCCAAGCTTGATGTAGCCCAAACCGACATCGCGCAGTGTGTGCATGCGGCGCGCGATACGCGGCACGTTGGCGAAGAACTCGCACGCCTCTTCCACGCTCAGCTCGAGCACTTCGGCGATGTTCTTGGCCTTGTAGTGCACCTCGAGCGTGTCGCGGTTGTAGCGCTTCCCGTGACAGGTGTCGCAGGGTACGTACACGTCCGGCAGAAAGTGCATCTCGATCTTGAGCTGTCCGTCGCCCTTGCACGCCTCGCAGCGGCCGCCCTTGACGTTGAAGCTGAAGCGGCCGGGCTTGTAGCCCCGAACCTTGCTCTCGGCGGTGGAGGCGAAGAGGGCACGGATGTGATCGAACACACCCGTATAGGTGGCCGGATTGGAACGCGGCGTGCGCCCGATGGGGCTCTGATCGATGTCGATGACTTTGTCGAGCAGGTCGGCACCGTCGATGTCGTCGTGGTCGCCGGGCCGGAGCTTGCTCCCCCGGTTGAGCCGCGCGGCCATACCCTTGAAGAGGATCTCGTTGATGAGGGTGCTCTTGCCGGAGCCAGAGACGCCGGTGACACAGGTGAACGCGCCGATCGGGAAGTTCACGTCGATGTCGCGCAGGTTGTGCATGCGGGCGCCACGGACGGTGAAGGAGCCGCCGGTGAGCAGGCGGCGCTGCCCGGGAACGGCGATGCGCCGCCGACCAGCCAGGAAGTCGCCGGTGAGCGACGCGGGCGCCGCCGTGATCTCCGCCGGCGCCCCCTCGGCCACCACGCGCCCGCCGTGCTCGCCGGCGCCTGGACCCATGTCCACGATGTGATCGGCGGAGCGCATAGTCTCTTCATCGTGCTCGACCACGATGACCGTGTTGCCGAGGTCGCGCAGCCGCAGCAGCGTGTCGATGAGCCGCCGGTTGTCGCGCTGGTGCAAGCCGATGCTGGGCTCGTCCAGGATGTACAGCACGCCGACCAGCGCCGAACCGATCTGCGTGGCCAGACGGATGCGCTGCGCCTCGCCGCCGCTCAGCGTAGCCGAGGCGCGCTGCAGCGTGAGGTAGCCAACGCCCACGTCGTTGAGGAAGCGCAGGCGCTCAGCGATCTCTTTGATCACGCGGCCGCCGATGAGGCGCTCGGTTGGGCTGAGCTCCAGCGCAGCCAGAAAGCCGAGCGCCTCACGCACGCTGAACAGCGTGAGCTGGTGGATACTCTTCTCGCCGACAGTGACCGCCAGGCTGGTCGGCTTCAGCCGGGTGCCGTTGCACTCCGGGCACGGCACCTCGGCCACGTACTCCTCGATCTTCTGGCGCACGTAATCCGACTCGGTCTCGTCGAGGCGCTTGCGCAGGTACTTCACGATGCCACCCCAGTGCGCGGAGTAGTGGCGCCAACGGCCCTCGTAGTTGCGATACCGCATGTCGATACGCTCGGTGCCCGTCCCGTACAGATACAGGTCGCGCTGCTCCTGGGGCAACAGCGCCCACGGCAGAGCGGCATCTACACCGTACTTGTCGGTGATGGCCTGAATGACCTGTTCGAGGTACGTGCTGCTGTCCCAGCCACCGTACGGGAGCAACGCACCCTGGCTGATGGAGAGCGAACCGTCTGGCACGATGAGCTCCGGGTCGATCTCCTGACGGCTGCCGAGGCCGTGGCACGCGGGGCACGCGCCGTGCGGGCTGTTGAAGGAGAAGTTGCGCGGCTGGATCTCGGGGATGCTGATGCCGCAGTGGATGCAGGCGAACTTCTCCGAGAACTGCAGCGTGGGACCGCCGTCGGCCAGCTCCACCTCGACGAGGCCCTCGGAGAGCTGGGCGGCGGTCTCTACGGAGTCGGTGAGCCGCCGCCGCAGCCCCTCCTTCATCACCAAACGGTCGACGATTACGCTGATGTCGTGCTTGTACTTTTTGTCGAGATCGTCGACCTCTTCCAGCATGACGACGCGGCCGTCTACCTTGCCGCGGGTGAAGCCCTGCGACACCAGGTCCTTGAGCAGCTTGCCGTACTCGCCCTTGCGGCCGCGCACCAGCGGGGCGACGACGCTGAAGCGCGTGCCCGCCGGCAGCTCCATCACTTGATCCACGATCTGCTGGATGCTCTGGCCCTCGATGGGCCGCCCACAGTTGGGGCAGTGCGGGTGGCCGATGCGCGCGTACAGCAAGCGCAGGTAGTCGTAGATCTCGGTGACCGTGCCCACGGTGGAGCGCGGGTTGCGCGAGGTGGTCTTCTGGTCGATGGAGATGGCCGGAGACAGGCCCTCGATGCTGTCCACGTCGGGCTTGTTCATCTGGCCGAGGAACTGGCGCGCGTACGCCGACAGGCTCTCCACGTAGCGACGCTGGCCCTCGGCGTAGAGAGTGTCGAACGCCAGCGAACTCTTGCCCGAGCCGCTCAGGCCGGTGATTACGATGAACTTGTCGCGCGGCAGCGCCAGCGAGATGTCCTTGAGGTTATGCTCGCGCGCCCCGGTGATGATGATGCTGTCGGCCATGACTCCCTACTGAGGATACCGCCTGCGGGCGCCGCCGCTACCCGCCAGCACGACGCACATCCGGCGAAGATGGAGATGCCAAGCACACGGATTGTAACAAGGCGAACGTATGTTCGCTACCCCAATCCGCGGATTTTTGCGACGGCGGGCGCGGCGCTGCCGCTTACGGCACCAGGAGGACGGAGCGGCTGAGGCGGGCGAGGAGCGCCACCTGTTCGCTCGGCAGCACGAGCGTCCCGCCGCCCAGCTCCCGCAATGCCGCCAGCAGCTCGTCGACGGACACTCCGGCCGCGACCACCGGAGCCGGCGTCGAGCTGTCCGGCACCGCGGCACCGGACAGCTCGGTCCGCGCCAGACGGCGGGCGGCGTCCGCCACGTCGTCAGCGCCCAGCGAGGGGTCGGCACCCGCCCACGCGACCACGCGCAGGAGCGCCGGATCCCGCCGCGAGAGCCGCAGGGCCAGCCGCAGCGCGCGCTCGGCAGCCGGTGTGCCCGTAAAGAGCACGGCCAGCGGAAACTCCAGGCCCCGGCCTTCGCCGGCGATCAGCAACGGGCGCGGAGCGCGGCCGGCGAGCGCGCGGGCGGTGGAACCCATCCCCCTGCCCCGCGCCCGCCCGGTGCGGCCCACGCTGATGACCGCCGCGCCCTGCGCCGCGCACATCAGCTCGTCGACCACGCATCCGCGGCTCACGCGGAAGCTCCAGCGGATGGGCGTGCGCAAGGCGATGCGTTCCATGGTCTCGCGCATCGCGGCGGCCAGCGCCCGCAGCTGGCGTTCCATCGCCGCGTGGTCCACGCGACGCACCTCGGCCGTATACGAGCCGACCTCGTGGCCAAAGGGCAGGCCACACAGGCGAAACAGATCGATGTCTTCGACGAACAGCCCTTCGAGCTCGGCATCGAGCAGCATCGCCAGCTCGGCCGCCGCCTCCAGCGCCACCACGCTGTGGGGCGAGGCGTCCAGGGCCACTACGATGCGGTCGGGCCGCTCCCGCGGATCGGCGTCGCTCATGCCCGCCGCCCCTCGCGCCCGTCGCCGACCCTCGCGCCACGCGCACGGCCGCGAGCGCTCGCTTTGCCTCCGCTCGCGGCCGGTTTTTTCCGCGCTGGCCGCCGCGCCTTGGTCTCCTCCTGCTTGGCGCTGCTCTTCTCCGCCATCTCCGCCAGCCGATCGGCGACCATGCGGTTCACCGTACCCTCCGGGTACCGGCCCTCGGCGTCGGGCTCCCCCGCCGACACGCCCGTGAGCACCTCGATCCCCTCGTCGATGGCACCGATGGGATAGATGGCGAACCGTCCAGTGGCCACCGCCTCCACCACGTCCTGCCGCAGCATGAGGTGCTTCACGTTGGCCTTGGGGATCAGCACCCCCTGGTCGCCGGTGAGCCCGCGAGCTTGGCAGAGGTCGAAGAAGCCCTCGATCTTCTCGTTGGCGCCGCCGATAGCCTGCACTTCGCCACGCTGGTTGACCGAGCCGGTCACGGCGAAGCGCTGGGCGATCGGCACCTTGGCGATGGCCGAGAGCAGCGCGTACAGCTCGGCGGACGAGGCGCTATCCCCGTCTACTCCGCCGTAGGACTGCTCGAAGACCAGGCTGGCGCCCAACGACAGCGGCTGCTCCTGAGCATAGCGGCCGCGGAGAAAGCCAGAGAGGATGAGCACCCCCTTGGAGTGCAGCGGCCCGCTCAGCTCGACCTCGCGCTCGATGTTCACCACTTCGTCTTTGCCCAAGTGGACGGAGGCCGTGATGCGACTGGGCCGGCCGAAACTGTAGGTGCCCAGCGAGAGCACCGAGAGCCCGTTGATCTGCCCGACCTTCTCGCCCTGAGTGTCGATCAGCAGCGTCTCGCGCAGCGTCTCTTCCTGTATCCGGGCACGCATACGATCGGCGCGATAGATCTGAGCGTCGATCGCCTCCTGCACGTGCCCGTCGACGACCAGATCGGCGCCCGTCTGCCGCGCCCGGTGGTCGGCTTCCTGCAGCAGGTCGACGATGGTACGCATGCGGGCCGTGACGCGCTCCGAGTCGCCCGTGAGGCGCACCGCGTGCTCGATCACGCGGCAGACCGCGGAACGGTCGAACGGCAGCAGGCCCTCGTGATGGGCCATGGCCGCGATGAGCCGCGCGTACTGCCGCGTGGTGTCTTCGTCGCGCACAAACGCATCGTCGAAGTCGGCCGCGATCTTGAACAGCTCGTTGAACTCCGGGTCGGCTTGCGCGAGCAGGTAGTACAGCTCGCGGTCGCCGAGGAGGATCACCTTGACGTCCAGCGGAATCGGCTGCGGTTCCAGCGACACGGTGCTGGTGAGGCCGAGCGTCTGCACCGGCGACTCGATGCGGACCTGGCGGAACTGGAGCGCGCGCTTGAGCCCCTCCCAAGCGTAGGGATTGGTGAGGACCTTCACCGCATCCATGATCAGGTAGCCGCCATTGGCGCGGTGCAGTATCCCCGGCTTGATCAGCGTGAAGTCGGTGAGCAGCGCGCCCAGCATGGACATCTGCTCTACGCGGCCCACCAAGTTCATGTAGGACGGGTTAGTCTCGTAGATAACGGGTACGCCGCTCGCGCCGCTGGAATCGACCAGCACGTTCACCTGGTAGCGGCGCAGCGCCGACGTGCGCTTGAGCGCGTCGGGCACGGGCAGGCCGGCCGCCGTACCCTCCTCGGGCTTCTCCTCGACCGCCTCCAGGAAGTCGGTGAGGTGCTCGCCCACGCTCCGCCGCACCGCCTTGAGGTACGCCACGACGTCCGACAGGTCCTTGTACTTGGCGAGCAGGTCGTCGAGGATATCCTCGACGACCACGCCAGTGACCTCGTCGTTCAACGTGCGCAGCCGTTTCGCGAACTCGCGCTTCCAGCGCGGCACCTGCAGCAGCACCTTCTGGAGCTGTTCCTGCAGCGCCTCCACCTCGCCCTCGACGCGTTTCTGCTCCTCCTCGGAGAGCTTCTGGAACTCCTCCGGCGGCATGATGCCGCCGTCCTTCATGGGGGCGAACGAGAACCCGGTGGGCGTGCGTACCAGGGCGATGCCCTTGGCCTGCGCCCGCTCCTGCAGCTCGTTGAGGCTCTCCTTTTGACGCTCCTGGAACTCCTCCTCCAGCACGCGCCGCCGGGTGGCGTACTCCTCGCTCTCGAAGGCGGAGGAGAGGCCGCCACGCAGCTCCTCCACCAGCCGCTGCATGTCGCGCTGCAGCTCCTTGCCCATGCCTGCCGGCAGACGCAGCGCACACGGCGTGGAGGGCTGTTCGAAGTTGTTGACGTAGCACCAGTCGTCGGGCCGCGGCTCGGCGGCGGCGCGCTGCTCCACGAGACGCTGGATCAGCGTGTACTTGCCGGTGCCGCTGGGCCCCAGGGCGAAGATGTTGTAGCCCTGGTAATCGATGCCCACGCCCAGCTCGATGGCGGCGATGGGCCGCTCCTGGCCGACGAACTCGATGTCGGTGTCCAAGTCGGCGGTGGTAGCGAAGTCGACGTGGGCGAGCGTGCAGCGGGTGTAGAGCGCCTCAGGCGGCAGGGGCTGGACAGAAGTCACATGAGGTCCTTTCCTCGAGCACTGCCCGTATGACGGGACAAGGGTCGCCGGACAGGACTATTCTATGCCGCCCGTAACGGCTGCCGACCCTCGTCCCAATGCAGCATCTCGAGCGGCTCGACCGCCAGGTTGGCAAACGAAACGTTCACGACTCGCCCGGCGACTCCCAAGGGCCGCCGGGCGGCCAGCGGCGATGGGATTCGGCATGCTGGGCGACCGCCGTCCACGGCTCCAGCAAAAAGCTCCTGGCCTTGTGAACAGCCACGGTCAGCTCGATCTCCGAAAGCCGGATGCGACGGAGGAAGGCGGCCCATCGCTGCCTCATCACCTCATCCCCGGCCAACGCCGGTGTGAGCGCCGCCGGCAACTCGACATCGACCTGCACCTGTAGTCTTGCCGTCCCGATTCTGCCCCGGATGGTGAGCCGCTTCCCTTGATAGGTCTGACCCTCGCGGATGTCGGTGATGCCAATGCTGCCCGAGTCGAATACGACGCCGTCATCCTCGACGCCCTGGCGGCACACATCCGTGAACACCCCACGCAGACGTTCTGCCGAGTCTTCGCCAAATCCGAGCAGGTCGATATCACGCGTCGGGCGATGGGGCTCCTCCTCCCACACCATGAAGAGGGTCGCGCCCTTGAGCATGAAGGCATCGCGATGCTGAGATTGAGACAATCGGTAGAGGAGACGCTCGCAGCCATAGCGAGTCAGGGTCAGATTGAAGTCGTACCCGGGAGCACGCGCCAAGGCCTTCAAACGATTGAACGCCGAGGCGCCGACATCGGTCGGCGGCCTAGTCACACGAGCGATTCCAAATAGGGACGCATCACCGCAGCGACGCGTAGGAGCTTCGCGTACTCCCACAGCTCATCGAGCGTGGCGAGCTGCCTGCGATGGCAGTCGCGCAGTGCCTCGAGCGCGACATCGAGGCCGATCTTGTTGCGATACCTGAAGCAGTCGACAACGGTCTTCGCCGGACCGTAGATGCGCACAGACACACCCTCGATGACATGCTCTTGGATGCCGATCGTGAAGGCGTTGCCCGAGAAGCGCACGATCCGCGTCTGAACCGATAGTGTCTTGGGCGCCCAGGCTGCGCGATCCAGCGCCAGCCAGACCTCGAACGGAAGCTGCGTCGTCAGCTCGTGGAAGCTCAGCGCCGAAAGCAGACAGATGACCCCTCGCGGCGCCTGCTTGGCTACCTCCACGAAAGCGTGACGTTCAGTCCACTCTGCATCGACAGCGACATAGATCCCACGGCGCACCCGCTCAATGTGGCCACTGCGCTCAAGTCTGGTCAGCCACATGCGGCTGAACCCGGCAGCCTCAAGGTCGAGGGGTCGCACGGCGCCATGCGCACGGACGAACGCAAGGACTTGGTCTGCAGACGAGCGTGTCATGATCGTATTGTTACAAATCATCTGCTTTTGTCAATAAGTGAAGATGATTTGTAACTCTGTGTTCGCTTAGGCGAAGCGCACAGCTTCTGATGATCGGTCGCGCTCACGGGGGACGCGTGCTGCGGTCGCGCTTGCGAGGACCAGCACTGCCGACATGTGGCGACCCGTGACCGCCTTCGACGCCACGGCTGCGCAGCAAGCTGTGCTCAGGCGCAACGCGCCCGGTGGCGCAAAGGAGTAAGTCATGACCAACAAGAGAACCAGCACAGACAACGAGAGCGACTACGAGGTCGTCGGCGTCAGTCGCGGCGCCAAGGCTGGTGGGGTCGTCTCGGTTCGCCTGAAGCCTGATGAGATGGAGCTTCTGGTGGCGTTGTCCGAGGCCAGCGGCCGCACGCTCTCGGAGACGATGCGCCTGGGCCTGCGTTGCCTCGGCGAGAAGCCAGCTCTCGCGACTGGCTCGCGACCGGCTCTCCGGCTCGAGACCCGCGGCGCCCCGGCCGTTGCCGAGTGTTCAACGCAGCATGTCGAGTGGAGTCAGCCCAGCGCCTCGACCTCGGTCTGGACACGCTGACAGGACCAGCCCGGCGAGTTCGGAGGCGGCGCCTTCACGACCTGGGCCCGGCAACGGAGCGCCGTGGATCCGGGCAGATCAGAGTGCTGCGTCGTTCGGTTGGCCTTCTGCTTCATCCGAGCGCATGGCTGGCGAACCGCCCGAGAAAAGGAAACGGCCGGAAGCCTCCGGCCATCTCAGGTGGCCCCCTCGAGGGTGCACCGCAATTCGTGATGAGTATACCCGGCGGTCCGCAGCTCGTCTACGAAGCGCGCACCCAAGCTCCAGCCCTGTCATCTTGGCACGGTTATCGGTGTGCACGATCAGGTCGAACACACGGGCCGATACACGATCTCGCAGCTCATCCGTCAGGAGGGAGTAGGCCTTGGTGGCGCAGTAGACCGCGCGCTTGGAGAAGCCCCGTTGGGCACGGCGTGCGCGTCGCCGTCCGCGTACGGGCGTACGTGCGCGGCCTCGAGCCCGGGCAGCGAGTGCTCGTGACGTCGCGCACCGCCGATATCACCCCGGCCCGCGCAGGCCCACGAGGAACTCCTCCACCGTCATCACCGCCTGCATGCGGTCTTGGAGACGGCAGTCGGGCCGAAACGGAGGCTTCTCGTGGAAGCGGAACACTGCATGTCGGCGATTAGGCTATCGAATAGGTCGGCAACGTCGCGAAGATCGCCGTCTGACGCCTCAGCGAGACCGGTACTCCTGTCCACGAGGCGATCACCATTCTGTTCGTACCATTCGGCAAGGTAGTCCTTGACCTGCGCTTCGCCCTTCACGGTGATCCTGCAGCCCCAACTGTTCAACCATGTGAACAGCGCATCGCGGTGTTCCGCGACGCGAAGATCAGCGTCGTCTCCGACGGCTTCCCGGAAGTCCTGCCACGACTTCGCGTAGCCCGTCATAGGCGGAAGCGGTGGTCAGGCGTGACGGTGACGTAGCCGGCGCCGTAGAGGCGGTGCATCCGGACGACGAGGTCAGGCGTTCGGGTGCCAGCCCTCGCCGGGTCGCCATGCCTGCAGGAAGGGTGCGTCCTCGGCCGCTGCGCGGGCCGGCGGCATGGCGAACGCGGCGATCATGGCGAGTACGTCGGCGAGATCGTCTGGCGCCTCGACGCCGGACGCACCGAGGCGTGCGCGGTAGGCCTGCCACATCGCGGCCGTGCCGGCCCGCCCCGAGAATGCCGCCGTCAGCGCCACAGGGGTTCCGCTTGGCAACTCGGTGCCGCGTGCACGGAACGTGGCACCGAAGGCGGCGGCGAGCGTCTGGCCGTCGAACGCCAGCGTGCCTGCTAGCATCCAGAGGTCGTAGAAGTCCTTCATGCGGCTGTCGATGAGGCCCAGGGCAACAATGGATTCGAGCTTCTCTGCGACCGCAGTTGCTGGGTCATAGGCGAGGATGTGCGGCGCCGGCTGGTCGAGCAGGGGCGGGTAGTCGACCCAGCCCGGCTCCGGCACGACAGCGTCGCCGATGCCGATGTCGAGACGCAGCGCGAAGCGGGCACCCGCCAAGTGGCCACGCATTCTCACGCGCAGCCCCGGATAGCGGTCATCGACCATCGCCCGTACGACATCGACGTGGTCCGAGAACCGCAGACCGTCATCCGGCACGTCAGCGTTCAGACACTCGAGCACTGCCGCGTGGACGGCCGCGGGTGAGTTCTCGATCCGCCCCAGAACATCGATGTCGCGCGTCGGTCGCGCGATTGCCGCATCCCAGACGCGCAGCATCACCGCGCCCTTGACGATGAAGCGCTCCGCATAAGCCGACTGCGAGAGCCGGAACAAGAAGCGTTCCATCGCGTAGTACTGGACAGCCTGCTGGAAGTCGAGGCCGAGCTCATCCGCCCGTTGCCTGAGTCGGCGACGGACGGTGTCTTCGTTCACAGAAGCGCCTCGAGGTATGGGCGAATGACGTTCTGGACGCGATCGATCCTCGCGTAGTCCATGATTTCCGCGGGCTTGGCACGCCGCTCTCGGATGGCCTCCTGCAGAGCCTCGAGAGCCACGTCCTGCCCGACGCTGGTGCGGTATTTGAAGCAATCGGCAACGGTCTTGGCCACGCTGAAGACTCTCAGGCTGACGCCCCTTTCGCTCCACTCCTCGACGCCGGCGGCGAGTGACTGGCTGCTCATGTGAAAAGCCCGCACCCGTGGGTAGCCGATGCGCGGCGGTCGCACGTCTCGCGGTAGAGCTATCTGCACCTCCGCGGGAATCTGCGTGCCGATCTCGTGCAGATCGAGAGCGCTGATGAGGCAGAGCACGGCCCTGGGAGCCCGGCGCATCACCGCCGCGACATCCGGCCTCGCCGGCAGCTCGTGGGACGCGAGGTGATAGACGCCGCGACTGAGGCACTCCAGCTGGCCCGTGTCGCGCATCCAGTAGAGAGTGCGGCGATGGATACCCGCAGCGAGAGCGTCCGACGTGCGCATGACGCCGTCATGGCGCTCAAACACACGCCTAGCCGCCTGCACCGCCTGTGGAGATGGACCTGCCATGGACAAAAGTTACCACACTTAACCATAAGTGCTACAACTATTGTCCACCCATGAGCGACGCCAGGGTGCGATCCACTCCCTGAACACCTCGATGGCGTGCCAATCGAGCAGCTCGGGGTCGGGCTGGTCGGTGAGAGCGTGCGGGACGGCGATGGTGCGGCCGGCGAAGCGCTCGTACTCACGGCCGTTGTGGAAGTCGGCGAAGAGGTCGTAGCTGACGCGGAAGCGGTAGTCCGTCCGCCGCAGAGCCCTTCGAGCCGGCGGCCGCTCAATAGCGCTTCGTGCTCTTCGTGGACCTGCGAGCATTAGTCGGGCGTGACGGTGACGTAGCCGGTGTCGTAGAGGCGGTGGATGTCGGCGCGCAGGAGCAGTCCGTTGGGCAGGGCGTGCGTGCCGCCATCCGCGTAGGGGCGCACGTGCGCGGCCCCGAGCGCGGGCAGCGAGTGCTCACCGCAGACGGCGCAGGCGCCGTAGGCGCTGGTCACGGCGATGCGGAAGGTACCCTGACCGAGGCGCGGCTGCACGACTTGCGGCGCGCCGTATCGGCGCAGCTCGTCTGCGAGCGGTTCCACCTCCGGCCGCAGCCGCGCCGAGCGCTCCAGGCACTCGCGGGGATGCGTCGCCCGTCGCCACTCGCGACATCGATGGTCTTGCCGCCCTGGATGCGCAGGCGCCAGTCGACGTGGTCAACGACCCAGTCGTCACGATGGAAGAAGACCGGCTGCGCGATCATGATGCAGCCGACCTCGTAGTCCGTCGCGGATCACTGCTTCGTCCCGCCGCGCCGCTCAGCCCGCCTACGGTGGCTAGTCCTGGGGGCGGGCGAGAAGGGCGCTCCCCGTGCGGCGGCGGATCGCCTCGATGCGCGCCGCCATCTCGGCGAACGTGTCGGTGCCGTTCTTGCCGCCGAAGGACTCCCAGGCGAGCCACGCGGGCACGCGCTCGTAGCGGGCGAAGAACCCGAAGCCGGCAATTGCCTTGTGGGACGCGCCGAGCCGGAAGAAGAACGGCGCGCCCGGCGGAATCGCCCGGAAGCCGTGCGGCGAGGGCTGCCAGAAGTCGACCTCGTCTGGTGGCTCGGCGCGATGCAGGAAGTGCGAGAACCAGCCGAAGTCGGTGTTGGCGATGAAGCCGAGCCCGACGCCGTTCATCGTGCTACTTGAGCCCCGCGAGGAACACGAACTCCTGTATAACCAAGCGCAGGTCCGTCAGGACTGCGTCAATGTCGCTACGGTGCGCAATGTAGCGACGGCTGTGCGCTGACTGGTCGCCAATATCCTTGAGCCTTGGCAGCGCCCTCTTGCAGCTGCGTCCGAGGCTCCAGCTGGGCTCCTTCAGGCACGCGTCAACCAAGTCACGGAGATAGAAGAAATCCCCTGCCGGATTCTTGATCTTCGCGTCGAGCTTGTGGTGTTCAAACGCCTCAATGATCAACGTCTCGATGAGACGTCTGACCATGACCGCACACGCGTCGTACCAGCCGTGTTCGTAAGCGCCGTTGGCCTGGTTCACAACTCGCTCGATGTAGCCTCTGGTCCCGCGAACCAGAGACCCTGGAACCACTCGCTGCGTCTCTGATAGCAGGCCTTCCTCTGGTGGCCCAAGGACCGCATCGATCTCCATTTGGATTGCCCGAGCGTGTGACAGCTCGTCGGCACCTCGAGTCATTGCTCAGCGGTGGCTTCGCGGTAGATGTGCCGAGCCATGCTCTCGAAGACCTTGTCAATCTGCTCCAGCGTAGCCTCGGGGGAGATGTGGATCTGTATGTCAATGTGCACGGAGGGCCGTGACGTCTGCCCACCTCCCGATGGCGCCGGGCGAGCTTCGGGCATTGCTGTGGTCCCCTCGACCGATTGGTCGTCCCGGGAGTCGATGGGAGTTGCGAAGTCGGCCAATTCAGTGAGCGACTTGAAGGTGCTGACTGTCTTGACTATAACCTGCTTCCCGCCAGTTGAACCCTGGCTGATAACGTGGCTCAGCTCTGTCTGCGAACGCTGGTCGGCATCCGAGTAGATCTCGAATAGGTCCTCATACCCGTGGCGAATAGCCTCACCCAAGACTGCTTTGTGATTGGCGCCGCGGTACTGACTCCAGCGAGCTGTCGGCACGCGCCCCTGATCGACGAAATCAATCTGCTTCAAGACGCCAATCAGCGAGGAGTCGTTGCTGGACGTGAAGCCGATGGTCTTGAGCCACTGCACCGTGACCTTCGGCGGGACGCCCACCTCACGAATCTTCGATAGCAGCGTCTTGACCTTGCCCGGCACGGTGGTGTAGCAGAATTCCGTCACGGACTTCCTCCTCTCAAATCACCTATCGATAGCGGACGGGGCCGCCGCTAGGCCGACCGCGTACACCTTCAGCACCTCGTCTCCGTAGTGGTTGATGACCTTCACCGCGATCTTGCCAGTTGACGGTGCCTCAAAGGGCCGGCTCACGGTGGCATACAGGGTTGACCAGGCGGCCTCGTCGATCTCGGACCGCAGGGCGCGCTGGAGCTTCTTGTAGGGCTCGTCGGCGCCAGTGAAGTAGGCGTGACGAACGAAGAAGCTCTCCTCGTTGTAGTCGGTGTCGATGAACCAGCAGGCAATCTCGTCGGTGGTGTTGCTGCGGATCTCACCGGTGGTGGGGTCGTAGACGTCGAGGCCGCGCAGCTCCACCTGCAGCTTGCCGTCGGGGAGGGTGCTCAGTTCGAGGTCGGGCTCGCCGAAGACCATGAAGAGGTTACCGGCGCCGGTGCTCTTGAGGAGCTTCTGGTCGGCGGTGTCCATAGCGAGGTCGGGGTTCATGCGCGTGATGAGGATGGTGAGGTTGGGCCACTGCTTGGTCTCTTCGTTCACGTAGGGACCGAAGGCGAAGGCGCAGACCACGAGCATCGGGAAACCCTCGCCCTTGCGTGCCTCCTTAGCGGCCTCCTTGACCCAGGTAGCATCCACGGTGCCGTACTCGGGACCGATAGAGATGGCGGCGCGAAGGGTCTTGCCGACGGCGTCGGCGTACTCGCCGATGGCCTGCACGTAGGTGCCGGCATAGGGCTCGATGCGGTCGAAGAGCAGGCGCTCGTTCTTGAAGGTGTTCTGCACGCCGGCCTTGCGCAGGTTCTCGAGGATGATGGAGACGAAGTCGGCGGCGTTGTGGGCCGGCGGGGCGTCGCCGGCCGGCCCGTGAGAGGTCGTTGGTTCAATTCCAACGTCGCCTGCCAGCACCCGGTGCGGCGAGAGGCTCTCGACTGTGAACGGCCCGGTCACGCGGATGCGTGAGGCATCCTCGTAGGGCTGGTCGTAGAGCAGCTCGGTGTCGGCGTGGCGGCGGATGGCGGCGTCGATCGCCTCGCGCGACATGCCCTCGCGGATGTCGGGGTTGTTGGCGATCGACTTCAGGGTGATGTGCGGCACGCGCTTGTAGACGAAGCCCTTGCGCACGTCGCGGGAGTGGGCCGAGGTCGCCGGCGAGACGCCGGTCAGCTCGGCCTCGCGCTTCGCGCCTTCGGGCGAGTCCGCGAGCGTGTAGTACGGGAAGCGCGCGCCCATGAGGCGGGTGCGCGCGAGGGCAAGGGCAACGCGGCTGGTGTCGATGGTGATCCAGCGGCGACCCCACTGTTCGGCAACCGCAGCGGTCGTCCCGCTTCCGCATGTCGGGTCGAGCACTAGATCCCCCGGGTCCGTGGCCATGAGTAGACAGCGCTCGGCGACCTTCAGCCCAGTCTGGACCACATACACCTTGTCCTCGGTGAAGTTCCCGGTTCCCGTGTCGGTCCACAAGTTCGTCAGCCGACGATGAGGGAAGTCATCGGCGTAGCGCACGTACTGGATGCTGTTGGCCGCCACGTGCAGGCGTTGCGCGCACGCGAGCTTCTGCATCCCTTCGACGCCCGTCTTCCAGTAGCTGCGACTTGGACGATACGTCTTGCCCTCATACTCAACTGGGAAGTCCCCGGGCGGCCGGGAACTCGTGATGTTGTCTGGTTTGTACAGTCGAGCGCCGTCTGGGATGGGCACTTCGCCGCGCACCTCGGGAGCCGTCATCCCACGATACGAACCATCTGGCATGCGGAGCCAGCGATAGCCAGTACGGTCTTCCGCGGAAGAAGCGGGCCAAAGCTGCCGCATCTTCACCAAGTCCCGTGTCTTCGCGAACCAGAGAATCAGATCGCTGGTCCCGGCAAGAAGCTCGGCTGTGGCACTCGTGGTCTTCTGGAACGTGATCTGAGAGACGAAGTTCTCGCTCCCGAAGACCTCGTCCATCAGGCAGCGCACGAGGTGGACGTTCTCGTCGCCGATCTGCACGAAGATGCTGCCGCTCTCGGTGAGGAGCTCGCGCGCGACCGTCAGGCGATCGCGCAGGTACGAAAGGTAGGAGTGGATGCCCAGCTCCCAGGTGTCGCGGAAGGCCTTGATCTGCTCGGGCTGGCGGGTCGCGTCCCCGGCCTTGCCGTCCTTCACGTCGCGCTTGCGCGTGCTCACCTGCCAGTTGGACCCGAACTTGATGCCGTACGGCGGATCCATGTAGATCATCTGGACCTTGCCCTTGAGGCCCTCCTTCTCGGCCAGCGAGGTCATCACCAGCAGCGAGTCGCCGAGGATCATGCGGTTGGCCCAGTTCTGCTCGTGGCGATAGAACTCGACCAGCTCCTGGAACTCGATGCCGTCGTAGTCGTTGAACAGCGTCAGCTCGGGCTCGGGCTCGCCCTTGCGGGCCGTGTCGCGCAGGTTCTCGATGATCACCTGCGGCAGGATCTTCTCCTGAATGTAGATGGGGACCACCGGCACCTCGAGGTCGCGGGCGTCCTGCTCGTCCTTGCCCTTCCACACCAGTTGCGGATCGAGCGAGGGGTCGCGCGGGTAGAGCATGTGGCCCGGCTTGGATTCGTCACCCTCCACGAAGCCGCGCAGCTCGTTGGTGGGGATGTTGGTGCGCTTGTCCTGGTGGCGCAGGGAGTCGACGGGCTTGGGGCCGGGGGGGTTGGTGCTCCGAGCCATCAGAGATCGCCCTTCAGCCCAGCCAGGTACGTGTTGGAAGCCGCGGCGAGCGTCTCGGCGCGCGCGTTCAGCCAATCGATGTAGCGCTCAGGACCAACTCCGGCCACGTCTTCATCGATGTACTGCTCCCTCAGCCGATCCCCCGAGATCGCGTAGCGGGCGACGTAGTCCATGGGCTGCTGAGCGCTGATGCGGATGTTGATACTCGGCCCGATGACGGCAATATTGGCCAGAGCATCGATCGAGTCGGCCGGCACATTGGCCTGGCCCTGCAGGTACTTCTTCGGGAATATGTGATGCCACTGAGGCTTGAAGTCGTCGAGCAGTTGGATGCCGTCGAAACCAAGGCGAAGAGCCTTCTCGTCCCAGTCCCGAGCGCCTCTTTCGTAAACCTGGAGATAGAGAATCAGTCGTCCGAAGCGCCCGTCACCGTAGTCCTTGAGGAAGTCCTCGGCCGTCAGTGCCTGATGCGTTGGGAAACGCTTCAGCAGTCGGCGGAGCGCATCGTGAATATCGGTGCTCTCGTCGATGTCGCGTAGATCCTCGTCGAGCCGAGTGGTGACTGAGCCACTGTACCGAGCGAATCGCGATGCCTGGAGGAACCAGTACAGGACTTGCTCGAAATCGGCCTGCGGATACTTGTCCAACAAGGCAATCAGTGGCACAAGCGCGTTCTCGGTCGGCAGGAGGGATGTGCTGAGGATGCCGACCTCGCGAAAGTGCTTGATGACGTGTCGCCAAGCGTCCTGAGTCCTTGACCATGCGGGCTGGACTTTCACGCTGTCCCAGAAGTCCTCGCTGATCTGCTTGAAACGCACCTTCTTCTCGCCCACAGCGGTGAGCGATCGGAACACGAGGTTCGGACTTGCGTCGATACCGACCTCGGCGAGCTTGTCTCGGAAGGGCAAGAACGTGCTCTTCACCCAGCCCGGAGTGCGAGCCGCCACTACACCCAGATAGATGTCGGCTTCAGTAACCCGTGTTCCCCGCCCGTTCAAGCGAGAGAAGATCTCGACGACATCCTCCAGATCCTGGTCAATGCTGATGGTGACTACGGTCTTGTCGCGGACCTTGCGGACACGGTCGAGGCGCGTGTACACCTCCATGGCGTCCATGCCGTGGCAGAGATCAGCCTGCTTGACGCTCTTGGCCAAGTCCTGGAGCCTCTGCTGGTCCTCCTCCTTGTTGGTGTCGAGGACAAGAAGATCCCGCAGAGGGATGTAGCGTGGTTCCTTCACATTGCGAATGGCCGCACTGGCAGTGACGAAGTACGGACCTTCCCGGGTGTCGATATCGAAGCGAATGTCGTAACTGCGGAGCTTCTTGTCCCACTCCTCTGAGGAAGGCCACCAGTAGGGTTTGCGGCCAAAGAGAATCGCAAGTGCAGTAGCGCGCTGTTGCCCATCAACGACCCACAGCGTCGGGGATTGCGCATCAGCCGCCGACTTCTCTTGCGCCTGGCCGTTGCTGTTCCACACGAGAAGCGTACCGATCGGATAGTCCAGCCAGAGCGACTCGGCCAGATCACGTACCTGAGTGGCCTTCCACACGAACCCGCGCTGGAACTCAGGGATGCTCCAAGTGTGGCTCACGGCAGCGTCGACGATCTCTCGGATCGAGTGAGTAGTGTGCGCCATACTTCAGCCTCCTTGAATCGTGGCGCCGGCAAGTCGCTCGCCACAACACCACGGCTGATCGTCCCATGTTCGCTCATCCAACAGACGGCCCGTGCGCTTCTTGCGTGTACCGCCCCATTGCTTGAAGAAGAAGGGCACGCTTGCCTCTAGACATGCGTCACGCACACCACGCACCCAAGCGGGATCGAGCGGCCGAGCCCCCGGACCCGACTCGCCGCCGGCAATCACCCAGTCCATTCCGTCGAGACACAAGGACGGCAGCGGACCCAGCAGAGGCTCGAGTGAGAGGAATCTCACTGCGGGGCCGCTCGCGCTACGTAGATCACCAACGCGAGTCAGCACGCGTTCGTCTTCTACGCTCACGCCCATCCAGACGTTGGCCGGCCACTCGAGAAATGGTGCAAGAACCCGCAGCCGTTCGGAGCGCTTCGTCAGTACCTGGAAGCAGTGCCAGTTGGCACGGCGCATCACGTCGAAGACCCGTTCGATGAACTCGAGCGGCACGGCTTCGTGGAACAAGTCGCTCATGGAGTTCACGAAGATGGTCTGCGGACGCTTCCACGTGAGCGGCAGCGCGAGCATGTGGTCATGCGTCCGTACGGCGAACCCGTCGGCGTAGTTCGGCTGGCCCATAGCCTGGAGGCGTCGAGCCATACGCTCCGCGTAGCAGTGGGAGCAGCCCGAGCTCACCTTCGTACAGCCCGTGACCGGGTTCCACGTGGCCTCGGTCCACTCGATTGTCGAAGCTGCGCTCATTTGGCCATCTCCTTGAACATGACATCCTGCGCGATCTTCACGGCAGTCGCTGCGCCACGCTCGTTTGCTGCGGCGAAACACAGCAGGTAGATCGGGACGTTCTTGGAGTTGCAGAGTGCCAGCGGGTGCTCTGCAACGCGCCGGAACACCTCGGCCAACCGACCATTGATGAACGCCGAGATGCTGTCGAACGTACCGGTCTTCACCATGTACACCTCGGGACCTTCGAGCGTCAGGCGTTCCTGGACCTCGTAGAACGTGTCGAACCATGCGTCGGTGCCGAAGAGACGATCGAGGCGAGCACGAACGCTTGAACCGATCGCGGCATCGCAGCGAAGGAGTCTGTTGACTGCAACACCCAACGGGAACAGGTACCACATGTCGATAGCCTTGGTTCGCGCAATCGCTTCGACGGTCGCCCAGTCGACCTGCATGCCGTACGGGTCAAGAAACAGGACCGCCCGGTGCCCGCTCCAACGTCTGTTCTGGCACAGGTCGAGGAGGTAGCCGTTCGCCTCGCTGTGAATCACCTGGATGTCCGCGGCCTTGTCGGGAAAGTCCACGCCCAGCGCGTCGAGCTGGCGAGCCCTTAGTCCGCTCGTCTCCACCAGCAGGTACTTGTCGAAAGGCGGTTCGATTTGAAGTGCGATACGGGCTGAGCCATCTTGGTATCCAATTGAGTCCGGGGCCGTCAGCTCCGGCAGGGCGAGTTGCGCGGGATCGTCGTCGCGTTTCTCCGACCAGTACCCGCTGCCAGCGAACGCGTCGATGTAGGCGACGCGGAAACGTTGCTTGGCCATGATCGCCATGTAGGCATTCAGGTACTTCCGCAGGCACTCCAACTTGCGGCCAGTCCACTTGCCCCCAAAAGCTTCGTCCGTATCCACGACCCACTCCCTCCGCAGCCAATCGTCAGGTGTCGGCGCCGCGCCCGGCGCCGCGTACACCACGACTGCATGCGCTATGAGGGATGTCTGACGCAAGGTTCCCGATACGAACTGCGGGTTCGCAATGTGCACGTGGTCGCCTCCACCGCATGCCGCGCGCACAGCATCGTCGAATCCCATGTACTCGAATCCGTAGTTGACGTCGGGCATGAACTCGTAGAGGACGTAGAGGTCGTCGTCGGTCACATCGTCGAGCGAGACCAACGCCGAGAGAGCGAGGCGCTGGGCCTTCCATTCGCGAGCGATCTCTCGCAGCCGCGCCTCGTCGATTACATAGCGGCCGACGTTCATCATGAGGCTAGACGAGTGGCCGGAGGCCGATGGGTCTCCGGCAGATACGCCCGGATAGTGTTCTTCGCGTTCCACGGGTCGCTGATCTCGAGGAAGGCCCAACGGCCGAAACGCCCATCGTTGTTGACCGCCGGCACCCAGAGCGACCGAGCCGTCTGCACCTTGGCGGCTTTCTCGAGCTTGGCCTCGCCCGAGACCTCGACGATGAGGTTGAGGAGCGCCTGCCCGTCGCCCGCGTCGACGGGAGCGCTCACGCCCGTCTGGGCGCCCAGGCGCAACCGCACGATGAAGTCGGGGATGTAGCTGTGCGCCTCGCCCTCGTGCGTGTACGGGATGGTGAAGCCGAGGTTGTGGTTCTTCACGTAACTCTCGACCTCATCCATGCCCTGGATGCTCTCGAACACCTGCGCCATCTTGACTTCCCAGTTGCTGTCGCAGACCACGTGCGAGATGTGGCATTTCTCGGGGTTGGTGACCATCACCGGACGGGCGGTGTCGAAGTCGACGTAGCTGGTGGAGCCAACCGCGTCGTAGGGCTGCAGGATGGGCAGCAGGCGCCGCTCGCCGGGGGTGGAGTCGACGATAGCGCGGTAGATCTTCTCGGCCGCCGCGTGCGCGTACTCCACCAGCAGCAGCATCTGCGGGAAGCAGTCGTCTTTGCACGTAAGGCACTGGCGGCGCCAGGCGCGCGCGGCGGTGAGAAGCTGCGGGAAGAGCCAGGGCTTGCGCGCGTCGGCGCCGGCGTCGTCGCTGGCACAGAAGTACCTCTCGTAGACCAGCTTGGCGAGCAGGAAGTCGACCTCCTGCGCGCGCCGCTCCTTGAGCTGATCGAGATCGTGGATCACCGACTCGCCGATGATCGGCGCGTTCTCGACCTCGGTGGGGATGTCGGCGGTGGAGAGCGCCATGCCGGCGCCCTCGCCGAACCGCACGTGCAGCCTCTCCCCCGTCAGCTCGTAGCGGTAGCCGGTAAGGCGCGGGAAGGTGATCTCGTGGGCGACGCGCTCGGGCAGAGCCCGCACCCGCGTCGCCTTCTTTGGCAACACCGGCGTGCTGATCACGGGGCCCACGGGGATAAACGAGAACGGCACGCCGTAGACCTCGGCGTACTCGGCCGGGAAGCGGTCGTTCTCGTCGGTCACGTAGGTGGTGCGCCGCAGCGCCCGGCCCACGACCTGCTCGCAGAGAAGCTGCGTAGAGAAGGCGCGCACGCCGAGCACGTGCGTCACGGTGTTGGCGTCCCAGCCCTCGGTGAGCATGGAGACGCTCACCACGCACTTGACCTGCTCGCCGAGGCGGCCGGTCTTACCCACGGTGTTCATGACCTCGCGGAGCAGGTCCTCGTCGGTGATCGTCTCGGGATCCTTCTCCGGGAAACGCTGGCGGTACTCGGCCTTGAACTCGGCGATCTCGCGCGCCGCCACCTTCTTGAACTCGGCGCTCATGGCCTCGCCCGACTCGAGCTGCGAGGAGTCGACCAGGATGGTGTTGGGACGGTCGGTCCATTGCCCGAAGGAGACGTTGCTGAACAGTTTGAGCTTGCCGGCGGCAACGGTCGTATGGGAGTCCTCGCCCTCGCCCTCGGACTGCTCCCAGCCGGCGATCCAGTCGAAGACCAGCTTGGAGACGTTGGTGTTGTTGCAGACGACGATGAACACGGGGGGAGTGAGGCGGCTGCCGTCGCCGACGTTCTCAGCCGCCGCCTGCCAGACCTGGTAGTACTTCTCGTAGTTGCCGTAGAGAGTCTCGAGGGCACCTTCGAGTTCCTTGGGCAGCTTCGGCATGCCGCCGGCCAGCTCACCAGTCTTGCGGCCCTTCTTGGGGAGGCTGTCTTTGACGTGCGGCCAAAGGTGACGGTACATGGGTATGTCGACGGCCATCGAGTTGTCGGCCACCGGCACGCGCGGCACCTTGACGATGCCGCACTCGATGGCATCGACCAGCGAGAAATCGCTGACCACCCAGGGGAAGAGTGTGCCCTCGCTGTAGCCGGAGCCGCGCAGGAAGAAGGGCGTGGCCGAGAGGTCGTAGATGGCGCGAACGCCTACCTTGGCCTTGATGGCCTCCAGACCGCTGATCCACACGCGCGCTTCTTCCTCGCGCCGCCGCGCTTCCCTGAGGTCCTCGCCCTTGAGCTTCTCTTCGGCGCCGGCCTCGCCGGCGCTCGCCCCGGCAGCACCCGCCGGCCGGCGACGATAGCAGTGGTGCGCCTCGTCGTTGATGACCACGATGTTGCGCTTGTTGCCGAACTCGCGGCACACCCGGCGCACCATCTGAGCCGGCGTCTCGGTGAAGGGACTCTGCTCGCCCCCCTGGCGGCCGGCGAGCAGCTTCTTGGTGAGCGAGCCGGCCTTGACCGTCTCGCGCGGCAGGAAGGCGTGGTAGTTGGTGATGATTACCTTGGCGCGGTTGAGGCGCTCCATCTGTTCGGCGGGCACTACGTCGTGCGCGCGGTAGTAGTTGCCGGGGTCGTTGGGCAACAGCACGCGCAGCCGGTCGCGGATGGTGATGCCGGGAGCGACGATGAGGAAGGCGTCGCTGAAGCGTGCATCCTGCGACGCCTCGATCTTGTTGAGCGCCTGCCAGGCGATGAGCATGGCCATCACTACCGTCTTGCCGCTGCCGGTGGCCATCTTGAAGGCGCGCCGATCGAGGCCGGGGTTGGCCGCCTCGTTCTCGTCCTTCAGACGATTGAGCAGATACGGATTGCCCAGCTTGGGCACGTACTCGCGCAAGTAGATGGCCGTCTCGACGGCCTCGAGCCGGCAGAAGAAGAGGCGGCGGTCGCGCTCGGGGCGTCGCCAGTGCTCGAGCAGACGGCGGGTGACGCGCGTAATGCCGGGGTAGTTGCGCGCGCGCCAGGCTCCAACCGCCGTGCGCACCTCGTTGATGTAGTCGTTCTCACGCAGCCTGTCTTCGGTCCACTCGGTGCCTAGCTCGAGCTGCTTACCCTTCTTCTTGGGCTGCGCGACCGGGATGAAGTAGGCGCTCGGGCGGCGCTTCTGGGTGATCTCGCTGGTGATGCCGTCGTCGTCGAAGCGGTAGTGACACGTCGGCTCCTCGAAGGCCGAATTGATGACCGGATTGTCGATGACCACTTCGCGCACGCCACGCCCCTCCACGGTCGTTGCGCCCCCACCCAACGCCGGATGGGGTGTCTGCTCAGTGTATCGAACGAGGAGGACGGATGGCAGGGGCGGCGCGTGCCGGCGAGGCCCGCGGCGCCGGCGCCCAGCGACGGCGAGCCCCGCGACGGCGGCGCTCAGCGGCGGCGGCGCGCGGCGGAACCCGCGGGGCCGGCGGCCGCAGGCGAACCGGCATCGTTCGCGCCGCGCCGCGCTAGCTCGTGGCTGAGCTCGCGGATCTCGTCGCGCAGCTTAGCCGCGTACTCGAACTTGAGCTGCTCGGCGGCGGTGAACATCTCCGTCTCCAGGTCGGCGATCAGCTTCTGCAGGTCGGGCGTGGGCATGGCGAACTGGGCGACCGCCGCCCGTTTGCCCTTGCCGCGGCTGGGGATGGGGCTGGTGGAGCTGAGCTGCGCGATGTCGCTGACGGCCTTGACGATGCTGCGCGGCGTGATGCCGTGCTCGGCGTTGTAGCGCATCTGCAGCTCGCGCCGCCGGTTGGTCTCGCCGATCGCCACTCTCATCGCTTCCGTCATGCGGTCGGCGTACATGATGACCTTGCCATTGACGTGCCGCGCAGCCCGGCCGGTAGTCTGGATGAGACTGGTCTGGCCGCGCAGGAAGCCCTCCTTGTCGGCGTCGAGGATGGCGACCAGCGTGACCTCCGGTAGATCGAGGCCCTCGCGCAGCAGGTTGATGCCGACCATGACGTCGAACTCGCCCAGGCGGAGCTGGCGCACGATCTGGATACGCTCGAGCGTGTCGATCTCGCTGTGCAGGTACCGCGCTCGGAAGCCGTTCTCCACCAGGTAGTCGGTGAGGTCCTCGGCCATGCGCTTGGTGAGCGTGGTGACCAACACGCGCTCGTCGGCCTCTACCCGGCGCCGGATCTCGTTCATGAGATCGTCGATTTGCCCCTCGGTGGGCCGTACCTCGACCTCGGGATCCACCAGCCCGGTGGGCCGGATGATCTGCTCCACCACGTTCAGGCTGTTGCGCTGCTCGAAGGGCCCCGGCGTGGCGCTCACGAACACGATCCGCGGCACGCGCTCCAGGAACTCGTCGAAGCGCAGCGGACGGTTGTCGAGGGCGCTGGGCAGCCGGAAGCCGTAGTCCACCAGCGTCTGCTTGCGGCTGCGGTCGCCCTCGTACATGCCGCCGATCTGCGGCACCGTCATGTGGCTCTCGTCGATGAAACACAGGAAGTCCTCGGGGAAGTAGTCGAGCAGGCAGTCCGGCGTGGCCCCCGGAGGCTTGCCGGCGAGGATGCGCGAGTAGTTCTCGACTCCGTTGCAGAAACCCAGCTCGCGCAGCATCTCCATGTCGTACAAAGTGCGCTGGCGCAGGCGATGAGCCTCCAGCATCTTGCCCTGGCTCTCGAACCAGGCGGTACGCTCCTCCAGCTCCTGGCGGATCTCCTTGAGGGCCGCCTCGATTTTGGGCTCAGGGATTACGAAGTGCGTGGCGGGATAGATGGTGGCGTGGCGCAAGTTCTCCAGCACCTGCCCGCCGACCGGGTCGAAGCGCTGCAGACCCTCTACCTCGTCTCCGAAGAAGGTGACCCGCAGCGCCGTTTCGTCGTCGGCCGGCCAGACCTCGATGGTGTCGCCGCGTACGCGGAATTTGCCGCGCGCAAGCTCGAAGTCGTTGCGCGCGTACTGCACGTCCACCAGGCGGCGCAGGAGGGCGTCGCGCTCGTAGGTGGCCCCGACGCCCAGCAGCACCATGCTGTTGAGGTACTCCTCCGGCGAGCCCAGGTTGTAGATGCAGCTCACGCTGGCCACGATGACCACGTCTGGCCGCAGGAACAGGGCACTGGTGGCGGCGTGCCGCAGACGATCGATCTCGTCGTTGCGCGAGGAATCTTTCTCGATGTACAGATCTTGCGCCGGCACGTAGGCCTCGGGCTGGTAGTAGTCGTAGTAGCTGACGAAGTACTCGACGGCGTTGTTGGGCAAGAACTCGCGGAACTCGTTGCAGAGCTGCGCCGCCAGCGTCTTGTTGTGGACGATGACCAGCGCGGGTTTCTGCACGCGGGCGATCACGTTGGCCATGGTGAATGTTTTGCCCGAGCCGGTGACGCCGAGCAGCGTCTGGAAGCGGTCGCCGCGCTGTACCCCTTCGGTCAGCGCGTCGACCGCCTCCGGCTGGTCGCCGGTGAGCGAGTACTCGGCTTGAATAGAGAACGACGGCATGCGACCTCGTGACCGACCGCTACGCGCCCGCCGCCGCCGGCCGCGGGCGCCTCGTGCCCCTAGTTTACCCGCACGAACACGTGTTCGTAAAGGCGTTCGCACAAGTCAGTGCTCCCTGGGCACCCCACGATCTCCGATGACCCGCCGGCGAGCCGCGACCCGTACACGTGCGCGTAGATCGCGCGCAGGTGGAGAACCTGTTCCACGTACGAGCGCGTCTCCTCGTACGGGATGTCGGCCACGGCGAGCTGCCCGCCGGCGGCCGTCCGCCAGCCCTCCACCCGCGCCGCGCCGGCGTTGTAGGCCGCCAGCGCTTCAACCAGCGACCCCTCGAAGCGATCCAGGAGCCGCCGCAGGTAGAAGCAGCCGTACAGGACGTTGATGCGGGGGGTCGCCAGATCCGAGACGGCAAAAGCGGCACCCCCGCTCTGCCGAGCGATCTCTCGCGCGGTGGACGGCAGCACCTGCATGAGTCCCACCGCCCCCTGAGACGAGCGCACGTGCTGGTCGAAGCCGCTCTCGGTGTAAATGACGGCGGCCACCAGCGCCGGATCGAGTCGATTACGCTCCGCGCCCGCGCGCACAGCCGCCACGTGTTCGAGGGGAAAGCCCAGCCGCCCTACGCTCGCTGGCATCCACGGCTGGTACCAGCGCTCGACTGTGGCGAGTGCCGCCGCGCCGGCCGCGCACAGGAGCACCAGCACGAGCAGGACACGCAGGCGTCTCACACGCGCACGCGCTCCTCGTCGCCGGCCGCCGCGGCCGACAGGATGGCGGCGTACGTCTCGGCGATGAACTCTCGCATGCGCCGCCGCGACCCCGTGTTCTCGAACACGAAGTCGCTGCGGTCGGCCTTCTCGGCCTCGCTGAGCTGGCGTGTGGCCCGCCGCTCGAATTCCTCGGGCGTCAGCTTGGCCGCCACGCGCTCGAGGCGAACGTCGCGCGGCGCGGTGATCAGCAGCACGCAGTCGAACTCCTCGATCATCAAGCCGCTCTCGAACAAGAGGGGCACCTCGACCGCGAGCAGCTCGGGCGGCTGCGGGGCGTGCTCGTGGGCCAACGCCCACTCCTCGACCACGCGGCGTACGTGCGGATGCGTGAGCTGCTCGAGCCAGTCGAGCGCCTCGCGATCCTCGAACACCAGGCGCCCGAGCATAGCTCGGTTGACTCGCGTACCGTCGACCACGCCCATGCCGAAACGCCGCCGCAGCGCGTCTTGGATGGCGGGATCGGTGTAGATCCGGTGCACCACGTCGTCGCTCGAGAGCACAGCGGCACCCAGCTCGCCGAGAAAGGCGAGCGCGGTGGATTTCCCCGAGCCTATACCGCCGGTGACGGCCACTCGTGGCGGTTTGTGAGTCCAGCGGCGCTCGCTCATGCAGGATCCTTTCCCACGCCGAGGCACCCCAGCGAAGGGGCGCCGGCGCGTCGGCAGGTTACCCTTGAGAAGACTCGTCCGCGGCGGCCGTTTCGTCCTCCGCTTCAGCCGGCACGGCCTGCCCCGCCGGGAAGACCTCGTCGCTCAGACCAAGCGTCGGAGTGGCCTCCGCCGGCTCCGCCTCTTCGGCGACGGGCTCCTCGGCCGGTACATCGGCCGGCTGCTCCGCATCCGCCGCCACGATCTCTTCGGCCGCCTCGGCGGGCTCTTCCGTCGCCTCGGCAAGCTCTTCCGTCGCCTCGGCGGGCTCTTCTGCCGCCTCCTCTTGCGCGGAAAGCTCGTCTTCTTCCGCGGAGGCCGCCGACGGACCGCCCTCGACACGCTTGATGCTGAGGCTCAGGCGACGCCGATCCGAGTCGATCTCGATGATCTTGACGGCCACCATCTGGTTGACACTTACCACCTCGTCGGGGCGTTCTACGTGCCGGTTGGCCAGCTCGGAGATGTGCACAAGCCCCTCGATACCGGCGTAGATTTCGACGAACGCACCGAAGGCGACGATCTTGGTGACGCGACCCTGCACCACGTCGCCGATGCGATGCTCGGCGACGATGCGTGTCCACGGGTCTTCCTGTGTCTGCTTGAGGCCCAGGCTGATGCGCTGGCGGTCGCGGTCGATGTCCAGCACCTTGACCTTGACCTTCTGATTGACCTGTAGCACCTCGGACGGATGGTTAATGTGCGTCCAGGAGAGCTCGGAGATGTGGATGAGGCCGTCGATGCCGTCGAGGTCCACGAAAGCGCCGAAGTCGACGATGTTGCTGATGGTACCCTCGACGATCTCGCCAACCTGGAGCTCGTCGATGATCTGCTGCCGGACTTCCTTGCGCTCTTCCTCCAGCACGGCCCGCCGGGAGAGCACTACGTTGTTGCGGTTGCGGTTCATCTCGATCACGCGGCACATGAGCTCCTGCGTGACGTACTCGCCGAGATCCTGCACACGACGGATGTCGACGAGGGAGGCGGGCAGGAAGCCGCGCACGCCGAGGTCGAGGATGAGGCCGCCCTTGACCACCTCGATGACCGTGCCCTTGACCGGCTCGCCGCTCTCGAAGGCGCCCTCGATGCGCTTCCACGCCTTCTCGAAGCGGGCGCGCTTCTTGGACAGGATGAGGCGTCCGTCGGCGTCTTCCTTCTGCATGACCAGCGCATCGATCTCTTCCCCGAGCTGAACCTCGTCGTTGGGATTGACCGACTTGCGGATAGAGAGCTCGTTCTGGGGGATGACGCCCTCCGACTTATAACCGATGTCGACGAGAACCTCATCCTTGTCGATACGTACAACCTTGCCGGTGACAATATCGCCCTCAGAGAACAGGGTGATCGTTGAGTCGTAGTCCGGGACAAGCACACCATCGACTTCGAGGAAGCATTCGGTGTCGGCCTGCGGAGCAGCTTGGGAGAGAGTGGACTCAGGAGTGTCAGTCATGGGTGGGTGTGCCTCCCGTGGCGTACGGTCCATGTCGGGTACAGATGGGGTGCGCCCAGTGGACCGCTACGGGACGCAAGCAGGGATTATAGCATCCGAGGGGCGCGTGTAGGCAAGGTTACAAACACAGACCCGACAGCCACGGCGCTACTTGGCGTCCCGCCAGTTCTCCCCCACGCCAACGGCTACTTCGAGCGCGGGGTCCATCTCATAGATGCCACACATGCAGCGCCGGGCGAGCTCTCCCACTTCGTCCACCTCCGCCGCCGGCGCCTCGAACACCAGCTCGTCGTGCACCTGCAACACGAGACGTGCGCGGAGATGGAGCCGGTCGAGCTCGGCGTCGGCCTGCACCATGGCCATCTTGATGATGTCCGCGGCGCTCCCTTGCAGCACGCTGTTCACCGCGAGACGCTCCCCGAGCGAGCGCTCGCGCTGCGTACGCGCGCGCAGCTCGGGGACGGGGCGGCGGCGACCGAGGATGGTGGTCACATACCCCTCCTCGGTCGCCCGCACGATCACCTGGTCTCGGAACGCCTTGACCTGCGGGTACCGTGCGAAGTACGCGTCGATGAACGCCTGCGCCTCTTCGCGAGGCACGCCGATCTGCTCGGAGAGCCCGAAGGCCGAGAGGCCGTACATGATGCCGAAGTTGGTAGCTTTGGCTCGCTCGCGCTGCTGCCGGCTAACCTGCTCCACGGAGATGCCGGCCACCGCGGCGGCGGTCGCCCTGTGGACGTCTTCCCCACGGCGAAACGCCTCCAGCAGCGCCGGCTCCTGGGCGAAGTGGGCCATGAGGCGCAGCTCGATCTGCGAGTAGTCGGCCACCACCAACCGCCAGCCGTCTTCGGCCACAAAGCAGCTCCGGATCTCCGCCCCCAGCTCGGTACGCACGGGGATGTTCTGGAGATTCGGATCGGTGCTGGTGAGCCGGCCCGTGCTGGCGATGGTCTGGTTGAACGTGGTGTGCACTCGACCCCGCGCGTCCAGCCAGTCCGGCAGTCGTTCCAGATACGTGTTCAGGAGCTTGGTCAGCTCGCGCCAGTCCTCCACGAGCGGCACGATGGGGTGCGCCTCGCGCAGGCCGCGCAGCACACGAGCGTCGGTGGAGTAGCCCGTCTTGCCCTTCCGCGAAGGGGCCAGACCAAGACGGTCGAAGAGCACCGCCGCGAGCTGCTGCGGCGAGCCGATGGTAAACGGCCCGCCGGCGAGCGCGTGGATGCGGTCTTCGACCTCCTCCACGCGCTCCCTCACGCGGGCCGTGATCTCGCCCAGCCGGTAGGCGTCCATGTACACGCCCACCGCTTCCATGCGCGCCAGGACGCGCTGCAGCGGCAGCTCGGTCTCACGGAACAGGCAGCCGAGCCCCAGGGACTCCAGGCGAGGCCGCTGCACTTGAGCCACGCGCCACGTGAGCACCGCGCGCGTGGCCGCCTCCGCCTCGCCCCGCGGGCCAGCGAGCACGCAGCCGTCGTCCACGCCGGCCAGTCGCGGCAGGCTGCCCACCGCCCGTTCGGGGCTCAGCAGGTGTGCCGCCAGAGCGGTGTCGAAGGCCGCCGGCGCCGGAGCGTCGGCGAAGCTCGGGTACCCTTTGACCTCGTGACCCACCACATGAGCCGCCAGCCGCCACAGGCCATGCCAGCCCGTTTGATCGGTGCGCGCGGCCAGCACCCGCCGGCCGCCGGCGTACACGGCTACCGCGAACTCCTGTTGCCCGTCGTCCGCCGGAGCCCAACCCAGCGCCGTCTCCTGCTGCTCGAGGAGCGCGGCTAGAGGCCCCACACCCTCCTCGAGCACGAGCTGGGGCAGGTCTTCGGCCGGCGGCGTATCGGCCGGCGCCGTCTGCGCCGCGCGCCCGGCGGCCAGCTCGCGCACGCGGCGCACCAGGCTGGCGAACTCCCAGCGCGTGAACACGGCCTCCACCTCGGCCGCCGGCAGCTTGTAGGGAGCCTCCGCCATGAGGGCGACCACGTCCAGCCCCACAGGTACGTCGAGGGCCATGGTCGCCAGTCGCTTGGAGAGGCGCGCCTGCTCCTCGTACTCGCGCAGCAGAGCGCGCCGTTTCTCCGAGCCGATCTCCTCCAAGCGGTCGTAGACCGCTTCCAGCGAGCCGAACTGCTGCAGGAGAGCGGCGGCCGTCTTCTCGCCTATGCCCGGTACCCCCGGGATGTTGTCTGAGGTGTCGCCCTTGAAGCCGATGAAGTCGGGGATCAGCTCCGGCGCGATGCCGTAACGCTCCACCACGGCCGCCGGCGTGTACATCTTCACATCGGTAACACCGCGACCGGTGGCCATCACCGACACGTGCTCGCCGACCAGCTGCAGCGTGTCGCGGTCGCCGGTTACCACGATCGCCTCGATGCCCCGGCGCGCGGCCTGCGTGGCGAGCGTACCCAGGATGTCGTCGGCCTCATAGGGCGCTTGCACGAGGTTGTGGAACCCGAACGCATCCACCAGGTCCGGCAGGTGCTCCCACTGCTGGGAGAGGAGATCGGGCATCTTGGGTCGCTGCGCCTTGTACCCGTCGTACTCCTCGTGGCGGAACGTCTTCTCCCTGGCATCCCAGGCGACCACTACGGCCGCCGGCTCGAACTCGGCGACGATCTTCAGGAGCATCTGACTGAGGCCGTACAGCGCGTTGGTCGGAAAGCCGTCCTGGGTGGCGATGGTCTCCGGCAGCGCGAAGTAGGCCCGATAGGCCAGACTGCTGCCATCCAGCAAGAAGAGACGTGCGGTAGGTGTAGAGGGCGCCATGGTCCTTCCGGTCGACGGGCGCTTACACTCTACCACCGCGCCAGCGTGTCGACGGCCGCGTCCCTCACTCGTCCAGGAGTTTCACCAGCAGCACGCGCGTGCCGCCCTCGGCGCAGTCGAAGCGGAACTCGTCGCTCAGCGAGCGCATGAAGGGGATGCCTCGCCCCGTAGAGGCCATCGCGTCGGGGTGACAAGCGGGCGTATCGGCGAACCCCTGGCCTTGATCGCTGATCTGCACGGCCACGCCCCCACTGCACACCCCCACGGCCACGTACACGCGATCGAGCTCTCCCCGCGGCGAGCCGTGCTTGACGGCGTTGGTGAGCGCCTCGCCGACGGCGAACAGCAACTCGAAGAGTGCCGTGCCCTCGAGGCCGAGGCTCGCAGCCGCGGCGGATATGCGTCTGCGAGCCTCGGGGATGGCCCCTGCGACACCTGGGATGTCGAATCGATGCACCCACAGGGGTTCCTCACGCTTCCCCGTTTCTCTCTCCACGACGCCCAGCTCCATCCCCTCTCGGCTCGTCATCCGCTTGCCCCTGCAACAATGCCCATCAGGTTGGTTCCTTATTCCCCGGTGTGCCCGCGCTCTACGCAGCCTGACCAAGCCGCACCGACCCTTCTTCTTCTTCCTTCGGCGAGCCCGGGCAACCGCACATGGATTATCCGTCTACGCAGAACACGCCTCCGTACAACGTGAGCCCGCGCGACACGAGCAGCGGGCCTACCGCCGACGCATGCAGGGGAAGCTCTCGTGCGGCATACTCTCGCTACAGACACGGCGACAGAAGGAGTTGGTATGGGAAGCCGAGAGCTGACACACGGACGAACGATCGTGGCGCGCCTTCCGTACGGCGCAGATCTCCTGGAGGCCGTGCTCGACGTAGCGACGCGGCACGGCGTGGAGGCGGGCGCGCTGAGCGCCGTCGGCGCCCTCCAGCGCGCCCGCCTCTCCTTCTACGTCCAGTCGCCGGCGGCGGAGGGCGGCCGCGGCTATCGGCCGCTCGTCATCGAGCGGCCGACGGAGATCGCCGCCCTGAGCGGCACCATCTCCCATCGTGAGGGGCAACGCATGGTCCATGCTCACACCTGCCTCGCCGACGAGACGGGCCAGACGATCGGCGGTCACCTCGACGCCGGCTGCATCGTCTTCGCCTGCGAAGTTGTACTCACAGAGCTCATGGGAGCCACGCTGGATCGCGCCTACGACGACCAGACCGGGCTGTACCTGTGGAAGGAGCTCGAAGAGGAGGATGGTGTCGGAAGGGGGACTTGAACCCCCATGAGGTTATGCCCTCACTAGGCCCTCAACCTAGCGCGTCTACCAATTCCGCCATTCCGACACGCGCCGACGCGGCGGCCGTACGCCACCGCGGAGGGTGATTATAGAGGCGCCCCGCGGCCACGGTCAACGTGCGCCGCGCCGTTGCCACGGGGCGGCGCGCCGCGGCCTGCCGCCGGCCACCAGGCAGGATCTCCGCACTCCCCACCGCTCCAGCACCGCCCCTCATTCTCCGCGCGCCGCCGGCGCCGGCGACCGGGTATCATAGGGAGGTCACTCAGGCGAGTGGCTGTCTCAACTGGAGGATTGGTGAGCCCCTACGGCATCGGCAGGGCAGCATGGTCGGAGCTGGAGCGGGAATCGCTGGCATTGCTGTCGTCCCTCGTGCGGATCGACACCAGCAACCCGCCCGGCAACGAGACGCCCTGCGCCGAGCTCCTCCAGCGCTTCCTCGCCGACGCCGGCGTGCGCACCCAGCTCGTCGGTGAGACACCCGCTCACATGAACCTGGTAGCCCGTCTGCCGGGGACCCGGCCGGGGCCAACGCTGCTCCTCCTCGGCCATACCGACGTGGTCCCCGCCGAGGCCACGGAATGGCAAGAGGCACCGTTCTCGGGCGTGGTCAAGAACGGCTACCTGTGGGGCCGAGGCGCGCTCGACATGAAGAACCAACTGGCGGCCGCGGCCGTGGCCATGGCCCGCCTGGCCCGCGCCGGCGCCCCATTCGCCGGCGAGCTGCTGTTCGCGACCACGGCCGACGAGGAGCGCGGCGACCACTGCGGCGCCCGCTGGCTGGTCGCCGAGCATCCCGACCTGGTGCGCTGCGACTACCTGATCAACGAGGGCGGCGGCAGCTACGTCCGCATCGGTCGCCGCCGCCTCTACACCTACACCGTCGGCGAAAAAGGCTACGCGCAGTTCCGCGTCCGCGCCAAAGGACGCGGCGGCCACGGCTCGGTGCCGCTGCACAAGCACAACGCTGTGACCACCATGGCTCGAGCCATCGTTGCCCTGGCGGAGCACCGCCCGCCGGTGCACGTCACCGACACCGCGGCGGCGTACATCGAGTACCTGGTCCCCAACCGCGAACTGGCCGCTCTTCTCACAGACGACGCCAGCTCGCGAGAGACCATCGCCGCCATGCACGCCGCCGGCGACGAGCGCGCCTACCTCATCGAACCACTGCTCGGCATCACGTTCTCACCCACCATCGCCCACGCCGGCGGCGAGGCTCCTAACGTGATCCCCTCCCACGCCGAGGCGATCATCGACTGCCGTACCCTCCCCGGCCACACCGAGCACGAGGTGGAGACAGAGGTGCGGCGCGCCCTCGCCGGTTTGGGCGGTACGTGGGACCTGGAGTGGGTCGACGTGATGGCCGGCAACGAGTCGCCGGCGGACGGCCCCCTGGCCGCCGCGCTGCGGCATGTACTCGCGGCGATGGTGCCGCGAGCCGATCTGGTCCCCACCCACCTGTGCGGCTTCACCGACTCGCGCTGGTTCCGCGCGGCCTTTCCGGAGGTCACCGCCTACGGCTTCTGCCCCTTCGACGCGGAAGACGCCGTCGCCATGGGGGGTCGCGAGCACGCGCGCGACGAGCGCATCGCCGTCTCGGACGTGCCCTTTCAGGCACTCTTCATGGAACGACTGGTCACCGAGGTACTGCGATGAATGACGCGAGAGAGGTACCGCCCACCCGCCGCGAGCGCTTCCGCGCCACCCTGCTGGGCGCGGCCATCGGCGACGCGCTCGGTGCACCCGCCCAGTTCCTCACACCGGAGCAGGTGGGCGAGCGCTGGGGAGTCCTCACCGAGATGGTGGGCGGCGGACCGCACGACGTAGCACCCGGCGAGACCACCGACGCCACGGGGATGATGCTCTGTCTGGCCGAGAGCCTCGCCGACCAAGGCGGATTCGCCCCCGAAGACGTGGCACGGCGTTACCTGGCCTGGTTCCAGTCGAATCCGAAAGATGTGGCGCTCACCGTGCGCACCGCGCTCCTGGGCATCAAGGCCGGCACCTCTCTCGACCTCGCCTCGCGACGTGCGTTCGAGGTCCTCGGGAGCCCCACCGCGGGCAACGCCAGCCTGATGCGCTGCGCGCCGGTCGCCCTCTGTTACTTCACCGACCGCCAGACGCGCCGCGACGTCTCCCTGCGCGAGTCGGCGCTCACCCACTTCGACCGTCTGGCCGGCTGGGCGTGCGCCGCGTTCAACGAGCTGCTCGCCGCGGCACTCGCCGGCCAGCTCCGGCGGCGCCTCCTACCGATCGCCGCCGGCTTCGACGAAGAGGACTCACGCGTGAGCGCCACGCTCCGCGAGGCGGCGGTAGCCGAGCCCGAGGAGATCCACTCGTCCGCCGCCGTTCTCGATACACTCAAGGCGGCGCTGTGGTCCACGCTGCAGGCACACAGCTTCGAAGAAGCGCTGGTGACCGCCGTCAACCTCGGCAACGACAGCGACACCACCGGCGCCGTAGCCGGCGCGCTGGCCGGAGCCCTCTTCGGCGAGCGCGCCATCCCCGCCCGCTGGCTGAACACGGTGGCCGAGCGAGAGCGTGTCGAGACAGTCGCCAACTGTCTCGCCGACCTGGCGGGCATCGACTAACTACTGCGCTCCCCGAGGGGCTACCGGCAAGCGGCGGCGTTGAGCCGATCGCAGCCCCAGGAACAGCAAGCCACCGAGCATGCCCACTACCAGCACCAGCAGGTAGGTCGTCCGACCGCCAAGGGCATCCATGCTGAAGCCGGCCAGTGACGGGCCCAACCCCATCCCGCCGCTCCAGACCACCGTCCACACGCCCATGTAGCGGCCGCGCACGGCGGCGGGGGCCATGTCGCTTACCAGCGATGCGGAGAGCGGCGAGAGCAGCATCTCGCCGAAGCTCAACACCGCCATGAGGGCGATCAGCGGCCAGACGGTGTGTACCAGCGCCGACAGGCCCAGACCGAGACCTAGCAGCGCGCTGGCGAGGGCCAGGAGCAGCAAGCGATCGGCACCCCGCGTCATGCGGATCAGCGGATACTGCAGCACGACGATGATGCCGGAGTTGAAGGCCAGGAGAAGGCCCCACGTGCCGTACGGTATGCCCACATCGTTGACGAGGAACACCGAGTAGATGGCACCGAAGGTGCCGAAGCAGGCCACCGGCAGCAGAGCCACCAGGCAGAAGGCGAGGAACCAGCGGTCGGCCAGCACCACACGATAGCCGGTGCGGGCGTGTGCTTCCGGCGACTCCACGGCATCGGCCTGCGCCGCCGCCCGCGTCTCCTTGACGCCCCAGATAGTGAGCAGGGTGAAGCCGAAGCAGCCGGCGGCGGCCAGCAGGAAGAGCGTGCGAAACGAAGCGCCGGTGGCCAGCACAAGGCCGCCCGCGGCCGGCCCCACGACCACACCGAGGTTCATGGCCGCGCGGGACAAACTGAAGGCCTCGGCGCGCCGCGCGGGCGGGAGCAAGTCGGCGATCATCGCACCGCTCGCCGTGAGGAAGAGCGGCCACCCGAAGGCGCTCTCCATCGCCACCAGCACGGCCACTTGCCAGATCTCCCGGACGAAGGCGAAGCCGACGAACCACACCACACCCATCCACGCCGAGAGGATCAGCATGCGGCGGCGCCCGATGCGGTCCGTAAGGGCGCCGCCCCATACCTGGAGCGGTATCATCGTGAGTGGCACCACGCCGAAGAGCACGCCGATCCAGCTCATCGATAGGCCCAGCGACCGCCGGAGGTAAATGCCCTCATACGGGAAGGCGAGGGAGGCGGCACTCATGTAGACGAACGTGCCCACCATGAGGATCCAGTACGGCCGCGGGAAACCCCGCAGGTCACGAAGAGCCCTCGCGACACGCCCTCTCACACCGCACTCCCTCCACGGACAATGGAGCGGCTCGCCTGTCGGCGGAGTTGACCACCGGCTCTCCTGGCCGTGCTCCTCGTCTGTTGCGTTCGCGTCGCGAGGCAGTGCCCGCGACGCGTCTCTCTCATGAGGTTCCCGTGCCGTCTCCCCTTCTGTCGGCCACCACTAACCGGCGTGCACCTCGCCGCCCGTCGACGCCGAGCACTTGCCGTGTGCCATGAGGCGCCGCCCAGCGTTTCCCCCTGCACAGTCGCACTCGCCACCCGCCGGCGCGGTCAGCGGGACGGCTCGCCGCGCGGTGCTCAGCGCACCGCCGCGCTCGCCGCTCTGGACACAGCACGAATGCGAGAGCGAGGCCCGGCGGGCGCCTCGCCAGCCATGGTTGGCCAGATCGACCGTGGCGCCCGCTGGGAGAGACCGCGCCGACGACCGAGCTTGCTCCGCCGCGACTCCCGCGCCGTCTCGAAGCGTCAGCTTACTACATGCGCAGGGGCGCACGCTCCCGCGTTCGGCGCGCCGAACGGAGTCGCCACCACTCGGTACCCACGTCGCCGCCGATCGGTCTGCTATCCTCGCGGTATGCACCGTCCCGATCTCGTCGTCATCGACACGGAGACCACCGGCCTCGATCCCGCGCGGCAGCGCATCATCGACATCGCCGCGGTACGTCTGGGTCCCGATCTCCAGCCGGCCGACTCCTTCACCTGCCTGGTAAACCCCGAACAGCCGCTGCCCTTGATGGTCGAGCGGCTCACCGGCATCTCCGCCGCGGACCTCGCCGGGGCGCCTCGCTTCGGTGACGCCCACGCGGACCTCGCGCGCTTCCTCCGCGGCGCCGTGGTCATCGGCCACAACATCGCCTTCGATTTGGACTTCCTCACCGCGGAAGCCAAGCGTGCCGGCCTGCCTCCCCTCGCCCCACGGAGCTTCGACACCCTCGAGGCCGCGCTGCTGCTGTACCCCGAGCTCGACCGGCACGCCCTCGACATCGTGGCGGCTACCCTCGATCTGCCGCGGCCCACGCACCGGGCACTGCCCGACGCCCTCACCACAGCGGCGCTCTTCCGCCTCCTCTGCGCACGCGCCGCGGAACTCGGCACGCAAGAGCGGCGCCTACTCACCCTCACGGACTGGGCGGCGCTCGACCTGCTCGACGCACAGCGGCGCGAGCCGCCGGAGAGCCCGCCGCCCGTTCGGCCAGCGCAGCCGCCGGCAGAGCCGCCGCCCGCCCTCCCGTGCGATCCGGCGGCTTGGCGCGAGCAGTTCGAGGCACCGCACGGGCTCGCCGCCCGGCTCCCGGGCTTCCGCCCACGGCCCGGCCAACTCGAACTGGCCGAGGCGTGTATGAACATCCGGCAGCGTGGCGGCATCGGGCTCTTCGAAGCCGGTACCGGGATGGGCAAGAGCCTCGCTTACCTGCTGCCGGCGGCCTTCGCCGCGGCCGCCAGCGGCCAGCGCGTGGTAATCAGCACCAAGACCAAAGTGCTCCAGCGCCAGCTTGCCGCCCACGACCTGCCGCTGGCCGCCGCGGCCCTTCCGGAGGGGTGGCGCTGGACCATCCTCATGGGCCGCGAGAACTACCTCTGCCAACGAGCGCTCGACGAGGCGGTCCAGGCGGCAAACGAGCGGCTCCCCGACCGCGAGCGCTCTCTGGCCCTGGCCTACCTCCTCGGCCGCGCGCGCCGCGGCGAGGTCGACCTGTCGGCGCTCCCCTACCGCGCCACCCTCGTGCTGCTCGCCCTCCGAGAGCTCGCCCACGACCTGCGCTCCACGTCTGCCTCGTGCCTGCGCCACCGCTGCCCAGCCCGCGCGCGCTGCCACTGGCGCCTGGCGCGCGCCCGCGCGCAGGCGGCGCACCTGGTGTGCGTCAACCATGCGCTGCTGCTCACGCCCGGGGCGGTGCCCGCCTACGAGCACGCCGTGATCGACGAGGCACACCTGTTGCCCGGCGAGGCCCTCTCGGCCTTCAGCCGCACGGCGGACACCGCGACCCTGGAGCGCCTGCGCTGGGATATCCGCGGCCGCCGCCGGCAGCGCTCCCTGCCCGCCCGATTGCGCGGCGCGGCCACGCAGCTCCCGCCCGAGGATCAGGCCGCCGGCAACGCCATGGCCGACCGGCTGGAGCAGGCGGCCGCCCTGCTCCCGGACGAAGTCGCCGCGCTGGCGGCGGCCCTCGCGGATCTCGCCGCCGCCGACGCGGAGGGCGACGCCGAAGCCGGCTACGCGCACAGCGTGTGGCTACGGCCGGCGCTGCGCGAGCTGCCCGCCTGGGACCAGTTCGCCACCGCCTGTTCGCTGCTCGCCGACGCCCTGTACGCGGTGGCGTCGGCCGCCGCCGGGGCGGCGGACCTGCTCCCGGAGGAGCACCGCGAAGCGCCACAGGTACGCGCCCTGGCCAGCGAAGCCGGCGCGCTAGCGGACCTGCTGGGGTCGCTGCCCGATCTGGACGACCCCTCCCTCGTCTGCTGGGGCGAGGTGGCCGCCGATGGGCGCTGGTCGCTGACCGCGGCGCCCTTCAGCTCCGCCGCGCAGATCCGCGACATGCTCTGGGAGCGCCTCGCGAGCGCGGTGCTCACCAGCGCCACGCTCACGGTGAGCGGCTCGTTCGCTTACTTCCGCGAGCAGGCTGGGCTCTCTCGCGATCTGGAGGTACACGAGCACACCTTCTCCTCGCCCTTCGATTTCCGCAGCCAAGCGGTGCTCGTACTGGAGCACGACGCCGCCGCGCCGGCACAGCGAGGCGACCTGCCGGCGCGGCAAGCTCGCCGCCTGCGCGAACTCACCGAGCTCACCGGCGGTCGCCTGCTCGCCCTGTTCACCAACCGCCGCGAGATGGAGCACGTGGCGCACGCCGTAGGTCGCCACGTGGAGCAGGACGGCGTGGTCCTGCTCGCTCAAGGCGTCCACGGCAGCGCGGCGGCCCTGGCCGAGGAGTTCCGCTCGCATCCGGCTACCGTGCTGCTCGGCGTGGATTCCCTCTGGACGGGTCAGGACTTCCCCGGCGACGTGCTGCTGTGCCTGGTGATCGCCAAGCTGCCCTTCCCCCGCCAGGATGCGCTGTTTCGCGCCCGGAAGCAGGCGTGCGAGCAGGAGGGCCGGCCGTGGTTTCCCAGCTTCTACCTGCCCGAGGCCATCCTGCGCTTCCGCCAAGGCTTCGGCCGCCTGATCCGCACCGAGACCGACCGCGGCGTGATCGTGGTCCTCGATCAGCGGCTCAGCAAGATGAGCTACGGGCAAGACTTCCTCCGCAGCCTGCCGGAGGTCGCCGTGGTTCGCGCGGCTCCGCACGAGCTCGCGGGTACGGTTGGCGCTCAGCTCGACCGCCTGCTCGGCGATCCTCCGCGGCGGGCCCACGGAGCGCCCGCCGACCTCTCCTAGAACCCGCTAGTTCTTCCGCCAGCCCCTCGCGTCCTTGAGCAGCGTCTCTTTGCCACGCAGATCGGCGCGCCGCAGCACGCGCGCCTTGGTGCGCTGGTGGCAGTGCGGGCACGTGAGGCTCTTCCACGAGTAGTACGTGCCGTCGGGGTTCTTGGCCACTCCGGAGGGCGTAAAGAAGTTCACCGTGGTGGGCACGCGAAACACGCGCTTGCAGTTGGCACAGCGGTAGCCGAAGGCGCGAGACGCCCAGCTGGTGATGAACCAGAAGAGCGCGACCAGGAAGAGGACGGTGACGATAGTCCCCGACACCGGACGGAGCACCACCAAAGCGAAGACGGTCCCCACGACGAGCGCGAGGATGAGGCCGACGGTACGCCAGTAGTCGCGGACCGTGTTCTCACGGAAACGTGCCATGCTCGTCCCTTCCCCCGGCCGCCCGCGCCCTACTCCCAGCGGAAGAAGCGCACGGCGATGGCCATGAACACAACCGTAGACCCTACGAGGACGGCGATGTCCCAGCGGATGAACCACAGACTGTGGGCATCGACCACCACATCGCGCATCCCCTCAGCAAGATACGTCAACGGGAGCGCTTTGACGACCGGTTTGATCCATCCCGGCGCGTTGTCCATGGGGAAGAAGATGCCGGAGAGGAACATCATCGGCATCTGCACCACCTGAATGAGGCCGTTGGCCGAGTTCACATCGCGCGAGAGGCTGGATAAGGCGAAGCCCAAGCTCACGAAGCACAGGCCGCCGATGATGCTCAGGGCGGCCACATTCCACAGCGAGCCGTTGATGTCCACGCCGAAGACCAGCATGCCGACCACCAGGATCAGCGCCGTCTGGATGAGGCTCACGACCAACTGCACGACGATCATCGAGAGCGAGTAGCTCGCCAGCGGCAGGGGCGTAGCTCGCAAGCGGCGCAAGATGCCCTTCTCTTTGCTGAACACCAGCTCGAACCCGATGGCGAAGATGCCCGTCTGCATGAGCGAGAGCGCCACGATCCCCGGGACGAGGAAGTCGAGGTAGTCGAAGCCCTGGGCGGCGATGCCGCGCGGCTGCAGCGTGAGCTTGGGGTGATAGCCGCTCAGCCCGTTGGCGACCCCCTCGACCACCTGGGTAGCGATGGTCAGCACCTGGCCCGCGGTCATCGCGTCCGACTGGTCGTAGTAGAAGTCCAGCTTGGTAGCGCCGTCGGCGAAGCCTTGGCTGAGCCCCTCGGGCAGTACCAGCACGCCGCTGAGATCGCCGTCGCGCAGCTCGCGCAGCGCCTGATCGCGCGGCAGCTCCACGGCCTCGATCCCATCGATCGACTGGAATGCCTTGACCAGCACGCCTTCGACCATACCCGCGTCGTGCCGTACCACGCCGATCTTGACGCCGATGTTGTAGCCGCGGCCGAATACCAGGCCGAGCAGCCCCATCAGCAGGATCGGAAAGAAGAACGTCCAGAAGAGTGCCTCGCGGTTGCGCAGGCGCATCAGCGTGAAGGCGCGCGAGAAATCGGTGAAGCTGCGCAGGAAGGTGGGGCCGCGGCGATCGCTCATCGTGAACCTCCGAACAGCGATCGCCGCTTCTTCGGCGGCGCAGCCTCCGCCTCCTCTTCCTCGACCAGCCGGTGGCCGGTCATGGACAGAAAGACGTCCTCGAGGTCGGCGCCCTTCACATCGAGGTTGTGGATGGTGAGCCCACGCTCGTGGGCCAGGCGAAGCAGCGAGATGACGGCGGCTTGCGCGTCGGTGGCCACCACGGTGTAGCCGGGGTCGTCGCGCCGGCAGGACAGCGCGCCGGCCAGGTCGCAGAACACCTCGGCCGGCTCGTCTTGCGTGAGGGTGAACGTGACCGTGGCCTCGGCGCCGAGCGCATGGATGAGCGCCCTGGGCGTATCCAAAGCCCGGATTTGGCCACGGTCCATGACCGCCACCCGGTCGCAGAGGCGCTCGGCCTCCTCCATGTAGTGCGTGGTCAGCACCACGGTAGTACCGGCCCGGTTGATCTCGTGGATCACCTCCCACAGCGCACGCCGCGCGCGGGGGTCCAGCCCCGTGGTCGGCTCGTCCAGGAAGCTGACGACCGGGTCGTTCACCAGGGCCAGCGCGATAGACAGACGCTGCATCTGCCCACCCGAGAGCTCTTTGGCGTAGGCGCCGCCCTTCTCCTCGAGGCCGACACGACGCAGCAGCTCCTCGATCTCCGTCCGCGAGCGATAGACGCCGTAGCACGAACCGAAGAGGTAGATGAGCTCGTGCAGCCGAAGGTAGTCGTAGAGCGCCGTCGCCTGAAGCTGCACGCCGATGCGGGCTTTGGTCGCCGACGGGTCCGGCCATACCGGCAGGCCGTCGATGGCGATGTGCCCCGCGTCTGGCTCGCGCAGACCCTCGATCATCTCCAGGGTAGTGGTCTTGCCGGCGCCGTTAGGTCCTAGAATGCCGAAGACCTCCCCCCGGCGGACGGTAAACGACACACCGTCCACGGCTAGGATGTCGCCGTACCGCTTGCTCAGCCCCTCGATCGCGATAACGTCGGCGGGCGCGCTCGCGCGGCCGGCCTGCTCTGAGTTCTGTGCGGCGGTGTCCACCACTACTCGCTCAGCCTCCGCAGTACCCACGCCATGTTCTGGCCCAGGGTCCGCATCGTCTGGATGCCCTCGGCATCCTCCTCGACGGCGCCGATCGGCTGCCCTACGCCGAGGTTCCAGTAACTGGAGCCCACGACCACCATCTCGCTGATCTGGAAGAAGTGGTTGATGGAGTCGAAGGTGTGCACGGCGCCGCCACGCCGCACGGCCACCACGGCGGCGCCGACCTTGCGCCGCAAGGCACAGTCGTTCCCCCGCGTGACGTAGCCGGCGCGCTCTATGAGCGCCTTCATGGTGGCCGTAACGTCGGCGAAGTACACCGGCGAGCCCAGCAGGATGCCGTCGGCGGCCACCATCTTCTGGATGCACGCGTTGACCACGTCGTTCTTGATGGCGCACGTCATGTCCTTAGTGTCGCGGCACTTGAGACACGCCGCGCAGCCAGAGAGACGCGTTCCGGCGAGCTGCACCAACTCGGTCTCTACGCCCGCCTGCTCCAGCTCGCCGAGCACGTAGCGCAGCAAGATGGCGGTATTGCCGTCTTTCCGTGAACTGCCGTTGAATGCGACGACCTTCATCGAGAACCCCCGTGCTCCGCACCGCGCCGGCGGCGGCCGGCCAGAGGGCATGATACAACCGTGAGGGGTCTGCCGCGTAGACGGGCGGGCCGCTCAGCGACGCGCGGACCGCCCACCACGCGGCGGCAGGTGCTCCTTCAGGAACTCGCGCGTGACTGGCAGCCACAGCAAACCCTCCGCCGCGTCGCCCACGGAACCGGCCGTGCCCTGCAGGTAACGCCAGGCCGTGGCCGCCGCGCCGAGGGCATCGATCGCGTCGTGATCGAGGTAGCGCGTCCACCAGTCCCATTCCAGGCGCGCGAGGCGCAGCAGGCGGAGGCGCAGGAGCGCACCCTCGCCGGTGGTCTTGCGCGGCAATCGCCGGTCGGCGACCACCGCCTGTGTCACCCGCGCCTCGCGCAGCAGCGCCTCGAAGCTCGCGTGCGGAGAGACCTCCAGTACAGCGGGGGCGCGGCCGAAGGAGGCCGGCAGGCCGCCGTCTTCCGGGCGCTCAAAGCCGCGCCGCTGCAGCCCTCGATACAGCGCGAAGCCCACCGCCATCCACGGCGGCAGCTCTTCCCCGCGCGCCGGTACCTGGTACAGGGGCAGACCGCGACGGCGCAGCTCCCAGTCGCACACGCGGAGCCGGCTCTCCGGCAAGAGCCTGCGGTTGAACCACTGCGGCGCATCGATCGCCACCACCGCCGGCCGATGCGCCGCCACCCAATCGAGCAGCGCCAGCAACCCCTCTTTGTGGCGCGCGTCCGCCTCGAACCAACCCTCGACGCGCGCCGTCCGGCCACAGCGCAGCACAACGGCCACGCTCGGCTTGCGGGCGGCTACGTCCACGCCGACCACGACCTCCCCCTGGCTCACTTCTCGGCCTCCTCTGCCCCCAAGAGCGCATGCGCTCGCCGCAGCCACTCGGCCACCTCGAGGAGCTGCGGGCAGCGCGCCTCGCATTCGCCACAACCCGTGCACCGGTCCGCGCGGGCGGCCTTGTCGAGCCAGCTGTAGAACAGCCGCTGACGGCGAAGATCATCGTAGATATGAGCGTCGTTGTAGATCTCGAGGATCCGCGAGATGTTCACGCCCTGCGGGCACGGGCTGCAGTACCGGCATCCCGTGCAGTTCACCACCATGCCGGCGCGGAACGCGTCGTGCGCCCGCGTCACCAGCATCCGCTCCTCGGCGCTCAGGCCGCCGGGTCCGGAGCGCTCGGCCGCGGCCACGTTCTCCTGCACCTGCTGCAGGGTACTCATCCCGCTCAGCAGCAGCGAGACCTCGGGATGGTCCCAGACCCACTGCAGGGCCCATTCGGACGGGCTGCGGCGCACGGACGCTGAGTCCCAAATCTCGCGCACGCGCGGCGGCTCTTTGGCGAGCTGGCCACCGCGAACGGGTTCCATGACCACCACCCCAAGCCCCCGCTCCGCGGCGTACTCCAACCCGCGCAAGCCGGCCTGGTGTTGCGTATCCATGTAGTTGAGCTGGATCTGGCAGAAGGACCAGAGGCCGAGGGCGGCGTCCACGATCTCCTCGAAAACTGGATACTCGTCGTGGAATGAGAATCCGAAGGCCGAGAAACGGCCCTCGGCCAGCGCCCGCTCGGCCCACGCCAGCACCCCGAAGCCGTGCACCTTGCGCCACGACTCCCCCGTCAGGCTGTGGAGCAGGTAGAAGTCGGGAGCGCCCCCAAGCCGCTCGGTCTGCTCGTTTAAGAAGCGGTCGAAGTCCGAGACTCGCTCGACCTTCCAGGCCGGCATCTTGGTGGCCACTTTGACGCGCTCGCGGTAGCCATCGGCAAGGGCTTCGCCGAGCCACTGCTCGCTCGCGTCCTCGTGGTAGTTGTAGGCCGTGTCCACGTAGTTCACGCCGTGGTCGATCGCCCAGCGCAACATCTCGGTAGCCGCGGGCTTGTCTATACAGCTGAAGTCCAGCGCGCCCGTCTCCTCGGACCTGAGCACGGGAAGCCGCATGGCGCCAAAGCCCAGCGCGGACGGTGAGAAATCCAGACGACCAAAAGTGCGGTACTTCACATGACCCCAATCTGCCGGCGTAACCTCTCCGGGAAGATGATATCCCGCGCCACGCCGCCGGCCACGTCACATCCGGCCGGTCACACTCCCGCGGCCGGCAGCGCGCACTCCTCCACTACCTGGCGATCGCCCAAGTTCGTAGTCACCGTGAACACTGGCGGCTGACCGAGACTGCGCTTCACGGCGCACACGTCGATGGCCCGAACGACCGCCTCGCGGTACTTCTCCGGAAAGCCCGCCGGCAGTTGGACATCCATGCGCACCTCCGCGAGCAGGCCGCTGGCAGGATCAAAGGTGGGTACCATAGTGATCCCGGCTCCGGCGGTAGGGATTCCACGCTGGCGTAGGAACCCCAGGTAGTAGACGCCGGCGCACGTCCCCATCGAGGCGAGGAAGAGCTGGAAAGGAGTGGGCGCCTCGCCCCCTCCGCCCGCCCGCGGCGGCTGATCGGTGACCACCGTGAAGCCATCGATGTCGGCGGTCACTTGCAGATCGCGGGGAAACCCGATGCGTATGTCCATGCGCGAGCACTCCTCTCTTCGCTGGGTCGAGTGGCGGCCGCCGGTTCCGCTGGCGTCGCCGGCGGCCGCTCCACTCCTACCCCCGGGGGGTATACGTCAAACGCTCGCCCCTATCATGGCTCAGGCGTAGCGGCCCCCTCGCGCAGCTCCCGCATCTCCTCCGTCAAAGCCCTGAACCACCCTGGCTGCTCGATGCGCTTGTGCACCAACTCCTCCGCGAGATCCCGGAGGTAACGGACGGATCGCGCATCTCGCGGCAGCCCCGCGAACTCGGCATCGAGCCGCTCGACCTCCGCGACGCGCCGATCCATCTCTTCGTTGGAGAGCGTGCCGGTCAGGAGCTCGCGCAGCACGGCGGCGTCGCGCGCGGTGATCGCCCGGCCGCGATCGTACACCGCAGTGAAGCCGGCGTGCGCCTCGACGAGCGCCCGAGGAGTCCTGGCCCGGCGGAGATACGCCACGGCATGCTGGTACTCGGCCGCCGCCCGCTCGCAGGCGGCGGCCACATCTTCGGGGGCGGCGTCCTCGGGCAACGTGGCAAGCGTGCGCGTAGCCTCGAGGTTGCTCTCGAACGCCGGCCGCAAGTCGTTGAGATACGTGCGCAGCGCCGCCCGTTCCGAGCTACTCGGCGCGGACCACGGTTGCGAGATCAGGAATCCTACGAGCCCGAGCACACTGAGCACGGCGAAGGTGCCGAGGATGCCGATGAGTGCTCGTCGTCTCCATCCGGGATTCCCCAGTAACGGTAGTGCCACAGCTGCCCCCTTGCCCGACTGTGTTCAAGTCTGCGTATTAGCGACCTTCTTGTTCCACCCGTCCCAGCACCCACACCCGCAGGGTGAGCCACGCCGCTATGAGCAGTACCGTGCCGGCGGTGATGCCCATGGCATCGGCGAAGATCGTAGAGAACAACAGAGCCGCGGTCGCCAGAAGCAACCCGATGGCGGCGGGCAGCGGCCGGACGCGGACCATCCCCGAGCACAGGAGCGCGAGCACACCCGGAAACACGAACAGCAGCACGATGAGGAGCCAGTCGTTTGGGCCAAAGCTGTCGCTCCCTACACCCATTTTCATCAGCAGCGCTCCACTCAGGGCTCGCACGAGAGCGATAGCTCCGCCAACCGCCGCGAGAACCACAGGAAGTTTGATCTCCTTGTCTCTGTCGAATTCGCCGCTGCCCTGGCCGATCATGACCCGTGAAAATCGGCGTCTTCTAGAACGCTGCGCAACCTCCCTCGAAAACCTCTACAGCCCATGATTGCTCTGACCTCCGTCCCCCGCTCTCATTGTTGTGCATGCATACTGTGCCATTGGTAATAACGTCATCCAACCATCGGTTTGGCGAAGACGCGACGCGTCCGATCCTCGGCTGGCGTCGGCGCCGATCGCCCGCCACCTCGTGGCATGCGCCATGTACTACGTAAGCCTACCGTAATACTCACGCAGAAAAGCGGCCCGATCCCTAACGTCAACCTTGTGGGAGAACGATGATCGCCTCAGCACCACCGGCCGTAGTCTGCATATAGTAGTGAGGCTTGTCCACGATACGCACCGGAATCTCCGCCGCTCAGGCTCCCCTTTGGGTCATGTAGAACGCTGCTGCTCCGTCGAGTATCCGCACGTCATCCAGGGAGATTCCGTTGTCCTCACGGCCAACGCCCACCGCCGAGGCAACACCCACGGTAGAAGAGACGCAGGGATCGCCGCTCTTATCAGCTCTCGGGGACCTTCGGCTCTCCATCCCCCCGCTCCTCCGGCGCCAGCCACAGACGCAGAGCCAGCCACCCAGCGATGAACAGCACGGCACAGCTGATGATAGCCGGGGGGTAGCCACGAACCGCAACCGCAAGAAACACCAGTACCATAGCCGCTACAAACAGGCCGATAGCCGCCGCCAGCGGCCAGCGACGAACCATGCTGCCACAGAACAGCGCGAGTATGCCTGGAGCGACAAAAAGCAACAGAAAGACGAGCACACCTCCTGGAGCGAGCCACGCCAAGAACGACTCCACCAGCGCTCCTGCGAGGGCCACAGCTCCGCCCACCACCGCGAGGATAATCGCAAGCTTTGCCTCTTTGTCCCTCGAACGCGAGTTGTCGTTCTGAGTAGTCATGGCAGGCAGGAGTCGACATCTAGCGGAAGGTGGAAGAACTCTCCTTCAAAACGTTCACAATCCACAGGTACTTTGACCTCCCATTTTCGCTGCTCCATCGGAGAGGGAGTAGGAAGACGTACACCCGCCACGGACAGGTCTTCCCGCATGCTACGGCAGCTTTCGCGCGAACAGCAGCGACCCGCTGCTCGCAAAGAGCCTTGTGTCGGTCAGAAAGAATGTCCAGTCGCCGCCGTAGTTATCGGGCAGGTTGGCTTCCCTAACCCAGGTCTTACCACCGTCGCTGGTAGCCAGGAACCCGCCACCGCACTGCACCCAGCCATGTTGAAGATCGGCGAAGAAGATGCCGCTTAGCATAATGTCATCCAGCTCATGCAGCACATGCCAGCTCTTGCCGCCGTCGCTGGTGGCCACGCAGGCGGCAGAGCCCACGCCAGCCTCGTTGAAACCCCCGCCGGTAGTCCAGGCGTGGGCGGCGTCAAAGACGAAGAGAAGGCCTCCCCCGACCTCCCCCGTGACCTTCTTCCAGCTCTTGCCGCCATCGACAGTGGTTAGGAGGCCCCAGATAAACACCCAGCCGTTGGGCTCAGCGGTCTCGCAGGTAGGCCAGGCATGAAGATCGTCAACGAAGGTCAGGGGTGGCAGGAGGACCGTGGTGCCGCCATCGATGCCGGCGGGCTGGGGCAGACGCTTCCAGCTCTGCCCGCCGTCGCTGCTGCGCAGTAGGTAGGTCGGTACCCCCAAATAACCTGATTCGCTCGGGTCGCGGGGTCCGCAGAGGGCATAGAGCGTCTTTCCTCCCACCGTGAAATCGAGCACCCACTCCTTGCCAGAGGGAAGCGTCAGGCAGCGATGCCAGGTAGTGCCGCCGTCGGTGCTCGTAGGGATGCCGGCTCGCTCGTCCTTGGGCACAGGCTGTTGATAGCCAGGGTGGCGAACATTGAACGAGACGCAGAGCGCGTTCTCAAGGCGGACGATCTTTGAGGGATACGCCAGACGAGCCGTGCTGGCTGGCAGCCCGTAGGACTCCTCGGCGTTTACGATAATGCGCCCTGCGCAGCGCTTCCAGCTCTGGCCCCATCGTCGGTGAACCACACCCCGGGTCGATCTCCGCTGACAAACCAGCCATGTTGGGCGTCGTCAAACCACATGCTCGCCGAATTTCCTGCCGTGTCATAAGTGCCCGCGAAGCGATACCACGGTGAGTGATCGGAGATGTCCTTCGAGACGCCCTTCGTGGTGTCGGTACCGCAGCCAGCCAACCCGTCGGCGAGCACCGTCAGTAGCAAGAGAAGGCACGCCGTGCCTGCCCGCGACGCCGTTCTTCTCCACGCATGCTTGCACGGCCCATCGTGCCGATCTCGCCTCATTCGCAGCGCCTTTGAAGTTCCATGCGAGTCATGCAAATCATTCCTCGTACGAAGGGCGGCAGTGCTGGCCTGTGCCTCTGAGATTAGCTCACTCTGGTAGTGAGGATTCACGACAGGCCAAACCATTCATCGGGGTAGGAGAGACGAGATACACGCCTCATCTGCGATCATTCCGGTACTCATACCGCTCTGTCCCCCTTCTGCGGTGCCCGCGCCACCGGCTACGCTCCTTATGTGAGACACCGACGAAGCGGCGGAGAAGACGCCGCATCGCACCTGTCTACTATGGAGGCCGACGCAGCCTCCAGGGTTAGTCGGGAAATGAACTGTGACCATCATGTCTTCTCAAGCGTCTCCTTACAATCTTCACAGCTAAGTAACCGATCGCCGCAACGACACACACCGTTCCGATCATCCAGGCCGCAAATGCTATTTCCATAGTTACCCTCCAGCGAATGAAATGATAGACCGAGCGCCATCAGTCTTGACCCATCTTTCCAGTAACAATCGACCGACGAACAGAATTGTCACTGGTTGTCACCCTCCAGCGCCAGTTCCTGTTCCTTCTGGTACGTGGGGGGTGAGGTCGCCCATATACATCCAAACGAACGTGTACATTCCACTGAGACAGCGGAAAACTGAGGGACCCAAGGCCGTGGCGCAATGTGAACTCGCACGATTTATAAAAGCGCATGCCAATCTTACGTCCTGACGAGTTCACGATCGAAGCATGCGATTGGTCACCCAGTTCCGCGGTAGATCCTGTCACCGCTACTGGCCACCATATGTGTTTTGCTATGACTAGACAGTGCTCGCCCCTCGTAGTGTTAGCCTTGCGACAGCCCATCCAGTCGGCTGCTAACTCGAGTGAGAAGAGGTTAATATCCCATACACGACAGATTACGTTTATCTTGGTCCATGAGCGAACGAACCTCAAACCAGTAGGATCCACCTTCCCCACCGGCTCCCCACCGCAGTACTGATAGGCACTCTCCTCGCCGTCGGCCTTGGCCGGGTCCTTGCTGATGAACTGGCGGGTGAGCGGATCGTAGGAGCGGGCGGAGAGGTAGTAGAGGCCGCTCTCGGCATCGTAGGCATAGGAGGCATAGCGCAGGATCTGGCGAGAGGCGATCTGGCCGGCCAGGGTGGAGTTCACCACAGAGCTGGCCTGCGTCCAGATGCCGGTGGCGTAGTTGCCCGCACCGATGGGGTTACCCCACTCATCGTAGCGGTAGGCGGTGAAGGCATCGCCGTTGCTGTCCAGCAGCTCGAGTACATCGCCGCGCTCGGAGGCGATGAGAGCAAAGAGCACCGGGCTGACTGAGGAAGCGGGGCTGCGGTAGATGCCGGCGTACGGAACTCCTTCCTCATCGTAGAGGTAGTCGATGCGCCAGCTTGTCTCGCCCTGGATCGCCGAGAGGCTGCGCAGGCTCAGACCCTCGTAGAGGTAGGTGGTGGTTGTCGTGGTGGTGCCCTGGGTGATCTCGGAGCGGATGCGCTGCCCGCCGCCATCGTAGGCATAGCTGGCGGTGAGGCCACTCGCGTCGTTGGCATAGCCCGCTAGACGACCGCTGGCGGTGTAGGAGAAGCGCTCGCGGTCGGGATCGGCGGAAGGTCCTTGCTGCGTGCGCCAGCCGTTGGCGGTATCCCAGCCGTAGTGGGTGGTAGCGGCGCCGTAGCTCATCTGCGTAAGACGATTGGCGGCATCGTAGGTCAGGCTGGCCGAGCCGCCGGCATCGGTAAAGGCGGTCAGGTTGCCGGCGGAGTCGAAGGTGGTGGCGGTCAGGCCGCCGGCGGAGGAACTCTCTAGTCTGCCGGTAGCATCGTAGGCATAGCTGGAAGAGAGCGTTCCCGCGAGGGCAAGCGGCAGGTTCTCGGCGCTCTTGCGGCCCGAAGCGGCATCGTAGCTATAGGAGCCGGCGGCGGTAAAGCCGGCGCCCGACTGCCCATTGAGCTGAGAGGCGCCGTTGAAGTTGCGCCCAAAGGAGAGGCTTCCCAAGGTGGTGGTGGTCCAGCGCTCGGCGTTATCGCGATCGGTGATCGTTCGGGTAACGGTCTGCCCAGCGGCGATGGTAGTGGTACGGGTGCTCTCCTGCTCGCGAGCGTTGCGGGCGATCTGGGTTACTACCGGCGTGGCAGAACCATAGTTTTCGCTCTCCTGCGTGCCGGTGGCCTCGTTAAGCGGATAGCTCCAGCTCTGCTGGCGACCGGAGACGGTATCTACACGTTCATCCGGCCGCCCTAGCGAGTCGTAGGTGGTGGCGACGTCTTTCAGCGTGGCAGGGTTGGGATCGCCAGGCCGAGTGTGCGTCTCGTGGTTTAGGTTGCCGAAAGTATCGTAAGCGTAGCTTACCTTCGAGAGCTCCTCATCCGGGTTCGGAGCGGTGTTGACGATCGTCTCGCTCGCCAGCAGTCCGCTGGCGTTATAGGCATAGGCGGTATCGCGACTGCCCTGCGCCTCGCTGGTAATCCGCCCGGCGATATTGTAGCTCTTGCTGATGGCGATACCGTCGGCATCCAGGCTACGCAGCTCCCAGCCTAGGCTGTTGAGGGTCAGACTCGAGCCACCCGCCTCAATCTGGCGGCCGAGCAGATCGTACGTATAGGTAGTGGTCAGGCCGCCGGGCGATGTCGTTGAGACGAGTTGATCACCGGTGTTGTAGGTGTAGCTCGTCGCCGCTACCGCCGTGGGGTTAGTGTTGGGATCGTAGCCTTCCAGGGTGCGTTTCTCCGCCGTCTTGTTACCCTCGGCGTCGTAACAGCTGATGATGCGGCTACCGTCGGGGTTGATCTGGCATACTACGTTGCCGGCCAGATCGTAGATATAGGTGGTCGCCGCCGACTCACCGGGCGCAGTCACACTGACCTGCTGGCCCTGCTCATCGTAGGTAGAACGGGTTGCTCGCACCGTGTCGTAGCTGGCAACGCCCATCTCCCAGTGGCTGGTGATGTTGCCCTGCATATCGTAGATCCAGCGTTCGTCTTCGCCGCCGACCGTCGAGTCGCTGGCGCTTGTCGGATTGCCGACACCGTCGTAGGCGGTAACGATCGCCTTCTGTGTCTGTCCATTGGGGTGTTGGACATCCCAGAGCAGTGTGGTCTGGCCGGTGGCATGACCTCGGGCATCGTAGACCGACTTCGTCCAGCTGTTCTTCGCATCGTTGCCAGACACGCTCTGCCAGCTCTCGATCTCGTTACCAAGCGCATCGTAGAGATGATGGGTAGTCACGCCCTTGGCATCGGTGCTCGTCAGCAGCCGACCAGCCAGATCGTAGGTGTTGGTCTCGGTGGTAGTCCCCGAGGTATCGGTCTTGGAGAGGCGGTTGCCGAAGGCGTCGTAGGTGGCGGTCTCGGTCAAATCCGATGCGGTACCGCCGTAGCTGCGCAGTACATCGCGGTAGGTGGTGCTCCGCGGCTCGCCATTGGCAGCGAAGTCGGCGAAGTCGGTCTGCGCCCAGACATCGGGGCCGGCACTGATCTTGCCGCGCTGCTGTACTTGGGCGCCCCTGTACAGCGATGAGCCGACAGAGACATCGCCGTAGCTGTACTGGCTCAGGGCGCTGCTCTGTCCGGAGATCGCCTCCACGCTGCTAGTGAGGTTACCGTCGGCATCGTAGTCGTTATCGGTCTGAGAGACACACTGGGCATCGTGTGTGGTCTCCTCAGAGATCGGCTGATCATTGCCCGCCTCGTACTCGAATGTAGTAGCCAGTTCCTCATCGCGCTGCTCAACTTGCTCGACGAGGTTGCCCTGTGCATCGTAGTCGCTCTCTACTGTAGAAAGCAGGGTGTTGTCGCCATCCTTGGAGCTCTCTTTTACCACCTGAAGATCTTCGCCGTACTGGTAGGTAGTGCTCAACTTAAGGTCCGCGACCGCCGGGTTACGGATCTCGCTGACGACAGCGCCACTCAGCGGTTCCCAAGCATACTTGACAACATCGCAGGCCTGGCCCGCCTGACCGCCAACCGTACCGTAGCGGCTGATGGTCGCCTCCGCTTCGCCGTAGACGATGCCCGCCCGAGCATCGGGTTTGCTGGTTGCGTCGTAGTCGGGGAAGCGAACCTCGGTGAGCATGCCGTCGGCGTAGAGGAAGGACTCGGAGACGCTCTGGCCAGTGGTCGGCCAGTCCTGTTGGGTGATCGCCGACAGGCGGCTTGCGGAGTAGCTGTAGCTGACGGCGCGCTCCTCCGCCTGGCCGGGGAAGTAAGTCACCGAGGGCGTAGCGCCGGCTGTGTAGTTGACGGTGCGCGTGCCGGCGGCGGTGGCGTAGCTGGCCGCCGAGATCACACCGCCGCTCATGGTCACGCTGATGGACTGGCCGTTAGCGGCGGTAATCGAGGTCAGGTCGCCGCCCGACCAGGCGTACGTTGTCGTGTTGCCGTTGGCGTCGGCCTCGCTCGTAAGCTTGCCGGCGGAGTCGAATCTCAGCACGCTCTTGTCGGTCTCGGTGAGTGTCCACCCATCGCCGCTCTGGGCGAGCGTGGCAAAACAGCCGGTGGGCGCGAGCCAAACGCCATCGATCTTGGTGAAGCGGTGCTGATCGCCAGCTTCATCCACGTAGACGGTCTCGGCGGTACCGATGGTCAGGCTGCGCTCAAACGAGAAGCGCCAGCCGGTGCCAAAGGCGCCGGCAGTCGTGCGGCCTGAGTCGTAGTTGCGGGCAAGGGCGGCGCTGGGGCCCCAGGAGGCGATGCCTAGGTCGCTCGTGGCAAGGCACAAGCCGCCCCGGTCAAGCTGCGCCGAGGCCGCGTGTCCGGCCCACTCTCCCAGATCGGCGCTGGTGTGGAATGCGTCGTTGGGCAGGATGTCGAAGTTGGTATCGCGGTGTATCCACCCGCTATCCCAAGCGGGGCTGCTGTCGGCGAGGGGGTCCATCTTCAGGCGGGTGTCGAGGTCGTTGTCTTGGATCTCGCCGAAACCTTGCCGGATGCGGAAGCGGAACGTGCACTGTGTAGAGGAGTTCTTGGTGCACTCCGCCAGCGGTTCGATAGCGTCCGCGCCGGTCGCCTGCGAGTCGTAGTAGAAACCCGCCGGCGAGCCGGGAATCCTCACCCAGGAGTTGCGATGAGGATCGCGAGTATCCAGGCTGGGGTCGTAGCTGAACCAGCCCAGCACGCCGCGCAAACGCGAGGTATCGCTGTCGGTGGCATTCACGCCCACCTGCACGGAACGCGTCTGGCTCGCGTTGACGGTGCTGCCTATGGTTACCGTGGCGGTCACCGTGTCGCCGGTACGGTAGCGCGGCGCATCGGCGACCGAGGTGGCCTGCGGAGTCTCGTGGGTGACCTCCAGGGAGGGACGGTAACTACTGGTACCGTACTCGCGCGAGCGGAACTTCCGCCAGTACGTGGCGTCCTCGCTGGTGGTCTGGTAGACGATGAAGCCGTAGTTAGCGCAGCGTCCCTCGACCCATTCCTGGGTGGGGATGCGAGCGGTAGGCTCCATCCACTCCCCGCGAGCCACCGCGACATCCTTCCACCAATCGAACTCGTGGCCGCCATTGTCGGCCAGGATGTTCCAGGTGGTGCCCTGTCCCCAGGTTTCACGCAGCAGCCCGATGTGCGTGGTCATTGCTTAACTGTAGTAGTACTGATGGAACTGGTACATGTGGAGTTGCGCGGTGGGCACGTAGTGGCCGGCGATGCTCGAGAGATCGAATTTGATCAGCGTGCGGTTGTGCCCGGTGGAGGCGTCGTAGCGGCCGACCTTGAGCTCCTGCGAGCCCGCGTAGGCGGTATCCGGAAAGGCCGAGGAGACGTAAGTGTCGGTGCAGGAGGACTGGCCGAACGTGATAGTGGGGTCGATGTGGATGGGGAACACGCGCTCGGAAGCGTTCACCCACGTCTCGGGCACCTCGTAGGTGATAGTGCTCTCCGCACGGCCCACACTCACCTTCATGGTCGCCCCGGCGCAGTAGGCGGGCTCGCCGGCCTTGCTGACCGAGGAGTCGAAGACGCACAGGCCGCCGAGCACGAACAGCGGCTGCTTGGCGTTCTCGGCGTAGAGCCCCCAGCCCTCTTGAAGGTCGTACCGCAAGGTAAGGCCGGGGTGAGCGAGCGAGAAGCTAAAGCGCCGTGGGGCGGCGGCCGAGGCCAGCAGCAGCTCCTCTTTGACGCCCTCAGCGAGTACCTGGTAGCGAAGATCGGTGTCTACGGCCACTGCCGGGTAGGTGGCTAGATCGCCAAGCACCACGGCCGCCTTGGAGGCCAACCCGCGCGGCTGTAGAGAGAGATCGTAGCGATCGGCGCCGAGACGTACCTGCGGCTGCGCGGCGCCGAGGCGCACGGCGAAAGGCATGGCGGCGGCCACGTACTCGCCACTCTTGGCATCGCTCAGCAGACGCGTATCGATGGCCCGCCAGGCGCCGGCGGCGTCGCGAAAGCGGATCGGCGAGGAGAAGAACTCGCTGCGCAGACTGCCGTCGGAGAGCTCATAGGTCGTGGAGCTCTCGCCACGCAGCTTGGTGAGCTCACGCACTACACTGGGCTGAGCCGCGGCGGCTCTCTGTGAACAGAGAGCGAGAACGCCCAGCATGACCACGATGAGAACAAAGGAAAGTGCGAACGCGAGCCCACGATGAGCACAACGCAGCGCCCGCCCAGAGATGGCTCCCCGACCCATGATTCCCCTCCGCTTCGCTTTGTACTAACCCAGCACAACCTGCAGCCGCTAAGCGACCAGGTGCTGCTGGGTACGCGAAACTCGGAGATGAACGTACGCCTTCTCTGGCAAGCGGGCGCTGCACGGCGACGTTCGCAGAACGGATGCCACGCTGTCAAGTATCCGGAGGTATTGTAAACCGGCACCCAGTCGCGATTGGGTTACCACTGAGCCTGCTCGCTCCACCGCGCGGGCATGCGGGGCGCCGGGGCGAAGTTGCCGCGGCGCCCGTCTCGTGTCCCCGCGCGCGTCTACCAGCGCTCGTGCTTCACGAGCTCCTCGAGCGGGCGCCGCGTCTTGTGACGCGGCTCGTCGGCCGCGTAGCCCAGCGGGGTGAAGGCCACCGGCGCCACATCGTCGGGCAGGCCGAACACCTCGCGAGCCGCCGCGGGGTCAAAGGCCGCGACCCAGCACGTGCCCAACCCCAGGGCCGTCGCCGCGAGCACCAGGTGATCCATGGCGATGGTCGCGTCGACCTCGTCGTAGGGTTTACCGTCCATGCGCCGCCATGCCTCGGCTGGCACCGCCACCACACCGACCACCAGCGGCGCATCCACGAACCACGGCCGGTTGTAGACGCGGCGCAGCTCCTCTTCTCTCCCCCGCGTCTGGGCAACCAGCACGCGGAACGGCTGTCGATTGGCGGCCGTGGGAGCCAGACGGGCTGCCTCCAGCACCTGCCGCAGCTTCTCCTCTTCCACCGGATCTGGCCGGTAGGCACGCACGCTGTAGCGCCGGGCAATCAGATCGAGCACGTCCATCCTGACCTCCTGCAAGCTGCCGGTGCGAGACAGAACACAGGGTACACCGTCTCCATAGCCCCGCCCGCCGATAACCGTCTGCCGACACACACCGCGTGACTCAGGTTCTGAACATCGTGAGCAGAAAGACCAACTCCTCCTCGGCATGCACGGCGTGCTTCAGGTACGCGGGCATGTAGAAGAAGCTGCCCGCGTGCGCCTCGTAAGCTTGTTCGCCCAGCTTGATCGTGGCACGGCCGCGCAGCACGTGGATCGCCGCCGGGACGCTGGCCGTGTGCTCGGAGAGCTCCTGGCCGGGGGCAAAGGTGAAGTGGACCAGCTTGTGGTGCTCGTTCTCCACCACCGGCTTGCTGACGATGCCGCCCTCGGCCACCTCGGCGAGGGCCAAGAGATCGACGACCACTGGGGTATCTGGCTGCATTGACTACTCCTTGCTCGGTCCCGGCCGCTCGTCCACGGCCACCACGTGTAGGATATCCAGGATTCACGCAAGCGAAGCGCACTATGAGCCTGATCTCCCTCCACGGCATCGAGAAGTCCTTCGGCGAGCGGCGCCTGTTCGCCGGCGTCTCCCTCATGCTGCACGCAACCGATCACGCCGTGCTGGTAGGCCGCAACGGCAGCGGCAAGACCACGTTGCTGCGCCTCATGGCGGGCGTGGAACGCCCCGACGCCGGCACCCTGGTGCGCGCCAGGAGCCGCCGTGTATGGCTACACGAGCAGACACCCGAGCTAGAGCAGGACCGGCCGGTACGCGAGTACCTCATGGAGGCCTTCAGCGAGGTCGCCGCCCTGGAGGCCGAGCTCCGGCGCGCCGAAGAGAGGCTCGCCGGCCTGCGCGAGGACAGCCCGGGTCTACGCGACGCCATGCGCGGCTATCAACAAGTGCAGCGCCAGTTCGAGCTGCTGGGCGGCTATCACTATCAGGTCGAACTGGACGGGGTGCTCGAGGGCCTCGGCCTTCCATCCGATCTGCTCGATCGCGGCATCCTCTCGCTCTCCGGCGGCGAGCTCACCCGGGTCACGCTGGCCCGGGCGCTCCTCGCGCAAGCGGACCTGCTGCTCCTGGACGAGCCGACCAACCACCTCGACATCGACTCGGTCGAGTGGCTGGAGGAGTTCCTGGCCACGTATTCGCGCGCCTTCGTGCTGGTGACCCACGACCGCCGTCTGCTGGAACGCGTCGGCTCTCGCGTGCTGGCGCTCGAGCACGAGCACGTGGAGACCATGACCAGCGACTTCGCCACCTACGTACGCGAGCGCGAGGCGGCGCTCGCCCTGCTGGAACGGGAGTACGCGCAGGCGCAGGAGAAGATCGACCAGCTCCAGCGCTACTACGACCGCTTCCACGCCAAGAAGAGCAAGGCCAAGCAGGCGAAGGCCAAGCTGACGCAGATGGAACGCATTCGGCGCGACCTCAAGGCGCCGCCACGGAGAGTGCGGTCGTTCCGCCTGGGCCTGCCGCAGCCGCACCCCTCCTCCCGCGTGGTGCTCGAGATGAAGACGTCGGCCCTCACCGTAGGCGGTGAGGATGGCGCCACGCCCACCACGCTGGTACACGACGTCGACGTGGTCGTGGAACGCGGCGAGAAGATCGCGCTGCTCGGGCCCAACGGTTCGGGCAAGACCACCCTCGCCGAGACCGTCGTCGGCCTGCGCACGCTGGCCAGCGGCGCCGTCCACATCGGCCACAACGTGCGCCTGGCCTACTTCTCGCAGCAGGGCCGAGAGCTCGCCGCCGGCGCCTCGGTGCTCGACTGCGCGCTGCCGCTGGTGGGTCACGACGAGCAAGCGGCGCGCGCGCTCCTGGGCCGCTTCCTCTTCGGCGCCGACGACGTCGCCAAGCGCGTCGGCGCCCTGTCGGGCGGCGAGCGGAGCCGCCTGCGCTTGCTCGTCTTGCTCACCGGGCAGGCCAACTTCCTCCTCCTCGACGAGCCCACCAACCACCTCGACGTGGATTCGGTAGAGGCGCTCGCCGCAGCCTTGGCCGAGTACACCGGCACGCTGCTGCTGATCACCCACGACCGCCACCTCATCGACAGCGTGGCCACGCGGGTGCTGGAGATCCACGACGGCGGCCTGCTCAGCCACCTCTCGGTGGAGCGCTACTGGGAGGCGCGCGCGCAGCGCGCGCCCGTCGCCGTTGACGGCGCGCCCGAACGCGGCCCGCTCTCGCCCGGGCGCGCCGCCCCGCCGGCCGCGCCCGCCGGGGCGGGCGCTACCCGCGCCTCCCGCCCGCCGAGCGCCGAGGAGGCGCGCCGGCGGCGCGCCCGCATTCGCGGCCTGGAGAGCGAGATCCTCAAGCTCGAGCGCCAGCTGGGCGCCCTCGACGCCGAGCTCGCCGAACCAGACACGTGGCAGGATCCTCAGCACGGCAAGCGCCTGGCCGCTCAGCGGGCCGCGCTCGACGCCGACCTGCAACGGCTGTACGCGGACTGGGAGACGGCCGTCGACGAAGCCGCGACCGCCGACGAAGACGCTCGGGTCGCGGATGCGATTCAGGACACCGGCACGAGCTCGCGCCAGCGAGCAGGTAACCAGCGTGGCGGCAGCCGCTCGCCGCGCTAGCGCCGGCGCGGCTACGCCCGCCGGCGATCTCTCCGCGCGGCGCATCCGGCGGCTGCGCTGCAAGATCCTCGACTGGTACGGCGAGCACCGCCGCGACCTGCCCTGGCGACGGACCGTCGACCCCTACGCCATCCTGGTCGCGGAGGTCATGCTGCAGCAGACACAGGTGGCGCGGGTAGTCGGCAAGTACGAGCCGTTCTTGCGCGCCTACCCCACTCTCGAGGCGCTGGCCAGTGCGCCTACAGCCGGCGTGCTCCGACACTGGGCGGGTCTGGGCTACAACGCCCGCGCCGTGCGCCTCCAGCGCTGCGCGCAGGCGGCCGTGAACGTCGCGCACGGCCGCCCCGCCGAGCTGCCGGCCTCTCTCGAGCAGCTCCGCCAGCTCCCGGGTATCGGACCGTACACGGCCCGCGCGATCCTCGTATTCGCCTGGAACGCGGACCTGGCCGCCGTGGACGCCAATGTACGCCGCGTGCTCACGCACGAGCTGGATCTGCCGCGGGATCTCACGCCGGCGGCACTCCAGGCGGTCGCGGAGACCGTACTGCCGACGGGCCGCGCCCGCGACTGGCACAACGCGCTCATGGACTACGGCGCCCTCGTCCTCACCGCCCGGGCCACCGCGATCGCCCCCCGTGCCCGCCAGGGCCCCTACCCGGGGAGCACGCGCTGGTACCGCGCCCGCATGCTCGCCGCCGTGCTCGACCGGGGACGCCTCCCTCTCGAGGAGGTGGCGGCCGAGCTGGGGCTCGCTCCGACCAGGGCGCGCGCGCTCGCCCAGGGTCTGGCGCGCGACGGCCTACTGACGCTGCGCGACGACGCGATCGACGCGCCGTAAGATGAGCCGGAGACGCGCCGCGCACGAGGCGCGGCCGCGACGTCGGCCTCAGGCCGCGCCGAAGTACGCGGGGAAGCGGCGCACCGTCTTTTTACGCCGCTGGTAGGTGCGCGCCAGCTCCATGAAGATGCCCACGTCGCGGTCCAAATCGGACTGCGTGCCGTCGAAGTAGAACGTCCGCACGGGTATTCGGTCGAGATCCTCTTGGACCACCGGGTAGACCGCTTCGGTGACAATACCGTTCATGCAACTGAAGGGACTGATGTCGATGATGCCGTCCACACCCTTGCGATGCAAGTAGACGGTCTTGCCCACGCTCAGCACCATCTCGCCCAGCGAGCCGGTGTAGGGCAGGTACGGCCAGGCCAGATCGAGTACTTCGCGCACCTCGTGCGGCTCCTCGTACCCGACGAACTCCTGCCCGAATGGGGCGTACAGAAGCTCCTCGTCACGCCGCTGAATCTTCGCCTTCACCGAGCGCACCAGGCCATCCTTGGAGAAGGCTCGGCCCTCTTCCGCAAGGCGCCGCTTGTGTTCATCGTCGGTGTACCAGACCCACTCGCCGATGTCGCTGATCCAGCACTCGCCACCCTGACGCTCTACCACGCGGACCAGGTCGGCGTTGCTGAAGGTGTTGTTACGGCAGAAGATCTCTCCGACCACGCCGATCAGCGGGCGCCCTCTGTCGTAGTCGCAGTCGACCGAACGGAAGCGCTCCAGCGAACGCCGCAGGGCGGCGCTCGCGCGGTTGAGACGTTCGCGATGGGAGACCCCGAGCGTAGCTACCGCCCCGCCAACGTCCTCTAGGCTCTCGCGGTACACGTTGTCCGTGCTGCCCGCCACGCGCTCGTAGGGGCGCGTCTTGAGCAGCATCTTCATGAGGATGTCCTGCGCCACTACAGCTCGCCAGCCGGTCCGTACAAGGTCGTTCCCGTACTCGCCGATGGAGCGGTAGCCGTCGCTCGACGTGATGGTCATGAGTGGCACGTCCTGGTAGCCCCGTTCGTCCAGCGTGCGTCGCACCAGATGGTTGTACTGGCCGAAGCGACACGGACCGTTGGCCGTGGGCAGCAGGAAGGCGATCTTGCTCCGCTCGCCCGTCTCGAGCAGCTTGAGGAAGTCGCCGACGACGATCTTCTGCGGGTAGCACTCGTCGCCCGACGTTACGCTCCCGCCGAGCTCCAGCGTGCGCTCGTCCGAGTCGGGCACCGGCCACGCGTCGAGGCCGATCGAACGCAGGGCGGCAGACAGCAAGTACGTGCCGCCCCACGGCATGTGCGGCAGATAGAGCGTGCGGCCCTCCAGGCCCAGCTCCCGCGAGAGGCCGCTGATGCGCTCGGCCGCCTTGGTCCCGCCCGCCGCGCTCATGAGACGCTGCACTCCAGCGCGGCGTCCGACCACCAGCGCAGGAAGCCCTTGCTGTCCAGATAGGCCTCGCAGCGCGTCATGTGGCCGGCGTCGTTCTGATGCTCGTCGAACTGCAGCGTGAGGAAGGGCCGGCCGGCCGCCTCGCGCACGTAGTGCTTGATGTACGAGTCTGGCCCGCACTTGAAGTTGGTGACGTAGATGAGGTGGAGATGACGCGTCTCGCCGGCCAGTCGCGCCGCCTGCAGGATCTTGCGCCCGTAGTTCCAGTACATGTTGGGGACCACGTCGCTGACGTCGATGCCCTTGATGGGCAGGAAGTCGAGCGGCAGTACGTTGACTCCGTAGTACTTGCGCAACTTGCGCGGAATGTCCATGTTGATGCCCTTGTCGTACATGTTGTACGGCCGCCCCACGAGGACGATGCCCTGCTCCCCGCGCTCTTCCAGCGTGGCCAGGGCACGCTCGCCAGCGGCGAGCAGGATCGCGCGGAAATCCTGCTGCGCCTGCTCCGCGCGATCGATGGCGGCACTCAACCGCGCCTCCGAGGCGCCGAGCTCGGCCGCCATCTCTCGCAGGTCCTTCAGCAGCCCCTGCTTGCCCAGCCGGAAGCGTACCAGCGGCATGAGCAGGCGATCGGCGTGGGCGCGCAGCCGCGGCGCGGCGCGGATCACAAAGGGAAGCGTTTGCCCCCACGGGCACGCGTGCGAATTATAGCGCGGGAACTCCGTCTCCTCGTTGATCTGGTTGGGGACGAAGATGCGCTCCGCGCCGTGATCGGCCAGCCACGCGACGTGCCCGTGTGCCACGCGAATGGGGAAGCACGGCTCGGCGACCGTGGCCTCTACTCCGCTCTCGCGGATGCCACGGTCGCTCTCCGGCGAGAGCATCGGCCGCAGCCCCAGCTCGGCGAAGAACGCCGACCAGAACGGCAGGCGGTCGAAGGTGTACATGGCGCGCGGCAGGCCCACGATCGGCGCGTCGGCGGGCACGTCCGCCAGCAGGCGCTCGTAGGAACCCACGAGCGCGTCTTCGCGCACGGCGATCAGATCTTCGATCACCGGTTCTTTTTCCACCTTGGCCCGCTTGCGGTACCGGTCCGAGCACTTATCGCCCCAGTACGTCTTCTCGCCCTCGATGGTGAACTGGCGCACGTCGCACTCGTTACTGCAGCCCTTGCAGACGAAGTCGACGACCGTGTAGTCCACTTTCTGGAGGTCCCAGCCTCGGAAGCCGGTGGCGCCCTGCGTGCGCTGCATGCGCTCGCGCGCCAGCAGGGCCACGCCGAGCGCGCCCATCACACCGTTGCACGGCGGCACGATGATCTCTTTCTCCAGGATCTGGCTGAACGCCGCCGCCACGGCGTCGTTGTACGCCGTGCCGCCCTGGAAGTAGATGCACTCGCCGATGCGCCGATCGCGCACCACTCGGTTGAGGTAGTTGTGCACGATCGAGTAGGCCAGACCGGCGACCAGGTCCTCTTTGCGCGCACCGCGCTGCATGTAGCTCATCACGTCGCGCTCCATGAAGACCGTGCACCGCTCGCCCAGACGAACGGGCGTCTGTGAGGACAGCGCCAGCTCCGCGAACTCGCCGATGATGCTGATGCCCAGCTTCTCGGCTTGCTCCTCCAGGAACGATCCGGTGCCCGCCGCGCACGCCTCGTTCATGGCGAAATCGACCACCACCCCGTCCTGCAGGCTGATGAACTTGCTGTCTTGGCCACCGATCTCGAAGATGGTGTCGACCCGGCGGTCGATCATGCGCCCGATGAAGTCGGCGCCCGTTTTGTGCGCCGTGATCTCGTCGGTGACGATGTCCGCTCCCGTTAACTCGCCGACCAGCTCGCGCCCGGAACCGGTAGTCCCCACACCGCACAGCCGGATGCTTGCGCCGAACTCGGTCTGCAGGTCGTGCAGCGCCTTGTCGACCACCTCCACCGGCCGCGCGTCCGTTTTTACATAGATCTCCTTGAGCACCCGGCACTCATCGTCGATGAGCACCAGGTTCGTGGACACCGAACCGACGTCGATACCCAGGTACGTATCGAGCACGCCGTCGCCGTTCACCTCGCCCTGTGGCGCGATATCGCGCAGCAGACGCACGCGGCTCATGCTCAGCGGCTCGCTCACCGGAAACTGGGAGGCCGGCAAGGCGCCCACGTCTACGGAGACCGCCGCCTGGTCCACGACCTCCAACGCCTCCGCCCCGAGCAGCGCGGCGCCGACGGCGCCCATCCACGCGTAGAGCGGTGGTACGAAGAGGGCGCCGTCGGCGAAGCTGAAGGCCTCGCGCACAGCTTGTACGGCACCCTGGTTGGCGGCCACGCCGCCGATGAACGCCACCGGCGGCTCGATCACCTTGCCCTTGGTGATCGTGCCGCGGAAGTTGCGGATGACGGCGTCGCACAGGCCACGCAGCACCTCGGGCGGTTGGTAGCCCTTCTGCTGCGCGTGGATCATGTCGCTCTTGGCGAACACGCTGCAGCGACCGGCAACGCTGGCCGCCTTGCCGGCCCCCAGTACGATCTCTCCGACGTCTTCTATGTCGTACAGCAAGCGGCTGGCCTGCTGGTCCATGAAGGACCCGGTGCCGGCCGCGCAGTCGCCGTTGGTGGAGTAGTCGCTGATGCCGACGGAGCTGCCGCCGTCGGCCTCGAGGCGGATGAACTTGCTGGTCTCGCCGCCCATCTCGAAGACGGTGACGACCTCTGGGTGAAGGGCCGCGAGGCCCTTGGCGATGGCTTTGAACTCGTTCTCGTAGGGGGCGCCGAGCGCCTCACCGATGAGGCGCCCCCCCGATCCCGTGACGCGCACACCCTCGATAGCCTCCCGCGGAAACACCGCGAATACCTCGTCGAGCAGCGCGCGCGTAGCATCGGCGGGGCTCCCCTTGATGCGGCGATAGGCAGAGACCAACACGGGGGAGCCGTGCACGACCGCTGGTCCCGCGTCTGGGATGTGAAATAGCGAGGGATGCTGTACGGCAAGGCGCTGAAACAGCGATACATCGGTTGGAGTACCGAGAAGCGCGAGCTTGAGGCTGATACACCCGATATCGATACCCAAAAACGCCATGGGCTGTCGCGAACCTGCCTCCACGGGGACACCGGTGCTCTCCTGGGGCTCTCTGCCCCCGACCGGCGTTACATCCTAGTATGACCGCCGCGCCACCGCAAACGGACTACCGCAGTCCGCTTTCTCGGTCATTGTGCACCAGAGAGTATCCCACATGTCCACCCACCCCCCGTTTCGTCGCCCTATTCCAGCGTGTTCGCCATCCGTAGGCTGCGAGCCCCGGGATTGATCCCGGCGGCGGCCGGCGCAGAAGGCCTCACCACATCGCCGCCGGCCGCAACCAACAACCGTCCTACGGGACAGGAGGGCACCGTGACCGACACCGACGTACAAGCAGCTCCACTCACCAACAAGGAGCGCAAGGAAGACGCAGTATTCCTCCTCGAATCCTTCCGTGCCGCCGGCCGCACCGCGGCAGCGGTTTTGGAGCCGGAGGAGGCCGCCTCGTTCGCCTCCAGCGACGCTCTCATCCAGCAGGAGCTCTTCTTCAAGCTCCTCTGCTACGCAGTGCTCTCCGCCCAACCCGCACCCGAGGCGGTCGTCCGCTCAGACTGGGATCGCCTCCTGACGGCGGGCACGGTCGCCGACGTCTTCGCGGGCACGTTCGAGCTCACCTGCTACGCACTCGACCCGCCCGTCACGCGGAGCGACAGCAAGGGCAAAATCATCGACTTCGCCAGGCTCGCGGCTACCCGCGAAGCATGGGCACAGCTCCTCCCCGAGCCGCCCGACCCAGACACGGCCGTCGACGTACTGCGCGCCACCTCGGGGGGCGCGCTCAAGTCGCGCGCCTTTTGGGTGGTACGCGAGATGCGCCGACTGAATCTCTGGCACGGCGATCAGCTCGACCGGTACGGGTACGTACCCGACGGCCGCGTGCGCAAGCGTGCCGCGCGAATGGGCCTCGTGGACATCCCCGAGAAGGCCGACTCCTTCGCCGACATGAAGACCGTGTCGCGCGGCCTCCACGCCGTCATGCGCCTCGCCGGTGCGGGGAACGGCGACTACGATCTCCCCATCACCTTAGCCGCCGAACGCTGCGAGCTGTGTGACAGCGCGCGCATGGCCTCGTGCCCCATCCCGCACTGCCGGTGGCGCCGCGAGCATGCGTGCTAAGTCGTTGGGCGCGGCGGCGGGTAACCCGCCGCCGCGCCCAACGGGCAGGCGACAGCGAGGTCTACGGCATACCGTGGCAGATGAAAACCTACCGCGAATTCACACGCCAGTAGGCAGGTGTCTGCTGGCGATTACCGGCCAGGTCCACCGCGGTAAATGTAGCTACGTAGACGCCGGCCTTCGGCGGGGCGTAGGAGAACCGCAGTCTGGTACCAGTACGTAAGCAGCCCAAATTCTGACGCTTCGCCACCACTCCCGAGCGGCGAACGACCACGGTCACGTGGGCCCGCGGACTGCGCTGGTCATACACCGCGTAGTACATGCGAGCGGTCGTCGAACGCCGCACGGTCACTCCCGCCCCCAGCTTGAAGTACGGCCCCCGGCGATCGACGATCACGCGCCCCGCGGCACGCGACTCAATCGCGTCGCCCGTGGCCTCGAACACGACGGTGTACAGCCCGCCGCTCGACACCACTGTTCCGTCGGCGCGGGTGCCGTCCCAGTCGAGCGAGTGAGCGCCGGCCTCAAGCCGACCCATGGGCATGCTGCGAACCGCCGTACTGCCTAGCTTCACCGTCGCCACCACATCCGCCGCACGAAGCAGAGTGAACGGGACAGTAGCGATGTCTTGTTGGCCGTCGCCGTTAGGCGAAAAGTAGATGGGCTGCGTCCCCGTAACCCTCACGGTGCGATCCACCCTCACCTCCGCCGAGGCGCTTCCCGTATTGCCGGCAGCATCCGAGGCCAGTACCACGATCGTGTACATGCCTTCCGGCGCCGACACCGTCCGGCCATCCGAGACGATCTTGCCATCCCAGGTTACCGAACGCGGTCCCTGGTGAAGGCTGCTCATACCCGTCAGCTCACGAACCGTCTCGCCGGTCGCCGAGCGAACTACCGCCCGAACACTGCACGGCTCGTTCAACACATAGGAGACGGCGACCCGGTCGCCAGCCCCAGTGCCCAGCGGATTGACGACCGCGGAGCTCTGCCTCAACTGCTCGAACTCCGGGGACACCGTATCTACTACCACGGCCTGCACGCCCGGGCTTGCCTTTCGTCCGCTGGGCGCCTGTGCGCTCCCCGTGATCACGTAGGTTCCATCGGGCACCACCGCGCCCTGATCGTCGCGGCCGTCCCAAACCACCTTTACCGCCGTGGCGCCTTGCCCGCCGAAGCTGCGCACCGGCATCCCGACGGCATCGCTGACGACGACCGTCCAACTGGCCGCCTCCGATATGGTGTAGCGAACGCTGACGGTGTCGCGCACTCCATCGCCTGTGGGGCTCAACGCCGCCGGCGAGACCGAGAAGGCGTAGATCTTGGGCAGACCGCGCGCCGTCACGGCCTTGCGCAGCCAAGCCATACGGGCATACATCCCGTTTCCAGGACAAGCCGTATAACAGGCAGTGCGATGGGCAGAGATGGCGGGCAACCACACCGTCGTGCCCGCCCTAAAACGATCGGACGCGCGGCAGAGCATCTTGGCTTTAGACAGCGGGTTAATGTGGTGCACGTCCAGCTTCCAGGCAAGTAATGCCCGCAGACTGCCCAGCATGGCTGGCGGCGGCGAAACGCTGGAAAAAGTGCCCACCAGCGCCACGCCAGTAGAGCTGGTGTTGAAGCCCAGGGTCTGCGCGCCGATGACACCCTCCCGGATGCCGCCGTAGCGACCCTCGTAGATCTGGCCGTACTTATCGATGAGGAAGTTGTAGCCGATGTCGCGGAATCCGGCAGACTGTGTGTGGTACCAGTACACGGCCCGTACGACTCCTGCGCCCCCCTGCCTGGTGTAGTTGTTGCCACTCACCGTGTGGTGGACGAAAGCCATCTTCACCAGCGCGTAGTCCGGCTCCCCGTCTCGCCACCGCTCGTTGGCACCCCACTCCCTCCGCGTCATGATCTTCGGCATGGCCGGCGCGGCGCTCGCGGCCGGCACCAGAGGGACGCCCGAGATGGCTGCGACAACGGTACGCAGAGCGCCCACCACACGGTCCGTACCGGTGGCGTCGCCCGCGGTATTGATGAAGGAGATGTCCAACTTGGCGCTCGCCGGAGCCGCCACGATGCGGTAGTCGAGCGAGCGCCCCCTTTTGACCCACAGCAGCTCAGCCATTAAACGCCCGTCCACGCCACTCTCGGAGTCGGCAACCTCGAACGTCAGAGCGCGCCAAGCCGACCACGACCCATCGTCGTTCTTCGTTCGTACCTCGACCTCGGGCATCGGGCTCCCCGCCGGCAACCCATCGCACACAACGCCAACCGCGTTGAAGCGCCAGCCAGGGTCCAAACGCCCGCGCGTTCCCGGCGGACTCACGGGGGGACCCGGAAGACCCGAGCGCGCGGCGGCGTTCGGGGTTGGCCGCCGTGGCACTAGTGGCACGGCCATCTTGCAGCCCCGTACCGGAGCAGCTTTGGCCCACCCGGCCACAGCGGTGCTGATCCGTGGAGCCCCCCAGGCCGCGGCGACCAGACCTATACACACCACCAGCGTCAGCAGTGCGGCGCGTCGCAACGGTGTATGCCTCCGCGCGACGCAGACGCGGCGCCCACGGAGTGTCCTGCGCCTTTCTATCCTCACGCCTCTCTGTTCGACACCCTTTCCCAATTACCTTAGCACGCCGCTCAACGCCCCCCGCCGCCGCGGTTCGCCGTCGCGATGACCGGTACCTCGAGGGGCCACGCATGCCAGACGAGGAGACGGCTGCACGCACAGCAGGGCCGCCCTCGCTCTCCCACGCGCCCCCTCCCGCCGTCTGAGCTGAATACACTTCGCGCGCGCGCACGGTCAGGACATGCACGCGATTGCCGATAAGGAAGCAACGAGGCATGCGTCGTGGGAGTCCGTGTGCACGAACTCCTCCTACGAGAGCGCCGTCGCGATGCCGCATCGCCACGGCGCTCGCGTCCCCGTTGAACGTGTACGACACTCAACCGGAGGCGGGCCGGCCGCCGAAGTCAAGCCGGCGGGGAGGCGACTATGAAGGCCAGCCCGCGAGTCGCTGCAGGGCTTGCGATCCTGTTGCTCGTGCTTCTACTCACCGCGGGAACCGCGTGGGCCGCGCGCCGCGCGCCGATAGATACCGACGTCGCCACAACGATGAAGGACGTACCCGGCGCCACCATCCCCGTGATCGTCTTCAGCACGGATCGCCTCGACAAGGTCACCTCGTACCTCGGAAATACCGAAGCCGTTCGCTTGCCACTCCTGAACGCCGTAGCCGCCGAGCTCACCGCGGACCAGATAACAACGCTCGCAAACCTCCCCAGCGTTGCCAGCATTCGGGCCGACGACGATGTGGTGGGCATCGGCTGGACGGACTCGCTCAGCTTCACCAACTTCGCCATCGGCCTGCCCGCCATCTTGCCACCGTGGCAAGATGGGCCTACCGGCGATGGCGTTACCGTGGCCATCATCGACAGCGGCCTCAGCACGCATACAGACCTTCGCGATGCTAACGGCACGCTGCGTCTGCTGGCCTTCAAGGACTTCGTGAAGAATCGTCGCCGCGCCTACGACGACGCCGGGCACGGCACCTTCGTCGCCGGCCTCATCGCCGGCAACGGCAGCGCTTCTCTCCCCCTCGATCAAGGCGGGAGCGCGATTCGCCAGTACCGCGGCGTGGCGCCGGAAGCGGACATTGTGTCCCTGAAGGTCCTGGACAAGTTCGGCACGGGCCGTGAATCGGACGTTATTCGGGCTATCGCCTGGACCATCGCCAACAGAGAGCGCTACGACATCCGTGTCCTGAACCTGTCGCTCGGCGGCGATGTAGTGGGCCCCGTCGAGACGGACCCAATGGCTCAAGCCGTTGAGGCCGCCTGGAAGGCGGGCATCGTCGTGGTCTGCGCCGCCGGCAACGAGGGCGAGTTTGGATCGGGCGGCATCCTCTCTCCCGGTAACGACCCGTACGTGATTACTGTCGGCGCCACGGATACCCGGCAGACGTTCGCTTCCGCCGACGACACAGTCGCCGGCTACAGTTCGGCGGGTCCCACCATGTTCGATGAGATCGCCAAGCCAGACCTGGTGGCCCCCGGTAACCGCAACGTATCTTTGCGCTCGCCACGCAGCTACGTGGACCGCCTCTTCCCCGAGAACCGGCTCGCCGTATCTGAGTACATCACCGGCGCTCCTCCTACCGCCTCCCCGCAGTACTTCGTGCTCTCGGGCACCAGTACGGCAGCGCCAGTCGTGAGCGGCATTGTCGCTCTGATGCTCGACGAACAGCCGGATCTCACTCCGGACGACGTGAAGCTCCGCCTCATGGCGACCGCCGATCCCCTGCCCGGAGCTACCACGTACCAACAGGGCGCCGGCATCGTCGACGTCCCCGGCGCCCTCTCTTCGACACTCACGGCCACCGGGTACACGCTCTCAGAGAAAGTCGGCTCAGGGGATTCCATCCTTCCTGCCGATACATATGAGCGTTGGAACGAGTACAAGTGGACCAGGTATCGGTGGACGAGGTATCGCTGGACGAGGTACAGGTGGACCAGGTATCGGTGGACCCGATATCGCTGGACCACGCTGCTCCAGGGGCAGTAGCCGCAACCCACACCGCGGAACAGACGGGGACGGCCACGCGACATCGCGCGGCCGTCCCCGTCTTCGTCTGTCTGGTGGGCCTGACCGCCATCGCCTGCCTGGTGATCGCCGGCAGCGCGTGGAGCGAACCATTCCCGCTCGCCGTCCTCGGATTCATGGCCATGGCTACCGTGGCCGACCTGCGCGAGGTACGGCTTCCCGGCGTGGGCGTGATCACGCTCTCCTTTGTGCCCACGCTGGCCACCCTGATCGTCTTCGGCATCTGGCCCGCCATGCTCGTGGCCGCGGTGTCGGGCGGCGGCGCGCTGTGGCTCACCCGCGACCCATTGAAGGTCACGCTGAACATCGGCAACTTCGTACTCGCCACTTTTCTGGCAGGCCACGTATACGAGGTACTCGTCGGGCAAGGCGACGCATTCAGCACCATCGTGTTGCCCGCGTACGCGTACGCGGGCCTCGATTTCCTGATCACCACCACCGTACTGGCAACAGTGATCAGTCTCTCTACGGGCGAGCGACCAGCAAATGTATGGCGCACCAACTACCAGTGGGGCATCACGAGTTACCTGACAGGCGCCTCGCTCGCCCTCCTCGTGGCATGGCTGTACTTGCAACTCGGACTGCCGGGACTGCTGCTCGGCCTGCCACCGTTGTTCCTCATCTACTACTCCTATGACATTTACGTAACACGCGCGCGCGAGCGAGCCTCGCACAAAGTGGAGCTCGCCAGCTTCCGCCAGGAGCTCGCGGCGTCCGAACAGCTCCATGATGAGCTGCGCACCGCACAGCGCAGGGTGGCGGCGGAGATCGAGCGCGCGCGCCGCATCCAGATCGATCTGCTTCCCCAAACAACGCCACAGGTAGCAGGGCTCGAGATCGCCCATCGAATCGCCTTCCTGAGTGAGATGGGCGGCGACTACTTCGACTTCGTCCCCTACCGTGACGGCCGCCTGGGCATTGTCTGCGGCGACGTGATGGGCAAGGGTCTGGCGGCCGCGCTGATCATGGCCATGGCGCGCTCGGTTGTTCACGAAGCGGCCGCACCCGGTGGACGACCGGGAGAGATCCTCCACCAGGTCAACGACTCACTGGCCCGCGACCTCGAGGGACAGCAGCTGCCGTACTTCCTCACCGCCGTCTATCTCCTCTACGATCCCGTACGCGGTACGCTCACCCTGGCCAATGCCGGGCACAACCCCGTGCTCCATCTGAACGCGACCGGAGTCCGCCACATAGCATCACAAGGGCCCATGCTGGGCGTGCGGCCCAACCTCGACTTCCCCGAGGATACTGTGGCGGCAGCGCCCGGCGACGTACTCGCGCTGTTCACCGATGGAATAACCGAGACACGGCGAGCGGACGGCGAGCAATTCGGCGTGCAGAGGCTGAGCACGCTCCTTTTCGGGCTACGACACAAATCTCTCGAAGACATCCTCCAGGAAACTTGGCGGACGGTCGATATATTCCGTGAGGGCAACGAGCCGACCGACGACGCCACACTCCTCCTCGTACGCCTCTCCGAAACCACATGAAAGCACACCCGAGCGCACTGCCACACAAGATACCGCTGGGACCAGTCGCGGGTCACGATGGTCGCCCGGCCACCCTCCGCGTCCTCCGCTACGACGCGCGCACCACTACTCTGCGCACCGTCCTGGGCAACGATCCATCGCCCGGCCTCCGCGCCGAGATCGCGACGCGCGCCCACGACGCCATGACCCACCGCGCCTTCATCGTACGGACCACCCCCGGCAGTGATATCGACGAGTTGTGCCTCATCCCCTCCGGTGAGTACTGCGAGGTCCTTTGCATCCACAGCAACGGATGGCGTCGAACACACGGAGACCACCGCCGCAGCCTCTCCGAGATCCTGAGCGACCTCGCAGCGGCAGTGGCCTGCGGAAAACTGCGATTCCTCGATGCCTCACAGCTCGCCGCCGAACTCACGAGCGGCGAACAGATGCTCTACCGCGAGATCACGGGACCGGGGACTCTGGCGGCAGCTCGCAAGCACCTCAGCACGGGGTTGGAAGCCCTCGGCATCGCCGCGATCTCCCGCGAGCACGTGGTCCTCGGCGCCTGCGAGGCGGCAACCAACACCCTCATCCACGGCGGAGGAGTCGGCAGCCTCTCGCTCATCAAGCTCCCCAACACCGCACGGGTAGTGGTCGCCGACACTGGACCTGGCCTCACTTTCTTGAACTGGTACGACAAGCCCGCCGCCGGCATGCAGCCATCTATGGGCTACGGGTATAGGATCATCCTCGAGCACATCGACCGCATCAGCTTGCATACGTGCCCATCCGGCACCACACTGTTGCTGGACCAGACTACCTAGCGAGAGGATCAGATGCTCCATACCATTATCGAGAAGGACTCTGAGCCGGTCGTATACCTACAGGGCGAGATGGACCTCGATTGCGCCGAGACGCTTCGCTGGGCGGTGCAGGAAGCGGCCGGTCCCGCCGGCGTCACCCTGGACTTCGGCGGCGTCAGGTTTGTCGATTCGTCGGGTACCGGCATCTTCGTCAGGCTCTGCCTGGACATGCAACAGCGGGGAGTTCCGCTGCGCATCCGTAACCTTACTCCTGCCGTGACGCAGGTCTTCGACATGCTCCGCGTACGCCAGCTCGTAGGCGAAGACCTCTTCGTCTAGCGTCAGGGTCTCTCCGGAAAACGCAGCGGGCAACGAACCGAACGCCACGCCGTCACGCCGCCCAGGACGACGTGCAGATCGCGCCGGCCAGCGGCAGCCAGTACGCTCGCCGCCGTCATCGCCCGAGCACCGCTCCCGCAGAAGATGTACAGCGGTCCCGGCGGTACTTCCTGCAGGCGTACCGGTAACTCGACGAGAGAGATGTGCGTAGCCACCTCGATCTCGCCAGCACTGAGGGTCTCGCCCGTAGTACGCACATCGAGCACAGCGACCGGGCCACGGTCGTCCAGCAGCTCGCAGAGCTGCTGGACGCTCACAGTGTCGACGGAGGCCACCGCCCGACCGCTTTGACTCCAGGCGCTCATGCCATCAGCGAGCGAGCCCACCACTTGATCGTAGCCCAGTCGAACGAGCTCGCACGCGGCCGCTACGATCTGATCACCTTCACCGACCAGGAGGAGCGGCGACTCAAGCGGCACGAGCGAGCCGACATACCGCGACACACGCGACAGACCAATGGAGATGGCCCCGGGGATATGAGCAGCGCCGAACGCCAGCTCGCTGCGCACGTCGAGTACTGCCGCACCGTTCGCAAGCGCCGCGGCAAATCGCTCGGAAGAGAGTATCTCTGGCAGCGGGAACCACCGCGGCAGCGGTGCGCCGCGAACGTTCAGTAACTCGACACGGCGAAAGTACGGTGGTCGGTGATGTGTCGCACTCGCCTCCCGCAGGAACGCACTCCGGTCAAGCTGGAGCCTCGGGTTGAAGCGACGTTCCAGTCCAATAGTGGTGATCATGCGCTCTGCGATCGCCACTCCGCACACCGACCCCGCGCCGTGAGCGGGACAGACGATTACCTCGTCACCGAGCGGGAGCAGACGCCGATGGAGAGAGTCGTAGAGCAGCTCTGCCATGGCCAGGGGATCACCCCCCTCGACCAGATCCACCCGGCCCACATCTCCCGCGAACAGCGTGTCTCCAGAAAACGCCATCCAGAGCCTGCCTTTGGGATCGTACAGCAGATAGGCGACCGAGCCCGGTGTATGGCCAGGAGTGGCAAGAGCTTCAAGGGCGAGACGGCCAACCGGGAACCGTTGTCCCGCCGTCGTTGGCTCTCCGTAGGCATACGCGAGCTGCGCATCGGCGTGGTAGATGCGAGCCCCCGTACGGCTCGCGAGCTCTACTGACCCGCTAACGAAATCCTCGTGGCGATGTGTCTCCAAGATAGTCGTAATGCGCATGCCGTTCCGCAGCGCGACCCGCTGATAAACAGCGGCATCGCGCCGCGGGTCGATCACCGCCGCCGCGGCGCCATCTCCCACGAGGTACGAGTAGTGCGCCAACCCTGACGCTTCGAAGCGCTCGAAGAGCATTCTTGCGCACCCCCTTCTGGCCCCTCGCCACACTGGCCGGCACATACCGCGCTACCGCGCTCGCGCTGCAGTCTACTCGACCATGCCGGCTAAGATCCGCACCGCGGCGTTACGCTCCGCATACTGTGCACACGTTTGAGCCGGCATATCTGGAGCTTCACCGTACAGGGGAGTGCAGCGCGCGCGCTGCGATAGCCTTAGAGCGCCTATCCGGCTGCGATCTGTGCCCCCGCCAGCGCCACACGGACCGCGCTCATGCTCACGCCGGCCTCTCCCGAGCCGCCACGTGGTGAGGGCTCGCAAACATGGCGAACACCGGAAGCGTCGTCTTGCGGGAATTTGGTGTGGTGGCGGGGGGCGGAATTGAACCGTCGACACCATGATTTTCAGTCATGTGCTCTACCAACTGAGCTACCCCGCCACAGGTGGCTGCGCCCACGAACGAGGCGCGAAAGAGCCCGGCTATCTTAGACACGCCCGCCAGGAGGGTCAACCGACACAGACGGGCAGAAACCCCGGTCACACCGTGTTATGAAACTCCGGTGCGAGCACGCAAGCCATATGAGCTGACGCCCGCGGCGCTTCAGCGGCGCCAGAAGCGCGGCGTGAACAGCAGCAGCACGGTGTAGAGCTCGAGGCGGCCGGCCAGCATGCAGAACGAGAGGAGCAGCTTGCCGGCCGGGTGGATGAAAGCGTAGGTGTCAGTAGGGCCAACGTCCGCCAGCCCAGGGCCGCAGCCAGCCATGCACGTGGCCACCGCGGTGACTGCTGTGGTGAAGTCCAGCCCGACCAGCGACATACCGGCCACGCTGATCACGAACACCGTGAGATACAACCCGATGAACGCCAGCACTCCACGGATCACCGCTACGCTGAGCACCCGTTCTCCGAGCCGGATGGGCGAGACCATGCGCGGGTGGATGACGAAACCGAGCTGCCGCTTCACGTGCTTCAGAAGTATGAGCACGCGCACGGACTTCATGGCGCCCGCCGTGGAACCCGCCGACCCACCTGGAAACAGACAGAGAACGAGCAGGAACTGGGCCAGGTAGGGCCACTTCTCGAAATCGGCGGTCACGTACCCGGTGGTGGTAATGGTCGACACGGTGGAGAACACCCCGTGCCGAAGGGCCTCGGAGAAAGGCTCGTGAAGCCGCACCATTACGAGGATGGTGCAGATCAGGCTGATGCCCACCACGAGGCTGGTGAAGAAACGCCATTCGGGGTCCTTGAACAATCGCATCGGCTTGCCGCGCAGGAGGAAGTAGTAGAGCGAGAAGTTGGTGGCCGCCAGGAAGAGGAAGATGAGGATGACCCACTCGATGTAGGCGCTGTGGTAGGCACCAACGCTTGCGTTACGCGTGGAGAACCCCCCAGTTCCGATCGCGCCAAAGGTATGACACAGCGCGTCGAAGAGGTTCATACCGCCGGCGAGGAGCAACACCGTGAGCACCGCGGACAGGCCAATGTAGATCAACCACATCACTCTGGCGGTATCGCGAATGCGTGGCGTTACCTTGTCTTTTTCCGGCCCCGGCGCCTCGGCCTGGTAGAGCTGCATGGCGCCTACGCCGAGCAGTGGGAATACGGCGATGTAGAGCACCACGAAGCCCATGCCGCCCAGCCAGTGGGTGAAGCTACGCCAGAAGACGATCCCCCGCGCTACGCCCTCGATGTTGGGGATCACGCTGGCGCCCGTCCCCGTCATGCCGCTCACGCACTCGAAGAGCGCGTCCACGAAACCCAGCGTGTGACTGAAGACGAAGGGCAGCGATCCGGCCAGGCAGACGAGCATCCACCCTAAGCCGACCACAGCGAAGCCCTCACGGCGCGACAGCGTCCCCAAACTGCTCCGGAATAGGACCACCCCGGAGATGCCAACGATCGCGCAGAGCAGGATCGTGGAGAGGAAAGCCTGCACGATGCGCCCCTCGCCATAAATGGCGGCAACGGCCAGCGGCGCCAGCAGCACCCCGGCTAGGCAGAGCAGCAGGCTGCTCAGCAGAAACCAGACGCGGCCCGCCGCCGCGGTTCCCTGCAGCTCTTGCGCGACCGATCGACCCTTGGATACGCGTGCGTCCACTCGCGACAGCCTACGTGCGCGCGACCAGCCGCTGGAGCCGCGGAATGAGCTGCGGCCGCGCGAACAGCACGACCCGGTCGCCTTTCTGGATCACGCTGCTCCCGTCGGGAATGATGATCTGTTCGTCGCGCACAATGGCTCCCACCAGCGAACCTCGCGGCATACGGAGCAGACCCAACGGCAGCCCGACGATCTCGGAATCCGCCGCGGCGATGAACTCGATGCCTTCCACCAGCTCTTCGCGCAGAGTGCTCACCGAGACCACCTCTCCGCGGCGCACGAACTGCAAGAGAGGACCCAGCGCCGTGAGCATGGGACTGAGCACAACATCTACTCCGATACGCAGCGCGAACGGAACGTGGTTCGGCGTATCCACCAGCGCGACTACGCGGCGGGCGCCCAGGTGCTTGGCAAGCAGCGCGGCGAACACGCTCTGCTGTTCGTCGTTCGTGGCACCGACGAAGAGGTCCGTACGCCCCGCGCCCTCGTCACGTAGCAAGTCCTGATCCAGCGGGTCGCCGCACAACACCACGCTCTCCCCCACCTCTTCGACAAGGCGTTCGCAGAGTGCTGCGTCGGGATCGATGATCCTGGTATGCACACCCGCCGCACTCAAGTGCTTGGCGATGGCGACACCTCGCCGCCCGCCACCGGCGATCATCACGTGCCGCGTGCGCACCCAGCGCTTGCCGAGCCTGGTGACCACACGCCGGGTGGATTCCTGCGTGGTCACCATGAAGAGGGTATCTCCGCCCGCCAATCGCATGTCTGTAGAGGGCGCGTAGACCATCTCCTCCCGGTAGACGCCGGCGAGCAGGGCCTGCTCCTCGGCTAGCCAGCGGATAGCCGAGATCGGCTTGCCGTCCAACGGGGAGCCCGGATCGATACGCACCCCTACCACCTTCACGCGACCGCCGACGAAGTCGAGCACATCGGACGCTCCCGGCACGGCGGCCAACAGACCCACGCTGTGCGCCACCTCCTGCTCGGGGCTGATCACCAGCTGTACGTCGAGCGCTGCCTTGTGGATGATCCCCTGTGGTCCCAGATAAGCGGGATCGCGCAGTCGAGCAATGCGCACGACCTCGTGGTTGAGCGTCTGAGCGATTAGGCAGGCCACGATGTTCGTCTCATCGCTGCCGGTGACGGCCACGAGCATGTCCGCTTGCTCGAGACCAGCCTCCAGCAGTACCGACGGACCACTCCCTTGCCCATGCACCACGCCTACGTCGAGTGACTCCTGTGCATGCCGTACCTTGGCCTCGTCGTGGTCCACGACCACTACACTGTGGTTCTCGCGGGAAAGACGCCGGGCCAGGTTGAACCCCAGCACTCCGGCGCCGACAACGATGCTCCTCACGCCGACTCCCTCGCGTTCGTCAACAGAGTACGGCCCGCCGGTTGCACCACATCTTGGGCGGTATGCGAGCGAGCCACACTTACTCCGTGAGCATGTCGATGCCCGATTCGTACTGCACGTCCTCGGGCCGCTCACTCGGCAGGAAGGCCTTGATGAGCGCCTTCTCCTTGCTGGGCTCCAGCAGACAGAGCACGTAGTCCCCCGACATGATGGCCTCGTGGCCTCGCGCGAGGATGGCCTTGCCCCCACGCAGGATGGCGGTCAGCAGCACCCCGTCGGGCAACTGGATGTCTTCAACCGTGCGGTTGGCAAACGGCGACTCATCGCTGACCTCGAGCTCCACCAGCTCCAACTTCTCGCGACGGAAAGAGAGGAGAGGCACGTACTTGTGCGTCGGCAGCTCATGCTGGATGAGAGAGATCAGCCGCGTGGCCGCACAGACAGTGGCGTCCACGCCAAGCAGATCGAACGTGATCTGGTTGCGCGGATTGTTCACCCGAGCCACCACCTTGGGCACGCCGTACTTGAGTTTGGCGACCTCGGCGATGATCACGTTGTCTTCATCGTCGCCGGTAACCGCCACGATCATGTCGGCACGGGCGATGCCCGCGCGCTCGAGCACGTAGATCTCCGTACCGTCGCCGAGCATGATCTTCTCTTCCAGCTCGGGCAACAAGAGGTTGTAGCGCATGGCGCGCTGCTCGATCACGGCGACCTCATGGCCCATGTGCACCAGACTGCGAGCGGTGTTCAGACCGACTTTGCCGGCACCCACGATAATGACGAACACGGCTACCTCCCCGGTCCGTTCGGTACTTCGCAGGAGCGCAGGGCCTCCAGCAGCATTGCCGTAGCGTCTCTGGTGGGGCACACGGTACGCACGCCATGCATCGCGAACAACTCGGCACGAGCGGGATCGTAGACACGCGCCACCGCGCACTTTACCTCGAACTCGCGCTGCGCGATCTGTGCGCAGACGATGTTCGTGTTGTCGCCGTCGGTAGCCGCCACGAAGGCATCTGCCCCCTCAATGCCGGCCTCCTTGAGCACATCCCAGTCGATAGCGGCACCGGTGACGAACTGGCCGGGAAACGCCTCACCCAGAAGCTCGAACGCCGATGGGTCTTCGTCGATCATCGCGACCTCGTGACCCTCGTCCACGAGCTGCTTGGCGATAGCCGACCCCACTCGACCGCATCCCGCGATCACCACGTACATGGCCCCTCTTTTCTTCCTCGTATCCGCCGGCGACCGTCATGGTCAGCCAGCGGGTGTCGTAGCTTCGTCCGCTGATCCATCCATTGGGTACTCGGACGGAACCAGATTCACGATAACCTCCGTGGGAGCGTGACGCAGCACGTACTCCACCGTGTCACCGAACACACGCTCCGCGATCCGGCGCTTACGCACAGCCCCCAGGATAACCACCTCCGACTTCCGTTCGGCAGCCATGTCCACGATAGCGCGCCCAGCCTGACGAGAGGGTACGGTGTGCGTCCGCACACCTACGCCGAACTCCTCGGCAATGGCCGCGGCCGCCTTGAGCACACGCTCTGCTCGTTCACGCTGCTCATCTGTGGCGGCCGTGAGCGGTCGATCCATGGGAACCTCCATCACATACAGGGCATCGATAGAGGATCCCTTCTCGGTCGCCAGTTGACAGGCCAACACCAGCATCTCGTCGGTGAGCCGTGTCCCCGTCACCGGAACCAGGATCTGGTTGTAATCGATGTCGACTGTGGCCGTAACCGGTAGCTTGGCCACGCCCGGCTCGCGGAGCAGCGGATAGCCGGCGATCTTCCGATACACCACATAGAGCACCAGACCACCCGCCATCCAGGCCAGCCCGATGATCCGCCCGGTAGGACGCGTGGCGAGCACCACAACCCACACAGCCAGCGTGCACAGTGCACCAATTATGGGTAACAGCGGCAACGCGGTGCCGCGCAAGCGAATGTTCAGAGGCACGCGGAACGGCCGTGCCAACCCGGGTTCCTTGTAGCGCAGGACGATCACCGAGAGGTGGACGGCGGTGAACGAGAGCATGGTGCCAAAGGCATAGAGCTCGGCCAACAGGCTGACATGGCCGGGGATCATGAGGCCGGCGGCGACGAGGCCGGCCACGATAGTACCCACGTACGGTGTCATGCGCCACGGCAGCATGCTGCCCAGCACTGAAGGAATCTGCCGGTTATAGGCAAGCGAGTAAATGACGCGCGAGGACCCCGCAAGCCCGGCGTTGGCGGCCATGACGAGGATGGCGGCCGCGAGGATACCAACCAGAGGCTCCAGCATGCGGCGCAGCGACCCAGCCGTCGCCGGCAGCGCCTGCACAATGCCCTGGACCGGGTCTTCGAGATAGGCGCTGCCGAGCTGAGTGCCGTACAGCCGCGTCACGGCACGACCCTCCCCATCCTGGTATACCGAGCCAGTGGGACGCAGCGCAGGAACCCTCCATCCCATGCCCCGCCGCTCGACCTGCACGAACACGCGCTCGCCGGGGCGATCGGCAAAGTAGTACTGGCCATCTCGCGACACGACCTCGAGCGGCCGGGTGAATCCCGTAAGGGGATCGACCGGCAGCACGTTGGACTTCACTGGCAGCGCGGAGAGCCCTACCAGTGCCAGGCCGACGGAGACCACAATAGTGACCGGCAGCAGCAGATTGAGAGCACGCGGAATGTGACGCCGGGGGTCCCAGCTCTCCGGCGCCATAGTGGAGATGCTATCCAGACCCGTGTAGGCGACTGCCCCCAGCGGGATGGCGTAGAGGAACTGGCTCCAGGTAGGCCGTACGCCAAAATTCACCTGATCGATGACGATACGGGGCTCGAAGAGCAAGATGAACGCCACGACGATCAGCAGCACCTGGGTGAGCAGCACGAGCAGAGCCAGCAGCCAGCCCAAGCGCGGTGGACTCTTAAGGCCGAAGATGTTGACTACTGCGAGAACCACCACGACGGCTACGCCAGCCACGACGCTGTACGGCCACTGCTTGAGCGCTGGCCAGAAGGTGGCCAGGTAGTGAGGCACGAAGAAAGCTGAGATGGCGATGGTGATCACGTAGTCCAGCAGCAGTGCCCACCCAGCGCCGAAGCCGATGAGCTGGTTGAAGGCGCGGCGGGCCATGCCCGCCGCGCCGCCATCTTCGGGATGAAGCGCGGTGGCCTCGGCGTAAGACCAGGCGGTGAGCACGAACACGAGCCCCGCCAAGAGAAACACGAGCCACGTGGCACCCAGCGCGTACAGCGCCACGATTCCCAGGGCGTAGAAGATCGAGGACCCAACACTGCCGAACGCCGTGCTGAACAGGCCGCCGACACCAACGGTTCCCTGGTAGGCCTCTCTATGCTTACGACGAGCCAAGCCTTCCTCTCTCGCTCTCCCGCCTTGTCGGCATACCCGCGCCGCGCTCTACCGCATGGATGCTACCACCCGTACATCACGTACGGGCACATCGCAAACGCCGATTCGTCTAACGCACCGACGCTGGTTTGACTGCGACGGCACAGATTCCTGGAGCCGGTCCAGCCATTTAGCTCCGCGGCGCGCGCCCTTCTTCGCTCGAACGCCCGCCGTTGCATCGGCCGCCCCCGCCAGAGGCACAACGGACCACTCCGTAGATAACCAGCAGAAGGCCGACGATGAGCTGAACAGAGAGCGGCCACACGCCACCCCAGGCACCACGTATCACCAGCGCCACGCCGAGGAGCGCGATCGCCACAGCGGCCATACGATTCGCTCGCTGCACAGCCAGCCACTTTCATCTCGGGGACTCTGCCAAACCGCGCGACGATAGCACCGGCTCCCTACCGACTCAACCGTCTCGTGGAAACCGAACCAGAGAGTAGAGCATGGGGAGAAACGCGGCCTACAAGCGCGCGAGTACGGCCACTGAGCAAAGCATAGGAGGAACGGCGCACGGTACAGGCGATGCATGTGGAGGGGGCGGGCGCTTTTCAAGCGCCCGCCCCCTCCGGAACGCGCTTATCTGTCCCGCGGATCTACTGCAGGAACGGGATGATGAGCAGGGCCACGATGTTGATGACCTTGATCATCGGGTTGATGGCCGGACCGGCGGTGTCCTTGTAGGGGTCGCCAACCGTGTCGCCCGTGACGGCGGCGGCGTGAGCATCCGAGCCCTTGCCACCGAAGGCGCCGTCTTCGATGAGCTTCTTGGCGTTATCCCAAGCACCGCCACCGCTGGTCATGCTGATGGCCTGGAAGATGCCCGTGATGATGGTTCCCACGAGCACGCCGCCGAGCACCTCTTTGCCGTGCGTGTAGAACGCGAGGCCGAAGACGATCGGCGAGAGCACCGGGATGGCCGCCGGCAGCATCATCTGCTTGATGGCCGACTTGGTCACGATGTCCACGGCCTGCCGGTAGTCAGGCTTCTCGGTACCCTCCATAATGCCCGGCCGCTCACGGAACTGGCGCCGTACCTCTTCTACGACCAGACCGCCGGCTTTGCCCACGGCCTGCATACACATGGAGGCGAACAGGTAAGGCAGCAGGCCACCGAAGAACAGGCCAACCAGCACCCAGGGGTTACTGAGGTCGAAGGGGATGATCGAGCCGACCTGGTCCTTGAGGTCGTAGGTGTAGGACACGAACAAGACCAGGGCGGCAAAGCCGGCCGAGCCGATGGCGTAACCCTTGGTGACGGCCTTCGTGGTGTTGCCGACCGCGTCGAGCGGGTCGGTGACGGCACGCACGCTCTCCGGCATGTCGGCCATCTCAGCGATGCCACCGGCGTTGTCGGTGATGGGGCCGTAGGCGTCGATGGCCACGATGATACCGGTCATGGACAGCATGGCCATAACGGCCACGGCCACGCCGTAGAGGCCAGCGAGCTGGCTGGCGACCAGGATGCCACCGCCGATGACGATCACGGGCAGCGCCGTGGACTGCATGCTCACGGCCAGACCCTGGATGATGTTGGTGGCATGGCCGGTGACGCTGGCGGCCGCGATACCCTTGACGGGCCGATACCGCGTAGCGGTGAAGTACTCGGTAATGACGACGATGAAAGCGGTGACCACCACGCCGGCGACGGCGCAGAGGAACAGCCGCGGCACGCTGGCCACACCAGCAGTTGCGGCCGCGTCGCCGCCCATGAGCCACTGCGTGACGGGGTAGAACGCCGCGATCGAGAGCACGGCGGCGGCGGCCAGACCCTTGTAGAGAGCGCCCATGATGTTCTTGCTGCTGCCGAGGCGCACGAAGAACGTGCCGATGATGCTCGCGATGATAGACACCGCGCCGAGGGCCAGCGGGTACACGATGGCGTTCTCGAAACCCTTGAAGAACAGGTGCGCCAGCAGCATGGCGGCCACGGCGGTAACGGCATAGGTCTCGAACAGGTCGGCCGCCATACCGGCGCAGTCGCCGACGTTGTCGCCGACGTTGTCGGCGATAACGGCCGGGTTGCGCGGATCGTCTTCGGGGATACCCGCTTCAACCTTGCCGACCAGGTCGGCGCCAACGTCGGCTGCCTTGGTGTAGATGCCGCCGCCGAGACGAGCGAACACGGAGATCAGGCTGCCGCCAAACCCGAGGCCCACGAGCGCGGCCACATCCTTGGTGATCCAGTAGTAAACGCTCACTCCGAGAAGGCCGAGGCCCACCACTAGCAGGCCGGTCACCGAGCCCCCGCGGAAAGCAACCTTGAGCGCCGGCCCAAGGCCGTTACGGGCTGCTTCGGCGGTACGCACGTTGACGCGTACGCTGACCATCATGCCGATGTATCCGGCGGCAGCGGAGAGCACGGCGCCCACGATGAAGCCAATAGCGGTCTTGGCGCCGAAGCTCCAGCCCTTGTCGGTGGCGCCCATGGCTACGAAGATGATGACGGCGACAACGACGCCTACGTAGGCGATGGTCTTGTACTGCCGATTGAGGTAGGCCTTAGCCCCCTCCTGTACCGCTCCGGCGACGCTCCGCATTTTGTCGTCTCCGGCGGGCAACTTGAGCAGCCACATGATCAGCAAGACGCCGTAGGCGACTGCGATCAGGCCACAGACGGTGGCGATCAGCGTTGCGGACAGAGATGTGCTGATCGCGACGAGGATGTCACTCCCCACTCCTCACTCCTTTCCCTCCAACACGTGCGTGAATGTGACGACCCGGCCAATGGTGCGGTGCATGCAGGCGACCGCCCAGCCGTTGGCGAGGCAGGGAATCGGCGGCACTACGACCGCACGAGAGCCGGGCCCCGAGTCGCGGCCCGGCACAGCACCCTCCAGATACTACACGGTCCCGCCCCGGCCGTGCCACGCCCATGCGGCCCAACTCCGGTCATCGGCTTCGACGCATAGTCGAGAACGCAGTGCTCACCGAGGCAACGCGAGATCTGTGGCCGATACGAACTCCTCCCAACCGACGGCAGATCTCGGCACCAGCTCCCGGCACGAGATCCCCCTACAGGTACTTGCCGATCAGCAAGTCGAGCTTCTCCTTGGTGGCTTGGGGGATCAGATCGGCAGGTGTGTTGATGGCGAACTCCACCGCGTGGCGGCAGCCGCAGTCGCGCGCTGGGTCCAGCGCAGCAACCGCGCGGCGTACGATCGCCTGTGCCATCTGCACGTTCCGCGCTACGTTGCTCAGCACCTGCGCGAGAGTGACGTCCTCTTCCCCCTCGTACCAGACGTCGTAGTCGGTCACCAGCGCCATGGTCGCGTAGCAGATCTCTGCCTCGCGTGCCAGCTTGGCTTCTTGCAGATTGGTCATGCCGATCACGTCGAAGCCGAGCTGGCGATAGGTGCGGCTCTCGGCGCGAGTGCTGAACTGTGGGCCCTCGATGCACACGTAGGTACCGCCCTGATGCACTGTCGCCCCAGCCGCACGACCACACTCAGCCAGAAGCTTGGAAAGATACGGACAAAAAGGATCGGCGAAACCCATGTGGACCACCACGCCCTCGCCGAAAAACGTCGACGGCCGAGCCTTGGTGCGATCGAAGAGCTGGTCGGGGATTACCACGTCGAGCGGCCTGAGGTCTTCCCGCAGACTGCCAACGGCGCTGGCCGAGAGGATGGTCTTCACCCCCAGCTTCTTCAAGCCCCAGATATTCGCCCGATAGTTGATCTCGGAGGGCAGAATACGGTGACCACGAGCGTGTCGCGGCAGGAAGACCACCGGCACCCCCTCGATCTCACCCACGAAGTAGACGTCGCTCGGCTCACCGAACGGCGTGACGATCGCCACCTCCCGGGCACCTTCCAGCAGCTCGTAGAAGCCGGAGCCCCCGATGACTCCAACCGTAGCGGACTCGTTCACAGCGTTCACCGATCCCTCCCGTGGATACTCACGGACGCCAGAGCGGCGCACCGCGGCTGTTTGACCTACGGCAGTATATCGAGCGTGCGCCGCCGTCGGCGGTACTGCCACCGGTCGGGAAAGATGGTAAGTTTACCGATTATTCACGTATTCGGGCCGGGGGCGAGCTCAGGTGGAGGAACCAAGAGGCTGCCGAAGCGCGAGCACTCCCTCGGAGCACCGACCCATCCGGTGACGGTGAAGGAGGACAGGTGCGAGAGAACAAGGTCATCCCTCTCGATCAGGCGTTGGCGCGGATTGAGTCCGGCATGACCATCGCCGTTGGGGGATTCATCGGCCAGGGGGACCCGCTCACGCTCATCGACGGACTGAAGCGCATGACGCACATCACCGACCTCGTCCTGGTCGCCAACGACGCCGGGTTCGGCGAACGAGGGCTGGTCGAGCTGGTCCGTCGGGGCATGGTTCGCAAGATGATCACGAGCCATGTGGGAACCACGCCCTACATCGGCGAGGCCGTGAACGCCGGCGACCTCGAGATCGAGCTGATGCCGCAGGGGACGTTCGTGGAACGCGTCCGCTGCGGCGGCGCTGGCCTTGGCGGCGTGCTGACTCCCGTGGGCGTGGGCACGGAGGTCGCCAACGGCAAGCAGACGTTCGACATCGCTGGCCGGACCTACTTGCTGGAGACAGCCCTCCACGCCGACGTGGCCTTTGTGCGCGCCCACGTGGGCGACTGGCGCGGCAATCTCGTCTACCGCGGCACATCACGCAACCACAACCCCAACATCGCCACCTGCGCCGACTACGTGATCGCCGAGGTGGAGACGCTGTACTGCATGGGCGAGCTCAACCCGGAGGCCATCCACACCGCCGGCATCTTCGTCGACGCGGTGGTCCGCTCGGACCTCCAGTACTGCGTAGAGCGCGCGCTGCAGCCGGTCGCGAGTATCGACTCTCCTGTGAAGTGGGTGTAGGGCCATGGCTACAAGTTCGACCAAACAGACCATCGCTCAACGTGCCGCGAGAGAGCTACGCGACGGCATGTACGTAAACCTGGGCATCGGCCTGCCCACGCTCATCGCCAACTACATCCCCGCCGACGTATACGTGGTCATCCAGACCGAAAACGGCGCCATCGGCGTCGGCCCACGGCCCGACTCCGGCTGCGAAGATATGGACCGGGCCAACGCCGGCAACGATCCCATCACGATCATCCCCGGCGGCAGCTACTTCGACGTAGTCACCTCCTTCGGCATGATCCGCGGCGGCCACCTCGACGCCACCTTCCTCGGCTGCTTCCAGATCGACGAAGAGGGCAACCTCGCGAGCTGGATGATCCCCGGCAGCCGGCTCGCGGGAATGGGCGGCGCTATGGACCTGGTGGTTGGAGCGCAGCATGTGTTCGTGGTCACCGAGCACTGTTCCAAGGACGGCAAGTCCAAGCTGATGCCACGCTGCACGTACCCACTCACCGCCGCCGGAGAGGTCGACGTGGTGATCACCGAGCGCGCGGTGTTCCGCCGTACCCACGGTAAGCCGTTCCTGCTCTGCGAGGTGGCTTACGGGTACACGCTCGACGACATCGCTGCGTGTACCGACATGCACTACGAGATCGCCAAAGATCTCAAGATGGACGCCTACGGCGCCTACTGAGCGGCTGGCGAGACGCCGCACACGCCCGCGCACTGCTCTTCCCGGCGGCGGCCGGCGTTGGTTCCCAACGCCGGCCGCCGCCGCACTCCCAGCGCCCGCAGAAGCCTTACGGCCGCTCGAGCGTCTAGAACCCAATGTTCTCCACGCGCTCCACGCCGGGCACTCTGTCTTTCAGATGGCGCTCGACCCCATTGGTCAGCGTCATCTGCGAGAACGCACACCCAGCACAGGCGCCCTGCAGGCGCACTTTGACCACACCGTCGACAACGTCGACGAGCTCGATGTCGCCGCCGTCTGCCTGCAACATCGGGCGAATGTCCATCAAGGCCTTCTCTACCTCGTCCCTCAGCTCATCCATTCCGCTTCACCTCCTCAGCGCTGCGAGCACCGCGCAAAACGCGATGCAATGGTGCCGCACACCCCCTCGCGCGCCGCAGTCCGCCCACCTTGTCCCCGGACGGACGCTGGCCGAAACGACGTCGCGAAGGTCCTGTTGATGCTATCAGGCTCCTGCGCTCACTCGCTCAAGGCCAGCTCGCGCAGCTCCTCGCCGGAGTGATGCAGGCGTTCCAGCCCATTCGCAGTGACCGCCCAGGTGTTCTCGATCCCCACCGCGCCCAGATCCGGCAGCACGAACTTAGGTTCCAGGGCGAACACCATACCCTCGGCGAGCGTGAGGTCGCTGGCGGCCAGCACCGGCAGCTCATCGAGCTCCAAGCCCACGCCATGCCCAACGAAGCGCACGCGCAGGTCCCCAACCCCCATGAAATACCGTTCCAGCCCCGCGGCTCGAGCCACCGCCACCGCCCGCTCGTAGAGTTCCCGGCACGATACTCCAGGCTGTGCGCACTCCACTACTGCCGCCTGCACCGCGAGAGCGACCGCGTATGCCCGACGTACCTCATCCGGCAACGGCCCGAGAGAAAACATGCGTGTAAAGTCGGTGATGTAGCCGCGCCGCACGGCAACGAAGTCGAAGACCACCGGCTCCCCCGCCTCGATGGCACGCATGCTCACCCCCTGCGCCACCGCGGCGCTCAACCCGGGGCCAGCGAGCGGTGTATCCGGGTACGAAGCCACCGTGCCACTCTGGCCGACGAGCAGCTGGCCGTAGAACATCTCCTGATTGAAACCTCGCATGCGAATGAAGCCCTCGTGGCCCAGAGCTCGTGCCTCCGCCTCCACTAGTCCAGCGAAGGCCGCCTCCGTAAGGCCGACCCGGAGGATCTCGGGAATGCGCGCGCAGACGCCATCGGCGATCGCCGCGCTCTGACGCTGCAGCTCGATCTCGTACGGCGACTTGACCGCGCGCTGCCGCATGATCTTCGCCGCGATGTCCACCGGCTCCACGCCGGGGAACAGCCCCAGGAGTCGATGGAGGTGAACCGCCGGCAGCACATCGAGCTCCAGCCCGAGACGCCGAACGACGCCGCAACGCTCCCGGACCAGTTCCGCCAAGTACCGCACAGAGGAGAGCGACTCGATCTCCCGCAGCGGCGACTCCCCGCGCGCCCGCGCGAACACGCGACGCACAAAGAGAACCGGCTCGCCCCGCGCGGGCACACACAGGTACGACTGTTGCACCGTGCCGGCGTAGTAGTACAGATCGGCGTTCTGCAGGATCAGTGCCGCATCGATCTCGGACTCGAGAAGCGACCGCTGGAGTCTCGCGATACGACCAGTGATCTCCGCGGCAGGTGTACTCTGCTCGAAGCGCTCCCGCACCGTCGCGGCCGATCTAGAAGGTCACCGTGCGCACCACCACGAGCAGCACCAGGATACCCACGATGGTCCCTACAGCGGCGATGTCTTGCCGTTCGAACGGCGAGCGCAGGTCCTTATGGCCGAACACACTCAGCGCTTCCATAACAGCCATGCCCCCGAGCAGTCCTCCGACATGGCCCTGCCACGAGATACCAGGCAGGGAGAACGTGAGCAGCAGGTTGATGACGATGAGGAAGCCCGTGCTGCGCAGCATCATGCCGGCCGCCGTGTGACGGTTGTTGAAGCTGTACACAAACAGAGCACCGAAGAGCCCGAAAATGGCCGTCGAAGCACCGATGACGAGCGATTCCCTTGGCCCGATCACATACACCAGTACGTTGCCAGCGATACCGGAGAGGAAGTAGAGCAACAGATACTTAACACGCCCGGCCAGCATCTCCAGGTACGAGCCGACCACGTAGAGCGCCCACATGTTGAACAAGAGGTGGATGAGGTTGGCGTGCAGGAACATCGGCGTGAGCAGCCGCCAGTACTCTCCATCGAGGGCCACTGAGGGCGGGTACAACCCGCCCCAGAGCACGAACCATCCGCCCGCGGAGCCCAGGAGCCCACGGCTCAAGCTCGTGGCCAGCTCGAGGAGGAAGACGGCGATGTTGATGGCCAGGAGAGCACGCGTCACGGGGTTGCCTGACGCAACCCTCAGGCCTCCCTGCCAGCGCGCCCGCGTCTGCTGCCTGCTGACGACCTGCGGACGACGCTGCTGCCGCGCCCGCCCGCCGGGAAGCACGCGCAGGCCGGCGCGCTGTTCCGCCATACACTCGGGGCAGCGAAAGCCAACCGGCGCCGGCGTCATGCACTCATAGCAGATGGGACGTCCGCAGTTGGAGCACGACACCCCTGTCTCGCGCTGCGGGTGCCGATAGCAGGGCCGGACGTCCATGTCCTCAGGCCAGTCGAGATCGAACTCCTCGATGCCTTCCGGTGGCCGAGGCTCTCGACCACCACGCCCGTCAGGCGCCTCGTCGCTCACGCCACCACACTTTCCATCCGCATCGCGTTGCGGTTACCCTGTCCCTTCCTCTCCGGCTCAACTCGCGTTCCGCATATCGTGGTCCTCGGCCCCGTACAATCGTCCGCGAGAAGAACCGGAACCGAGCGTCGGTCAGCGATCGCGCGTCGGTCGGTTGAGTCGCGGTCGGCTTCCTGCCGTTTGGGCGCTCTTACCCACTGGCCGTCGTTCGAAAGCGTATCGCAAACTCAACAGAGTTCGACTGCCTCTTCCTCGGTAACCGTGCGCGAAGAGGAGAGCCGGCCGCGGTCAACTGATGGACGAGTCGGAGATCGCGTGGCCCGCCGCCGCGCGCTCCCATAGCTCATCGAACCACGCCGGCGGTCGCACGGCACGCCACCCCTCTACCTCGACGCACAGATGGCGGGTGTTCCCGCTGGCTACGAGTTCGTCAGCTCGCCATATCTCGTAGTCGAAACCGAACGTCGCACGGTGGCGCTCGCCCAGCCACACGCGTACCTCCAGGAGGTCGTCTACGCGACCCGGGCGGTGGTAACAGCACCGTACGTCTATCGCCGGCATGACCAAACCGCGACGGCGGATCTCGCCGATCGGAACGCCGAGCGCACGTAGCAGTTCGACACGGGCCACCTCGAAATACGTAAGGTAGCTGCCGTAATAAACGACCCCTTCGCAATCTGTGTCGGCGTAGCGGACACGGACTACCGTGGAGAACGCGGGGGCGAGCGAACGAGCTTCCTTCATGTTGGTCACAGTGTAGCAGACGAGCCCCGCGAGACGGTCCACGAAATAGGGGCGGGGCGGCGCCTGGTGCGCCGCCCCGCCCCTACGAGAGCCTCAATACGAGACCGAGACTCTTGCTGGAGTTTACTTCCCCAGCGTTGTCTTGCCCCCCGTGCCGAAGGCCACATCGGCTGCCTCTTCCCAAACGCCCATGGCGTAGTCCATAGCAGCATCTTCAATGTTCAGCGCGGGCAGGAAGCGCACGCAGTTGTCGAACATGCCGCAAACCAGGGTGAGGACCTTGCGCTCGATACAGGCGTTCTTGAACGCCGCAGTGGCCGCTGGATCTGGCTCCTTGGTCCCCGGCTTCACGATCTCGATGGCGTCCATGAGACCCATGCCGCGGACATCGCCGATGTTCGGGTACTTCTGCTGGAGGTCGGTGAAGAAGGCGCGGAGCTTCTCGCCTTGCTTAGCGGCGTTCTCTATCATGCCCTCGTCGCGGATCGCGTCGATGCCCGCTATAGACGCGGCGCAGGCGACCGCGTTTCCACCGTACGTGCCGCCCATGGTACCCGGCTTGCACTTATCGAAGTACTCGGACTTGCTCACAATGGCCGACAGCGGGAACCCTGAGGCAATACCCTTGGCGATCGTGACGATGTCGGCGGTCACTCCATAGTGCTCCATGCAGAACCACTTGCCGGTGCGGCCAAAGCCAGCCTGGATTTCGTCGATGATCAGCAACGCGCCGATCTCATCGGCAATCTTGCGCACTTCGCGCATGAACTCGGCCGGCGGTACGATAAAGCCACCCTCGCCCTGAATGGGCTCGACGAGGATCGAGGCCACCTGATCTGGCCAACACTCGGTGGTAATGACTTTGCGCAGATCGGAGATCGCGTAATCGACCGGATCCTCGCTGGCTGGAGTACGGTACGGATACGCGTACCGGGCGTGGTAGATGCCAGCCGGCAGCGGCTCGTAGTAGCCACGATACTGCGCCTTGGAACAGGTGAGCGCCATGCACAGGTGCGTACGACCATGGAAAGCACCCTTGAAGGCGATCGTGACAGGCCGCTTGGTGGCCTGCTTCGCGAGCTTAACCGCGTTCTCGCATGCCTCGGCGCCGGAGTTAACGAACATCACGTTATCGAGATTCCCCGGCACGATCTCGAGGATCTTGTTAGCGGCGTCTACAACAGTATCGCAGTAGAACATGTTTGCCTGAGCATGGACGATCTTATCCATCTGCTCTTTGGCGGCGGCGATGACCTTGGGATGTGTGTGGCCGGTGTTCACGACAGCGATGCCAACCGCCATGTCGAGCCACTTGTCGCCTTCCTTAGTCCAGAACCAGCTGCCCTCGGCCCGATCGACCACGACGGGGGCCATGCGCCCGGTGACCGATGGGATCGCCTTGTACTTGTCCTTCGCCATCTGCTTCTCTACCTCCGCTCGACGTTGAGATACGGCCTGCGCGGTGACACGTGACTGCGCGGTCGACGGAATTGGGAGAGGATTGGCCACCCGACGAGGTTCCTCTGCCCCAAGCCGCCGAACTTTCCAACGGCGCTGCTCACTCTAGCAGAAGCCCTGCAAGACCCAGCAGAATTTCGGACAGTGGTCAAGTTTCTTACGCCCGGCTTAGCCATTCTGGCCAAGCCGGGCGTCCTCTCCCGCTCAGTGCTGCCACATCTCCGCTTTCAGGCGCAGAACTCGCGCGGGCGCTGGTTACGAGATCGCCAACTCACGGCGCACTTTTCGCCCAGATGGCCTCCCGTCAGCGTACCGCGAACGGGCTCCCGGTTCCGGCTCTGTAACGACCGACGGAGATTACCGTTGTTCCCGGCAGCGAGGTTGGGGCGGACTCGGACGGCACGCTTCCGGTGAAGAGCTAGCAAAACACTGTCAGTGACGGCAAGACCCCCCAGGCCCTACCGGTGGCAGCATATCCAGCGCGTAGGCGCGCACCGTCTGCTCAACCGTCTCGCCAACACCTGCGTGCACAGCGATGCCGACGTGATTGAACCCCGCCAACGGCCGGCCACCGATACCCTCGACGACGATTGCGTCGACCATGTGCTCGGCCAGCAGCATCACGGGAGCCATACAGCCGCCCTCGGTATGCGGCAGGTTCTCGACAACCGTCACCTCTCCCAGTTGGCCATCGTTGACGCCGACGATCGTGAAGCATGTGCAGTGTCCAAAATGCCCGCTGCGACGCGCCGCGAGGCCACCTGGGGACTCTGAAGGTACCGCGACTCGCACAGTACGCTGCGCGACCTCGGCTGTCCGCTCACCACTCATTCCACCTATCTCCTTATGTTATGTCCGGTATTACCGTTTCGTCCGCCTCTTCGTCGCCGTCCTCGCCGGTACGCGGTTCGGCCGTGGACGGCGTGGGCTGGCACCGCCAATCAGCGCCCCAGCCCGCGCCTCGTCCCCTCCGTCGGCGACCCCCACCGCGCCCCATTCCCGGGCCGACACAGGCGCGGACAACGCGAGATCCGCACGCTGGGCACGCGTCGCCCGGCGTGTCGGCCGTCTCTTGCTCGCCTCGCCGCCAGCGAGTGCCGCACACCTCGCAACAGCGGAGCTCGGCCACTTGGTACACGCCGCCGCCGATGACGAGGACCTTCCCGTTAACCAGTGCGTCGGCCACCTTGCGACGCGCCGCCTCGAGTACTCTGCCCACCGTCTGGCGTGATACTCCCAGACTAGCGGCGGCCTGCTCATGGCTAAATCCGTCGAGATCCACCAGTCGCAGCGCCTCGACCTCGTCGACCGTGAGACTCACTTGTTCTAGCCCGCGCGCGGGCACGCCCGCGGGCTTGAAAAGCAACGCCCGGGGCAGACGCGCCACAACCCTCTCGAGCGGAGGCCGACCGGCCTTCATCGACCCGCATCCGCGCGATCGTCGTCCCTCATATCCCTCACTTGGTCCGTTACGTCGATCGCCACGCCATCGATGACGTCGCCATCGCCGCTGGCCTCTCCTGCCTGCCGCGCAACCTGCCGCACGACTGGCGGATCAAGATGGAGGTACGTGGTACCTGCGCGTCGCAGAGCGGCCAGACGCGAGGCGGCCAGCGACCGAGCGGCCCGGCGTAGCACCGGCCGCGCTACTCCCTCGGGATCACGCAAATCGTCCGCCAGGTAGGCGACCACTGCGGCCGCCAATCCAGACGCTCGAGCGCCGCGCGACGGATGCGGATGAGTTCCGTGCCTCCGCCGACGCTGTCGGGATATCCTCCCGCCCTCCGTGGACATACGGCCTCGATCCTCCTCTCTCAGACGGCACCTCGGCCACGCCCCGTACCCCGTCCAAGCCCTCGGCCGCCGCCACCACCTCGGCCACCGCCGCCACCTCGGCCACCGCCGCCACCTCGGCCACCGCCGCCACCGACGACGCCACCAGCACCGCCAAAGCCAGACCTCGCGTCGCCGGAGCTGCCGTCCATGTCGCCGGCACGACCGAGTCCCGCGTGCGCCGGCCCAGTGGCTTCTACAGCAGACCGTAGCGCGCCTTGCTTGTAACGGTCCACCGCACTGGCCACGGTGCCGCCCTCAACCACGTACACGGCAATGCCCGCCGCCTCGAGCGTGCGAAAAGCATTTGGTCCAGCAGCACCCGTGAGCACTACTTCCGCTCCAATCTCGCTCGCCAGCCGCCCGGCTTCAATACCGGCCCCGTGTCCCATGGCTGTGCCCGGATTCACGTACGCCGACCACTCACCCGTCTGCGAATCGACCAGCACCAGGCTCGGCGCACGTCCAAAACGCGGATCCACAGGAGACGAGATGTCCGGCCCCTGCGCACTCACCAAGATCTTCATAGTTGCGTCACCTCCGCAGTGTTCTGCTCGGCGCCTCTGCGTGATCCAAGCTCCAGAATAGGCGTGATCGCCGACCGCAAGGCCTCCGCGGCAGCCGTATGACCGTAGGCGGCCAAGAACGGCCGGCCGCTGTCGCCAGACAGCGCCACTCCCGGGTCCATAGGGACGGCGCCCAGGAACGGTACGCCGACCTCCGCCGCCAGAGCTTCCCCGCCGCCGGAAGTGAATACCTCGACCATGCCACCGCAATGAGGGCATACCAATCCGCTCATGTTCTCGACGATCCCCAGCACGCGGCATCTGAGCTCGCGGCAGAACGCGATCGACTTGCGCACATCGGTGATCGAGAGCTGCTGCGGCGTGGTGACCACTACGGCACCGTCGATAGGACCGAGCAGCTCCAGAAGTGCCAGCGGCTCGTCTCCGGTCCCCGGCGGTGCGTCGACGACCAAGTAGTCTAGCTCTCCCCATTCAACGTCGGCAAGCAGCTGCTTGATCATCGAGAACTTGCGCGGTCCGCGCCAGATGATCGCCTGATCGTCCGACTGCAGGAAGAATCCGATAGACATCACCTGCAGGTTCTGGGTAAACGGCACAGGTAGAGCCGCACCGCAGTGGTCCCGGATCGGCGAGCCCTCGAGATGCAGCATCTTCGGCACGCTGGGCCCGTGCAGATCGATGTCGAGCAGACCGACTCGCAGGCCTCGCTCCGCAAGCGCCACGGCCATGTTTACCGCCACAGTGCTCTTCCCGACGCCACCCTTCCCCGAGAGCACGACCACCTTGTGGGCGATACGCGCCATCCTGTCCGCCAGGCGGGCCTCCATGTCGTCCGGCCGCGGCACGTGTGCCGGACACCCATGACCGTCAACTCGTTTCCTCTGTGTATCGCTCACTCTTGTCCTCATCCTCCCTCTCCAGCGAGCCTCTCCAGCTCCTCTCTCCGTGACCACGGCATCTGCCTACCCTCAACAGCACCCTCGCTGCCAGCGGGCACGTGCGCAGAGATCTCGCCTCTCACCGCGCCGAGAGACTGACTCACATCAGTCGGTTTCCAGGCGCGTCATGGCATCGCGCAGCGCAGCCAAGTGCTGCTCTAGCTGAGTAGCCTGAGCACGAAGCTGCGCGATCTGCGCTTGTCTGTCGAGCGGCGGCTGTTCAGCCGGGACTTCTCCGCCCCACGCCTGCATGCCCCGCTCGGCGCGTTGCCAACCAGTGAGACCTGTGGCAAAGAAGCGGTTGCGGCGGCCACGGCCGCCCCAGCCACGCCCCGCGCCTGGAGTACCGTGAACATAACCAGGCGCGGTGTATCCTGCACACAGCCCCATACCTCGACCTGTGAGCGGCCCCATACCTTGCGGTCCTGTTCGATCGCCACGTGGCATTTCTCCTCCTAACTGTGACACCGCGAGCACCCGAGTGGGCTCCCATCCCGCGAGCGACGCTAAATTATAAGCATATGCTCATAATACCCCGATCGCTCGACATCGCAACCTTTTGTCAACAGCCATCCCAGCAGACAGCGCCTCACTGCCTTAGGCCAGAATCAGCGACGCTCTCCGCCGCCCGGCATCAGCTCGCCCCCTCTCGTCCGATCCTACAGCGGCACGAGCACTCGCATAATGCACTCCCCAGGATGAACGCTGCACGAACACGCCCTCTCACCATCCGCACGCAGACATCCGCAACCCGTCCGCTGAGCTACCCTCGCGCCAATGAGCCCACCAGCAATCCAGGTACTGCGAGCACCAAGCGGTCTCGCGACAAGCCGCCCGCGTTACGGGACTCCGGACAGCCAAACGTTACCGCCGGTCGGCCGTACAGAAACGCACCGAGAATGGCTGCGGAACACACAGCCATGACGGATGAGAGCTCCGCCCGAAGCATGCCGCCGTGCACCGCGTGCCAGCGCCGTATGAGCTTCATGGCCGAGAGCGGCTGCGCGAAACTCACATACACGTCTGCCCCCGCGCTCTCACCAACCACTACAGCCTGGGGTGGCTGCATCAAGCGCGGCACAGTCTCCAGAAGATCCCGCGCCGCGCCTACAGACAGGCCGATCCGCGCATGCAGTTCCGCCGCGATGGTTTCGGCTACCTCCGCTCGCCAGCCCAGCGCATACTGCGCCCCTGGGCAGCAGCACGACGACGGCAGCAGCAACTGCGGCGTGCTCGGCGCCTTACCCACCAGCTCACAGAGGCGGCTGGTGTGAGTTGCCGGTGATATGCCGGCCACTTCCCCTCCTAGTCGGATGCCGATCCACCGTCCGCCAAAGACTCGTTCGAGGGCCTCGGTGTCTCGCGTGTCGGCTCTCCACACGCAATCGCCCTCGCGAATTCCGGACTCCCCACTAGGATTCCACTGTCCGATCTCGATGTTCTCCGCGCATGGCATCGCCCTGCATTGCCCACCTTCATCCACGTTAACCTCCGATCACAACACTTCCCGCGCGGTACCCACGGATGGCGAGACCACCGCTCAGCGCCACCGCAAATTACTAAGCATAAGCTCAAAAATAGCCACCTCGTCACCTGTGTCAAGCGCCCTTACTCCACTTTGTCGATCCCCGATCAACAACCGTCACCAGATGTACCTCGCGCGCATTTGTGAAGACTTCCACTATCGGTTACCCTAGGCTCGTTCCCGCGAATGTTGCCTGCATAGACGCCTAGGCAGGCATCTCGGCACGACCAGTCGGAAGAGGAGGGGCGGTGTCCAAGATCTTAATCGTGGACGACGATCCAGACATTGTGGAAGCGGGCCGGTTGGTGTTGGAGAAGGAGGGTTTCCAGATCGGGAGCGCCTCCAGCTATCCGGAAGGCATGCAGCAGATCGAGGAGTTTCAGCCAGATCTGCTCATCCTGGATGTGATGCTGGAACAGCCAGACGACGGTCTGCGCATGGCGCGCGAGCTGCGGCGCCAGGGCAGCACCCTCCCCATCCTGATGCTCACCAGTGTGAACGCCGCTATGGGGCTCAATATCGATAAGGACGAGGAGATGGTTCCGGTCAACGAGTTCCAACCGAAGCCCGTGGACCCCGCCGCCCTCGTCGAGAAGGTCAAGCGCTTGCTCGCGCGGTAGGAAGGACACCATGCCGATCACCGATACCGATCGCCTGCGCGCCAACGTGCTCGCTCTCACGGAGCAGTACGGATGCAACCGCAGCGCGCTCATCCCGATTCTGCAGGAGGTCAAGAAGGCCGAGTGTGGCATCGACAGCGAAGCTATGCAGCTCATCGCCGACGTGCTGGACATCCACCCGGTGGAAGTCCATAGCGTGGCCAGCTTCTACGCCTTTCTGCAGCCAGAATTGCAGGGCCGGTACATCATCAGGCTCTGCCGTACCCTCTCCTGCGACCTACAGGGGAAAGATGCCGTGGCGACGGCCCTCCAGGAAGAGCTCGGCATCGGCTTCAACGAGACCACTCCAGATGGCGTATTCACCCTCGAGTGGGCCGCGTGTATGGGTATGTGCGACCAAGGTCCTGCGATGCTCGTCAACGACACGGTTTATACCCGCCTCACCCCGGCCAAGGTAGCCGAGGTTATCAAGGAGTGCCGAACCAGCCTGAACGCGGAGGTGCGCGCATGACCTGCCAGCGCATCGACACGCAAGGCAACCAGCTCACCTTCGCCAGCATTCCACCGAACGTCGGCCTCAAGGCCGCCCTGGCGATGAGCCGCGCCGACATCATCGATACCGTCCGCGACTCCAAACTCAAAGGCCGCGGTGGCGCCGGCTTCCCCACTGGCCTCAAGTGGAACTTCGCCGCAGCTGAAAAAGGCGAACCGAAGTACATCATCTGCAACGCAGACGAAGGCGAGCCGGGCACGTTCAAAGACCGCGTCATCCTCACCGACTATCCAGATCTCGTGCTCGAAGGCATGACCATCGGCGCCCGCGCCATCGGCGCGGCCTACGGCCTGATCTATCTTCGCGGCGAGTATGCGTATCTTCGGTCGCACCTCAATCACGTCATCCAGGCTCGCCGCGACGCCGGCCTTCTGGGTCAGAACATCGGCGGCGTCAACGGCTTCAATTTCGACGTCATCGTCGCTATGGGCGCTGGCGCTTACATCTGCGGCGAAGAGACCGCGCTCATCGAGTCGCTCGAGGGGTTCCGGGGCGAGCCCCGCAACCGGCCGCCCTTCCCCGTTGTCAACGGGCTCATGGGGCGGCCCTCGGTCGTCAATAATGTAGAGACGCTCGCTTGGGCCACCTGCATCTTCGCCAAGGGCGCCGACTGGTTCGCCGCCATCGGCACGGACGCGTCCACGGGCCAAAAGCTCTTCAGCGTCTCCGGCGACTGCGCGAAACCCGGTGTCTATGAGTTTCCCTGGGGCATCACGGTCGCTGAGTTGCTCGCTCAGGTCGACGGCGCCGACGCCAAGGCGGTACAGATCGGCGGCGCCTCCGGTCGCTGCGTACCCCGTTCTGAGTTCAGCCGGCAGCTCGCCTTCGAAGACATCCCCACTGGCGGATCGATCATGGTCATCGGACCGCAGCGCGACATGCTCGCGGTGGCGCGCAACTTCCTCGAGTTCTTCGTCCACGAGTCTTGCGGACAGTGCACACCGTGCCGGCTCGGCAATGCCAAGCTGCTCGAAGGCGTCGACCTCCTCGCACAGGGCGCTTGCAGCGACGAGTATCTGGAGGATCTGAAGAGCCTTGGCCAGACCATGCAAGTCGCCAGCAAGTGCGGCCTCGGCCAAACGAGTCCCGTCGCCTTCCTCTCCATTCTGGAGTACTTCGGCGACGAAGCACTCGGCCGCACACCAACCGTGCAGACCAGCGAGGCGTCCCGATGACACAGAGAATCCCGCTGGAGCGCCATCGCGCTCCCGTCAGCCAACTCGGGCAGACCGTTCCCCGGGCTGAGAACCCAGAAGCTATCGGCGCCATGGTTAGCGTCGTCATCGACGGCATCGAGACCAAGGTGCCCTTCGGCAGTACCATTCTCCAGGCGGCCGAGAGCGTCGGCGTCCGCATTCCAACGCTCTGCAACCACCCCGACCTCGACATGGCCGGCGTGTGCCGCATCTGCGTGGTTGAAGTCGAGGGCCAGCGTACCCTGCAAGCTGCATGCGCATACCCCATCACCACCGGCATCACCGTGAACACTCACACGCGTGCCGTGCGCGTCGCTCGCCGTCACGTGCTCGACCTGCTGCTGAGCGAGCACTACGGGGACTGCTATACCTGTGTGCGCAACGGTAACTGCGAGCTGCAGGCCCTCGCCGAGGAGTACGGCGTCGATGAGTTCCGCTTCGGGCATCCCACGGCACCCGTGACCGAGACGGACGAGTCGAGCTACTCGGTGATGCGCGACATGAACAAGTGCATCCGCTGCCGGCGCTGTGTGCGTACCTGCATCGACCTGCAGGAGGTCGGCGTCTACGAGGCCATCGATCGTTCGAACGGCACGCGCATCAGTACCTTCCTCGACAAGCCTCTCCTCGACGTGGTGTGCATCAACTGCGGGCAGTGCATCAACCGCTGCCCCACCGGCGCCCTCTACGCCAAAGACGAGACCGACGCGGTATGGAAGGCAATCGACGATCCCGCAAAGCACGTGGTGATCCAGACAGCACCCGCTCCGCGCTCGGCCATGGGCGAGGCCTTTGGCCTCGAGCCCGGCACGCCGGTGACCTTCGAGATGAATACCGCCCTCCGGCGGATCGGCTTCAACCACGTGTTCGATACCAACTTCACCGCCGACCTGACCATCATCGAGGAGGGCACCGAGCTCATCCTGCGCCTGTACAAGGCCCTGGTGGAAAAAGACGCGTCCGTCGCCCTGCCACAGTTCACGAGCTGCTCGCCGGGCTGGGTGAAGTACCTGGAGCACTTCTACCCCGAGTACATCCCCAACCTGTCGTCGGCCAAGAGCCCGCAGCAGATGTTTGGCGCGCTCATCAAGACGTACTACGCCGAGAAGCTGGGCCTCGATCCAGCCAACATCGTGAGCGTGGCGCTCATGCCATGCTCGGCCAAGAAGTTCGAGTGCAACCGTCCGGAGATGCACGACAGCGGCTTCAAGGATGTCGATTACGGGCTCACCACTCGCGAGCTGGCGAAGATGTTCAAAGAGGCCGGCGTCGACGTGCCCTCCCTGCCGAAGAGCGACTTCGACGATCCGTTCGGCACGGCCACCGGCTCCGGCGTCATCTTCGGAGCCACAGGCGGCGTCATGGAGTCGGCCCTGCGCACTGTGATCGAGCTGGTCACTGGCCTCAAAGTCGAGGACCTTTACGAACACGCCGACATCATCCCCGTGCGCGGCTTCGAGGGTGTGCGCTATGCGGAGATCACCGTGCCGCAAGTGGGCCCTGTCCCCGAGATCCTCGCCGCTCTGGTGCCCAATTGGGAGTGGCTGAAAGGCGCCACGCTCAAGGTCGCCGTGGCCCATGGTACCGCCAACGCCAAGAAGGTCATGGACAACATCAAGGTCGGCGGAAAGTTCAGCGAGTGCCACTTCATCGAGTTCATGGCTTGCCCCGGCGGCTGCCTCGGCGGCGGCGGTCAACCGATCCCCACCACAGCCGAGATCCGCGCCGCGCGGGCGCGCGCCATCTACGCCGAAGACAAGGCGTACAGCGTGCGTAAGTCCTACGAGAATCCGGCGGTGGTGCGCACCTACGAGGAGTTCCTCACCGACGGGCCGTGCGGTCACAAGAGTCACAAACTCCTGCACACCGACTACACAGCACGCGGTAAGCACATCTCGTAAGCCCTCGCGACAGCGAAGAACACGCAGGCGGGCGGCACCCATGGAGTGTGCCGTCCGCCTTCTTGCTTTGAATACGGAGGCGCACGGCCGCGCGCCTCGCTCGCCCTGTTTACACTGTCTTGGTAGTGTTAGACGGTGACTATCGTGGTTCACCACCTCTGGCGTGGGTACATGATGCGATAATGTGCTCGGTCTTCTCGCTGAGGCCGAGCCGGGGCATCAACGTAGTGCGAAGAGGAGGAGCTCAGGCGCGTATGGCGGATACGCAATCGACCATCAGCTACGTTGACCCGTATCGCGACTCGCGAGGCATGGCGCCCCTCAGCCAGCAGGAGCGCGCGGTACTACGAGCCGTCAATCAGCGCATCGCCGCCAAGCCAGGCCTTGCCGCGGTCATCGACTACCTCTTCGAGGAAACCCAGGCCCTCATCCCCTGCGATCGCATCAGCGTCGCTTTCGTGGAGGAGGACGGGGAGCGAGTAACAAGCCAGTTCACCCGCGCCGCCTACGAGCCTCTGTTGCTGCGCACAGGCTACTCCGGAGACCTCAACGGCAGCTCACTCGGAGAAGTCCTGCGCTCCGGCATACCGCGCATCATCAGCGACCTGGAACGCTACCAGGCCGAGCACCCTCGCAGCCGCTCCACACGCCTACTGCTCAAGGAGGGGGTGCGCTCCAGCCTCACGTGCCCTCTCGAAGTAGAGGGACGCGTCTTGGGCTTCGTGTTCCGCAGCTCGCGGCAGCCCGGCGTGTACACCCGGCGTCATGTCGAGCTGCAGGTGTCCATCGCGGAGCGCCTGAGCCAAGCGGTGGAGAAAGCATGGCGTATCGAGCAGCTGCAGCAGGCGAACCGCGCTTACTTCGAGCTGCTCGGTTTCGTCGCTCACGAGCTCAAGAGCCCCGTCGCCTCCTTGGTAATGGACGCCCGCCTGCTGTCGCAAGGCTACCTCGGCGAGCTCGAGCCGCAACAACAAGCGAAGATCGAGCGCATGGCCCAGAAGGGCGAGTACTTGGTCGACTTGATCCGCGAGTATCTGGATCTCTCGCAGCTCGAGAGCGGAGACCTCGTACTCCACCTGCAACACAACGTGCCCTTCGAAGACAACGTGATCTCCCCAACCCTCGAGCTCCTTCGCACGCAGATCGAAGCGGCCAGCATGAGGCTGACTACCGACTTCCCGCTCACACCCACCCTCGTAGAGTGTGACCCCGGCCTTCTGCGCATCGCTGTAGCCAACTTCATCAGCAACGCTGTCAAGTACGGCAACCCGGACGGCGCGCTTCGCGTCACCGTTACTTCCGCGCCAGACCAAGTTCGCGCCAGCGTATGGAACGAAGGGCCAGGCTTTCCTCCCGAACAGCGTCACCAGTTGTTCCGCAAGTTCTCTCGCCTGGCAACTCCCGAGCTGAAAGCCCGGAAGGGTACCGGCCTTGGTCTGTACAACACCTGGCGGATCGTCCGTCTCCACGGAGGCCGCGTAACGGCCGAGTCGAAGCCGGGCGCCTGGGCCGAATTCACGTTTACCATCCCACAACCGATCGGCCCCCTCGAAGAGCCGTGACCCACCACGGGAGACACGTCATGACAACAGTGAGAGCCGCTGACGATTTCATCGACGAGACGGCCATCAGCGAGGCACTGGAGGCGGCGCAAGACAAAGAAGCCGGACACGTTCGCGAGATCCTGCGTAAAGCTCGCGAGCTGAAAGGCCTGAACATGCGCGATGTCGCCGTGCTCTCCTCGGTAAGCGACCCCGACTTGCTCCACGAGATGTTCGCTACGGCGCGCGACGTTAAGAACGCGATCTACGGATCTCGCCTGGTGTTGTTCGCGCCGCTCTACGTGAGCAACCTGTGCACCAACGACTGCGTCTACTGCGCGTTCCGAGCACGGAACAAGGAGCTCAAGCGGCGTTCCCTCACCCAGGACGAGATCCGGCAGGAGGTCGAGCTCCTGGTCGACCAGGGGCACAAGCGCGTCCTCCTGGTCGCCGGCGAGAGCTACCCTCGGGAGGGGTTTCAGTACGTGCTCGACAGTGTGGCCACCATCTACAGCGTGAAGCGCGGTAATGGCGAGATCCGCCGCGTCAACGTCAACGTGGCACCGCTCACGGTTGAGGAGTTCCGGGCCCTCAAGGCCGCCGGGATCGGGACGTACCAGGTCTTTCAGGAAACCTATCACCGTGGAACGTACCGGGCCGTCCACCTCGGCGGCAAGAAGCGGGACTACGACTGGCGCGTCACGGCGATGGATCGCGCGATGGAGGCGGGCATCGACGACGTTGGAATCGGCGTGCTCTTCGGGCTGTTCGACTGGCGCTTCGAGCTCCTCGCCCTCATGCAACATATCAAGCACCTGGAAGACGCTTTCGGCGTCGGTCCGCATACCATCAGCATGCCGCGACTCGAGCCGGCGCTGGGCTCCGACATGGCGTCTCATCCCCCCCGTCCAGTCGATGACATCGATTTCCGCAAGATCGTCGCCATCCTGCGCCTCACGGTCCCCTACACGGGCATGATCATGAGCACGCGCGAGACGCCGAACCTCCGTCGCGAGACATTCGCCATGGGGATCTCCCAGATCAGCGCGGGCAGCCGCACCAACCCCGGCGGCTATGCCGAGGACGAGCAATTCGACGAGGCGCAATTCCAGCTCGGCGACCACCGTTCGCTCGACGAGGTCATTCGCGATGTGGCCGAACTCGGGTACGTCCCCTCCTTCTGCACCGCCTGCTACCGCCTCGGGCGCACCGGCATGGATTTCATGGACCTGGCCAAGCCGGGCGACATCAGACACCACTGCGACCCGAATGCGCTGACCACCTTTCTCGAGTACCTGATCGACTACGGCACCCCCGACACACGCCACATCGGCGAGGCGCTCATCGACCGCAAGGTCGCCGACATGGATCCCGTGCGCCAGGCATTCACGCAGAAGCAGCTCGAGCGCGTGCGACAGGGTGTGCGCGACGTGCTCTGCTAACGCACGCCGGAGGATGGGATCAGAGCAGGACGAGGAGGGATCATGGAAGAGATCACCACCGAGCCACACATCATCATCGGCGTTCACATCACCAACCGCGCGCGGCGCGCAGCGGAAGTCCAACAGGTATTCACGGAGTTCGGCTGCAACATCAAGACGCGGATCGGCCTGCACGACCTCGACGACAACGTCTGTTCAACGAGCGGAGTCGTGCTCCTCGAGTTCTTCGGCTCACAAGAGGAGGCTGAACAGATCCAGCGACGCCTCCGCGCCATCCAAGGAGTCGACGTCAAGCTGATGGTATTCGAACACTGAGACGCGCCGCGCGACTGACGGACCCGCGCGGCGCGGACCACAACACCAGCGCAAGGGAGACGCTGTGACCCCAGAAGGCCCCAGGACCGAACACGACCGGTTGGGAGATGTCGTCGTGCCGCAAGGCGCGCTCCACGGAATCTCCACCGAGCGCGCCCTGGCGAACTTCGCCCTCTCCGGACAGCCGGTACACCCCGACATCGTGGCCGCCTACGGCATGGTCAAGCTGGCGGCGGTACGTACCAACCAGTCGCTGGGGTATTGGGGAGACGATCCCGCCAAGATTGACGCTATCGAGCGCGCCTGCCGCGAGATGGCCGAGGGCGCGCTCACCATGCACGTCGTAGTCGACGCACTCCAGGGAGACGCTGGAGCCAGCGCGAACATGAACGTCAACGAGGTGCTGGCTAACCGCGCACTCGAGCTGCTCGACGAGCCACTCGGGGGCTACGATCGTGTGTCGCCCCTCGACGACATCAACCTGCACCAGAGCGCCAACGACACGTTTCCCACCGCGCTAAAGCTCGCCGCCATCTGGGGCATCCACCGCCTCGAAGAGCAGGTGCTCGCCCTGCAAGAGGCCTTCCAAGAGAAGGAACGGCAGTTCGCCCACATCGTCAAGGTGGGCCGTACCCAGTATCAGGACGCCGTGCTCACGACTCTCGGCCGTGAGATGAGTTCCTACGCCGAGGCCCTGAGCCGCGACCGCTGGCGCATCTCCAAGTGCGAAGAACGATTGCGCGTGGTCAACTTGGGTGGCACCACCATCGGCACCGGCTTTGCCGCGCCACGTCAGTACGTGTTCCGCGTGGTCGAAACGCTACGAGAGCTCACGAGCATCGGCTTCGCGCGCGCCGAGAACCTCGGCGAGGCCACGCAGAACGCCGACGTCTTCGTGGAGGTCAGCGGCATCCTCAAGGCCACTGCCGTAACCCTGATCAAGGTCTGCGGCGACGTACGTCTGCTCTCCTCGGGACCTCAAACTGGGTTGGGGGAGATCCGCCTGCCACCACGGCAAGCGAGCCCGGGACTCACTCCAGATGCGGTGTATCCCGTGATCCCGGATGCGGTGACCCAAGCGGGGCTCCTCGCAATGGGGCTCGACCAGGCGCTCGCCGCGGCGAGCGCCGGCGGAAGCCTCGAGCTCAATCCGTTCCTGCCACTGGTCGCCCACTGCCTCTTACAGGAGATCGGCCTGCTCGCCAACGCGGCTCTGCTCCTGCGGCGATACTGTATCGAGGGGCTCGAGGCCGACGAGCTACGCTGCCGCGCCCACGTGGAGGCCTCTACGGCGCTGGCCGGCGCCCTGGCTCCCGAACTCGGCTACGAGGAGGCCAGCGCGCTGGCCGACCGGGCGGTGGCGGCAGCACGCGGCGTGCGAGAGCAGGCGCTGCACGAGAGAATCCTGACGAACGGCCAGATCGACGCACTGCTCGGCGCCGAAGCGGTCACGAGGCTTGGTACACCGAAGGCCCTGCCCCGTAGCCACGGCCCCAGAGCAGCTAGGGCTCCTGGCAGGCGGGGAGAGTGAACGCTCCATGGATCTCATGAGCACGCCGAAAGGCATGCGCCTGCACATCGGGCTGTTCGGCCGCCGTAACGTCGGTAAGTCGAGCATCCTCAATGCCATCACCCGTCAAGATGTGTCCATCGTCTCCGATCTCGCCGGTACTACGACCGACCCGGTGGAGAAACCGATGGAGCTGCTGCCGCTCGGCCCGGTGCTGTTCATCGACACCGCGGGTATCGATGACGTAGGTTCGCTGGGAGAGCTGCGTGCTCGCCGCACCATGCAGATCTTCGACCGTACCGACCTCGGAGTGCTGATCACCGAGGCCGGCGCGTGGGGCACGTTCGAGGAGGAGATCCTCGACGAGCTCCAGCAGCGCGCCGTGCCCGCCGTGGTGGTCTTTAACAAAGCCGACGCCGGCGCACCCGCCGCGATCCCCCCACGCGTCGCCGAACAGAAGCTCCCGGTCATCCAGACCTCGGCCCTCACCGGCGCGGGTATAGCCGACCTGCGTCAGGCGCTCCTGGCGAGCGCGCCAGCCGACTTCATCGATAACCCGACCATCCTCGGCGACCTCGTGGGGCCAGGCGGGATGGCCGTGCTCGTCCTGCCCATCGACAAGGAGGCGCCGCGCGGGCGCCTCATCTTGCCGCAGGTACAGGCATTGCGCGATCTCATGGACAGCGACGCCATGGCCTTGGTGGTAAAGGAGCGCGAGCTCAAAGAGGCGCTCAGCCGGCTCAGCGAGCCGCCCGCACTGGTGGTCACCGACTCGCAAGCTTTCCTGAAGGTCGCCGCGGACACACCGCCCGAGATACCCATGACCAGCTTCTCCATCCTCTTCGCTCGCTTCAAGGGCGATCTGACGACCCAGGTCGCCGGCACCATGGCGGTCGAGCATTTGCGCGACGGAGACCGCGTCCTGGTGGCCGAAGCGTGCAGCCACCATCCCATAGGAGAAGACATCGGCCGCGTGAAGATCCCGCGCTGGCTCACGCAGTACGTGGGCGGCAAGCTCCAGTTTGATACGGTGCAGGGACACGATTACCCGGAGGATCTCTCGCCGTACAAGCTGGTGATCCACTGCGGCGCCTGCACCATCAACCGGCGCGAGATGTTGCAGCGCATCGTCCGCTGCCGCGCGCAGGGTGTACCGATCACCAACTACGGCCTGGTGATCGCCTACAGCCTCGGCATCTTCGAGCGCGCGTTGCAACCCTTCCCCGCCGCGCTGGACGTCGTCCATCAGGTTCTGGCGGAGACAGAGGTGGCACACCCTGCCGGGCTCTCTCCAGCCGCCGGCATCAGCGCCGCCGGTTTCCGCGACGATACGTGCTGAGACGGCGGAGCGAGCTCATGCCTCCCGCTCCGTTGCCTCCTCGCGCCACCGTCGACCCTCCGCTCAGCCACGCCGAGATTGAGGCGTGGCTGCAGATCGAGGACGAGCTCGCCCTGGAGTCGCTCTGGCAGGCCGCTGATCAGGCACGTGCACGCTTCGTGGGCCCTCAAGTTCATCTGCGGGGGCTCGTCGAGATCAGCAACTACTGTGCTCGCGGTTGTACTTACTGCGGCATCCGCGGGCCAAACCGCGGCGTGCGGCGCTATCGTCTGCCCGCCGAGGTCATCGTCGCGTGTGCCCATAAAGCGGTCGAGTTCGGCTATGGAACACTCGTGCTGCAGAGCGGCGAGGACTACGGCATCGCCACCGACTGGATGGCCGAGGTAATCCGTGCGGTGAAGCGCGAGGCCAACCTGGCCATCACCCTGAGCCTGGGCGAGCGGCCGGAGCAGGACTTGATCGCCTGGCACAACGCCGGCGCCGATCGCTACCTCCTCCGGTTCGAAACCTCTGACGAGGCCCTCTACCGGCGCATCCATCCCGACCTGGCGGGTCGCGTCAGCGATCGGCTGAGCATATTACAGACGCTGCAGCAGATCGGCTACGAAGTGGGCACGGGCATCATGGTGGGCATCCCCGGCCAAACGTACGCCTCGGTGGCCGACGACATCACGCTGTTCCGCGGCATGGACATGGACATGATCGGCGTCGGCCCCTATCTACCCCACCCCGCCACCCCCTTGGGACAGGAGTTCGTGCGCCGAGCGAGTTTAGGCGACTGGGTGCCCGATCAGGTTCCCAATACAGAGACCATGACGTGTAAGGTGATCGCCCTCACCCGACTCGTGCGACCCGACGCGAACCTGCCGGCCACCACCGCCCTCTCGCTGGCCGACAAGGAATCAGGCCGCGCGCACGGCCTGCGCCGCGGGGCCAACGTGATCATGCCGAACCTCACGCCTCTCGAGTGTCGCTTGAAGTACGAGATCTACCCCGAGAAGGCGGCGGTCCACGAGACGGCCGAGGCCATCAACGAGAGTCTTACGACCCTGCTCTCGTCGCTCGGCCGCACCGTCGGCGTAGGTCCCGGCGGCCGTGACGATGCCGTGCGGCGGCGTCGCTGACATCACGTGGTCTTCGTACGGGCCGCCGCACCCAATCGAGGCACCTAACGCCCGGGACCCTTCACCCTCGTATGCAGCAGGGCGCGTCGTCGAAATAGGCTGCGCGCCTCGGCGCAGGTGCACTCTCCCGCCGGCCTGCCGCAACTCGGCGCCCTCAGGCTCGTCTGCGACGGTCACATCGGCTATACTCGCCGTCGCGGCGCTTCAGCCGCGGCGTCGGGGTGTGGCTCAGCTTGGTAGAGCGCACGGTTCGGGACCGTGAGGCCGGCGGTTCAAATCCGCCCACCCCGACCACTCTTCTTCGTCTCCAACCCATCCCCCAGACCGCCCCGCGGGTCGCCGTACACCGTTCGAGCAACATCGCTCACGGGGAGCAGCGTGCGGGAGCGGCAGGAACCGCAGCGGAGACATGCCGCCGCACACCGTCTGGGCAGCGCTCGCTAATGGGCTCTCGCGACGGCGGGACAGCCGAGTGCTTGAGGAGACGCACACGGCGCGGCAAGCGACCAGCCGCCACCGGCGCGAGCCGCTGGAAAAGTCAGGAGAGCGTGATGATCCTCGGATCGAGACCCACGCTGTCCACCGCCACCAGCGCGATGCTCGCCTGGCTGCCAAAACGTCGGGGACCAGCGCTCCCGGGGTTCAGGTACAGCACCCCGTCGTGCCAGTCCGCCGACGCGTGGTGTGTATGACCGGTGACTACCAGATCGTAGCCCTCCCGCGCCGGATCTTGGTGCCGCGCCATGATATCGCGCTGCGTGTGCGCCACGAGAAAGCGGATGCCGCAGACTTCTCCACTCGCTTCATGAGGCAGCTGATCGAACAACTCACCCATGTCCATGTTACCGGCCACCGCGGTAACCGGAGCCACAGCGCTCAGCGCCGTGAGCACCTGCACCCCACCGACGTCGCCGGCATGGATGATGTGGTCCACGCGGGCGAAGTGGTGCAGCACGTCCGGCATCAGAAGCCCATGCGTGTCCGAGAGCACTCCGATGTGCACCTTGCCCGCGCTGCGCTTCCATTTGTCGCTGGTGTTCATCCGCGTTCGCTCACCTTCGGCGATCCACTGACGCCCGGCCACGCCGTTCTCTCAATTCACCGTCCGCGTGGCGTCACCTTCTCGCTGTCGCGCAGCGACCGGCTTCTGCAGTAGGATTGCACTCTATGCGTGGCTTGGCGGGCAAAACGGTCGTAATTACCGGCGGCGGCAGCGGTATCGGCGAGGCCGCGGTACAGCGCTTTCGCGACGCTGGCTGCCAGGTGCATGTTCTCGACCTGCGACCCGGCCCCGGCATTCTCCCCACCGACGTCGCCGATCTCGCTCAGGTGGAGCGAGCGTTCGCGCAGATCGGACCCGCCAACGTCGTCATCAACTGTGCCGGCATCAGCTTCCGTACGCCGGCGCTCGAGTTGGCCCCAGAGCAGTGGAACCGGGTTCTCAGCACGAATCTTACCGGCGTGTTCAACGTGTGCCGTACCGCCGCCCGCGACATGCTCCAGGCGGACGACGGCATCATCATCAACGTCGCCTCCACCAACGCCTTCTTCGGGTACCCGTTCTACACCGACTACAACGCCACCAAGGCGGGTGTAATAGCCCTCACCAAGACGCTCGCCGTCGAGTGGGCTCCCACCGTGCGCGTGGTCGCCGTTTGCCCAGGGTACGTGCTCACTCCTATGCAGAAGGCCGAGTACACACCAGAGATGATGGCGGCAGTCAATGCCCACATCCCTCTCGGCAGGCACGCCCTCCCCGAAGAGATCGCCGCCCTGTTCGCGTTCCTCGCCTCCGAGGAATGCCCCTACTTCACCGGCACGGCGCTCATCTGCGACGGCGGCGAGACTGCCAGCACGGCCGCGGGTGCCGGCCAGCTCGACTAGCCCCTCCGTCTTGCGTAATCAGGCCACGGCACGATGATCGTCAGATTCTTCGCTGGCCTGCGCGACCTTACGCACGAGAGCGAGCTGACCCTCGATACTCCAGCTCGCGACGTCTCCGAGCTCACCCAGATCCTCGTCAGCCGCTACGGCGAGGATCTCCGCGGCGCGCTCGTCGACCCGGACGGCGCGCTTCGCGCCACGGCGGTCATCCTGGTGAATGGCCAGAACATCCGCCTGGACGCCGGGCTCGCTACGCGGCTTCAGGCCAACGACGACATCGCGATCTTTCCTCTTGTGGCCGGCGGCTAGCGGCGACCGTACGAAGGGGTCGTCAGGCCGACGAGCGAGGCCGCGGCCGCAGGCCGGCGAGCAGGGCAGGGATCAGGCGAGCATATGTCTTGGCGCCCGCGACGATGCTGCTGAGGTCGACCGCCTCGTCGACCCCATGGATGGCAGAGACCACGGGGCCGTAGCAGACCGCGGGAACCTTCGCCTGGTTCACGTAGAACCGCGCATCCGAGGTGGAGGAGGTGTGGAGCACTCGTGGCGTCGTCGCATGCGCGGCGCTGTGGGCCTCGGCCACCGCGGTGACGAGTGGGTGATCAACCGGCAGTGCGTGCGGCTCGGCCCGCAGACCCGGAAACGCCAGCCGCGTGGTACAGCCGGCGCACACCGCGTCGTGTTCCAGCCGCGCCACCGCATCTCGGATTCGCTCCTCCATGGCCGCCGCCGACAGCGGCGCTGGAAAGCCGATCCGCATGACGCCTCGGGCACGAGTGGGGACCGACGACGGCCAGTCACCCGCCTCGGCCTGCCCGAGGTTGGCATTGTAGTACACGTGACGGGCGCGAGCGTCCACGTCGCCGGCGGCGGTCTCGGCCGTCAGGTCGACGATGGTCCGCGCGACGGCAGTCAGCTGGTCGAGAGGGTTGGCGCTCCTGCGGCCGCCCGCGTGCGCGCCGGACCCAGTGACCTCGATCTCGCACCACAGCACTCCGATGCCGCTCACATCGATGTTCAGGTCGGTGGGCTCGGGAAGAATCGCGACATCGGCCGTAACGCCAGCGCGAAGCGTCGCCAGCGTGCCGTTCCCCGAGCTTTCCTCCTCGGGCACGACCACGAAGCTGATGCGCCCGCCCAACGCGTTATGGTCGTGCAGGGCGTGAAGGGCCAAGAGGGCCATCACGAGGCCCCCCTTCATGTCTCCCGCCCCGCGGCCGACCATCCAGCCGTCGCGGCGGAACGGAGCGAAGGGCGCGCCGGTCCACAGCGAGGGATCGCCCGCCGGAACCACATCGATGTGACCGTTGATGAGGACACTCGCCGCGGATTCGCCGCTCCGCTCGCACACGAGTGACGACCGGCCATGGAGCGAGGAGCAGGGCCGTCCGGCGCCCGGTAGCTCGGCGAGGTCGGCTGTCAGCGGGATCCACCGCGAAGCGAACCCTAACGTCTCCAGCCGTGAGGCGAGCAGCTCCTGCGCCGCCCGTTCCTCACCGGCGACGCTAGGGACACGGACCAGCCGCTCGAGAAACCCGAAGTACTCTTCGGCACGTTGCACGACAGCAGCATCGATACTGTGCCACGGCAGCCGGACTGTCGGTGAATCGTCCACTCTGGCGAGTAGCTTAGGAGATCCATCGCCGGAGAAGCAAGATGCGTCAGGTACCGCCCCCCGCCTCAGGAGGCTGCAGCACCCGCGGCCGCTCTCCCCTCAACGGGGGGAGAAGGAAAGCCTGGGAGGCGGTGGGAAGCAAGCGCTTGGGTAAAAGAGGCATCTCCTCCTCATCCTTGCCTTGCTTCCCACCGCTTAGCTTGCGAGGGGTCCCCCGGC